>Ga0302325_10000098_pt1 | contig 245165 bp, 219 predicted proteins | sample Palsa_T0_2_FD_201948 | JGI IMG/M metagenome (GOLD analysis project Ga0302325, IMG submission 201948) | Peat permafrost microbial communities from Stordalen Mire near Abisko, Sweden - Palsa_T0_2 | ecosystem: Environmental > Terrestrial > Soil > Palsa > Peat permafrost | place: Sweden: Abisko...
CGACGCCTTCGCCCACCGCTTCAATCACTACAGGCCCCACCAGGCCCTTGGCGATCGAACGCCAGCAGAGTATCTGGCTTCAATCAGTCAGGAGACCCAGTCGTCTCATATGTCGTGAACTCGGACAAAGCCTTGACTTCGAATTCCTTTCGCGCGCCGCTCCGCCAAGCAAACAATGAGGTGATCTGCCTCCGAGGAAGCGTCTTCATATGTCATGAACTCCGACACGCACTCGACAAGCTTTCAAGAATGAAAAAGGCTCCGCCATGCGAAACGACGGTCCTTTCTCGACCATTTCGATCTTGAATCGTTGCGCTCGTCCGCTTCGCCTTCTCCCGCCGGCGCGCGATGCCGGCGGTCGAGCCCCAGCCGTTCAGAACTTCAACGCCTTGGCCTGCCTGACGCCCGGGATCTTGCCGACCTTGGCGAGCACGCCCTCGGGCGCGGCGCCGTCGATCGCCACCAGCGCGATGGCCGAGCCGCCCTCCTGATCGCGGCCCAGCGCGAAGGTCGCGATATTGACGCCCGCTTCCCCGAGCAGGCCGGCGAAGCGCCCGATGAAGCCCGGCTTGTCGTCGTTGGTGACATAGATCATCGAGGGCGTGAATTCGGCGTCGACCTTGATCCCCTTGATCGACAGGATGCGCGGCTTGCCGTCATGGAAGACCGTGCCGCCGACCGCCCGCTCCTGGTTGGCGGTGGTGACTGAAAGCGTGATGAAGCTCTCGTAATCGCCCTGCACGGCGCGCGTCATTTCCTCGATCACGATGCCGCGCTGGGCGGCGATCGAGGGCGCGGAGACGACATTGATGTCGGCGAGCGAGGGACGCAGCAGGCCGGCGACCGCCGCCGAAGTCAGCGCCTTGATCTTGAGGCCGGCGACCGCGCCCTCATAGGCGATGGTTATTTTGAGGATCGGCGCATCGGTCAATTGGCCGGCGAAGGAGCCGAGCTTTTCGGCGAGCGCGATGAAGGGTTTCAGCCGCGGCGCCTCCTCGGCGGTGATCGAGGGGAAATTGACGGCGTTGGAGATCGCGCCGCGCGTCAGATAGTCCGACATCTGCTCGGCCACCTGCAGCGCGACATTCTCCTGCGCTTCGTTGGTCGAGGCGCCAAGATGGGGCGTCGCCACGACATTGGGATGGCCGAACAGCGGATTGGCGGTCGCCGGCTCCTCGACGAACACGTCGAAGGCGGCGCCGGCGACCTGGCCGCTGTCGAGCGCGGCGCGCAAGGCCGTCTCGTTGACGAGCCCGCCGCGCGCGCAATTGATGATGCGCACGCCCTTCTTGGTTTTGGCGATGTTCTCTGCCGACAGGATGTTCTTGGTCTGCGCCGTCATCGGCGTGTGCAAGGTGATGACGTCGGCCCTGGCGAGCAGGTCGTCGAGCTCGACCTTCTCGACGCCGATCTGCGCGGCGCGTTCGGGGCTGAGGAAGGGATCGAAGGCGATGACGCGCATCTTGAGGCCGATGCCGCGCTCGGCGACGATCGAGCCGATGTTGCCGCAGCCGATGATGCCGAGCACCTTGCCGGTGATCTCGACGCCCATGAAGCGGTTCTTTTCCCATTTGCCGGCCTGGGTCGAGGCGTCGGCGGTGGGAATCTGGCGGGCGAGCGCGAACATCAGCGCGATGGCGTGTTCGGCGGTGGTGATCGAATTGCCGAACGGCGTGTTCATCACGATGACGCCATGCGCGGTGGCGGCGGGAATGTCGACATTGTCGACGCCGATGCCGGCGCGCCCGACCACTTTGAGCTTCTTGGCCTGCTCCAGCAGCTTGGCGGTGACCTTGGTCGCCGAGCGGATGGCGAGGCCGTCATAGTCGCCGATGATTTTGGCGAGCTCCTCCTTGTCGAGGCCGGGTTTGACGTCGACCTCGACGCCGCGCTCCTTAAAGATGGCGACGGCGGCGGGGGAGAGCTTGTCGGAGATGAGAACGCGAGGGGGCATGGGGGAAGCCTTTGTTGCCGGCCCCTCCCGCGCAAGCGCGGGGAAGAGTCCGAAAGGATGGGAAGGCGAGCATCGCCGGAGGAATGGAATTGACCGCGATCCCTCCCCGCAAAGGGGAGGGAGAATGGGCTGCAAGGGAGCGGGCCGGCCTCAGGCCGCCTTGGCGAGCTTGGCTTTTTCCTGCGCGAAGGCGAAGTCGAGCCAAAGCGTCAAGGCCTCGACATCGGCGGTCTCCACCGTCGCGCCGCACCAGATGCGCAGGCCGGGCGGCGCGTCGCGATAGGCGCCGATGTCGAGCGCGACCTTCTCCTTTTCGAGGAGGCCGGCGAGGCCCTTGGCGAAGACCGCCTGCGCGTCCGCGGGCAGCGCGGCGACCTGCGGGTCGACCACTTTGAGGCAGACGCTGGTGTTGGAGCGGGTGGCGGGGACTCTGGCCAGGAAATCGACCCATGGGGTTTTGGCGACCCAATCGGCGATCGCCTTGGCGTTGGCGTCGGCGCGGGCGATCAGCGCCTTGAGGCCGCCGATGCCCTTGGCCCAATGCAGCGCGTCGATATAGTCCTCGACGCAGAGCATCGAAGGCGTGTTGATCGTCTCGCCCTCGAACAGACCCTCGATCAGCTTGCCGCCCTTGGTCATGCGGAACAGTTTGGGCATCGGCCACGCCGGCTTGTAGCTCTCGAGCCGCTCGACCGCGCGCGGGCTCAGCACGATCATGCCATGGCCGGCTTCGCCCCCCAGCGCCTTCTGCCAGGAGAAGGTGACGACGTCGAGCTTGGCCCAGTTGAGGTCCTGCGCGAAAGCGGCGGAGGTCGCATCGCAGATCGTCAGGCCCTTGCGGTCGGCGGCGATCCACTCGGCGTCGGCGACGCGCACGCCCGAGGTCGTGCCGTTCCAGGTGAACACCACGTCGCGGTCGAAATCGACCGCCGTCAGATCAGGGAGCTCGCCATAGGGCGCTTTCAGCGCGCGCGCGTCGGAGAGCTTCAGTTCCTTGAGGATGTCGGAGACCCAGCCTTCGCCGAAACTCTCCCAGGCCAGCACGTCGACGCCGCGCGCGCCCAGCAGCGACCACAGCGCCATTTCGACGGCGCCGGTGTCCGAGCCGGCGGTGATGGCGATGCGGTAATCGGCGGGGACGCCGAGAACTTCGCGCGTCAGGTCGATGGCGAGCTTCAGCTTGGCCTTGGGAAGCTTGGCGCGATGGGAGCGGCCGAGCGCCGCATCGTCGAGAGCCTGGGGGGTCCAGCCGGGCCGTTTGGCGCAGGGGCCGGAAGAAAAGCGCGCATTATTCGGCCGCGCGGCCGGAGCGTTCGTCATGTGCCATCCTTTCAGATGAGCGCCTCTCGTTGGGGAGAGGTGTCCCGCTGCGGGCGATACTGTTTCGCGCCCGCAGGGTCAAGCGGAATTTTTGCGGCGCAGCGAAGCGGACCTCATCCCTCGACGCCATAGGTCGCCAGCAGCGCCTTCATCCGCCTGCAGGCAAGCTCGGGATTTTCGATCAGTCCCGCGCGGTCGGCCAGGCGAAACACTTCGCCGTAATGCTGGATCGCGCGCGCCGATTGCATCGCGCCGAGCAGGATGAAATGGTCTTGAAATCCGTTGAGCCATGCAAGGAACACGACGCCCGCTTTGTAATATTGCGTCGGCGCCTCGAATATCTTGCGCGATAACGGGACGGTCGACGCTAGAATCGCCTCATAGCCGGCGCGATCGCCGGCCCCGAGGCGAATCAGCGCCGCGGCGGCGGCCGGCGCGATCGGATCGAAAATGCCGAGCAGCCCGTGCGAATGGCGGACGCCGTCGCCGGCGATCAATTCGGCATAGTTGAAATCGTCGCCCGAATACATGCGCACGCCCGCGGGGAGCCGGCGGCGCATCGCGATTTCCTTGTCGGCGTCGAGCAGCGAAATCTTGATGCCGTCGATGCGCGCTTCGTGGCGCGCGATGAGGTCGAGAACGCCGCTCATCGCCGCCTCGAAATCGCTGGCGCCCCAATATCCCCGCAGCTCCGCATCGAACATTTCGCCGAGCCAATGCAGGATGACCGGCTCGCGCGCCTGCGACAGGATGCGGTCGTAGACGAAAGCGTAATCGTCGGGACCTCGCGCGATGCGGGCGAGCGCGCGGCTCGCCATCATCACGACGCGCCCGCCGTGCTTTTCGACAAAGCCCACCTGCTCCTCATAGGCAGCGACGACGTCGTCGAGCGAGCGCGCGGCCAGAGGATTGAGATGATCCGTGCCGGCGCCGCAGGCCAGATCCGCGCCCGGACGCGCCTTGGCCTCCTTGAGCGAGCGCGCGATCAATTCCTGTGCGCCGGCCCAGTCAAGGCCCATGCCGCGCTGGGCGGTGTCCATCGCCTCGGCGATTCTGAAGCCGAGATCCCACAGGCGGTGCCGGAAAGCCAACGTGCGGTCCCAGTCGACCGGCTGATGCGCCAGCGGGTCGGCGCCGGCGAGCGGATCGGCGACGACATGGGCGGCGGCGTAGACGATACGAGGAAAATCGCCATTCGCGCGCGCCGGAAAGGGCGAGGGCGGCGACATTTCAAAGGATTCGAGGCCCCTTCCGACCGTCGGCAGGCGAAGGCTTGGCATGCGCTTAAGATTCCTCCCCGAGGCCGCCTTGACAAAGTTCCGGTCGCCAGATTAGAAAACTTTGGAACGTTCCAAAAGTCAAGATCAACGCTCTGAAAAAGGGCGCGCTATCCGGCGGCGCGCCGCCGGCGCGTCAGGAAGGGGAGGCGAATGGCGACGAATTCGGATGGCGCGGCTCGCGTTCGCTGGGGACTGATCGGCGCCACGACCATCGCCCGGGAGTGGATGATCGCGGCGATCCGTGCGGCGGGCGGCCAGATCGCCGGCGTGATGAGCACGAATGTCGCGCGTGGCGCCGCCTACGCCATCGAGCACAACATTCCGGTCGCCACCACTTCGCTGGACCAATTGTTCGGCGAGGTCGACGCGGTCTATGTCGCAACGACCAACGACCTCCATCACGGCCAGGTTCTGGCCGCCGCCAAGGCCGGCAGGCACGTCCTTTGCGAAAAGCCTTTGGCGCTGACGCTGGCCGAGGCGCGCCAGATGGTCGCGGCCTGCAAGGCGGCCGGCGTTGTCGTGGCGACCAACCACCATCTGCGCAATGCGGCGACCCATCGCGCGATGCGCGCGGCGATCGCCGAGGGGCGCATCGGCCGGCCGCTGTTCGCGCGGGTTTCCCACGCCGGCTATCTGCCCGTTCATCTCCAGGGATGGCGCATCAAGGACCCGAAAACTGGGGCCGGCGTCGTGATGGACATCACGGTTCACGACGCCGACACGTTGCGCTTCGTGCTCGGCGACGAACCGGTCGCCGTCTCCGCGATGGTGCAAAAGGCCGGCATGGGCGAGGGCGAAATCGAAGACGGCGTGATCGGGGTCGCCCGCTTCAAATCGGGACTGCTCGCCCATTTCCACGATGCTTTCACCAGCCGCTACGCCAAGACCGCCTTCGAGGTGCACGGTTCGGAAGGCTCGCTGTTCGGCGCCGATTGCATGACGCAGCGCCCGATCGGGACAGTGACCTTGCGCAACGGCGAGGGCGACGTCCTGCTGCCGTTGACCCACGAAAATCTCTACGAGCGCTCCGTGCGCGCGTTTCACGCGGCGATGCGCGGCGAGGGCGCGCCTTCGGCGACCGGCGAGGATGGCGTGCGCTCGATGGCGATGGCGCTCGCGACGCTCGCGGCGGCCCGTTCCGGCCGCGAGACCGCCGTCGATCCGGGGCTCTAGGAATGGCCTTTCCGACCGTCTTGAGCGCCGACGAAGCGGCCCGTCTGATCCCGGACGGCGCGGTGGTGACGGTGTCCTCTTCTTCCGGGCTCGGCTGCCCCGACGCCGTGCTGGCGGCGATCGGCCGGCGCTTCGATACGGTCGGCCATCCCCGCGATCTCACCACCCTGCATCCGATCGCCGCCGGCGACATGTGGGGGATCGACGGCGTCGATTATCTGGCCAAGCCCGGCTGCCTCGCCAGGATTCTCGCGGGCTCCTATCCCTCCGGCCCCTCCAAGAGCGAGCCGCCGAAAATCTGGCGGATGATCTCCGGCGATCAAATCCCGGCCTACAACATCCCCTCCGGCATCCTGTTCGACATGCATCGCGAGGCGGCGGCCAAAAGGCCGGGCGTGCTGACCAAGATCGGCATGGACACGTTCGCCGATCCCCGCCGCGAAGGCTGCGCGATGAACGCCAAGGCTGCGGCGAGCCCTGTCGTCAAAAGGGTCGAATTTGCCGGCGAGGATTGGCTGTTCTTTCCCGCCGTCGTTCCCGATGTCGCGATCATTCGCGCCACTACCGCTGACGAGCGCGGCAATCTCTCCTACGAGCACGAAGGCGGCTATCTCGGCCCGCTCGATCAGGCGCTCGCCGTCCGCAACAATGGCGGCATCGTCATCGCGCAGGTCAAGCGGCTCGCCAAGGCCGGCACGCTGAAGCCCCTTGATGTCTTCGTGCCGGGCATTCTCGTCGATGCGATCGTCGTCGCGCCCGACCAGATGCAGACGACGCAGACGCTTTACGATCCCGAAATATCGGGTGAAATCTTTCGGCCGCTTTCCTCCTTCGAATTGCCGCCGTTCAACATTTCCAAAGTGATCGCCCGCCGCGTCGCCCAGGAGCTGCGCGAGGGCGACGCGGTCAATATCGGCTTTGGCGTTTCGGCCAATGTGCCGCGCATTCTTATCGAGGAGGGCCGGCACGGTTCCGTCACCTGGGTGATCGAACAGGGGGCGGTCGGCGGCGTGCCGCTGCTCGATTTCCAGTTCGGCTGCGCCGCCAACGCCGAGGCGATCATGCCTTCGCCCTATCAGTTCACTTACTTCCAGGGCGCGGGCTTCGACTGCTCGCTGCTTTCCTTTCTCGAAATCGACCGGCAGGGTTCGGTCAATGTCTCCAGGCTCGGCTTGCGGCCGCATGTGACGGCGGGCGCGGGCGGCTTCGTCGACATCACGGCGCGCGCAAGAAAAATCGTCTTTTCGGGTTTCTTCACCGCCGGTGCCGGCCTCGCCGTGACGGACGGCAAGCTGGCGATCGAGCGCGAAGGCAAGGTCGCCAAATTGGTCGAGCAGGTCGAGCAGGTCTCCTTTTCCGGCGCCCGCGCGAAGGAGCAGGGCCAGGACATCACTTACGTCACAGAGCGCTGCGTCATGGTCCTGACGCCGGAGGGGGTGACGGTCAGCGAGATCGCGCCGGGCGTCGATCTCGACCGCGATATCCTGGCCCAGGCGAAGTTTCCGCTTCGCGTCTCCGGCGCGCTGAAGCCGATGGACGCGGCGCTGTTTCGTCCCGAGCCGATCGGCCTGCGATTGCCGCCCCCGTCCCGCCGCCTCGAGTTCGCGTCATGACCGACAGCCGCGTTCATCTAGCCTTCGAAGGGCCGGTTGCGATCCTCACGCTGAAGCGCGCCGACAAGCTCAACGCGCTGGACCGCGGCATGATCGCGGCGCTCCTGAGCTCGGTCGCAGCGATCGAAGAGGCGCGGGACGTTCGGGTCGCCATATTGGCCGGAGAAGGCAAGGCGTTTTGCGCGGGCGGCGACATTGCCGCCTGGAGCGGCCTGCCGCCGCTCGATATGTGGCGGGATTGGACGCGGGCCGGCCACCGCGCCTTCGAGGCCTTGGCGCGCCTGCGTGTCCCCCTCGTCGCGGCGCTGACCGGCCATGCCTTCGGCGGTGGGCTGGAGCTGGCCGCGACGGCCGACATTCGAATCGCCGAGGCGGGAATTCGGCTTGGGCTCCCCGAGACCGGCCTTGGCATGGCGCCGGGATGGTCCGCCACGCAGCGCCTCGTGCGGCGCTTTGGCGCCCAGATCGTGCGCCGCATGGCGCTTGGCGGACAGACGTTCGAAGCGCAGGAAGCCATGCGGCTCGGGCTCGTCGATGAAGTCGTCGCAGCGGGGCAAGGTCTGAGCCGGGCGACCGCGATCGCGCGCGAAATCGCCGCGCGCGGGCCGGTGGCGGTGCAGATCGTCAAATCCATGATCAATGCGGCCGAGGGCGAAGACAGCGACGCGCCGATCGAAGCGCTCGCCGGCGCGCTGACCGCCTCGACGCGCGATCTTGGCGAAGGCGTCGCGGCGTTTCGCGGCAAGCGGCCGCCGCTTTTCGAGGGACGGTGACTTGCGATGAACCCCGTCTCGAGCCGCGATCTTGACACCGTGACCACCGTTGGGCGAAAGCTCCGCGCGGGCGCGGTTTGGGCCAATACGTTCATGGACGGCTTTGCAGAATTGCCGTTCGGCGGGTTCAAGCAATCGGGTCTGGGTCGGGAGCTTGGCCGCAACGCCGTAGCCGATTACACTGAAGAAAAGACTTTCCACGTCCACAACGGTCCGCGCACCTCCTGGTGGCTCGACCCGAAAGTGTCGACGTGAGGGAAAGCAGGGGCCGGTGTTTTGGCCTTTGACGCAGACGGCGCCGGACCGAATCCGGCAGGGAGATGTCGCTAATTGGAAGGCAAGATGATGAAATTCCGCACTATGCTAATGGCGAGCGCCATGCTCGCATCGGCCGCCGGCTTCGCCGTGCCCGCGCAAGCCGCCGACGACAAGGAAGTGCAGATGCTGCACTGGTGGACCTCCGGCGGCGAAGCGGCCGCCCTCAACGTCCTCAAGCAGGATCTGGCCAAGGAAGGCTACGCCTGGAAGGACGTTCCCGTGGCGGGCGGCGGCGGCGAAGGCGCCATGACCGCGCTGAAAGCCATGGTGGCGGCGGGCAATCCGCCGACCGCCTCGCAGATCCTCGGCTATTTCGCCATCGATTATGCGGAGGCCGGCAAGCTCGGCGACATCACCTCGCTGGCGACCAAGGAAGGCTGGGACAAGGTGGTGCCTAAGGCCCTGCAGAAGTTCACCATCACTAACGGCAAGTGGGACGCCGTCCCCGTCAACATCCACTCCGTCAACTGGATTTGGCTCAACAAGGCGGTGATGGAGAAAATCGGCGGGACCGAGCCGAAGACCTTCGACGACTTCATCGCGCTGCTCGACAAGGCCAAGAAGGCCGGGGTCATCCCGCTCGCGCTCGGCGGGCAGCCGTGGCAGGAAGCGACCTTGTTCGATTCGGTCGTCGCCTCGACAGGCGGCATCGACTTCTACAAGAAGGCCTTCATCGACCTTGATCCGGCGGCGTTGAAGTCGGACACGATGAAGAAGGCGTTCGACAATCTCGCCAAGCTGAAGGCCTATACCGATCCGAACTTCGCCGGCCGCGATTGGAACCTCGCCACCGCGATGGTGATCAAGGGCGACGCGCTCGTGCAAGTGATGGGCGACTGGGCCAAGGGCGAATTCGTCAACGCCAATCAAAAGGCGGATAAGGATTTCCTGTGCTATCGCTTCCCCGGCACCGACGGTTCGGTGATCTACAACACCGACATGTTCGCGATGTTCAACGTTCCCGCCGACCGCAAGGCGGCGCAGCTCGCCCTCGCCGACGCGACGATGAGCATCAGCTTCCAGTCGGCGTTCAACGTGGTGAAGGGTTCGGTGCCGGCCCGCATGGACGTTCCCGACACCGCTTTCGACGCATGCGGCAAGAAGGGCATCGCCGACGTGAAGGCGGCCAATGCGGACGGCAAGTTTGTCGGCTCGATGGCGCAGAACTACGCCCAGCCGCCGGCGATCGCCGGCGCCTATCATGACGTCGTGACGAAGTTCTTCCATGGCGAGATCAAGACTTCCGACAGCGCCGTGACCGAACTCATCAAGGCGATCGACGCGGCCAAGTAACGCATCCAATCCGCCCCCGCTTCACGCGGGGGCGGCCTCCTTCGTTTGAACGAATGGCCCATGACCGAACTCACTGTCGCGCCGCTCGCCGACGTCACGATGCCGCGACCGCGCCGGTCGCTGCGCGGGCGCATGCAGGGCGCTTTGCCGAAGCTGGTGCTGGCGCCCTCGTTTGCCGCGATCCTGGTCTTCGTCTACGGCTTCATCTTGTGGACGTTCTATCTGTCGTTCACCAATTCGAAGGCCTTCATGAACCCCAATCTGGTGGGCCTTAGCACCTACCAGAAGCTTTGGACCTGGACCTTCGAGACCGACCCGCCTTCGAACTGGTATACGGCGATCGTCAATATGGGCCTGTTCGGCGGGCTCTATGTGTTCTTCTGCCTGGCTCTTGGCCTGACGCTGGCGATCCTGATCGACCAGAAGATCCGCGGCGAAGGTTTCCTGCGCCCGATCTATCTCTATCCGCTGGCCCTCTCCTTCATCGTGACTGGGACGGCGTGGAAACTGTTTCTCGATCCGGGCATCGGCCTCGAAAAGGCGGTGCATGACTGGGGATGGACGAGCTTCAAATTCGACTGGGTCGTCAACCCGCGCATGATGATCTATTGCGTGGCGATCGCCGGCATATGGGCGAGTTCCGGCTTCGTCATGGCCTTGTTCCTGGCGGGTCTGCGCGGCATCGACGGCGAGATATTGAAGGCCGCGCAGATCGACGGCGCATCGGGTTTTGCGATGTACCGGCGCATCATCATCCCGATCATGCGGCCGGTGTTTTTCTCGGCCCTTATCATTCTGACGCATCTGGCCATCAAATCCTATGACCTCGTCCTGTCGGTCACCGGCAAGAATCCAGGCGGCGCCGCCGAATTGCCCTCGACCTTCATGTATTCCTTCACATTCACTCGCAACCAGATGGCGGTCGGCTCGGCGAGCGCGATCATCATGCTGATGGCCATAGCCGCGATCATGGTTCCCTATCTCTATTCCGAGCTGCGGGAGAAGAGCCAGTGAGCGTCGACGCGCTGGCAGCGCCGCCGCAGCGCGATCCATCGCGCTCGTCCCTGACGACGCGCATCGTGATCTACGGCCTGCTCGGCTTTTTCGCGATCGTCTATCTCCTGCCGCTCGTCGTCATGGTGATGACTTCGCTGAAGCCTCTGGACGAAGTGACGGGCGGCAATATGTTCGCCCTGCCGCGCGAACCGAGCTTCGACGCCTGGACGAAGGCCTGGGGCACGACCTGCGTCGGGCTCACTTGCGAAGGCATCAAGGGTTATTTCTGGAACTCGATCAAAATGGTCGTGCCCGCCGTCCTCATCTCGACGATGCTGGGCGCCCTCAATGGCTATGTCTTGACCAAATGGCGGTTCGCCGGCCATCGGCTGGTCTTCGGCCTCATGCTGTTCGCCTGCTTCATCCCGTTCCAGTCGGTGATCATTCCGATGGCGGTGATATTGGGCGACCTCGGCCAGCTCGGCAATTTCTTCACTGACAATCTCGGCGTGTCGCTGGGTTTCGGCAACCCGACCGTCAATCTGGTGATCGTCCATACGGTCTATGGACTGGGCTTCACCACCCTGTTCTTCCGCAATTATTACGAGGCGTTTCCCACCGAACTGGTCAAATCGGCGATGATCGACGGCGCCGGCTTCTTCCAGATTTTCTGGCGCATCCTGCTACCCAATTCCGCGCCGATCTTCATCGTAACGGTGATCTATCAATTCACCAACATCTGGAACGATTTTCTGTTCGGCGCGACTTTCGCCGCCGGCGATCAGTCGCCGATGACCGTCGCGGTCAACAACGTCGTCAACACCTCGACCGGCATCATCGAATATAACGTCAATATGGCGGCCGCGATCATCGCCGCCGCGCCGACTTTGTTGGTCTATATCGTTGCGGGACGTTATTTCGTGCGCGGCCTGATGGCCGGCGCGGTCAAAGGGTGAGCGCCATGTCGTTTCTCGAGATCAGACGGCTCAAGAAGCGCTATGGCGCGCTGGAGATTCTCAAGGGCATCGACCTCACGCTCGAAAAAGGCGGCTTCCTCGTGCTGGTCGGCCCGTCCGGCTGCGGCAAGTCGACCATGCTCAACATGATCGCCGGCCTCGACACGATCAGCGAGGGCGAGATTTCGATCGACGGCGCCGTCATCAACAACCTGCACCCCTCCAAGCGCGACATCGCGATGGTGTTCCAGTCCTATGCGCTCTACCCCAACATGACGGTCGAGCAGAATATGGCGTTCGGCATGGAGATGCGCCGTGTGCCGAAGGCCGAGCGCGACGCCGCGGTGGCGGAAGTCGCCAAGACGCTGCAGCTTGGCCATCTCCTCAAACGCCGCCCGAGCCAATTGTCTGGCGGCCAGCGCCAGCGCGTGGCGATGGGCCGCGCCTTGGTGCGCCATCCCCGCGTCTTCCTGTTTGACGAGCCGCTGTCCAATCTCGACGCCAAACTGCGCGTCGACATGCGCACCGAGATCAAGCGCCTGCATCAAAGCACCGGCACGACGATCGTCTATGTGACGCATGATCAGATCGAGGCGATGACGCTGGCGACCAAGATCGCCGTCCTCAAGGAGGGCGTGCTGCAGCAGGTTGGCGCGCCGCACGAAATCTACAATCATCCGGCCAATCTGTTCGTCGCCGATTTCATGGGTTCGCCCTCGATGAACCTCATCACCGGCAAGATCGCGCGGGCCAACGGCGCGGCGAGCGTGATGCTGGAGAGGGCCGACGGCGCGCCCATCGCGCTGCCGGCGCCGCGCGGCGCCGATGTCGGTCGTCTTATCGACGGTCAGGCGGTGATCATGGGGATAAGGCCGGAGGCGATCACCGACCGCGATGGCGCAGACCGCAATTCGACCGGCGTCTCGATGGTCGATGCGCGGGTCGACGTTGTGCAGCCGGCCGGCTCCGACACGTTCGTCGTGACAAGGATCGCCGGCAAGGAAGTCACCGCGCGCATGCGCGCCGAAATCGACGTGCAGCCGGGCCAGACCGTTCCCTTCGCTTTCAATCTCGATAAGGCGCTACTGTTCGATCCCGCCTCGGGCGCGCGGCTCTAGAACGGGATGGCAAGCGCCCCTTCGGGACCGCGACCGTCCCGGTCGCCTCGTCTTTCGGCCGCGAAGCCGAGGCGCCCATGACATCGTCTGAGGATATCGACGTCGTCGTCATCGGCTCGGGCATGGGCGGCGCCACATTCGCCGCCGGGCTCGCGCCGTCGGGCGCGCGCATCCTCATTCTCGAGCGCGGCGAGCGGCTCGTCGACGGACCGCAGACGCGCGATGCGCGCGCCATCTTCCAGCGCGGCGTCTTCCGCCCGCAGGAAACCTGGTTCGACGCCGCCGGCGCGCCGTTCAATCCCGGCAATTATTATTACGTCGGGGGCAACACCAAGCTCTACGGCGCGGTGCTCATCCGCTACCGCGCGCAGGATTTCAGGCCCATCCAATATGCCGAGGGTGAGACGCCCGGCTGGCCGTTCGGCTATGACGAGTTGGAGCCGTGGTACGCGCGGGCCGAGGCGCTGTATCAAGTGCGCGGGCGTCTTGGCGAGGATCCGACCGAGCCCGCCCATTCCGCGCCTTACCCCTTTCCGCCGGTGCCCGACGAGCCGGCGATCGCCGCGGTGCGCGAACGACTGGCGCGGGCCGGCATGCATCCGTTTTCGCTCCCCCTCGGCGTCGACATCGAGCGCTGGCTCGCCAGGGCCAAGACGCCCTGGGACGCCTTTCCCGACACCAACACCGGCAAGATGGACGCCGAGACCTGCGGGCTCGCCACCGCGCTCGCGCATGACAATGTCGCGCTGGAGACCGGCGCGCGCGTCACACGGTTGGAGACCGACGCTGCGGGAAAAAGGATCGAGGGCGTCGTTTACGAGCAGAAGGGCGAGACGCGCCGCCTCAAGCCGAAGGTCGTCGCGCTGGCGGCCGGCGCGGTCCATTCGGCGCTGCTGCTGCTCGCCTCGGCCAACGGCACGATGCCCCTCGGACTGGCCAATCGCGCCGATCAGGTCGGGCGCCATTTCATGAACCACAACAGCTCGGCCGCGCTCGCCATCGACCCGTTCAAGCGCAACGATGCGATTTACCAGAAGACGATCGGCCTCAACGATTTCTATCTCGACGATGGCCGCGGCGGGCCGGCGCTCGGCAATGTCCAGTTGCTGGGCAAGATATCGGGCGCGATCCTGAAATCGCAGTTGCGCCTCGCGCCGGAATTCGCGCTCGAAATGATGGCGCGCCGCGCCGTCGATTTCTATCTGATGAGCGAAGACCTGCCCTCGCCCGACAGCCGGGTGCGGCTCGACGGATCGCGCGTCGTGCTGGATTGGCGCCGCTCCAACATGGCCGCGCAGAACGGCCTTGTGGCGCGCATGCGCGAGGTGCTGCGCGCCGCCGGCTTCCCGATCGTCCTGGTCAAACCGTTCGACCGGCGCACGCCCTCCCATCAATGCGGCACGATCCGCATGGGTCTCGATCCCGCGACAGCGGCCGTCGACCCGCAGGGCCGCGCGTTCGACCATCCCAACCTCTTCGTCGTCGACGCCAGCGTGTTGCCGACTTCGGCCGGCGTCAACCCCTCGCTCACCGTCGCTGCCCTCGCGCTGCGCGCCGCCGAGCATGTGCGAACCCGCGAGCTCACGACATGAGCGCGCCGCGCCCGCTCGCGTTGGTGACCGGCGCCCGCCGCGGCATCGGGCGCGCCTGCGGCGAGGCTTTGGCGCGGGCCGGCTTCGACATAGCGGCGACCGACCTTGTCGTCGACGACGCGGCGAACGAGGCGCGGCAGGCCTTCGAGGCGGCCGGCGCGCGCGCCGCGTTTTTCGCCCATGACGTCGCCGCAGTCGACAGTCATGCCGGTCTTATCGCTTGCGTCTTGGAACGTTTCGACCGTCTCGATTGCTTCGTTAGCAACGCCGGGCGCGGAGCCGTCTTGCGCGGCGATCTGCTCGATCTGACGCCCGAGAATTTCGACGCGGTGATGAGCGTCAATCTGCGCGGCGCGCTGTTCCTCATGCAAGCGGCGGCGCGCGCCATGCTCAGGGCCGCAGAGACAAGCCATCCGCGCTCGATCGTCGCCATCACTTCGGTTTCGGCCGAGATGGCCTCGCCGGACCGCGCGGAATATTGCGTATCGAAAGCCGGGCTTTCGATGGCGATGAAGGCCTTCGCTCTGCGGCTCGCGCCCGAAGGGATCGCCGTGTTCGAAGTGCGCCCGGGCATCATCCGCACCGATATGACGGCGCCCGTCGCCGGCCGCTACGACGAGGCGATCGCCGGTGGCCTGGTGCCGGCGCGCCGCTGGGGCGAGGCCGCCGATGTCGCAAGAATCGTCGCCAGCCTCGCCTCCGGGCAATTTGCCTTTGCGACCGGCAGCGTCGTCGCCGCGGACGGCGGCCTGTCGCTGCCGCGGCTATGAATTGGAGAGTTCGATGGTCGATTATGTGATCGTCGGAGCGGGTCCGGCGGGCTGCGTGCTGGCGAACCGGCTGAGCGAGGACGCCCGAACCTCCGTCCTGCTGCTCGAGGCAGGCGGCCGCGATTGGCACCCCTTCTACAAAATGCCCGCCGGCTTTGCCAAAATGACCAAGGGCATCGGCTCCTGGGGCTGGCGGACCACGCCGCAGCGCCACATGAACGGGCGCGTGCTTCGTTATACGCAAGCCAAGGTGATCGGCGGCGGCTCCACGATCAACGCGCAGATTTACACGCGCGGCAACGCCCTCGATTATGACGCCTGGGAGCGCGAAGAGGGCTGCGAAGGCTGGAGCTATTGCGAGGCGCTCGCCTATTTCAAACGCGCCGAGGACAATCAGCGCTTCGTCAATGATTACCATTCCTACGGCGGCCCGCTCGGCGTTTCCATGCCGATCTCGCCATTGCCGATCTGCGACGCCTACTTTCGCGCCGCGCAGGAAATGGGCATCCCCTATAATGACGACGTCAATGGCGCGCGCCAGGAAGGGGTCGGCTTCTATCAGCTCACCCAGCGCAACGCGCGGCGCTCATCGGCCGCCTCCGCCTATCTCGATCCCGCGCGCGGCCGGCCCAATCTGACGATCCGCACGGATGCGTTGACGACGCGCATCGTCGTCGAGAAGGGCCGCGCCGTCGGCGTCGAAATCGTCGAAGAGGGCGGCGCGCCGGCGATCGTGCGCGCCGAACGCGAGGTGCTGATCGCTTCGGGGGCGTTCGGCAGTCCGAAGCTGTTGCTGCAATCGGGCATCGGGCCGGCCGATCACCTGAAATCGGTCGGCGTTCCCGTCACGCATGATCTGCCGGGCGTCGGCGCCAATCTGCAGGACCATCTCGATCTCTTCGTCATCGCCGAATGTACCGGCGACCACACTTACGACAATGTCGCCAAGTTGCATCGCTCGGCCTGGGCCGGCCTGCAATATCTGCTGTTCAAGAACGGACCCGTGGCCTCCAGCCTCTTCGAGACCGGCGGCTTTTGGTATGCGGACAAAAACGCGCGCTCGCCCGATATCCAGTTTCATCTGGGCCTCGGCTCCGGCATCGAAGCGGGCGTCGCCAGAATGAAAAACGCCGGCGTGACGCTGAATTCGGCGTTCCTGCGCCCGCGTTCGCGCGGCACGGTGCGCCTCGCCAGCAACGATCCGGCCGCCGCTCCGCTGATTGATCCCAATTATTGGGCCGATCCCTACGATCGCCAGATGTCGATCGAAGGCCTCAGAATCGCGCGCGAAATCATGCGGCAGAAAGCGCTCAGGCCCTTCGTCCTGGCCGAACGGCTGCCCGGTCCCGACAAAATGAGCGATGCCGATCTCTTCGAATTTGGCTGCGTTCACGCCAAGACCGATCATCATCCCGTCGGCACCTGCCGCATGGGGCATGACGACCTCGCCGTGGTGACGCCGGACTTGCGCGTTCGCGGAATTACCGCTTTGCGGGTCTGTGACGCCTCGATCATGCCCAAGATCGTTTCGTCCAACACCAATGCGCCAACGATCATGATCGGCGAGAAAGCCGCCGATCTCGTGCGCGGGCTCGATCCCTTGCCGCCCGTCTTGTTCTCGTCCAACCGTATCGGCGCGTGAGGCCGCGCCAGGCCGCAGGCAGGAAAAACCTCTTCATGGCCTCTGGCAAAACCCCGTCCCGGGTCACCATCATCGACATCGCCGAACGCGCCGGCGTGTCCAAATCGACCGTGTCGCTGGTCATCTCCGGCTCGCCGCTGGTCAAGGCGGAGACGCGGCGAAAGGTCGCGGCGATCGCCGACGAACTCGGCTATGTCTATAATCGCGGGGCGGCCAACTTGCGCACCGCGCGCTCCAACATCGTCGGCATGGTCATCAACGATTTGACCAATCCGTTCTTCGCCGAATTGGCGGTCGGCATCGAGGCTGCTCTGCACGGCTCGGACTACATTCCGGTGATCGCCAATACCGGCGAAAATCTCGCGCGCCAGGCCCAGGTGTTTCGCACGATGCGCGAACACAATATCGCGGGCCTGATCCTATGCCCGGCCGGCGGCACGGACAGAGGGGCCCTCGAGCCGATCGCCTCGGCCGGCATTCCGATCGTGCTCGCCATGCGCCGCGTGCCCGGCGCCGAAGTCTGCGCCGTCGTTCCCAACAATCGCGACGGCGCGCGGCGCGCCGTCGAACATCTTGCCGGCCTGGGCCACAAACGTCTGGCGTTTCTGGGCGGAATCGCCTCGATGAGCGCGTTTGGCGAGCGCTCGGGCGGCTTTCGCGAAGGCGTCGAGCGCGCGGGCCTCGTATTGTCGCCCGATTGCCTCATCGAGGCGCTCCCCACCAAGGCGGGCGGCGCCGCCGCGATGAATCAGGCGCTTGCCCTGCCGCAGCGGCCGACGGCGGCGCTTTGCTTCAACGACATTGTGGCGATCGGCGCCATCCACGCGCTATCGCGCCAAGGGTTGAAAGCTGGCGAAGATTTCGCGATCGTCGGCTTCGACGACATCGCCGAGGCCGCGCAGATGGCGCCGCCGCTGACGACGATCGCCGTTGACGCCAAGGATTTGGGCGAGCGCGCGGCGCGCATGCTGCTGGCGCAAATCGGCGCCCGCTCGCCAAGGACCGAAATCTATGTCGGCGAAGCACAGCTCATCGTCCGCGAGTCGTGCGGCGAGCGCAGGGGCGCAGGCTTGCCCGCGGCAGCCGCTAATGTGCCGCCGTGACGCCGCCGACCTTTTCATACGCCCGCCTCGTGCGCGGCGTCGGCCGCGCCGCGAGGCGTTCAGCAAGCAGGGCGCGGGCGAGATTGGCTTGGCCGGATCGCTCAGCGGCGGCGATCAGCGTCTGCGTCACGAGATCGCGCTGGGCATGGCTGCCGCCGATGCGGATCACTTTGTAGCGCACAGGCAGGATCGCCTCGATCGTGCGCGCATAATCGCCTTGCGCGAAAGCCAGCACGCCATCGATCAGCCGCCGCCCGACATCGACAGTGATCTCCCGGTTGTCTCCGACGCCGTGGCGCGCATAATCGTCGAGCGAGCGTCTCAGGCGTTCGACGCCGTCGCCTCCGGCCCGCGAGGCCGCGAGCGCGATATGCAGGTCGTTGAAGACGAGCACGTGGTCGTCGACATGGGTCAGCCATTGGCTCGCCAAGGGCGCCCAACGCTCGCCGACCTCGGCGCCGGCAAGTTCGAGGCGCCATAGCAGCGCGGCGGCATCGACAAGATCGAGTAGGGAATCGCCGGCGAGTTTCGGCGCGACGTAAGAATCGTAATCGGCGAGCGTTTCGGCAAAGCGCCCTTCCTCGATGAGATAGAGCGCCAGATGCCAGCCGTTATGCACGGACAGCGCATGCGCCTTGCTCCAGGCGGGGCGCGAGCCCTTTAGAAATCCTATGCCTTCGATCTGGCGGCTCTCGGTTTCCAGCACATGCGCGATCGCATGCACCGCCCAGCCGTCCTCGGCGTTGCGCTGAATCGCGCTGCGCCCCGCCTCTTCAGCGCGGCGCAACTCGCCCGCTTCCTCGAGCCCGAAGGCATATTGGCCGAGCACGTAGCCGTAATTGGGGTTTTCGCGATCCCAGGCCGGCAATACGCGCGCCACCGAATCGCGGATCGAGAGGGAATGGCCGAGATAGAAATAGCTGTCGTGGGCAAAACGCAGCGCAAGCGCGTCCGTCGGATGGTCGACGAGTATGTCTTCCCAGATGTCGGTCGCGCCGATGATCTGGCCGGCCGCCCACGCCTTGGCGGCGGCGAGATGCCGCTTCTCGCGCGACGAGGCGCCTCCGATCGCCGCCTCGGCGCCTCCGATCGCGCCCGACACCGCCGGGTTGTCGCCGCGAAAACCATTGAGCAGGTACAGCGAAGCGATCGCGCTGGCGCCAAGGTTGAAGGCGGGATCGGCATCGACCGCCGCCTGCAAAACGGCGATCGGATCGCCCTTCCAAGCGTAATAATCGCTCACCGCGCGGTCGAGCGCGGCGGCGGACCGCGGGGCGCCGGTAATGTCCAGTCCTTGCTGATCTCGGGCCATGGCGGGCTCCTCCGGCGGACGGTTGTTTTCAGGGGCGCGCGGGCAGCGCGAGAAGGAAGCTTTCGATGTTCTCGGCGACGCGCGAGGGCGCTTCCCAATGCGGCGCGTGGCCGACTTCTTCATAATGGGTTGCGACAAGGCCTGGGATCTTGCGCGCGAGCGCTTCTTGAGCCTGCGCGTCGAACACCGCGTCGCGAACGCCCCAGATCGACAAGGTCGGAATCTCGATCGGGCTCGACAGCGCCGTGTCGGCAAGCAGGCCCTCGACCGTTCCCCGCCATGTCTCGAGGCTGAGTTTCAAGCTCTCGTCGATGAAAATATCGAGCTGGGCGGGCGCCAGCGGCCGATGGGCGGTGCCGGCCTGGAAGCCGGCGGCGTATTCGCGCGGCACCTGATCGGCAAAACCCGCGAGGTGGCCGCGCATTTCCAGAAGGCCGGCATGGCCGCCCGTGCTGGGCCCCGCGCCGATGAGGATGAGGCTCGCCAGCAAATCGGGGCGTCGCTCGGCGACGCGCTGGGCGACGATCGTGCCGAGCGAATGGCCGATGAGATGCACGGACGCGCCGCTGACCGATTCGATGAAGGCGATCGCATCGTCGGCAAAATCGCCGATCGCGTAGCTGTCGGCCGTCTCGCTGGCGCCATGCCCGCGCTGATCGAGCGCGAAGAGATGAAATTTGGCGCCAAGAGGGGCGAATAAAGCCTCGAAACTGCGCCAGGAATCGGTGAAGCCATGCAACAGGACGATGCGCGGGCCACTGTCGCCGACGGTTACGAAATGATGGCGCCGGCCGCTCGGCAACCGGATCTCTTGGTGGCTCGGCTCGGCGGTGCCGCTGGCGGTCATGGCGAAGTCTCCATCCTCGCGGCCGTTAGACCTCAATCCCGCGTCTCAGTCCACAAAAATTGTAGTCTGATGGCCGCCGCGCTACCACGCAAACGCCGCGGTCGAGGCTCGCCGCCCGACCAGGAAGGCGTCGGCGACGAGCTGGAAGGGCGCGGCGTCCATGTCGCTGCGCCGGGCGTCGAGCAATTCGGCGAAACGCCGGTAGATGCCCTCGTATTCGGCCATTGGCGCTTCGAGAACCAGCGCGCCGTCGACGAACAGCTTCGAGCCGCCGTGGGTCAGCCGCAGCGCGGTTCCCTCGCCCGTCGCTATGTCGATGTTCCAGCTCTGGTCGCCGGTCTGGCGCCAGTCGAATTCGGCGGTGATCGAGGTCGCGGCGTTTTCCGAAGCCAGGCAGGTGAGAACCAGCGAGGCGGCGATAGGCGTGTCGCGATTGGCGGGATAGACCAGTTCCGCGCTTTTGACGAAGGCGGGCGCGGGCAGGATCTTGGTGAGGATCGACAGCGCATTGATGCCAGGGTCGAACACGCCGAAATTGCCGGCGTCCCAGATCCATTCCTGGCCGGGGTGCCAGCGCCGCACGTCCTCTTTCCATTCGATGGCCAGATTGCGTATCCGCCGTCCCGACAGGCGCTTTTTAGCCTCGTCGACAGCCGCGTTATATTGCGAATGCCAGGTCGCGAAGATCACCCGGCCCTTGGCGGCGGCATAGGCCGTCAGATCGTTGAATTCGGCCATGGTGGGCGTCGGCGGTTTTTCCAGCAGCACATGCTTGCCGGCGTCGAGCGCGTCGCGGGCGATTCCATGGCGCACGCTCGGCGGCGTGCAGATCGCCACCACGTCGAGATCGGGCAAAGCCGCGTAGAGTTCGGCGGGCGTGCGGAAGGTCGGCACGCCTGACTGCCGCAGGCCGCGCTGGCTGACGAGAGCGGCCAGTTCGAAGCGCGGGTCCTTGGCGATAACCGGCAAATGCTGATCTTGCGTAATCTTGCCGATGCCGATGATGGCGATGCGATAGGGCTTCACGCCGGGCTCCCTGGTTTGCTCGGCCGCAGATAGGCCGATTGGCGGCGCTTGGGCAAGAGGGCCGACGCCGCCTCATCGAACGCGGCATTACGGCAACCGACAAATTCGCTGAACGGCGCCCTAGCGAACCGCGCCCCCCCATGGTCTAATGGCGCCATCGCGCCGATGCCCGATTGGGAGGCCGCATGCGGCGTTGCGCTATCGAGCCAACCGTCTTTGGGATAGGGATATGAACGCACAGTCCGATTTGCTGCAAGAGCTCGACAAACGGCGCCACGGCCACACTTTGCCGCGCAGATTCTATACCGACCCGATATTCTACCAGGTCGATCTGGAGAACGTCTTCTACCGCGAATGGCTGTTCGCCGGCCATGATTGCGAACTCCGGCGGCCCGGCGATTTCATCACCCTTAAGATCGGCGAATACCCTGTCGTCGTCGTGCGCGCGCGCGATGGCGAGATCCGCGCCTTCCACAATTCCTGCCGCCATCGCGGTTCGCGCATCTGCTCGGCCGCCAAAGGATCGGTGGTGCGGCTGGTCTGTCCTTATCACAACTGGAGCTACGAACTCGACGGCCGGCTACTGTTCGCGCGCGACATGGGCAAGAGTTTCGACGCCAAACCATACGGCCTCAAACCCGTCCATTGCCAAAGCATCGGCGGCTATATCTGGCTGTGCCTGGCTCCCAAGGCGCCCGACCTTTCGGTGTTGCGCGCCAAGATCGAGCCCTATCTCGCGCCGCACCGCCTCAGCGAAGCCAAGGTCGCTTTCGAAAGCACGATCGTCGAGGCCGGCAATTGGAAGCTGGTGTGGGAAAACAACCGCGAATGCTATCATTGCGCGCCCAACCATCCCGAACTCTGCCGCACCTATCCGGAAAGCCCGACGATGACCGGGGTGGAAGGCGCTGGGGACGATCCCCTGATCGCCGCCCATTGGGCCCATTGCGAAGCGCTTGGCCTGCCCAGCCGCTTCGAAATATCGAGCGACGGCCAGTATCGCATCACGCGCATCCCGCTGCTGCGCGAAGCCGTCAGCTACACGATGTCCGGCAAGGCGGCGGTGCGTCGGCCGCTAAGCGATGATATCGCCGAGCCCAATATCGGTTCGATGATGCTGTTCAACTATCCCTCGACCTGGAACCATGTTTTAGGCGACCACGCCGTCAGCTTCCGCGTGCTGCCGCTCGGCCCCATGCAAACCGAAGTCACCACCAAATGGCTGGTGCATAAGGACGCGGTCGAGGGCGTCGACTATTCGCTCGACGAACTGACCAGCGTCTGGAACGCCACCAACGACCAGGACAAGCGCATCATCGAGGAGAACCAGCGCGGCGTCTCCTCGCCGGTGTTCGAGCCGGGCCCCTACAATCCGCTGCACGAAGGCGGCGTGATGCAATTTGTCGAATGGTACGCTGGCGCGATGGAGCGCGCGCTCGGCGCCGGGCCTGCGCGAGCCGCGGGCGCGGCGGTCGAGCGCGTCAGGGTCGAGGCTTAGGTCGCGACTGGCGAATCAGCGATCCGCCTTCGGTTTCCGCTCGGAGGTCGCCAGGTCGACCGCCCTGGCCGGCATGCGGGCGAGGCGCGCCTTGAGGCGCGCGGCCTCGCTCGGGATGTCCTGCCTGGGGCGCTTCTGCTTGCCCGCGGGAAACAGCACTTTGGGTTGCCTGATTCTCATGGACCGTTCTTAGCCTATCGCGCGAGGTCGGGCGAGCGCGCGCCAGCCCGCTTCCGGTTCGCCGCGAAAAGGTTAAAGGGCCGCCGCGGTTGCGTGCGGCGATGCAATCCCTCATTACTGCCCGCCGCCGTGAATGCGGCTGCTCGGCTTGTTTGGAGATTTGCATGTCCTATCGTTTTTTGACGTCGCTTGGCCTGTTCGGCGCCCTCGTCGCCGGCCCGGCCCTGGCCGATTCCTACAAATTCCAGATGCATAACGAATCGAAATACGCGATCACCGGCTTTGAAACCTACGAAAACGGCAAGTGGAGCACCTGGAGCGGCGTCGACATCGCGCCCGGCCAAACGCTGGGAATGGACTGGCAATCCAACGAGGGCGACTGCAACGTGCCGTTCCGGATCATCTATAAGGATGTCCAGACGGAGCAATATACGGTCGACTGGTGCAAGATCAGCAACATCCGCGTTCACGACGACAAAGTGACCGCCGACTGAAACGGGATAAACCGTTCGCGCGCCGGCCCTCCGCGGCTGGCGCGCATTCGGTCCGAAAACGCCCCGTCCCTGCGAGTCTAGATCGACCCGCTTCTACGGCCCCGCCCTTGGCGCGCGCCCTCCTTGACTCCCATTTCCCTTCGCGCACAATCCCCATGGCCGACGCGGGGTTCTGGCCGTCTCGACCCGGACAAGGGCTGTTTGGGTTGAAAACAGGAGGGGCAAATGAAATCATTCAAAATTGCGATCGGCTCGGCGGTCTGTCTCGCCTATTTTGCCGCCGCGGGCGCGCAGGCGGCGCCCATCGGGTTGGACGGCGCTGTCCTCGCGGCGCCGGGCGCTACGATCGAGACCGTCCAATTCCTGCCGGGCAGCGGCTTCCCCTATCCCAAGGCCGGCGGCGCGATTATGGATTGGTGCGCGGTCTGGGCGAACGGCTGCGGTTGGCCCGCCGCGCATCAATTCTGCCAATCCCGGGGCTTCAGCCACGCGCTGAGCTGGAACGCCTTCCACGCTGGACATACTTATGTCGTCGGCTCCAACCGCTATTGCGACGGCGACGCCTGCAAGGGCTTCAGCTTCGTGAGATGCGGCTGATCTATTCTTTCGCCGACAGGAACATGTACGCCGAGCCGGCCAGGGCGGCCAGCGGCAGCGCCAGCAGGAAATAGTCCAGGAAAGCGACGATCGGGTTGATCGCCTCGACCGCCGACGCCAGTTCGTAGATCGTCCAGGCGGCGACCGCGCCGTTCACGAGGATCCATCGGCCCCAGTAACCGCGGCTCTTGCCCACAACGCCCTCCACCGCCCGAAAATCCGCCGTTCGGCGAATTGAATCAAGCGCGTCACCGGCGCGAAGCGGGTGGGCGCGCTTTACGGGACGAAACGAGGATGCGCGCTATTCGGCCGCCTCGGCGAAGGGCGCTGGCGTGTAATTGAGGATGGGGCCCAGCCAGCGCTCCACCTCGCGCACCGGCATCGCCTTGCGCGCGGCGTAGTCCTCGACCTGGTCGCGCTCCACCTTGGCGACGCCGAAATAATAGGCCTCGGGATGGGCGAGGTAGAGGCCGGAGACGGAGGAGCCGGGCCACATGGCGAAGCTCTCGGTGAGGCGCACGCCGATCCTAGCCTCCGCGTCGAGCAGAGCAAACAGCGTCGCTTTTTCCGTATGGTCGGGCTGCGCGGGATAGCCGGGCGCCGGGCGGATGCCGCGATAGGGCTCGCCGTGCAATTCGTCGGGCGTGAAAGTCTCGTCCGCCCCATAAGCCCAGTATTCGCGGCGCACCCGCGCGTGCATCGCCTCGGCGAAGGCCTCGGCGAACCGGTCGGCGAGCGCCTTAACGAGGATCGAGGAATAATCGTCGTTCGCTGTGGCGAAACGGGCGGCGATCGCCTCTTCCTCGACGCCGGCGGTCACGACGAAGGCGCCGATATAGTCGCGTTTGCCGCTGTCGATCGGCGCGACGAAGTCGGCGAGCGCGACATTGGGGCGCCCGTCGCGCTTGCTCAATTGCTGGCGCAAGGTGAAGAAGGTCGCGAGCTCCTTGGCGCGTGTCTCGTCGGTGAACAGAAGTATGTCGTCGCCCTCCGCGCCCGCCGGCCAGAAGCCGATCACCGCCTTGGGCTTAAACCAGCGCTCCGCGATGATCTTCTCCAGCATCGCCTGCGCGTCCTCGAACAGCGCGCGCGCGGCGGCGCCCTGTTTCTCGTCCTCGAGAATGGCGGGATAGCGGCCCTTCAATTCCCAGGTCTGGAAGAACGGCGTCCAGTCGATATAGCGGGCAAGCTCGGCCAGATCGTAATTCTCGAATACGCGCGCGCCGATGAAGCGCGGCGCGGGCGGTTCATAAGAAGCCCAATCGACCTTATGGGCATTGGCGCGGGCTTTGGCGAGCGGGAGGCGCAATTTATCGGCCTCGCCGCGCGCATGGGCGTCGGCGACCTTGCGATATTCGGCGCGCACGCCCTCGATATAAGGCGCTTTCGCCTCGGGCGACAGCAGGCTGGAGACGACGCCGACGGCCCGGCTCGCGTCATTGACGTAGATAGTCTGGCCGCGGATGTAGCGCGGATGGATTTTGACGGCGGTGTGGACGCGGCTCGTCGTCGCGCCGCCGATCAGCAGGGGAATGTCGAAACCCTCGCGCTCCATCTCGGCCGCCACGTGCGCCATCTCGTCGAGCGAAGGCGTGATGAGGCCGGAGAGGCCGATGATGTCGACCTGTCTCTCTCTGGCCACCTGCAGGATTTTGGCGGCCGGCGTCATCACGCCAAGATCGATGATCTCATAATTGTTGCAGGCGAGCACGATCCCGACAATGTTCTTGCCGATATCGTGCACGTCGCCCTTGACGGTGGCCATCAATATCTTGCCGGCGCTCTGGCGGCCTTCGCCGCCGTTGGCGATCTTTTCGGCCTCCATATAGGGCAGCAGCAGCGCGACGGCCTGTTTCATCACGCGCGCCGATTTGACGACCTGCGGCAGGAACATCTTGCCCGCCCCGAAGAGATCGCCGACCACGTTCATGCCGGCCATTAGCGGGCCTTCGATGACATGGAGCGGGCGCTCGGCGCCAAGGCGCGCTTCTTCGGTGTCGACGTCGATATAATCGGTGAGGCCGTTGACGAGGGCATGGGCGATGCGCTTGTCGACCGGCCAAGCGCGCCAGGTCAGATCCTGCGCCTTGGCCTCCTTGCCGGCGCCGCCGCGATAGCGCTCGGCAAGCGTCAGCAGGCGCTCGGTCGCATCGTCGCGGCGATTGAGCACGACGTCTTCGCAGGCCTCGCGCAATTCGGGCTCGATCGATTCATAGACCGCGAGCTGGCCGGCGTTGACGATGCCCATATCCATGCCGGCCTGGATCGCGTGATAGAGGAACACGGCGTGCATCGCCTCGCGCACCGGCTCGTTGCCGCGAAACGAGAAGGAGAGATTCGAGACGCCGCCCGAAATATGCGCGTGCGGCAGGGCGCCGCGGATTTGCCTCGTCGCCTCGATGAAGGCGACGCCATAGCCGTTATGCTCCTCGATGCCGGTGGCGATCGCAAAGACGTTCGGGTCGAACACGATGTCTTCGGGCGCGAAGCCGGCCCGTTCGGTCAGCAGCTTGTATGCGCGGGCGCAAATGCTCACTTTACGTTCGAATGTGTCGGCCTGGCCCTGTTCGTCGAAAGCCATCACCACAACCGCCGCGCCATAGGCGCGCACGAGGCGGGCCTGGCGCAGGAACGCCTCCTCGCCTTCCTTCATCGAGATCGAATTGACGAGCGGCTTGCCCTGCACGCATTTGAGGCCGGCCTCGATCACCGAGAATTTCGAGGAATCGATCATCAGCGGCACGCGCGCGATATCGGGCTCGGCCGCGATGAGGTTGAGGAACTCGACCATCGCCCGTTCGGAATCGATGAGGCCCTCGTCCATGTTGACGTCGAGGATCTGCGCGCCATTGGCGACCTGATCGCGCGCCACGGCGAGGGCGCCGGAATAATCGCCGGCGGTGATCAATTTGCGGAATCTTGCCGAGCCCGTCACATTGGTGCGCTCGCCGATATTCACGAATGGGATTTCGCGGGCGAGCACGAAGGGCTCGAGGCCCGACAGGCGCATCAGCGGGGCGATGGTCGGGACGGCGCGGGGCGGCACGCCGCGGACGGCTTCCGCGATCGCTCTTATATGGGCGGGGGTCGAGCCGCAGCAGCCGCCCACGATATTGACGAGGCCGTCGCGCGCAAAGCCGCCGATCTGGGCGGCCATGTCTTCGGGGCTCTCGTCGTAGAGGCCAAATTCGTTGGGCAGGCCGGCGTTGGGATAGGCGCAGACCAGCGTGTCGGCGATATCGGAAATTTCGGCCAGATGATCCCGCATCGCATTGGCGCCGAGCGCGCAATTGAGGCCGATCGTGAAGGGGCGGGCATGACGCACCGAATGCCAGAAAGCGGTCGGCGTCTGTCCGGAAAGGGTGCGTCCGGAAAGATCCGTAATGGTGCCCGAAATCATCACCGGCAGGCGCAGGTTGCGCTTGGCGAATATTTCCTCACAGGCGAAAATGGCGGCTTTGGCGTTGAGCGTGTCGAATATGGTCTCGATAAGGACGAGGTCCGCGCCGCCGTCGATGAGGCCGGCCAATTGCTCGCCATAAGCGGTCTTCAGATCATCGAACGAGACCGCGCGGAACCCGGGATTATTGACGTCGGGCGAAATCGAGGCGGTGCGGTTGGTCGGGCCCAGCGCGCCGGCGACATAGCGGCGGCGCCCGTCGATACGCTGGGCTTTCACGGCGGCGCGATGCGCGAGGCGCGCGCCGTCGCGGTTGAGTTCGTAAACCATCGCCTGCATGCCGTAATCGGCCTGCGCGATCGAGGTGGACGAGAAGGTGTTGGTCTCCAATATGTCGGCGCCGGCCAACGCATAGGCCAGATGGATGTCCTCGATCGCCTGGGGCTGGGTAAGGGTGAGAAGGTCGTTATTCCCCTGCAAATGGCATTCGCAGGCGCCGAACCGGTCGCCCCGAAAATGCTCCTCGCCCAGGCGCAGGTCCTGAATCTGGGTGCCCATCGCGCCGTCGAGGATCAAAATCCGCTCGCTGGCGGCCTCGCCAAGCCCCTCGCCCGCCGCCGCCTCGACCCAAGGCCCTACCGCCATCCGCCGCTCGCCATCAAAAATATCACTCATATAAGAACATAAACATATCTTTATGTCACGGCAAGAAATATTGTGAACGGGGAAAAAGCAACGGAGCGGCTGGCGACGGAACGGGCCGGAGATGCCAATATGGCGGGTGGAGGAGATCCGTCCATGCGCATTGGCGACAGCCGCGTTCTGCATCGCAGCCTCAAGGACGATCTGCCCGTCGCGGTCTCGGGCGCGGGCGTGCATCTCATCGACGCGGATGGGCGCGATTATATCGACGCCAGCGGCGGCGCCGCGGTGTCATGTCTGGGGCATTCGCATCCGGCTCCGATCGCCGCGATCCGCGCCCAGGCTGAAAAGCTTGCCTATGCCCATACCGCGTTCTTCACCAGCGAGCCGGCCGAGCTTCTTGCCGCCGATCTCATGCGCCGCGCGCCCGCGGGCTTTGACCGGGGCCGCGCGATGTTCCTGGGGTCGGGCTCGGAAGCGGTCGAGGCCGCGCTGAAACTGGCGCGCCAATATCACCTGGAGCGCGGCGCAACGGCGCGGACGCGCTTCATCGCCCGCGAAATGGCCTATCATGGCGCCACGCTGGGCGCTCTTTCGGTCGGGGGCCACAAGGCCAGGCGCGCGACCTATGGATCGATGTTGATCGAGGTTGGCCGCATCCCCGCCTGCTATGCCTATCGCGAACAGGGCGAAGATGAGACATTGGGGGCCTATGGCCTGCGCGCCGCGGACGCGCTGGAGGCCGAAATCCTCAGGATCGGACCGCAAAACGTCGCCGCTTTCATCGCCGAACCGGTCTCCGGCGCGACGCTTGGCTGCGTTCCTCCCGCGCCCGGCTATTTCGTCCGCATCCGCGAAATCTGCGACCGGTACGGCGTGTTGCTGATCGCCGACGAAGTGATGTGCGGCTCGGGCCGCACCGGAACCTTCTTCGCGCTGGATCAGGAGGGCGTCGCCGCCGACATCATCGTCATCGCCAAGGGACTGGGCGCGGGCTTGCAGCCCATCGCCTCGACCCTGGCCGCGCAAAGAATCGTCGAGGCGATCGAATCGGGCTCCGGCCTGCTCGCGCAAGGCCAGACCTATATGAGCCATCCCATCGCCTGCTCCGCCGCGCTGGCGGTCCTGAAAGCCATCGACGACGAGGGCCTGCTCGCCAATGTCGCGGCGCGTGGGAAGCAATTGCGCGCCCTTCTCGAGGCGCGCTTCGGTCAGCATCCCAATGTCGGCGACATAAGGGGTCGCGGTCTGTTTTGTGGCGTGGAGTTCGTGCGGGACCGCGAAACCAAGGCGCCGTTCCCGGCCGCCGCCAAACTTGCGCAAAAGCTCAAGGCGGCCGCGATGGCCGAAGGCCTGATGATCTATCCGGCCAGCGGCTGCGTGGACGGTGCGCTCGGCGATCACGCGATGATTGCGCCGCCGTTTATCGTCAGCGCGCGCGAGATCGAGATCATCGTCGCCCGATTCGAAAGAGCCGTCGCGAGCGCGCTCGCGTCGGCCGCCGCGGCGCTGTGACAATTCGGTGGGTTGCCAAACTTTCGCCTTGCTCTAGAAAGGCCACGCTAGAATTCGGCCGGCCGCCCGAGCCTGCGCCACTTACATAGATTTCACGGAGGAAATATGGCCGCCCGACCGCCCTATCGCGCCGATCACGTCGGTAGCTATCTGCGCCCGGCCCGGCTCGCCGCCGCGCGGGAGGCGTTCTTTGCCGGCAAGCTGGCGGCCGAGGCCTTGCGGCCGGTCGAGGACGAATGCATCCGCGAAGTGATCCGCGCCCAGGAGAATGTCGGCCTGCTCGGCGTCACCGACGGCGAATTCCGCCGCACCTATTTTCATGTCGATTTTCTCGAGAAGCTGGCTGGCGTCTCCGTGTCTTACGGCGAGTTCATCGCCAAATTCCGCAAGGACGACGGCACCGAGGTCGGCTTCATCCCGCCGACTATGCATGTCGAGGCGCCGATCCTCCACGCCGCGTCGATCCAAGGGCGCGATTTCGACTTTCTCAAAGCCCATACGAGCCAGACGCCGAAAGTGTGCATACCTGCCCCCTCGATGCTGCATTTTCGCGGCGGCCGGCGCGCCATCAGCGAAAAGGTCTATCCCGATCTTGAGGCGTTCTACGACGACCTGACCGCCGCCTACCGCGCCGAGATCGCCGATCTTGCCGCGCGCGGCTGCCGCTACCTGCAATTTGATGACACCAATCTGGCCTATCTTTGCGACCCGGCGATCCGCGCGTCCACCAAGGCGCGCGGCGACGATCCCGACGACCTGACGCGCCTCTATTGCCGGCTCGTCAACGATTCCATCCGCGACCGGCCGAGTGACATGACGATCTCGGTCCATCTTTGCCGCGGCAATTTCAAGAGCGCCTGGGTTGCGCAGGGCGGCTATGAGCCGGTCGCCGAGATCCTGCTCAGTGAAATGAAGATCGACGGCTTCTTCCTCGAATATGACGACGAACGCTCGGGCGATTTCGCGCCGCTCCGTTTCACGCCCAAGGGCAAGATGATCATATTGGGGATCATGAGCTCCAAGAGCGCGGCGGTCGAATCGAAGGACTCGTTGAAGAAGCGCATCGACGAGGCGGCTGAATATGTGCCGCTCGAGCAATGCGGCCTCAGTCACCAATGCGGCTTCTCCTCGACATCGCACGGCAACGACCTGACCGAGGCCGATCAGTGGAAGAAACTCGCGCGCACGGTCGAGGTCGCCCGCGAGGTTTGGGGCGAGCTCTAGGGAAAAGCGAGGGAAACGCTCGCATTTCCCTGAATTTCGGGCCGCCGGCCGCCTGCCAATGAACTGGCGCCGCATGAGGAACGCACCATGGCCAACGACACGCCAAGCCGGTCCAAGCGCCCCTCGATCACCGATCAGGAAGCGCTGCAATTCCATTCGCGCGGCCGGCCCGGCAAGCTCGAAATCATGCCGACCAAGCCGATGGCGACGCAGCGCGATCTCTCGCTCGCCTATTCCCCAGGCGTCGCCGTGCCGGTCAAGGCGATTCATGCCGATCCCTCGACCGTCTTCGATTATACCGTGCGCGGCAATATGGTCGCCGTCATCACCAACGGCACGGCGATTCTGGGCTTAGGCAACCTCGGCGCGCTCGCCGCCAAGCCGGTGATGGAGGGCAAGGCGGTGCTGTTCAAGCGCTTTGCCGACATCGATTCGATCGATCTGGAAGTCGATACCGAAGACCCCGAGGAATTCATAAACAGCGTCCGCTATCTCGGACCCTCGTTCGGCGGCATCAACCTGGAAGACATCAAGGCGCCCGAGTGCTTCATCATCGAGGAGCGCCTGCGCGCTTTGATGGACATTCCCGTCTTCCACGACGACCAGCACGGCACGGCGATCATCGCCGCCGCCGGCATGATCAACGCGATGAAGCTTACCGACCGCGATATCAAGACGACGCGGCTCGTCTGCAATGGGGCGGGCGCGGCCGGCATCGCCTGTCTCGATCTCATCAAGGCGATCGGCTTCGAGCCCAGCAACGTGTTGCTCTGCGACACCAAGGGCGTCGTCTGGCGCGGCCGGCCGGAGGGAATGAATCAGTGGAAGTCAGCCCACGCCGTCGACACGCCTCTACGCACCCTGGAAGAGGCGATGGTCGGCGCCGATATTTTCTTCGGCCTGTCGGCGCGCGGCGCCCTGACCTCGCAGATGGTCCACACAATGGCCGCCAATCCGATCATTTTCGCCATGGCCAATCCCGATCCGGAAATCACGCCCGAGGAAGCGATGAAAGTGCGCGACGACGTCATCATCGCCACCGGCCGCTCGGACTATCCCAACCAGGTCAACAATGTGCTGGGCTTTCCCTATATTTTTCGCGGCGCGCTCGATGTGCGCGCCAAGACGATCAATATGGAGATGAAGATCGCCGCGGCCCATGCGCTCGCCGATCTTGCCCGCGAGGACGTGCCCGACGAGGTCGCCGCCGCCTATCAGGGCGCGCGGCCGCGCTTCGGGCGCGAATATATCATTCCGGTTCCCTTCGATCCGCGCCTCATTACGGTGATCCCCGCGGCGGTGGCCAAAGCGGCGATGGATTCGGGCGTGGCGCGCAAGCCCATCGCCGATATGGCCGCCTATAAGGCGCAGCTCTCGGCTCGGCGCGATCCGATCGCCGGCGCCCTTCAGCGCATTATCGAGCGCGTGCGCCGCTTTCCCAAACGCGTGGTGTTCGCCGAAGGCGAGGAGGAGCAGGTCATCCGCGCCGCCTATTCCTTCGTCAACCAGGGGCTGGGTTCGGCCATTCTGGTCGGGCGCGAGGATCGCGTTCGGCAGGCGGCGACGCAGGCCGGCCTCGATCTCCAGGAAAAGGGCATCGAGATCCACAATGCGCGGCTCTCCTCGCGCAATTCCCTCTATGCGCAATTCCTCTACGAGCGGCTGCAGCGGCGCGGCTTCCTGTTTCGCGATTGCCAGCGCCTCATCAATCAGGACCGCAATTATTTCGCCGCCGCGATGGTGGCGCAGGGCGACGCCGACGCGATGGTGACCGGGGTCACGCGCAATTTCTCGATCGCGCTCGAAGAAGTGCGCCGCGTCATCGACCACAAGCCCGGCCACCGGGTGATCGGCGTCTCGCTGATCCTGTCGCGCGGGCGCCCGGTCGTCGTCGCCGACACCGCGATCATGGAAATGCCCAACGCCGAAGATCTCGCGCAGATCGCCATCGAGGCGGCGGGCGTGGCGCGCCGCCTCGGCTACGAGCCGCGCGTCGCCATGCTCGCCTTCTCCAGCTTCGGCCACCCGCCCGGCGAGCGCACGCAGCGCGTGCAGGAGGCGGTGCGCATTCTCGATTCGCAGCGCGTCGATTTCGAATATGACGGCGAGATGGCCGCCGATGTCGCGCTCAACAAGGAGACGATGGCCGCCTATCCCTTCTGCCGCCTCACCGACACCGCCAATGTGCTGATCATGCCGGCGTTCCACTCGGCCTCGATCTCGACCAAGATGCTGCAGGAGCTCGGCGGCGCGACGGTGATCGGCCCGCTGATCGTCGGCCTGGAGCGCCCAGTGCAGATCGTGCCGCTAGGGGCGAAGGATTCCGACATCGTCAACATGGCCGCGCTGGCTTCGTTCAATATCGGGGGGTGAGCTCGCGCGCCTTCCCCTGGGGGAAGGGGGCCGGCGGAGCCGACCGGATGAGGGCAGTCGCGCGCAGCGCGATGGCTTGGAACCTATCGGCGCCGCGCCGGACGAAAGTAAGGCGCGCCGCGGCGGGCGACTCGAGCCGTTGACGCTATTTCAGCAATCATCGGCTACTTTCGCGACGTTGAAAGCCGTCTCGCTTCGCTCGACTCCCCTCATCCCAAGGCGAATACAAGGCATTCGTCCGCAGTCATGTCCGCATGACACCTTCCCCCCGAGGGGGAAGGGGCGGCTCACACTTTCATTTGCGCGCCGAGTTCCACCACGCGGTCGGAGGGGATCTGGAAGAAGTCCGGCGCGCTGGCGGCCTGTTTGGTCATGGCGATGAACAGATGGTCCTGCCATTGCGGCATGCCCGACGTCGCCGACGCCTTCAGCGTGCGGCGGCCGACGAAGAACGACGTCGTCATGATGTCGAACTTCAGCCCCGATTTGCGCATGACGGCCAAAGCGTTGGGGATGCGCGGGGATTCCATATAGCCGTAGTGCAGCGTCACCTGCATGAAATCGGGCGACAGGCTCTTGACCTCGAAACGCGCGCTGGCGGGAACGCGCGGCGTCGTTTCCGTGCGCACGCACATCATCACGACGCGTTCGTGAACGACCTTGTTGTGCTTGAGATTATGCATGAAGGAGGAGGGCGCGGAATTGGGGTCGTTGGTGAGGAACACCGCGGTTCCGGGCACGCGCACCGGCTTGGACTTGGCCAGCATCTTGATGAGGGCGACCATCGGGATCGAATCGCGGTGCGTCTTGGAGCTGAGGATCGCGCTGCCGCGCACCCAGGTCCACATCAGCGTGAACATCGTTCCGCCCAGCAGTAGCGGCACCCAGCCGCCGTCGAGCACTTTATAGAGATTGGAGACGAGGAAGCTGACGTCGATCGACAGAAACAGCGCCACCAGAGCCAAGGCGCCCCACAGCGGCCAATGCCATAGGCGCCAGACGACGAAGAAGGCGAGCGCCGTGGTCGCCACCATCGTGCCAGAAACCGCGACGCCGTAAGCATTGGCCAAGGAATCGGAGGAGCGGAATGTCAGCACCAGCACGAGGACGCCGAACAGCAGCACGCGGTTGACGCGCGGGATGAACAATTGTCCCTCGAGCGTATCGGAGGTATGGACGATTTCGAGGCGCGGCAGCAGGCCAAGCTGAATCGCCTGGCGAGCCAGCGAAAACGCGCCGGTGATAACCGCCTGGCTGGCGATGACGGTGGCGATGGTCGAAAGAATGATGAAGGGCGTCAGCGCCCAGGTCGGCGCCAGCAGATAATAGGGATTCTCGACCGCCTTGGAATCGGCGATGATATGCGCGCCCTGCCCGAGATAATTGAGGATCAGCGCCGGCAGCACGAGGCAGATCCAGGCCGCCTGGATCGGCGCGCGGCCGAAATGGCCCATATCGGCGTAAAGCGCCTCGCCGCCGGTGACCGCCAAGAAGACGCTGCCCAGCACGACGAAGCCGATGCCGCCGTGACTGCGGAGAAAAAGGACGCCGCGCACCGGGTTGAGCGCGCCAAGGATTTCCGTCGCTTCTCCGATATGCGAGGCGCCCAAAAGCGCGATGGTGAGGAAGTAGACGGCCATGATCGGTCCGAAAAATGTCGCCATGCCCGCCGTGCCGCGGCTCTGGACGACGAACAGCAAAATGAGGATGACGACGGTGGCCGGCAGCACGAAGGGCGCAAGATTGGGCGAAAGCTGTTTCAGCCCCTCCAGCGCCGCAAGCACCGAAATGGCCGGCGTGATGACCGCGTCGCCCGAAAACAGCGCCGAACCCGCGACGCCCAGAAAGAAGATCAGCAGCGTGCGCTTGCCGAGCGCGCTTTGCGCAAGCGCCATCAACGACAGGATACCGCCTTCCCCCTTGTTGTCGGCCTGCATGAGGAACAGCACATATTTGGCCGTCACCGTGACGACGAGCGCCCAGACGATCAGCGAGGCGACGCCGATCACTTCGCCGGGCGTCAGGCCGGCGCCGGTGATATGGGCGAGGCAGGCCTGCAGCGCGTAGAGCGGGCTCGTGCCGATATCGCCGAACACGACGCCGACCGAACCGAGCGACAGAAGCCAGAAGTTGCGGGCGCCGTGGGCCGATTCGTGGCCGTTGGCCGCGGCGGCGCCGGGCAACGCATCTTGCATAACAGGGGTATCTCTTAACTGGGCGCATCGCGGGAACGCGATCCGGCCTTGCTCGGGCGGCTCTATACAGGGTTGCGCTTGGCGCTGGAAGGGGGAAGGGCGGCCGATCTTCGAGGACGGCGCGACGCCCGGATTCGGGCGCGTTTGAAATCCGCGCCGATTCTGGCGCCGGCCATCCATCGATTGCGCGAAGGCGATTATGCGCGCCAGGAATCCGCCCTCGATCGGTTGTTTGGCGTCGCCCCTCCTTGCCGCGCCCGCCGGTTCCTGCAAGGAAGCGCGCCATGGCGCAAGCGCCCCTGCCGATCGACACCGTCTTGCCGCGCCTTTGCGCCGAATTGCGGCGCGTCAATCGCGCCGTCCTCGTCGCCCCGCCGGGCGCCGGCAAGACGACGCGGGTTCCGCTCGCCTTGCTGGAGGAGGAATTCGCCCGCGGGCGCATCCTGCTCTTGGAGCCGCGCCGGCTCGCGGCGCGGGCGGCGGCGGCGCGAATGGCTTCGACGCTCGGCGAAGAGGTCGGGAGGACAATCGGCCTGCGCGTGCGCATGCAGGCGCTCGTCTCGGCCGGGACCCGCATCGAGGTGATCACCGAAGGCGTGTTCACGCGCATGATTCTCGACGATCCCTCGCTGGAGGGGGTCGGGGCGGTGCTGTTCGACGAATTCCACGAGCGCTCGCTCGACGCCGACCTCGGTCTGGCGCTGGCGCTCGACGCCCAAGGGGCCCTGCGGGAGGATTTGCGGCTGCTGGTGATGTCGGCGACGCTCGACGGCGCCCGCGTCGCCGGGCTGATGGGCGATGCGCCGCTCATCGCGAGCGAGGGCCGCGCCTATCCCGTCGAGACGCGCTATGTCGGGCGCGACCCGCGCGCGCGCATCGAGGAGGAAGTGGCCAAAGTCGCCGCCGAGGCGCTCGCGAGCGAGAAAGGCTCGATCCTCGTCTTCCTGCCCGGGCAAAGCGAGATCTTGCGAACGGCCTCGCTGCTCGCGACGCGCGTCAAGGACTCCTCGGTCGATATCGCCCCGCTCTACGGCGCGATGGATCGGGCCGCGCAGGATCGCGCGGTGTCGCCCGCCCCGCCGGGGCGGCGCAAGGTGACGCTCGCCACCTCGATCGCAGAGACTTCTCTGACGATCGAGGGTGTGCGCATCGTCATCGACAGCGGCTTGTCGCGCGCGCCGGTCTATGAGCCCGATATCGGCGTAACGCGGCTGGAGACGCAGCGGGTGTCGAAAGCGGGCGCCGATCAGCGCCGCGGCCGCGCCGGGCGCACGGAGCCCGGCGTGTGTTACCGGCTTTGGGAGGCCGGCGCCAACGGCGCGCTGGCGCCCTTCGCCAGGCCGGAAATCCTCTCAGCCGATCTTTCCGGCCTGCTGCTCGATCTGGCGGCCTGGGGCGTCGGCGACCCCGCGGCCTTGCGCTTTCTCGATGCGCCGCCGGGGCCCGCTTTGATCGAAGCGCGGGCGCTGCTACGTGCGATCGGCGCGCTGGACGCGGCCGGGCGCATCACGGAGGCGGGCAAGGCGATCGCCAAGCTCGCTTTGCCGCCGCGCCTGGCGCGCATGGTCATCGCCGCCGCCCGCCAGGGCCGCGCCGATCCGGCGAGCCGGCTCGCGATTATGCTGACCGAACGCGGGTTAGGGGGCGACGGCGTCGATCTGGCCGGGCGGCTGGAGCGCTTTTCGGAGGACCGTTCGGCACGCGCCGAGGACGCGCGCTGGCTCGCAGGGAATCTCGCGCGGCGCGCGCGGGCCTTGGCGGGGGCGCCGGACGAGGCGGGCGCGGGGGACGTCGGGCCGCTGCTCGCCTTCGCGTTTCCCGAGCGCATCGCCAAGTCGCGCGGCAAGCGTGGCGAGTTTCTGATGGCCAACGGGCGCGCCGGCGCCGTCGAGCCCCAGGATTCCCTAAGCGGCGAAGCTTTTCTGGCGGTCGGCGAAATCGTCGGCCGCGCGGCAGCGGCGCGCATCCTGCTCGCCGCGCCGCTCACCTTGGAGGAGATCGAAGAGGTCGCCGGCGCGTCGATCGAGACGCTGGACGAGATCGTCTTCGATCGCCCCTCCGCCTCGCTGCGGGCGCGCCGCCGACGCCGCCTCGGCGCGCTGATTCTCGCCGAACAGAATCTGCCGGTTCCCGCTGGCGAGGCGAGCGCCTTGGCGCTGGCGGCCGGCCTCATCGGTCTTGGAATGGAGCGGCTGCCCTGGAGCAGGAGCCTCCGGCAATGGCGCGACCGGGTCATGTTCCTGCGCCGCGCGAGCGATTCGGCGTGGCCCGATCTTTCCGATGAGGCGCTGGCGGCCAATGGTGAGTGGCTGGCGCCTTTCCTGTTGGGCAAGACAAGCCTTGCAGACGTTTCCGAGGAAGATTTCGCGGGCGCATTGCACGCGTTGCTGCCTTATGGGCTGACGCGGCGCCTCGAGGCCGAGGCGCCGACGCATTTCCTCGCGCCGACCGGCTCGGCCGTCCCGGTCGACTATGAGGCGGAGGGCGGCCCGGCGATCTCGTTGCGCGTGCAGGAATTGTTCGGCCTTGCCGCCCATCCCGCGCTGGCGGGCGGGCGTGTCCCCCTCACGCTGCATCTTCTGTCGCCCGCCCATCGCCCGATCCAGATCACGCGCGACCTGCCCGGTTTCTGGCGCGGCTCCTGGGCCGGCGTCAAAGCCGAAATGCGCGGCCGCTATCCCCGCCATGCCTGGCCCGACGATCCGGCTGCCGCCCAGCCGACGACGCGCGCCAAGCCGAGGGGGACGTGAGGGTCACGCCCCCGGCCATGTGTCGGACAGGCGATAGCCCGAGGGATAGGGATCGGTGGGATCGAGCATGTGCTGATGGATGCCGGTGATCCAGGCGCCGCCGCTGACGATCGGGATGATGCCGGGCTTGCCGCCGACGCTCGCCTCCCCTTCGATGCGGCAGTCGAACTGCGACCCGATGATCGAGCGGGCGATGAATCTTTGGCCGACTTTCATCTCCCCCTTGGCGTGCAGCACGGCCATGCGCGCCGAGCAGCCGGTGCCGGTCGGCGAGCGGTCGATCTTGCCCGGGCGGACCGCCACCGCGTTGGGCGCGCTCAACACGCCGTCTTTCAAGACCACGGGCGCGGCGATCTGGCAGAACGAAATATGGTCCCAATCCGGGTTTTCGGGATGGACGAAGCCGAACTGCTCGTTGGCGGCCTTGGTGATTTTCATGCCGCATTCGGCAAGCTCGCGCGCCTCGTCGGGCTTGAGGGAAAAGCCCAGCGCCTGCGCGTCAACGATGACGAAACTGTCGCCGCCATAGGCGGTGTCGACGATCAAGGTTTTGAGGCCCGCCACTTCGAGCGAAGCGCCGAGCCTGTCCGCAAAAGAGGGAACGTTGCGCAAGGCGATGCGCTCGGCTTTGCCGTCGCGGCAGGTCGCGACGATCTCGATGAGGCCGCCCGGCGCCTCCAGAATCATGCGGGTTTCCGGCTCCCGCATCGCAAGAATTCCCGTCTCCAGCAGCACGGTCGCTACGCAAATCGAATTGGAGCCCGACATCGGCGGCGTGTCGGCCGGCTCCATGATGATGAAGCCCATCTGGGCCGCCGGGTTCTTTGGCGGGACCAGCAGGTTGACATGGCGGAAAACGCCGCCGCGCGGTTCGTTGAGCACGAAATTGCGCAGAGTCTCGTCGCGCGCGATGAAGCGCGACTGTTCCCAGAGCGTGTCGCCGGGCGGCGGCAGGACGCCCCCGACGATGACGTCGCCGACCTCGCCCTCCGCATGGCAGGAGACGACGTGGATGGTTTTGGAAGTTCTCACGCGGCGGTTTCCTGCCTGCGAACCATTGTTCGATAGCGAAGGCGGCGCCAAGAAAAAACGCCCCGCGCGATTCCATTCGTCGCCATCACAATCACTCCGCCATGTCCCATTTCTCCGCGCTTGCCCCCGCCAATTCGCGCACGCGCGCCTCGTCGCGGCCGAATTCGCCGGCGTCGCCCTCATAGACCATTCTGCCGTCGTCGAGCACATAGGCGCGGTCGGCGATTTCCACCGCAGCGCGCACGTTCTGCTCGACCAGCAGCACGGAGACGCCTTCCGCGCGGGCGGCCTGTACCGTTCGAAACACCTCCTCGACGAGCAGGGGCGCGAGGCCTTGCGAGGGCTCGTCGAGCATGAGGAATTTGGGATTCAGCAGCAGCGCGCGCGAGATCGACAGCATTTCCTGTTCGCCGCCCGAGAGCTGGCGGCCCTTGTTCGATTTGCGCCGCGCCAGGCCCGGAAAAAGCTCGTAAATGCGCGGTATCGTCCATGGGCCCGGCCGCTCGACCGGCACCAGGAGGTTTTCCTCGACAGTCAGATTGGTGAAGATGCGCCGCCCCTCCGGCACATAGCCGACGCCCATCGCGGCGAGCCGGTAGGGCGGCAGGACCGTCGCGTCGGCACCGAAAAACCGCACCCTTCCCTCGTGCGGCGGCGTGAGGCCGATGAGGCTGCGCAAAGTGGTCGTTTTGCCGGCGCCGTTGCGGCCGAGCAGCGCGACGATTTCGCCCTCGCGCACTTCGAGCGACACGCCATGCAGGATGTGGCTCTTGCCGTAATAGGTTTGTAAGCCCTCGGCCTGCAGCGTGATCATGCGGCCGCCTTGCCGAGATAGGCGGCCTGCACGGTCTCGCTGGCGGCGATCCCGTCGGGCGTTCCTTCGGCGAGCACGCGTCCCTGCGCCAGCACGGTGATGCGGTCGGCCAGATTGAATACGACGCGCATGTCGTGTTCGATCAGCAGCATCGCGAGGCGCTCCTTCTGGTGCAGGCGGCGGATGAGGCGGGCGATGTCATAGGTCTCCTGATCGCCCATGCCCGCCGTCGGTTCGTCGAGCATCAGCAGGCGCGGGCGCAGCGCCAGCGCCATCAGAATCTCGGCGGCGCGCTGGTCGCCATGCGACAGGGCGCCGACGAGCCCGTCCCTTTTGTCGGCCAAATTGCCCATTTCAAGGAGTTCGGTGACGCGGGCGTCGATCGCGCGCCGCCGCGCCGCCCCGAGCCAGACCTTCATCCTGAGGCCCGCCGCGACCTCGACCGCGATGCGCAGATTGTCGGCGATGGAAAGCTCGGGGAATATCTCGGTGACCTGGAACGTGCGCGCCATGCCGCTTTGGACGCGCTGTTCGGGCGTCAGGGCGCCGATGTCCTTGCCGTCGAACAGGATGACGCCCGAGGTCGGCTTGAAGAAACCGCTGATGAGGTTGAAAAAGGTCGTCTTGCCCGCGCCGTTGGGGCCGATGATGGCCCTGAGCTCGCCGGGCTCGATAACGAGCGAGACATCGTCGACCGCGACAAGGCTGCCGAAATGGCGCGAGGCGTTGCGCACTTGCAGCAAGCTCATTCGGCGCTCCTGCCGCGCAGAATGCCCAGCACGCCGCGCGGGAAGAACAGCACGACGAGCACGAAGACGAGGCCGATCGCCGACATCCAGTTCTCGGTATGGCTCGATATGTAATCCTGCAGCGCGACGAAAATCGCCGCGCCGATCAGCGGGCCCCAGAAAAAGCGCATGCCGCCCAGCACCGCCATGATGACGAAATTGCCGGACAGATCGAAGCGCAACGCGCGCGGATCAGTGAAATTGTTCAACAGCGCATAGAGCGCGCCGGCGACGCTGACGAAGAAGCAGGAGATCACGAAGGACAGCCAGATATGCCGCTCGATCGGGATGCCGAGGAAGCGGGCGCGGCGCTCGTTCTCGCGGATCGCCAGCAGCGTGCGCCCGAACGGCGAGTTCAAGAGCATGGCCATGATCGCGACGCAGATCGCGAAAATGACCAGTGCGAAATAATAGAACGCCTTGTCATTGCCGAAAATGTCAAGATTGGCGAGGCCGAGATCGATCGGCATGCGATGCCAGCCCGTCAATCCGTCGTCGCCGCCCGTCACAACATTCCAGCGGAACGCGATGAAATAGAACACCTGGCCGAAGGCGATGGTGACCATCGCGAAATAGACGCCGCGCCGCCGCACGATGAGGGCGCCGATGATCGCGGCGGCGATCGTCGCGATGATGACGCCGGCCGCCATGCCGGGCAGCGTGCCTTGCTCGAGATATTTGATGGCCATCGCCGTGCCGTAGGCGCCCAGGCCAAAATAGGCGGCATGGCCGAACGACAGGACGCCGGTGAAGCCGAGCAAAAAATTGAGCGACATCGCCGCCAGTCCCATCACGACGATGCGGGTGGCAAGCTCGGTATAGCCGCCGATCGCGCGCATCCAAAAGGGCATGGTCAGCAGCAGGGCCCAGACGGCAATGTCGAAGGCGCGTCTTTGAGCCTTGTTCAATGGATCCGCCCTTCCTCGCCCAGGAGGCCGCGCGGGCGAACGAGGAGCACCAGGCCCATCATCACATAGATCACCGCTTCGGTGGCGGAGGGAAAGAACACGGCGGTGAGGCCGGAGACGAGCCCGATCAGCAGGCCGCCGAGCAGCGTGCCGAGCAGGCTGCCTAGGCCGCCCACGATAATGGCGACAAAGCTCGGCATGATGAGCGAGGCGCCCATGGTCGGCGAAAGTCCCAGCAGGCCGGCCGCCAGCACACCGGCGAGGCCCGCGATATAGATGCCGATGCCGAAATTGAGATTGCGCAACAGGCCGACATTGACGCCGAGCGTGGAGACGGTGTCGAGATCGTGCGTGCCCGCTCTTATGCGCATGCCGAGCCGCGTATAGGCGAGGACGAAAAACAACCCGCCGACGGCGATCGCGACAATGAGGATCATGAACAGGCGATAGCCCGTCAGGAAGAAGAATTGACTGCTGAGCGGCGTGGTGAGCCAGCCCGGCACCTGAAAGGGCACCGATTGCGCGCCCCAGAAGAAGCGCGTGCCGTCCTCGATGATATAGGCGAGGCCGAAGGTCAGCAGCAGGCCATAGAGCGGATCGCGCCCATAGAGGGGGCGGATCATCACGCGCTCGACAGCGACGCCGATCAGCGCGGTGAGAATCGGCGCGAGCAAGAGCGCGCCCCAAAAGCCGAGGACGGGCATCAGCGTAAAGGCGAGATAGGCGCCGATGGCGAGAAATCCGCCATGCGCGAAATTGATGACGCCGCTCAGGTTGAGGATCAGCGACAGGCCAAGCGCCATCAGCGCATAAAAGGCGCCGACGATGAGCCCGTTGAAGACGCTGTACAGGATGAGCTGGGTCATTGGGAGGCGGGCAGGTCTCTGGCGGTTCTCCCTCCCCGAGGGGGAAGGGAATGGGTAGTCCCCCTCACGCCGGCCACGTCATCTTGCAGCCGCTGTCTTCGAGCGAACCGGCGGCATCGGCGCCGTTGACGACGCTGGTGACCTTGAACAGATCGTCCGGCGCCTCGCCGCTCGCCTGCGCCGTGCCGACATAGAGCGTGGCGAGGAGCTGGTTCTGGCCCGCGCGGTAGATGGCGGGATTCGGCGACAGAGCGATTTCGGGCGGCAATTGGAAGCCCTGCAAGGCCTTGGCCATCGCCACCGCATCGAGCGAATTGGCCTTGGCGGCGGCGAGCGCGCAGGTCCAGACCGAGACGAGGCCGAACCAGGTGCGCGCGGTCGGCACGCGACCGGTGCGTTTCTTGACGACGTCGACGAATTCGTCGACATGCGGGACGCCCGGCTGCTTCCAATACCATTCCATCACCCACGTCCCGATGCGCGCCTCCGGCGGCAGGCCCTCGAGCGGCTCCAGCTCCTGCTGGGCGCCGGCCAGATGCATCTTCTTGTCGAGCCCGAATTGCACAGCCTGCTTCAGGGCGTTGACCATGTCGTCGCCCTGCGTGAGGAAGATGATGACGTCGGGGTTGGCCGCCTGCGCGTTGATGAGATAGGCGGAAAAGTCGACCGAGCCGAGCGGGGCGAGATCGCCGCCGACCCGCGAGCCGCCGAGCGCCGCGCAGGCCTTCACCATGCCCGCCTCCAGCGTATGGCCGAACGCGTAATCGGGCGTGATGTAGTAGAATTTCTTGCCATAGTCCTTGATCAGCGTCGCCGCGACGGCGGAAGCCTCCATCTGCGTGGTGTTGCAGACGCGGAACACGTTCCAGTGGCAGCTGGAGCCGGTGATCGCATCGGTGTGGCCGCCGGGCACGATGTGGAGGATTTTCTTTTCGTTGGAGACCTGCGCCATGGCGAGGGAAAGCGCCGAATTTACGTTGCCGAGCAGGAAATCGACCTTGTCGCCGTCGATCAGCTTGCGCGCTTTTTGCACCGCCGTGCCAGCGTCGCCGCTGGTCGAATCCTCCACGATGAGTTCGACGTTGCGGCCAAGAATGCCGCCCTTGGCGTTGATCTGTTCGACCGCCAGTTGGCAGCCGATCAGTTCGTTCTTGCCCGGGCCGCCATAGGTGCCGGTCAGCGGGTTGTCGAGACCGATCTTGATCGTATCGGCGGCGCGGGCGCGCAACACGAAGGGGCTGGCGACCTGCGCGGCGCCGATGATGAGACCCGCTTTGAGCAGGCCGCGGCGGCGAATGCCGCCGCTGAAAATGGCAATTGACACGGACTTCCTCCCTTGGAGACCAAACCCGCGAGCGGCGTTTCTTAAGGCTGCTTCCGGCTGGTTTGGATCGTTGACCTGTAAACAGTGATGTCGGGACGGGCGGTGCGGGTCAAGGGGGTCTTTAGGCGTAAGGGGGAGCGGGCGCGCGACGCGCAGGCCGTCGCCGCGCTCGCCCGGCTCGCCGCCAAGGCCGAGCCGCCCGGCGAGCGGAGGGCAATGGCCGTCCGCCCGCGCTCCCAGGCTTGCGCGCTCCGCGCCTACCGCCTATAAGCCGCAGCTTCGCGCTCAATCCGACACCCCTGGAGGCAGGGCGCGTTCAACTCTAAAGGAATGTTCGACATGGCGGCGACGAAGCAACTCGCGGCCGTGGCGCGCAGTGGGATCGGCAAGGGGGCCGCCCGTTCTGTCCGCCGCGATGGCCGCGTACCTGGCGTTATCTATGGCGGGGGCGAAAAGCCCGAGCCCATTTCGGTCGATTTCAGGGAGCTCAACAAGCTCGTCTATGCCGGCCATTTCCTCACGACGATTTTCGAGCTTGACGTGGCCGGCCGCAAGGAGCGCGTGCTGCCGCGCGATTATCAGCTCGACGTCGTCACCGACCGACCGCTGCATGTCGATTTCCTGCGCCTCAAGGCGGGCTCGCGCGTGCGCATCGAGACGCCGGTCCATGTCATCAATCAGGACCTCTCGCCTGGCGTCAAGAAGGGCGGCGCGGTCAATCTGGTGCTGCATTCGGTCGAGCTTTGGGCGCCGGCCGATTCGATCCCCGATTCGATCACCATCGATCTGACCGGCCTCGACTTCCACGATTCCGTGCATATTTCGATGATCAAGCTGCCCGAGGGCTGCAAGGCGGCCAACACCAAGACCGACCTGACGATCGTCACCGTGGTGCCGCCGACCATCTACAAAGAGGACACGCCCGCCGTCGCGGCAGCCGTCACGTCGGCTGCTCCCGCGCCCGGCGCGGCGCCGGCGGCCGGCGCGGCTCCCGCCAAGGGCGCTGCGGCCGCCGCGGCTCCGGCCAAGGGCGCCGCCGCCGCGGCCCCCGCCAAGGCGCCGGCCGGCAAGAAATAAGGGCGGCTTCAAAGTCCCCCTCAAGGCCCGTCCGCTTCAAGCGGGCGGGCCTTTTCTAGCAAAGGCCGCCCATGCTGCTGATCGCAGGCCTCGGCAATCCCGGCCAGCGCTATGCCGGGAACCGGCACAATATCGGCTTCAAGGCGATCGAGGCGATCGCCGCCGAGCATCGCATCGGGCCGTTTCGCGCGCGCTTCCAGGGCGCGGTCGCCGAAGGCCTGATCGGCCAGACGCGCGTCGCGCTGCTCATGCCGCAAACTTTCATGAACGAATCGGGCCGCAGCGTCGGCGAGGCGATGCGCTTTCATAAGATCGGCCCGGAGGCGGTTATCGTCGTGCATGACGAACTCGATCTTGCGCCGACCAAAGTGCGCGTCAAGGTCGGCGGCGGCAACGCCGGCCACAACGGCCTGCGCTCGATCAGCGCCCATATCGGCAATGACTATAAGCGCGTCCGCCTCGGTATCGGCCATCCCGGCGAGCGGGAGCTGGTCTATCCCTATGTCCTCAGCGATTTCGCCAAATCCGAGCGCGGCTGGGTCGAGGCGGTTTGCGATATTGTGGCGCGATTTGCCGAATTGCTCGCGCAAGGGCAGGACGCAAGCTTCCAGAACAAGGTCCACCTAGCCATCGAAGCGGCGGGATTCGGGAAGGAAGAGAGCGAATAGCGAATAGCGAATGGGCAATAGGGAAGCATATTCCTACCCAATTCCATATTCCCTATTCGCTTACTCACTACTCCCCAACCTCCCCTTCGCAACTTGGCGCCGCCGACCGTTCGTGCTTTTTTGCGCCGTCGCCACGCCTCCAACCGGATTGCCCGATGCCGAGCCAAGAACGCCTTCTCGTCCTGCTACGCCATGGCCAGAGCGATTGGAACCTCAAGAATCTGTTCACCGGCTGGAAGGATCCCGACCTGTCGCCCAAGGGGATCGAAGAGGCGAGCGCGGCGGGGCGCCGGTTGAAAGCCCAGGGCCTGGCCTTCGATCTCGCCTTCACTTCGGCGTTGATCCGCGCCCAGAACACCCTGAAGCTCGTGCTTAGCGAACTCGGCCAGCCGAATCTGCCCGCCACCGCCGACCAGGCGCTCAACGAGCGCGACTATGGCGATCTTTCCGGCCTCAACAAGGACGACGCGCGCAAGCGCTGGGGCGAGGACCAGGTGCAGATCTGGCGGCGCAGCTATGACGTCGCCCCGCCCGCCGGCGAGAGCCTGAAGGATACGGTGGCGCGCGTGCTGCCCTATTATTGCCAGCACATCCTGCCTCCCGTGCTGAACGGCCGACGCGTGCTCGTTGCCGCCCATGGCAACAGCCTGCGCGCGCTCGTGATGGTGCTCGACCGGCTGACGCCTAAGACGATTCCGTCCATGGAGCTCGATACCGGAGTGCCTTTGGTCTACCGGCTCAAAAGCGATTCGACGGTGGAATCGAAGGTCGTGCTCGCGAGCTGAGGCCCGCCATGGCGGCGATCCTCGAGGCGGCGCCCGGCGTCGTCCATTATCCCGGCTATCTCGATCGCCCGGCCCAGGAGTCCTTACGCGACGCTTTGTGCGAGATCGCGCGCGCCGCGCCCTTGTTCCAGCCGCGCATGCCGCGCACCGGCAAGGCTTTCTCGGTGCGGATGACCAATTGCGGCACGCTCGGCTGGGTCGCCGACGTCGACGGCTATCGCTATCAGCCGACTCATCCCGACACCGGCGCGCCCTGGCCGCCGATTCCGGCGATCGCGCTGCGGGCCTGGGCGCAGCTTGCGCCCGGCGCGCCGCCGCCGCAGGCCTGCCTCGTCAATTTCTATGACGGGACGGCGCGCATGGGGCTGCATCAGGACCGCGACGAGGAGGACTTATCGGCGCCGGTGCTGTCGCTGTCGCTCGGCGATACCTGCCTTTTTCGCGTCGGAGGAACCGCGCGCGGCGCGCCGACGCGCTCGTTCCGTCTGCAATCGGGCGATGCGCTGACGCTGGGGGGTCCGGCGCGCCTCGCCTTTCATGGCGTCGACCGCGTGATGGCGGGCACATCGACCCTGCTGACGGCGGGCGGGCGAATCAATCTGACGCTGCGGCGAGTGACGCGGCCCGGCTGAGAGAGACGGGCCGCGACAGACTCGGCCGCGGCCGGGTCCAAACGGTTCGATCGGCGTCGAAACTGATGGTTACAAATAACAAAATATGTTACTATACAGATCAATTTCATGCGCTGGAAACCGTCATAGGATTTGCGTATTGCCGATCTAACCGGCTGATATTAACTTGAACTTTGGAAAAGACGGTGATCCCCTCGCGCGCGGCGAATGGGTCCGCGTCGAAAGTCCGGCTTGAACTTTTCGCCTCATTGAAGTGAAAGCTTCCGGGCAATTTGACCGGAGGCGGGGCGGCGGCCCCTGAAGAAAAGGACGACGAAACCTATGGCGCGCAAGAAGATAGCTTTGATCGGGGCGGGTCAGATCGGCGGCACTTTGGCCCATCTGGCCGCGCTCAAGGAATTGGGCGACATCGTTCTGTTCGACATCGTCGATGGAATCCCCCAGGGCAAGGCCCTCGATCTGGCCGAATCAGCGCCGGTCGACGGCTTCAATGCGAGGATCGCCGGCGCCAGCTCCTATGCCGATATCGCCGGCGCCGATGTCGTCATCGTCACCGCCGGCGTGCCGCGCAAGCCGGGCATGAGCCGCGACGACCTGCTCGGCATCAATCTCAAAGTGATGGAATCGGTCGGCGCCGGCCTCAAGGTCCATGCGCCCGACGCATTCGTCATCTGCATCACCAATCCGCTCGATGCAATGGTTTGGGCCCTGCAAAAGGCGTCCGGCCTGCCCGCCAAAAAGGTCGTCGGAATGGCCGGCGTGCTCGATTCCTCGCGCTTCCGCCATTTCCTCGCAGAGGAGTTCAAAGTTTCGGTCGAGGACGTCACCGCCTTCGTTCTGGGCGGCCATGGCGACGATATGGTCCCCTCGGTGCGCTATTCCACCGTCGCCGGCATTCCGCTGCCCGACCTCATCAAAATGGGCTGGACGACGCAAGAGCGGCTCGACGCGATGGTCGAACGCACCCGCAAGGGCGGCGGCGAAATCGTCAACCTGCTGAAGACCGGTTCGGCCTTCTATGCCCCGGCCGCCTCGGCCATTTCGATGGCCGAATCCTACCTGAAGGACCAACGCCGCGTGCTGCCCTGCGCGGCGCAACTGACCGGCCAATATGGCGTCAACGACATGTATGTCGGCGTGCCCGTGGTGATCGGCGCCGGCGGCGTCGAGCGCATCGTTGAAATCGCCCTCGACGAGGCGGAAAAGGCGATGTTCGCCAAATCGGTCGCCTCGGTGAAGACTCTGGTCGAGGCCTGCAAGACGATCAACCCGGCCTTCGCCGCCTGAATGCTTTTTGAGAGGTCGCCGGCGCGGCCCGCGACTTTGCTCCTTCCCATCCGAGCGCCAATCCATGAACATCCATGAATATCAGGCCAAAGCTTTGTTGCGCGAGTTCGGCGCGCCGCTCTCCAAGGGCGTTCCCGCCTTCACGCCCGACGAGGCGGTCGCCGCAGCCAAGGAGCTTGGCGGCTCGCTATGGGTGGTCAAGAGCCAGATTCACGCGGGCGGTCGCGGCAAGGGCCGCTTCAAGGAGCCTTCAGCGGGCGACAAGGGCGGCGTGCGACTCGCCCGCTCGATCGACGAGGTCGAAGCCTTTGCCAAACAGATGCTCGGGGCGACGCTGGTCACCGTGCAGACCGGTCCGGCGGGCAAGCAGGTCAACCGCCTCTATATCGAGGAAGGCGCGGCGATCGACAAGGAATTCTATCTCTCCGCGCTGGTCGACCGCGTGAGCGCCCGCGTCGCTTTCGTTCTGTCCACCGAGGGCGGCGTCAATATCGAGGACGTCGCCCATCATGCGCCGGAGAAAATCCATTCCTTCTCGATCGATCCGGCGACGGGCGCGATGCCCCACCACGGCCGCACCGCCGCGCGCGCGCTCGGCCTGACCGGCGATCTGGCCAAACAGACGGAGCGGCTGATCGGCCAGCTTTACGCCGCCTTCATCGCCAAGGATATGGCGATGCTGGAGATCAATCCTTTGATCGTCACCGCCTCGGGCCAGATCAAAGTGCTCGACGCCAAAGTCTCGTTCGACGACAATTCGCTTTACCGCCATCCGGACGTCGTCGCGCTGCGCGATGAAAGCGAGGAGGATCCCAAAGAGATCGAGGCCTCCAAACACGAGCTCAATTACATCACGCTCGACGGGTCGATCGGCTGCATGGTCAATGGCGCGGGCCTCGCCATGGCGACGATGGACATCATCAAGCTCTACGGCGAAAGCCCCGCCAATTTCCTGGATGTCGGTGGGGGCGCTTCCAAGGACCGCGTGACGGCGGCGTTCAAGATCATCACCGCCGATCCGCATGTGAAAGGCATTCTGGTCAATATTTTCGGCGGCATCATGCGCTGCGACATCATCGCTGAAGGGGTGATCGCGGCGGTCAAGGAAGTTGGCCTGCAGGTTCCGCTCGTGGTGCGGCTGGAAGGCACCAATGTCGAGCTTGGCAAGAAGATTTTGCGCGAGTCCGGACTCAACGTGATCCCGGCCGACGATTTGGACGACGCCGCGCAGAAGATTGTGAATGCCGTCCGGGCCGCCAGCAAGGGAGCGGCCTGATGTCCGTTTTGATCGACAAGAACACCCGCGTCCTCACCCAGGGCTTTACCGGCAAGAACGGCACGTTCCATTCCGAGCAGGCGATCGCCTATGGCACCAAGGTCGTCGGCGGCACTTCGCCGGGCAAGGGGGGCTCGATGCATCTGGGGCTGCCGGTCTACGACACGGTCGCTGAGGCGCGCGAGGAGACCGGCGCCGACGCTTCGGTGATCTATGTGCCCCCGCCCGGCGCGGCGGACGCCATCTGCGAGGCGATCGCCGCCGAAATCCCGCTCATCGTCTGCATCACCGAAGGCATTCCGGTGCTCGATATGGTGAAGGTCAAGCGCGCCTTGCAGGGATCGAAATCCATTCTCGTCGGGCCCAATTGCCCCGGCGTGATGACGGCGGGAGAATGCAAGATCGGCATCATGCCGGGCAATATTTTCAAGCGCGGCAATGTCGGCATCGTCTCGCGCTCGGGCACGCTCACTTATGAAGCGGTGTTCCAGACGACGCGTGAGGGCCTTGGCCAGACGACGGCGGTCGGCATCGGCGGCGACCCCGTCAAGGGCATGGAATTCATCGACGCGCTCGAATTGTTCCTCGCCGACGCGGACACGCAATCGATCGTCATGATCGGCGAGATCGGCGGCCAGGCCGAGGAGGACGCCGCGCAGTTCCTTAAAGACGAGGCCAAATGCGGCCGCGCCAAGCCCGTCGTCGGCTTCATCGCCGGGCGCACGGCCCCGCCTGGGCGTCGGATGGGCCATGCTGGCGCCATTATTTCGGGAGGTAAAGGCGGCGCCGAAGACAAGATCGCGGCGATGGAGAGCGCCGGCATACGCGTCTCCCCCTCCCCCGCGCGGCTCGGCAAGACGCTCGTCGACCTATTGAACGGCAAATAAGCAGGCGGCCGCGAAGCGCTCGCGGAAGGATCGGAGACTTCTTCGATGACACGGCAGGATTTCAACCAGGCTTTGTTGCAAACCTCGTTTCTCTACGGGGCCAACGCCCCCTATATCGAGGAATTGCAGGCCCGCTACGAAAAGGACCCGGCGTCCGTCGAGCCGGACTGGCGCGACTTTTTCGCGGCGCTCGGCGACGATCCGGCCAGCGTCGAGAAGACTGCGCGCGGCCCTTCGTGGGAGCGGCCCAACTGGCCGCCGGCGCCCAAGAGCGATCTCATTTCCGCGCTGGACGGCGATTGGCCGGCTGCCGAGAAAATCATCGCCGAAAAGCTGCGCGCCAAGGCGCCCCCGCCGGCAGCGGGCGAAGAGGTCGTTTCCGAAGCCGATGTGAAACGCTCCACGCGCGAAAGCGTGCGCGCCCTGATGATGATCCGCGCCTTCCGCATGCGCGGCCATCTGCACGCCAATCTCGATCCGCTCGGCCTGGAGCCGCAAAAGGATCATGAGGAGCTGCATCCCTCGAACTACGGCTTCTCGGAAGCCGATTATTCCCGCAAGATTTTCATCGACAATGTGCTGGGGCTGGAATCGGCGACGATCCCCGAAATGCTGGCGATCCTTCGCCGCACCTATTGCGGCACGATCGGGTATGAATTCATGCATATCTCGGATCCGGCCGAAAAGGCCTGGATGCAGGAGCGCATCGAGGGGCCGGACAAGGAGATAACCTTCACCAAGGAGGGCAAGCGCGCCATCCTCAACAAGCTCGTCGAGGCCGAGGGCTTCGAGAAATTCTTCGACGTCAAATATACCGGCGCCAAGCGTTTCGGCCTCGATGGCGCCGAATCGATGATCCCCGCGCTAGAGCAGATCATCAAGCGCGGCGGCGCGCTGGGCGTCAAGGAAATCGCCGTCGGCATGTCGCATCGCGGCCGCCTCAACGTGCTGAGCCAGGTGATGGGCAAGCCGCACCGGGTGATCTTCCACGAATTCAAGGGCGGATCGGCTTCGCCCGACGAAGTCGACGGGTCGGGCGACGTCAAATACCATCTGGGCGCCTCGTCCGATCGCGAGTTCGACGGCAACAATGTGCATCTGTCGCTGACCGCCAACCCGTCGCATCTGGAGATCGTCGATCCCGTTGTGCTCGGCAAAGTGCGCGCCAAGCAGGACCAGCTCAACGATTACATCGAGCGCGTGAAGGTGCTGCCGCTGCTTCTGCACGGCGATGCGGCCTTCGCCGGCCAGGGGGTTGTGGCCGAATGTTTCGGCCTGTCGGGGCTGCGCGGCCATCGCACCGGCGGATCTGTCCATTTCATCGTCAACAATCAGATCGGCTTCACGACCTATCCCCGCTATTCGCGCTCCTCGCCCTATCCGTCCGACGTCGCCAAGCTCGTCGAGGCGCCGATCTTTCACGTCAACGGCGACGATCCCGAAGCGGTCGTCCATTGCGCGAAGATCGCCACCGAATACCGGCAGAAATTCCACAAGCCGGTCGTCGTCGACATGTTCTGCTATCGCCGCTTCGGCCATAACGAAGGCGACGAGCCGGGCTTTACGCAGCCGCTGATGTATCGCATCATCCGCTCGCATCCGACCACGCTGGAGATTTACGCCAAAAGACTGATCGGCGAAGGGCTCGTCACCGAAGGCGAAGTCGATAAATTACGCGGCGATTGGCGCCATCGTCTGGAAGCCGAATTCGAGGCCGGCCAGGGCTACAAGGCCAACAAGGCCGATTGGCTCGACGGCCGCTGGGCCGGGCTCAAGGCGGCGCAGGACATGGTCGACGACGACCGGCGTGGCCTCACCGGCGTCGAACTCGACAAGATCAAGCAGATCGCCGCGCGCATCACCGCCACGCCGAGCGGTTTCAGCGTCCACAAGACCATTCAGCGCTTTCTCGACAATCGCCGTCAGGCGATCGAGACGGGCGAGGGGCTCGACTGGGCGACAGGCGAAGCCCTGGCCTTCGGCAGCCTGCTCGACGAGGGCTATCCGGTCCGCCTGTCGGGCCAGGACTCCGAACGCGGCACCTTCTCGCAGCGCCATTCCGTGCTGATCGATCAGCAGACGGAAGCGCGCTACATCCCACTCAACCATATCCGCGACGGGCAGGGCCGCTTCGAAGTCATCAATTCGATGCTCTCGGAGGAGGCGGTGCTGGGCTTCGAATATGGCTATTCGCTCGCCGAGCCCAAGGCGCTGACGCTATGGGAGGCGCAGTTCGGCGATTTCGCCAATGGCGCGCAGGTCGTGTTCGACCAGTTCATCTCGTCGGGTGAGCGCAAATGGCTGCGCATGTCCGGACTCGTCTGCCTGCTGCCGCATGGCTATGAGGGGCAGGGCCCGGAACATTCCTCGGCGAGGCTCGAGCGTTTCCTGCAAATGTGCGCCGAGGACAATATGCAGGTCGTCAATTGCACGACGCCGGCCAATTATTTCCATGTCCTGCGCCGCCAGTTGAAGCGCGAAATCCGCAAGCCGCTCATCGTGATGACGCCCAAATCGCTGCTGCGCCACAAGCGCGCGGTTTCGGCGATCGGCGAAATCGGCGCGGGCACTTCGTTCCATCGCCTGCTTTGGGATTCGGCCGAATCGCACAAGGGCGAGAAGATCAGGCTCGCCAGGGACGAGAAAATCCGCCGCGTCGTGCTGTGCACCGGCAAGGTCTATTACGATCTCTACGAGGACCGCGAAAAGCGCGGCGTCGACGACGTCTATCTCCTGCGCGTCGAACAGATTTATCCCTTCCCGCTGAAGGCGCTGGTCAAGGAATTGTCGCGCTTCAAGAAGGCCGAGATCGTCTGGTGCCAGGAAGAGCCCAAGAACATGGGTTCCTGGAGCTTCGTCGAGCCCTATCTCGAATGGGTGCTGGGGCAGGTCGGCGGCAAGTCCAAACGAGCCCGCTATGCCGGGCGCCCGGCCTCGGCCGCCACCGCGACCGGCCTGATGTCCAAGCATCTGGCGCAATTGAAGGCCTTCCTCGACGAGTGTTTCACCGAGTGAGGCCAAGTTGAGAGCTTGGCGATTTAACCCTTCCAACAGGAGCCGCCGCGTCGGCTGAAGTGATGAAATGGCGACTGAAATCCGCGTTCCGACCCTTGGCGAATCGATCACCGAGGCGACCGTCGGCAAATGGTTCAAACAGCCTGGCGAGGCGGTCAAGGCCGATGAGCCGCTGGTCGAACTTGAGACCGACAAGGTGACGCTGGAAGTCAACGCGCCCGCCGCCGGCGTTTTGAGCGAAATCGCCGTGCCGACCGGCGAGACCGTCGCCGTCGGCGCGCTGCTGGGCTCGCTGGGCGCGGCGAACGCGGCGAACGCGGCGGCGGCGCCAAAGGGCGCCACGCCGGCAAAGGCCGACAGCGTTCCGAAAGCGCCCGCCGCGTCGCCCGCTTCCGCCCCCGCCGCCACCTCGATGCCGCCCGCGCCATCGGCCGCCAAACTCGCCGCCGAGAGCAGCATCGATCTCAGCGCGGTCGCCGGCAGCGGCAAACGCGGCCAGGTTCTCAAGGGCGATGTGATCGCCGCGCTCGCCAATCCCGCGCCGGCGCTCGCTCCGGTCGCAGCGCCCGCCCCGGCAGCGCCGCTGCCCGCCGCGGCGCGCGCTTCCGTCCCCGACGATGCCGCGCGCGAAGAGCGGGTGAGGTTGACCAAACTACGCCAGACGATCGCCCGCCGACTCAAGGAAGCGCAAAACAACGCCGCCATGCTGACGACCTTCAACGAGGCCGACATGAGCGAGGTGATGGCCCTGCGCGCCAAATACAAGGAAGCATTCGAGAAGAAACACGGCGCCAAGCTCGGCTTCATGGGCTTTTTCGTCAAAGCCTGCGTGCAGGCGCTCAAAGACGTTCCGGCGGTCAACGCCGAGATCGACGGCGCCGATCTCGTGTTCAAGAATTATTACCACCTCGGCATTGCGGTCGGCACCGACAAGGGACTAGTCGTGCCGGTCGTTCGCGACGCCGACCGCCTTGGGATAGCGGGGATCGAAAAAGCCATCGCCGATTTCGGCAAGCGCGCGCGCGAGGGCCAGCTCAAGATCGACGAATTGCAGGGCGGCACGTTCACCATCACCAATGGCGGCATTTACGGCTCGCTGATGTCGACGCCCATTCTCAACGCGCCGCAGTCCGGCATTCTGGGCATGCACAAGATTCAGGAGCGGCCGATGGTCGTCGACGGCAAGATCGAGGCGCGGCCGATGATGTATCTTGCCCTTTCCTACGATCACCGCGTCGTGGACGGCAAGGAAGCCGTGACGTTCCTCGTTCGCGTCAAAGAGGCGCTCGAAGACCCCTCCCGACTCGTGCTAGACTTGTAAAGCGCCAAACGGGCGCGCAACAAAATGGGGGAGCGCCATGTCTTCGATCGAATTGATCTGTCTGGAACTCAGCGTCCTGCTGTTCATCGTCCATGTCGTCTGTCAGGCCGTCCTGGCGCAAGGCGAGTTCGGCCAGGCGTTTTTGTTCAGCCCGCGCGACGATCCGCCGGAACCCAAAGGCGTCGCGGTTGGCCGGGCGACGCGCGCGCTCCATAATTTTGTCGAAAACTATGGCGCTTTCGTCGCCATGGATCTCGCCCTCATCGCCACGGGACAGACGGGAGGCTGGGGCGCGATCGTATGGATCGTCGCGCGCATCGTCTATCTCCCGCTCTATCTGACGGGCATCATCGTCGTGCGCACTTTGTGCTGGTCCATATCGATCATCGGCCTCTTGATGATGCTCGCGCGGGTGGCGGGCTATTGAGGGGCGAGCGGGATCGTCGGCGTCCAGTCCGACGCGCCCGCGCTTCGTGACGACGACAAGGTCGCCTGCACGCCGGGCGTCGGCGCGCGCCTATGCGGCCTGGCCAGGGCAGGCGCCCGATTTACAGGCTTGACGATGACAGGGGCCGACACGATTTTGGGTCGGTCCGCCTGTGTCAGCGGCCCAAACGCGGACCGCAACGCTTTCCTTCTTGCCAGTCGAACAGCAGAAAGCTCTCATGTCCTATGATCTTGTCATCATCGGTTCGGGACCCGGCGGCTATGTCTGCGCGATCCGCGCCGCGCAGCTTGGCATGAGGGTCGCCGTCGTCGAGAAGATGAAGACGTTCGGCGGGACATGCCTCAACATCGGCTGCATTCCCTCCAAGGCGCTGCTCTACGCATCGGAAATGTTCGAGGAGGCGGCCCACGGCCTTGGCGCGCTTGGCGTCGTCGTGAGCCCGCCCAAGCTCGATCTTGCCGCGATGATGAAGCACAAGGACGATACGGTGGCCGCCAATGTCAACGGCGTCGCCTACCTGTTCAAGAAGAACAAAATCGAACCGTTTTTCGGCATGGGCCGCATCGCCGCGCCCGGCAAGGTCGAAGTCAAGGGCGCCGACGGCAAGACGACGATGCTGGAGACCAAGGCGATCGCCATCGCCACCGGCTCGGACGTCGCGCGCCTGCAAGGCGTCGATATCGACGAGACGACCATCGTCTCTTCGACCGGCGCGCTTGACTTGAAGAAGACGCCGGCCAAGCTGCTCGTCGTCGGCGCCGGCGTGATCGGCCTTGAACTGGGTTCGGTCTGGGGTCGCCTCGGCGCCGAGGTTACAGTCGTCGAATATCTCGACCGCATCCTGCCCGGGATGGACGGCGAAGTTGCCCGGCAATTTCAGCGCCTGCTGGAAAAGCAGGGCTTCAAATTCCATCTCGGCCATAAGGTCGTCAGCGTGGTGAAGACTCCTGGCGGCGCGAAGGCGGTGATCGAGCCGGCCAAGGGCGGCGAAGCTCTGAATCTGGAGGCCGATATCGTGCTGGTGGCGATCGGCCGGCGCCCGTTCACCGAAGGGCTTGGCCTGGAGGCGGTCGGCGTCACGCTGGAGCGCGGGCAGGTTGTCATCGACGATCGGTTCCAGACCAATGTGCCGGGCATTTATGCGATCGGCGACGTCGTGCGCGGCCCGATGCTGGCCCATAAGGGTGAGGACGAGGGCGTCGCGCTCGCCGAAATCCTCGCCGGTCAGGCCGGCCATGTGAACTACGAGGCCATCCCCTCCGTCGTCTACACCTCGCCGGAAGTCGCCGTCGTCGGCAAGAACGAGGAGGATCTCAAGGCGGCGGGAATCGCCTATAACGTCGGCAAATTCCCGTTCAGCGCCAACGGCCGCGCCCGCGCGATGCGCCATACCGAGGGTTTCGTCAAAATCCTCGCGGATGCGACGACGGACCGGGTGCTGGGCGTCCACATTCTCGGACACGAGGCCGGCGAGATGATCCATGAAGCGGTGGTGCTGATGGAGTTCGGCGGCTCGGCAGAGGATCTGGCGCGCTGCACGCACGCCCATCCCACCATGTCCGAGGCGATCAAGGAGGCGGCGATGGCCGTCGCCAAGCGGGCGATCCATATCTGAAGCGGAGCGGCTCGATGAAGGGGCGTCGGTTGCGGGCGTTTTTTCCCGCCGCGTCGCGGATGGGCGCGGCGGTCGGCCTGATCATCCTCGGCGCGACTTTCGCGGCGCGCGCGACCGACCGCATGGCCCTTTGGCGGATCGTCCACGACCAATGCGTGGTCGATCAACAGACTCATGGCGCGCCGGCGCCCTGCGCCTTGGTCGACATCGCTGGCGGCGAGGACAAGGGTGTTGCGATCCTCAAGGACATCCGCGGCGTGGCCCAGCACCTTGCCATCCCGACCGGGCGCATCGTGGGCATCGAGAGCCCGGAAATCCTCGACCTGGCTTCGCCCAATTACTGGCGCGCCGCTTGGGCGGCGCGTTCCTATCTCAACGCGCTTCTGCCGCACGAATTGCCGCGCGACGCGATCGGCTTGGCGATCAACGCCTCGAGCCGGCGAAGCCAGGACCAGTTGCATATCCACATCGATTGCGTCGCGCCGGACGTTCGCGCCGCGCTCGGCGCCTATGTCGGCGCCCTCGCCGCCGACTGGCGCCCCCTGCCCTTCGAACTCGCGGGGCGGATTTATTGGGCGCGCCGGCTCGACTCGATCGATCTGTCGGACGCTGCGCCGTTCCGGCTGTTGGCCGATGGCGTCGCGGGCGCGAAAGGCGCCATGGGTCAGGAGACCCTCGTCGCGATCGGCGCGACCTTCGCCCCGGCCAGTCCCGGGTTCATCCTGCTGGCCGATCGCGCCGACGCGGCCGCCGGCGGCCATGGCGAGGATCTTCTCGACGCGCGTTGCGCCGTCGCCCAGCCGTGACGCCGCGCCCGACAGGCCGCCGTGTTCGCCTCGGAAATGGCCCCGCTCTTGCTTGAGGCCTCGCGCAGACGCCCCTAAGGGGCGTTTGTGTTGAAATGGCGTAGGCGCGTTCCGCCTCGTCGCGGGAGTGCGGGTCATGCGTTCATTGAAGGCAATCGCGGGCGCGGCTTGCGCGCTCTTGGCGACGTCGAGCCTCGCCAGCGCGCTGGTGCGCATCGACGTCGACCTCGCCTCCCAGACCATGCATGTCGCGACAGGAGACGGCGAGCAATTCACCTGGCCGATTTCATCCGGACGGGCGGGTCATTTGACGCCGCACGGCCGATTCCGGTCCGTGCGGCTTTATCCAATCGTCTATTCCGCCAAATATTATAACGCCCCAATGCCCCATTCGATCTTTTTCTATGGCCAATATGCGATCCATGGAACCGGGGCGGTCGGCTCTCTGGGCCGGCCGGCCTCGCATGGCTGCATTCGACTGGCGCCCGCCAATGCCGCGACGCTCTACGCCAAGGTTCGCTCGGAGGGGGCGGCGATTTCGATTCGCGGCGAGGCGCCCGCCGGCGCCGTGGTCCGGCTCCCACGCCGCGCGCCGGCGCTCGCTTACGCCCCGGTCCGGCGCGTCCGCCCGCTCAAGGACTGGATGCTCGATCCCCTCGGCGAGCGCTGAGGCCGCGCGTCGCAATGCCGCAGGATCGCCTGAATCGTCAGGGATGAACGAGCCCCGGCGCATTCCGTAAATGTCGCTACTATGGGGCTCGGCGAATCATCTGTCGCGTTTTGGCGCGTTATGGGCTATCAGGCCGGGCAACAGCATTTCGCATATCCTATCGAGGAGGCCTTCGGTGCAACGACGTAACTTCCTGGCCGGGACGGCCGGGCTTCTGGGCGCCGCTCTGGCGCCGCGCATGGCTTTCGCCAACGTGCCGACGCCTTTCACCTATGATCTTGCGCCCCCGATGGACAGCCGCGAGAAATTCATCGCCTGGGGCGTCGCGCAGCGCGGCGAAGACCCCAAATATCTTGGCGAGCGTTTCGACCGTTTCGGCGCGCTGGTGCGCAACGAGGATCTTTGGGACGATCCCAACAAACACGCCTTCCTGCTGACGCCGCGCGAGAAATTCGTGCGCCCGCAAAATCTGTCGCGCGCCTATGAGCACGCCTTCCTCGACATTGGGTTCGGCGTGACGATTTCGGGCCCGCACATCGTCGGGCGCATGACCAATACGATCGACCCCAAGAAGGGCGAGAAAGTGCTCGAGATCGGTACCGGCTCCGGCTATCAATCGGCCTATCTGTCGCACCTGACCTACAACGTCTATACGATCGAGATCATCAAGCCTCTGGCCGATCGCACGCGGGCCACCTATGACGAATTGATCGATGCCGGCTACAATGAATTCAAGACGATCAGCACCAAGAACGCCGACGGCTATTACGGCTGGGAAGAAGCCTCGCCTTTCGACAAGATCATCGTCACCTGCGGCATCGACCATATTCCCCCGCCCTTGCTGCAGCAGCTCAAGCCCAATGGCGTGATGGTCATTCCGGTCGGGCCGCCCGGCGCGCAGCGCGTGCTGAAAGTCGTCAAGACCCAGGCCGACGACGGCTCGATCACCGTCGCGCGCTCCGATATTTACGGCGGCAAGATCGTGCCCTTTGTGCCCTTCACCAAGCTCGAAGGCGATTCGATCAAGGGGACGCATAACAATTGACGGCGTCTCGCGGCTGAAGGCTGCTTCATGAACGAAAGCTTCGCCGCGCCCGCTTCCGCCGCGGTCATTCCCCTTCCGAGCGGCGACATCGTTCTTGATGGGCGCGGCCGCGTCGCGCTTTATCTCGCCGTCGGCCTGGCCGCCGGCGCGGTCATTGCGCTGCAAATCGACATCATGCGGGTGTTCTCGGTCGGCTCCTGGGCGCATTTCGGCTCGTTTGTCGTCAGCCTCGCCATGCTCGGCTTCGGACTCACCAGCGCGGTGATGTGCGTTGCCAAGGATTGGTTCCAGCGCAACTGGCGCGTCGCGGCGAGCGTCGCGCTCAGCCTGTTCGGGCCGCTCGCCGTCGGCGCCAATCTGTTCGTCCAGCAACTTGGCTTCAACGCGATATTCCTGGTCTCCGACCCCGCCCAGAAATGGAAGCTGCTCGAAATATTTCTCGCCGATCTGACGCCGTTCCTCGCCGGCGCGGTGTTCCTCGGCTGCGTGTTCCTCAAGAGCAACCGCACGTTCGGGCGCGTCTATTTCGCGGATCTGGCGGGCTCGGGCCTGTGCGGCCTGGTGTTCCTCGGCGCAATGTATTTGCTCAAGCCCGAAGACCTCATCGCCGCCCCGCTGCTGCTATGGGCCGCCGCCGGCCTCGCCTGGGCGATCGGTCCGGGCGGCCCGCGCATGATCGTTCCGCTGGTCGTTCTGGCGGCCGTCGCTTTTGGCGGCCATTTCATCGCCGCGCCGGCCTTGGGCTTAAGTCGTCTGGCGGTCAATGATTACAAGGGCGTCGCCTACGCCCGCAAATTCCCGGACGCCGAGCGCGTGTTCGAGAGCGTGTCGCCGTTCGGCTATATCGAGGCCTATTCGAGCTCCTATCTGCATTTTGCGCCGGGCCTGTCCGACAACGCCGGCTTCAACCTGCCAAGCGTGCCCGCCAACGCTTATCTGGCCATGTATATCGACAGCGACGGCCCGATCGGCATCATCAAGGATCTGCCGGTCAAGGACACCGCCTATTTCCGTTTCCTGCCGATGTACTATCCCTACGTCGTCAAAAAGAACCCCAAGACCTTCATCGTGCAATTTGGCGGCGGCATATCGACGGCGCTGGCTTTGCGCTCGGGCGCCAGCAGCGTCACGGTCGCCGAAGGCAATCGCGCCGTGCTCGCCGCCTTCCATAGCAAGGTGATTGCCGACTTTACCGGCGACATCATCGCCAAAGTGCGCGTCATCGATTACGAGGGCCGGCACTTCCTCGCTCATACCGACGAGCGCTTCGACATTGTCGACCTCAGCCTTGCCGATTCGGTCGGCCTTTCCAATCCGGGCGGCTTTGCGATCGTCGAGAAGTTCGCCTACACCCGCGAGGCGATGGAAACCTACATGCGCGCGCTGAGCGATGGCGGCGTGCTGTCGGTGACGCTGTGGAACAAGGAAGAGCCGCCCAAATCCGTCTTGAAGCTCTATGCGACAATGGCGGCGGCCGCCAGAAACGTCGACGCCGCGCATATCGCCGATTCGTTCTTCGTAACTTCCTCCTATCTGTCGACGGCGACGGTCCTGTTCAAGCGCGGCGGCTTTACCGCCGACGAAATCGATAAATTGCGCAAGCATACGCATGCGATGTCGTTCGACGAGATCTATTCGCCCGGCCTGTTCTATGACGGCACGCAAACCGACCGCACCCTCGACGGCTATGTCGCGCAGATTTTCTCCGGCGCCGCAGGCGGCCCGGCCGCGCCAATTCCGACCGACGCCCAGGCCGCCGCCGATCCCACCGGCCCGGCGGACCCGACCGCGCCCGCCGATCCGACCGGGCCGGATGCGGGCGCCGGCGCCGACAATGGCGTGCTTCCCGCCACCGTCATGGGCCGGCTCGCCTGGCATTCGCTGATCAACGGCGGATGGCCCGAGATCGCCAAACGCTATGTCTTCGACACGCGGCTGTTGACCAACGACGCCCCCTATTTCGCGGCCTATGTGAAGACGGCCGATCTTCCAAGGATCACCGACCGGCTCGAATTGCTGCAGGACGAATGGGGCTATCTCCTGATTTGGGCGACGCTCGGGGTCGCCTGCGCCACGGCCGCCGTCCTGCTCGCCATTCCCGTTCTGTGGGGCTGGCGCACGATCTTCTCGAAATCGCGCGGCAAATCCCTCACCATCGTTTATTTCGCCTGCCTGGGCGCGGGCTACATCATGGTCGAGGTTGGGCTGATCGCCCATTTCGTGATGGCCCTGGGCAATCCGACCGTCTCGGCCTCGGTGCTGATCACCGGCATGCTGGTGTTCTCGGGCCTTGGCGCGCTGCTCTCCGAGCGCGTGCTGCCGCGCATGCGCGTGATCATGCCGATCTTGTTCCTCGCCATCGGCGGAATGCTGATCGGCTATGCGTTCTTCCTCAACAATGTGCTCGATGCGATCGGCGCCTTTCCCTATGGCGTGCGGCTGATGCTGTCTTTCGCGATCATTGCGCCGCCGGCCTTTCTCATGGGCTTCCCGATGCCGACCGCGATGACGACGCTGGGGCGCCTCGGCAAAGACCACATGTTCATTTGGGCCTGGGGCGTCAACGGCTGCTTTTCGGTGATCGGCGCCGCCGCGGCGCCGGTGATCGCCACCAATTTCGGACTCGGCGCGGTGATCGAGATCGCCGGCTGCGCCTACCTTCTGGCGTTACCGGCGTTCTTTGGCGTAATATCGGCGGGCGCGTCGCGACGGGTTGCGGCCTCCCGGTAAGTCGCTGACTCCCTGGAAAGGTTTGTGCGCTAAAGACAAGGACGAAGAGTTTCCTGGCGAACGCCGCGCTATCTGCCTGAGAAGAGCGCGGGTTTGAAGCTCTATTCGGTTCGGAGCATCGAGGCATGATCGACCAGCGGCGTGCGAATTCTACAATGCAAGCGGCGCTTGGCTTGCTGCTGGCGCTTATGCTCGCCAGCTGCGCGGGAGGGCCGGGCGTGACGTCAGGAGCTGGACCGAGTCTGGGGCCGCAATTCGCCAACGCCGGCGGCGTCAACGTCGCCTTCCCGGAATTTCAAAATTCCGCTTTTCCCTATCGCGGCCCGATCCCCGCCGATGCCGACAATCCGGGCAAGGAACGCCCGTTCCTCAATGTCGACGAGAACGGCCGGCTGGGCCACGCCTCACCGCGCGGCGGCGTGTATTGGGAGGACGCCACCTATAGCGACCGTCACGTTCTCGTCGCGGCCTCGCAGGATTTCGACGCCCGCAGCGGCGGCGATCTGGTGATCTTCTTCCACGGCAATCAGGCGACGCTCGCCAGGGACGTCGTCGATCGCCAGCAGGCGCCGCGCCAGCTCGCCCAATCGGGCCTCAATGGCGTGCTGCTCGCGCCGCAACTGGCGGTCGATGCGCTCGATTCCAGTGCCGGTCGCTTCTGGAAGCCGGGCGGCCTCGCAGAATTCCTCGACGAGGCGGACGCCAGGTTGGCGACGCTCTATCCCGGCGTCCCGCGCGGCTCGTTCCGGCGCATGCCGGTTATTCTGGTCGCCTATAGCGGGGGCTATTTGCCGGCGGCCTTCTCCCTGGCGCAGGGCGGCGCCGGCGACCGCATTCGCGGCGTCGTGCTGCTGGATGCGCTCTACGGCGAGGAAGACAAATTCGCCGATTGGATCGAACGCGCCCATAGCCATGCGTTCTTCGTCAGCGCCTATTCGAAATCCTCGCATGATCAAAACGAGGCTTTGCGCCAACGTCTCGCGCAGGCCGGCGTTGCCGTGCAGAGCGGCATGCCCGCGACCCTAGGCGCCGGCGTCGTCGCGTTCATCGACGCGGGCGATGTCGATCACAATGGCTTCGTCAGCAGCGCCTGGACGAGCGACCCGCTACGCGACGTGCTGGCCAGGGTCGCGCAATGATCGCGGCGGGGCCTACGGCGCTTCGAGCGCCGCCATGCGTTCGCGCGCCGCGCCCATGCCCGCTGCGAGGGCCTTGGCGTAATAGTCGCGCGCTTTGAGGGCGTCGCCCTTGATGCCTATCGCGCCCATGCGGGCGAGCGTCACGGGGTCGTAGCTCTCGCCCAGCACCATGAGAGCGCGGACATCGCCGATCTCGGCGGCCCGTTCGAGATAGAGGCGGGCGCCGGCGATGTCACCGGCCGCCAAGGCGACAAGGCCCTGTGCGCAAAGCCGGCGGGCGGCCTCGCTGACGGGCGGGGGCGCGGCCGGAGACGCGACTGGGAACGTCATTGAACGGGTCGCCGCCGAACTGCCCGAATTTGCCGACGGATTGGCTTGCAGAGCGACCGCCAGCTTGGCCAGGGCCGAAGCATCCGCTGCGCCGCTCGTCGCCGGCGCGGCGCTCGCAAGCGATCGGACCGGCGGCGAATTGACGAAAATCGGTTGCGAGACCGCCGCTTTGCCGGGCGGCAGCAAGGTTTCGGCCTGCGGCCAGAAGGTCAAGCCGAGAACGAGGGTCAACGCCGTGGCGCTCGCGCCCGCGCCAAGTGCGATCAGGTTGGGCATACAACGCCTCCCATCATTTGGCCGTCCCGCTCCATTGCATCAAGCTCTCATAGAGCCGATCGGCGTCCGCGCCGCTGGGCCCTTCGCTTGCGGCGGCAGCTATTTGCGCCAGGCTGCGAAATGTTTCGAGCGCCGCGTTCGGCGCTCCCTTGTTCTCATCCAGCCAGGCCTGCGTCGCGCCAAAGCGCGGCCAGTCGGCGATCTGCGCCGCCAGATTGACCCCTTTCCAATTGAAATTGCCCGAGGCGCCGAAGAATTGGTCGAATTTTGCCAGCAACAAATGGGCCAGCGGCGCGAGGCGCTCGGCGCGCGGCGAATTGGGCGGCGCGTCGATCGCCACTAGCGCCGTCGTCACGCCGATCGTGTCGATCTTCTCGTCGACGCCGATGAAGCTCGGCTGGTCGCGCGCGGTCAGCCGCATCGGACAATAGAGCGCCTGCAAGGCCGGGGCGTACGGGATGGCGAGGATGTGAAATCGGCCGTCCTTGCCAAAATCGGCCAGCGCCCTGGAATCGTCGCCGCCAACCACGAAGATCGCATCGATCTCGCCGCGCGCCAGACGCGCAAGCGCCAAAAGCAGCGGATCGTTGGTCCATGTCGGCGCAATGTTGAGACGGGAAAAGACAATCGCGGCGCTCGCCGCATTGGCGCTGCCGGCCGTATCGACATTGACCTTATGGCCGGCCAATTGACCAATATCGGCGATGCTGCGCCGCGCGATGAGTGCGATCGGCTCGCTGGCGAGCCGGACGAGATAAGGCGCGCGCTCGCGCCAATCGGCGGCGCCGGTCTCTGTCGGGCTTTTGCGCGAATCGAGAAGACCGTCCATGGCGACGATGGCCAGATCCGCGGAATCGGCGTTGACCGCCTTGTCCAGCGCGGTGGCCGAAGCATCGCCGGAGACGGCTCTCACGGGCTCGCCGCCGATCTGCATGGCGGAGGCCAATTCGTCGGCCATGCGGGTGGCCGAAGCATCCGCTCTGTCGGCAAGGATAAGCAAATCGCGCGGCTTGGCGCTCCCGACCGGTTTGGCCGACGCGGATTCGCCGCTCGATACGCCGTCGCGCCAGGCGCCATGCCAAAGGACTCGATGCCCGTTGTGAAATATCGGCTTGTCGTAGCGCACCATGCCGTTATGCACGACGGCGCGCCTGTGCGGCGGCGGCGATGCGGCGTCGGCCGACGCCTGTGCGGCTTGGGGCTGGGGAGGGGCTTCCTGCGCCGGCGTTTCTTGCGGCTGCATCGGCGTGGCGCCGGCTGCGTGGGCCAGCGGCAACAGCGTCAAGGCCGCCGCGATTCTGAGCGTTGTGCGCGTCATTGCGCGCCGGGGGCCGTGAAAATCCGTCGCTCGCGCGCCGCGGGCCGGCCCCTGAATGAACCCATACGCACGCCGAGGCGGGTCAAGGCGTTGAAATCTGGTCCTCATCCCGATAGCAATCCCCGCAAAATGCGACCTCATCAAGGCAATGCGCCTTTGAATCAAACATGCGCCTTCGAAATGAATTAGGAACGAAGCATCGCGTTTTTCATATTTGGGTCATAAGCTTGGCGAGCGCTTCGTCCAGCGCGCCTGGATCAATCTCGACAATGTCGGGCTTGTCGAGCCAGACGATGAAGGCGCGCAGCGGCATATCGGGATAGAGCGGCGCCAGCGCGGCGCGATAGAGCGTCAACTGGGCGAGATAGGGAGCCGGCGTCTCCTCGCCCGCCGGCGCGCCGCTCTTGAAATCGGCGATCGTCACGCCTTCTTCGCCGATGGCGACGCGGTCGATGCGGCCGACGAACGGCGTCGGCGCCCGTCCCGGTCTGACAAGATTGACGGCAATGGCGACCTCAGCGCGCGACTGGACGCCAAAAAGGGTGTCGAGGCGCGGATCGCTGATGACGCTGAGGACGCGCTCCAGGATCGCGCCGTGATCCTCGAGCGCGACGCCGGCGCCGCGCTCGGCGAGAAACCGCCGCGCCGCCTCGCGCCGCCGATCGGGCGAAATCTCGGGCAGATATTGCAGCAGGGAATGGCTAAGGCGGCCGGCTTCGAGACGGCTTTTGCGCTTGGCGCCGCTATAGGCGATCGAGGGGTTGGCGCGCGACGGGTTGAGCGGCGCCAAAGCGCGTTCGGGCGCCGCCCGGGCGAGCAGCCACGAAGGCGCCAGTCTTCCCGCTTTGGGCGCCGGATCGCGCGTCCCGCCGGCCGCGCGCCAGCCTTCGCCGAGCCGCCAGACTTTCTCTTCCGCGCTCCACGGCGCCGGCTGGGAGGTCAGCGCGCTTTCGAGCCCGGCGCGCGCCATATCGTACCAGCAATCCTTCGCCTTGCCGCGCGGCCCATGGAAGCCGGCGATGACGAGCCGTTCGGCGGCGCGCGTCATCGCGACATAGAACAGGCGCCGGTGCTCGCCGGCCGCCTCCTGCCGCGTCGCGCCGCGGCTTAGCGCGACGATCGGCGGATCGCTAGCCTCGCGCGGCGACCAGGCGAGGAGCGGCGGATCGCCGCGCCTCGTCGGCGCCAGCGTAAAGAGCTTGGGATCATGCCGGCCGCTTGGCCCGGCGCAAGTATCGGGCAGGAAGACGATGGCCGCCTCCAGTCCCTTGGCCGCATGGATGGTCATCACGCGGACGCTGTCGCCGCTCGCCTCCATGTCGCGCTTGACGGAAACGTCGGCGCCCTCGATCTCGTTGAGAAAATTCAGCAGCGAAGGCGCCTCGTTCTGCTCGTGGGCGAGCGCGAGCGAAAGGAATTCGTCGATCGCATCGCCCGCCTCGGGCCCCAGGCGCGACAGGATCGCCCGCCGGCCGCCGTCCTCGCCGAGCAGCCGGGCATAGAAGGCGAAAGGCGAAAGGCGCGCCCGCTCGCGCCAGGTCGCAAGCCGGCGATTGGCCGCGGCGAAGCGCTCGTCCGAAGCCTCGCCAAGCGCTTGAGCGACCGAGCCCTTACGCCGCGGCGCGAGCTTGATGAGGTCGTCGTCGTCGAGGCCGATGAGCGGCGATTTGAGAACGCAGGCGAGGGCGAGATCGTCTTCCGGCAGCAGCGCGACGCGGCCCGCGCTGATGAGGTCCATCGTCGCGATATGTTCGCCAAGCGCCAGGCGATCGGCGCCGGCCGCCTTGACGTTCGCCTCCTTGAGCGCGCGGATCATCGCCTCGAAGAAGGCGCCGCGCGATCGCACGAGAATCATGATGTCGCCGGGCGCGACGGGGCGCGGACCGCCGCTTTGCGCATCGAAGACGCGCTCGAGCGAAACCGGCGACAGCCACTCGGCGATCACCCGGGCGATCCGGCGCGCGAGCTGAACGGGAGGATCCTGGCTCGAAGGCGCATCGACGGGCATCAGCCAATTGTCCGAGGCGGCTTCGCTCGCGCCCTCGATCGGCTCCCAGACTTCGACAAGGCCCGGCAAGGCGGCGCGAAAAGCGACATGCGGCGGCGCGGTTTCCTCGTCCGCTGCCACGCCGCGCCAAGTCTCAGCGACGCTGAAAATCTTATCGACCCCTTCGAGCACCGTTGCCGCGGAGCGAAACGAAAGATGCAGCGGGACTTCGGCGAAAGCGAGCTCGACGCGATTGTGCCGCCCCGAAAATTCCCTGCGCATCTCCGCAAACATTCTTGGCGCGGCGCCCTGGAACGAATAGATCGACTGCTTTTCATCGCCGACCGCGAAGAAGGTGCGAATTCCCTCGCGGGCGCCTTTGCCGGAGGTGAAATCCTCGGCCAGCCGTTTCAGGATCTCCCATTGCTCTTTCGACGTGTCCTGCGCTTCGTCGACAAGAATGTGATCGATGCCGGAATCGAGCTTGTAGAGCACCCAGGCGGCGTCCGACCGGCTCAATAGCGACAGCGTGCGTTCGATCAGATCGTCGAAATCCAGAAGCCCGCGTTGCGCCTTGAGACGCGCATAGGCGGAAAGGATCGCAGCGGCGAGTTCGATGAGGACGAGGCTGCGCGAGAGCGTCTCGCCGCCCTTGCGCCGGTCGCGCAGCCCGACGAGACGATCCTGCTCGGCTTGCAGTCGCGCGAGCAGGCCGGGGAAGCGCGCCTCCAACGGCTTGCCGACGAGCTTGCGATCGGCGCCGCCGCGCGGCTCGCCCGCCTTGGTGAAGAAAACGCTGAGATAGGCGCCGAGCGCCGCCTCGCGCGCCTCGGCCTCATAGGCCGCGCGCAGTGCGGCGGCGAGGTCCATGTCCCGCTTGCCGCCGCAATCCAGTTGTGCGGCGAAATCGGGCCAGTTTGCCCGGCCGCCGAGGCCCGCGAGCATGGCGTCTTCGATCGAGGCGACGTCCTCGCCCGACGCCAGACCGAGGCGCTCGGCCAGAGCCTCGCCATATTGGCCAACGTCTCCCCAATAATCGATCGCCTCGGCGATCTCGGCGCGAAGGCCCAGGGCTTCGCGCAGCAATTTGTCGAAACCCTCCGCTCCCGCCTCGCGGGCCAGAGCCGCCAGCTTACGCTCGCCGTCCGGTTCGCCCAAGGCCGCGCTGAGGGCCTGGGCGCGCGCGCGCTCCAGTAGCGGCGCGGCTTCGCGCTCCTCGACGACACGAAAGCCGGCCGCGACATTGGCCTCGAAGGGGAAGAGATGCAGCAGCCTCTCGCAAAAGGCGTGGATCGTCTGAATCTTGAGGCCGCCCGGCGTCTCGATCGTGCGCGCGAACAGGCGCCGCGCAAAGCCGAGGCGCGCCGCATCGGGCGGCGGCGCGCCCGCCCTAACGATCGCCGCGCTCAAGGCTTCGTCCGAAAGCCCGGTCCATTGCGCCAGCGTCTTGAACACCCGCTCGGCCATATTGGCCGCTGCCGCTTTGGTGAAGGTGAGGCACAAAAGCCGAGAGGGCGGCGCGCCGCTGAGCAGTAGGCGCAGCACGCGCTGCACCAGCACATGCGTCTTGCCCGAGCCGGCATTGGCCGAAACCCAGGCCGAAACGGCGGGATCAGAGGCCCGCGCCTGGGCCGCGCGCGCGCCCAACGGGATCTCGTCCCGCTCCAGGGAAGGCGCGCTCACGCGGCTTCTCCCGTTTCGCCCTCGCTAAGGCCGCCCGTCGCCGACCATTCCTTGACGCGGGCCAGATGGTCGTATTCGCCATAGTTCCTGGCGAATTTGGGATAGGGGCGCGGCAGGTAGGGCGTTTCCGCCTTCGCAAATTGTTCGAGCAAGGTGAGCAATTCGGTAAAATGCCTTTCGACGAGTTCGGCGAAAGTCGTGTCCTTGAAGACAAGCTCGCGCGCCTCGCCGCCCTTGGCGCCGCCGAGCTTCAGATAGAGAGCGCCGATCGCCTTCCGTCCGGGCGCGTCGACAAAGGCGCCGCGCGCCAGCATGGCCGCTTCCAACGTGAGCTGCGGCGCAAAGCCGACCGATATTTCGCTGAGGCCCGGCGGCGCGCCGGTCTTGTAATCGATCAGCACCGCGCCGCCGCCTTTGACGAGATCGATGCGGTCGGCTCGCGCCCTGAGGCGGAAGGGCGCGCCCGCCTGCAGGGGGATCGTCAGCGACCCCTCCTTTTCCACCAGAATGCGCTCGACGATGGCGCGCTGCGCGCGATCGAAGTCGAGGAAATAATCAAATCCCAGCACGATGCGCGGCCAAATGAGCGCGCGGAAGGCGGGGTCGGCGAGCATGGGCGCGAATTGCGCCTGGGCGAGCCGCAGCAGGACGTCGCGCGCGTCGAGAGGCAGGACGTCGCCGGGGAATTGCTCGGCGAAGGCCCGCAATACTTCGTGCCATTCGTTGCCGATCTCGCGGGCGCCCCGAACCATGCCGATCGGCTCCAGCGATTTGAGGCGCAGGATGCGTTCGGCGTAGATCGCATAGGGGTCGCGGCGCAGCGTCTCGATGCTCGTCACGCTTAACCCGCGAGGACGCAGCGCCAGTTCCGGGCGCGGCTCCGGTCGCTTAATGGGCGCGATGGCGGCGGGCCGGTCGATCGCGCGCGCCATCTCAAGATAGGCCTCGCCCTGCGCGCAGGCGCCCTGATAGGCCGCTTCGCCAGCAGCGGCTCCGATGCGTTGCAGAAAGCGCGAAGCGACGGTCGGCGCGCCGCCGCGCTTTTTGGCGCGGCTCAATATGGCCCGATGGGCGCCAAGCGCCGCGGCAAAATCATGCGCGGTCTGGCCGATGCGCCGCTCGGGAGCGGACAGGCCCAGTGCGGCGCGCATCGGGCGGTTGAGAAAAGCGTCCGTCTCGGCCTGCGGCGGCCAGACCGTCTCGTCGAGTCCGGCGACCAAGGTCAGATCGAACGACAGCAGCCGCGCTTCCAAAAGGCCGAATATATGCAGGCGCGGATGGACGGCGGCGGCGTCGGGCGCGCGCTGCTGGGCCGCGACGGCGTCGAACAGGCCGAGATAGTCGAGCCGCTCGCAGAAAAAGCCTTCTTGTGCGGCCTCGCCCCATTCGTCCATCAGCGCGAGCAGCGTCTCGCCGCCAGGCGCGTCGACCAGCCCGTCGCCCTCCTCGCTGCCCGCCACAGCGGCGAGCGCCGTCCCATGCGCGGCGACAAAGTCGGCGAGCGGCGCCTGGGCGGGCAAATCGCGCAGCGTCGCCAGCGCGACGAGCGCATCGCGCAACAGGCTTTCGGCGGCCAGCCAATCTTCATCGCTCAGTCGCTTGCGCGCCTCATGCGCGTGGGGGTCGCCGGCCGATTTTTTGGCCGCCTCGAACAGGGGTTCGATCGCCTCCAGACCCGTCGCCGGCAAGACGCCGCGCAAAGCGCCGAACTCCAGGGCGCGCGCTGCCCTCTCGACCTTGCCGCGCGGGCGCGAAAGGCGCGCCAGCGGATGGGCGAGAAGCGCCAGCAGATCAAGCGCCCCCATTTCAAACGCCGCGTTCAAAACGAGACGGGCAAAGGCGCCGGCGGAAGTCTGGCCAAGCTTTTCGCCTGCCGAATCCTCGACCGCGACGCCCCAGCGTGCGAGTTCCGCCTTGACGCGTCGGGCGATCTGCAAGTCGGGCGAGATCAGCGCCGCCGTCTTGCCGGGCGTTTCCAATGTCTCCCGCATGGCGATGGCGAGCGCCAGCGCCTCTTCGATCTCATCGGCGGCTTCGATAATGACGATGTCGCCGAGCGCCGCCGCGACGCCTGCATCGCTGAGCGCGCCGCCACGGCTTTGCCAGAAATCGGTGGAATCGGCGGGCCGCAACGCCTCGCTGAGGAAGCGCGCGCGGGCTTGCAGGGCTGGCGCGACATGCCCCAGCGGCCGCACTTCGTCGCGTCTGGCCTCGATCACGCCAAGCAGTCGGAACAGCGCCGCTTGCGGATGGCCCGCAATGAGCTCGCTCCCCTCCGCGCCGATCATGCGCCAGGACGCTTCGTCCAGCGCGTCGTCGAGATCGGGCAGCACGACGGCGCCTTGCGGCGCGCGCGCTATGGCGGCGATGAGCCTGGCGGTCGCGCGATTGGTGCCGGTTGAGCCGGCGATGATGATGGGCCCGCGAGAGGCGCCGGCGGCAAGGCTGGCGATCTCCCGCTCGACCAATCGTGCGCCCCGTTCGGCCTGGTCGATGAGACCATGTTCGGTGAGCCAGGCGGGCCATTGCCGAATCGCGATCTTGAGGAAATCGAGGGTGATGCGCCAATAGGCGTCGAAATCGCCCGGCGCGAGCCCGTCGAGCTTCTCCCAAGCCACCCCCTCGATGATCATATCGTCGATCAGCGCGGCAAGATCGCCCGCCAGCGCGAAAGCCTGCGCCGGACTGGCGGCCACCAGCGGGACTTCGCTCGGATGGAAAAGCAATTCGCCGTCGCCGTCGATGCGCGCGATCGCGCCGCGCAAGGCGTGGCCCCAGGCCTGGATGAGGCGCGCCAGAATCATGCGCCGCGTCAATTCGGAGACGGCGGGTGGCGCGTCGGCGGCGAGGAGGTTCAAGGGCTCTTCGAAAAGCAGGCTGTCCTGCGTCGCCTCGAAGGCGCCGAGCGGCGCGATGCGCGGCAGGATGAGGCTCGATCCGCCCCCCGCCGCGACCAGCGCAAGGCTAAGCTCGCGCGCCGCGCGCTGCGTCGGCACATAGATCGTCGCGCGCGCCAGATCGAGGGGCCCCGCTTTGCCGGGAAAGTCCTCCACCAGCGCGCCATCGAGCAAAGCGCGGCTCAGCGTGGCCAGGAAAGGCGCGCCGGCGGGGATAGAGAAGAGGTTGAGATTGCGCAGGAGAGATTGGCTCCCAAGACAGGATGGCGGCCCGCTCTTTGTCGATCCGGGATGCGCAAAAGACAAGCCATGCGAATGAAAGTGGATTTGCCTTCATGAATTGCGCCCCGCGCACCCGGCATTCAAGTTGTAGCTGGGAGCGTCATCGCCCCTCCTACAGCGTCGAGCGATCGATCGCCCTCTCCGCCTCGGCGATCGATTCCGGTCGTCCGACATGCAGCCAGAGCCCGTCGAGCCGCAGGCCGGTGAGGCGGCCCTTGCGCGCGGCTTCGAAGAAGAAGGGCGCGAGGCGGAAGACGTCGGGCTGCGGGCCCGCGAACAGTTCCGGTTTGATAATGCCGACGCCGGTGTAGACGAAGGGCGCGACATGGCGGTCCTCGCGCGGGGCGAGGCGCCCGTTTGCATCGAGCGAGAAATCGCCAGGCCAGTCGACGCCGACCGCGCCGGCGGACGAGGCCACAAGCAATGCGGCGTCCATGCGCTCGGGGTCGAACGCCGCCGCGAGGCGCCGCAAGTTGGAGCGCGGCCCTTCGATCCAGAACGCGTCGGTGTTGCACAAGAAGAAAGGTTCGTCGCCCAGCAGCGGCAGCGCGCGCTTGATGCCGCCGCCCTGGTCGAGCAGTTGCGCGCGTTCGTCCGAAATGACGATGGCCGGACGAGCGCGCGAAGATAGATGCGCCTCGATCTGGTCGGCGAGCCAATGCACGTTGACGACGGCGCGCTCGACGCCGACTTCCGCGAAGCGATCGAGGCAATGATCGATCAGCGCTTTGCCGGCGACCTTGATGAGGGGTTTGGGGACGCTGTCGGTGATCGGACGCATTCGCGCGCCAAGGCCGGCGGCGAACACCATGGCGGCTTTCGGCATTTGCGGCGACGCCATCGATCGACACTCGTATGGACGGAATTATGGCTCGGCGGCGCGAGCCTCGCCGCCCAGGGCGCGCGGCAGATGGGTCTGATACCAGAGGCGGATCGGTTGCAGCAAGGAATGGGCGAGACTCTTGACGAGATAGGCTTCGATGCGCGGCAGATGGGCGAGATATTGGGGCTTGCCGTCGCGCTTGTCGAGGCGGGCGAAAATGCCGAGAATTTTCGTCGCCCGCTGCGCGCCCATGACGGCATAGGCCGCCGCGAAAGCGCTCATATCGAAGGCGGGATCGGCGCCGGTGCGCCGGCGCGCGTAATGAGCCATCAACCGCAGCTCCATTTCGTCGGGAATGTCGACACGCGCGTCCTGCAGGAGCGAAGCCAGATCATAGGCGGGCGGCCCGAGCACGCTGTCCTGGAAATCGACGAGGCCGAGCCGCTTCAAGCCGTCGCGACCTGGCAACCAGTGCAGATTGGGCGAATGAAAATCGCGCAAGGTCCAACTGATCGGCTGGGCGAGGATCGGCGCCAGAGCTTCTCGCCACAGGCCAAGGAATTGCGCGCGGGCGCCAGAGGCCGGCGAAACCCTGGCGACATGGGGCGCGTACCAGTCGAGAATCTGTTCGACCTCCACCAGCATCGCCTCGCAATCATAGATCGGGATCGTGTAGGTTTCGTCGTCGATCGGCAGTTGCGTCGGCAGCTTCCGGCTGTGCAATTCGGCAAGCAGGGACACCGCATCGGCGTAACGCACGGGATTGGGGCCATCGGCGTCAGCGATATATTGCGCGCCCAGATCCTCGAGCACGGCCAATCCGTCGGCAACGCTATGGGCGATGATGCGCGGGGCGGAAACGCCTTGGGCGCGCAAGGCCTGGTCCATGGCGATGAAGGCTCGTATGTCGTCGGCTAGCTTGGCGATCGCGCCATAGGGCTTGCCGTAGCGCAGGATGGGCCCGTCGGGCCGCGGCGGCGAGATCATCAGGATCGCGGTTTCGCCGGAGGCGGCGACGAGCCGTTCATAGGCTCTGACCGAGGCGTCGCCCTGCATGAAGACGCGTTCGGCTTCGCTCCAGCCGGCCCGCTCGAGGATCGCGCCGATCGCCCGCAACCACGCCAGGCGCGCCGCCCAGGCGCCGTGACCGCGAAGGGTGGCGCGGCGATAGTCGGAACCCCTCGACGTATCGAGATCGAAAGCGATCTCGAGCCTGTCGGGATTGAGGAGATCGCCGGCGCGGTCCGGCCATTCGACGAGAGTCAGCGCGTCTTCGGTCGCCTCCTCCCAGCCCAGATTGAACAGTTCGTCGGGCGTCCGGATACGATAGAAATCGGCGTGGACGATATTATACCCCGGCCCCTCATAGACCTGCATCAATGAGAACGTCGGGCTCGGCGCCTCGAGCCGCGCATCGCCCGTCAAATGGCGGATCAGCGCGCGCGCGAAGGTCGTCTTGGCGGCGCCAAGATCGCCCGACAGCGCGATGAGATCGTCCCGCCCGATCCATTGCGCGACCCGCGCCGCCAGCGCGGCTGTCGCCGCCTCGCTGGGCAAGTCGATGCGCCAGGCCGTATCGGCGCTCGCGAGCGGACTCACTTCAGGCGACCGCGCGGCTCAGGGCGGCCGCGCCGGCGACCGGGAAAATGCAGGTCACCGTCGTGCCCTCATTGGGCGCCGAATCGATCAGCACGCGCCCGCCGTGCAATTCGACCAGCGCGCGCACAATTGACAGGCCGACGCCGAGGCCGCGATGGCGCGAGCCGACAGTATGGGTCTCGAACCGTTCGAACACGCGATCGAGCACTTCGGGCGGAATGCCGCGGCCGCGATCGCTGACCTTGAACACGATCTCGTCGTTCCGGCGCATCGCGGCGAGCGTCACCGTCTGGCCCGGCGCCGAAAAGCCGATCGCGTTGGACAACAGATTGAACAGAATCTGACGCACGCGCCGACCGTCCGCGCGCAGGGAGCCGACGCCATCGGTGGCGATAATGCGCAATTCGATCGCCGATTCGGTGAGACGGTCTTGAATGCCCTCGGCCGCCGCCTTCATCGCCTCGGCGACATCGACCTCTTCGAGGCGAAGCTCGAGCGCGCCCGCGTCGATCGTCGCAAGGTCGAGAATGTCGTTGATGATGGCGAGCAAGGCGGCGGAGGATTTTGTGACGTAGCCGGCATATTCGAGCTGCTTGGCGTTGAGTTCGCCGACCACGCCCTCGGCGAGCAATTGCGCAAAGCCGATGATGTTGGTGAGCGGCGTGCGCAATTCGTAGCTGACATGATGGACGAAATCGTTGCGCAGCTTTTCGGCGCTGACCAAGGCCTGGTTGCGCTCCTTCAAGACCCGCTCGACATTGACGCCGGCGGTCACGTCGAGGAAGGTCAGCAGCGTCGCGCCATCGGGCAACGGCATCGCCGCGCAATCGAGAACAAGGCCGTCCTTGCGCTCGATGCGCCCCTCATAGCCTTTTCGCTCGCCCGGCAGGCCGATGATGACGGCCCGAAGCGCCGACCAAAGCGAGGATTCGTCCAGCAGGGGCGCGCAGAATTTGGCCATTTCGTCGATATGAGGCTTGGCCTCGGCATTGGCCGGATCGAAGCGCCAGAGGGCGGCGAAGGCGGGGTTGATCAGTTTGAGACGCCCGTCGGTGCCGAACACCGCGACGCCTTCCTTCAACGTATCGAGCGTCTCGCCTTGCACGCGCGTCAGGGCGTTGAATTGCGATTCGAGGTTGAAGCGCTGGGTAACGTCGTCGAAGAGATAGGTGACGCCGCCTTGCGTGTTGGGGCTCGCCACGGCGCGCAAAGTGCGCCCGTCGGGCAGATACCAGACATATTCGGCCGAATCGATCGCATGATAGGCTTCCAGGAGCTGCGCCTTCCAACTGCGGAAATCGGCCTGTTCAGGCAATTGCCGCTTGGCGCGCAGCCGATCGAGCACCTCGCCATCGGTCGGTTGCTGATCCAGGAAGGCCGAATCGAGCGACCAGATCTGGCGATAGGCGGCGTTGTAGAAGACCAACCGCTTGGAGCGGTCGAAAATCGCCACGGCGGTTGACAATTGATCGAGCGTTCGCGCATGCGAACTCGTCTGCCGTTCCAGTTCGCCGCTGAGCGCCGTCAGGTTGGACAAATCGCTCGCCATACCGGCAGAGCCGTTCTGGCTCGCGACATCGACCACTTCGTACATCTTGCGCTCGCCCGCGGCGACGGCGGGTGCGCGCTGGCGCCAGATCCCCGCTTCCACCAGCGCCGCATGGGCCGCCTCGCGCGCGTCGCCGTCGAACAGCTCGAGGCCGCGCGCCACGACTTCTATCGTATCCCTGGCTTCGACGGCGTGCGCATAAGCAGCGTTCGCCCAGGCGAGGCGCCCATCGGCGCCGCGCGTCCAGACGGGATGCGGGATCGCGTCGAGCATGGCGCGGATCGCGTCGAGCTCCTCGAGAAGCTCGGTATGGCTTTCGCGCAGCCGCACCAATTGCAGGCGATCGCCCGATACGTCGCGAATGCGCATCACGGCGCGGCCGGCGACGGCGCGCCCCTCGATCTCGAAATGGCGCCCGCGCGAACTGGCGACCGCGACGGAAAAACCTTCGCCCCGCTCGCGAAGCCGCTCCACCGCCTGGTCCATCTTTTGCGCGAGGTCGGGCGCGAGCCACGAGCCAAAGCCGAGGACCCGGCGCGGCAAGGGCGTGTCGGTGACGAGCGAATAATCGCCCTCGATTTCCGGTTCGCCGTCCGCCGCGCCCCAGGCGATGACGATCTGCGGTTCGGTCGACAAGAACAGATTCGCGCGGTCGAGGCGTGCGTGGGTCTGAGTGAGTTCGGCGGTCAGCGCCTTTTCGCGCCGCGTCCAATTGTGCCGCCCAAGCAGATGCAGCGCGGCGGTGAAGGTGGCGAACAGCAGCAAGATGAGGAGGACGAGCCCGCTGAAATCCTGCACGCCCGCCGCTTCGCTGCCGATGATGGGCAATACGAAGCCGGCGCGCGCGCCGCACGGGGCCAGACTCGCGCCGAGCAAGAGGCTAAGCAACGCCGGCCGGCCAATGGGCCAATGCGCCGCGCGCTCGCCGCGCGCTCGCCGCGCCCCCCATTCCGGCCATTTCATTCTTCGCAAGCGATGGCCCCCTTTCGTCGCGGGGCGTGAGCTTGAAGAAATGGCTCCAACCGCTGCGCCGATGAATCGGGCTCCTTCCGCCAAGAAGGCCCGAATCACCCCAATGTAGCCTTACGCAGGCTTGGCTAGGAAGTCGTTAACCATAAGATCCGCATTTTATCTTGCAGGACGGCCTTTGCGGCGCGTCGGTCGCGGACCAGATCGCCGCGGGGCGGCAGTTTTGAAGGGCTCAACCGGTTCGGCGTGGCGACCGGCGGCGTACCGACCGCTCAGCATCCGCGATCGTCAATCTCGCCCTGCCGTCCGGACAATGTCTCGTCGCGGTGGCCGGCGTCCGCGCGCACTTGCTGCGTAGATAGGGCACGATCAGAATGGCGAGCGGCCGAGGCTTCCTCCATATCCGCCGGAAGGTAGGCGGGCCCCGCTTCGTTTTGCGGCAACGCGCCGGCGCTGACCGCGCTCAATACATTGGCGGCGCCTGTGTCCAGAATGAGCATGGACGAAACGGCGCAAAGCGCGACGAGCGCATAGGCGAATTCTCTCACGGTCTCACCTCTTCGATGCGGCCCCACGGTCGAGGCCGTCGGTTGGCTATCAGTGATCGACAACGGTCCAACCGAGGAGGAGACTTGGCGGGACGGCGATTTATTCGGCGAGCGCACAAAAAATTGAACTGGCGCGACAGGCGCCTCGTTGCTCAGCCAACGAGCGCCGTCCCGATCATCGTTTGCGGCTGCCCAGATAGGCGGCGATCGCCAGCATGTCGCGCTGGGACAGATTGACGACGACCGACCTCATCGCCTGCGATTTCGGCCCGGCGCGGGTTCCCGACTTCATGTCGTTGAGTTGCCGGAACAGATAGAGAGGGGAGCGCCCGATAAGATTGGGCGCCTCGTCCTGACCCTTGAGGCTTTCGCCGTGGCACGCGGCGCAGGCGATGGTCTTGCCGTCCTCTCCTGTCGTCACAAGCTTTTCGCCTTCGGCAAGGCTGCCGAGCGGGACGTAGGCGATATAGCTTGAGCGCGGATCGCGCAACTCGGCGCGCGTGGAATCTTGTGGCGTTTCGATGATGCGATCGCCGAGCGGCTCGCTGCCGGGCTCGTTGATCGCAAAGCGCATTCCCCCGATACCGATGCGCGTCAAAGGAACCGAATCGGTCTCGACGACTTTGGTCCGATCCGTTGGTTTGAGCGCCGCGTAATATTGCGCGGCCGCAGCCAAATCCGCATCCGAAATCGCCTTGGCGATCGTCAGCATCGCTCCGGCGCGCGCCCCTTTGCGGTCGCCGTCCCTAAAATCCACCATCTGACTTTCGATGTAAGCGGCGGGAAGTCCCGCCAGATCGGACGATTCGGGACGTCCCGCGCCGTTGGGAAGGTGGCACTTGGAACAGGCTTTCACTTCGGTCTTCATGCCATGGGCCACGATAGGCGGCATGGCGGGATGATCGCCCGGAAACCAGTCGGGCGGGTCGAAGTCATCCTCAATCTGCGTCTGAGTATATGTCTTATCGCTGCCCGGCAATGGCTTGAGGACTGCGGAGTCGAATGGGCCGGCCTTGGGATCGGCAGGATAGGCCCATTCCGGGAAATCGCCGGCGACAAGCGGCGCCGTCGCCAGCAAAAGGCACCCGGCCGCCAAGCAACCGGCCCAAATCATTCTGATTCCCATCGCGCCCTCGGCCGAACTCCGCAAAACATCTTGACATGTCGGCGCAAAAACCCTCGCGCGCCCAATCGTCGCATGACTCGACGCGCGGCGCGCAGCGTCAATTGTGCATGCTCATGCGTGTCGATAGTCTCGCAGTGACACGAGAGGATATTCGATGCTGCAAGCCTGCCTGAACGGCGATCGGCGCAAGAGCTTCAACATCGCTGTCCCCTGCACGCCCGACGAACTGGCGCGCGACGCCCGCGCCGTCGTCGACGCGGGGGCCGACGAACTCCATGTGCATCCGAGGGATGCGCGGGGATTGGAGACGCTGGAGCCGGCGCCTGTCGCCGCCGCGCTCAACGCGATGCGAAATTCCGCGCCAGGCGTTCCGATCGGTCTTTCGACGCGCTGGGCGATCCAGCCGTCGGGCCGGGCTCGCCAACGTTCTATCGCCGCATGGCCCGTGCTGCCGGACTATGTCTCGGTCAATCTGATCGAGGACGACGCGCCTGAGGTCATTTCGCTCGCCCTCGGCAAGGGAATCGGAATTGAAGCGGGAATCTGGTCGACGCAAGACGCGCGACGCTTCGCCGCGCTCGATCATGCGTCGTCGTGCCTTCGCGTGCTGATCGAGATCAACGAACAGGACGAACGGGAAGGGCGCGCGGTCGCCATGGCCATTTGCGGGATTCTCGACGGCGCCAGCCTGACGATGCCTCGGCTTCTGCATGGGTGCGACAAAACGAAATGGCCCTTGTTTCGCCAAGCCGTTTCGCTCGGCCTCGATGCGCGAATCGGATTTGAGGACGGCGCCTCTTTGCCGAATGGCGAGACCGCGAAGGACAATGCCAGCCTTATCCAAGCGGCGCGGCGGATTCTTCAATCCGGTCACGCTCGCGACGGCTAATTCTGCGGCCACGTCCATCGGCCGCCGTTCACCGTGACCTCCACTTCCTTCACGTCGCAGACCGCGGGGTCGGTAAAAAACTGCATATATTGGCCAAGGCGCGCGGCCACGGGCGGATCGAAGGGCGGCGGCGTGAGCGAGATTTTCGCCAGCTCGGCTTGTAGTTCCGTCGGGGAGCGGGCGCTCTTTTGGGCGTCCGCGCCCGTAGCGGAGAGAGGCGTCGGATCCTCGATATAGACGTGGCATTGGCCGTTGTTGACGGAAAAGCTGGTCATGGCGAAGCGCGTGGAAAGCGGCGACACTTCGATCGTGGTGGTGGGAATTCCGGTCGAATCGCGATTGTCCGACTGTTTCACCACGATTCGAACGGGTGGGTAGCCAACCCCGGCCGCGGCTTCAGGACCGGGCGCCGCGTCCAGCGCCGCTTGCGCGCCTTGCTCCTTCGGCTTCGCCGCCTCAAGGCTGGTTTGCGCCGCTTCATATCCCTGAGCGGCGGCCAGGCCATACCATTTTTCGGCCTCGCTGAAGCTGCGCTCGACGCCCTGGCCATTGGCGTATAGGGCGCCAAGATTGGCCTGAGCCGGCGCATAGCCCTGGTCGGCCGCCTGGCGGTACAGCCTGGCGGCTTCGACGAAATCCTGTTCGACGCCCTTCCCCGAAGCGTAAAGAGCGGCCAGATTGTTCTGCGCAGGCGCAAAGCCCTGCAAGGCGGCGGCCCGCAGCAATTTGGCCGCTTCCGCATAATCCTGCGCGACGCCTTGCCCTCTTAGATACATCGCGCCCAGATTGGCCTGCGCCGGCGCGAGCCCCTGATCGGCGGCCAGCCGGTCCCATTTCGCCGCCTCGCCATAATCTTTTGGCGTTCCCTGCCCGTTGAAATACAGGGATCCGAGATTGACCTGCGCAAGCGCAAAATTCGCAGCGGCCGCTTTTAGGAAAAACTCCAGAGCTTTGGCGAATTGCTTGTCCGCGTCATAGGCGCGGCCCAGCTGGAAATTGAGCCTCGCGGAATTGGAATCCTTGGATAAAGCCTCGATGCACGCGGGAATCGCGAGCTTGGGATCGATCTTGTCGAAAGGCGTCCCGAGGACAGGGCTGTGCGCGTCGTAATCGCTGGCGGCGTAGAGGTCGCAGTCGCTGGCGGCGGCCTGCGCCTGCGATTGTGCGAGGGCGTTAGCGGAATCCGCATTGGGAGCCGGCGCGGGTTGAGCCCATGCCGGCGCCCCGTCATGCCGTCCTAAAGCGGCGGACAGGCTGAACGCCAACAGGATTGCCAATCTGCGCATGGATGTCGTCGGCTCCGGCCATAAGTTTCGCCCAAAATCGAGGGTGGTCCCGCGGCGCCGCTGACAGGTCCGCCCTTCAATGTTAGGGCATGACCGGCCCCAGCGACAAGCTCGCCTGTCGGACTTCTCGGCGCCGGCTACACGGGCCGCCACGCCCGCTGTCCGTCGCGCGCCAGCAATTCGTCGGCCGCGCCCGGCCCATTCGCGCCCGAATCGTAGTTGGGAAAATCGGCTCGCTCCGCCAACCACGCGTCGAGCACCGGCTGCACGATGCGCCAAGCCGCCTCGACCATGTCGGCGCGCATGAACAGCGTCTGATCGCCAATCATCACGTCATAGAGCAAGGTTTCGTAGCCGACATTGGTCTCCTTGGGGAACCAGTCGTCATAGCGAAAGTCCATTTTCACCGCCGCGAGGGCCACGTGAGGCCCGCGGCGCTTGACCTCGAATTGCAGCGATATCCCCTCGTCGGGAGCGATGTGAAGCACCAGCCAATTGGGCCTCAGCATGTCCACGGGCGTGTCCTGGAACGCTGTATAGGGCGCCTGCTTGAAGCGGATGGCGATTTCGGTCACCCGCTGCGATAGGTGCTTGCCGGTGCGAATGAAGAATGGCACGCCAGCCCAGCGCCAGTTGTCGATCTCGAGCTGCATGGCGACATAAGTCTCCGTGTTGGAATCGCGCGCAACGTTCGGTTCCGCGCGATAGGCGTTTGTCCGCTTTCCCTCGACGCCGCCGGCGCCATATTGACCGCGAACGGCCCGGCCCGGCGTAACCGCGGGCATGGCGGCGAACACCTCGGCCTTTTTTGTGCGGATGGAAGCGGCGTCGAAACCCGTCGGCGGCTCCATCGCCACCATCGAAAGCAAGGTGAATAGATGATTGGGGACCATGTCGCGCAGCGCCCCGGTCGCCTCGTAGAATTTGCCGCGCTCCTCTACGCCGACCGTCTCGGCCACGGTGATCTGCACGTGGTCGATGCGGTCGCGGTTCCAGATCGGCTCGAACAAGCCATTGGCGAAGCGGAACGCCATGATATTCTGAACCGTGTCCTTTCCCAGAAAATGGTCCATCCGAAAAATCTGATCCTCGCGCAACGTGCGCAGAATGCGGGCGTTGAGTTCGCGCGCCGAGTCGAGACTGTGGCCGAAAGGCTTTTCGATCACCACGCGCCGCCAGAACGCCGATTTGCCGTCTTGGCTATCGTTCTCGACGGTGAGCTTCGCCTGCCCGAGTTGGTCGACCACGGGGCCGAAGAAACGATCGGCGACCGCGAGATAGAAAATGGCGTTCCCTGGTGTGCCATGGGCCTTTTCGGCCGCCTCAAGAGCGCCGCGGAGCTTTTGATAGAGGTCGGGTCGGGTGATGTCGCCTTGGACATAGGCCATCTTATCGGCGAGACGCTTCCACGCGAGCGCATCGATCTGCTGGACTTCGGACTCGACGGCGGCGTTGCCAACGAAACTCTTCAGCATCTCGTAAAGATGGTCGCGCCAGCTCGCGGCGGTTCCATCCGCCAGGTCCACGCCGATCAGCGCGAACTTCTCGGGCAGCACATGGGTGCGCGACAGGTTGTAGAGCGCCGGCATCACTAGGCGTTTGGTCAGATCGCCGCCCGCGCCAAAGATCACCATCACGCAAGGATCGGCCGGACGAGCTGGAAGTCGCGGCGGCGACTCAACAAGCTGCGCGGTCGACGGCGCCCGGATCGGCTGGCTATTGCGCATGAAAATACTCCGCCGCTTTTTCTGGCTCGTTTCTGTCCGTCCCCCTCAGGAGTGCTTCAGGGAGGCAAGATCATATTTCGTCAGATCGCCGATACGCTCGATTGCAATATCGGGGGGCGGAAGGTTGGCCAGCCTCGCCGCTTCGAGGGCGTAATGCCCTTGCTTGGGAAAGACGGTGGTGACCCTGTCGCCCCAGATTTTCTTGACCGCGTCGAGAATGCTCAGTTTGTCGTCGATCAGCACGTAATGTCGAGCCGGATAGGCGCGTTCCACATCCCTTAGCTCCTTTTCTTTGTGGACATAGATCAGAACATTGCCGTTGAATGCGCGAAAGAGGCCCGAACGATCGATCTTGCGCGGCTGAAAGACCGCGTCGCCGTCGGAAAGGATGACGGCGCGCCCCCATTGGCGCGCATGCCGCACCGCCTCCAGCGCGTCAGGATAAAGGCGATCGGCGAAAGAATAGTCGAGCAGCCAATTTCCGAGGCGCAGGAGGCGCGGATCGTGCGGTTCCTCCAGCCTGTATCGCTCCAAAGCGCCGAGATAATCGGCATAACCATGTTCGCTCCACAATTTCTCGAACGCGGCCCAGTAGCGCTCGCGCGCATGCTCGCCGAAGGCAAGCCGCAAATGCTCGCGAAGCTCTTCCTGGAAGCGATCATTGTCGAGCAGCGTGTTGTCGACGTCGAAAAGAATGACAGTTTCAGTGGTCACATCGACACGTTCTCGTCCGATCGGCGAAAGACCTGAGCGGCGCTTGGCGTCCCGGGTCCCGGATGTCGCCTGCACGGTATAATCTGCAGGCGAATTAAGCCAGATGCCGCAGCGACGCGCCGTCCCCAACCCACTAGCTGGCGTTGTCGATCCATGTTAGAACATTTAGAGAACAGTCGATCGAGGGGAAGTCGTGGCGCGGCGCGGGGGAAGTGCGGATCTTCCGCTGCATGGCGGCCGGGTGCCGGCCTGGCTGGCCGACCGGATGACGCGCCTTGGCGCGGCGATATGCGAGGCGATCGTCCATCACTATGGTCGCGACGAGCTGCTGCGCCGGTTGGCTCATCCTTTCTGGTTTCAATCCTTTGGCGCAGCCATGGGGATGGATTGGCATTCTTCCGGCATCACGACCAGCGTGATCGGAGCGCTAAAGCGCGGCCTAGCGCCGCTCTCAGGCGAACTCGGCCTCCATGTCTGCGGCGGTCGCGGAAAACATTCGAGAAAGACCCCTCAGGAACTCGTGTCGATCGGCGAAAGGGTGGGATTTGACGGCTCGGCGCTCGCGAAGGCGAGCCGGCTCATCGCCAAGGTCGACAGCGCCGCCGTGCAGGACGGTTTCGATCTTTATCTGCACGGATTCATCGTCGCCGATGACGGCCGTTGGGTGGTGGTGCAGCAGGGGATGAACGGCGATCGCAAGCAGGCCCGTCGCTATCACTGGCTTTCGGAGGGGCTGAAGAGCTTCGTTGACGAACCGCATGCGGCGATAGACGGCGTGGGGCAGGGCGAAATCATCAATCTCACCGATCGGCGCGCCGACGCGTCGCGGCGCGGCCAAGTGGAGATGCTGGGGTCGTTGGGACCGGATGGAATCCTGCGCGAACTTGCCGATCTGCAGACTCCGGCCGAGCGGTCCGTTCGGCCGACCGCGCCCGAGCAGCTTTCCCTGCCGTATCTGGTCATGCCGGCTCATCACGACGTGCGCCCGAGCGATGTGGCGGCGCGGCGCCTGCATGGCGCTCTGGCGGCGGCGGCCGAATGCGGCCCGCGGGATTTCTCGGAACTGCTGCTTGTCCCCGGGGTTGGGCCGCGCACCGTGCAAGCCCTGGCGATGGTCGCTGAGATTATCCACGGAGCGCCCTGTCGTTTCAGCGATCCGGCGCGGTTCTCCTTGGCGCATGGCGGCAAGGACCGGCATCCTTTTCCGGTGCCGATCCGCGTATATGACCAAACCATCCAGGTGTTGAAGTCGGCGGTTCGGAAGGCGAAGCTTGGCAGAGCGGAGGAATTGGACGCGCTAAAGCGGCTCGACGATCAAGCTCGCCGGCTGGAGAGCCACGCCGCCGGCCTCTCCCTTGAGACGCTGATTGCGCAAGAGCGCGCCGATTCGCACGTCTATGGAGGTCGAAGCGTCTTCGGATGGGAACGGGCGCCCGACCGCGCAACGGCTGTCCGTCAAATCGCTTGCAAGGGCGACATCGGCGCGCAAGAAATTTCTTCCCCGCCAGTCGCGGGACGGAAACGTCGATGACGGATGGGATCAGCCGCGATTCTTGAAGCGCCAATGCAGCAACAGCGCATTTTCTCGCAACGCTGCCGCGCAAAAAGAATGGAAGCCGCGCCACGCGGTGGCGACGAACTTGTCGTTCCAGATACGCCCGTTCGTTCGAACCAAGGTTCAAGAGTGCAATCGGACGCCCTGTCGCGCTGGCCATAACCTCGCTCCACCTTCCAGTGAACGCGCGATTCCATAATGAAATGAACTTCAGTTCCAGATGACTAGACCGCCTTGGTCAGCGCGCCGTCGATGGTGAGATTGGCGCCGGAGATGCGGCTTGCCGCCGGGCTCGCCAGGAACACGACGCCGGCCGCGACTTCCTGCGCCGTGCCCATTCGCCCGGTCGGATTCAGCGACATCGCCGTCTTATAAAGGTCGGGAACGCCGCGCTCGATGTTTTGCCAGATGCCGCCCTCGAAATAAGTGTTGCCCGGCGAGACCGCGTTGACGCGAATGCCCTTGCCGGCGAGCTGGGTGCTCAGTCCCTTGGCGTAGTGAATCAGCGCCGCCTTGAACGCGCCGTAAGAACCGGCGGCGAAATCGATCTCGACGCCCGAAACGCTCGATATGATGACGATCGAGGCGGATTTGGACTTCTCCAGATAGGGCAGGGCCGCGGCGATGGAATTGACCGTATGCATCATGTCGACGCGGAACGAACTCTCCCAGGTCTGCGGCGTGTCGCCGACCGCGAGCGCGCTGACGTTGCAGACGATCGCGTCGACGCCGCCGAGTTCGCCGGCGGCGTCCTCGACCCATTGCTTCAACGAGGCGGGATCGCCGACGTCGAGCCCCTTGCCCGACGCCTTGACGCCGCTGCGCGACAGCGCCGTCGCCGCAGCGCTCACTTCGTCGGCATTGCGCGCGCAGATGGCGACATTGGCGCCTTCGGCGGCGAAAAGATCGGCGATGGCTCGGCCGATGCCTTTGCTGCCGCCGGTGACCAACACGTTCTTGCCCGTCAATCCGAGATCCATCGCCGCCTCCACCCGTGATGTCGCGCCAGCGCCCTAGCGCGAGCGCCGGCCGCTTGCCACTTCACATCTTCTTCCAGTCGCCGGCGCCTTCGAAGGCCGCGGCGGCCCGATAGATCGTCGATTCGTCAAAATGCTTGCCGATCAGCATAAGCCCGATCGGCAGGCCGTCGCCCATGCCGCAGGGCAGGCTCATCGCCGGATGGCCCGTCGCGTCGAACGGCGCGGTATTGCCGACCATTTCGAACGCGCGTTGAATATAGAGCTCGCGCGGCGCGTCGGCGGGCGGCAGCGGCGTCGCCTTGATTGGCAGCGTCGGCATCAGCAGCAAATCGTAATTGGCCAGCGCCGAATCATAGGCGGCCCGCAGCTTGCGGCTCAGATTCTGGGCCTTGGCGTAATAATGACCGCGATAGTGCTTAGTGAAATATTGCCCTAGCAGCATCGTGATCTTGAGACTGTCGGAGAGTTCGTCGGCGCGGTGCTTCCAGGCCGAATGAGCGTCGAGCAGGCTCGTCGTGTAGAGCCCGCGCCAATTGGTGCCCATGCCGTTGCCCTTCATCATCAATTCGGTCGCGCCCTCGGCGGCGATCGGCAACCAGATGGCGGGGCCGAGGAGATGCATGGGGACCGAAATCTCGTCGACCGTCGCGCCGAGCTTGGCGAGCAGCTTGGCCCCCGCCATCACCTTGGCGTCGACGTCGCTCTCGGAATTGGGGCGCCCGAAGCCTTCCTTGACGATGCCGATCCGCAAGCCCCTGACGCCGCCGTCCAGCACTTTGGTGTAGTCGGCGACCTTGGGCGAATATTGCCGGGGATCGAGGCCGTCGGCGCCGGCGAGCACCTCCATGAGAAGCGCATTGTCGTAGACGGTGCTGGTCATCGGCCCGGTGTGGTCGAGCGTGATCTCGATCGGCATGACGCCGGTATAGGGGACGAGGCCGTGCGTGCCCTTCATGCCGTAAATGCCGCAAAAGGCCGCAGGCATGCGGATCGAGCCGCCCTGGTCGCCGCCGATCGCCATATCGGCCTCTCCCGTGGCCACCACGACGCCGCTGCCGGAAGACGAGCCGCCCGCCGAATAGCCCATCTTATGGGGATTGTGGACGGGGCCGGTCGCGTTGGTGTGGCTGCCGCCAGAAAAGCAGAAATATTCGCAATGGGTCTTACCGAGGATCGTGCCGCCGGCGTCGAGAATGCGGGTGACGATCGTCGCGTCAGTGTTGGGGACATAGCCTTCGAGTGTCGAGGCGCCGTTCATCATCGGCACGCCGGCCAGGCAAATGTTGTCTTTCAGCGCGATCGTCTTGCCTGCGAGCTTGCCGCTTGGCGCGCCCTTGATCGTCGTCTTGTAGTACCAGGCGTTGTATTTGTTCTCTTCGCCCTCCGGGCGGTAACCCGGGGTGCGCGGATATTTCGCTTCCGGCAGGTAGTCGGGCATCGCTTCGACCAGGTCGTAAGCAGCGAAATTGCCCTCCAGCAACGCGGAATAGGATTCCAGATCCGCATCGCTCATGTGCATGCCAAGATCTTCGGCGACGGCGCGTAACTGATCGAGATTCGGTCTCTTGATGGTCATGGTTCTGCCCTCCTTTTCATTGCCCCGTCGACCCGCCTAGCCGGCGATGCCGATGAATTCGCCGACCAGAGCGGGATCGGCCAGATCGTCGGGCCTCGCCTCGCGGGTGATCGCGCCTTTCTGGATGATGAGAATTCGCTGCGAAAGCGCGGCGATGAAGTCGAGATTCTGCTCGACGAGGATGATGGTGAGCCCCTTCTTCTCCCGCAGCCGCCGCAAGGTGTCGATGATCTCGTCGATGATCGAAGGCTGGATGCCCTCGGTCGGCTCATCGAGGAGCACGAGACGCGGCTTGCCGCAAAGGCAGCGGGCGATCGCCAGCAATTGCTGCTCGCCGCCTGACAGCGCGCCGCCGGCCCGCTCGAGGAGGGGTTTGAGGCGAGGCAAGTCGTCGAGGATCGGCGCGATAATGTCCCGCTCGGCGCCGCTTTCCTTGGCGCACCCCATCCGCAGATTGTCGAGGACGGTGAGGCCGGGGAAGATTTCACGCCCCTGCGGGACATAGCCGAGCCCCAGTCGCGCGCGGTCGTAGGGGGGCGCCTGCGTTATATCCGCGCCGGCAAAGCGCACATGCCCGCTGGTGGCCGGCAGGAAACCCATCAACGCCTTGAGGAGCGTCGTCTTGCCCATGCCGTTATGGCCGAGAACGCCGACGAACTCGCCTTCTTCGACGGCGAAGCTGACGCCGTTGAGAATCGGAATGCGGCCATAGCCCGTGCATAGATCGGAGACCTCAAGCATCATGCCGCCGCCTGTTTGCCGAGATAGATGTCGCGCACAAGCGGGTTGCGCATGATGTTTTCGACGGTGTCCTCGACCAATATGCTGCCCTGGTTGAACACCGTCACCTGTTTGGCGATCATTCGGATGAACTGCATGTCGTGCTCGACGACGATGAGCGCTTTGCTGCGATTGATCTCGCGCACCAGCTCGGCGGTGCGCAGCACTTCTTCATGCGTCATGCCTGCGGCGGGCTCGTCGAGCAGGATGAGCTGGGGATCGGTCGCCAGCACGACGCCGAGCTCCACCCATTGGCGCTGGCCATGCGCGAGCTGCCCGACGAGGCGCTGCGCCGCGCCGGCAAGGCCGAGGCGCTCCAGCATCTCGTCGACGACCGCATTGGCGCGCCCGCCCGGATGGATGCGGCTCGCCGAGAGCCAGATATTCTCGCGCACGCTCAAGCCGTCGAACACGCTTGGGACTTGCGTCTTGATGCCGATGCCGAGGCGGGCGATCTGATGGGCTTGCGCCCGCGAGATGTCGCGCCCGCGGAACAGCACGACGCCATGGCTAGGCCGGAGCTGGCCGGTCAACATCTTGAAGAAGGTGCTCTTGCCCGCGCCATTAGGGCCGATGAGGCAGCGCAGTTCGCCCGGGGCCAAGGTGAAGTTGATGCTGCGCACGGCTTGAACGCCGCCAAAGTGCATGCTGAGGTCGCGGGTCTCGAGAAGCGGCTCGGCCATCACTCCTTCCCCACCGGCATGGGCTCGACGCTCGCATGGGCTTTTCGGGCGCGGGGCCGCAGCAGTTTCTGTCCCCAATCGCCGAGCGTCGGCGCCAGTCCTTTAGGCGCGAGAAGCACGAAGGCGATGAGTATGGCGCCGAGGATCAGCGGCGCATTGCTGAGCAGGCTCGCCCAGGAGGATTCCGAGCCGCTGGGCTGGTTCGCGCCCAGCGAGGCGCTGAGCCATTGGATGCCGACGCAGCCGAGGATAGGGCCGATCAGCGTGCCGCGCCCCCCGACAATCACCCAGATGATGATCTGCGCGGATTGCGAGAGGCCAAAGATGGTCGGGCTGACGAACGAGCCCCAATTGGCGAATAGGCAGCCGGCCAGACCGGCGAGCGCGGCGCCGATCGTGAAGGTGGCGAGCTTATAGGCGCGCGGGTCGTATCCCAGCAATTCGGCGCGCCGCTCGTTCTCGCGGATGCCGACGATGATGCGGCCAAAACGGCTCGCGAGCAGCAGCCGAAGCCCGAAATAGGTGGCGAGCAACGTCGCGGTCGACAGATAGAACATCCCTTCGAGATCGATCGGCGTCCCCCTGTCGCCGGGGATGTTGAGCGAGGGTATGCCCGGGATGCCGTTAAAGCCGCCGAGGCGCGCCGCGCCGATATGGAATTCCGGCCCGGCGGTCGAATTGACAGAATTGAACAGGATCAGCGTCACCGTCAGCGTGATGACGCCGAGATAAACGTCGCTGATGCGCCCGTAAAACATGAAATAGCCGAGCAGCGCGGCAAACGCCGCGGGCAGAGCGATCGCCAGGAGGAAGGGCACGGTGCTCTCGCCGATGTTGAACATAGCGATCGCATAGGTGTAAGCGCCCAGTCCGAAGAACGCCGATTGGCCAAAGCACAGGATGCCCCCGTATCCCCAGACGAGCGCCAGGCTCAGCGCCAGGATCGCCATCACCATATAGACCGTGAGTTCGAGCACGGTGTCGAGATCGGCCAGGCGCGGCGTCAGGATGAGATAGGCGAGGCCGATGGCGCCGACGGCGACGAGCCCGGCCGCGTTGAGCGCGCGGGCGTTCATATGCCCCTCCGGAAGAAGCGGCCGGTAATGCCTTGCGGCAGCACGCGGATGAGGAGGATCGCCGCCGCGAGCAGCGCCACTTCGCCAAACACCGGCGTCGTCGCGAAAGTGGCGATCTGGTTGACGGCGCCGAACAGCGCCGAGGCGGAGGCGGTGCCGGTGACGATGGCGGCGCCTCCGCCGATCACGGTGATGAAGGATTTGGCGATATAGGCGACGCCGATCGTGGGAAAGACGCCCGAGACCGGCGCCAATACGCCGCCGGCAAGGCCGGACAAAGCGGCGCCGACGCCGAAGGTGACGGCATAGACGCGCGGCGGCTTCACCCCGAGCGCCGCCGCCATATTGGCGTTTTGCATCGTGCCCCGCGCGATGAGCCCCAGGCGCGTCCAGCGCAGCACCGAGAAGACCCCCGCCAGCACGACGATCGCCACCGCGATGACGAACAGCGTATAGGCGCTGGCGCGATACGCGCCGATCTCAAAACTGCCGAGTGGCGCCGAAATGCCGACCGTCGTGTTGCCGAAGATCGCCGTCGTCAGCCCGACCAGGAACAGGCTCAAACCCCAGGTCGCCAGCATCGTGTCGATGATGCGGCCGTAGAGGAAGCGGATGATCGTGCGCTCGACGACGATTCCGATCATGCCGACGACGAGCGGCGCCACCAGAAGCATGGCGATCCAGATGCTGACGCCATGGCTGGTGGCGACGATCGCCGCATAGCCGCCCAGCATAAGAAATTCGCCATGCGCGAGATTGATGACTCGCATCATGCCGAAGATGATCGCCAGCCCGATGCTGATGAGCGCCAGGCTGGCGATCGCATAGAGGATTTGAATCGCCAGGAGAGCAATGAAATCCACGTTCGCCTTTCCTAAACAGAGTCCGACCGCCGGTCAGGCCTCAGAATTTGATCACGTATTGCTGGTTGTCGTTCGGGTTCTTGATAAGGTCGCACACGGCCGCGGTATCGGCGGGTTTCTGCTGCGCAAAATCCTCAAGCACGTTGAGCTTCTTGTCCTTCACCTCGGCGATGTGCACGTCGAGGACGCAGTGATGGGTCGGCGGATCGATGGTCACCACGCCGGAGGGCGCGTCGATCTTGATGCCGGTCTCTAGCGCCTCGATCACTTTCAGGCGGTCGATGCTGTTCGCCTTCTTCACCCCGGCGGCCCAAAGCAGGAAACCCTGGTAGGTGCCCATGGCGAGTTCGGTGATGTTGGGATAATCGGCGCCGAAACGCTTGTGGAAACGCTCGACGAACGCCTGGTTGACCGGGTTCTTCAGGTCCTGGAAGTAATTGTAGCAGACCAGCATGCCGTTGCATTCCTCGGGCGACAGCACGATGTGCTCGTTGCCCACCGCGAAGGTGGTCGAGGCCATGGGAATGCTGGCGCGCATGCCGGCGGCGGCCCATTGGCGGTAGAACGAGATATGCGCGCCGCCGACGAGCGCCGACCAGACGAAATCGGGCTTGGCCGCCTGGATCTTGGAGATGGTTGGACCGAAATTGGTGACGTCCAGGGGGAAGAAGTCGATCGAGGAGACCTCGCCGCCGTTCTCGGTCACGTATTTCTTCACCCATTGAGAGGTGATCTGGCCGTAATTATAGTCGGCGGCGACCACGTAGACCTTCTTGCCCCATTTCTTCATCGCGTAAGGCACGAGCTTCTCGACGGTCTGGGCCGGCGTGACGCCGGTGTCGAACTGGTCGCGGTCGCACACGCCCCCCTCATATTGCGTGTTGTAGAAATAGAGCGTCTTGAACTTGTCGAGCACGGGGCGGATGACCTCGCGCGAGGCCGAAGTGATGCCGCCATGCACCACTGCGACCTTGTCCTTGAGCGCGGCCTGCTGGGCGAACTGCGTATAGAGCTGCATGCTGGACTGCGTGTCGTAATTGATCAGCTTTATTTGCTGGCCGAGCAGGCCGCCCGCCCCGTTCGCCTCTTCGACGGCGAGTGTCAGCGCATCGACCATCGGCTTGCCATAGATATCGAGGCCGCCAGACAGATCGTGGATGCCCGCCACATTGATCATGTCGGCGGCGCTGGCGGATGCGGCGAACGCCCCCGCTCCGGCGGCGGCGGCCGTCGCCATTGTGGCGCGCTGTAGGAATTGCCTGCGATTCACTTTCATCGTCGTGCTCCTTTATCGTCCTGGTTGCCGTCGCCTCAGGCTAGCAAGTGTCTTTTCACAATCGACGCGCCACTCGCTTAGGCCCCCCATTGTTCCCGCGCCGCATGCTAACGCTGTCTCCAGTCGCTCGCGGCCTCGATCGCCGCCGCCAATTGGATCAGCGTTGTTTCCTCGAAATGTCGCCCGACGAGCATCAGGCCGATCGGCAAGCCGCCCGCGCGGCCGCAGGGGACCGTAAAGGCTGGGTGTCCGGACACGTCGAACGGACAAGTGTTGGCCTGCATATTGAGGGCCAAGTCGATCAATGTGTTCAAAGGCGCGTCGGGCGAGGGGATCGGCGTCGCGGTGAACGGGATGGTCGGCATCGCGAGCGCGTCGACTTTTTCGAGGGCGTCGTCATAGGCGCGACGCAGCGATCCACGCAGATTCTGCGCCTTTGAATGGTAGCGCCCGTGATAGTTGCGATGCATATATTCGCCCAGCATCAGCACCAGCTTCACCGTCGGCGAGACGTCGTTGAGGCGCGTTCCCATGCCGCGCGCAAACGCTTCCTGCATCGAAAGCGGATAATAGGTCGGGATATTGGCGCCCACGCCATAGCCTTTCAGCATCATTTCGGCGGCGCCCTCGAGGATGATGCCGCTCCAGACGTGGGGTCCATCGAGATGCCAGGGGATGGAAACTTCGACGATTTCGACCCCGACTTTCTCCAGCGCGGCGACGGTCTCGCGAACCCTCTTGTCGACGGCCGGATCGCTCTCTGGGTGGCCAAACCCCTCGCGCAGCATGCCGACGCGCAGTCCCTTGGCCGGCTTGCCGAGCGCCGCCATGTAATCGCCGGTGCGCGCCGCGATCGTTCGGGTGTCCCAGCCGTCATGGCCGGCGATCACGCTCAGCAGCCGCGCGACGTCTTCGACGGACGCGCCCATCGGCCCGCAATGATCCAGGGAATAGCTGATCGGCATCGAGCCGGTGGTGGGAACCAGTCCCCAGGTCGGCTTGAGGCCATAGATTCCGCACCAGCTCGAGGGCGTGCGAATCGATCCGCCCTGGTCGCCGCCGATCGCCATCGGCGTCTCGCCCGCCGCCACGAGCGCCGCGCTGCCGCCCGACGATCCGCCGGCGCTATGGGCCGGATTATGCGGGTTGCGGATGGGACCGGTCGCGCAGGTATGGCTGGCGCCGGAGAAACAGAGATCCTCGCAGGCGGCCTTGCCGGCGATCGCGCCGCCGGCCTCCAGAATCCGCGTCACCACGGTCGCGTCGATTTCGGGCGCGTAGCCTTCAAGCAGCGCCGATCCGTTCATCATCGGCACGCCCGCGACGCATATATTGTCCTTGATCGCGACCCGCTTGCCTTTCAGCAGGCCTTCGGCGCCCGTGCAGATATTCGTCTTCCAATACCAGGCGCCGTACGGGTTCTCGGACGGCGGCGGCCGGTATCCGGGCGATCGCGGCGGGACCGCCGACAGGGCGGGCGCGACCAACTCGTCCAGACGACCATACGAGGCGATCGATCCTTTGAACGCCTGGTGAAACGCGGCGACCTCGTCAACGCTAAAGACGAGACCGAAAGCGCTTCCCAGATCGCGGGTTTGTTCGATCGTCGGCAGGCGGACAGACATGCGCAATCGGTGCTTTCTCTCACGCGGACGAACGAAAGCCACTCGCGGTCCGAGAGGGCCCCGAATGGCTACATCGCCGTATCTTATTTGTAATTTCGCGGGCTATTGTGCGAAACGAAAACCGTGGACCGCCGCTCGGACTTCATTGTCCCCACGAGTGGTCTTTTCGTTGCGCTTTTCCGCTGCCTCTCGATAGTCCTTAACACTCGGACAGATGTCAATGCGTCGCCGGCGCTAATTTTGGGCGCCGGCATGCCCAATCGGCGTGCAATGCCCGAGAGCGAGGCGCCCGGGCGCTGGCCCGCTTTGTGCAAATGCAGCATTCGTCGCGGATTGTCGGACGCCCTGATGAACCAGCCATCCATCCCCCTCGGCCTCGTCTTTTCCCAATCGGGGCCATACCAGATGATGGCGGGCGAGATGTTGAAGGGCGGCCTGATGGCCGTCGAGGAAGTCAATCAGAGCGACGAATTTGATTTCGCCTTCGCGCCTCACCTGCGCGATCCCGGCGGCGTCGTCGCGGCCTATCATACGGCTTGCGCAGATCTTATTCGCGAGGCTCGCGTCGATCATATCGTCGGCTGCTATACCTCGGCTTCGCGCAAGCAGGTTCTGCCGATCGTCGAGCGCACCGATCGCCTGCTCTGGCATCCGGCCCGATACGAGGGATTCGAATGCAGCGACAATGTCATTTATGTCGGGGCCGCGCCCAATCACACCGTCATTCCGCTCGCCCGGTATATGCTCGATCATATTTCGAGCGAGGTGTTCTGCGTCGGGTCCAACTATGTCTGGACATGGGAATCCAACCGGGTCATGCGGGAGATCGTGACGGGGGCGGCCGGACACATCCTGGCCGAACGTCTGCTGGAGCTCGGCGACGTCGCGGTGGGGCACCTTATTGAAGAGATTGTCGCGCGCAAGCCGCCGGTCGTCTTCAACACCCTCGTGGGAGAATCCAGCTACCATTTCGTCCGCGCCCTGCACAAGGCGACGCGGCGCGCGGGCGTGACCATTCCGATGCTGAGCTGCAGCCTGTGCGAGCCCGAGCTCAAGCTGATAGGATCGGCGGCGTCCGTCGGATGCATCACTTCCTCCGTCTATTTCGGAAGCATCGCCAGGCCGGAGAATCGCGCCTTTGTCGCGCGATGGAAAAAGCGCTACGGCGCCGACGGCAATCCCTCGGTCGACGGGCAGTCGACCTATGTCTGCGTGATGCTGCTCGCCCGCGCCATCCGGCGCGCCGGCACGAGCGAAGTCGGCAATGTCCGTCGGGCGGTGGCCAACCATCGCTATGAATCGCCGCAAGGCCCGATCTGGATCGATCCCGACAACAATCATTGCTTCCTGACGCCCCGTCTGGCGCGCTCGGCGCCGGGACGCCGGTTCGACATCTTTTGGGAAGCCGAGGCTCCCGAGCGCCCGGACCCCTATCTTTCGAGCCTCGATCTCACGGCGATCGGCGCCAGGCTGGAGACGACCGATCGAGCCAAGACGGGGCGGCGCAACCATCTGCGCATCGCCAAATGACCCGGCAATCGCCTCTTTCGGTCCGCGGCCGGCGCGCCCTGACGTTGATCAAGGACGAGCGGGAAATATCGATCGTGCGCCGCCAGCTCGATCGACTTGGCATGACGATGACGGAATGCGATCCGGTGGGGCCGATATCGCCGGGCGACGGCGCCGACGTCGTGATCCTTGACGGCGACCTGCTGCCCATTCGATTTGATCCGGCCGCGGTCTGGAAGACCGACATGCCCATAGTCGCGCTCGTTGGAACGGAGACGCCAAGTCGTTTGAAGTGGCTGCTCGAACTCGAACCGGCGTCGTTTCTCATCAAGCCGTTGCGGTCGGCGGGCCTTTACACCGCGCTGGCGGTGGCGTTCGATAGGGTGCAAAAGCGCGGCGAGATCGCCAAGCATATAGAGAGGCTGGAAGACCGCGTCCGCTCCCGCCGCGTCGTTTTCACCGCCGTTTTACAGGTGATGCGCCGCTACGATCTTCGCGAACCGGACGCCTTCTCGCTGATCCGACGCACCGCCATGCAATATCGCACCACAGTCGAGCAATTGAGCGCGGACATCGTCGCGACAGGCGGGATGCCGGGGCTGACGACGCGGACGGCGTGAGCCGCGTCGCGAGCGCCAACCGGCGCCGCGCGATAGGAACGCGCGATGCCGCCGGGCGCGGATTCTGGGCCGCACAATTTTGACGGCCTATCTCGCCGTGCATCTAGGGGACCCGCCCCGCTATTCCGCCGGCTCCGCCGTCATCTCGGCGTGGCCATGGACTTCGCTCGCCGTGGCCGGCGCGACGTCGGCGAATTTGGCGAAGCAGTAGAGCATCGCGGCGATGCAGGCATAGCTGAGCACGACCACCGGCGACTGGGCGATGCCGAGATCCTCGGCATGGATCAAGCCGAAGAACGTGCACACGGCGCCCGCGAACGCGAACCACGCGGCTTTCTCGAGTTGGCGGTCGATAATGAACACCGCGACGGCGCCCAGAATGATGCCGGCGAGCGTCGCGCCACCGCCCAGCGTCGCCAGGCCTTTATACAACACGTTGGCGTTGCCGAGCTTGTCATAGCCCACGGCGGCCGCGTTGGTGCCCGCCGCGTTCAGCGCACCGTCGATCATGGTTTTGCCCCAGGCGGCGATCTGCGGCATCATCGCCAGGATAATCGCCGGGGCATGCCTCCGGGGCGTCTCCTGGAAGGCCTGCGAGCCGATCAGCATGCCGATATAGAGCAGGATCGGCAGGATCGCGACCACCGGAATCAGGCTGCTGATGAGCGCGACGATTCCCAACCAGGACAGCACCAGCACCATTACGCCGGTCGCTGCGGAATAGCCGATCCGTCCGCCCATCGCCTTCCAGCCGGGATGGCCGATGTAAACGGCGTTGATGAAAGGATTGCCCAGGCAGCATCCGATCAGGCTGATGACTCCGTCGGCCGTTAGCACCTGCGTCGTCGGAAACGAGTCGCCCGCGGCGGCCGCGCTTTCGACATTGTCCATCGCCTCGACGAGATCATAGATGCCGAAAGGGATCGCCGTAACCAGGATGATTCCGAGGAACTTGAAGCCGGAAAAGACGTGATCGACCGCCGGCAGCGGAAACGAGAAGCCAAAATGCGAAAAGGCGTCGCCCACCGCCGAAACGCTCAAGCCGCCGTAGCCGAGACCGAAAATGTTGGAGCCCCAAGCGACGACCGTGCCCGCCGCGATCGCGATGAGGCCGCCCGGCACGCCCTGGAAATAGCGTACGCCGCCGAACCAATTGGCCAGAATGATCGCAAAGCAGACGAGGCCGATGAGCGGCGTTTCGAACATCAACAGACCGGGCCGCATCGAAATGAAGGTGATGGATATGCCGGCGAGCGACCCGAGCAGCGCCGCGCGCGGCGTGATCTTGCGGATCACCGGCGCGATGAAGCCGCCGACCATCAGCACGAAGCTCTGCACGAAGACCCAGGTGAGGCCGGCCTCCCAAGCCTGAACAGGATCATTGGTCTTGATCAAGATCGGCAACATGACCACGAATGTGACCACGAACATATGGGGCACGCTGGTGCCCGACGGCAGCGCGCAGACATCCGTGCGGCCAGTCTTCTGCGCGACCCGATAGGCGAGCCACGCGTAGTACACCGTGCTGAGGAACAACATCAATCCTGTGGCGGGAAGAATTCTGCCGAAAACGATTGAATCCGGCATCTTGAGGACATAACGCAGGAGCCCGGTCAGCACGAGAACATTGACCAGAATGTTGGTTCCGAAGCCGAAGAAGGCGTTCCAATCCCCGGGGACCCAGTAGCGCTCGCCGCGCCCTGTCGTCGTAATGGTTTGCATGGCTCTGCTCCTCGTTGCTCCAAAGGTTTGCGTCGGCTGGATCGCTTTACCCCGCCAACGCTTCGATCACGGTGTCCGACTTCGAGACCCATCCAAAGATGCCGCCCTGCGCCTTGATCATCTTCAAGCCCATGGCGTGAAACTCGGGAAAGTAAGACCCGACGCAATCTTCGAGGACGAGGCACTCGTAGCCGCGGTCGTTCGCCTCACGCACCGTCGTGTTGACGCAGACCTCCGTCGTCACCCCCGTGACGACGAGTTGCTTGACGCCGCAGTGCTGCAAAATGGCGTGCAGGTCGGTGGCGTAAAACGCGCCTTTGCCCGGCTTGTCGATAACGGGCTCCCCAGCCTCTGGATAAAGCTCTGCGATGATGTCGTGCCCCGGCTCGCCGCGCACGAGAATGCGGCCCATCGGGCCCGCGTCGCCGATGCAGGTTGCGCTACGCCCGCGTATCTTCTTGGCGAGAGGCAAATCGGACAGATCGGGCCTGTGGCCCTCCCGCGTATGGAGCGTGAGGAGACCGTTAGCGCGCCATGCCGTCAGCAGACGTCGGTTTGGCTCGATCGTCCGGCGAAGTTGCGAGACGTCGTTGCCGAGCATTTCCCCAAAGCCGCCGGGCTCGAGGAAGTCGCGTTGCATATCGATGATCAGCAACGCGCAATGTTTGGGGCTTAGCGGGAACGCATAGGGCTCGGCCGATATGTCGATGGCGTCACGCATGCCGCGGATCCCTTCGACAGGAGAGGCGATGCCCGTCGAAGAGCGCCTCTACGGTGAGGCGCGCTCGGCGAGCTTGCGCCGCCAGGAGCCTGACGACCTTGAGCCGTTCTCGGCTTGCGCGCTCATCGACAGGATGTACGGACGGAGGCATCGGGAGCCCTCGTAGACCTGCATACTCGGTGTCCATTATGTATGCAATTTTCCAATATTGTATGCTCATATAATGGTTTTGCATGCTGATATTCTGTGCTAACGCTGCACAAAGTCCGAGCTTTGGAGCAGATTGGGATGCGTCCTTGAGGCAAGCCGAATTCGAAGGCGCAACCCAGGCGGAGCGGCTCGCAGAAGCCATCGTCGAGTCCGTGCTGTCGGGCGAATTCCAGCCTGGGCTCCGTCTCGACGAAGCCAAGTTAGCGGAGCGCTACGGCGTGTCTCGGACGCCGGTGCGGGAAGCGCTGCGACAGCTCGCTTCGACCGGCTTGATCGATGTCAAACCCAGGCGCGGCGCCACTGTCGCGAACGCGACCTCAGCCCAACTGGAGACGCTATTCGGCGCGATGGCGGAGATTGAGGCTGCGTGCGCGCGGCTGGCTGCCATGAGCATGACGCCCATCGAGCGGCGTCGTTTGCAGGGGCTTCAGGAGACGATGGCAGCCATCGTGCTATGCGACGACCGCGACAGCTACGCCGCCGCAAACATCGGCTTCCATACCCAGATCTATCTTGGTGCGCATAACGAAATCTTGTCCGACTTCGCCAATGGGCTTCGGCGGCGGCTGGCGCCGTTTCGGCGCGCGCAATTTCGAACCGAGGGACGAACCTCGCGTTCGCATAACGAGCACGCCGCCGTCGTCAAGGCGATCCTCGCCTGCGACCCCTCAGCGGCGCATGCGGCGATGTTTCATCATATGACTTTGGTCGAGGACTCGTTCGGGCAGCTCGGCGCGACATCGAGAGCGACTGCGTAGGAGCGCGTTGGAGAGCGGAAGGTTGCGGCCTAACTCTGGCTTATGACGCGAGCAGCATCCATGAGCTGGGTGCAATCGGGCCGACTCACTTTAGTGTTCGCGGAAGGAGCGTTACGGAACCTGGAGAAGGAATAATAACAGGCCGCCCGTCGCAGCTGTTCAATCTCACGCAGCATGCGGGCGTCAACGAGGATGTTTACGACCATCGGCTGAACACCCGCACGGTGATCATGAATCCGTTCCTCAGCTTTCTCTACTCCAACATGAACTATCACATCGAGCGCCACATGTTCCCGATGGCGCCCTTCTATCGGCTGCTGGAGCTGCATTCCCTGATCAAGGCCGATTGCGCGCCCACTTATTCCAGCCTCTGGGCCGCCTATCGCGAAATCATCCCGGCGCTGCTGCGCCGGCGCCGCGATCCCGCGCGGTTCGCGCGGCGCGAATCGCTGAGTCGGGCGAGCTGTGCGTGGACGCGCCGAACCTTCAATTGCAGTTATACTTGGTGTAGACGCGCACGCTCGCGGGCGTGATCGCGGGCAGGGCGCGCTTCTCATCTGGGCGCGCAAGCAATCGATCGCCAGCGCGAAGCCGTACCGCAATTTCCGGGCGGAATTTGAACGGCTGCAGCAGGAACGGATCGCGGCCTTCAAGGAATTCCGTAGCGACGTCGAAACAAGGGCCTATCCGGAGGCGAGGCATTGAGTGCCAATCGCAGAGAGCGAGTTCAAGGAATTCCTCAAGGGACTGCCAAATTGAAACCCGGGCGCCAGCTAACGCCGGTCAAGGAAACAGCTCGCCGCCGTGGTCCGGCGCGCACAACATAAATGGAGCGAAAAATGACATCATGGCTTGAAGTCTGTTCCGCCGACGCCATCGATGAAGAAGACGTAATCCGGTTCGATCACAGCGGCAGAACCTTCGCGATCTTTCGCTCGCCGGACGATCGGTATTTTGTCACCGACGGCCTTTGAACGCACGAGCAGGTGAACCTCTCGGATGGCCTAGTATGGGCAATATAGTTGAATGTCCGAAACATAATGGGCGGTTCGACTATCGCACCGGCGCGGCCAAGGGCGCTCCCGTCTGCGTCGATCTCAAGACCTATCCAGTGAAAGTGCAGGCTGGAAAGGTCTTCATCAACCTCGGCTGAGGATTGCGGTGATTCGCGGTGGCACGGTGATTGTCGGCGCCGGCGAGGCGGGGATGTGCGCCGCCTTCGCGTTGTGCGAGGCAGGTTGAGCGGGGCGGATCACATTGGTTGGCGACGAACTGCAACCCCCTATGAGCGCCCGCCGCTCTCCAAGGCGCCAGCCCGCGCCTGACCAGTTAATGATGCGCGTCGGCTCTGCCGCTTAACGTTGCCGTGGTCGTGAGCCCAACGCCAATTTCCTTCCGCGTAGCTTCGCCTCGGCCAGCCCGCGCGGACTACAACTGGGGAAACAGAATATTGAGACCAGAGACTTTGGTCAAAACGGCAGCCACTTTACGGCATGAGACCGCCTAAGCGTCATGGGAGGCTTGGCTTCAATCCGACAATCCACGGAATTATCTGGTGTTTTTAAACCCGCAGTCGTCAAGCCGGTCCGGGGCGACTGGCTGGTGGAGCTGAGGGGAATCGAACCCCTGACCTCTGCAGTGCGATTGCAGCGCTCTCCCATCTGAGCTACAGCCCCGCTACGCGGGTCTTTACGTGCGCGCCCAAGGCGTGTCAACGAGGGAAAAACCGGACGGCCGATCGGGCACGGGTCGAGCGCGGCATTTGCGCGTCGGCGAGCGATGATCGTCGCGTCGCAGGCCCGCTTGTGAGAGATCAACAGGAGTTGGAATGCGCGCTATTCTTGAGGTTATCAGCCTGGCTCTCACTTTATACACATACGTCGTCCTGTGCATGGCGGTCTTGTCTTGGCTTATCGCGTTCAACGTGGTCAACATCCACAATGATGTCGTCCGTTCCATTTGGAACATGCTGGATGCGCTGACGACGCCGCTGCTGCGACCGATTCGCAACTTCCTGCCAAATATGGGCGGAATCGACATTTCTCCGGTAATCCTGTTGCTGATCATCGTTCTCATTCAGCATTGGATAGGCGACCTGCTCGCCGTTTACCCCTACGCCTTCTGATGTCTGCGTAGCGCTGTTCAAAATCGCTTCGAGCCAAGCAGGCGCATGATGGAGGCAAAGCGCCGATGACGAAAGCTCCATCCGCCAAGACCAACGCGGGAAGGTTCTTCGAGGATTTCTCGATCGGCCAGACGCTCGTTCACGCGACGCCGCGCACCTTGAGCCACGGCGACGTCGCGCTCTACTCGGCTTTGTTCGGAACGCGTTTTGCCGTGCAGTCGGCCGATACTTTCGCTCAAGCGATCGGCTATCCCCGAAGCCCCATCGACGACCTGCTCGCCTTCCATGTCGTGTTCGGCAAGACGGTGGCCGATATCTCGCTCAACGCGATCGCCAATCTTGGCTATGCGGCCTGCCGTTTCCTGAAGCCCGTCTATCCCGGCGACACGATCGCCGCCTTCTCGGAGATTATCGGCCTTAAGGAAAACTCCAATCGTGAGAGCGGCGTCGTCTACGTGCGCTCGCGTGGGCGCGATCAGCACGGCTCCGTTGTCATCGACTACGTGCGCTGGGCGATGGTGCGCAAGCGCGACGCCGCCAGCGCTCCATCCGCGCCTTCGGTTCCCGAACTCGCCAACGCCTTGCCCGCCGCGAGTCTTGGCGAGGCCTGTCCCGTCCTCGATATTTCGCGCTATGATTTCGCGTTCGCCGGCGCGCCGCATCGCTGGGGCGATTATGCGGCGGGCGAAAGAATAGACCATGTCGACGGAATGACGGTCGAGGAGGCCGAGCATCAGATTGCGACGCGCTTGTTCCAGAACAACGCCAGGGTTCATTTCAACCAATTCAGCGAAGGCCAGGGCCGGTTCGGGCGCCGGCTCGTCTATGGCGGCCATGTCATCTCTTTGGCGCGCGCGCTGAGCTTCAACGGGCTCGCCAACGCATTCCATATCGCGGCGATCAATGGCGGGCGGCACGTCGCGCCGCTATTTGCGGGCGACACGGTTTTCGCCTGGAGCGAGATTCTCGAGCGCGCGCCTTTGCCTGCGCGGGACGATGTCGGCGCGCTGCGCCTGCGCACGGTGGCGACCAAAAACCGACCTTGCGCCGATTTTCCGCTGCGCTTGGGCGAAGGCTATGATCCGAGCGTCATTCTCGACCTCGACTATTGGGTTCTCGCGCCACGCTGAGAGGGCCATCATGCGACTGCCATGCGACGCCGCGCTTATCGTCATCGACGTCCAGCACGCGATCGACGACGCCCGCTGGGGCCCGCGCAATAACCCGAACGCCGAGACGGCCATCGCGCAGCTTCTGGCGGCTTGGCGCGCCGAAAGCCTGCCGATCGTCCATATCCGCCACGATTCCACCGAACCGGACTCGCCCTATCGCCCCAATTCGCCCGGCCACGCCTTCAAGCCGGCCGTGCAGCCGCTGGCGGGCGAGACGGTCATCGGCAAATCGGCCAATAGCGCCTTTGTCGGAACCCGGCTCGAGGAGGCGCTTGACGAGATCGGCGCGACGACTTTGGTCGTCTGCGGCGTGCTCACTAATAATTCGCTCGAGGCGAGCGTGCGCCACGGCGGCAATCTCGGGTATCGCATTTTCGTCGTCGCCGACGCCTGCTGGGCGGTCGACAAATACGATCTGACCGGCCGCCTCTGGTCCGCCGCGGACGTGCACGACCTATCGCTCGCCAATATGCAGGGCGAATATGCCGAAGTGGTCGATTGCGCGAGCGCCTTGCGCGCGGCAGCGATGGCCAACGCGCGTCGGCTGAAGCGATGAGCGCGGCGGCGCGGGACGCCTCCGAACTTAAAAGCCTATCGGAACGGCTGCGCGCGATCTGTCTCGCTTTGCCCGAGGCGAGGGAAGTCGTAATCAAGCGCGGGCCGACCTACCGCATCGACGACAAGATTTTCGCGCTGGACCGGCTGGCGGAGGGCCGTCCCTCAGCCTGGTTCAAAGCGCCCGCGGGCGCGCAGGGCGTGCTGATCGGCGCCGCTCCAGAGCGCTTCTTCTTGCCGCCCTATTACGGCTCGAAGGGCTGGGCCGGCATGTGGCTTGACCGTGCCCCCGATTGGGAAGAGCTCGCGGCGTTGGTGCAGCGCAGCTATCGGCTGGTCGCGCCAAGGCGCCAGAGCCGTCACCCCGTTTGACTTGACGCGCCCGACTGTCCAACCGTCGCCTCGCGGCCAACCATTTCGGCGTAATGGTCGATCGGGAACGGACGCCCGACGAAATAGCCCTGCACTTCGTCGCAAGCCTCTTGCGAGAGGAACGCCAACTGGTCCTGGGTTTCGACGCCTTCGGCAAGCACTGGCAATTGCAGCCCGCGAGCGAGCCCGATCACCGCGCAAACGATCGCCGCGGATTGAGCGTTGGTCCTCACATTCGATATGAAAGATTGGTCGATCTTGATCTTGTCGAATGGAAACGCCTGCAAGTAGGACAACGAGGAATATCCCGTGCCGAAATCATCCATGGCAATGCGCACGCCGAGCGACTTGAGGCGGCGCAGAACCGACACCGCGCGCCCGAAATCCTCCACCAAGACTCCCTCGGTGATCTCGAGCTCCAGACGGCTCGGCGCGAGCCCGGTTTGCAACAGCACTTTGAGGACGAGCTCGGCAAGATCGCCATGGCGAAACTGGATCGGCGAAAGATTGACCGCAATGCGTAGCGGACGCGGCCACGACGCCGCCTCGCGACAGGCCTCGCGCAAAATCCATTCGCCGATCGGGATGATGAGGCCGCTCTCTTCGGCAAGCGGAATGAACATTCCCGGCGACACCATCCCGCGAGCGGGATTGCGCCAGCGGACGAGGGCTTCCAATCCGACGAATTCACCATTCATCAGCGCCTGCGGCTGATAATGGAGCTCGAATTCGTCGCGACCCAGCGCCGAGCGCAATTCATGCTGCAGCGCGCGCCGCTCCCGCAGCCGCTTGTCCATGTCGAGGTCGAAGAATCGCGTCCTGCCGCGCCCTTCGGCCTTGGCCCGGTAGAGGGCGGCGTCCGCGTTGGCGACGAGCGTCATTTCATCCGCGCCGTCGGTCGGGTAAATCGCGATCCCGATGCTGAGGCCGGTGCGCAGCATCTGTCCGTCCACATCCAGATCGTCGGCCACCGCCGCGTGCAATCGGTCGGCAAGCGCCTCCGCCGTCGCAGCCTGCGGGCCACCGGTCGAAATCAGCGTGAATTCGTCGCCGCCGATCCGCGTGAGGACAGCCCCTTCGGCAGCCGTCCGCAGCCGCGCGGACACCGCCCGCAACAATCCATCTCCAACCGTATGTCCGAAAATGTCGTTGACCTCCTTGAAGCGGTCGAGGTCGACGCATGCGACGGCGAAGCTCTCGCCGCTCGCGCGCGCCCGCGCGAGGACCGACGCCAGATGCTCGGAGAAGGCGGCGCGGTTGGGCAGATCGGTCAAGGCGTCGTGGCGCGCCATATGGGCGATCTTGGCTTCCGCCTGTTTGCGCTCGGTGATGTCCTCGGACAGGGTGAGAAGATATCGCGGCTCCCCCGCATCGTCCGGAATGGTTATCTTCTTGATGCTGAGGCTCCGGGCGTCTTCGTGGGCGGTACGGATTTCATGCTCGTCGATGACCGCCAGGCTGTGAGACTCCAGCACTTCCCGATCGCGCGCGCGCAGAAAGTCGGCCGCCTCCTGCGGAAGCACGTCGTGCAGGCGTTTCCCGATTATTTCCTCGCGAGGAATGCCGAAAAGATCCTCGGCCGAGCGGTTGACGAGCACGAATTTTTCGTCGCTCGCATCTTTTACGGTGACGACCGCAGGAATATTCTCGATGACAGTGTCAAGGAACTTGCGGGTGCGCCCAATCTCGGCCGCCGCCGCCTCGCGTTCCGCCATCTGGGCGAAATGCTGGCGCGCGATGATAAGGCCCACGAGTCCGAGCGCGACGAACAGGCAGAGGCCTAAGCTGGCGCTCTGGAACCGAATGGAGTGCAGGAACGTCGACGCCGGCACATCGATGGCGAAGGCGCCCATGAGATCGTTGATATGCCATTGCGCCCCGGGCTGCAGCTTGTTGTGGCAGTCGACGCAGCTCTGCTCGCGCGCGAAGGACGGATAGACTGTGCGGAACATCACCTGACCGTCGGCGGTCAGGAACTCGGATTTCGATTTGGGGTCGGTTTGCGCGGCGAACGCCTCGATCGTCTTCGCCATGTCGTCGTCGGTCGGTGCGGTGGTGATCTCTCGCCCGGGGCGCCCGACCCAGCGCAGACGAAAAATGTCGTCCGCGCCGCGCTGCGTGTTGAATGCGTCGATGGAATGGGCGCGAAACGTCGAGGGAACCGGCGCGCTCATGCCAAATTGCGATCGGATCGCGGAATAATTGGTCACAAAGGCGTCGACCAACCGCAGCGCGGTGATTTTCTCCTCGCTCTTATGGGTGACGAACCAATTCAGGCTGGAGTAATAGAATCCGCATCCCACAATCGCCGAAAGCGCCGCACAGAGCCCAAGATGCAGTAGGAACGCATGGCCGGAACGCGACCGCAGAAATCGCTTGGCGATTGCAAGAACGGCCATTTTCCTCGCGCCCCGTCACAAAATCGCTACCGTAAGGGAAGGAGGGTAACGTAATTGTACTAAACGGAGGTTAGCCGGCCCTTAAGAGGGTATTAATCAGGATCACCCTGGCCTGCCCAATTGGCGATCGCAGGCCGACGCAAACTCTGGGAAAGCGGCTCCGGGGCAGTCCACGGGAAGCAGCGGCCGTCGGATCGCGCGAAAGTCGCCATTGGCGCCCGGTTTCCCGTCCGCGCTCTCGCGCCTCGCGAAAGCGCGGACGCCGCCGGTCTCGCCGGCTCACGCCCCCGGGTAATCCTCGATCCGCCCGAGCGCCGGCGCGCGCTCGGCCCGCAGACGCTTGCCCACCCGCTCCACCTCACGCATTGCGCGAAGGAAATTGCGCGAGGCGATCTTCGCTAAAGCGTCCTGCGATAGTCCGCGCCGGATCAATTCGGCCAAGAGATGCGGAAATCGCCCGACATGTTCGAGACCGACCGGTTGGGCGCCGCCAAAGAAATCCGAACCTATCCCGACATGATCGATTCCCGCGGTCGCCACGAGATAGACGATATGATCGGCTAGCTCCTCCAGGGTCGCGCGGGGCGCGGGTCCATGTTGCGCCTCCTGTTCGGCGAGCGCCGCCTTGGGATCGGCGACGACGGGAGCCTTGCCGTAGCGGCCGCGCGAGCGCGCGTGCCAATCTCGCAGCTTCTGCGAAATGAAGCCCGGCACGAAAGTCGCCATCACAAGCCCGCCATTGTGCTTCAGGCGCGCCAGCACGTCATCGGGCGCATTGCGAGGATGATCGCAAAGCGCAAGAGCGTTGGAATGGGAGAGCACGATGGGCGCCTGCGTCACGTCGAGCACGCGTCCCATCGCCTCATGCGAGACATGGGCGCAATCGACGATCATGCCGAGTCGGTTGAGCTCGCCCACCACCGCGCGGCCAAAGGCGTTGAGGCCGCCGGCCTTGGGCGAATCGGTCGCCGAATCGACCCAGTCGAGGCTCTCATTGTGGCACAGCGTCATCAGCCTTGCGCCCGCCGCCTGCCAGATGCGCAAGGGGCTGAGCGAATTCTCCAGGCCGACACCGCCCTCGACCGCGATGAACGAGGCGATTTTGCCGGCGCGGCGCGCTTTTGCCACATCGTCGGCGCGGCGCGCAGGCAGGAAGACGTCGGGATGCGCTTCCTCGATGCGACGGATGAGGTCGATCTGCTCGAGGGCGGTGCGGGCGGGATGGGGCGCGCCGGTCGGTTGGAACGCCGCCCAGAATTGCGCCCCGATCAGCCCTTCGCGAAGCCTTGGAATATCGGTGTCGCCATTGGGGTGAATATGCGTCAGATCATAGGCCGCGACATCGCCACGTGCTTTGGCGTCGATGCGGATGACCCAGGGAAGGTCGTTGTGGCCGTCGACGAGGGGGACCCGTTCGAGCAAAGCGCGCGCCTGCGCCAAAGCCTGGTCCTGTCGCATTTCCGTCATGCCCCCTGACCATCATGGCCGATTCGAGACAACCACCATATCAGAGCCGGCGCCAACCTTGTTCTGGCGACTTCAAGCTTTGTTGTTCGCGCCGCTCATTTGAACCGTGGTTTGCCGGGGCCGGCCAGGCCCTATAGAAGGCGGCTCAGTTTTTGAACCAAAGGATGGTCCATGCGCATTGCGATGGTGGGGACGGGCTATGTAGGGCTCGTATCGGGCGCCTGTCTGTCCGACTTTGGCCATGAAGTCGTGTGCATCGACAATGACGCGGCCAAGATCGCCGCGCTGCGGCGCGCCGAAATCCCAATCTTCGAGCCCGGCCTTGCCGAAATCGTCGCCAACAATTTGGCCGCCGGCCGGCTTTCCTTCACCGCCGATCTTCACGCCGGGGTGTGCGGCGCGCAGGCGATCTTCATCGCCGTCGGCACGCCAACCGCGTCTGACGAAGAGCGCGCCGATCTTTCCTTCGTCTTCGATGCCGCGCGCCAGATCGCCGACGTCATCGACGGCTATGTCGTGATCGTCACCAAGTCGACGGTGCCGGTGGGAACTGGCGACGAGATCGAGCGCATCATCGCCAAGGCTTCGCCGTCGACCCGGTTTTCAGTCGTCTCCAATCCCGAATTCTTGCGCGAGGGCTCGGCGATCAAGGACTTCAAGCTGCCCGACCGTATCGTGATCGGGATTGAGGACGACGAAGCGCGACATGTTATGAGCGACATCTACCGCCCGCTCTATCTGAACCAGGGGCCTGTGATGTTTACAGGCCGCCGCACGGCCGAACTGATCAAATACGCCGCCAACGCCTATCTGGCGATGAAGGTGACCTTCATCAACGAGATCAGCGATCTGTGCGAAGAGGTCGGCGCCGATGTGCAGGAAGTGGCGCGCGGCATCGGGCTCGACAATCGGATCGGGCGCAAGTTTCTCAACGCCGGGCCGGGCTTTGGCGGCTCCTGCTTTCCCAAGGATATGCTGGCGCTGGCCTCGGCGGCGCGCGCCGCCGCTGCGCCGCTGCGCCTCATCGAAACGGTGATCGACATCAATGAGAAGCGCAAAGGCTCAATGGCCCAAAAAATCATCCGCGCCTGCGGTGGTTCGCTGAAAGGCAAGACGATCGCCGTTCTCGGCCTCACCTTCAAGCCCAACACCGACGACATGCGCAGCGCGCCAAGCCTGGTCATCGTCCCTGCCCTGCAGGCGGCCGGCGCAAAGGTCGTGGCTTTCGATCCCAAGGGCCGCAAATCGGCGCAAGAACTACTGCCGGGCGTCGTCCTGGCCGAAGGGCCCTACGATTGCGTCGCCGGGGCGGACGCACTCGTCATCGTCACCGAATGGGAGGCGTTTCGCGCGCTCGATCTGGCGCGCGTCAAGGCGTCCATGCGTCAGCCCGTCGTCGTTGATCTGAGGAACATCTATCGCCCCGAAGAGATGGCGGCGCTAGGCTTTGCCTATGAGAGCGTCGGACGCGGCGGCGCAAAGCGAAAAACGCGCTGAACCAAGTGACGTCCCGATTCGATTGCCTGCCGTCTCGCTTCACTCCCTCGAGGCCGCCTCGTCCGGATGGGGCGGCGGCTCGGCCGAATCGGCGGGCTGAGTTTCGCCAGGGCTGTCGAAGCCGAAATTAGGACGAATGCGGCGCCGGCGTCCGCGTGCGGGAAAAGGCGGTTCGGCGTCGAAATTCTCGACCGGCGGCGCAGCGGTCGCGCCCTGCGCCTCCGCCGTTTCGGAATGATGGGCGGCGTTCGAGAATTGATTGTCCTCGGCATCGGACGCCAAATTGAGGCGCGGCGGCGCGGTGATGAATGAAGGTAGGATCGCGGGCGGCGGCGCCTCGGGCGGATTGGCGATCTCGCGCGGCGGGTTGGGATCGCGGTAGGGGCGAAATTCACGCGGCCGGTTGTTGTCGCGCGGTGCGCGATTGTCCCGGTTGTCGCGCGGCTCCTGGCGCTCCTGATAGGGTCTGTTGTCGCGCGGTCCGCGATCGGCCTGACGATTGTTCGGGCGATCGGGGCGCCCCTGATACGGTCGATCGCCCTGCGGCTGCCGATCGTTCTCGTAAGGGGAGCGATCCTGATAGGGCTGGCCCTGAGTCGGGGGCGGTTGAATCGGCGGGGCGAAGCCCGGCTGGCTTGGGAAGGGCGCGGGGGCCCGCTCGACGGGCGAAGCGAAGCGATCGGACAGACCTCCCACGTCGTCTTCGTCGTCCATATCGTCTTCGCCCTCTCCTAGCGGGCGCGCGGAGCCGTTCTGCTGCTGCAATTGGGCGGCCTGCGCCGAGGCGATGAGCCGGAAGTAATGTTCGGCGTGCTGGAGGTAATTTTCCGCCGCGACGGGATCGCTGCTGGTATGGGCGTCGCGCGCCAGTTGCAGATATTTTTCTGCGACATGATGCGCGTTGCCGCGGATTTTCACGTCCGGCCCATTCGATTCGTAGGACCGCGTGAGCGGATTGGGGCCACGGCGATTGTTATTGGGGCGACCCCGCATGCGCTTGTTCTGACCAGGTCTCATTTACTGTCCTTAACTTTCGAAATCTCTGAATTGCGAGTTTTCTTCGTCTTCCGCGGGTCGCTTCGCACGACATCCGCTTGTCCCGCCGTCCTCGGACGCGGGCCCGAATCATGCTGATGACCATGAGCAAAATGGGTTCGAAGCCCATTCACATCCGAGGCAAGAATCACAAACAGCATTCCTGCCGCGCTCAAGGACGTTTGGATGCGTCAACGAGCCGCCTCGTGACCCCGACGATAATCTGGCGGCAAAAGTCTCTCCGCTGGTCGTCAATCTGAAACGGTTGATGATGCGGCCAAACTCAGGAGCCAAACTCCTTGAGGCAGCTGCGCAGCTCTCGCCCGGACAACGACGCGAAGACGAATCTGAGCGCCAGCCTAATCTCTTTTTCGCTCCGCGCCAAGAGGCATCTTTCACGAGACCTCTATCAAATCTCCGGATCGTTTTTTCGGCGCGGCCGCTGAAACCCCCGTCACCACCCTCCCAAAACCCGCCAGATCAGCATAAGTTCCCATTTGCGCGAGGTTATAGCGAGCGAGGATCGCCATGACGATATCGGCTTGTCCCGCGCCCACTTCCAAAAAGAAACGCCCGCGCTCGGCGAGCAAGCCAGGCAATTCGGGCGCAATCGCCCGGTAGGCGTCGAGCCCATCCGGTCCGCCGTTCAGCGCCAAAGCCGGATCATGTTCCCTCACTTCGCGCTCCAGTTCGCCAATCCTGCCGCTCGCAATATAGGGCGGGTTGGAGACGATGACATCGAAGGGGCCGGCGAGCGCGCTCCCCCATGAGCCGACGATGACGCTGCAGCGCCCGGCAAGGCCGCAGGCGGAAAGATTGGCGCGCGCTTGCGCCGCGGCGGCAGGCGAAAGATCGACGGCGACGCCCGTCGCCTCGGAAAATTCCTTCAGCAAGGCGCAGAGAATCGCGCCCGAACCGGCGCCAAGATCGAGGATGCGCAGCGGCGCGCCGCGGTCGTCGGCCAATTCTTTGAGAATGGCGCCGACAAGCGTCTCCGTGTCGGGACGCGGATCGAGCACGCCGGGCGATATCGCCAGCGGCAGACCCCAAAATTCTTTGCGCGAGAGAATGCGCGAGAGGGGCTCGCGAGCCACCCTGCGCCGAGCCATCGGCACCAAACGTTCGATTGTCGCCGCGCTTAGGGCAAGTTCCGGCTCCCGGATCAGATCGAGCTTGTCGATGCCGCCCGCCGCGCAAAGCAGCAGGCGCGCGTCGGCGGTCGAATCGTCAATGCCGGCCTCGATCAGCATCGCGCGCAACGCCTTGAGCGCCGCCATCCGCGTGACGCCCGGCTGCAGCCCTTGCGCCATGCTCAGGCGAGCGCCCCGTGGCAATGCTTGTATTTCTTGCCCGACCCGCACGGGCAGGCTTCGTTGCGGCCGACCTTGCCCCAGGTCGAGGGGTCCTTCGGATTGCGCTCCTCGGTGTCGACCATCGCCGGTCCTGCGATTGCGCCAACCGCCGCCGCCGAAAATTCTCCTACGCCTAAGCGCTCGTCGAGCGCGCCGAACGGCTCCCTATTATCGCTGCCCAGCGGGTCGGGATGCTGGAATTGCATCGAAGGGGGCGGGGGCGGCTCGGGCGCCTGGAAGCGCACCTCGATCCGCATCATCTGCGAGGTTACCGCCTCGTGCCAGCGCTCGATCAGCGCCTTGAACAGGTCGAAGGCCTCGGACTTATATTCATTTAGCGGATCGCGTTGGGCGAGCCCGCGCCAGCCGATCACCTGGCGAAGGTGATCGAGCGTCACCAGATGGTCGCGCCAGAGGTGATCGAGCGCTTGCAGGATGACCTGCTTTTCGACATAGCGCATCGCCTCGGGCGTATTGCGGCTGACCCGCTCCGCGTAGGCTTCGTCCGCCGCCTTGTGCAGGCGCTCGTTCATTTCCTCGTCGGCGATGCCCTCTTCTTTGGCCCAGTCGGCGACCGGCGCGTCAAGGTTCAGCATGTTCTGGACGCCCTCCTTCAGGCCCTGGATGTCCCAGGCCTCGGGATAGGCGTCGGCGGGAACGTGCTTGGTCACGAGATCGTCGACGACATTGGCGCGCATTTCGGCGATCGTCGGCTCGAGCGATTCCTGGCCCATCATCTTGCGCCGGTCCTCGAAAATAACCTTGCGCTGATCGTTCATCACATTGTCGAACTTGAGGATGTTCTTGCGCATGTCGAAGTTGCGCGCTTCCACCTTTTGCTGCGCCTTTTCCAGCGCCTTGTTGATCCAGGGATGGACAATCGCCTCGTCCTCTTTCAACCCGAGACGCTTGAGCATCGCGTCCATGCGTTCGGAGCCGAAAATGCGCATCAGATCGTCCTGCAAGGACAAGAAGAATTTCGAGCGCCCAGGATCGCCTTGGCGACCGGCGCGGCCGCGCAGCTGATTGTCGATGCGCCGGCTCTCATGCCGCTCAGTGCCGATGATATAGAGGCCGCCGGCCTCGATCGCCTTGCGCTTGAAATCGTCGACTTCGGCGCGGATTGCCGCTTCCTTGGCGATGCGCTCGTCGCCCGGCGTCAGTGGATCGCATTCCTGCGCCACGCGCATCTCGACGTTGCCGCCCAGCTGAATGTCGGTGCCGCGTCCGGCCATATTGGTGGCGATGGTGATCGCGCCCGGAACGCCCGCCTCGGCCACGATATAGGCCTCTTGTTCGTGAAAACGTGCGTTCAGCACGGCGAAATGGCGGGAGGGCTTGCCGAGGCGGGCCGCCGCGTAAAGCTCGAACATGGCCCCTGGCTTGGTGAAATCGATCTTCTTATAGCCGTGCTTTTCCAGGAGCTCGGCAAGTTGTTCCGACTTCTCGATCGATGTAGTGCCGACCAGCATCGGTTGCATCTTCGCATTGGCGGCTTCGATTTCGCGCACGACTGCGCGCAGCTTTTCAACGCCGGTGCGGTAGACCTCGTCATCCTCGTCCATGCGGCTGACGGGCCGATGGGTCGGAATTTCGACGACTTCGAGTTTATAGATCTCGGAAAATTCGTCGGCTTCGGTCGCCGCCGTGCCGGTCATGCCGGCGAGTTTTTTATAGAGGCGGAAATAATTCTGGAACGTGATCGAGGCCAGAGTCACGTTCTCAGGCTGGACCTGCACATGCTCCTTGGCTTCCAGCGCCTGATGCAGCCCTTCCGAATAGCGACGGCCCGGCATCATACGGCCCGTGAACTCGTCGACAATGACGAGTTCGCCGTTGCGCACGATATAGTCCTTGTCGAGCTGGAACAATTTGTGCGCGCGCAGCGCTTGATTGACGTGATGCACGAGGGTCACGCTGGAGGCCTCGTACAGCGAGCCCTCCTTGAGAAGGCCGACGTCGCGCAGCAATTGCTCGACATGTTCGTTGCCCGCTTCCGTAAGATTGACGGTGCGCTGTTTCTCGTCGAGTTCGTAATCGGTCCGCGCGAGACCGGGAATCAGCGCGTTCACCGAATTATAAAGGTCGGAGCGGTCGTCGGAGGGGCCCGAAATGATGAGCGGCGTGCGCGCCTCGTCCACCAGAATGGAATCGACCTCATCGACGATCGCGAAATTGTGGCCGCGCTGCACCATGTCGGCCATGTCGTATTTCATATTGTCGCGCAGATAGTCGAAGCCGAATTCGTTGTTGGTGCCGTAAGTAATGTCGGCGGCGTAGGCTTGGCGGCGTTGGTTGTCGTCTAGCCCATGCACGATGACGCCGACGCTCAGCCCAAGAAAACTGTAGATCTGCCCCATCCATTCGGAGTCGCGACGCGCCAGATAGTCGTTGACGGTGACGACATGGACGCCCTTGCCGGCCAGCGCATTGAGATAGCAAGCGAGCGTAGCCACCAGCGTCTTGCCCTCGCCCGTTCGCATTTCCGCGATGGCGCCCTCGTGCAGAACCATGCCGCCGATCAATTGCACGTCGAAATGGCGCTGTTTGAGCGTGCGTTTGGCCGCCTCGCGCACGGTCGCGAAGGCCGGCGCGGCAATGTCCTGAAGCGTCTTGTCGGCGGCCAGCTCGGCGCGGAAGCCTATCGTCTTGGCGCGCAATTCCTCATCGCTCAGCGCGGCGAATTCCGCCTCAAGGGCGTTAACGGCCGCCACATTGGGCCGGTATCCCTTCAGTCGCCGGTCGTTCGACGAGCCGAAAACCATCTTTAGCGCAGCGCCGATCATATCAGACCTTTCCGACCGTCGAAATGTTCGCCGAATTTGCCGGCCGTTCGTCAAGAACCAATCGCCTCAACTGGGCGCCAACCGCATGAATAGTGGTGTGTTCCCGCATCCAAAAGGAGCCGCCCGACCCCTCGAGGCGCCCAAGCATACCGCCAATATCCGGAACCTGCGCAGGCCTGCGTCCGGACTCCTAAGAGCCCAAACCGGGGCGATCCTTAGACGCGCGCCCGCTCGGGCAGGCCAATGCCGGTCTTCGCCACGCTAAAGACAGACGCCCGCCGCTGAGATAGGAGGCGTCGCCCCCCTTGTCAATGTGAAGAGGACAGCGGCTAAGTGCGCCTCCCCCGGGGGAAGTCGGCCGGCGGAGCTGGGCGGATGAGGGCGGTGGCGCGTAGCGTGGCGGCTTTGAACCTTGCTTCAGCGTCTCGCGCGCCACTGTTGTCCCGTGCCTTCCAATGTTGGAGATTCAAGCGGGGAGCCTGAGGGGGCGGTCATGCGCCCGGAGCGTTCGGATCGACCCCTAAAGTAGCCGTGATGACCCAGATTCGGTCCTTTAATGCGCCCGACTCGATCAAAAAGGCGCCAATCTTGACAATAAACTTGAATCCGCGGCGCTGGGGTCATAGCTTCCCCAACGTAAGTGTTCGGCGTTCCCGCTTGCGTACCAAGCCGTTGGATCGCCACCGGGGGGCGCATCATGGGAACGCTGTTTAGGACCTTTCTCTCCACCCTCATCCGGCATGGCCATCTGGAAGTTGAGACCGCGGACGGAATCGTTCAGGTGTTCGGCGACAGAACCGGCCCAAAATATGGGGTCAAGCTGAAGGATCGGACGGCGGAGCGCGCGCTTACCTTCGACCCGTCCCTTGCGTTGGGCGAACTCTATATGGATGGCCGCCTCGTCGTGACGAAGGGCGATCTCTATGGGCTCCTGGCCATGGGTTCGCGCAACATCTTGGAATTTGGCAATCCCCGCTGGCTTAAATTGCTGGAGGACGCCCGCATCGCGACGCGGCGCTTTCGCCAGCGCAACGATCGGCTCAACGCCAAACGCAACATCGCCCATCATTACGACCTCAATGTCCGGCTCTACGATTTGTTCCTCGATGAGGACCGCCAATATTCCTGCGCCTATTTCGAGCGTCCCGGAGCATCCCTCGACGAGGCGCAACTCGCCAAAAAGCGGCATATCGGCGCCAAGCTACTGGTCGATGAGGGCCACAGTGTCCTTGATATCGGTTGCGGCTTTGGCGGCATGGGTCTTTATTTGGCCAAGATCGCCGGCGCCCGCGCGACGGGCGTCACTTTGTCGACGGAGCAGCACCGGATCGCGGTCAAGCGCGCTGTCGACTGCGGCCTTGCTGATCGCGTCAGCTTTCAACTGAAGGACTATCGCGACGTCGCCGAGCGCTTTGACCGCATTGTTTCGGTCGGCATGTTCGAACATGTCGGCATCGGCGGCTTCGACGAGTTCTTCCAGCATGCAAAGCGGCTGCTGAAAGACGACGGCGTGATGGTCCTGCACGCGATCGGGCGCAGCGGCAAGCCGAACGCGACCAATCCCTGGATCTCAAAATATATTTTCCCCGGCGGTTATATCCCGAGCCTGTCGGAAGTATTCGCCTCGATCGAACGCGCCGGCCTTTACGTCACGGACACCGAGATTCTGCGCCTTCACTATGCGGAAACGTTGAAGGCCTGGCGCGAGCGCTTCATGGCCAATCGCGAGGAGGCCAAGGCGCTTTACGACGAGCGTTTCTGCCGCATGTGGGAATTCTATCTCGCCGGCTCCGAGACCTCGTTCCGCGTCGACGGCAATATGGTATTTCAGATTCAGCTCGCCAAGAGCCAGGACGTTGTGCCATTGACGCGCGATTATGTCGGCGAGCGCGAGGCCCGATTGCGCCAGCGCGAAGATCAGAGGCCGGCTCTGCAACTGGCGGGCGAATAGGCTAAGCTTCGGTCAGCCGGGTTGTTGAGTGGTTGACGAGGCCATCGATGCGCGACGATCCGATATTCGAGACAGAGGCGCCCAACCAATCGCCCCCCTTTGTCGGGCGAAACCTGTTTCTCGAAGATCGCGCGCTGCAGGATGCGGTCGCTGCGTCGGGGGTTGCCGCAAAGGCCGAAGCGCTGGTCGAATTTGGTGCGGCGTGCGGCGCCGGCGAAGCGATGGAGCAGGGTCGCCTGGCCAACGAGTTCCCGCCGCGCCTGCGGCTGGTCGATTCTAGAGGCAATCGACTCGATCAGATTGAATTTCATCCAGCCTATCACGCGTGGATGGCGCGCAGCATGGCGGTGGGGCTGCACGGCTCGGCCTGGGATCATGCGGCCGCGCCTGATTTCGCGCCCTCTGGACAGGCGGCCAGAGCCGCGCGTCTGTTCATGGCCACGCAGGCCGAGAGCGGCCATATCTGTCCCCTCACGATGACCAACGCAAGCGTGGCGGCCTTGCGGGCCGAGCCGGCGATCGCGCAAAAATGGTTGCCGAAAATCCTTGGCCGCACCTACGATCCCGCTTTTCGGCCGTGGTGGGAGAAAAGCTCGGTGACGCTCGGCATGGGCATGACCGAGCCGCAGGGCGGCACGGATGTGCGCGCCAATACGACGCGCGCCGAACCGGTCGGGGACTTTTACGAAATCACCGGCGCCAAATGGTTCCTATCGGCGCCGATGTGCGACGCCTTCCTTGTGCTCGCCCAGGCGCCGGGCGGACTGACAACATTTCTGACGCCGCGCTTTCGGCCTGACGGCGAGAAAAACGCGATCCATTTCTCCCGACTTAAGGACAAGCTCGGCAATCGCTCCAACGCTTCGTCCGAGGCGTTGTTTCGGGCCGCTTTCGCCGAGCGCGTCGGGCCCGAGGGGCAGGGTGTGCGCACGATCATCGAAATGGTGCAGATGACGCGGCTCGACTGCGTCGTCGCCTCGGCTGGACTGATGCGCTTCGCTCTGGCGCAGGCGACCCATCATGCGGGCCATCGCCGCGTATTCCAAAGGCGGTTGATCGACCAACCGCTGATGCGCGCACTGCTGAGCGATCTGGCGCTCGAAGCGGAGGGCGCGACCGCGCTGGCGTTTCGCCTGGCGCGCGCTTTCGACAGGGCGGGCGACGACCCGGCCGAGGCCGCCTACGCGCGCCTCGTCACGCCCGCGGCTAAATTCCTCGTCTGCAAGGCCGCGCCCCATTTCATCTACGAGGCGATGGAATGCCTGGGCGGCAACGGCTATGTCGAGGAATGGCCGCTGGCGCGCGTCTATCGGGAGGCGCCGGTCAACGCTATCTGGGAAGGATCGGGCAATGTGATGGCGCTCGATGTGCTGCGCGCCGCCGCGCGGGCGCCGGACGCAACGAAAGATGTGGTTGGGCGGCTCAATGCGGCCTGCGATCTGCCACCCGAAGCGCTCGACCTGGAGGCCGATCTCGGCGGCGGCGCCGAACGCTCGGCGCGCCGCGGTTGCGAGCGTCTGGCGCGTCTCGCTGCCGCCGCCGCGCTCGCCGAGCGGCATTCCTCGCTCGCGGACGCCTATATCGCATCGCGCCTCGAGGGCGCGCCTTACGCGCAATATGGCGCTGCCGACCTAGCGGGCGCGGAGACCGCGCTGATCGACCGCATTCTGCCGCCGCTGGATTGAGGGCGCGCCCCGCGCGGCGACAGGCCGGAAATCGGCGCACGCGGTTGGACCGTGGCGACGCTCCATGGTATCCGACCCTGCGCCGTTTCGGCTGCGGGCTCGCGCAAACGGCGGGCGCCGGCGGACGCCGGGCGAGGTGAGCCTCGGAGAGATGGTAGAAGGTCGCGACGGCAAGGCGGAGATGGGCGGCGCGCCGGAAATTCCGGTGACCCTGTCGCTGCCCCTCGCGCTGGCGGTGGCCGGCGACGACCCCCAGGCGCTCAACGCGATGGGCCTGGTGCGCTTCGAGCAGCAGGACTCTGTCGCCGCGCTCGCCCTTCATCGGCGGGCGCTCGCGTTGAAACCCGACATCGCGGACGCCCACAACAATATCGGCAACCTCTTGAAAGAGGCCGGCGATCCGGTCGCCGCAGGCAAGGCGTATGAGCGGGCGGTCGAGATCGACCCGCGCGAGGTCGCCTATTACCTCAACCTCGCCGACTCCAGAAAATTCGTCGAAGGCGATGCATATCTCAAGGCTATGCAGGGACTGGCGCGCGATCCCGAGGCTTTGTCGCACACGGCGCGCAGCCGGCTCAATTTCGCTTTGTCCAAGGCCTATGACGATCTGGGCCGCTATGACGATGCGTTTGGCTGCATGTGCGAAGGCAACGCGCTGAAGCGCGCGAGGATCGACTATGAAGAAGCGGGCATGCTCGAGCTCTTCGAGCGCATACGCGCGACCTTCGATCGGCGCTTGCTCGAAGCGAGTGCGGACGCCGGCCATCGCTCGTCGCTGCCCGTGTTCGTGGTCGGCATGCCGCGATCAGGCACGACGCTAGTCGAGCAAATCCTGGCGAGCCATCCCTCGGTGCACGGGGCCGGCGAATTGCTGGACTGGAGCCTGCTGGTCAGTGGGATGCGCGGCGCGGACGGCGATCCCGTGCGCTATCTCGAAGAGGCGTCGGCGCTGGCGGCAGAACCGCTGCACGAACTTGGCAGGCTCTACGTCGAGGGGTTGGCGCGTCGGGCGCCGGGCACCGAACGAATCACCGACAAGATGCCGGGCAATTTTCTGCTCGTCGGGCTCATTCATCTGGCGCTGCCCAGGGCGCACATCATCCACGTCAAGCGAGACCCGCGCGACACCTGTTTGTCGTGCTATTCAAAACTGTTCACGGCCGAGCAGAATTTCAGTTGCGACCTTGGCGAGCTTGGGCGCTACTATCGCAAATATGCCGAGCTGATGGCCCATTGGCGCGACGTGCTGCCGCGAGGCCGCATGCTCGAAGTGCGCTACGAAGACGTGGTCGATGATCTCGAAGCCTCGGCGCGGCGCATTGTCGACCATTGCGGGCTCGACTGGAGCCCGCAATGCATCGCGTTCCACGAGGCGCGCCGCCCGGTGCGCACGGCGAGCGCGAGCCAAGTGCGCCGCCGATCTATCGCAGCTCGCAGGGGCGCTGGCGCGCCTATCAGGATCACCTGGGCCCGTTGCTGGCGGAACTCGATCCGATGGGTTCGAACTCGCTAGGCTGCGAGGCGACCTAACGAGCTCGCGCCCGCTGGGACACGCTCCATCCAAGCGCCGGCCCGTCGATCGTTTCGGCTATGGCGCGGCGTCTGTCAGGCTGGGGCCTCCCCGCTCGCGGCGGCGATCGTCTTCGCCCTTTTCCCGCCGGAACCCGTCGATCGCGAGACGACCGGCGGCAGGCCCAAGCCGGACAAAGCGGTCCCCTCCGTTGCAACGCGCAGTCATAACGTGAAGGCCGGCCCTTGCCGACATTGGCTCACGCGGCGAGAATGTAACCACGCGGGCCGGAATCCAACCCGAACGGCGATTGTTGGTCCTGTCTCGATGGGGTACTCATGAACGAAGTTACGCTTCTGGCCTTCGCCATCGTCTCCTTCATTGGCATAGCGACGCCCGGCCCGACTGTGTTGCTCGCCCTCGCCAACGGTTCGCGCTTTGGCGTGCGCCGTGCCTGCTTTGGCATGATGGGCGCGATACTATCCGATTTCGTTTTGATCGGCGCCGTCGGCGTTGGGCTGGGCGCGCTATTGGCGGCCTCGCAGTTCTGGTTCTCGGCCACTAAATGGGTCGGTGTCGGCTATCTCGCATTTCTGGGCGTGGCGCTGTTGCGCTCGAAAGGCGCTGCAAGCCAGTTGTCGCAGACGCAATCGGCCAACGGGTCGGACGCCCCACTCTCCATTTTTCTCAAATGCTTTCTTGTCGCCGCGACCAACCCCAAAGGCTATTTGTTCTTTTCGGCGTTCCTGCCCCAGTTCATAGCGCCCGCCGGGCCTCAGGCGGCGCAATACTTGATTCTGGCGCTGATCTTCGCGGCGATCGATTTTCTCGTCATGTTCGGCTATGCGATGTTTGGCGCGCGCGCCGTTCGCGCCTTGAAGCGGTCGGGGGCGCTCTGGCTAGTTCGCCTTTGCGGCGCCGCCCTGCTTACCCTGGCCGGTTCGCTGGCGTTCTATCGGCGCGCATGCGCCTGAGTTCGATCAAGGGCGATGAGCAAGGGCCGCGTCCCGCCAGAGGAGATCGATTTTCGCCCGGTCGAGGAATCCGACTTTTCCAAGCTCACGGCCTGGCTCGCCGAACCGCACGTGCGCCAGTTCTATCAGAAGACGCCGGTCACGCTTGCCGAAGTGGCGGCCGAATATGGCCCGACCGTGCGCCGCGAGGAACCCTCGATCTGCCATTTGGCGTTTCACTGCGGCGCGCCCTTCGCCTATCTGCAATGCTACCGCAACGCCTGTTATCCGGAATGGGCCGAGATCATTCAAGCGAGCGACGGCGTCAGCGTGGACCTCTATATCGGCGAATCTGGCTATCTTCGTCGGGGCTTTGGCTGCGCCGCGCTAAGCGCTTATCTGCAAAGGATCGCTTTTCCGTCTTACCCGGAAGAAAAGCGCGCCTACATCGCCCATGAATTGACCAATGAGGCGGCGCTGCGTTGTTCCCAAGCCGCTGGCTTCCGGCCGCTGCGCACTTTCCTTGAAAACGGCGTGAAGACGATGCTTCTGGTGACTGAATGACGGCAGAACATTATTTTTCAAGCCAAGCGGGGACTTGATCGCGTAAAAGACATGCCGTCGCTTGCGGCGAGAGCCCGCGATTCCCCGTGAGATGAGGTCGATATGACATATGAAACGGACAGCGCCGCGTTTCTGGGACGACTGAAACAAGTCGGCGCCGAAGTGGAGGTCATGCTGGAGAACTTGCTTGCCGAGGCGCCGCTGCCGGGCGAGATCGACCGGCCTGCCCAGCTCTTGGCCGCCATGCGGCATGGGGTTCTTGCCGGCGGCAAAAGACTGCGGCCGTTCCTGACGATCGAGACGGCGCGGGCTTTGGGCGCCAAGGGCCAAGGGCCGTTGCGGGCTGGCGCGGCGATCGAGCTGCTTCATTGCTATTCGCTCATTCACGACGATCTGCCGGCGATGGATGACGACGATCTGAGGCGCGGGCGGCCCACCGTGCATAAGGCCTTCGATGAAGCGACCGCAATGCTCGCCGGGGACGCTTTGTTGACGCTCGCCTTCGATGTGATGGGCGATCAGCCGACTCATCCCGACGGCGCCATCCGCGCCGCGCTTTGCGTCGGTCTTGCCCGCGCTTCGGGTCTGGGCGGCATGGCGGGCGGACAGATGCTGGATCTTGCCGCCGAATCGGCGCCGGCGCCCCTCGACGGTCCGGCGATCGAACGCCTGCAGGCGATGAAGACCGGCGCTTTGTTGCGCTTTTCCATCGACGCGGGCGCGATCCTCGCACAGGCGACGCCTCATGCGCGCTCGTCGCTGTCGCGCTGCGGCGGCGCGCTGGGCGCAGCCTTCCAGATCGCCGACGATATTCTCGATGCGGAGGGCGACGAGGCGGCGCTCGGCAAACGCGCCGGCAAGGACGCCGATCGCAACAAGGCGACGTTCGTCTCCGCCTTCGGCGTCGAGCAGGCAAGAATTGCGCGCGACCGCCTTATCGCCCAGGCTCAAGCCGCCATCGATGAAGCGGGCCTTGGCGAGAGCGGCGACATGCTGCGCGCCGCCGCCCATTTCATCGCCTCGCGCGCGAACTAGGGACCAAGCTCACAACCAGGCGACTGTCCGGGCTTTCGTGCAAGGCGACCGAATAATCGTCGGCTGCGAGCAGTTTACAGCCCGCCCGACTTGGGCGGGCCTTGCTGCGGCGTTGGCGCCTCTCATAGCTTGCCGAGAGCGCCTAGTCGGCCTTTTTCTCTTCCTCGGGTTTCGACGGCTTCTTGTTCGTCTGAGTCGCCGCGGGGGCCGGCTTCTCGGCCTTAGGGGGCTCTTTGTTCATCTGGGCCGCCGGCGCCGGCTTCTCAGACTTCTTTTCTTCTTCGGCCTTGGGCGGCTCCTTGTTCATCTGGGCCGCGGGCGCCGGCTTCTCGGACTTCTTTTCTTCTTCGGCCTTGGGCGGCTCCTTGTTCAACTGGGCCGCGGGCGCCGGTTTCTCTGGCTTCTTTTCTTCTCCGGCCTTCGGAGGCTCCTTATTCATCGGTGTCGCGCCGGCGGGCTTCTTCTCCTCCCCGGCCTTTGGCTGCTCGCCGTTCATTTGAGTTGCGGGAGCCGGCTTCTCGCCCGCGGCGGTATGGGACGCGCGCGACACGCCGGCGCCTTCGAACACGCCCGGGCGCGGCGTAGCCGCAATCGCCGGCTCGCCGTGATTTTGCTTCAAAAAGAGGGCCCGATTCTTGCTCGCCGCTTCGGCATGTTGCCTTTGAAGCGGCGTCGCCTCGACATGTTGGGCCTTGGCGGCGGCCATCTGCTGGGGCGTCGGGCGCACGGTCGCGCCGCCATTGCCGCCGTTGTAACTCACGTTCCTTGCATTGTTGTTGACGACGACTGTCTGGTTGTAGACGTTCGAGATTGTTACATTGGCGATGTTGTTTACTGCGCGGTTGTAGAAAAAGGCGCCGTGGTCCCATCGGCCGCCGGCATAGCCCTCGCCCGTATAGCCGTAGCCGTAGTCGATGCCGCCGTAAAAGCCGACCTCCGGCGCCCAGTAGCCTGAGTAGAATACATAGGCGCCGTCGTTCCAGCCCCAATATCCCGGAGTCCAAAGCAAATCCGGTTGCGGCGCTTCCACCCACGTGCCCGGCACCCAATAGAAGTCGTCTTCCGACTGGTCCCAAGACCAATAGCCGGGAACCCACAGATAACCTTCCGCCGGGATTGGCGGTTGTTCGTAGACCGGCAATGGCGGCGGCGCGATGTTGACGCTGATGCTGATGGACGCTTGAGCGTGAGCTGCCGCCGAGAGCGCCGCGATAGAGCTGGCGCTCAGTAACAGCGCGAGAGCGGATGACCGAAGAATGTGCATGGGGGCTATCCTGTGTCGGGCAAGGCGCCATCGGGATATCCGAGGCAAGCTCTATGAGACGGTTGCTAAACTTCGATCGGCTTGTTTGGTTCCGGGGTTGGGCTCTCCGCGACTCGCATTGTCCAACGGCGAAAACTCCGGCTTCGCATGGCGTGGCGTCGCACGATCGGCGTTTTCAAACGCATCGATTAGGCGTAGGCTTCGGTGCGTCGATCCGACGGCCCTTACGATGGAGACTCTCAACATGATCCTGCCTGTCTCGGAACGCTCCTTGCGAGTGCTGGCCGTTGCGGCTTTCGCGCTTTCGCTGGTCGCAACGGCGCCGTTCGCCATAGCCTCCGGCGACGACACCAAGAGCGACGCTAACCAAACCTGCCCGAAAGGTCAGGTTTGGGACGCCAAGACCAAGAAATGCGTGGAAAAGAAAAGCGGCGTTCTGCCCGACGAAGCCCTCACCGACTATGCCTACGCCCTCGCCAAGGCGGAACGCTACAACGAAGCGCTCGACGTGCTCGACACGCTGCAAAATCCAAACACCGCCAAGGCGCTGAATTACCGCGGCTATGCGACGCGCAAGCTCGGCCATACGCAAGAGGGCGTGAGTTATTATCTGAAGTCCGTCGCGCTCGATCCCAGTTACACGAAAGTGCGGGAATATCTGGGCGAGGCCTATGTCATCCAAGGCAAACTCGACTTGGCGAAGGACCAGCTCGCGACGATCGCAAAACTATGCGGCTCGACCCAATGCGAGGAATACGGCGACCTTTCTCAGGCGATCACGAAGGCGCAAGGATTGTAGCCGGTTCGGGCGATTTTATCTGAGCAGCCCGGGGCGTGCATTTTTTCGGGACCCGGAAACGCCGTCGGTTCAAAGGAGATGGAAGCGCTGGAACGCCGGCGCGGCGGCCTCGTGCGGCGGAAAATGCTGCGCGAGCCGCTCGCCGCACTCGTTCGCCGCGCCGATCAGCGCGTCGCTGACCGCGCCCTTCTTCATTTGACTCGTCAGACGGTCGACGATGGCTCGCCATTGGCTTTGGTCGATCGCCGTGGCGGCGCCGTCGTCGGCGAGGATGCGCGCGTAGCGCTCAGCGAGCGACACATAGATGAGGATTCCGTTGCGTTCGGCGCAATGGGTGAGTCCGCGCACGACGAATTGTTCGATCGCGGCGCGATGCGCGTTGGAGCGGCTTATGCGGCGCGGCGTCAGGCGCAGCCGCAGGGCCGGCAGCGATAGCGCCGCGATCGCGATGAGAAAGATCGCGAGCTGCGCGATGAAAATGCGCTCGGCGGCCAAATCCGTGAATACTAGCAGCGGCCACGGCGCCGCCAAAGCGAGCAGCGCACTCCACACGATCGGCATGACTTCATAATGCGAAGAGGCGCGCGCCAGGACACAGACGATCTGGCCGCTGGAGCGCGCTTGCGCCGCCCTCAGCGCCGCCTCGATTCGGGCCGCCTCCTGCTGCGTTACCATCACCAGCTCCCCGAAGCGCCGCCGCCGCCCGACGAGCCGCCCCCGCCGGAAAAGCCGCCCCCACCCGAGAAGCCGCCGCCGCCGAATGACCCACCGCCGCCAAATCCGCTCGTCGATCCAAGGATAAGCGCCGTGCGCCATCCGCCATGACGGACGATGCGCCAGAAGAAGAAGAGGAAAATCGCAAAGAAGATGATAATCGGCAGGATGCTGTCCGAGGCCGAGTCGTCCTTGGCGCGAAATTCGGGCCGTTTTTGCCAGTCGGAGGCGTCCGTCGTCAGCGTCGTGATAATATCGTCGACGCCACGTGAAACGCCGCCGTCAAAATCGCCCGCCTTGAAGCGCGGCGCGATCGCGTTGAGGATGATGATTTTGGAGGTCGCGTCGGTCAGCGTCCCCTCAAGCCCGTAGCCGACTTCGATGCGCACCTTGTGGTCTTTGGGCGCGATGAGAAACAGCACGCCATTGTTCTTCTTCGCCTCGCCGAGCTTCCAGGCGCGAAAGAGATCGTTAGCGTAAGGTTCGATTTCCTGACCCTCGAGCGACGCGACGGACGCCACGACAAGCTGGATGCCGGATTTGTCTTCGAGCGTCTTCAGCTTGCCTTCAAGCGAAGCGCGCATTTCGGGCGAAAGGACATTGGCCTGATCGACCACGCGCCCGGTCAGCGCGGGAAAGGTCGGCGCGGCTTCGACCGCGGCGGCGCCGAGTGCGAGCCCGAGCAGCATCGCCAGAAGCGTCGCGTAAAGGCCTCCAGGCGCCCGCGCGATCAGAACTTCACCTTTGGATTGGCCTGCGCGTCGTCCGTCGCCGTGAATTCGGCCATCGGCTTATTGCCGGAAAAAAAGGTCGAGGCCCAGATGACGCTTGGGAACGTGCGCAAGGCGACATTATAGGCGCGCACCGCTTCAATATAGTCCTTGCGCGCGACGGCGATGCGATTTTCCGTGCCCTCGAGTTGCGCCTGCAGCGCAAGGAAATTCTGGTTCGATTTGAGATCGGGATAATTCTCGCTGACCGCGAGCAGCCGTCCGAGCGCGCCCGACAGGGCGTTCTGCGCATCCTGCAATTGCTTGACCTTGGCGGGGTCTGTCAGCTCCGAGGCGTCGACATGGATCGAAGTCGCCTTGGCGCGCGCTTCGGTGACGGCGGTGAGCACGTCTTTTTCCTGCTTGGCGTAACCCTGCACGGTGGCGACGAGATTAGGAATAAGATCCGAGCGGCGCTGATACTGGTTCTGCACCTCCGCCCATTGCGCCTTGGCGGCCTCCTCCAGAGTCGGAATCGTGTTGTAGCCGCAGGCGGACAAGCTAAGGCCCAGCAGGACGGCGGCGACGAAAGCGCGCAGGCGCGATAAGCTGGCGGGCAATGGCGTCCCCTTGGCGTTGAGTGTCTAGGCTCGATCGAGCCAAGGCATCATATAGCCGTGGGCGATAATCGGAAAGGCGCCGCTTCTCCTTTGGGAGAGGCGGCGCTAAATTCTGCCCAAGCCCCGCGGAACTGCGGCGCCTTCAGCGCGAGGCTGAGTTGCGCAAATGCGATCGCCCGATTGAGGTCTGCTGGCCGGGCGCGTCGTCGTCGCGCCAGATGGCCGGCAAGCTCGTCGATAGTCATTTCACCGGCGCCCGGCACAATCCGCGCCGCACGCCAGGGCTCCGCGACGAGGATTCTCGCGCCCGTCTCGATGATCGCGGCGAGGGCTTCGGCGGCAGGCGCCGCGAGCGACGCCTCGGTCGTCGGCTCGCCGGACATAGAGCGCCTCGTTTGAATGTCGAGCATATATCATTATTTCTGTAAAACAGAAAATAGCAACGAAATGTTCAGATCAAAGGAATAATCACCGCGTCAGGCCGCTGCGGGGCGCTTGGCCTTTGGCGGGGCTCGCCGCGCCAACGTCGATTTCGCCCTCCAATACCGCGCTTGATCGGGGCCCGGCTTTTCCCTAAGACACGCTCCCATGACCTGGACGCTTCCGGGCCTCCCTTTTTTAGCCCTTAAAAAGCGTTCGGAAACGTCAGCCAAGGACCTCGATATGCGCGTCTATTACGATCGGGATGCCGATCTCAATCTCATCAAGGGCAAGAAAGTCGCGGTCGTTGGCTATGGCAGCCAGGGTCATGCGCATGTGCTCAACATGCGCGACAGCGGCGTCAAGGAGATCGCGGTCGCGCTGCGTCCGGGATCGCTCTCGGCCAAAAAGGCGGAGGCCGAAGGCGTCAGGGTGCTCGACGTCGCCTCGGCGGCCAAATGGGCCGATATCGTGATGATGCTGACGCCCGACGAATTGCAGGCCGATATCTACCGCAACGAGCTAGCCCCTAATATGAAGAACGGCGCCGCGCTGATGTTCGCCCATGGCCTCAACGTGCATTTCAACCTGATCGAGCCGCGCGCCGATATCGACGTGCTGATGGTCGCCCCCAAGGGGCCCGGCCATACCGTGCGTTCCGAATATGCGCGGGGCGGCGGCGTGCCCTGCCTCATTGCGATCCATCAGGACGCGAGCGGCAACGCCCATGACCTTGGCCTCTCCTACGCAGCGGCGATCGGCGGGGGCCGCGCGGGCGTCATCGAGACGAGTTTTCGCGAGGAATGCGAGACCGACCTGTTCGGCGAGCAGGTGGTTTTGTGCGGCGGCCTGGTCGAATTGATCCGCGGCGGCTTCGAGACCTTGGTCGAGGCGGGCTATGCCCCGGAAATGGCCTATTTCGAATGCCTGCATGAGGTCAAGCTGATCGTCGACCTCATCTATGAAGGCGGCATCGCCAATATGAATTATTCGATCTCCAACACCGCCGAATATGGCGAATATGTCTCGGGCCCGCGCATCATCAACGCCGGGACCAAGGCGGAGATGAAACGCATCCTCGCCGACATCCAGTCCGGCAAATTCACGCGCGACTGGATGCTCGAGAACAAGGTCAACCAGACCTCGTTCAAGGCGACGCGCGCCAAACATAACGCGCATCAAATCGAAGCGGTCGGCGAAAAGCTGCGCGCGATGATGCCCTGGATCGGGAAGAACAAGCTCGTCGACAAGGCGCGCAACTAGGGGCGGCGCGATCCTGTCCGAGCTTTTAGCGCAAGCTGGACAGGGCGCCGCGCCTTTGCTACATCCCCGGCCTCGCGACGGCTGAGGCCGAAGCTTTCGATGGGCGCATAGCTCAGTTGGTAGAGCAGCTGACTCTTAATCAGCGGGTCCAAGGTTCGAGCCCTTGTGCGCCCACCATCGAAATCAAAGACTTAAGAGCGGGTCAGGCAGACCCGCTGGGGCCGGGTTGCAACTTTGTTCGCTTTTCGAGCTTGTTCAAGGCGCGGATCGCCATCGCCGGATCCCGATTCAAGTAGAAGGTGTCCAAGATCGATTTGACGTCGCTGACCGTGTGGCCGGCGATCGTCGCGATCTCCATTTCCGTCGCGCCGGCGGCTCTTGGCGACAGCCGGTCCTCGACGCAGGCCTATCTGTTTAGGCCTGCCCGAACTCGAACTCCGCCTGGCGCCCGCTATAGGCCGAGAAGCTCGCCTTTTGGCCCGGCTGAAGACGGCGGCGGTCGTTTTGATCGCACGCGCCTGCGCTCGAAGGGGAGATGCGAATCGCAGCGCGCACGAGGTCGAGCACGAAGGTAGGGCTGGGGCGAAGACTACATGGCTAGAGTCGTTGCCGGCTGACGGTGCAACTGCGCCAGACAGCGTTGCAGCATCGCATCCGCAATTGGTTCAAAGTCGACCGTCTCATCGACCGGTTTGTCCGCTTCCAAAGGTTCGCCATGACGACGCCACAAGGCTGCCCGCGCCTTCACCTTCAGGCCGTCCGGTGTGTGGGCTTTCGTCGTTTCGATCCTTCGTGCGACCTCCTCCGTCGCCGCCCGCGCCGCCTTTGACATTGCGGCCGCCTCAGGCGTCTTAAGCCTCTTCGTCGCGATCAACGTCCTGACCTCGTAACCCCACGCACGGTCCAGGGCCTCGTGTTCCCTAAGGAGTTCGGCATCGACAGACCGAGGAGCGGCTAGTTGTGCGACCAGTTGTGCGACAGGCCGCCTTGAATTCAGCCGCTCCATTCGCCTCAAGAACGCGTCCGTGTTGAGGTGCTGGCGGCCCGAAGGCGGCAATTGCACTGACGATCCGAGCTCAAAATTCGCTGAAACTGAGAGTTGAGTCATTTGAGTTCTCCTCTTGCTAGCGTTTCAAAAAGGTCGCGGCGGAGTGATTTGCATACCGCTCGCAACCCATTGATTTATAATGGACGTTCTTCCGCCTAGTTTGGAATCTAGGCGTGCAAAATCAGCGTAGGATTCGGAGCCTTAATCAGCGGGTCCAAGGTTCGAGCCCTTGTGCACCCACCATCGAAACCCCAGGGCCGAGATGCAGCCAGGATGTCACAGGCCGCACGATATCGCTGCCGCAACCGGCGCATCGAGGCAGGTCTCCTCGACGAGGTTGCCCGCCGCAGAGGGTTCGCCGTGACGGCGCCACAGGCTTGCCCGCGCTTTTGCCTTCAGGCCGTCCAGCGTCAGGGCTTTTGTCGCCGCGATCCGTGCTGCGATCAAGGCGGTCTCCGCCCGCGCCGCTTTCGCGGCGGCCTCTGCTTCCGCCGTCTTGAGCCTCTTCATCACGATCAGGGCGTTGACCTCGTAGGACCATGCGGTGTTTAGGGCGTCGCGCTCTTTGAGAAGTCCGGCGTCCGGGTGCGGCTGAACCGACCGCGCCGCGTCGGCCCGGTTGTCGTTGCGTCTCGCATTCAGCCGCTCCATTCGCGCCAGGAAAGCGTCCGGGTTAACGCGTTGCAGGTTCGAAGGCGGGAATTGCAGGGATGGCCGGCTCAGAAATTCCGCCGATACGATGATGTTCGTCATAAGAATTCCCCTCTTGTTAACGTTGGCGACTAAGTGTTGCCGCAGTTTTACTGTGAGTCAACGCTACGTAAGGTTCCAGTGATAGTAACCTAAATACTTTCATTTGACGAAAGTAAGCATTTATCAAGGTCAATTGTTAACATCCACTTGTCGCCGTGGAAGAGGGTATTTGTTTAGAGGTGGGGAACGGCGAGTGGGGCGCCCCTCAAGTGTCTTTGAGAAGGAAAACGCTCGCCCAGGATGCTTACGGCCATTCCTGGCGGCGCTCGAAAGGCGTTCGGCGCGGTCTGGTTCGTTTCCACTACGATCCATCCCGTAAGCCCCTCGCAGATTGGCGATTAGGAGCTGGGACATGTCAAACGAGCTGCTGGAGGCGATTCCGATGTTTGCGGTTCTGGCCGAAGCGGCGGCCTTGATCTGGGCTTTCGCGCGCAAGAACGTGAACGGCGTCGTGTTGGTTAATGCGCTGGGCGCCGCGGGCCTTTTGCTGCTCGTCATTCCCCATCTCGGCGCTTCCATTCGCTTTGCCGACATCTTCTTGCTGTTGCAGCTTGTGATGCTCGCCTTCGCGCTGGCGACTTTGACGACGAGCTTTTCCTATCTCGCCTATCCGAACCTCCGGCCCTGGGTGGTGTGGACGGAATTTTCGGTCATGGCTGGCCTCAGCATGGCCTTCCTGACCTTTATCTTTGCTCTCCGGATGGCGCGGCTGCTCTGATTGCCTCCGGATAGGGGTCTCGCCGATGGCCATGCGTGACCGGGCGGCAAACCACTGGGTCATCGCCTCGCTCATCACATCGCTCGCCGCCGGCGCCTTCGCTGCGCTGGTCGCAACCCAAGGCGGTCCGGCGGATCCTCGCGTGAAAGCCTAGGGGCCCTTCTCGCGCAAAGCCCCGCAAGGCCATTGCAAAATGATCAAACTCCCGTGCAGAATCGCCGGCCGGCTGGATCGTCGGCGCGGCCCCGTTGCTAGCAGCAAGGCAATCTCGAGTTTCCCATGACGCAATCGACAATCCTGGCGGCAGCCGACGACGCGCCGCCGATCGATCTGCGCAACCTACTCTGGGTAGGTCTGGCGCTGGCGGCGCTGGCCGCCGCCATCGCGATCGACAATGTGTGGCTGCTCAACTTCTTTCACGTCAAGGCCGGCGTACTGTGGACGGGCATCGACCTATTCATGGGCTTCGTCGTCGGGCCGATCCTGCGCAGCGCCCCGTTTCCGGCGCGGCGCGCCATCGTGATCCGGCTCATGCCAAAGACGCTGTTCCTGTTGCCGACGCTCGCCGTCATCACCGGGACCGCCGGCTGGTTTCATGCAAGGCAGTTGGGCCTTCTGGATACGCCTTATCCCGGTTATTGGTGGGTGCTGGCGGCGCTCGTCATCGTCGGCGTGCTGACCGTGCAGGGCTTTGCGGTGTTGCTGCCGACCAACCTCATGGTCTATCTCGAAATGCGCAAAGCCAGTCCCGACGGGCCGCGCATCGGCCGGCTGATGCGGCGATATGTCTATGCGGTCGCGTTCCAGGGGACGCTGCAGGTCGCCATCATTTTGGTGATGGCGCGATTCGTAACCGGACTCTGAGTGCGCCATGCAAAATTTGCTGTTCCTCCAGTCGATGTGGGCGATGGAGCGGCGCCACACCGATGGCGTGGAGCGCAGCCTCGAGCAGAATGTCGAAATGATCGTCGGCGCCGGCTATGACGGCGTCAGCATGAGCTTCGCCGACGCCGCGTTGGCGCGGCGCGCGGGCGCGCTGCTCAAGGCTAGCGGCAAGGTCATCGAGGCCCAGTGCTTTCCCCGGACGGTCGAAGATCTCAAGCCCGCGCTCGAGCTTGCCGCCGCGGTCGGCGTCCACTACCTCGACATCCAAGCCGATGTCCGCCCGCGCCGTTTGCAGGATTGCATTCCCCTCCTGGAGGGTTGGCGCCGGCTCGCTGAAGAAGCCGGTTTCCCCGTCTATTTCGAGACTCATCGCGACCGCATGACGACGGACCTTTATTTCACGCTCGACCTCATCGATTGCTTTCCCGACCTCAAGCTTTTGGGCGATCTCTCGCATTTTCTGGTCGGGCGCGAGTTTGCAACGCCGATCTCGGACGAGAACCACGCCCATATGCGTCGCATCCTCGACAATTGCTGGGCGTTCCATGGCCGCGTGGCGAGCCGCGAACAAGTGCAGGTCGAGATTTCGTTTCCCCATCACAAGATGTGGCTGGAAATATTCCTCGGCTGGTGGGAATACGGCTTTGCGAGCTGGCGGCGGCGCGCAGGGCCTCACGATTCCCTCGCTTTCGTATGCGAGCTCGGCCCCAAACCCTATGCGATCACCGGCCCGGATGGCAATGATACGACCGACCGTTGGCGGGAGGCGCTGTTGCTGCGCGACCATGTGCGCGTCTTGTGGGACGGGCTCTCCGGCGAGGGTGGCGATCTAGGGCCGATGTAGCCGGCAAATGGCCGTCCTGGCGCCGCCGCCGGGCGTCGTCCCAGGGACAAGCCTTGACAAACCGCCGAGGATGAAAAACGCTCCGCCACGCCAAACGATGGATTTATTTGGTGAAAAGCGATCTGAGGACCAAACCGGCTGATCAAGCGGGACGGCCCGGCGCGCGGGGGAGGAAGCGGCATGAAAACGATCAAAGGGCCTGGATTGTTTTTGGCCCAGTTCGCGCAGGATTCCGCCCCTCATAATACGCTCGAAAACATCGCCCGCTGGGCCAAGGGATACGGCTACCAAGGCATCCAGATTCCGACCTGGGACAAGCGCCTGTTCGATCTGGACAAGGCGGCCGAGAGTGCGGCCTATTGCGACGAGGTCAAAGGCAAGCTCGCCGATATCGGCATTGCGATCACTGAGCTTTCCACGCATTTCCAGGGCCAAATGGTCTCGGTCCATCCGGCCTACGACCTGATGTTCGACGGCCAGGCGCCCGCCCATCTGCGCGGCAATACCGAGAAGCGGCGCCATTGGGCGGCCGATCAGGTCAAGAAGGCCGCCGCCGTTTCACGCCGGTTTGGCCTCACCGAACACGTGACCTTTTCAGGCTCGCTGGCCTGGCCGTTCTTCTACCCCTATCCGCAACGCCCCGCCGGCCTCATCGAAGAGTGTTTCGACGAACAGGCGCGCCGCTGGAGGCCAATACTGGACGCCTACGAGTCGGCCGGCGTCGATCTATGTTTCGAAATCCACCCGACCGAGGACCTGTTCGACGGCGAGACCTTCGAAATGTTCCTTGAGCGCGTCGACGACCATCCGCGCTGCTGCATCAATTACGACGCGAGCCATTTCATCAAACAGGGCATGGACTATCTCGGGTTCATCGACGCTTATCACGAGCGTATCAAGATGTTTCACGTCAAGGACGCCGAGTTCAATCCCACCGCCAAACAGGGCGTGTATGGCGGCTATCAGAGCTGGCTGAAGCGCGCCGCCCGCGACCGCTCGCTCGGCCATGGCCAGGTCGATTTCAAGGGCGTGTTCTCGCGCATGGCCGCTTATGACTTTGGCGGCTGGGCGGTTTACGAATGGGAATGCTGCCTCGAACATCCAGAGGTCGCCGCGCGCAACGGCGCCAAATTCATCGCCGATCACATCATTGAAGTGACCGACCGCGTGTTCGACGATTTTGCGGCGACCCATGCCGACCCCGCCGTCAATCGCGCCCTTCTCGGCATGAAGGCTTAGAATCGCGATGGTCCACGCGACGGCCGACGGCGTGAGCGGCGAGAAACGCATCCGCTATGGAATGGTGGGCGGCGGCCGCGGCGCGTTCATCGGCGCGGTGCACCGCTTCGCCGCGCGCCTCGATGATCTCTATGTGCTGGTCGCGGGAGCCTTGTCGGCGAATGAAGAGAATGCGCGGCTTTCGGGTCTTGATCTCGATCTGGCGCCCGATCGCATCTACGCCGACTTCGAAGATATGGCGAGCCGCGAGGCGGAGCGCTCCGACGGCATCGAGGCGGTCGTCATCGTCACGCCCAACCATCTCCACTACCCCGTCGCCAAGGCGTTCCTGGCGGTCGGAATCGATGTCATCTGCGACAAGCCGCTATCGATGACAATGACCGAAGCCTATGAACTCGTCGGCCTCGCCAAAAAAAGCGGCCTCGTTTTCGCCGTCACGCTCAACAACACCGGCTATGCCATGGTGCGGCAGGCTAAGGAAATGGTCGCCGCCGGCGATTTGGGCGAGCTACGCGTCGTCCATGCCGCCTATATTCAGGACTGGCTAACCTTGCCGATCGACGCGCAAGGCCAGAAGCAGGCGGAATGGCGCACAGACCCGGAGCGTGCGGGCGCATCGGCCTGTCTTGCTGATATCGGCGTCCACGCTCATAATCTGGCCGCTTTCGTGACGGGGCTGGAGCTCAGCGAAGTCTCGGCAGATCTCACCACTTTTGTCGCGGGCCGCCGGCTCGACGACAATGCCCATGTCCTCCTGCGCTACGAAGGCGGCGCCCGAGGCGTGCTGACCGCGAGCCAGGTAGCGCCGGGCAACTACAACGGCCTGTCCCTCAAGGTTTATGGCGCCAGGGGCGGGCTCGAGTGGCGCGGGGAGAGCCCCGAACATCTGAAGTTCACGCCTTTTGGCGAGCCGACGCGGCTGCTGGTTCGCGGCGGCGCGGGAAATACGGCGGAAGCCGCGCGCGCTTCGCGCATGCCCGCCGGCCATCCCGAGGGTTACATCGAGGGTTTCGCCAATCTCTACCGCGACGCCGGCAAGCTGATCCGGGCGAGACGGTCCGGCGCCTCGCCCGATCGGGCGGCGCTTTCTTCGGTTCCCACTGTCATCGACGGCGCGAAAGGCATACGCTTCGTTGAGGCCGCCGTGCAATCGAGCCGCACGGACGGGCGATGGACGCCTGCGACTCTTCGAGAGGTATGATCTTCAGGCTGCTTCGCGTAAGGTAGGCTCATACAAACGACCCAAGGGAGGATTTGATGAAACGTTTCGAAAAACTCGCGTATCTCTCATTGTTGTCCGTCGTGTCCGCGACGGCTCTGGCCACCGGCGCGCTGGCCGCCGATAAATATGTGATCGGCGTCTCCAACACGCTGATCGGCAATGGCTGGCGCGAAGAGATGATCTGCTCGATCAAGGCCCAGGCGGAAGCCTCCGGCATCGTCTCTAAAGTGATCGTCGCCAATCGCAACGGCGGCCCCGCCGAACAGATCGCCGATCTGCGCAACCTCATTTCGGCGGGCGTCAATGCGATCATCCTCAATCCCTCCGATCGCGAAGCGCTTAATCCGGTCATCAAACAGGCCGCCGACAAGGGCATTGTCGTCGTCGCCGTCGACCAGGCGGTCTCGGCGCCCGAAGCCTATGTCCTGACGAACGATCAAGTCGCTTATGGCAAAGAAGGCGCCACCTGGCTGTTCAAGCAATTGGGCGGCAAGGGCAATGTGGTCGAAATGCGCGGCATAGACGGCGTGCCGGCTGACGCCGACCGCCACGAAGGATTCACGCAGGCGCTCAAGGATTATCCCGACATCAAGGTTACGGCCTCGGTCTTCACGGGCTGGGCGCTCAACAAAGGGGCGCAAGAGACCAAAGACTTGCTGGCGTCGGGCAAACCCATCGATGGTATCTGGACCTCGGGCATCGATTCAGTGGTTGTCGACGCCTATAAGACTGCCCAGAAGCCCTACGTGCCGGTGGTCGGCGCCGACAACAATGGCTTCGTCGGACAGCTCATCGATCTCAAGGGTTCAGGCTTCACTGGGGCAGCCGTCACCAACCCGCCTTCGGTCGGCGGCGCGGGCCTGGCGGTCGCCCTCGACGTGCTGCAGAAGAAAGACCATCCGCATCTGATCAAGATCAATCCGGAAGTCTGGGACAACACAAGCGACGGCAATATCGCGAATCTGAAGAAGGCCTATGATCCAAAGCTCGATCCGTTCTACGGCGTCGCCTATGAGGTGAAGCCCTATACGAGCTATTCGATGGCGCAGATTCTGGCGTGCAAGGGTCCTTGATGCGGGGCGAATGGCTCTAAAGAGGCAAACCGGCGGCGTTTCCAAAAGAAGGGAACGCCGCCAAACACACAACGTGACTTCGGTCGTTAGCGCCGGCGCTCATCCGTCATGCCGCACATGACGCCTTTTCCCGCCGCGCGAGAGAAGATGGCCCGGCCAAATCGGGCCGGATGAGGGCGGCGCCGCCGTCGGAGGTCGCGGCGCCTGGGCTGCGTCGCTCCGCTGGCGGTCCCCGCATCCCGCCGACCGGCAGAATGGGGCAGCCGTGGAATGAATGAAATTTCTTCTCTGCTCGATATCAGCGGCATTGCAAAAAGCTTCGGTTCCGTGGTCGCGCTTCGCGCCGCCTCGCTGAAGGTTCGCACCGGCGAGGTCCATGCGCTGATGGGCGCCAATGGCGCGGGCAAGAGCACGCTCGTCAAAATCATGACCGGCGTTTTTCCCTCCGATGCTGGAACAATCATTCTTGACGGCGTGGCGCGCAGTTTTCGTTCGCCGGCAGAAGCGAGAAAGGCTGGAATCGTCTCCGTCTATCAGGACCCCGCCCTCGTTCCGGATCTGACCGTCGCGCAGAACTTGCGGCTCGCCAAGGTTCCCTTGGCCGAAGTGGTGCGCTGGCTGGCGGACCTGGGAATCGACCGGCTCGATTTGCGCGCCTACATCCGCGACCTTCCCTATCCGATCCTGCGCCTGATCGATCTGGCGCGCGCGCTCGCTTCCGAACCCAGGCTGCTTTTGCTCGATGAAATCACCGCCGCACTGTCGGCCGATCTCGCGGGAAAAGTGTTCGAGATGGTTCGCCGCCGGCGCGAACAGGGCCATTCGGTCATTTTCATCTCGCATCGCATGGCGGAAGTGTCGGCTCTCTGCGATCGCGCGACTGTGCTGCGCGACGGGGTCACCGTCGGCGTGACGGACACCGCCCATGGTAGTGAAGAGCGTATCGTCACTTTGATGCTCGGAACGGAAATCGCCAAGGCGATTCCAAAATCCCTGCGCGAGAAGCCCGAGCCTGCGCCGTCCGGACGCGCTGCGCTGGAGGTCAGGAATTTGCGGTGCGGCCATTTGCTGCAAGACGTATCTTTAAGCCTTCACCCGGGCGAAGTGCTGGGCGTGGCGGCGCTGGAAGGGCAGGGCCAGGAAGAATTGTTCGATTGCATCGCCGGCATGCGTCGTTTCGACGAGGGCGCCATTCTTGCCGAGGGTGCCGAATTGCGACTTCGTCATCCCGCCGACGCGATCGCCGCCGGCCTTGTTCTCGTTCCCGCCAATCGCCTGCAGGCCCTGCTGCAACAACGCTCGATCCGCGAGAATGTCGCCTTGCCGATGTTTCGCGAGCTTCGCTCCTGGGGACCCGTCGCGATGAAGGCGGAGCGTGCGCGCGTTGAATCGGCGGTCAAACGCCTGCAAATCGATACGAGAGCCGAGTCCGAACTACGCCGTCTGAGCGGCGGCAATCAGCAAAAGGTCGTCATCGCTCGATGGCTGGCGAGCGGCTTCAGGACGCTGCTGTGTTTTGATCCGACGCGCGGAATCGATGTCGGCACCAAGCGCCAGATTTACGCGCTGGTTCGCGAACTGGCCGCGACGGGCGCCGCGGTCCTACTGTTCACCTCGGAACTGGCGGAAATCCCGCTCGCCTGCGATCGCGCGATCGTGCTGTTTGGCGGGCGCGTGGTCGCGGAACTGCCGGCCAGCGGAGCTGACGAGGCGACGCTGCTGCGCGCCGCCCATGGCCTCGCCTCCAGCGTCGAGGCCTATGCATGAGTGTGCCTTCCGACGCCGGCGCCGCGAGCCTCGAGCCCGCCGGCATTGCAGCCCACCTTCGACACTTCGTGCGCCGCCATCTCGCCTTAGTCGGAATGCCGGCTTTGCTGATCCTCGCGCTCGCCTTCACCGTGCTGATTCATCCCGACTTCGGATCGTTCGACGTGCAGTCCCTCGCGCTCGGCGCGCTGCCGCTCGCCATGGCGGCGGCGGCCCAGGCGATCGTCGTCCTGTCGGGAGGCATCGATCTTTCCGTTGGCTCGGTAATGGCGGTTTCCAATGTGCTGGCTGCGAGCACGATGCAGCATGCCAGCTTCCCTCAATCGCTGGGGCTCGCAATATTGATCCTGATCGCCGGCGCCCTTCAGGGCGCGGCCAACGGGATTATCGTCGTCCTATCGCGCATCCCCGACGTCGTCGTCACGCTGACGACGGGCTTCATCTGGGGCGGCGTCGCGCTACTGATCCTGGAGAAGCCGGGCGGCGGCGCCCCGCCGCAATTTCTCGATCTTGCCGCAGGCTCGCTGATCTCGCTGTGGGTTCCCAATGCGCTGATCCTGCTGGTGGCGGCGGTCGCCGTCGTCTGGCTGCCGGTGAGCCGCAGCCGGCTGGGCCTCCTCATCTACGCGGTGGGCAGCGACCGAATCGCCGCCTTTCGCAGCGGCGTCGGTGTCCAGCGCACGCGCATCCTAGCCTATGTCGTCGGCGGCTTGTTCAGCGCGCTGGGCGGCGTCGCCTTGACGATGACCACCGGCATCGGCGCGCCGCTCGCCGGGACCTATTACACGCTGAGTAGCGTGGCGGCGGTCGTCATCGGCGGCGTCCGCCTCAGCGGCGGCAGGGGCGGATTGGTGGGGCCGGTCATCGCGGCCGTGCTGCTGACCTTGATCCCGACCGATCTCATCTTCCTCGACATCGATCCGAACTACGGCCAGGTCATCCAGGGCACGCTTATCGTGTTCGTCGTGATGATCGGCGGTTTCGTATCCGTCCTGCAGAGCCGCAAGTGAACAGCCCTGTCAAAGACACGAACCAAACCATGCGTCTTGGCCGGACGATGGGTTGGCGCGCCATTCTGCCGCTCTTGCGCCGGAACACGATCGTCGTCCTGATCCTGCTACTGATCGCCTTCGTCGCCGGCATCGAACTGGCGCGACCTGGAACCGTCAATTCGGTCTGGGTGTCGAACACATTGCTGTTCGCCGCGCCGCTTGGAATTCTCGCGGCCGGCCAGACGCTCGTCATGCTGACGGGTGGCATCGATCTGTCGGTCGCCGCCATAGCCACGGGCTCGGCCTACATTCTGGCGACCAGCGCTTCGCTGGGCGGCGTGGCTGCGGTTTTGCTGGGTCTCTCAATTGGAATCATCGTTGGGTTTATCAATGGCGTGGGAATCGCGCTGCTGGGCGTCCAGCCGCTGGTGATGACGCTAGGCACGGGGCTGATGACGGGTGGCGTTCTGACGGTCTACAGCCAGCAGATGCTGGCGAGCGAGCCGCGCGTGCCCGATTTCATCCAGGCTTTGGGCGCGGGAAAGATTTTTGGCGTCGTTCCCTTTGATTTGTTTCTGTGGGCGCCCATAGCGTTTCTCATGGTGTTCGGACTTGCTCGCTCGGGCTTCGGGCGCCTTCTCTATGCGGTGGGCGACAATCGCGAGGCCTGCAAGCTCGCCGGCGTTCGCGTTTGGCAGGTTCTGCTTGTCGACTATGTCTTGTGCGGCCTGTTCGCAGCGATCGCCGGGCTTGTTCTGGTCGGGGGCACCAATGCGGCGGACCTAAGCCTCGCCGATGTCTATCTCCTTCCCTCGGTGGCGGCCGTCATCATCGGCGGCACGTCAATCTTCGGCGGGCGCGGCGGCTATGCCGGCAGCATCGTCGGCGCGCTGATTCTCACCGTGCTCACCAGTCTTCTCACACTGTTGGATGCGTCCGAGCCCATCAAGCAGATCCTCTACGGCGCGATCATACTGGCCCTGGCGGCGGTCTATGCCCGGCTGTCGGATTGATGGCGCCGATCCAGCGACGGCGACGCCAAAGCCAAAGGCAGAGGCGTTTCGCGCCTCGCCCTACAGCCCGTTCGCGCGCAGCTTGCCGTCGAGGAACTTCTTGGCGCGCGGCACGTCGCTCTCGTCGAGATGCTCGATGATGATGGGAATATTGGGGTGGCGCTCGGAAAGGCGCTTCAGGTAATGATCGTAGTTTAGCGAGCCGAGACCGGGCGCGGGCAATTCAATCTGGCCGACGCCGCGAAACGTGTGCCCCTCGGACGCGCCCTCGAACAGTTCGGCATGTTTTTCGGAAGTGTCGACCCCCGCGAGCTTGACGTCCTTGGCGTGCGCGATCTTGATCTTGTCGGAGAGCGCGTTGAACACTTTGTCCAACGCGCCATTCATGTCGCCGATATTATGCGCCTCGAAATAATTGGTCGGGTCCATCAGCAGTCCTAGCGAGGAGTGATTGATCTGCGCAAACATCCGCAGCGTTTCGTCGACGGAGCCGACGACATTGTTGACATAGGTCTCGAGCAGGAACATCGCGCCATGGTCGTAAGCGATCTGGACCAGTTCGCGGATAACGCTCGCGCAATCCTCGAAACCTTCCTCGGTGCGATTTTTGGGATGGTTCACCCAGTCGCTGTCCGGCGCGAACGTGCCCGTCTCGGAGATCACATAGGGGCTGCCGAGTTCCCGCGCGTGGCGCAGGATCGTTTTGAGATGATGAAGCCGCTTCTTGCGTTCCGCTCTGTTGGGATGGACGAGGTTGGTGTAGCCCGATACGCAGCAGATCGGTAGGTTGTGATCGCGAAATACATCGCGGATGGCGCGGCACTTGTCCCTGGTGATCGCCTCGGTCGATAAGTCCATGTCCTTGAAGGCCAGGTCGAGCTGGACCGTCGTCATGCCTTGCGCCTGGATTTTCGCCGCCGTCTCCTTGAGGCCATAGGGGTAGTAGCCGGTGAAGATTCCCACATGCATCATTGGCGTCGCCTCCTTTTCTTCAAGCTCTTCAGATGCTAAATTCGGACAAGGCGACGGACCTGTTCTGCGCGATCGAGCGATAGCCCGCCTCGACCAGCGCCATCGTCTTCAAATTGTCCGCGCCGTTGAGAATGGGCGTTTCGCCCTTGTCGAAAGCGTGTTGCAACTGTTCCATGACGCCCGCAAACGCATGGGGAAACCACATCGTCGCCCAGGTCGGTTGGACCCATTCCCCGCCCGTGGACTGCGCCGCATACCGCAAAGTCGAAGGGCTGCCCATCGGATAGTCCGGCCACCCGATCGACCCGATCGCTAGGCCTTTCGAGCCCTCGACCCGCCATTTTATATAGATGTCGGACCCGCCGCCTTCGCTGGCGGGCCCCGCCCAGACATCCTCCATCGACACGGCGAGCAAGCCTCCAGGAAAGCGCAGGGTCGAAATCGTGATGCCGTCGGTATGAGCGAAAGCCGTCCGTGGATCGGTCCTGGCGATCGTTGTGATGCTGTCGGGGTCGCCGAACAAATAGCGCAACGCGTCGAGATGGTGGATCGACATGTTGAGCAGAGTCAGACGATCGTAGTTTTCCAGAAAGTTTTGCCAGTGCGGGATCGCCCGCATTTCGATCGTGGCGAGCACCGGCTCTCCCAGATCGCCGCGCTCGAGCAACTGCTTGAGCACGCGGATCGACTGATCGAACCGCATGTTCTGATTGACCGACAGAACCTTGCCGGCGGCCTCGGCCTCTGCAACCAGCGCCCGCGCAATATCGAAATTCATGGCGATCGGCTTTTGGGCGAGGATCGCTTTGATGTGCGGTTGCCGAAGCGCTTGGCGGATTAGATCGGGCTGCTGGTCTGGCGGAAAGGCGATGTCGAGAATCTCGACTTGCGAATCCTCGATCAACGCGCCGGGATTCTCGTGCACCGTCGGGATGTTCCAGCGCGCTGCGACCTGCACGGCCCTGGCTTTCGTGCGCGAAGCGATGGCGACGACCGGAAAGCGCGCTGCGGCATAGGCGGCCAGATGCACATCGGCCATGATGAAGCCTGCGCCGATGCAACCAATTCTGAAACGCCGACATCTTATCGGCGCGTCCGGCGCAAAGCCCAGGCCATCGGCCATGGCGTTCCTCCTTCTCGGCGCTCGGGTTAACCCCGATAGTTTTGCATCGCGATCGGAATTTCCTTGGCCGTCAACTCCGCGAACCGGGCACCCATTGCTCCTGATCGACTAGCGCGCCCGTCATCGGACCGGCGGCGTCGCCGAGCAGGAATAGAACCAGCCGCGCCACGTCGTCGACCTGGAACAATTGGCCGAACGGTTGAGAGGCGGCCGCCTTTTCCAGCCAACCATCGCCGTGGCCCAGCGTGACGCCTTGCATCTGCCGTTCGCCCGGCGTGTCAGTCCAGCCCAAATTGACGCCATTGACGCGGATGCGATCGAACCGATGCGCATTGGCAGCGTTTTTGGTGAGCGTCGCCAATGCGCCTTTCGTCGCCGAGTAGATTGCAAGATCGGGTGCGCCGCAATGAATATTGGTGGAAAGAATGTTGACGATCGAACCGGGTGCGCGGCGGCGGCGCATGTTGGCGATCGCGCCCTGCATAAGGAAGAACGGCGCGCGCGCATTGACCTGGAAAAGCCGCTCCCACATCTCCAGGTCGCCATCGACGAAGGAAGCGCGGTCGGTGAGGGCGGCCGCGTTGACGAGGGCGTCGATCCGCCCAAATCGTTCGATGCAGGCCGAGACGATCGCCGCCGGCGCGGCGGGATCGAGAAGATCGGCAATATGCACGGCGGCGGGCGCGCCTAGCGCGGCCACTTCCGCCGCGACCGACGCGCCGCCGTCGGCCTCGCGCCCGGTTATCAGAACGCCGCCCGCTCCCTGACGCGCCGCCTCCAACGCAATCGCGCGCCCGACGCCCTGCGTCGACCCTGTAACAAGGAGAATTCGTCCCGCTATGCTCATTGACCGCTCATGTCGTTCGTTTCCCCTTGCTGGCGCTCATCGCGCGATGAGCGCGACCGACGTGGCGGCCGATGCGGCCGACAAAATAAGCCGCCTTTCGGCGCACCGTGAATAGGCTCGGAGCTGCGGCGGCTTCACCACCTCAGGAACGCACACTCTCGAAGCCCTGGAACATCGTGTCTGCAAGGCCGCAAACGCCGACGTCGAGCGCGAACAAGGCGCCGGCGAGAGGCTGTGCGGCGAGCCTCGTATCGTCGAGGCCAGTTCGCGCCGAGGTGACAAAAAGGGTAGCAAGATCATCGCCTCCAAACGCGCAGCAGGTCAGCCGCGAGCACGGCATCGGGATGGTTCGATCCACCCGGCCGTCGGGACTGTAACGCACGAGGCGCGCGCCCTCCCATTCCGCGTTCCACAGATATCCCTGTGCGTCGACGGTCGAGCCGTCGGGAAAGCCTCCCTCGGCGCCGATTTCGGCGAAAATCGCGCGATTGGAGATCCGGCCTTCGTCAGGATCGTAATCGAAAACGAAAATCTTCTTGAGCGGCGTGTCGGCAAAATACATCTGCCGCCCGTCTGGCGAGAAAGCGATCGAATTAGAGATCTGGACGTCGCCGAACAGAATGCGCGGTGGCGATTGTCCGTTATAGCTCCAGACGTGACCGAGCGGCTGGCGTCCCGACGGCGCTTCGTCCATCGTGCCGAAGACGAACCGGCCTCTTCGATCGAGTTTGCCATCGTTGAGGCGCGTCGTCGGCAGGTCCGGTTCGATCGCCGCAAGCGGCTCGCGCAATCCCGACCTAAGATCGAAACGGGCAAGGCCGCTGGCGAACCCCGCCAGAATCGAAGCGCCGCCTGACGCGGCAAAACAAGCAAGACGCTCGGGCAAATCGAGCTTCTGGGCCGTTCGCGCAACCGGATCATAGGACCAGAAGGCCTTGCCGATTATATCGGTCCACAAAACCCTACCCTGCGCCGGGGACCAGACGACACCCTCGCCGAGCTGATTGGCCGCATCGACTGCGATCTCCGCCCGTTCCTTAAAATTCGGTGGCTGCATTTTTTCGATCATGGGCGGTTTTGCGGCAAGGCGACGGGTCTTCGAAACGGCAACTTCCCGGAGCCCATCATAAATTCTATTTTCCAGAAAGCGCGTGTTCGGGCGCCGACGAAAGTGCTCCGCCAGCGAAGAAGCGTCTCATGCGAGGGCTCAGCTCACACCGGCATTCTCGGTCTCGCGTCTCGGAAAGGCGAAAGTCAGGTTTCGGAAAGCAGCGTCAACTTTGCTTCGAATGTGACGCCCGGGGCCTCTCTAGCCATACCGGTCATCTCTACCGAAGTGTCGGTCGAGCGTCCTTTGAGACACATGTGGACGCCACCCTCTAGACCGAATATCGACGGGGCGCCGGCTGCGTCCGAATGTTTCGCGGTGACGACGGCGCCAGCGAACGTGCTGGCGCTTTCATTATAGGTCCCGGTGTAAAACATCCGGGAATCGCCGCCCCGAATCTTGCCGTTGTCCAAGACGACGACGCCGGAGCCCTCTCCCAACTGAGTCTTGAAGCTTACCTTGTAAAGTCCATTCTTCATGGCGGTCCTCCCACCCTTGAAAGTCTTTCGAACGCCAATCTACTCCTTCGCGGCGGCTTGTCAGCACCCGAATCGCTCCGCCGACGATATGGCGTCGGCAAAATCGTTGGAAAGGGACAATTTTAGCCTCGGCGAGGCCGTCGTCTGGCCAAGGCAGACGCGCCGCGAGCGGCCGCCCAAGCGCTTCAGCGCAGGCCGCCATCGACGATCATGCATTGCTTGGAGATCATCGCGCTGTCGGCGGAGGCGAGAAACAGCGCCGCCCTGGCGATTTCATCGGCGAGCAACACGCGGTTAAGGCATTGGCGCGCGACGATGTTCTTAAGATCGCTTTCGCTGATCCACAGCCGCCTTTGGCGTTCCGTGATGACGGCGCCGGGCGCGATCGCATTGACGCGGATATTGTCGGGACCAAATTCCCGGGCCAGACTATTGGTCAGACCGATGATTCCCGCCTTTGCCGTCGCATAAGCCGTCATCCGCGCCCCACCGGCCATCCAGGCGATCGAGGAGAAGTTGACGATCGAGCCGCCACCGATCTCCCGCATGTGCGGCCGGACCGCCTGGGCGGCGAAGAATTGGTGATTGAGATTGAGCCCCATCGCGCGATCCCAATCGGCCTCGCTGACGTCGTCGACGTCTTGACGCGTATCGTTGGCCGCGTTGTTGATGAGAACGCCGATCGGCCCTATGCGCTTGCCGACCTCTGCAATCGCGGCGCGCAACGCCGCTGTGTCCATCAGGTCGCAGGGGAGGAACAGAGGCGGCGCGCCGCGCTTGCCTAGGCCCTCGGCCAGCACCCTCGATTCGGCCTCCAATATGTCGACGAAGGCGACGGACGCGCCTTGCGCGGTAAAAGCCTCGACCATGGCGGCGCCGATCCCCGAGCCCCCTCCAGTAATGAAGACCACGCGGCCCTTTAAGCTCGGATACTTGGCGAAAGACACGGCGCGGATTCTCCAGAAGCGGGACGGGTTGCGGGTGGGGCCAGATTTCGAACGGCCAGACTGCGATGCCCCTCGATCAAGCCAGTTCGCTGACGCTTCTGGCGGGGCGAAGCGGTGCTGGTTGATCGTTTCGATCAAGAATCATCTTACCCTAGCTGATCAACTGCTCGCTCTGTGCGTCGAACAAGCAAGCCTTCGACATGTCGAGCGAAAGCGTGACTGTCTCGCCGACATCGGGCGCCTCGTGGGGTTCGAAACGCGCCGTCACTTCGCGCCCGGCCAGGCGCAAGCCGACCATCGTTTCGGCGCCTGTCGGCTCGACGAGTTCGACGGTGGCGGGGACTGTGGCGCTCGCGCGCTTGTCGGCGGCGCGCTCGGCGTGGTGAAGCGAGATGTGCTCAGGCCGAACACCGAGAATGACGCCGCGCGCGGCGCCCTGCCGTGTGAGCGGGGCGGCCAGATTCAGCGTCAGCGGCCCATCCTCGCCGTTGGTCAGTTTGAGGCTCATCCCCTGTCCATCGGCGATTTCCGCGGCGAGGAAATTCATCGAAGGCGAGCCCATGAAGCTGGCGACGAACATGTTGGCCGGCCGATCGTAGACCATTCGAGGCACGTCAAATTGCTGCAATTCGCCCTTATGCATGACGGCGATGCGGGAGGCCAAGGTCATAGCTTCGACCTGGTCGTGCGTGACGTAAATCGTCGTCTTGCCGACGCGCTGATGCAGCCTTTTGATCTCCGAGCGCATCTCGACGCGCAATTTGGCGTCGAGGTTGGAAAGCGGCTCGTCGAACAGAAACAGCTTAGGGTCGCGCACCAAGGCGCGGCCCATCGCGACGCGTTGGCGCTGGCCGCCCGATAATTGCCCGGGCTTTCGTTGCAGCAAGGGTTCGATCTGCAGCAATGCGGCCACGCGCTTGACCGCCTCGTCCTGCACGCCCCGCGGGACGTGGCGACTCTCCATGCCGAAGGTGATGTTCTGGCGCACGGTCATGGTCGGATAGAGCGCGTAGGACTGAAACACCATCGCAATGTCGCGATCCTTCGGCGCGACGGAATTGACCAACCGGCCGTCGATTCGGATTTCTCCCGACGAAATCGTCTCCAGGCCTGCGATCATCGCCAGCAGCGTGGACTTGCCGCAGCCCGACGGCCCGACCAGCGCGACGAATTCGCCGGTGCGCGCCTCGAGGTCGACGCCCTTGAGAACCTCCACGGGGCCAAAACTCTTGTGCAAATTCGAGATCGTCAGCGACGACATGCCCGCTCCGTCACTTGATTGCCCCTTGCGTGAGGCCCCGCACGAAATATTTGCCGCCGAAGAAATAGATCAGCAGCGGCGGAATGGCGCCGATCAGGACGCCGGCGCTCATCACATCATAAACTCTCACATTGGTGCCCCCCGTCGCCATGCCCACCAGTGAGGCGGTGATCGGTTGTGCGCGGCCAGCAGTGAAGACGACGCCGAAAAGATATTCGTTCCAGATGCCGGTGAATTGCCAGATCACTGTCACGATGAGGATGGGCGGCGACAGCGGTAGGATGATCTTGAAGAAGATTCGCCAGAAGCCAGCGCCGTCGATCCGCGCCGCCTTGATGAGGTCGTCGGGAATGTTGATGTAATAGTTGCGGCAGAACAGCGTCGTGAATGACACGCCCTGTACGCAATGGATCAATACGAGGCCAGTGATCGAATTGGCGAGACCGACCTGGCCGAGGATGAAAGCCCAGGGCATCAGTGAAATCTGGCCCGGCATGAAAACGCCGAACATCATGCAGGTGAAGATGACTTCGGAGCCGTAGAACCGCCATTTCGACAAGATGTAGCCATTCAGCAAACCAAGCATTGTGGAAATGATCGTCGCGGGAATTGTCATTTCCAGCGAGTTAAAAAAATTGTGCTGAATCCCCGCGCAAGTTCCTCCGACGCAATAGCTGTTCCACACCGTGCTCCACGCTTTGAAGGAAAAGCTGTGCGGGAAACCAATGAGACCGTTCTGGATAATTTCGGGCAGCTCGCGAAACGAATTGGCGACGATGACAAATAGCGGCAGAACATAGATGAACGCGAAAAACGTCAGGAACGCGTAAACGCCGACGCGTCCGGCAAAGTGCCGGCGCGCCGCGGCCGAGGCGGCAGCATCGTCGATTGTCGCACGGATGGCCGCGTCAACCATGGCCGGACTCCGCGCGCCTGCGCCAGACCAGCCAGAGCGCATAAGGAACCAGCACGACCGCAAGCGCGGCGAGCATCAAGATCGCGGCCGTTGCGCCTTCCGCGATCTGCCCGCGCTGAAACATCAGGTCATAAACATAAGTCGCCGGGAATGTCGTCGAAACACCCGGGCCTCCGTTATTGGTCAGGGCGGCGACGAGATCGAAGGTCTTGATCGCAAACTGCAACAGCACCACCGTCACCGCGATCGCGATAGGCGCGATTGTTGGAATTATCACCTTGCGATAGATGCGAAACATCCCTGCGCCATCGATCTGCGCCGCCTTTACGAGATCGGGATCCACCGAGCGCAAGCCCGCCAGAAACAGCGCCATCGCAAAGCCCGACGATTGCCAAATGCCGGTGGCGATCACGGCGTAAATCGCGAGGCGGCGATCGGTCGTCAGGCGAAACGTGAAATCCGTCCAGCCGAGGTTGCGTACGAAAAACTCAATTCCCGCGTTGGGACTGTAGAGCCAAGCCCACACCGTGCCGGTGACTGCGAACGAAACCGCGAGCGGATAGAGGAAGATCGTTCGCCAGATCGCTTCGCCGCGCACCCGCTGGTCGATCGCGATGGCGAGGCCAAGCCCTATCAAGATGGCGAAGACAACATAGAGCGCGCTGAACAAGAACAGGTTGCTGTAGGCGATCTGCCAGCGCTGGTTCGCCCAGATCGAGATGTAATGTTGGAAGCCAACGAAACCGTAGGTCGGCAGCAGCGAGCTGTCGGACAGCGAAATATAAAACGTCCATATCGTGAAGACGAAGACATAAATGAAGCTGGCGGCCAAGGACGGCGCCAGGACGATGAACGGCATCGCCCGCTGCAGCCTTTCGCGCAGCGATGGGCCGGCGGCTTGCGCCGCCAATGTCGTCGCTTCAGTCATCCGGCGTTTTCGCCCATTCGTGGGGAAAAAGGGGTGCGTGCGCGGCCGAAGCCGCGCACGCTGGGCGGCGTTCCTCTCAGGACTTCTGCGCTTCGACCGCGTCCGCCATCGCATTGGCGGCGTCCTTGGCCGACATGTTCGGCGTGTTCACGAAGGTCGTGATCACCTCCATCATGGCGCCGCGGTATTTCTGCAGCACTGTCATATTATGCGCCATCGAGCGCACCAGCGTGCCGCCGGCGATCGAGGCCTGCAGATCCTTCTCTGAGGTCTGCTGGCAGGGATTCCAGCCCCCCTTCGAAAGGTCGATGTCGAGCCGCGCCGGGATCGAGCCCTTGGCCTGGTTGAACACCGTCTGGAACTCAGGCGACAGGATCAGATGGGCGAGCAGTTTCTGACCGGCGATATAGTCGGGATCCTTCTGCGTGAAGAACACGACCGAGTCCGAATTGAGGATGAAGCCGGGCTTGCCCCAATCGGTTGGCGCCTGTTGGCAAACGTAGTCGGAACCCTGTTTCATGCCGGCAGCGGTCAGGATGCCGATCTCCCAGTCGCCCATGATGAAAAAGGCTGCATCGCCCTTCTTCAGCATCGCCGTCGTCGTGTCATAATCGCGCCCGGCGATCGCCGGATCCATATATTTGGAGATCATCAGGCGATATTGCTCGAACGCCTTGATCATGTCCGGGCTGCGCATGGCGGCCGTGTCGCCTTCGACGAAGGCTTTGCGGAAGAGATCGATATTCTGGCCATAGACGACGACTTCGAAGGTCGTGGCGTCCGTCCAGTCCTGGCTGAAGTGGGCCAGGCAAATGACTTTCGCCGCAACCGCCTTATCGCAGGCCGCGTTGAACTCGGCCCAGGTCTTCGGCAATTGGGTGATGCCGGCCGCCGCCATTCCCTTGCTCGAGCCCCAAATCCAGTTGATTCGGTGGATGTTCATCGGCGCCGCGACCCATTTGCCGGTTGGCTTCATCACGGGCAGGAGTTCGGGCGCGACGACCTTTTCCCAGCCCTCTTCCTTGGCCTGGGCGTCGAGGTCGGCGGTCTTGCCCGTCGCGTTCCACTCGGCGATTTCCGGGCCCTTGAGCTGCACGGCGGGCGGCGCATTGCCGGCGATGACGTCGGCGCGCAATTTAGCCAGCGTATTGGCGGTATGGCCGGCGATCGAGGTCTGTTCCCATTTGCCGCCGGCGGCGGTGAACATCTCGCCTAGCTTGGCGATGGCAGCGGCGTCCGAGCCGCTGTCCCATTGATGCAGCATATTGGTTTTGGGTTCGGCCAGAGCCCCGCCGGCCATCAGCCCAAGGCTCATGACGCCCGCTATCGCTGTCGCATATCCACGATTACGCATTCGCTGATCCTCCCTGTTTTTCCGCCCTTGCTCTCTTATCGAGCTTCGGGATCGTTCTACCATCTAACATACTACGCCACAACGTCGCGCTTCATTCGCCGATCGCTTGGCGATTGGCCTCCAGCGACTGGCGCGCGCCGGCCGCAAGAAGTTCGAGATCCGACGTCGCAAGCAGGATGCGCACGCCGCGCGCAATGAGGTCGCGCTGCTCCGTTGGCTTGGAATTTATGCCAAGGCACACCGGAATTCCGGCGGCCTTGGCGCGCGCGATGATCTTATCGAGCGCGCCTTTGTTGGTTGGATGCTGATGCTGGCGAAAATGCCCCGTCGTGCCGGAAAGATCGTTGGGGCCAATCGCCACAGCGTCGATGCCGGGCACGGCGAGATATTCGTCGATGATGTCGAGCGTCGCAATATCCTCGATCTGCGGCATCACGAATAGAGCCTCGTTGGCGGCCTTCACATAATCCTCAATGTTGCGGTAGTAATTGGAGGCGCGGCGCGGGCCAAATCCGCGCCCGCCCTGGGGCGGATAACGGCAGGAGCGCACCAGCTCCCTGCATTCCGCGACATTGCGCACCATCGGCGCCATTATGCCTTCGACGCCCATATCAAGCGCCTGCTTGATGCGCACGTGATCGTTCCAGGGAACGCGCACGATCGGCACGGTGTCGGTCCCGTTGAAAGCCATCAAAGTCGTTTGCAGCGTCACCAGATCCCAGGCGCCGTGCTCGGTGTCGATCAACAGGAAATCGAAGCCGACACGCGCGAGAAGCTCAGCGGCGACGGGATCGTTGAGGCTGAGCCAAGCGCCGAATATCGCCTTGCCGGCCTTCAGCTTGCGCTTGAGCGCTAGCGCGCGTGAAAGCGAACCCCAGCCGCCAGTCGTTCCTTGCAATCCTTCGGCTTCAGACAACGACTTCCTCCTCGCGTTCGATCTTGTCGGAATCGAGATCCATGTTGGCGCCGACCGCATGGGGCAGATGGATCGAGCCATCGACCGGCCACAGCGGGTGCTTGAGAAAATGCATGTGTAGGTCGTTCCACTTGACCAGGTATTCCTGATAGGGCGTGTGGATGGGCGATTGGGTGACGCTGAAATGGATGCCGATCGGGGTCGAATGGCCGTGCGGGATCGTGATGAGATCGTGGGTCGTCGCATAGGCGGCGATTTTGAGCGTCTCGCTGAGGCCGCCACACCAGTAGATGTCGGGCTGCAGAATATCGAGCGCGTCCTTCTCGACGAACCGTTTGAAGCCCCAGCGCGTATATTCGTGCTCGGCGCCTGACAGCGGAATGCGGGTCTTGGCTTTCAGCTTCACATGGCTGTCGATGCGGTCGGGCATGAAGCATTCCTCGATCCAGCGCGGGCGGAATTCCTCGATGCGCGAGCAGAAATCGACGGCGTAATCAAGATTGAGGCTCTGCCAGCAGTCGATCATCAAGTCATAGTCGTCGCCTAAGGCCTCGCGCAGCGTGCGCACAAGCGCGACATTTTTATTAAGACCTTCGTAGCCAGCCATCGGCCCGTGGCGGATGAACCATTTCTGCGCGGTATAGCCCTTGGACTTATACGCCTGCGCCCTTTCGCGCACCTTGCCCAAGTCCTCGATGGCATAGCCGAGCATCGAGGCGTAAGCGGGGACCTGATGGCGCGTCGGGCCGCCAAGGATGCGCCAGATCGGCTGCGCGAAGACCTTGCCCTTGAGGTCCCACAAAGCGCAATCGATCGCCGAGATCGCGACCATCGAATAGCCCTGGCGTCCGTGAACTTGCAACCGATGCATCTGGTCCCACAGCAATTCGATGGCGAGGGGGTCCTTGCCCAGGATAATGGGCGCAAGCTGCGTCAGGATGAGATGCGATGCATCCTGCCAGACCGGACCGGCCGTGCCGATCACGCCGTCATCGGTATGTATTTCCAGGAAGTCCGCGTTGATCTTCAAATGGCGATCGTCGATCTGGGTTCCGCCTTCCCAGAGCTTCTGATCGCGATATTCGGGATAGATGTCGATAGGACGCACGAGCCGCTCCTCCCAGAACGGCCCGTCGGTCGTCAGGGTTCCGTAAAGGCGGCGAATTTTCACCTTCGTGATCTTCATTTGACGGCCCCCCTTGCTTCGGCATCGGTCTTTTCGCCTCCGGCTTTCGCACCGGCGTTATGGCCCGTGCGCGCGGCTTCGATTTCGCGGCGGAACATTTCGTAAGCGTTATAAACGTGTTTGCCGAGCCGGCGGACTGCGTCGGCGTCGCGCCCTTCCTTCAGAGCCTTGACGATTTCGCGGTGTCCCCGCTGCGATCCGGCGATCTGGCGGCGGCTGCGGGTTAGACGATAGCGGATCGCGCGCACCCGGCCGGAAATGCGCTTATAAGCCTCAATCAGTTCTTCGTTCGCGCTCGCCTTGACCAACGCGTCATGAAACGAATTGTCGAACGCCTGATACGGCCCGGGATCGACGACGCGCGCAACTTCCGCGGCTCTGGTCTCCTGTTCGAGACGCGCAATTACCTCAATGCGGTTTCGCGACAGGGCGATGCGCAACGCTCCGGTCTCGAGGACCTCCCGCAATTCGCAGATATCGCGCAATTCGGCCAGGTTATATTGAAAGACGAACGTGCCGCGTTGCGGACGCACTTCGACAAGGCGCTCGGTCTCGAGTCTCAGAAAGGCCTCGCGGACCGGCGTGCGGCTGACGCCAAGCTGTTCGGCCAGCACGCTTTCCGAGAGCTGCTCGCCGAGCACGAGCCGGCCCGAGACGATGAGCTCGCGAATTTGCGTGATCACCATTTCGGTGAGGGAGCGCGGGCGCGCGAGCCGTTCGAGCGGCGCGTCGGCGATCGATCCGGCATTCGCCATAATGGATCCGCCCTCCATGTTCAAACGACCGGCGTTATCGCGCCGCGGCCGGAAAACCAGCTGACGAGATTGTCGATCACGCAGGCGCCCATTGCGCGCGTCGTCTCCTGAGTCGAACTCGCAATATGCGGCGCGAGAACGGCGTTATCGAGCGCTTTGAGGGCGTCGGGAACCGTCGGTTCGTCGAAGAAAACATCGAGACCGGCCCCGCCCAGGCGCCCCTCGCGCAAAGCGGCGACGAGTTCGACCTCGTCGACCAGCCAACCGCGCGCGACATTGATGAAAATGCCGCGCGGACCGAGCGCGTCGAAAATCTCGCGCCTGACCATGGGGGGCGAACCTTTCGGACCGCCGGCCGCGCAGAGGAATAGAATGTCGGAATTCTCGGCAAGCGTTTTTGCGTCGGGAAAGGCTCGATAAGGGACGTCGCGACGAATGGGATCGACGTAGCCGATTTGCGTCTTGAAGGCTTCCAGCCGTCGCGCGACCTCGATGCCGATGCGGCCAAGTCCCAGTATCCCCGCTCGCATCCCGGTGAATTTGCGCCCCGGAGCCAGGCGCTCGACGCCCCATCGCCCGCTGCGCACGAAGCGATCGGCCAGCGCGATCTGGCGGCAACAGGCGAGCGCGAGCGCGATGGCGAGATCGGCGACATCGTCGAACAGGACTGGCGTCGTCGTCAGCACGACGCCACGCTCGCGGATGACGGCAAGATCGCTGGTCTCCAGGCCGACGCCATTGAGGGCGCAGATTTCGAGCTTGGGCATCAATTCGATGTGGCGGCGCGTCAGGCCCGCCATCCCATGCCCGACGGCGCCGCGGATTTGGCCGCCGATCCCAGCGAGAGCGGCTAAAGGATCGGGTTCGGCATAAATCTTATGCAGGGTGAAGCGCTGCTCCAAATCCTGCAGGACGAACGGCTGCTGCGCGCCGATTAGCGCAAGCTCGACACCGGGAAATGACCTAAATTCCGACATTGCGCGTCCCGACGAGGAATTGTCTCCATGCGCTCGGGTCCGGCGGGCCATTTAAGGCCGCTAGGCGCCGTCGGCGCTCGAAACGCGCCTCACTCCTCCCAAGTGCGGCTAGTGTGTAACATGTCAGTTGTGATTGCTGCAAGTCTGGAAGCGATTGTTCAGCGCCCATCGGATGGCGTTTGCATCATCGACGCCCGCCCCTCGTTGCGCATCTGACCCCCGGCATTGGCGGCGGCGCCGAAACAACAGCGAACGCTGCATCGCTCGCACATGACGCATCGAAACTGAGCGCGGCGCACAGTATCTGTGCGCCGGCGCCGGTTTGGCGAATTCTCGCGACGAGCTACGAACGGATTGTCGGCGCTTACGACTGGCACGACCTTTGCGTTCGCATCTCTTCAAGCGCGGCGAAGATGCCGTCGCCGCCGCGCTGATTTCCAAACGCACGATGTCGATTGGAGCGCCGGACGTCAGCGAAAGCGCTCGATCTCGGGACACAATTTGAATAGCCTAGGCTTGCCTACCTCCACTTCACCAGAGAAGGCGTCACGACAATGCAGAACAAATCTTGGTTGATGCGCTTCGCGGCCGGGCTCGGTCTGGCGGTCGCAATGGCGATGTCGCCGGCCGCGCGGGCGGAGACGCCCAAAGACGTGCTCGTGATCGGGCACGTCGCCGAACTTCAGACCCTCGATCCCGCCCAGGCGGTGACGATCAGCGACTTTCGCATCCTCTGCAACATGTATGAGGGCCTCCTGCACTACAAGGACCAGACCCTCAATGTCGAACCGGGCCTTGCGACATCGTGGACGATCAGCGACGACGGCAAGACGTACACGTTCAAACTCCGTCAGGGCGTCAAGTTCCACGACGGGTCGGAATTCGACGCCGACGCCGTGAAATTCAACCTCGATCGCGTCACCGATAAGAACAGTCCCTACAAGGACACGGGACCGTTTCCCTTCGTCTTCGAACTCGGGCCTATCGCCAATACCGAGGTGATCGACAAATACACCGTAGCGATCCACCTCTCGGCGCCTTACTCGCCGATGCTGACGATGCTGGCCGGCTCGATCGGCGGCTTAGTCGGCATCTCGCCCGCCGCCGTCAAGCAATATGGTAAGGAATTTAGCCGGCACGGGGGAGGCACCGGCCCCTTCAAGTTCAAGCTTTGGGAGAGCAATCAGCGCGTCGTGCTGGAAGCGAATCCCGATTACTGGGGCGGGGCGCCCAAGCTGAAGGGCCTCGTCTTTCGGCCCATCATCGACGAAAACGCGCGCGTCAGCGAAATGCTGTCAGGCGGCACCGACATCACGATCGAAGTCCCGCCGGACAATGTGGCGACTTTCACGTCGAATGCGGGCTTCAAATTCTACGAACAATCCGGCCCGCATCTTTGGTATCTGCTCCTCAACACCAAAGAGAAGCCGTTCAACGACAAGCTGGTCCGCCAAGCCGCCAATTACGCGATCAACAAGGACGCGCTCGTTTCCCAAATCCTGAAGGGAACCGCGAATGTGGCGGCCGGCCCGACGCCCCCGGCCTTTGCATGGGCGCATGACAACGACCTCAAACCCTACCCCTATGATCCGAATATGGCCAAGGATCTGCTCAAGAAGGCCGGCTATCCGGACGGCGTCGACGTCACTTTCTATGTGACGGAGAGCGGCTCGGGAATGCTTTCTCCCGTCATCATGGGGACCGCGATTCAAGCGGATCTCGCGGCGGTCGGCATTCGCGCCAAGATCGAGACCTATGAATGGAACACCTTCCTTGGCAAGATCATCCCGGGGATGGAAGGCAAGGCCAATATCGCCGAGCTTTCCTTCATGACCCAGGATCCCGACATGCATCCCTTCCTGGCGTTGAAGACAGGCGCGCCGGTCAATTCGGGTTATTATTCCAACCCGGAAGTCGACGCCTTGATCGAGCAGGGTAGAGCAGTGGCCGATCCGGCCGCGCGCGCGCCGATTTATAAGAAGCTCCAACAGATTCTAGCCGACGATGCGCCATGGGTGTACATCGCCAACTGGAAACAAAACTCCGTCGCCGCCGCTTCGGTTAAGGGCTATTCCCTGCAACCCTCGTTCCTGACGCCGTTCTACACAACCTACAAGGAATAAACGAAGGGCGGGGCCGCGCGAGCAAGGCGGGCCTCGCCTCGTCATTCCAAGGTCTTCGATGCTCAATTACACCTTTCACCGCCTGCTGTTGATGGCGCCGGTTCTGTTCGGCGTCACCGTCGTCGTTTTTCTCGTCATTTCGCTCATCCCTGGCGATCCCGCCCATGCCATTCTCGGCACTTTCGCGACGCCGGAAAACGTCAAGGAGCTCAATGCCGCTTTGGGTCTCGACAAGCCCCTGCCTGAGCAATATGTGATCTGGATTGGTCACGTCCTGACCGGCGATTTTGGACGATCCTACGTTTTGCATCGCCCGGTGATCGTTGAGATCGGCGATCGGCTTTTTCCGACCCTGCTGCTGGCCGGCACGGCGCTGGTGCTGTCGAGCGTGTTCGGCATTCTGTTCGGCATCATCGCCGCGGTGCGCCAGAACGGCTGGCAGGACAAGCTCATCACCGTCACCGTTCTCATCGGCATTTCGACGCCATCCTTCTGGCTCGGAATCCTTCTCATATTCTGGTTCGGCGTCCGGCTCGCCTGGCTGCCGGTCGGCGGCATGGTGGATCTGTTCGGCGATGGCGGCTTCGCCGATCTCGTGCGCCACCTGATCCTACCGTCCTTCGCGCTCGCGGCGGTCGCGGGCGCGGTGCTCGTGCGGCTCACGCGAGGCAGCATGCTCGAAGTGCTCCGCCAGGATTATATCCGCACGGCGCGGGCGAAGGGCCTCAGCGAGCGCAGCGTGATCTACAAACACGCGTTCCGCAATGCGTTCATCAATGTCATTCCAGTCCTTGGCATCGAAGCCGGCTTCGTTCTGGGCGGAGCGGTCTATATCGAGACGGTGTTCCAATGGCCCGGAATTGGCCGCATGCTTGTCCAGGCCATCTCAACCCGCGATATCCTGCTCGTCCAGGGCGGCGTCCTCATCATCGCCGTCGCCTATGTCTTCATCAATCTCGTCACCGATCTCGCTCAAAGCGTCCTCGATCCGAGGATTCGCCGCAAGTGACGATATTGATCGACAAGCTCGAGACTCCCGATGTCGCGCCCGCTGGCATGAGCGGCCGGCCAGGCGCGTTGCGGCGCCTGACTCAGAATCCGGTCGTCGCCTTTGGGCTCGCGATATTGGCCGTCATCGTCGTGATCGTGTTGCTCGCCCCCTTCCTGCCGCTTGCCGACCCCAGCGTTACGGATGTCGTCGACCGGTTGCAGAAACCCTTCTCGAACGGCCATCTCCTGGGCACCGACCAACTGGGACGCGATATGCTGTCCCGCCTCATCTGGGGCACGCGCGTAAGCCTCGCCGTCGGCCTGACCGCCGCGCTGGCGGCAGCCTTGGTTGGCTCGACGACCGGCATCCTCGCCGCTTTCTACGGCGGGACCGTCGACATGCTTTTGATGCGCGTCATCGACGTGCTGATGGCGTTTCCGTATCTGCTTCTCGCGCTTGCGATTGTCGCCGCGCTAGGGCCCGGCCTCATTAATGCGATGGTGGCGATCATCGTCGTCAACATCCCGTTTTTCGCGCGCACCGTCCGCGGCGCCACGCTGAGCCTCGTGAACACCGAGTTCATGGCCGCGGCGCGCTTGTCGGGCTCCTCTAATGTCGGCCTCGTGCTTTTCGAATTGCTCCCGAACGTGATGCCGACCATCGTCATCACGGTGTCGACGACGGTCGGCTGGATGATCCTGGAGACCGCCGGCCTCAGTTTCCTGGGTCTCGGAGCGCAGCCGCCTTTGGCTGATCTTGGCGGCATGCTCGGAAATGGCCGCAATCTGATCGAGGTTGCTCCCCATGTCGCCACGATTCCCGGCCTGGTGATCCTGCTTCTGGCGATCGGCATCAATCTAGTCGGCGATGGGCTGCGCGACGTGCTGGATCCGCGCCTCAAGGCGGGGGGTGTGGCGCGCACGCATCCAGCCACGGCGACCGCGCCAGTCAACCGCCGCAAGGGGCGCCTGACCTCCCGTCGCCGCGAGAGCGATTCTCTTATCGCCGCGCGAGGGCTCAAGGTGGATTTTACGATCGGGCGCGACGTCTACCACGCCGTTGGGGGAGTCGATTTTGCGATTCGACCTGGCGAGGCGGTCGGCATCGTGGGCGAATCGGGATCGGGAAAAACCGTCACGGCTCTTTCCATTCTTCGGCTCGTCGCCACGCCGCCCGGCCAGATCGTCGAAGGCGAAATTCTCTATCGCGAGGAGGACCTGCTGGACGCGCCGCTCAATCGTCTGCAGCAGATTCGCGGCAATCGTATCGCCTATGTTTTCCAGGATCCGCTCACGACGCTCAACCCGCTGATAAAGGTCGGCGAACAGATCGCCGAAAGCATGCGTCGCCATCAGGGGCTTCCTCGCGCCGAGGCGATGCAGCGAGCGGTCAAGCTGATGGAATCGGTGAGCATCGCCAACGCCGCGGCGCGCGCCAGCGCCTATCCGCATGAGCTTTCGGGCGGCCAGCGCCAGCGCATTTCGATCGCCATGGCGCTCGCCAACGATCCCGAGGTCATCATCGCCGACGAGCCGACGACGGCGCTCGACGTGACGACCCAGGCGCAAATCCTCAAACTGCTGAACGAGCTTCGGCGCGATCGCGGCGCCGCCCTGGTTTTCATCAGTCACGATGTCGGCGTCATCGCCGAGCTGTGCGACTTCGTGCATGTGATGTATGGCGGGCGCATCGTCGAGAGCGGTTCGGTCGCCGATGTGTTCGGCGGCCCGCGCCATCCCTATACGCGGAGGCTCCTCGCTTGCGTTCCCCTACTGGGTCGCCCGGATCGACCGATCAAGCCCATTCTCGGGCTGCCGCCGGCCACGAACGCGCTGCCTCCGGGTTGCGCCTTTGCGCCCCGCTGCGCAATGGCCCATGCAGAATGCCGGCAAGGAGAGATCGAGCCGGTTTTTGTCGGCGCCGACCATTGGGCGCGCTGCACTCGCATCGGCGAGATGGCGGCGTGAGCCAGGCTCTACTGAGGATTCGCGACGTCGTCCGTCTTTATGGCGGAGAACGGCGCATCTTTCGCGCCGCCGCTCCAGTCATCCGCGCGGTCGACGGCGTATCGATCGACCTCGATCGAGGCCGCACGCTCGGCATTGTCGGCGAGTCCGGATCGGGCAAGTCGACCCTGGCGCGATTGATGGTGGGCCTGTTGACCGTCACCTCCGGCGAGATCGAGCTCGACGGCAAAAGCGTCGCCGGGCTGTTGCGCGAGGATCGCAGGGCGCTCTATCGCCGCGTTCAGATGGTGTTTCAAGATCCCCTCGGCTCGCTCAATCCCCGCAAGACCGTGCGTGAAATTCTCGAGGCGCCGCTGAAGGCTCTATGCGGCATGGGACCTGCCGCCCGCCGGCGCCGCGTCGAGGAACTCGTCTCCCTGGTTCAGCTGAGGGCCGAATTCGTCGATCGTTACCCCCACGAATTCTCGGGCGGCCAATGCCAGCGTATCGGCATTGCGCGAGCGCTCGCCGCCGAGCCGGAGCTTCTCGTACTTGACGAGCCGGTTTCGGCGCTCGACGTTTCCGTGCAGGCCCAAATTCTCGCTCTATTGGCCGAGCTACAGTCTCGGATGAATCTCACCTATGTCTTCATTTCGCATGACCTGGCGGTCGTCGAGACGATCGCGAGCGAGGTCGCGGTCATGTATCTTGGCAAGATCGTCGAGCGCGGGCCGTGCGCGCAGATTTTCGCCAACCCTCAGAACGATTACACCCGCTTGCTGCTGTCTTCGATTCCACGAAATGTGGCGCAATTCGGCTAGCCCTCGAACAGCCGCCGGCGGCACGCCAATCTCAATCCCCTCGCATCCATCTCAAGGATAAATCCCGTGAGCGATGAACTGAACGCTGTTCTGGCTGAGATCGACGCTGGGCTTGAGGCTAGCCTCGAGCGTCTGTTCATTCTTCTGCGAATGCCCAGCATTTCGACCGATCCCGCGCACAAACCCGACTGTCAGCGCGCCGCCGATTGGCTTGTCGGAGAGCTCAACGGGCTTGGCTTTCGGGCTTCGGCCCATAACACGCCGGGCCAGCCGATTGTGGTGGCCCATAGCGCGAGCGCGGTGCGCGGGCCTCACATACTTTTCTACGCCCATTATGACGTTCAGCCCGTCGACCCTCTCGCTCTGTGGGAGACGCCTCCTTTCGAACCCAAGCTGGTTTCGGCAAAAAGCGGCGGATCCTGGATTCTTGGGCGCGGCGCGTCGGACGACAAAGGTCAGCTGATGACATTCGTCGAGGCCTGCCGAGCTTGGAGGAAGGTCGCCGGCGGTCCGCCGATCAAAGTGAGCATCCTCTTCGAGGGCGAGGAGGAATCCGGCAGTCCCAGCCTCGAAGCATTCTTGAGGGCTCACAAAAAGGAGCTTTCCGTCGATATCGCTTTAGTCTGCGACACCGACATGTGGGACTCCTCGACGCCGGCGATAACGACGATGCTGCGCGGCCTCGTCGGCGAGGAGGTCGAGATCACCTGCGCCAATCGCGATCTGCATTCGGGCATGTTCGGCGGCGCCGCGCGCAATCCCCTTCATCTGCTCGCGGGTATTTTGGCTGAGATGCGCGATCCCGACGGACGCATCACGATTCCCGGCTTCTATGACGGCGTCCCGGAAATCCCCGCCGCGGTGAAGAGACAGTGGGATGGACTTTCGTTCGACGAAGCCAAATTTCTTGACGATATCGGGTTGCGCATCCCCGCTGGCGAAAAAGGGCGCAGCGTCCTGGAGCAGATTTGGTCGCGCCCGACCTGCGAGGTGAACGGCATCACGGGCGGATATAGCGGCGCCGGATTCAAGACCGTCATTCCGGGCAAGGCGAGCGCCAAAATCTCGTTCCGCCTTGTCGCCGGACAAGATCCCATCAGGATTCGCGCTGCATTCCGCGACTTCGTGTCGGCGCGCCTGCCCGCCGATTGCTCGGCGAGGTTCACGTCCTATATCGAGGCGCCGGCCACGAGCCAGCCCTTGGACGGCCAATGGCTGACCCGCGCCCGCCTCGCGCTTGCGGAGGAATGGGGCCAGGAGACGGCGACGATCGGCAGCGGCGGCTCGATCCCCATCGTCGGCGATTTCAAGCGCCTCTTGGACATGGATTCCTTGCTGATCGGCTTTTCCCAGCTCGACAACCGCATCCATTCGCCCAACGAAAAATACGATCTTTCGAGCTTCCACGGCGGCATAAGGTCCTGGGCTCGCATCCTCGCCGCATTCGCTTCGTGAGGCGACAGCAGCGCGTACCTCAAGAAACAAGGGGGAATTTGTGAGCACCGATTCCATCACGATCGAAACGATCCTGGAGGCCGAAAAGCTGCTCGGCGTGACCTATTCGGAAACCGAGCGGGCCCTAATGCTCGACAACCTCGCCGGACAGATCGATCTTGCCAAGCGGCGACGAGGCTTTGCCTTGCCGCTGGCGCTTGCGCCGGCGGGCCTGTTCGATCCACGTCTGCCCACAACGATCATGCCCGAACCGGGCCGCTTTCATCCGAGCAACGGGCCGGTCCCGCCGCCGCCAGAAGATGACGCCGATATAGCGTTGGCGCCCCTGACGGCGCTGGCCGATTGGATCCGCACGCGTGCGATCAGTTCGGCGCGCCTGACCGAGATCTACTTGGAGCGGATCGCTCGGATAGGCCCGATGCTGGAATGTATCGCGGTGGCGACCCCCGAGCTGGCGCGCGATCAAGCGCGGCGCGCCGACGAGAGGCTGGCGTCCGGCGACTATCTTGGGCCGCTGCATGGGATTCCCTGGGGCTGCAAGGACATCATCGATACCGCTGGAATCGTCACTGGCTGGGGCGCCGAGCCTTATCGCGATCGGGTCCCCACAGCCGACGCCGCCGTCGTGCGCAAGCTTGAGGCCGCCGGCGCCGTGATGGTCGCCAAGACCACGGTAGGCGCGCTTGCTTATGGCGATATTTGGTATGGCGGCGTCACGCGCAATCCCTGGAACATGGAGGAGGGTTCGAGCGGCTCGAGCGCCGGCTCCGCTTCGGCGACCGTCGCCGGTCTGGTCGCTTTCGCGCTGGGCACCGAGACGCTCGGATCGATCGTCGCGCCCTCCCTGCGCTGCGGCGCGACCGGGCTGCGGCCGACTTTCGGGCGCGTGTCGCGCGTCGGCGCGATGCCGCTGTGCTGGACGCTCGACAAGATTGGGCCGATCTGCCGAGGGGTCGAGGATACCGCGCTCGTGCTGGCGGCGATCAACGGCCGTGACACGGAAGACCCCGTGTCGATCGGCGCCGCTTTCAATTATGACGCGACCGCCTCTTTGAAAGGACGGCGGCTTGGATATTTTCCCGCCGACATCGAATCCGCCGAGGCCGACGATCTCGACCGCGCCGCCCTCGAAGCGGCAAGAGCCTTGGGCGTCGAGCTTGTTCCGCTTCAGCGGCCGGACCTTCCCTATGAAACGCTCATGAGCGTTCTTTTTGCCGAAGCGGCCGCCTCTTTCGAGGATTTGACGTTGAGCGGCCGGGATGACGAACTCACCTGGCAGGAGCCGGGGGCGTGGCCGAACACCTTCCGCAAAGCCCGTTTCCTCTCGGCGATCGATCATATCCAGCTCGATCGATTCCGCCGCCTCGTCATGCAGACGATGGACGAGACATTCCGCGGCGTCGAGGCGATCATTGGGCCGCCGCTCGTCGGGCCGATGCTCGTCATCACCAACTTCACCGGCCACCCCTGCCTCATCCTGCGCTCGGGCTTCCGCCAATCGGAAACGCGCGGCGCGCTGTCGCTGGCGCGCGGCCGCATCGATCAGGGCAGCCCGACAAAAGGCCCCGTCCATACGATTCCGCATGGAATCTGCCTGTGGGGTCGTCTGTTTGGCGAGGGCGCTGTGCTCGAAATCGGCCGCGCCCTTGAAGAAGCGTTGAACGTTTGGCGACTCAAGCCGGCACTCGCCTGATCGCGCGCCGCCGGCGACGACAAGGGCGCGAACTAGGCCGTGCGCTGCCCATGGCCTAGCGACCTTGCCCGCGATCTGCGGCGGATAGGCCACGCGCAAAGATGCGTCGCGCTCCAGCCGAGCACGAGCGCAAAGCCGGCGATGACGAAGGCCTCAAAGGTTATGGGGACCGCCGGCTCGAAATCCTCGATCGCTTTGGTCGCGGTTGTCGGGTCGAAATTCTCCAGCACGGTCACGAGGCGGGTGAGGGGTCCGGCGCTTTGGAAAGCCGCCTGTTGGCGGGCTAGCCTTTGGGCGCGATCGACTTCCTCTTCGAGGGCGAGGCCGCGCTCGCGCGCCAGATCATCCGGGTTGCGCTTCAATCGGTCGATGCCTTGGGCGCGCGTGAGCGATTGGGCACTGGTCTCGCTGTCGAACTGCGCGATTATCCGATTGAGTTCGTCGAGCGCGCCCCCTAAGCGCTGTCGGTATTGCTGGGCGAATTCCGGCAATTGCGAGCCGACGAGGGCGCACAGGAGGCCGATCGCCAAAGCCAGTCGTCGCACCAGCACTTTTGCCCCCTGTCGCGGCTCTCGCCCTAATGTCACAACCTATCGGGGCCTTACGACCGTGTCATGGCCGCATATTGACGATGTCGACAAGGCGGCCTCATATCGGCTGCAAGATCTCCGAGCGCCCCGGCCGATGAACAACAACGATAGTGCCGTCCGAACAAGGCCATGGCCGATCTTCCAATCCTTCGCGGGCTGGCGCCCTGCCGATCTCGGGCCCGATGTCGTAGCGGGCCTGACCCTGGCGGCCATTGCCGTGCCCGAGCAAATGGCGACGGCGCGGCTCGGCGGTTTTGCGCCGCAGATCGGTTTTATCGCGATCACCGCCGGCGCGCTCGGCTTTGCGGCGCTTGGCTCAAATCGCTCAATGTCGATCGGCGCCGATTCGACGATCACGCCGATATTCGCCGGCGGCCTGGCGCTCGTCGCGGCGTCCGGCTCGCCTCACTACGTCGCGCTGGCCGCTATGCTCGCTTTGGTCGTCGGCGCGATTCTCGTCGCGGGCGGGTTGCTTCGGCTCGGCTGGATCGCCGATCTCCTGTCGATACCGGTGACCACAGGCTTTCTGGCGGGCATAGCGGGCCACATCATTCTCTCGCAGGCGCCGGCGCTGCTGGGAGTCAAGGCGCCCGGCGGGTCGTTCGTCGATGAGGTCATCGCGTTGGCCGGCGCTGTTGGGTCCGCCAATATCCTGACTCTCGCTATCGGCCTTGGCGTTCTGGCGATCATGCTCCTTGGCGAGCGCATCAATCCGCGCGTTCCAGGCGCCTTGATCGCTCTTGCCGGCGCCACCGTTCTTGTCGCCGTCTTCGGTCTCGAAAGTCATGGAGTCTCGGCTTTGGGCGCGGTCGGCGGCGTCATACCGAGCTTGCAAATACCCGATGCGTCTCTGGACGACCTGACGCAGATCGCTCCGCTCGCCTTGCTCGTCGCCGTCGTCGTGATGGTGCAGACCGCCGCGACGACGCGGGCCTTTCCTTCCGATCCAGATCAGGGGCCGGATGTGAACCGCGACTTCGTGGGGGCGGGCGCCGCCAGCATTCTGGCCGGGTTCACCGGAGCCTTTCCCGTCAACGCCAGCCCACCGCGCACCGCCGTGGTTGTCGAGACCGGCGGCGTTTCGCAATTGGGCGCACTCGTCTGCGCCGTCATCGTCCTGGCGCTCTCGGCCTTCGGCGCCGGCTTGCTGACCCACGTTCCTTATGCGGCGCTGGCCGGCGTGCTGCTGTTCGTCGCACAAAGGATCATTCGCGTTTCGACGATCCTTGACGTTTGGCGCCAGAGTTTTGCGGAATTTTTGTTGATCGTCGCAACAATGGCGGCGATTCTGTTTCTGCCGATCCAGCAGGGCGTCGCCATCGGCATCGTCCTGTCGCTGCTGCACGGCGTCTGGACGACGACGCGGGCCAAGACGGTTGAATACGCCCGAATTCCCGGCTCGACGATCTGGTGGCCGAAAACCTTCCCCGCCCAATCGGGCGAGATTTTGCCGGGCGTGCTGGTCGTCGCGCTGCAGGCGCCGCTGTCCTTTCTCAACGCCTATGATTTCCAGCGGGCGATTCAGGCGCATGTCGCCGCGCGCGCGCCGCCTGTTCGGTTGGTGGTGGTCGAGGCCAACAGCATCGTCGAGATCGACTATACCGCCGCTCGCGTAGTGGGCGCAGGCATCGGCCGGTTGCACGAGCAGGGAATCTCTGTCGCCTTCGCGCGGCTGGAATCGGTTCGCGCCCAGGAAGCCTTCGCCCGCCTCGGCCTTGAGCGATTGATCGGCGCGGATCGCCTCTTTCATACCGTCGAGGAAGCCGTGCAGGCGCTGGCGCCCCATGGCGCCGTCTGACGAAGCGACCCCCGTCACGGCGCCTTCATTTTACGATGTGACGCTTGGCGCCGACCGCGCGTAGGAGCCAAAGCGATTAAAATCTGTTTGAATGAGCGCTGTATTGTCGTGGCGAACTCGATTCGTCCCGGTGCCCCTGTCGGACGCCAGAGGCGGCTGGCGTCGACTCGAGGATGGCGTTCGATTTCCCTTTGCGATGAGGAGCCTTGCGCCTGTGACAGAAGTTCTCATCGGCGTCGTCACGATTTCGGATCGCGCCAGCGCGGGGCTTTATGAGGATAAAGGCGGCCCAGGCATTGAGGCGGCGCTGACGGCGATCCTCGCCACGCCCTGGCGCGCCGTTCGCCGACTCGTGCCTGACGAGCACCCTGTCATCGAGGCCGCCTTGCGCGAACTCGCCGATGTCGCCAATTGCTCCTTGATACTGACTACCGGCGGCACCGGCCCATCGCCGCGCGACGTGACGCCGGAGGCGACGGAGGCCGTTTGCGAACGCATCCTGCCGGGTTTCGGCGAATTGATGCGGGCCAAAAGCTTGACTGAAGTGCCGACCGCCATTCTTTCGCGCCAAATCGCCGGAACGCGGGGCCATACGCTGATCGTCAACCTGCCGGGCAAGCCATCCGCGATCCGCACTTGCCTTGACGCGGTATTCCCGGCCATCCCCTATTGCCTCGACCTGATCGGCGGCGACCGGCTTGAAACGAATCCGGCGGTCTGTCGGGCCTTCCGGCCGAAGAAATAGGGGGTGCGCTCCGAGATGGCTTCGCGCGACGAACGCGAAGCATTCCTTCGAATCGGCGAGTAGAGACCGCGGGCGTTATTCGTCTTCGCCGGCCTTGGGCGGAGCGGCGGGCGCCCCGGCGCTTTTCTTTTTGCCGCCTGCCTTCTTGGCGCCGCTCTTCGCGCTTATCGGATGCGCCGAGCACCAGCCGGGCAGGTAATTGGCCGCCTCGGTCTTGGCAAGTTCCAACGCCTGAGTAAGCGAGGCCTTGAAGTCCTTCCCGATCGCTTTGTTTTTGATCCTGCGGCGCAAAAAGTCGGCCCATAGGAATTCGGAAAAAGGCGTAGAATCCTTGGCGAACCCGCCCAGGCGCCGCAACTCGCCGGCCAGCGAGCGATACGGATCGTCCTTCAGGCCAGCGACCGTCTTCGGCAATTCCGAATAGGCGCGGCGTCGCCCTTTGCCGTCATAGGGATGGGTCCAGGCGCGAAAATCGAGGACTGTCCAAAACGCATCCTCGTCGAGTTGGTGCAGGTCGGCGATCACGATGGTGAAAACGCTTTTGACCCCATTGTCGTGCAACGCCCGCGCCAGATGGTGATGGTCGGTGAGATAGCGCTCCTTGCCGGGCCCGACAATGACGGGAACCAGATGAGAATCGAGAAAATCATTGAGCTTCTTGGGATCTAGCGCGCGCCACGCCTTCCGCTTTTCCTCCACTTCGCGCATTCCAAGCGTCATCTGGGTGGGGCGCAAGCTGAGAATGGGGGTCGGACTGAAAACCGGCTCCCACAAATGGTCAACCACGATTTTCCCTCCCGAAAAGTCCCCAAAGACCTAATCGCAACCTGCCGCAATCGGAGCTATGGGTCAATGAACGGGACGCGGGCGACGTCACAACAATTGGGCCCTCGCGCGTGGCCGCTTTCCGCCGCCGGCGGCAATTTGACCAGTCCGATCAAATCATGCTCTGTCCGGCCCAATGGGTCGCCTCTGAGCGCCGAATTTCCAGCAACCCCTTGAAGAAACAGATATGTGGCCTGAGCGTTACAACGCCCGCGAGGCGGAGCAAAAGTGGCAAAAAATCTGGGCGGAACGGGCGACGTTCGAAACGCACGGGGATGATCCGCGCGCCAAATATTACGTCCTCGAAATGTTCCCCTATCCTTCCGGGCGTATCCATATGGGCCATGTGCGCAATTACGCGATGGGGGACGTTGTGGCGCGCTACAAGCGGGCGCGCGGCTTTAACGTGTTGCATCCGATGGGCTGGGACGCTTTCGGCATGCCGGCCGAAAACGCCGCCATGCAGAACAAAACCCATCCCGCCGCCTGGACTTATTCCAACATCGATACGATGCGCGCCCAGCTCAAGTCGATGGGCCTGTCGCTCGATTGGTCGCGCGAGATCGCGACCTGCGACCCTAGTTATTATAAGCACCAACAAAAGCTGTTCCTTGATTTCCTCGAGGTCGGCCTCGTCGCGCGCAAAAAATCGAAGGTCAATTGGGACCCGGTCGACCAAACCGTGCTGGCCAACGAACAGGTGGTCGACGGACGCGGCTGGCGTTCGAACGCGATCGTCGTGCAGCGCGAATTGACGCAATGGTTCTTCAAGATCACCGACTATGCCGAGGATTTGCTTGAAGCGCTCGACGGTCTTGAGCGCTGGCCGGAAAAAGTGCGCCTGATGCAGCGCAATTGGATCGGCCGCTCCGAAGGCCTGTTGGTGCGCTTTGCGATCGATTCGGCCAGCGCGCCCAAAATCGCCCGGGAGGCCGGCGCGCAGGAATTGGAGATTTATACGACGCGGCCCGACACCCTGTTCGGCGCCAAATTCATGGCCTTGGCGCCCGACCATCCCTTGGCGAGCGCCGCAGCTCGCTACGACCCAAAGCTGCAAGCCTTTATTGAGGATTGCAAACGCATGGCGACTTCGCTCGCCGCGATCGAGACCGCGGAGAAGAAGGGTTATGACACGGGGTTGCGCGTCCTTCATCCGTTCGATCCGGACTTGCGCCTGCCCGTTTATGTCGCCAATTTCGTATTGATGGATTATGGAACCGGCGCGATTTTCGGTTGTCCCGCGCACGATCAACGCGATCTCGATTTCGTCCACGCCTATGGCCTGGGCGTTACGCCGGTCGTTTGCCCGCCCGGCCTCGATCCGACCTCTTTCACGATTGACAAGCAAGCCTATGAAGGCGATGGAATCATGATCCATTCGCGCTTCCTCGACGGGATGACGGTCCAGGCAGCAAAAAACGAAGTCGCGCGGCGTCTCGAGGCGCAACTGCTCGGCAATCAGCCGCAAGGCCGGCGGCAGGTCAATTTCAAATTGCGCGACTGGGGCATTTCGCGCCAGCGCTATTGGGGCTGTCCGATCCCGATCATTCATTGCGAGGATTGCGGCATCGCGCCCGTTCCGGTCAGCGACCTGCCGGTCGTCTTGCCGCAGGACGTGTCCTTCGAGCTGCCCGGAAATCCGTTGGATCGACACCCGACCTGGAAGCATGTCGCGTGCCCGCAATGCGGCGGTCCCGCCCGGCGCGAGACGGACACGATGGATACGTTCGTCGATTCGTCCTGGTATTTTGCGCGCTTCACCGATCCCACGAACGACAAATCGCCCACGACGCCCGACATCGCCAATCATTGGCTGCCGGTCGACCAATATATCGGCGGCGTCGAACATGCGATCCTGCACCTCCTTTATTCGCGGTTTTTCACGCGAGCGATGCGCCGCTGCGGCCATCTTGCGCTCGATGAGCCCTTTGCCGGCCTTTTCACGCAAGGGATGGTCGTCCACGAAACCTATCGGGCGGAAGGACAATGGATCGCGCCGGCGGAGGTGAGGATGGAATCGGGGCCGGACGGGCGCCGCGCGATTCTGATTGAGGGCGGCGTGGAAATTGAAATCGGCCCGGTCGAGAAGATGTCAAAATCGAAACGCAATACGGTCGATCCCGACGACATCATTTCGACCTATGGCGCCGATACCGCGCGCTGGTTCATGCTTTCGGATTCGCCGCCCGAACGCGATGTGATCTGGACCGAGGCGGGTATTCAGGGCGCGTTCAAGCAAACGCAACGTCTGTGGCGGCTCGTGTGCGAAATCGGGCGCATCGTCGGCGCCGCGCGACCCGCCATGCCACAGGCCTTTGCCGAGGAGGCGCATAAGATTCGCCAGGCGGCGCATTTGGCCCTGGCCAAAGTCGAAGATGAGGTGGAGCGGCTGCGCTTCAACGTCTGCATTGCGACGATCTATGAATTCGCCAATATTCTGGGCGCGGCGGTCGGTGCGATCGACGAGGCGGCGATCGGCGACGATTTGCGCTTCGCCTTTGCTGAGGCCGGCGACATCCTCGTGCAATTGTTCGCGCCGATGATGCCGCATCTGGCGGAGGAATGCTGGTCCGTGCTTGGACATGAGGGGTTGATCGCGGAGGCCGCTTGGCCGACGGCGGACCGCGCCCTTGTCGTGCGCTCGCTCGTCACGATGCCCGTCCAGGTGAACGGGCGCAAACGCGCGGAATTGACGATCGACCGCCGGGCCGACGACAAAACCGTCGAGGCCGCCGCTTTATCTCTCGACGCGGTGCGCCGGGCGTTGGATAATCGGGGCCCCAAGAAGGTCATTATCGTTCCTCAGAGGATCGTCAATGTCGTTGTCTGAGACTTGCCCGTTCGGCAAGACTTCGCCGCCAGGCAAGAATTGGCCGTGTTTCGCCATTCTTTTGCTCGCGCTGCCCGCCGGAGGGTGTTTCCAACCTCTCTATGGCGAGGCGGCCCATCCCGGCTTGACGGAAGATTTGCGCGCGATCGCGGTTGAGCCGATCAAGGCGGCCGCTCCAAACGGTCCGCTGCAAAATGATCTCGATCGCATCGACCATTATCTCGGCAACGATCTGATCGCGAATCTCAACGGCACGGGCGTAGGCCCGGAGCCGAAATACCGTCTGACCATCACGACCATGTTGCAGACCGCGACGCCGACCATTTCTTCGCAGATCGAGACGGCGAACGCCGCCACGGTGACGGTCACCGCCACCTATGCCCTGAAGCGGGTCGGCGTGGGGGAGACGATGGCGACCGGCACGGCCACCAACGCGACCGTCTATGACCGCACGGAGCAGCGCTTCGCCAATTTGCGCGCGCAACGCGATGCCGAGATAAAACTGGCCAAGTCTCTGGCCGATGAAATCGAACTGCGGCTCGCCGCGTATTTGGGCGAAAAAAAATAGCGCCGCCTGTTTTTCCCCATTGTGGGAGGCCTGAAAGCCCTCGCTCCCCATCGGAGGCTGTGCAGGGTCGGTGGTTTTCCAGGCGCCGCGTTTCGGACTTCCCGGATCGAATCGCCGCCGCCGCGAGCCGCCGCAATCCGTGCTAGGATTTGGACTTGCCTCGACTTTTTACGGGCCTCGAAGTACCTCTCGACATAGCGGCGGAACTCGCGATGCTCCGCGGCGGCATTTCGGGCGCGCGTTGGATCGATGTGGAGAATTACCACATCACCCTGCGTTTCATCGGCGATGTCGACGAACGCATGGCGAGCGAGGCCGCCGAAACGCTTGATGAGATTCGCCGACCGCCCTTCCTGGTCGCGCTTGAGGGGCTCAGCTGGTTCGGCGCCGACAAACCGCGCGCCATCGTCGCCAGGATCAAATCGACGGCGCCGCTCGTCGAATTGCAGGCCGATCAGGAATGGCGCCTGCGGCGCATCGGCTTGCCGCCGGAGCCGCGCAAATATATACCTCACGTCACGTTGGCGCGGCTGCGATCTTCCTCGCCCCACGCGGTCGCCAATTATCTGGGCACGCGCGGCTTTTTTCCCTTGCGCCACTTCGAGGCGACGCGTTTCCTACTATTTTCAGCGCGCGAATCCACCGGGGGCGGCCCCTATCTCATCGAGGCGACATATGGCCTGCGCGCATCGGGGGCGCCATGAACCTCAACATTGACGTTGAACGGCGCCGTGTGTCGCTCGATCCGCGCGATCCCGCCTTCTTCAATGATCCCTATCCCGCCTATCGCGCCATTCGCACCGCAACTCCGGCATTTTTCTGGGAGCAATATGAATTTTGGTGCTTTACCCGCCACGCGTCTGTGTCCGCGCTGCTGCGCGATCGGCGTTTCGGACGCCAGATCCTTCACCTGCTGAGCCGGGAGAAGCTCGGCTGGAGCGAGCCGGGCGCCCATCTGCGCCCGTTTCTCGATGTCGAAAGCCATTCGCTGCTCGAACTTGAACCGCCCGAGCATACGCGTTTGCGCCATCTCATCAGTCGCGCTTTCGTATCGCGGCAAGTCGAGCGTCTGGGGCCGCGTATCGCCGCGCTGGCCAATGAGTTGATCGACCGGTTCGAGGCGAGCGGCGCGGTCGATCTCCTCGACCAATTCGCCACGCGTATCCCGGTGATCGTCATCGCCGAATTATTGGGCGTGCCCGGCCAAATGTGGGAGCGCCTGCTCGACTGGTCGCATCGCATGGTCGCCATGTATCAATTTGGGCGCACTAGAGAGGTCGAGGACAGCGCGGCGGCGGCATCGCGGGAGTTCGTCGCGTTTCTGCGCGGTTATGTCGAGGCGCGGCGCGGCGCCAGGACCGAGGATCTCATCAGCCAGCTCATCGGCGCCGAATCGGATGAGGGTCGCCTCAGCGAGGAGGAATTGATCGCGACCTGCATTCTTTTGCTCAACGCGGGTCATGAAGCGACCGTTCACGGCATCGGCAATGGCGTCAAAGCGATATTGGAGAGACGAGTCGACCCCGGGCAAGCCCTTGCGACGCCGGCGGCAAGCGCGGCCCTTGTCGAGGAATTGCTGCGCTTCGACGCGCCGCTGCACCTGTTCACGCGCTATGCGCTGGAGGATGTCGAACATGACGGCGTTGCGCTGCGGCAAGGCGACAAGATCGGCCTGCTTCTGGGCGCCGCCAATCGCGATCCCGAGCGCTTCCCCGATCCCGACCTGATTGACGCCTCCCGATCGCCCAATCCGCACGTCGCCTTTGGCGGGGGCATCCACTTTTGCATCGGCGCGCCGCTCGCGCGCCTCGAAATGGAAATCGCGCTACCCATTTTGTTCCAGCGCCTCCCCAAACTGAGGCTCGCAGAGGCGCCGCGCTATCGCGACAGCTATCATTTTCACGGTCTAGCGGCATTGCCGGTCGAATGGTGACGGGGCAGTCGTTGGACTGGGGCTCGCGGGGAACGCCTTCAAATTGAGGAGGCGCCGCGAGGAGGCGAGCAACATCGCCATCGGCAAGGCTAGGCGCGGGATTTCGCGTCCCGGCTTACGCCTCTCGCGTTGGGCGCATTGTTCCAATCCCCAGTAAAATGCTATACAGCCCCTCGCTGGGGTTCCCAACGGCTTTCGGAGAGAAACCATGTCCGTCGGCGCAGAGAATGAAACAATGAGCAACGGTTCGTCGGTCGCGACGGGGCTGCCGAAGACCGGCGTCTTGCCAACCATGCGCGACGAGGCGGAGAACGACCGGGCCGAGGCGGAGCACAACACGATTTTCGATAGTCTTGTCAAAGTCGAAGGCGAAGTCGCGGGCCTTGTAGCCTATTCGATATACAAGCAGAACAAGAGGGCTTGGCTTCAAGATTTCATCAAGGCTTCCGGGCGGCCGCCGAGCGAGGCGGAAACACGGGCCTATATTATTGGCGAGAGCACGGACCGGCGCTTGGCGACGTATCGTCACCTTGCCGAAGCGACGCTCGCCGGACAGGGACCGGAGGCGCCGTCGTCGGCCGCGCGCACGATGCGCAAGGCGCCTGGCCGGCCCGCGTCCTTCTTCGTGGTTTGGGCGATCGTGCTGGTGGCGGCGATCGCCTTGCTCGCCTTCGCCCTGCATTCGGGCCTGGGCCTCGGCCCCGGCAAATAATCGACGCGCCATCCGCGCGCCGAGCGCCCGCGCGGTCAGAGGAACTGCGCGCCTTCCATGGCCGCGCGCAATTCGAATGTTTGGAATTGAGCGAAAATCGGCGCCACCCACGCCCTCAGACCCATGCGAATCACAATCGACATGTCGGATGGCGGCGTCAGCAGGAAATGCGACAGGGAGAAATCGGACGCTTCGAGGCATGCCCTGGCGGTCGTATCGAGCGCGCCGATCACGAAGCGGCGCCGTGAAGGAAATTGGGCGAGAATGTCGAGCGCGTCATGCCCAAGCGGCGCGGAGCCCTTGTTCGTCACGATAACCATGCACAGGTCCGGCCATCGTCTGGCCAGAGCGAGCGAAGCGGCCAGCGAGGCTTCCGTGGCGTCCGCATGGAACAGCACGATTGGCTGCGCCATGGCGGTTAGCGCCTCGTCCATGAAGCCGATCTCTTCGATCGTATCGAGAAAGCGCTCGTAGAAGCGGTGCCGGACGTCGACGATCTTCGGCGTTTCGTCGTGGACCAGCAAGCGGTCGAACATCGCGACCTGGCCCTGGACTTTTGTCGAGTCGACGATCGCGACGGCGTTGGGAAAACGCGCGCCGTAGTCAGGCTCCTGCGGATCGGTGTCAAATCCGGCGAAATTCCGGCCGTTAGCGATGAAGTAATCGCTCAGCAGGCGCGCGGTCGTGGTCGCCCCGGTCCGCTTATGGGGCGAGCAGCAGATATAGACCCTGGTCCTCCGCTGCATGGCTGAGACCGCGTTTTACTTCTTGTCGGCGGCGCCCGCGATCAGATCGAGCAATTGAATGCGATTGAATTCCTCGGCGATCTTGGCCTGCCACGTGCGCACATAGCCGCGCAGCACGAAGGAATGGGCCGCCGGCCGGCCATCGTCGGTCTTGTTGGCGACGAAGGTGGAAAAGGGCGCGCCGGCGATCTCGACTTGCTCGTAGGCCATTTCGCTGAGCTTGGGGATCGTCACTTCGTCCGCGCTGCGCGTGTTTGAAAAATAGGTTTGATAGGTTGCGGGATCCCATTCGAAGAACGTCGAGTCGTTGACGTGATTCTTGACGAGGAAATAGTCGGCGTCGGCCACAAACGGCGCGGTTTCGGCGATTTCATCCAGCGAGGCGATCGAGGGGCCGAGCACGTGAAACAGGATGAAGGTGAATTGCCCTTCATGCACCGCCTCGAAAAAGCCGACGTCGCGCAAGGCCCGCAATGTCCGCGCCAAGGCGCCGGCGCGCGTGTCGATGAGCGAGACCTTCACCTGCGTGGTGTTCAACGTGTCGAGGATTTTCATTTGATCGGACGTCGAATCGATGTCGACGACTTCGGTCATGTCGCCATGGAAGCGCTTCAGCGTGCCGCGCGGACTTTCCGTATCGAAGGCGCGCGTCAGAACGTTCTTGCCCGTGAGATAGTCGGCGAGCGCGCGCGCGACGGTCGTCTTTCCGACGCCGCCCTTGTCCGCGCCGACCAATATGACTGCTGGCTTCATCTTGGGGCCTGCTCCCGCACGAGGTCTGGCGATCGTCGGCGCCATGATCGGCGGTCGTCCGCCTCGCGCTTTTGACTTTGAGATCGGACGACGGGCCATCGAATATTCCTACCACCGAGGTTCCCGTGACGCGGGATAGGCGAACAGGCCGGCAGAAGACAAAGCAAATGCGTCAAAAGTCTGACGCAAGGTTCTGCCCAAGCATCTGGCGGCCGCGAGGGATCATCGCACGATGGTCAGACGCTTGGCGGCGCGGGTCAGACCCGTATAGAGCCAGCGGTTGCGATGTTCGCCGAACGCATAGCTCTCGTCGAACAACATCACTTCGTCCCATTGCGAACCTTGCGCCTTGTGGACGGTAAGGGCGTAGCCGAAATCGAGCTCGTCGGATTCTCGGCGTTGCGGATAAGGAATTTCCGCTTCGCTGCCCTCGAAGAATTGCTTGAGCACGGCGACCTTTGCGCTTGCGCGACCGAGATCGTCCTCGGGCTTCAGCGTCATGCGCACGAAATCCTTGCGCATCGCTTGCAATGAGCCAACGCGCCAGAGGCTGCCGTTGATCAGCCCTTTGGTCCGATCATTGCGCAGACAAACCAGCCGGTCGCCGGCCACCGGCAGCGGCTCCTTGATTCCAAGGAGATCGCGGATGCGTCGATTGTACAGGCGTCGCGTTTTATTGAGGCCGACCAGGACCTGGTCGACGCCAAGAACGGCGTCCGCTTCGAGCTCGTCGCGCCGGATCACGCGGCTCTCGCCATACTCGCCATAGGCCAGCTTGCCGCCATTGCGAACCTCTACCGAGAGACGAATGATCGGATCGTCTTGCGCCTGCCGGTGGATTTCAGTCAGCATGATATCCGGCTCGACCTCGGTAAAGAAGCCGCCGCCCTTGATCGGCGGCAATTGGGCGGGGTCGCCGAGCACCAGAATGGGCTTGCCGAAAGACAGGAGATCGCGGCCGAGCTCGGCATCGACCATTGAACATTCGTCAATCACGATGAGGCCGGCGCGCGAGGCGGGGCCATCATGGTTGAGCTTGAATTTCGGCGCTCCGTCGTCCGCCTCGGTGGCGCGATAGATCAGCGCGTGGATGGTCGTAGCGCCGGTGCAGCCCTTGGAGCGCATGACCAACGCCGCCTTGCCGGTGAAAGCCGCAAAAACCGCGTCGCCCCGTGCGTCTTGCGCGACATGGCGCGCCAGCGTCGTCTTGCCGACCCCCGCATAGCCGAAGAGACGAAACACCTGCGGCTCGCCCGCGCGCAGCCATCGGCCGACTCGGTCTAGGGCTGATTGCTGCTCGCTCGACCAGTCCATCGTTTGGCGCTCTCCGCTCGAGCCCGGCAGACCTCGAATCCGCCTCGCGGGCGATAAAGGTTGGTTTATGTTTTTGGGCTAAATTAGCAACCAGAACGATTGCATCGCAGGGCGCTTCGCCTGCGCGCCGTCCGAATGGTGCGGACTTGAACCGTCTGGCCCCATTACCATATTAGGGCGGACCGGAGCGCTCGGTAGAGTGATTTCGGGTCAGGTATGAAAGCTGGCGAGGCGCTTCGAGCGCGAAGGCTTTGCCGGTGAAGCGCCGAAAGGGCTTCGAATATGGTGCGCGTGGCTGCATTGAATTCTCCGTTTCTGCTCGGCTTCGACGAGATCGAGCGCGCGCTCGACAAAGTGTCTAAGGCGGCGTCCGACGGCTATCCTCCCTATAATATTGAGAGAATTGCCTGTTCGGGTCCGTCGCCGGAAATGCTGCGCATCACGCTTGCGGTCGCTGGTTTCGGTCAGGACCAGATCGAGGTCACGCAGGAGGAGAATCAGCTTCTTATCCGCGGCCGCCAGCAGGAGGACAAGTCGCGTTGTTATCTGCATCGCGGCATCGCCGCGCGGCAGTTCCAGCGGAGTTTTCTGCTTGCGGACGGAATGGAAGTGCTTGGCGCCGAACTTGCCAACGGACTGTTGTCGATCAATTTGGCGCGTCCACAGGCAGATAGGGTAGTGAAGAAAATCAATGTTTTAGCGCGAGACTAAGCGTTCGCGTGAGTCGGCGGGTTCAATACGGACCGCCTTTTGAGGAGCTAGGAAGATGAATAATCAAGCCAACGATCGCCCGGCGTTGACGCCCCAGGAATTCGCCCATCTGGGCGGCGGCGCGCTGGCCTATGTCAAGACCATCCGTTCGGAAGACGCGCAACGTCTTTTCCCTCAGGCGCCCGCTATTCGCCCGGGCCTGGAGCTTTACGCGCTGCTTGGCGCGGACGGAACGCCAATCATGCTGACCGATTCCAAGGATGCGGCCATCGCCAACGCCTGGGAAAATCAATTGCAGACGGTGAGCCTGCACTAAATCAAGCAGCCTCTTGCCCTTCTCCCGAGAATCGGGAGAAGGTGGCTCCAAAGGGCGTTCCTCGGGAATGCCCCTCGTAAATAACGAGGTCTGGTCGGGTCGGATGAGGGCGGTTCGTCGCTATGCGGCGTCGCCCGATTTGCGCGTTTCCCCGCAAAACAATTGTTAAGGCGCGCGCATCGCTTTCTCCTGTATTGCCGGAGAGGAGCGGGCGTCGCGCCGTCGCTGTCACGGATTTCCCATGCACGCCTATCTCGATCTGCTGAAGGAAGCGCTCGATGCCGGCGCCGTCAAGGGCGACCGGACGGGCACGGGCGTCAAATCCCTGTTCGGCCGGCAAATGCGCTTCGATCTCGCGGAAGGCTTCCCGCTGGTCACCACCAAGCGGCTGCATCTGAAATCCATCGTCCACGAACTGATCTGGTTCCTGAAGGGCGACACGAACGTCGCCTATTTGCAGGCCAATGGGGTTCGCATCTGGGACGAGTGGGCTGACGAGCAGGGCGATCTCGGCCCGGTCTATGGCAAACAATGGCGGGCGTGGCGGGGCGAGGATGGACGGATCTATGATCAGATCGCCGCGCTCTTGGCCGAGATCAAGCGCAATCCCGATTCGCGCCGGCACATCGTGTCGGCTTGGAACGTCGCCGAAATCGGCCAGATGAAGCTAGCGCCCTGCCACTGCCTGTTCCAGTTTTACGTCGCCGAGGGCAAGCTTTCCTGCCAACTCTATCAGCGCTCCGCCGATATCTTTCTCGGCGTGCCGTTCAATATAGCGAGCTACGCTCTGCTGACCCATTTGATTGCCGAGGCGAGCGGGCTCGGCGTCGGCGATTTCGTGCATACGCTGGGAGACGCGCATCTTTATCTCAACCACGTTGATCAGGCGCGCGAGCAACTGACGCGCACGCCGCGCCCGCTTCCCCGGTTGAAGCTCAAGCCCGCGCCGTCGCTGTTCGACGTGAAATATGAGGACATCGCCTTCGAGGGTTATGATCCGTGGCCGGCGATCAAGGCGCCGATAGCGGTATGAGCGGGCGGCCGATTGCCCTCGTCGCCGCGGTGGCGCGCAATGGCGTGATCGGCGCCGACAACCGAATTACCTGGCGACTTTCCAGCGATATGAAGCGATTTCGCGCGCTGACCTGGGGCAAGCCGCTCGTCATGGGCCGCAAGAGCTTTGAATCGATTGGGCGGCCCTTGCCGGGCCGCATGACGATTGTCGTCACGCGCAATCCCGGTTTTGCGCCAGTCGGCGCACGAGTCGTCGCCGACATCGACGCGGGGTTGGCGTTGGCCCAAGAGAGCGCCCGCGAAATGGGGGCGGACGAAATCATCGTGGCGGGCGGGGGCGAGATTTATCGTCAGACGATCGATCGCGCCGGCCGGCTCTTCCTCACCGAAGTCGACCTTGCGCCTGAAGGCGACGCGCATTTTCCTGCCGTCGATCCCGCGCTTTGGCGCGAGGTCAAGCGCGAGCGTGGGATACGCGGGGACCGCGATGAAGCTGACTTCACTTATGTCGACTATGTCAGGCGCGAGGGATAGGGCGCTCCTGTTAGACCCCGTCCGTTGGAGCGGAGCGAAGGACTGACGGCGTGGCCGCGTTCAACCCTTCTCGACAAATCGCAGCCCCGCGCACAAGGCCGCCGCATGGCGCAGCGCGGCCGCGGTTGCGACAACCATTTGCGGCAACACGAGCCATTCGAGTGTCCAGGCGGCGCCCGAGCGTTCGTTTTCATGCACGAGGGCTTGGTGCTGCGCGCCCAGCAGCGCGGCGTTGAAGCGCGCGAGCGCCACAAGCATCTCCGCGCGCACCGGGTTCGACTTGTGCGGCATTGCCGATGAACCGCCGCCCTCGGCCAATTTGACCTCGCCGATTTCGTTCTGGGCCATCAACGCGACATCCGCGCCGATCTTGCCGAGCGAACCGGCGACGAGCGACGCCCAGGCGGCAAATTCGGTGAGCCCGTCGCGTTCGACCTGCCAGCATGGCCCGGCCTGCAACTGCAACAGCCGCGCCAGTTCGGCGGCGATCGCCTCGCCATTGCCGTCGAGATCGCCGCGCACGCCCACGGCGCCGCCGAACTGGACGACGAGCAGACGCGGCCGCAATTCCTTAAGGCGTACGACATGTCGCTCCAACGGTTCGCGCCAACCGCGCAGTTTATCGGCGGCGTGGATCGGCAAGGCGCGCTGCATTCGTGTGCGACCCATCAATTCGGTCGCGCCCTGGCTCGCCTCCAAGGCGCGCAGCGATTCGATCAGCGAGCCCAGCCGCGCTTCGAACAGCGCAAGGATCGGGTTCAGCCGCAAGATGAGGCTGGTGTCGATGACGTCCTGGCTGGTCGCGCCGCGATGAAGATCGGCGTCATGCGGTGGGCCAATTTTTGCGCGCAGCTGCCTGATAAGCGCCGGCGCAACGACGCCGTCCTGCGCCGCGCCCGTGGCGAGGTTCGCGACATTGGGCGAAAATTGCGCGCAGACCGCGCCGATGCGCGCCGCTGCTTCGGCGGGGATGAGGCCCGCCGAGGCCTGGGCGCTCGCCAGCGCGCTCTCGAAAGCGAGCATCGCCCGAATGTCGGCCTCGAGCGAAAAATAGCCCGCGACTTCCTCGTCGCCCAACAAGGCCGAAAGGATCGGACTGTCGAGGGCGGAAACCGTCATGGGCCTGCTTCCCTTCGCTCATGCCGGCGCCGATCTCGGCTCTTGGCGTCAAATGTCGAAGAAGATCGTCTCTTGCTCGCCCTGCAGCCGGATATCGAAGACATAGACGGAATGGCCGTTCTCTTCGCTACGCGCTCCGATCAAGGTCGCGATACGGTCGGGGTGCTCGATACGGGCAAGGACCGGACATTCGGCATTGGCCGCCGCCTCGTCGGAAAAATACATCCGCGTGTGCAAGCCGAGATTGATGCCGCGCGCGACGATCCAGAACGTAATATGGGGCGCCATCAGGCGGCCGTCCGCAAAGGGCGCGCGGCCAGGCTTGATCGTCTCGAAGCGATATTGGCCGGTGACGTCGTCGGTCGGTTGGCGACCCCAGCCGCTGAAGGATGGATCGGCCTGGCCGCGCTTTTCTCCAGGGCTATTGTAAAGGCCGGCCGCGTCCGCCTGCCAGATTTCGACCAGCGCGTCCCTCAGCGGCGCGCCGCCGCCATCGATCACGTGGCCCGTCACGATGATGCGTTCGCCCTTGGCGTTGGGCCCGACAAGCGTCTGGCCGAGATCCCCACCGTAAATCTCGATCCCCGAATGATTGGGGGTCGCGCCGATGTGGATATAGGGACCGGCGGTTTGCGAGGGCGATTCCTTGAGGCGATGGAGGTTCTGGACCATCAATTCCCCTCCGTCCGGTTCTCGAATAGGGTCGAGCGGCGCCCGCGCAACACGATGTCGAACTTATAGGCGAGCGCATCCATGTGGATCGAATTGGAGCGGTCGAGCGCGGCCACCAGCGTCTCAACGGCGCTCCTGTCGGGAATCCCCATTACAATGGGGCATTGCCAGATCATCGGATCGCCTTCGAAATACATTTGCGTAATGAGCCTTTGCGCGAAGGCCTGGCCGAAAATCGAGAAGTGAATATGGGCCGGGCGCCAGTCGTTGACGCGGTTGGGCCACGGATAGGGTCCGGGCCGGATCGTGCGCATCCAATAGCGCCCTTGATCGTCGGTGATCGTTCGCCCGCAGCCGCCAAAATTGGGGTCGAGCGCCGCAATATAGAGCTCTTTTTTGTGTCGGTAGCGCCCGCCCGCATTGGCCTGCCAGAATTCCAGCAGCGCGCCCGGCACGCCATGGCCGTTCTCGTCCAGCACCTTGCCGTAAACGATGATGCGCGGGCCGACCGGATCGCCCGTCTTGGCCCAGTTGCGGATCAGGTCATTGTCATATTCGCCGAGCATGCCATGCCCAAAAACCGGGCCGGTCATCTCGGAAATCGTGTTTTCGAGCGACAGCAAAGCGCGCTGCGGCGAGCGCAGGACCGAGGTCTTGTATTGCGGCGTCAACGGAGGGGGATGCCAGCCGCGATCGCGTTGATAAAACGAACCCTTATCGGTCATCGCAGGCAATCCCCTACGCTGCGAATGCCAGCCGCTTCTTCGTCTTGACGCATTTTCATCACGCGAACCGGCCTCCGCCTGCCCAAAAAGGGGGACTATTTCTTGGCTTCCCCAGCCATTTCCGCATAGGTCTTCTTGACGATCTTGAACGCCTGATTGGCCGCCGGCACGCCGGCATAGACGGCCACATGCAGCAGCGCCTCCCGGACGTCCTCCGGCGTCGCGCCGGTATTGAGCGTCGCTCTCGTGTGCATCGCCACTTCCTCGTCATGGCCCAGCGCGGCGAGCAGCGCCAGCGTGACGATGGAGCGCTCGCGCTTGGTCAGATGCGGCCTCGACCACACCGAGCCCCAAGCCCCTTCGGTAATGAAAGTCTGAAACGGCTCGTCGAAGGAGGTCATCGCCGCGCTGGCGCGGTTGACATGCGCATCGCCCAAAACGGAACGGCGCGTCGCCATTCCCGCCTCGAAGCGCGTGGGGCTCTTTTCGGGATCGTTCACGGCGAGATTTCCTTCAGATGCGCTTCGATCAACCCGCGCAGCGCCTCCGGTTGCTCGATGCAGGGGATATGGCCTGCCCCGTCGACGATCTCGAATTTCGCGGCGGGGATCAGGCGAAATAACTCGCGCACCAATTCGACGGGCGTCGAACCGTCTTGATCGCCCACGACGCAAAGCGTAGGCGCACGGATGGCCTTGGCGCCCAACGTCAAATCGGCGTCGCGTATCGCCCTGCAAGCGCCCAAGTAACCCGCCTGCGGCGTGCGGGTCAGCATCGCGCGCCAGCCAGCCAGGTCGTCGGGACGATTGTTGTGGTAACTTTGCGTGAACCAGCGCTGCATAACGCCATCGGCGATCGCCTCGAGGCCGCCCGCCTCGACCGCCCCGAGCCGGGCCGCCCAGAATTCCGGCGTGCCGATGCGATGGGCGGTGTCGCAAAGAACGAGCGAGGAGACAAGATCGGGGCGCAAGCGATAAAGCTCCTGCGCGATCATGCCGCCGATCGACAGGCCGACGATTGTCGCGTTGCGCACCTGCAACCCGTCGAGCAGCGCGGCAAGGTCGGTCGCAAAATCGGCGATGGCGGCGGTGTCTGGACGCAGTTCGGAAAGACCATGCCCGCGCTTGTCATGGCGGATGACGCGCGCGTCTTGCGCGAGCGGCTTTGCGACCTCGTCCCAAATGCGAAAATCGGTGCCCAGCGAATTGGCGAAGACGATCGGCTGGGCGGCGCGCGGCCCCTCGTCGGCATAGTGAATCACGCCGCCATTTGTCCGCGCAAACGCCATATCCGCTCCTCCCGCCGCGACGCTAAAGCTTCGCACGGCTACGCGATCCATGACAAATGGACGCAGAAAGGGTCCATATCGAAGATCGTGAGCCCAGATCAAGCCGTAATCAGGCCCCGGCACTCAAGCTGGCTTAGACGCCGGCGCCCCGATCGGCGGCCGGGTCTTTCAGATCTGTCCGACGCGTAATTTGTAGAAGATATGATGGCCGATGCGATCGACGCGCTGGAGCGTGCTCGCCCAATAGGGCATCACATAGTTTGCGTGGTAATTCACGGCGTCGCCGACCTGCGGATTGTAGGTGGCGCCGCTGGTGACGTCTTTGGCGATGCGCACCGCGACCGCCCACGGACCGGGCTCTTCGATGCGTAGGGATTTGCCCTCGCAGGCGAAGGAGAACTGGCAGGCGAACGGGCGGTTGCGGTCCTGATAGACGACGCCGCACACATCGGCGGGATAATTGCCGCTGCGCACGCGATTGAGGACGACCTGCGCGACCGCCGCTTGGCCGTCCTCAGGTTCGCTGCGAGCTTCAAAATAAATGGCCTCGGCGAGGCAACGTTGCTGGCGGTCGGAATCTTTGGGGTCGATCAGCGCGGCGTAATTGGGCGGGTCGCCTGCGGCGCCCTTGGGCGCCAGCGTCGTTTCGGGGGCCGCCTTGGCCGCGACGATGATCGGAACGCCGTCGTTTGGCGTCGGGGTTGAAGAGTTTAGCGCTATGTCGAGGGGTAGGCTGGGCGTTGCGCCGTCGTCGAAACTCCGGCCGCTGTCGGTCAATGTCTGAGGCGATTGCGCCGGCCCTCCGCTGGCGCCGTTTCCGTCGCTGGCGAGCGCCGGCGCCAGCGGGACGAGCGAGTTGTCGATCGCGGGTCCATTGTCGGAGGTCGGCGCCGCGGAGGCTCGTCCTTGGCTCGCGGCGTTATGATGATTGAGGCGCGCATCGAAACCGGGGCGCAACCCGATGAAAGGGTCGCCCTTGCGCGCGCGCTCGATCGTTGGCAACGCGATTTTGGCTTGTTTGAGATCGGCTCGGGGCTCGATTTCATCGTCGCTGGCGGACAGATCCTCGGGAGAGCCGAGCGTCAGTCTCGCCTCGAGCCGGGAATTTTCGGCGCTTGGGCGGTCAAAAAGATCGCCCGGCAGACGGAAAGTCGATGAAAGCAGGGCTTCGCGCATCGGCGAAACGGGGGCTCGCGAGGCGAAGCTGGCGCCCAGCGAAGAATCCTGGCCGGCCTCCGCCGTTATCGAAACCAGGAAACCCAGCGCGATGCACCAGGGGGCCACCGCCGTGCAAGCCCAGCCTAACCGCGAGCGACCCATACTCAACTCACGCGATGTTTGATTGCCATTACAAATCGCCGCCGGAACAGCCGACGACCAAGGGCGTCAGGATCAATTCGAACGGTTTTATTTATCGCGGCTTAACATTGCGCTGCGGTTACCGATGGCGCCGGCCGGCTGTCCCGGAATGGTTCAGGCGGCCGCAAGCCGCGGCGGAGAGGCTCAAAAGCTGGGGGGCGTGCAGGCCGACACCAGCACCAGTTCGGTATCGCCGATGTTATGGAAGGAATGGGGTTTGCGGCTATCAAACGAATAGGCGTCGCCTGGGCCTAGCTGATAGCGGCGGCCGTCGACCTCCAGCGCAAGGCGCCCTTTGATGACGATGCCGGCCTCCTGGCCCTGGTGCGAAAGCATCTTCTTGCCCGATTGCGCGCCCGGTTTGTACCGCTCATGGAGCATCTGCAAGGCGTGTCCCTGCAGGTTCGCGCCGACCTGGCGATAAGAGACCGCGCCTCCGGCGATTTCGGTCAATTCGTCGGCTTGATAGGTCACCCTGTCCCGCTCGTCCTCGCTCGAGGCGAAAAAGTCGGCGATGCCCGCGCCAAGGGCGGACAGAATCTGCTTGAGTGCGGAAATCGACGGGTTGACGCGATTGGCCTCGATCATCGAGATCGTGGCGTTGGAGACGCCCGCCCGCCGCCCGAGTTCGCGCTGCGACAAGCCTAGCCGCCGCCGCAATTGACGCAGGCGCTGGCCGATTTCGGGGTCGCGGTCGGGGGTGTTCATGTGTTAAATATTTAGAACGAAATGAACAGGCTTTCAATTGGACAAAACAGGCGAGCGCTGGCACTGTTCAGAAAATCGATCATCGCCGAGAAATTGCCTATCCCGATTGGAGACGATCATGTCCACTGCCGCCGCGCGGGTCGAAGTGCCCAACGATCTTGAGGCCTTCTGGCTGCCCTTTACGCCCAACCGCGCCTTCAAGAAGGCGCCGCGGCTCATCTCGCGCTCGAAGGACATGCATTATTACACACCCGAGGGCCGCGAGATTCTCGATGCGACCGCCGCACTCTGGTGCTGCAACGCGGGCCACAATCGCCCTCCTATCGTCGAGGCCATTCAGCGACAGGCGGCGGAATTGGATTTCTCGCCAACGTTTCAGTTCGCCCATCCGCTCGTGTTTTCGCTCGCCGCGCGGCTGACGGCGATGGCGCCGGGCGATATCGACCATGCGTTCTTCACCAATTCCGGCTCCGAGGCCTGCGACACCGCGTTGAAGATCGCGATCGCCTATCATAATGTGCGCGGGCAGGGATCGCGCCAGCGTCTGATCGGGCGCGAGCGGGGCTATCACGGCGTCGGCTTTGGCGGCATTTCCGTCGGCGGCATGGTCAACAATCGCAAGTTCTTCGGCTCGCTGCTGGCTGGCGTCGACCATCTGCCCGCCACCTACAATCGCGAACATCAGGCTTTCACCAAGGGCGAGCCGGAATGGGGCGGCCATCTCGCCGATGATCTTGAACGCATCGTCGCTCTGCACGACGCCTCGACCATCGCCTGCGTCATCGTTGAGCCGATGGCGGGCTCGACGGGCGTGCTTCCGCCGCCCAAGGGATATCTGCAAAAGCTGCGCGCGATCTGCGATAAATACGGCATCCTTCTCATCTTCGATGAGGTCATCACCGGATTCGGACGCTTGGGCGCGGCCTTCGCCGCCGAGCGCTATGGCGTCATTCCCGACATGATCACCTTCGCCAAGGGCGTCACCTCGGGAACGGTGCCGATGGGCGGCGTGCTCGTTCGAAAGCATATTTACGACGCGTTCATGAAAGGGCCCGAGCACGCGATCGAGCTGTTCCACGGCTATACCTATTCGGGCCATCCGCTCGCTTGCGCGGCAGCGCTGGCCTCCCTCGACGTCTATCGCGACGAGAAATTATTCGACCGCGCCAAGATCCTCGAACCCAAATGGTATGACGCGCTGATGAGCTTGAAGGGTCTGCCCAATGTGCTGGACATCCGCTGCCTGGGCCTTACCGGCGCGGTCGATCTGGCGCCTTCGAGCGGCGGCGCCGGCGCGCGCGGTTATGCCGCCGTCGAGCATTCGTTTCATCAGGCGGGGATAATGATCCGCATTTCCGGCGATACGATCGAGCTGACCCCGCCGTTGATCCTCACCGAGAACCAGATCGGCGAGATCGTCGACAAAGTCGGACAGACCATCAGGGCCGTCGTTTAAAGCGCTGGCGCCGGCCGCCTTCTTTGGTTTTCTGGGCGGCGAGCGGGCTTCTCGGGACCTTGCCGTTTTCACGCTCCCTGTTTACGGGAGGAGCCAATAGCGGGGTTTGCGCGCGGACCATGGGTCTTTATCTTTTTCAGCGTTTTCTTCTGCTGTTGGCGACCCTGGTTTTCGCCTCGATCGTCGTGTTCGGCGTGTTGGAGATTCTGCCCGGCAACGCCGCGCAAGTGATGCTAGGGGCCAGCGCCACGCCCGAAACGGTCGCCGCGCTGGCGCATAAGCTTGGGCTCGATCAGGGCGTTCTTGTGCGCTATCTGGCCTGGATCGGCGCCGCCGCGCATGGCGATTTCGGACTTTCCTACGCCTATGACTCGCCGATCGGCGCCCTGATCGCGCAGAGGCTGGCGGTCAGCGCGCCGTTGGCGCTGATCGCCATGATGGTCACCACGGTCGTTGCGCTGACAGCGGGCGTGTTTGCGGCGCAGCGCCGCGGCAAGAGCGGCGACGTTGCCGTGATGGCGGCGAGCCAGATCGGTCTGGCGGTGCCCAATTTCTGGTTCGCGATCCTGCTCGTCCTGGTCTTTGCCGTGCATTGGCATATCGCGCCCTCGGGCGGCTTTCCAGGCTGGGAAGCGGGCGTGGGGCGGGCGCTCGGCGCGCTGGTCCTGCCCGCGCTCGCCTTGGGACTAGTGCAGGCGGCGATTTTGACGCGAGTGACGCGCTCGGCGCTGCTCGAAGTGCTGAACGAGGATTTCATTCGCACCGCCCGCGCCAAGGGTCTGTCGGCGCGCGCGACGCTTTGGCGTCACGCCCTGCCCAATGCGCTGACGCCGATTCTCACCATTATGGGACTGCAATTCGCCAATCTTATCGCCGGCGCCATCATCGTCGAGAACGTGTTCACCCTGCCCGGCATCGGGCGGCTGATCTTTCAGTCGATCGCCAACCGCGATCTGCTGGTCGTCGAAGATTGCGTAATGCTGCTCGCGGCGATCGTCATCGGCGTGAATTTCTTGGTCGACGTCGCCTGCGCGGCGATCGACCCGCGTTTGCGCAGGCGTGTGGCATGAGCCGCGACGGCTTCGGCGCTCGCGCTCGACGCAACGCGAGCTTTGCGCTGGGCGCCGCTCTGGTGACGGCGCTGATCCTGGCCGCTGCTTTATCTCTGGTCTGGACCCCTTATCCGCCGGGCGCGATCGATGTGCCGCACAAATTGCTGGAGCCCTCGCTTGCTCATTGGCTCGGCACCGATTCGCTGGGGCGCGACATTGTCTCGCAGCTGCTGGCCGGCGCCCGCGTGTCGATCCTTGTCGGCGTCATCGCGGTCGGCGTCGGCCTGATCTTCGGCGTCGCGCTTGGGCTTGTCGCGGCCTCCGCCAAGGGACTTGCCGAAGACGCCATCATGCGGCTGTGCGATTTCACTTTCGCCTTTCCTGCTCTGTTGCTGGCGATCATGTTCACGGCGGTTCTGGGGGCCGGCATCGTCAATGCGATCCTCGCCATCGGCATTTTCAACGTGCCGGTCTTCGCCAAAGTGACGCGGGCCCTGGGCAATGGCGTGCTCGCGCGCGATTATGCAATGGCGGCGCGGGCGGCCGGCAAGGGGCCGGTCGCCATCGCTTTCGAACATGTGCTGCCCAATGTCGCGCCCGCCCTCATCGTGCAGGCGACCATCCAATTCGCCGTCGCCATACTTGCCGAAGCAGCGCTGTCCTATCTCGGTCTAGGCGCGCAGCCGCCGCAGGCCTCCTGGGGGCGCATGTTGAGCGATGCGCAGCAGCTGATGTTTCTGGCGCCTCGCCTTGCGGTTTTTCCCGGTCTTGCCATCGCTCTGGCGGTGCTCGGGCTCAATCTTCTGGGCGACGGCCTGCGTGATCTGCTCGATCCGCGTCTGCGGGCGAGGCGCTGAATGTTGCTTGAAGTCGCCGATCTCAACATCGACCTGCCGACCGCCGACGGCGCGCGGCGCATCGTGCGCGAAGCCTCCTTCAAACTGGATCACGGCCAGACGCTCGGCATCGTCGGAGAATCGGGTTCGGGCAAGACGATGACGGCGCTTGCGCTGATGGGCCTGCTGCCCGACGGCGCGACGACTTCGGGCGCGATCGTTTTCGAGGGGCGCGATCTGACGAAGCTGAGCGAGGCGCAGATGCAAGAATTGCGCGGCGACCGCATCGCGATGATTTTTCAGGAACCGATGACGGCGCTCAATCCGCTTCTGACGATCGGACGCCAGATCGCCGAACCGCTGATCCTGCATCGCGGCCTTTCGAAAGCGGCAGCTCACGATCAGGCGGTGAAACTGCTGGAGCGCGTGGGGCTGCCCGATCCGGCGCGGCGCGCGCGCGCCTATCCGCATGAGCTTTCGGGCGGCCAGCGCCAGCGGGCGATGATCGCGATGGCGCTCAGCTGCGAGCCGCGCCTCATTATCGCGGACGAGCCGACGACGGCCCTCGATGTCACCGTGCAGGCGCAGATCCTCGATCTGATCGCCGATCTTGGCGCGCAATCCGACATGGCGCTTATTCTGGTGAGTCACGATCTGGCGGTCATCGCGCAAAATTGCGCGCGCGTATTGGTGATGTATGGCGGCATGACAATGGAGAGCGGCAGCACGCAGGATGTTCTGGCGCGCCCGGCCCATCCCTACACAAAAGCCTTGCTTGAGGCGCGCCCCCAGGTCGGCGCGCCGCGCGGCGAACGCCTGCGGGCGATCGCCGGCGCGGCGCCATCGGCCGACGCGATGCTCAAGGGGTGCCCGTTTGCCGGACGGTGCCCCCTGACTATCGACGCCTGCAGCCTTGCGCCTCCCGTTCCGGTGGTGCTGGGAGACGGCCATATCGCGCGATGCATCCGAATCGATGCGGCGGAGCGGCTCGTATGAACGCGCTGCCCGTTGAGCCGCCGCTGCTCGAAATCCTGGATCTGGTGAAAGTCTACCGCCTGCCGCGCCGGTATTTTTTCGCTCCTGCGCCGCAACTGCGGGCGGTGGATGGTGTCAGCTTTCGCGTGACCGCCGGGCGCTCCTTCGGCATTGTCGGCGAATCGGGTTCGGGCAAATCGACGCTGGCGCGCGCAGCGATCGCTTTGGAGCCGCCGACTTCGGGCGAGGCGCGTCTGCTGGGCCGCGCGATGAATCTCGCGCTGCGCGCGGAACTGCGCAAAATGCGCGCGCATATGCAGATGATTTTCCAGGACCCCTATGGCTCGCTCGATCCGCGTCAGAGGATCGCGCGCATTGTCGCCGAGCCGCTTGCCTGCCTTGAGGGAATTTCGCGCGGGCAAAGGGCGTCGCGCGTCGCCGAGGCGCTGGCGGCGGTTGGACTGAGCGCCGGCGACGGGCGCAAATATCCTCACGAATTCTCGGGCGGCCAGCGCCAGCGAATTGCGATCGCGCGCGCGCTTATTACCAGGCCCAAGCTTGTGGTGGCGGACGAGCCCGTTTCCGCGCTGGACGTCTCGATTCAGGCGCAGGTGCTCAATCTGATGACCGATTTGCAACAGCAATTCGGCGTCACTTATCTCCTCATCAGTCACGATCTGGCGGTCGTCGAACATATCTGCGAGGAGATCGCGGTGATGTATCGCGGCCGGTTCGTCGAAACCGGCCCGAGCGAGGAACTGCTGAGATTTCCGGCCCATCCCTATACCCGCGCGCTGATCGACGCCGCGCCCAAATTGCAGACCACGCGCCGCCGTGCGCCTGCGCCTGCTTTGGAGGGCTCGCAGATCGGCTGCGCCTATGCCTCGCGCTGCGCTTTCGCTCAGGCGCGGTGCCGGAAAGAAGCCCCCGAACTGCGCTCCCTTGCCGCCGGACGTCAGGTGGCGTGCCATTTTCCTTTATGAATCAAAAATTTGCCTGAGCATTTCGGCGACCTCCAAATAATTCCGCGCAAGCCCCTTGCGGCGGCATATCGCCGACCCAATGTAAATATGTGTTACATTGCTCTCGCTTCGGGCGAGGCGTGTTCATTTGACGGAGGCTCTTCATGAGCACGGTTCAGGGTGCTGTCGGCGGTTCGAATGGGGCGCAGGATTTTGGCGCTCGCGATTGGTCAGGCGCGTCATGGCGCGGGCGCAGTTGCGGCGTGGGTCGCTGGTCGCCTTTCGAAGTCGTCGCAATGGTTCTAGGCTTTATCGTGTTTTGGCCGATCGGATTGGCGATCCTCGGCTTCAAGGTCTGGCAGCGTAAGTCTGGCTATGCCGGCGATCTGCAAACCGCCGCTCAGGAAAAATGGCGGGATGCGCGTTACGCGATGTCGGGCGGCCATTGGCAGGGGCGGCGCGGCTTCTACGCGACCTCAAGCGGCAACTCGGCGTTCGACGATTGGAAAGCGGCGGAAATTACGCGGCTCGAGGAAGAACGCCGCAAATTGCAGGAAGCGCATCGAGAGTTCTCCGCTTTCGTTGAAAATATTCGTCGCTCCAAGGATCGCGAGGAATTCGAGCGCTTCATGAACGAGCGTCGCAACCGCCCCGCCGAGGGTCCGTTCAATCAAGGCCCTACGGCCTAACACCGGCGTTTGCCCGTCAGCCCGGCGACCGCGCCGCCGCTCACACATTCGACGAGACCGCAGCGCTTTTGACAGGCGCTGCGGTTTTTTTTTTGCGAAGGAGCGGCCTACGAGGCGCTCGGCAGCGTCTACCCCGCCGCGCTGTTTTGGCGCAGGCCGCGATCGCTGGGCCCCCATGAACCGGCGCTGCGGCGTGCTTGACGGACAACAGTTCTTCGGGTTGCTATAGCGCGCCAAATTCAGGCCGCCCCGTCGCGGCAAGGAGCTGAGATGCGTAATTCCCTTCGCGTTATCGTTGCGGCGAGCGCCGCTTTTCTTGCTTGCGGGGCGCTCGCCGCACCCAAGGATAGCGTGACGATTGGAATGGTTCTGGAGCCGCCCGGTCTTGATCCGACAACGGGCGCGGCGGCTGCAATCGGTGAAATCACCCATTACAATATTTTCGAGGGCCTCACCAAAATCAACGCCGACTTTTCGGTCACTCCTTTGCTTGCCGAAAGCTGGACCCTCTCGCCGGATCTGAAGACCTTGACCTTCAAGTTGCGCAAGGACGTTCATTTCCAGGACGGCGAGACGCTCACCTCCAGGGACGTGAAATTCTCGTTCGAACGCGCGGCCGCACCGGATTCGACGAATAAGGAAAAAGCCTTCTTTGCCTCGATCGAGGCGATCGACGCTTCCGATCCTGGGGTCGTGTCGCTCAAATTCAAGCAGCCGAGCTTCGACGCCTTGTTTCATCTGGGCATGAACACCGCCATCATCGTCGACCCGAAGAGCTCGGCGGCCAATGCGACCAATCCCGTCGGCACCGGCCCCTATAAGTTGGCCAACTGGACGAAGGGCTCGTCGGTTACGCTGGAGAAATGGGACGGATTTCGCGACGCAGCAAAGATCTCCATCAACAAGGCGACCTTCCGCATCATCAATGATCCCTCGGCGGAAGTGGCGGCATTGCTTGCGGGCGATGTCGATGCGTTTCCGCGCTTTCAAGGCCTCGAAAGCGTCGCGCAATTCCAGAGCGACCCGCGTTTCAAGGTGACGGTTGGCGGCACCGAGGGCAAGACGATCCTCAGCATCAACAACAAGAAGAAACCGCTCGACGATGTGCGGGTTCGCCGCGCGATCGCTTACGCGATCGACCGCAAAGCGATTATCGATGGCGCACAGAACGGTTATGGGACGCCGATCGGCAGCCATCTGACCCCAACCGATCCTGGCTATGTCGACCTGACCGGAGAATATCCGCATGATCCGGCCAAGTCCAAGGCGCTGCTGAAGGAAGCGGGCGTTGCCACGCCTCTGCAGCTTTCGTTGATTCTCCCGCCGCCCGCCTATGCTCGCAAGGGCGGCGAGATCATCGCGGCGGAACTGGCCGAAGTCGGCATCGAGGCGAAAATCGAAAACGTCGAATGGGCGCAATGGCTATCGGGGGTCTACAAGGACAAGAATTTCGACCTGACGATCATCAGCCATGTCGAGCCGCTGGACATCGGCATCTACGCCAATCCCAATTATTACTTTCAATATGACAATCAGGATTTTCGCGACATCATCGCCAAGCTCTCCGCCGCTCCGGACCTTGATACCTTCAAGAAATATATGGGCGAAGCGCAGCGCAAGCTAGCCGACGACTGCGTCAATGCTTTCCTGTTCCAGCTTCCGCAGGTCACCATCGCCGACGCCAATCTGAACGGTCTGTGGAAGGATTCGCCGATCTTCGCCAACGACCTCTCGGCCATGTCCTGGAAGTAGGCGGCCTATTCTTCTTGGCTGAAGTTGTATCGCCGCGCTCGCCTTCCTGACTCGAGGGAGCGATGGGTAGCGAGCATTCAGGGCGCCAGCGTCGCAAAGCTCTCGCTTTGCGCAGATTTTGGAAGTCATGCGACCGCATCAACTTTCCGCCACCCAGCTTCTGGCCGCCTATCGCGCTCGCAGTCTGTCGCCGCTCGAAGCGATGAAAGACGTGCTCGATCGCGTCGCCGCGTTCGAGCCGCACATAAGGGCGACCTATCTTTTAAACGCCGAACGCGCGCTGGAAGAGGCGCGAGCCTCGGAAGACCGCTGGATGCGCGCCGCGCCGGTTGGCGCGCTCGACGGCGTGCCGACGACGGTCAAGGACAATATCGCCACCAAAGGCGAACCTGTTCCGCTCGGCACGGCCGCGAGCGATCTGACCCCGGCCGCTGGTGACGCCCCGCCGGCGGCCAGATTGCGCGAAGCCGGCGCGATCCTCTTTTCCAAGACGACGATGCCCGACTACGGCATGTTGTCGTCCGGACTCTCGAGCTTCCATGCGCTGACGCGCAATCCCTGGGATTTGAGCCGCAATCCCGGCGGGTCGTCCGCGGGCGCGGCCGCCGCCGCGGCGGCTGGATATGGGCCGCTGCATGTGGGCACCGATATCGGCGGCTCCGTGCGACTGCCCGCCGGTTGGTGCGGTATTTTCGCGCTCAAGCCGAGCGGCGGGCGCATACCCATCGATCCCCCCTATATCGGGCGCGTCGCGGGACCGATGACGCGCACCGTCGAAGATGCGGCGTTGCTGATGGCTACTCTCGCCCGCCCGGACGAGCGCGATTTCATGAGTCTGCCGCCACAGCCGTTGGATTGGCGCGCCGAGCCGGCGCCCCTGCGAGGCCTTCGGATCGGTCTTCTGCTGGATGCGGGTTGCGGCGTTCCTCCGACGCTGGAAGTGCGCGGCGCCATAGAGGCGGCGGCGCGCGATTTTGCGTTGGCGGGCGCCGAAGTCGAACCCTTGGCGCCATTCCTGACGCAGGAAATGCTTGACGGGCTCGACCGGTTCTGGCGCATGCGCTCGCTCGTCGACATCCGCGCGCTGTCGCCGAACAAAAGAGAGAAAATCCTGCCTTTCATCCTCGCCTGGGCGGAATCGGCGTCGGCCCTGTCGCCCGAGCAATTGTTTCACGGCTTCAGCCAGATCATGGCGATGCGCAAGGCGGCCGTGGCGGCGACGGTTCCGTTCGATTTTCTGTTGTCGCCGACCGCGCCGATGACCGCCTATGCGGCCGAATGGCCTTCCCCCAGCAACGATCCGCTCAATCCCTTCCCGCATATCGGCTTTACCGTCGCATTCAACATGTCGGAACAGCCCGCCGCTTCGATCAACTGCGGCTACGACGCGCAAGGATTGCCCATCGGCTTGCAGATTGTCGGAAAGCGGTTTGACGATCTTGGCGTGCTCGCAGTGTCGCGCGCCTTTGAAGAGGCGCGCCGCTCGCAGTCCCGAGCGTGGCCCGAGCCTCCGGCGCCAAAGCCGGTCTCGTGAAGATTTAGCGAACCTCGCGCAGAATGGGACGTGTCCATCTCGCTCCAGCGGCGATCTGCGGCCTCATTCCCTTCGCGAAGACCGATCGAACCCCAGGACGTAGTCGAGCGCGACCTTGCCCGGTCCGAAAGTCATGATCGCCAGCGCCATCGCCGCCCAAGGCAAATGGAAATTGGCCCAGCCGTCGGGAACCGTGAGCTGGATGATTGCCGTCATCCCGAGCAGACCAAGCGCGGCATAGCGTGCGCCGAGGCCTAGAACCAGCAGAACGGGGAAACTGACTTCGGCGACGCCCGACAAAGTCGCCATAAGTTCGGGGGCCGGATAGGGAATTTCGGCGCCAAAGATATGAAGCTTGAATTCCTCGGCGAACAGCTGTTTGGCGCCGAAGGAAAGATTGAGGAAGCCGTCCCATTTGGTCAATCCCGAACGCCAGAATGGGACGGCGAGCGCAAACCTCAGCGCGAGCATGGTCAGCGACAAGGGAATGATTTCAAAGATCGCTTTGGTTAGGCGCGCGACAGCGCTTGGCGAGCCGCCTTGCACGGCCGCATTCTGGCTCATGGTCATGATTTTCCTCTTAAATCTTAAGTCGTGAGATCGCCCCTGCCTCGATGAGGCCGACCAAATGCGCGCCGGGGTCGAAACCGTCGACGTCCATGGCGGCGTGCGCTTCGGCGAGCGTCGCGCCGCCTTGCAGAGCGCAGGCGAAGGAATAGCCGCCAAGGGGTAGAATGCGCACTTTCACGTCGGCGTCCGGCCGGGTGACGAGCGTCTCCTCGGCGCGCCAATCTTGCGGCGGCCTCGCTGGGCCTTCGCCTTGATGTCCGGCCCAGATGGAGGCGGCCGGATGTTCCGAACGCAGCAGCCGCGCGGCAGGATGGAACGCGAGCCGACTATCGCCGAGCGCCGCGGGATCGAACGCGGCGAGCGCCGCAAGGGCCAGCGGTTCTTCCTCGGCGGAGTGATAAGCCTCCACCCAGGCGTTCTCGAGACGCGCTACGTCGGGCAGATAGGCAAGATCGCGCGCCGGTTCGAAGCGCGAGACGAAGTCCGGAAAATCGACGCCATAACAAAGCATCACCGCCGAGCGCGGTTTGTTGCGCGCCGCGAACGCGCGCGCCATCGCGCGAAAAAATGCCTCGCCGACCAAGCGTCGCGTCACCGGATAGCGAGCTTCCAAGGCGGCGATCAGCGACACCGCGATGTTGTTGCGGTAGACGGCAAAGCGGCGCACGTCCGGCGCTCCCTCTCGCCCAATTGTCCCGGCAGGCGGCGGGTGCGTGGGATCGCCCAACGCGCTGGCGAAGGTCTTGATCGTCTGGCTAAACGGCATGACGATGGGCGCCTTCTTTAGACATCGAAGCCGCATCCGCCATCGTCCCTTCCGCGCGGCGCGCCTCGCCCAGCAATACGGACCATTCCGGCACGTCATTGTCCCATTCAACGAGCGTAGGCGCGGACCCACGCCGGGCGATCACTTGGCGGTAGAGGTCCCAGACGCGATCGCGCACTGGCGAGTCGTGCGCATCGATCAATACGCGATGTCCGGCGTCGTCTTCGGCCTCGGCAAAGCCGGCCAGATGGATTTCGCCGACGTGGTCGAGGGGAAAAGCATCGAGATAGGCGCCCGGGTCAAAGCCGTGATTGGTCGCCGAAACCAGCACGTTGCTGACGTCGAGAAGAAGTCCGCAGCCCGTGCGCCTGGCGATATCGCGGATGAAGTCGGTTTCGGTAATCGTGCTTTCTTCAAAGATCACGTAAGTCGAGGGATTTTCGAGCAGCATGGGACGCGCCAGCGCTTCCTGCACCTGATCCACGTGGTCGCAGACCGTCGCGAGCGTTTCCTGGGTATAGGGCAGCGGCAAGAGGTCGTTGAGGAAGCCCTCATCATGGCTGGACCAGGCTAGGTGTTCGGAAAAAAGGCCCGGCTGATAGCGTCTGGCAAGCGCGGCGAGACGACCCAGATGGTCGCGGTCGAGCGGTTTTGGCGAACCGATCGACAGCCCGACGCCATGCAACGACAGCGGATAAAGGGCGCGAATCGCCTCAAGTCGACGATGCGGCGGGCCGCCCGCGCCCATATAATTCTCGGCATGGATTTCGAAAAAGCCCAGCGCCGGCCGATCCCGTAGAATCTCGTCGATGTGCTCCGGCTTCAGGCCCACCCCGCTCCGGTTGGGAAGCGCGGAGGCGACGCGCGGCGACGGGCGCGCAGTCTCGGACATGAATGAACTCCCTCGGCCAACGTGTTGCCCTTACGCGCTACCTTCGCGGCCTCGCCTCTGCATGTTACACCACGGCGCAGAATATGTTTACGCCGGCGGCGGGGCAGGGTTTCAAAACAATGTTCTTTCAAAGATGTAACATTTGTTTCCGTCATGCGAATGACGAATGAGCGCTTCTGTGGGCGACGGCCAAAGCGATGAAAAATGGGCCGGGATGATGCGCGCCGCCATAGCCGGCGACGAAGCGGTTTATCGTCGGTTGCTCGAGGAGATCGGGCGCTCGGTCCGGGCGATGGCGCGCGGCGCTTTTGCTCGGGCGCGTTCCGGCGATGCGGATGTCGAGGATGTTGTGCAGGAGACCTTGCTGGCGATTCACTTAAAGAGGAACAGCTGGGATGGCGGCCTGCGGCTCGCCCCGTGGGTCGGCGCGATCGCTCGCCATAAGATCATCGACGCCATGCGCCGTCGCGGCGCGCGCCGATTTCAGCCGATCGAGGATTTCGAGACGATTCTCGCCGCCCCTGAGGCAGAGGATCCGCATGCGCGCAGCGACGCGGAACGCCTCATTGCGAAGCTCGCGCCGCGCCAGCGCGACATCGTGCGTTCGATCTCGCTGGATGGACATTCGATCGCCGCGACGGCCGCGCGTTTGTCGATGAGCGAGGGCGCCGTCCGGGTCGCCTTGCATCGATCTTTGAAATTGCTGGCCTCGGCATGGCGGAGCCTCTCGCCATGAAGACTTCCCAACTGATCGATGCGTTGGCCGCTGACCCCAAGCCCCAGGGCCTAAGTCTGGGCGCTCGGTTTTGCCTCGCTTTGGGGTTGGGCGCCCTGGCGAGCGTCTGTCTGTTCCTGGCGATCGCCGGGCCGCGCGCAGATATCGCGACGGCCGCGCATACGCTGCGGTTCGACCTGAAATTCGTCGACACTCTGGCGTTGGCTTTGCCGTCTGCGCTTTTGGCCTTGCGGCTGCTGCGTCCCGACGCGCGTCCGGGCGCCCTTGTATTGGCGTTCCTGGCGCCGTTTCTGCTGCTGGGCGCCGCCGTGGTCGCGGAATTGACGCTGGTTCCTGCCGATTTGTGGGGAGCAAAGCTGATTGGGACGAATGCCGTGCACTGCCTGGCGATCATTCCGCTTCTATCGATCGCGCCGCTGGCCGCGTTGCTGTTCGCCATGAGGGAGGGCGCGCCGCAGAATCCCGGCGTCGCAGGGGCGCTAGCCGGCGCGGTCGCCGCTGGAATCGCAGCCACTCTCTACGCCTCGAATTGCCCGGATGATTCGCCGCTCTTTGTTGCGAGCTGGTATCCGCTGGCGACCCTGATCGTCGTTGCGGTGGGCGCCGCCGCGGGCGTGCGGCTTTTGCGCTGGTAGCGCGGACCGAACTTGGATCGCAGGTGGCGCCGAAGTCGCTTCTGCGATCGGTTTGTGCGCTCGGGTCGTGAGGCGTCAACCGCTGCCTATTTCACGATCGGCTTCAAGATTGCGTCCAATTCCCCTAGACTAAGGGCGCCGCCGTAAATCTTGCCGTCGATGATGAAGGACGGCGTCCCTGAAATCTTGAACTTGTCGTCCGCGTCTTTCACGATTTTGGCGAGCGCATCCGCTTTGGCTTGGTCATTGAGGCAGGCGGTCGCCTTGTCGCGGTTAATGCCGGTCGGCTGCAGGGCCGTCATGAGGCCTTCCAGCGGATTGTCGCCGAAGGCCCAGGAATCCTGCGCGGCGAACAGAAGTTCGATCGCCGCATAGGCTTTGTCGTCGCCGACACAACGCGCCAACATGAAGGCGGCGACATCGAGGTTGTTTCGCGAATATTCCCTGAAAATGAATCGTACTTTGCCCGTGTCGACATAGGCCTTCTTGAAGACGGGCCAAACGTCGCGAGCAAAATGCGCGCAATGCGGGCAGGTGGCCGAGCCATATTCGATTACGGGCAAGCCGTTTGGGTCGCCAACCGACAATTCCGGCAGGGGGCCGGGAGTCAGCGCCACAGCCATGTCGACCGTCGAATCGGGCTTTGGCGCAGTCTGCGCACGAGCGCCGCCAAGCACGACCAAGCCGGGAACCAAAGCCAGCGCGCGCACCAGATTGCGGCGCGACAAGGACAACGAAATTGCCGAAGACGAGGTCAGAAACGTCACGATACCTGCGCTCCCGGCGCGTCAATTGGCACGATTGGCGTAAAAAGACATTGACCTTTTTTGCCTGAGGCGGCAAGGCGCAGGCCGTTCACAGAAATTTGGCGCAGAAATTTGAATTGACACTGCGCGCTTTGCCGCTCAGATTCCACGCCACTCGAGGGGCGCCCCGATTGGGGGCTGAGACGGCGGTCGGCCGAACCCTTTGAACCTGATCCGGGTCATGCCGGCGAAGGGACGAGGTTCGGGTCGCCGCGTTTTTGGGCTCGACTTCCTCCATGCCGCCGCGCCTTTCGGCCCGCGCTTCGCTGGAGGACCGTCATGAACGAACACGCCAAATCAAAGAAATTCCAGCCTGTTCCGCAAAGCGTGACGACGGGGCCGATCGCCGGATCGCATAAGGTTTACGCCGCGCCGAAGTCGCATCCGGACATGCGTGTGCCGCTGCGCGAGATTGTTCTGAGCGACCCGCTGGAGCCGCCGGTTCGCGTCTATGACCCCTCCGGTCCCTATACCGAGACGGACGCCAGCATCGATCTGGCCGCTGGACTGCCGTCGGTTCGCGAGAACTGGATCGCAGGACGCGGTTTTGACATCGTCGAAGGGCGCGCGATCAAGCCCGAAGACAACGGCAATGTTTCGACCGACCGGTTGGCGCCTCATTGTCCGGCCACGCGAATTTTGCGCGCTGGCCGACCGGGCCAGATGGTCACGCAATATGAATTCGCCAGGGCCGGGATCGTCACCCCGGAAATGATCTATGTCGCCCATCGCGAGAATGTGGCGCGCGAGGCGGCCATCGAGGATGCGGCGGCGATTCTGGCCGATGGCGAGAGCTTTGGGGCGGAGATCCCGCCATTCGTGACGCCCGAGTTCGTGCGCCAGGAAGTCGCGCGCGGCCGCGCCATCATTCCGGCCAACATCAACCATCTCGAACTGGAGCCGATGGCGATTGGCCGCAATTTCCTGGTCAAGGTCAACGCGAATATCGGCAATTCGGCGGTCAGTTCGGGCGTCGCCGAGGAAGTCGAAAAGCTGGTTTGGTCGATCCGCTGGGGCGCCGACACCGTGATGGATCTGTCGACCGGCCGCAACATTCACAACATCCGTTCCTGGATCTTGCGCAATTCGCCCGTGCCGATCGGCACCGTTCCGATCTATCAGGCGTTGGAAAAAGTCGATGGCGATCCGCTGAAACTCGACTGGGAAGTGTTCAAGGACACACTGATCGAACAGGCCGAGCAAGGCGTCGACTATTTCACCATCCACGCCGGTGTGCGCCTTGCACATGTGCCGCTCACCGCCAAGCGCGTCACCGGCATCGTCTCGCGCGGCGGCTCCATCATGGCGCGCTGGTGTCTGGCGGGCCATCGCGAAAGCTTCCTCTATGAGCGCTTCGACGAGATTTGCGAAATCATGCGCCGTTACGACGTCTCTTTCTCGCTGGGAGATGGCCTGCGCCCCGGGTCCATCGCCGACGCCAATGACGCGGCGCAATTTGCCGAACTCGAGACGCTTGGCGAATTGACCAAAGTCGCCTGGGACAAGGGTTGCCAGGTGATGATCGAAGGGCCCGGTCATGTGCCGATGCACAAGATCAAGGTCAATATGACCAAGCAGCTCGCCGAATGCGGCGAGGCGCCGTTCTACACGCTGGGACCGCTGACGACCGACATTGCGCCTGGCTACGACCACATCACTTCGGGCATCGGCGCGGCGATGATCGGCTGGTTCGGCACGGCGATGCTTTGTTATGTAACGCCCAAGGAACATCTCGGTCTACCCGACCGCGACGACGTGAAGACCGGCGTCATCACCTATCGCATCGCGGCCCATGCCGCCGATCTCGCCAAGGGCCATCCGGCGGCGCAATTGCGCGACGACGCGCTGTCGCGCGCCCGCTTCGATTTTCGCTGGGAGGATCAGTTCAACCTGTCGCTTGATCCTGACACGGCGCGCAAATATCACGATGCGACGCTGCCGAAGGATTCGCATAAAGTCGCGCATTTCTGCTCGATGTGCGGACCCAAATTCTGCTCGATGAAAATCACGCAGGATTTGCGTAAAGAGGCCGAGGCGCTTGCCGGGATGCAAGAAAAGTCGCGCGAATTTGTCGAGCAGGGCGGCGCGCTCTACGTGCCTGCCGCGGAATAGGGCCGTGCGCATCACCGTCGTCGGCGCGGGCGTCGTCGGCCTCGCCGCCGCCCTCGAACTGTCCGAGCGCGGCGCGGAGGTCAAGATCGTCGAACGGTCGTCGCGCCTGGGAGAGTCGGCCTGCTCGTGGTGCGCGGGCGGCATGCTTGCGCCCAGCTGCGAGGGGGAGAGCGCGCCCGCCGAAGTTGTCGAACTCGGCAAGCTCGCGCTCGATTGGTGGGCCCGGCGCGTTCCCGGGGTTGTGCGCAATGGCACGCTCGTCGTCGCCGCCCAACGCGACATCGGCGAAATCGAACGCTTTGCGGCGCGAACGCAGCTTCACGAGCGCGTCGATGAGGCGCGCATCGGCGCGCTGGAGCCGGATCTGGCTGGGCGCTTTCGCAAAGGGTTGTTTTTCCCCGAAGAGGGGCATCTCGATCCTCGCTCGGCGTTGATCTCGCTCAAAGACCGCCTCGTTGAACGCGCTGTCACGATAAGCTTCGGCGTCGATGGCGCGGCGGATTCGTCCCACACCGGCGTGGTGCTCGATTGTCGCGGATTTTCCGCGCGCGACGAACTCGGCGAGCTTCGCGGCGTTCGCGGTGAAATGATGATCCTGCGCACCAAGGAAATCTCCCTTGCGCGACCGGTCCGCTTCCTCCACCCGCGCATTCCGCTCTATGTCGTGCCGCGCGGCGACGACCTTTTCATGGTGGGCGCGACGATGATCGAAAGCGCCGCGCGCGGACCCGTCACCGCGCGTTCGGCGATCGAACTGCTGAGCGCCGCCTATGCGCTGCATCCGGCGTTCGGCGAAGCGGAGATCGTGGAAATGCGCGCTGACGTGCGCCCCGCTTTTCCCGACAACTTGCCGCGCTTCGTCAGGCGCGGCGCGACGACCTATCTCAATGGTTTTTATCGTCATGGCTTCTTGCTTTCGCCGGCCTTCGCGCAACAGGCGGCCGCGATGATTCTCGGAGACGCCGGGGGACAAAATGAAAATCATCGTCAACGGCGTCGAGCTTGAGCTTGGCGCGGCGACGCTCGCCGGGGCGCTGGAGGCGCTCGACTACGCCGGCGCTGTGGTCGCGACGGCGTTGAACGGGCATTTTATCGCGGCGCGCGCGCGCGAGACGACGCTGCTGGCCGAGGGCGACAAAATCGAGATCGTCGCGCCAAGGCAGGGAGGCTGAAGGCATGGAGTTTTATGGCGTCGAGATCGCCTCACGCTTGCTGCTGGGGACCGCGCAATATCCATCGCCGGCGATCCTGGCCGATGCGGTGCGCGCGGCCGAGGTCGAGATCGTCACCGTCTCGCTGCGCCGCGAGTCGGGCCGATTGCGGGAGGGCCAGGACTTTTGGTCCCTCGTCCGCCATCTGGGCCTTCGCGTATTGCCCAATACGGCCGGATGTCACTCCGTCAAGGAGGCGGTGACGACAGCGCAAATGGCGCGCGAGATATTCGCGACGAACTGGATCAAACTCGAAGTGATCGGCGAGGCTGATACGCTGCAGCCTGATGTCTTCGGCCTTGTCGAGGCGGCGCGAATATTGAGCGAGGACGGCTTTGCCGTCTTCCCCTATACGACCGAAGACCTCGTCGTCGCCGAGCGGTTGGTCGAGGCTGGCTGCAAAGTGTTGATGCCGTGGGGCGCGCCGATCGGCTCGGGCAAGGGCCTCAACAATCCATTCGGACTGCGGGCGTTGCGCGCGCATTTTCCCGACATTCCGCTTGTCGTCGATGCGGGGATTGGCCTGCCCTCGCACGCCGCCGGCGCGATGGAGCTTGGCTATGACGCGGTGCTGCTCAACACCGCCGTCGCCAAGGCGGGGGATCCCGTCGCCATGGCGCGGGCGTTTGCGGGGGCGGTCGAGGCGGGCCGGGCCGCTTATCTCGCCGGTCCGATGGAGGCGCGCGACATGGCGGCGCCTTCGACGCCAGTGTTCGGCAAGCCGGTTCTCGCCCGATGAAGCGGGATGGGTTCAACGCGATAGGCGGCGCATGAGCGCCCTCGATCCCTTTTATCCGATCGTCGACAGCGCCGCCTGGGTCGAGCGGCTTGTCGCGGCCGGCGCCAAGCTTATTCAGTTGCGGATCAAGGAGCGTGAAGAATCGGATGTGCGCGCACAGACGCGCGCGGCGCTTGCGCTTTGCCGAGGGTGCGGCGCGCAACTCATCGTCAACGATTACTGGGAAATCGCTATCGACGAAGGCGCCGATTTCATCCATCTCGGCCAGGGCGATCTCGACGGCGCCGACATGAAACGCATCCGGAGCAACGCGTTGCGCGTCGGGATCAGCACGCACGACCCTGCCGAGCTCGATCGCGCTTTGTCGTTCGATCCCGATTATGTCGCGCTCGGGCCGATTTATCCGACCATCCTCAAGGCAATGGCTTTCGCGCCGCAAGGATTGGCGCGAATTGGCGAATGGAAACAGCTTGTCGGCGCGCGGCCGCTAGTCGCCATCGGCGGCATTACCCTGGAGCGGGCGCCGCTATGCCTTGCCGCCGGCGCCGATAGCGCGGCGGTCGTAACCGACATTACGCTGAACGCCAATCCAGAGGCGCGCGCCAAGGCTTGGCTTGCCGCGACGCGGAGGATGGCTTGATGGGCAAGACGCCCGTCGCACTGACGATCGCCGGCTCGGACTCCGGCGCCGGGGCTGGAATCCAGGCCGATCTGAAGACCTTCGCGGCGCTCGGCGTTTACGGCGTCAGCGCGCTGACGGCGGCGACGGCGCAGAACACGCTCGGCGTTCGGGCCGTCTTCAATTTCCCGGAATCAATCGTCGCGGCGCAAATCGAGGCGATCTTTGAGGACTTCAATGTCGCCGCCGTCAAGATCGGCATGCTCGCCAGCCGGGAAATCGTCGAGGCGGTTGCGGCGGCGATTTCTCGCTATTCTCCCCGTTTTGTCGTGCTCGATCCCGTGATGATCGCCTCGTCGGGCGACCCGCTGATTGCGACGGCCGCCGTTTCAGCGATGAAGTCGCGGCTATTTCCGATGCTGGATTGCCTCACACCCAATCTGGCGGAAGCCGCCGCGTTGCTTGACGAGGCGTCGGCCGGCAACGAGGCTGCCATGGCAAAACAAGGGATCGCGCTGCTCAAGCTCGGACCGCGCGCCGTCTTGATGAAGGGCGGCCATCTGCAGTCGAGCGAGGCCGTCGATATTCTGGTGACGCCGACCGGGACGCGACGCGTTGCCGGACCGCGCATCGCCTCGCGCAACCTGCACGGCACGGGATGCACGTTGTCGGCGGCGATCGCCGCCCAGATCGTACTGGGCCAGGGGTTGCAGGAGGCCGTGACCGCCGCCAAGACCTTTGTCACCGGCGCGATTGAAGCGGGACGCGATCTGACGCTGGGTTCGGGTCCCGGGCCGCTATTGCAATATTCGTTGGCTCCTTAAGTCGCCGTGGAAACTTCGCGTTCCGGCGGTGCTTTGGCGCCCGCCCTTTGTTAGGGTCGCGCTCATGACGAACCAAGCGGACCTCAGGGAGCCCGAAGCGCGCGAGACCAACGGCGCTCCCGCGCCGCGCATGGCGGAGGCCGGTCGCTCCACGCCAATGATGGCGCAATATCTGGCGATCAAAACCGCCAATCCCGACTGCCTGCTGTTCTATCGGATGGGCGACTTCTACGAATTGTTCTTTGAGGACGCTGAGATCGCGAGCCGGGCGCTCGGCATCGTCTTGACCAAGCGTGGCAAGCACGAGGGCGAGGACATCCGCATGTGCGGCGTGCCGATCGAACGCGCCGACGATTATCTGCAGCGCTTGATCGGCCTGGGTCATCGCGTCGCCGTCTGCGAACAGATGGAGGACCCGGCTGAGGCGAAGAAGCGCGGGAATAAGTCCGTTGTGCGTCGCGACGTCGTGCGGCTGGTGACGCCCGGCACGATCACCGAGGACCGGCTACTGGAGCCGGGTCGCGCCAACATTCTGGCGGCAGTGCAGCGCGTGAGGGTAGGCGAGACGCGCGCGGTCTTTGGCCTGGCGGCGCTGGATCTTTCGACCGGCGCCTTCTCGCTGAGCGAGACCGACGAGGCGGGCTTGGGCGTCGAAATCGCGCGGATCGAGCCCAGCGAAATATTGGCGCCCCAGGCTCTGTTCGACGATGCCGCGATCGCGCGCCTGCTTTCCGAGACGCGCGCTGCGGTGACCCCGATCGGGCGCGATATGGCCGACAGTGCGCTGGCGGAGCGGCGCATTTGCGACTTCTACGGGGTCGAGACGCTGGACGGGTTCGGCGCCTTCACGCGTGCGGAGATTGGCGCGGCGGCGATCGCGCTGGGCTATATCGCGCGCACGCAGATCAACGCGCGCCCGGCTCTGTCGCCCCCATCGCGGCGCATCCGCGGAGCCAGCCTGGAAATCGACGCTTCGACACGCGCCAATCTCGAACTGACGCGAACCCTGGCGGGCGAGCGGGCGGGATCGCTGCTCGCTGCGATCGACCTGACCCAGACCTCGGCGGGCGCTCGCCTGCTCGCCGAACGATTGGCGAGCCCGTTGACGCAGCAAGCCGACATCGGCGGTCGCCTCGACGCGGTCGCCTATTTCGTGGGGGAGGAGCGCCTGCGCGCCGATTTGCGAGCGATCTTGCGCGCGGCGCCTGATTTCATCCGCGCTCTGTCGCGCCTCAGCCTCGATCGCGGCGGTCCGCGCGATTTGGCCGCGATGCGCGACGGGCTGAACGCTGCCGGACTGGTCGCGCGCAGGCTCGCCGCACGGCCAGATTCAAGCGTGAGCCTCGCCGAGGCCGGCGCGAAGCTCGTTCAGAGCGATGGGGCGCTGGAGGGCGAACTCGCGGCGACGCTGAACGACGAATTGCCGCTCAACAAGCGGGACGGCGGCTTCGTACGGTCCGGCGCCTTGGCGCCGCTGGATGAGGCCCGCGCGTTGCGCGATGAAAGCCGGCGCGTCATCGCCGAGCTGCAAAGCAAATATTGCGAGCTGGCCGAGACGCGACAGCTCAAGATCAAGCACAATAATTTTCTGGGCTTCTATATCGAGACCCAGCAGGCGCAGGGCGAGCGGCTGTTGCGCGCGCCCCATTCCGCGACGTTCATCCATCGTCAGACTATGGCCGGCGCGATGCGTTTTTCGACGAACGAGCTTGCCGAGCTCGAGGCGAAAATCGCCTCGGCCGCCGATCGCGCCCTGGCGCTCGAACTTGCCGCCTTCGAAAAGCTGCGGCTGGCGTGCCTTGGCCAGATGGAGGTGATCCGCGGCATGGGCCTGGCGCTGGCCGAGATCGATGTCGCCTGCGCGCTCGCCGAACTCGCGGCAACCCGGGACTGGACGCGCCCAGTTGTCGACGATTCGCTAAAGTTCATCATCGAAGGGGGGCGGCATCCCGTCGTCGAGGCGGCGCTTCGCGCGCGCGGCGAGCCTTTTGTCGCCAATGACGCCGATCTTACGGGCGATATCGCCGATGGCGGGCGCATCGCCCTCATCACCGGTCCCAATATGGCGGGAAAATCGACCTATCTGCGTCAAAACGCGTTGATCGCCACGCTCGCGCAAATGGGCTCTTTCGTGCCGGCGCGGCGCGCTCATATCGGCATCGTCGACCGGCTTTTCTCCCGGGTCGGCGCGGCCGACGATCTGGCGCGCGGCCGCTCCACCTTCATGGTCGAGATGGTCGAGACGGCGGCGATCCTCAACCAGGCCAGCGTTCGCTCGTTGGTCATCCTCGATGAAATCGGGCGCGGCACGGCGACTTTCGACGGCCTGTCGATCGCCTTTGCGACAATCGAGCATCTCAATGCGGTCAATCGCTCTCGAACGCTATTTGCGACGCATTTTCATGAGCTGACGCGGCTGTCCCGGACCCTGCCGCGATTGTTCAATCTGACCATGCGCGTGACCGAATGGAATCATTCCCTCGTCTTCTTGCATGAGGTGGCGCCGGGCTCGGCGGATCGCTCCTACGGCATTCAAGTGGCCAAACTGGCGGGGCTGCCGCTCAGCGTGATCGAGCGCGCGCGCGTGATCCTTGCCGAACTCGAGGCGACGAACCGCTCGGGCGCCGCCCTGCGCAGCATCGACGAATTGCCGCTGTTCGCGATTGCGGCCAAACCGGCGCCGCGCAAGGACGAACTGCGCGAAAGGCTCGCCGAGATCGATCCCGACGAACTTTCGCCCAGGGATGCGCAGGCCGCCCTCTATGCCCTCAAGAAACTGGCGACGGAGAAATAAGATGATGGCGCAAAAAATCTATCTGGCGACGGCGGCCGCCGCTTTTCTCTATGTCGTTTCGCCGGGACCGGCCTTCCTTGCGCTGTTCACGCTGGCGGCCGGCAAGGGGCGCAAGGCAGGCGCCTGGTTCATCGGCGGCCATCTGGTGGGCGACGTCTGCTGGAGCGCCCTCGCTTTCGCGGCGATCATCGGCGTCAACCAGATCGGTTCAGTCCTGTTTGAATTGCTGGGCGCCGGCTGCGGGTTTTATCTGATCTATCTCGGCCTCAAGGCGGTGAGGACGAAAAAAGGCGCGCCGCCACAAACCATCGGCGCGCGCCGCCCGCTCATCGCCGGCATGGCGTTCGGACTGACAAATCCGAAGGCCTATCCCGTCGCGGTGGCGATGTTCACGGCGATCGCCGCGCCTTTCGCGGGCCAACTGACCTTCGACGACGCTCCCTGGCTAATGGCGGCGGCTTTCGTCGGATTTTTGGTGGCCGATATCGTGCTGATCTTCGCGGCGGGGCTCCCGGCGGTGCGACGCTTCTTTCTGCGCCACGGCGTCGCGGTGACCCGAATAGTGGGGGTGTTGTTCATCGCTTTTGGCGCCAAATCGATGTTCGATGCGGCGCATGGAGTGCTGCGGCGGGCGGGGTGACGCTTCCGCCTATTGATGCAACTATCCGCGCCGCATCCGGAGCGCCGCTATGAATGAATCCTTTGCCCCGCCCCTGCGCCGCCGCGAGGGTCGCCGTCCGGCCCAAGCCATAGAGGCGCTGAATTACGCCCTCGCGGCCCGTTTCGGCAACAAGCTCGTCACCTCGGAGGCGGTGCGTATCCAGCATGGCCATACCCTGACTTGGATCGCCAATGCGCCGCCGGATGCGGTCGTCTTCGCGGACAGCACGCAGGACGTCGTCGATGTCGCGCGCCTCTGCGCCGAACATGACGCGCCGATCATCCCATTCGGAGCAGGCACTTCGCTGGAGGGCCATGTCAACGCGCTTCATGGCGGGGTGTCGATCGACTTGTCGCGCATGGATCGTCTCCTGGCGGTCCACGCCGAGGACCTCGATTGCGTCGTCGAACCGGGTCTTCATCGCATCGCGCTGAACGAACAATTGCGCGACACCGGCCTGTTCTTTCCCATCGACCCAGGCGCCGACGCGTCGATCGGCGGGATGGCCGCCACGCGCGCGTCGGGCACGAACGCCGTGCGTTACGGCACGATGAAAGACAATGTCCTGTCTTTGGTGGTCGTCACCGCCGACGGCTCGATCGTGCGCACGGCGAGCCGGGCGAAAAAATCCTCGGCCGGCTATGATTTGACCCGCCTTTTCGTAGGCTCCGAAGGCACGCTTGGAATCATTACCGAGATCACCCTGCGGCTGCATGGCATTCCCGAGGCAATGTCGGCGGGTCATTGCCCCTTCAAAGACGTTCGCTCGGCCTGCGATGCGACAATCGCCACGATCCAGTCGGGCCTCCCGGTGGCGCGCATCGAATTGCTCGACGCGCTGCAGGTGAGGGCATGCAACAATTATTCCAAACTGTCGCTTCCCGAGACGCCAATGCTGTTCCTTGAGTTTCATGGCACATCCGCCAGCGTCGCCGAACAGTCGCAACGTTTCGGGGAGATTGCCGCGGAGTTTGGCGGCGGCCCGTTCGCATGGGCGACGCGGCCTGAAGAACGCACGCGCCTTTGGCAGGCTCGCCATGACGTCTATTGGGCGTCATTGACCCTGCGGCCCGGAGCGCGGCCCTTTGCGACCGACGTCTGCGTGCCGATCTCGCGGCTCGCCGACTGCGTCGAGGAGACGCAGCGCGATATTGTGGAAGCGGGTCTGGTGGCGCCCATCGTCGGGCATGTCGGCGACGGCAATTTCCACGTCAGCCCTCTCGTGGACATGGACGACCCAGCCGATATCGCGCGGGCCGAGGCGTTTTCGTCGCGCTTGGTCCACCGGGCGCTGGCGATGGATGGAACCTGTACGGGCGAGCACGGCGTCGGTCAAAAGAAAATCGAATATCTGGAAGAGGAATATTCGATGGCGACGCTTGATTTGATGCGTCGCCTCAAGCAAGCCTTCGACCCGAACAATCTGCTCAACCCGGGCAAAATACTGCGCCAATAGGTCCGTTGCGCGGACCCGATCGCGATCGCTCGGGCGCGGGCCCTGCGCCGTCACTTTCGCGCCATGAATTGGGATATTGTCGCGCCGGCGGACCCGGTCTCGAACGATGAACTGACGATCAACCTTGCGCACGATCCTCACCGTCCTCGCCATTCTCCTGATTTCGGCGCTGACCGCGGCGCTGGTAGGGCCATATTTTGTCGATTGGAATGAGCAGCGCCCGGCGGTCGAGGCGCAACTGTCCCGCGTTCTCGGCGAGCGCGTGAAAGTGCGGGGCTCGATCGACCTCAAGCTGCTCCCAAGCCCCTATATCATATTGGACCAGGTCGAAATCGCCGATCCCAAAACCGGCGGCGTCCTGTTCTCGTGCGATGAGATGGAATTGGCGCTTGGCCTGACATCCCTGGCGCGCGGGCAATTCCGATTCATCGAGGCTTCGTTTGACCGTCCGATCATCGATCTCACGCGAGGGCCGGACGGCGAAATCCTCCTGCCGAAAGTGGAAGTGGGGGCGCGCTCCGATTCGGTCGCTTTCGACAAGGTCGTGGTTCGCGGCGGTCGTGTCAGAATAGCGGGCGCGGACGGCGGTGAAGGAATCGGGATCGAGGGAATCGATCTTCAGGCGGAGGCCGGCTCCCTTTTGGGACCGTTCAAAGGGTCGGGCCAAGCGCCAGGATCGGGCGATGCAAAAATCGCATTCCGTTTCGCCACCGGCGCTGTCGAGGGCGCCAACTTGCGTTTCAAGGCGACGATCGAGGCTGGCGCCGGCCTGCCGCGCAGCGAGTTCGACGGCGCCTTGACCTTCGCCGCCGCGACGCCGACATCGGGCGTCGCGGCTGCGGGCTATTCGGGCGCCGCGAGCTTTTCGGGACTGATCAAAGGCGCGGAAGCGCCGACGCCATGGCGGGCTTCCGGCGCCCTCAAAGCGGACTTGCGCGGCGCCTCGCTGGACAATCTCGACGTTCGTTTGGGGCCTGAGGAGCGCGCGCTCGCCGCGGAGGGGTCGGCGCAGGCCGAGTTTGGCGCCAAGCCTCGCGCCAGCGTCGTCCTGTCGGCCAAGCAATTCAATCTTGACGCGTTGCTGCGCGCGCAGGGCGAGGATTCCGCCTCGCCCGGGCAGGCTTTCGAGGCGTTGAGCGCCGCCCTGGCGGGGCTTGAACTGGAGAACGGTTCTCCTGCGGCGTTGTCTGTCGACCTCTCGACCCCGGCGGCGATCCTCGGCGGGGACACAATTGCCGACGTCTCGCTATCCCTGACGGCCGCTCCCGGCGCCCCGCTCGCCGGAAAATTGGAGGCGAGCCCCCCCGGTCGCAGCCATATTCTGGCTTCGGGCGCGATCGATCTCGGTCCAGCTCCAGGTTTCAAGGGCCATGTCGACGCCCAAATTGGCGAGACGCAACGTCTGCGCGATTGGCTCACGCTTGGAGCGCCCGATTTGAGTGCGCGCCTCGAGGCCATAGGCGAGGTGCTGCCTTATCGGTCGGCTTCGGCGAACGGCGATGTCGATTTGTCGGCGGCAGGGTTCGTCGCGCGTAACTTGAGCCTCGTGTTGGAGCGATCGACGTTTACGGGAACCTTGGCCTTGACTCGGCCGGTGGGCGCCGAGCGCGGGCGAATGTTCATGGACCTGCAAACGGATTCGCTCGATCTCGATTCGCTGCCCAATCTCGGCGCAAGCGGGGATTTTCTGAAAGACGTCGATCTCTCCCTCGCGCTCGATGCGCGCGCGCTTCGCATCGCCCGATTGGGGGAGGGGCAGATCGAGGGAGGGTCGCTGACGCTCAAGCTGACGAAACAGGGCGACGATGTCCGGTTGGACCGTTTATCGATCGCCGATCTCGGCGGAGCGTCGGTGGAGGCGAATGGCGCGATGGATGCGAAGGGCCGTTGGCTGAGCGCCAAGATCGATGCGGCGAGGCTGCGCGATTTCGCGCTGCTTGTCCGCCGCGTGGCGCCGGGGCCGATCAGCGAAACGCTCGTCGATCGTTCCGGCGCGCTTTCGCCGGCCAATTTGACCTTCAACGCGCAATCATCCGGGCGGAGCGGAGACATAGCCGCGCCGCCGAATTCATTGACGGTGCAGGGCGTGGCGGGGGTGACGCGGATCAGCGCCAAATTGGACCGCGCCGCCGGCGATGCCGGCGCGCTCAACGCGACCTTGTCGTTCGACGCGCCGGACGCCGCCCCGCTGTTGCGACAGTTGGGACTGCCGGCCCTATCGCTTGCAGGACTTGGGCGCGGCCACATTAGCGCCTCGGCCCATGGGCGTTGGGACGAGGTTCTCGAGGGAGAAATCGCTGCCTCGCTCGCCGGCGCCGAACTCGCCTGGCGCGGGCGCCTGTCGCCCAAAGCGTCGGACGATGGGGCGACTGCGCTATTCGACGGCGCAGGCAGCCTCAAGACCGCGAATGCGACGCCGTTGCTCGCCGTGCTCGGATTTGCGGCGCCCGATTCGATCTTCGTCGTGCCGACCGATCTTGGCGCGGCTCTGGCGTGGCGCGGCGACCGGCTCAGTCTTTCGCAATTGCAAGGCACGGTCGGGCGCGCGCATTTGGGCGGGACTTTGACCTATCGGCTGGCGCCGGCCGAGCCCATCCCTTCAGTCTCCGCCGACCCCGATGTCGCCCTTGCTCAATCTGTCGCCGGCGAAGTTTCGGCGACGCCCGCAACGCAAGTCGAGGGCGCGCTGACCTTGGATCGATTGGCGTTGTCCGCGCTGACCGGTCTGGCGCTGGGCGCGCCGCAAACGGCCAAGTCGGGCGCGCTTTGGTCCGACGCCAAGTTTTCGGCCGGCCTCGCCAACCCGCCGTCCGCCGATATCGCGCTCAAGATCGCAGCGCTCGATATCGCCGACAATCTTCAGGCCCGTGACGCCGGCGCCCGGCTAAAGGTCGGGCGGGGCCTGGTAAGCTTCGATGATTTGTCGATGAATATCGCCGGCGCCGCTCTTGCCGGCCGCGCGACGATCCGGCGAGACGGGCCCAATGCGTCGTTGTCGGGACAATTGTCGATCGAGCCGATCGCCTTTGATCGGCCAAGCTTCGCGGGCCGGCTGTCGGGCTCGATGGATTTTGCCGCGACCGGGCAAAGCGCCAACGGACTGATCGCGGGATTGGCCGGCACAGGGCAAATTCGACTGATGGACGCCAAGATACCGCGTCTTGACCAGGGCGCTCTTGGCAGGATCGTCGAAAAAGCCCAGTCGCCCGACTATGCCATCGATCAGACGAACATCAATCACGCGCTCGATCTCGAACTCAACAAGCAGGCGTTGCGGGTCGTCGACGCCAGCGCCCCGGCATCCCTGACGGCAGGCGTCATCCGATCGGGCCCATTCGAGGCGCGCGATCTCAAAGATCACGCCGTTCTGCAGGCGAGTTTCGACATTCGTTCGTTCGTCCTGGAAATTCGCGCCGCATTCTCCGAATTGCAGACGCAAAAATTCTGGAGCGGAGCGCCGCCGGCGGTCGGGGTCATCTTGAGGGGGCCTATCGAGGCGCCGGTTCGCGAAATCGATTCCAGCCTTCTCGTCGCCGGGCTTTCGGCTCAGGCGATTGCGCGGGAAACCGAGAGAATCGCCGATCTGGATTCGGACATACGCGAGCGCGCCTTCTTCAATCGGCGGCTGAAGGCCGGCCAGTTCATGCGCCGGCGAGAATTGGAGCTGGACGCCTATGCGGTCGACCAGACGCGGCTGAAATCGGAAGAGGATCGCCGGCGCGTGGAGGCCGAACTATTGAAAGCCGATGAGGAAAGACGCAAAGCCGCGGCGCCCGAGCCGCCCGCCGCGCCTGCGCCGTCAGCGCCCTTCCTGATCCCAGACGATCCCCTGCAATCGTCAAATCCTCCGCCGCTGATCTTGCAGCCGCCAATGCCCAGGCCGCGCCCGCCGAGCGCGCCGCAGCCATCCGATCCAACCGCCAGCGGCCTTTATTGAATCGCGCTTTCCAACAGGAAAACGCGGATCGCCGACGACAGATTGGCCCGTCCGCGATTGGCGTCGATCTCGGCGACGAGCGCATTGATCGATTGTGCGCGCCTCTTCGCCAAAAGCTTGAGCGCGCGCCAGAACGCGTCTTCCAGAGAAATGCTGGTGCGGTGCCCGGCGATGACCAGGGATCGCTTTATCACGCCGGCGCTCGGCCGCGACGATCCGCCGTCGATGGCTGCCGGCGCGTCAATCATCATCGCGCCGGTTCAGCCTTCGATGGGCTTCGAAACGGTGCTCCGCTGCGGCGCGTTCGGTCTCGGCCCCGCTTCTTGCGTTTTTCGAAACGCCAAAGGCGACGCGATTGGCCGCCGCTTCGACTTCCGCCTTCGCGCTCGCCTGCCGCTTTCGGGCCCTGCGAAGATTGATGATCTCGCCCATGTTCTGCGCCAGTCGGCCCGTCATTTCTTACGAAAAGCGTCGATCGAGACAACCTTGGCCGCTTCGGTCTTCTCAGGCGCTTTGGGAGTCGCGGGGGGATTGGTCGGCTCCGGCGGCTTGCCGGACGGCGGCGGCGCCTTGGTCGCGGACGCCGGACCTTGCACGCGCTTGGCGGGCGGTTCAGCCTCACCCCTGGTCTTCGCGGTCAAAAGGGGGCTCGCCGCAGGGGAGGCGCTTCCAGATTCGGCGCCTTCGGGCACCATGAATTTGAAGCCAAACGTGGGCACCGACGGGTCGCTGAAACCCGTGATCGCCGCAAACGGGATCGTAAGCCGCTCCGGCTTTCTTGAAAAAGACAGGCTGACCTCAAAACCCTCTCCGTTGACCGACAAATCCCAGAACTCGTGCTGGAGGATGATGGTCATTTCGTCCGGGTATTTTTGGCGCATGGCCGCCGGTATCGTGACCCCAGGGGCTTGGGTCTTGAAAGAAATATAGAAATGATGGTCACCGGGCAGGCCGTTTCGTGCGGCGTCGCCAAGCACCTTGCGGACGACCGAACGCAAGGCTTCCTGGACCAGAAGATCGTATCGAATGTGATCGGTCGGCATATCAGCTTTGCGCTCGCGCCTCTTTCTCAAGAATTAGCGGAGCGAGGCGAGCAATGCAATTGGGACCTGGACAAGTCCGGAAGGCAAGGAAAAGTGGAGGCTTCTGTTGCCAGGCGCCTCCGGACCCCGCCTAAAGGTGCGAACCCTCAGGACTTGATTTCCAGTACCAGCACCGCATTACGCGGCGAGGGCCACCGGGGCATAGTTGTCATTAGCAACTATAGGTTTGACCCGATAACGGCGGTATCATGCCGGGCAAAAGATCACCCTTTACATCCCTCGTCGAACCTATTTCGCCCCCGCCAAAGCCCGCCTGGCGTCGCCCAAACAGCGCGCGCGACGGGTTTTGGTGGAGGCGCCGGGTACCGCCCCCGGGTCCGAAAGACTTATTCCGATGCCCATTTATCGCCATATCCGCCTTGCGACGGCCGGGCCAACATAGGCGCTGCCGTCCCCGTTGGGAAGGGCTCGATGGGGAATAGTACCCAATTTCCGGCCGCTTAGCCCGCTCCAGACTTGATGAGCTTATAGACGATCGCATCGACCAGCGCCTGGAACGAGGCGTCGATGATATTGCCGGAGACGCCGACCGTCGACCAGCGGGCGCCCGACGAATCGCCAAATTCGATCAGAACGCGGGTCACCGCGTCGGTGCCGCCCTGGAACACGCGGACGCGATAATCGAGCAGTTCGAGGTCCTCGATATAGCGCTGATAGACGCCGAGGTCCTTGCGCAAGGCAAGGTCGAGCGCATTGACGGGACCATTGCCTTCGGCGGCGGAGATCAGCGTCTCGCCGTGAATTACGATCTTGACCACGGCCTGGGACGCTGAGACGAGAGCGCCGCTGGCGTTGAACTTGCGTTCGACATTGACGCTGAAGCCTTCGACTTCAAAGAAAACCGGCGTCCCGCCAAGCACGCGCCGCGCGAGCAATTCAAACGAGGCGTCGGCGCCTTCATAGGCGTATCCTTCCGCCTCCTTGGCCTTCACTTCGTCAAGCAAGAAAGACAGCCGGGGATCGTCGGCGCGCACTTCGACGCCAAGCTGGGCGAGCTGCGCCACGAGATTGGATTTGCCCGCCTGGTCCGAAACCAGAATGGCGCGCGTATTGCCGACGCTTTCCGGCCGCACGTGTTCATAGGTGCGAGTGTCTTTGGCCAAGGCCGAGGCGTGGATCCCCGCCTTTGTCGCGAAGGCCGAGGCGCCGACATAGGGGGCGTAGCGGTTGGGCGCGCGATTGAGCAATTCGTCGAACGTGCGCGATACCTTTGAAATCTCGCTCAAGGCTTCGCCCGTGACGCCGGTCTCGAAGCGCTCGTTCAATTCGGGCTTCAAGAAAAGGGTCGGGATCAGCGAGATCAGGTTGGCGTTGCCGCAACGCTCGCCAAGCCCATTCAAGGCGCCTTGAATCTGGCGCGCGCCGGCGCGCAACGCCGCCAGGGAGTTGGCGACGGCGTTCTCGGTGTCGTTATGCGCATGGATCCCCAGGCGATCGCCGGGGATGACGCGGGCGACTTCGCCCACGATGCGCTCGACCTCATCGGGCAACGTGCCGCCATTGGTGTCGCATAACACGATCCACCGCGCCCCCGCCTCATAGGCTGTGCGGGCGCAGCTCAGCGCATAATCGGGATTGGCTTTGTAGCCGTCGAAGAAATGTTCGCAATCGATCATCGCCTCGCGGCCGGCATTGAGCGCGGCGCGCACGCTCGCCTCGATGCTCTCCAGATTCTCTTCGAGCGTGCAGCCGAGCGCGACATGGACATGATAGTCCCAGGACTTGGCGACGAAAACGATCGCATCGGCGTCCGCTGCAAGCAGAGCCGCAACGCCAGGATCGTTCTCAACCGACCGTCCGGGGCGCTTGGTCATGCCGAATGCGGCAAAGCGGGCGCGCTTGGTTGGCTTATGCTCGAAGAATTTGGTGTCGACCGGATTGGCGCCGGGATAGCCGCCCTCGACATAATCGACGCCCAGACGATCCAGCAACGCCGCGATCTGACGCTTGTCCTCAAGCGAAAAATCAACGCCCGTCGTCTGTGCGCCGTCGCGCAGGGTCGTGTCGAAAAGATAGAGGCGTTCGCGCGTCATTTTGCTGGGACCGTCAGTGAAGCTTGGAGGCCGGCGGGCGGGTGGAATCAAGCGCCGCTAGGGGCTTGACCATGGTCGTGTTGGCGAGCCATTCGCCATCAAGCTGGATCAAGTTGCGCCGCTGCGCGACAAATCCTTGCTGCTCGAAAATTTCGCGGGCGGTGTCGCTGACTTCGCTGGTCAACGTCTTCGCCCCTCGGCCTGCTGCGAGCCGCGTCAGCGCGTCTATCAGCAGGGCGCCGATTCCGCGTCTTGCAAATTTGGGGTCGACATAGAGCATATCGATGATATCGGCGCCTTTCAGGGCGCCAAAGCCGACCGGTTCGCCCGAAATCGTGGCGACCAGCGTCAGCGATTTGGCCAAGCGCGCGCCAAAGGTCGCGACGTCATCGGCTGCCGCCGCCCAGGCTCGGCGTTGGTCGTCGTCGTAGTCGTCCTCTGTCAGCGTCGCGACGCTGGTGCGAAAAATTGCCGCGCAGCGCGCGGCGTCGGTCGCTAAGAAGGGGCGCAGGGCGGTGGCCGGGTCGCCGCTCATAGCCTGATCTCCCAGGTCGTGATTCCGTTCTTATCGTCCTTGAGCACCACGCCGAACTTGGCAAGTTCGTCGCGCAGTCGATCCGATTCTTTCCAATCTTTGCGACTTCGGGCCGCATTTCGCTCATTAACCAACCGTTCAATGTGGCCATGCGCCGCCGCATCGTTGGTTTGGTATTCGAGCGTGTTCTCATCTGTCACAAGAAAATGGTGATCTTTAAGCCAATTTTTTGCAGCACCGCTAAACTGAACGTCGCCATTCGCTTGCCCCACATGATAGTCGCGATATTTCAGCGTCGCTTTGTTGACCAACTCCTTCGGCGTGTTGCTGATCCTCATAGTATCTGTCAACGAAGGTCGTTGCCGCTCCTCCATTAGGCCGAGGAAGCGCATATTGTGAACAAGCTGGATCCGCTCATCGTCCTTAAGGGCGAAAATTCGAGAGATTGCGCCGCTCACTTGTGACAGCGCCTCGGGAGAATTCAAATCGTCTTGGAGCGCTTCTAGCACCTCCGTCGAGGGCAACGGCTTGTCTCGCCAAGCCTGCGCGTACGCGCGCTCGTCATTAAAATCACGCTTCGCCGTATAACCGGCCACGCTGTAGACGTTCGCTTTCGCCTCCGTGAGACGACCCAAAGTCCAATCGATCGGTTGGCGATAATGTGTGCCAAGCATCGCGTAGCGGATAACCGCGCCGGCCCATGGCTCGCCATTCCAGCCGGTTAGCAAACCATGGATGGTGACGAAATTGCCGAGGCTCTTCGACATCTTCTCGCCTTCGACCTGCAGGAAGCCATTGTGCATCCAAACATTGGCCATGCGCTCCGTGTTGAAGGCGCAGCAAGACTGGGCGATCTCATTTTCGTGGTGTGGAAATACGAGATCGATGCCGCCGCCATGGATGTCGAAAATATTCTTGGCGGGATCGTCGCAGGCGAGCCCCCCACCGAACGGTGTCAGCAGTTTCGCCATCGACATGGCGGAGCATTCGATATGCCAGCCCGGCCGTCCGGGGACGGCGATGCCGCGCGGGCTCGGCCAGCCCGGTTCGTTGGGTTTGGAGGGCTTCCATAAGACGAAATCCATGGGATCGCGCTTGTAGGGCGCGACATCGACGCGCGCGCCGGCGATCATCTCGTCGAGCGAACGCCGCGCGAACGATCCGTAGCGTGGGACGCCGGGATAACGATCCATGGCGGTTGGCGAGAAAAGCACGTTGTCCTCGGCGATATAGGCAAGGCCCCGCGCGACGAGCCGCTCTATGATGGCGACCATTTCGACAATATGGTCGGTTGCATGCGGTTCTTCGGTCGGCGCCAGGCAGCCTAGCGCGGCGACGTCCGCGTGGAACTGTCGCTCGGTCGCCTCGGTGACCTTGCCGATCGCCTCGTTGAGGGGGAGGCCGGGATAGTCGCGCGCGGCGCGGGCGTTAATCTTGTCGTCGACATCCGTGATGTTGCGGGCGTAGACGATGTGGTCCGGCCCATATTGACGACGCAACAGACGATAGAGAACGTCGAATACGATAACCGGGCGGGCGTTGCCGATATGGGCGTCGTCATAGACCGTCGGGCCGCAGACATAGAGACGCACATTCTTATCGTCGATAGGTTTGAAAACCTCTTTCGACCGGGTCAGCGTGTTGTATAGCTTTAGAGTTCCCGACATTTCGTTTCCACCAGCCGCGCGATAACGCATTCAGGCCGGCCGGGTTGTCGCTTTTCAAGAGCTTGATGGGAAAAGACGCGCGCCAGCCAGCAATAATGCTAGCTGCAAATAATAATAATCCGGCAAATGCGGAAATGGCGCGTCATGGCGAAACCTTTCCCGCAGGCGGCGGCTGAAGTCAAGCGGCGAGGGTTTGACGGGGCCGGGGCGAATCCATTAACTCCGCGTTCATCGCGCCGCTTCAGGATCGCGCTTTGAAGCAACTCCCGCTTCGCGCCGTCATTCGAAATCCAGAGCCTAAGCATGCGTCGTTGTGAAGTGTGGCCGGCAATTCTCTCATTTTTCCTTGCCGTGGGACTGGGCCTCGCCGCCGCGGAGCCGGGACGCGCCGCCGATGGAAACACCTTCATAATCGCCGCCTCGGAAGGCTATGGCGTTGAGGATTGTCTGGCGGAGGGCGGCGAATGCGGGCGGGTCGTAGCCGACGCCTGGTGCGAGGCGCACGGCCACGGCGCCGCGATTTCGTTCGGGGTCGCCGACGATGTCACCGACGCGATCCCAGGCGGGACGGCCGGCAAATCGGGCAGTCCCTATGTCGTTCGTTGCGGCGAGTAGCGTCAGCGCAGGAAATCGCCGCATTTCTGAACGTCGCCGCTCTCGGCGCCCCAAGGCTGGACCGGCACGCTCGAGGTTGAATTCTTGGGCGATCCATCAATCAGCTTGTCTGTATAGACCATATATATCAATATGTTGCGCTTGGCGTCACAGCCGCGCACGATTTGCATCTTCTTGAAAAACAGCGACCGGCGTTCTCGGAAGACGACATCGCCCTGGTCGAATTTCTCTTTGAATTTGATCGGTCCATACTGGCGGCAAGCCAAGGAGATATCCGACGTCTGTTCCGCCAGGCCAAAGGCTCCGGCGAGACCCCCTTTCTCCGGCGCTGTGTAATGGCAGGCGACGCCGTCAATCGCCGGGTCGTCGACGCCATAGACGGCGAGCTTGTCGTTAGGGGTCAGCAATTTGAACGTCGTCGATTTCCGGAAGATAAGATCTGGCTCGCCTGATTCCGCTCCGGCCGGCGCCGGCATCAGCAGCGAGACCACAAGTCCAATCGAAACGCAGAGGATCTTGGCTTTCATCGCCGCCGCTCCAAACCGGACGCCGGCGCGACAAGGTCGACGCAAGCCCCATTTCAACCGCGCCAAACATAGGCGCCGTGGACGGCCATGCAATACCGCCTCGCAAGAAGAGGGAAATTGTCGGGGCGGTTGCGTCGGAAAGAACGCGCGGCTCGCAGCGCGCCTCTGTTGATCGCCTGGCCATCCTCGCCTAATCAGACGCTAGGCGAAAATGTTTTGGACCAGGCATTGGGGAACCGGGCGGCATGAATGTCTTGATCTTGGGCGCTGGCGCTAGAGAACACGCTCTGGCCATCGCTCTGTCCAAATCGCCTTCCGTGACGCGGTTGTTCGTCGCGCCGGGCAATCCCGGCGCGGCCATTGTCGCGCAGACGGTTGCGCTGGATATCGCCGATCACCGCGCCGTGGCGGATCTGTGCAAGATATTGGCGATCGGCCTGGTCGTCGTCGGCCCAGAGGCGCCGCTGGTGGCCGGACTCGCCGACGATCTCGACGCCGCGGGCATCGCCTGTTTTGGCCCGAGCCGCGCCGCCGCCAGGCTCGAAGGCTCCAAGGGCTTCACCAAGGATTTTTGCCGCGACTTCGTTATTCCGACCGGCGCTTATGGCCGATTTGACCGGATGGAGACGGCGCTCGCCTTTGTGCGCGCTAAAGGCGCGCCCATCGTCGTGAAGGCCGACGGTCTGGCCGCGGGCAAGGGGGTGGTGGTCGCCACGTCGCTGGCCGAAGCGGAAAACGCGGTCCGCTTGATGTTCGAGGGAGGCTTTGGCCCCGCCGGCGCTGAGGTCGTGGTCGAGGAGTTTCTTGAAGGAGAAGAGGTGTCCTTCTTCGCGCTGAGCGATGGCGAGCGGGCGGCGCCGTTCTCCTGCGCGCAGGATCACAAGCGTGTCGGCGACGGCGACACGGGTCCCAATACCGGCGGCATGGGAGCCTATTCGCCGGCGCCCGTCATGACCCAAGCGATGAGCGAGCGGGTGATGCGGGAGATCGTCGCGCCGACGATCGCCGGCATGCGCGCCCGCGGAACGCCGTTTCGTGGCGTCCTGTTCGCGGGACTGATGATCGGCGCCGACGGCCCCAAACTCATCGAATATAATGTCCGTTTCGGCGATCCGGAGGCCGAAGTCGTACTGGCGCGGCTGGAGAGCGATCTATTCGATTTGTTGCTTGGCTGCGCGCAGGGGCGCCTGCCGGCGCAGGCGCCGCAATTTTCCGACGAGGCGGCGTTGACCGTGGTGCTCGCCGCGCGCGGCTATCCCGGCGCGGTGGTCAAGGGTTCGCAAATCCGGGGAATCGAGGAGGCCGGGCGGCTTCCGGGCGTGACCGTCCTCTATGCCGGCGCCCGCCGCGACGGGGCGCGGCTTCTGGCGGACGGCGGGCGCGTCCTTGCCGTAACGGCGATCGGCGCAAGCGTCGCGCAGGCGCAGTCGCGCGCTTATGCGGCCGTGGATGCGATCGACTGGCCGGAGGGTTTTTGTCGTCGGGATATCGGCTGGCGGGCGGTTGCGCGCGAGCGCGCCGCCGCCGAGGCCACGCTCGCATCGCCCACGGCTCTTTGAGGTTTCGAATGGAGCAAACGAGCCGCAACGCCAATCGGACCTCTTCGCCCTCTGTCGCAATCGCGCTCGGCGGCGGCGGCGCGCGCGGCATCGCGCATATCGCGATCCTCGAAGCGCTCGACGAACTCGGCGTAAAGCCGCTGGCGCTTTCGGGCACGTCGATCGGCGCGATAATCGGCGCCGCCTATGCTTCAGGGATCGAAGCCAAATATTTGCGCGCCCATACGCTCGCCGTCATGCGCAATCGTTCGGACGTGATGGCCAAATTGTTGAAGGCGCGCGTCGGCCGGTTCATGGATCTCGTCCTGCGCGGGCTTTCGAATCCCATGCTGCTCGACGCCGAAATCTTCCTTGACCTCTTTTGGCCCGATACGATGCCGGAACGTTTTGAGGATCTGGCGATCCCGCTTCAGGTCGTCACGACGGATTTTCATGATCGCTGCGAGGCGGTTTTTTCGACCGGCCTTCTGGCGCCGGCGGTCGCCGGGTCCATGGCCATTCCGGGGCTCATCAAGCCCGTAGAGGCGGAAGGGCGCGTGCTGGTCGACGGCGGCGCGGTCAATCCCCTGCCTTACGACCTCCTCTTCGGCGCGGCGGACATCGTGATCGCGATCGACGTCACTTTTGGCGGCGCGCGCGAGCGGCGGGTTCCGCAACCTTTCAACGCGATGTTTGGCGCGGCCCAGATCATGCAAGGCGCGATCATCGCGCAAAAGCTTAAGCTGCGGGCGCCCGACATTCTGGTCAGGCCGACGGTCGAGCAATTCCGCGTGCTCGATTTCTTTCGGGCGGCGCAAATCTTGCGCGCGGCCGAACCGGCCAAAGAGGATATCAAGCGAAGGCTCGCCGCCCGGCTCGAGGCGGCGGCGGTCAAATGAACTTGGCGCCCCGCGCGATTTGCGCGCCGCGCTGAAACTCTGCGGCGGACATCGCGGTCTTGCCGGCCCGCTGCGCCTCGACGATGCGTATCGCCGCTTTGCCGCAGGCGATCGTCAGCGCGTCGTCGATCACGGTTCCCGCGGGTCCGGCGCCTTCGGCGAGCTTCACGCGCAGGAATTTCACGCGCTCCGGGCCGTGACCCAGGTCGATCTCGGAATAGGCGCCGGGCGCGGGGGAAAGTCCATGGATCTGGTTGCGCAGGACCTCCGCGTCCAGCCGCCAGTCGATGCGCGTCTCGCCCTTGTCGATCTTGCGCGCATAAGTCGCGCCTTCGGCGCGCTGCGGGTGAAAGGCGAGGCTGTCGCGCTCCAGCGCCGGCAAAGCGCGCGCCATGAGAGCGGCGCCGATATGGGCGAGCTCCCGCGCAATCTCGCCCGCCGTGGCGCTAGATTCGATCGCCAAGCGCTCTTCCAGGGCGATGGGGCCGGTGTCCAGCCCCTCCTCCATGCGCATCACGGCGACGCCCGTCTCCCTGTCGCCGGCCATGATCGCTCTTTGGATGGGCGCCGCGCCGCGCCAGCGCGGCAAAAGGGAAGCGTGCAAATTGAGACATCCAAGCTTCGGCGCCGCGAGGACGGCGGCCGGAAGGATCAGGCCGTAGGCGACCACCACGGCGACATCGGCGCCGAGCGCGCGGAATTCCTCCTGCGCCGGCGCGTCCCGCAAGGTCGACGGGGTCAAGACGGGTATGGAGAAACGCTCGGCGAGCCGATGAACCGGCGTCTTGGTCGGCTCCAAGCCCCTGCGGCCGGCGGGCTTGGGCACGCGCGTGTAAACGGCGACGACTTCGTGCCCCTGGCCGATGATCTCAAAAAGCGTCGGCGTCGCAAATTCGGGGGCGCCCATGAAGACGATACGCATGTGGCGGGCGATAACATCCGCCCGGCTGGGCGTCAAAAGCGATAGTCCGCGCGCGCTATGGAATTTTACCGCGAATTCGGCTCAATTCATTCTCCCGAAACTCTCACCGGCCGCGCCAATGATCGACCCCGCAAGCAGCCTCGCCTCCGGACAAGCGGGAAGCCGTCCGCTCATCCTGCGCGTCTATTACGAGGACACGGATTTTTCCGGGCGCGTCTACCATGCTTCTTATCTGCGCTTTCTCGAGCGGGGACGAACCGAATGGCTGCGCGCGCAAGGATTCGCACAGCGCGAACTTGCCGCCGAAGAGGGATTGGTTTTCGCCGTGCGCCGCATCGAGATCGATTACCTAAAGCCCGCGCTGATGGACGATCTGCTGACGATCGAAACGAGCCTTGTGGCGATCGGCGGCGCCTCGATCGAATTCCGGCAATTGGCGCTTCGCGGGGAGGAGGCGATGGCCAAGGCTCTCGTCGGCGTCGTCGCCCTGTCCAACGGCCGCCCGGCGCGCCTGCCCAGGGACATGCGCGCGCGCCTTTCCGCTCCTAAGTTGTAGCGAGCGCGAATTGGCGGGGTCAAATTCCGCGCGTTTCGATCGCCCGGTCGAATCGCGCGGCGAGCGCTTCGATCCGCTCGCCTATGTGGTCTTCCAAATCGCGCAGGTCGCCGCGGCTCGGCAGGGCGCCGATCGTTTCGCGCAATCGGTAATGGTCGTCATGCATCTGCGCCAGCCGCTCGGACAGCCGCACGAAGGAGGCTTCGCCCGCCTGTTTGTTGGCGTCGACGTCCGCGCGCTGATGATCGATGGAGATCGACATTCGCTCCAGACGCGCCATGAGGCGCCAAATGAAGGCGGCGGCGCTGACCGCCAATGTCGAAAAGCCGGTGACGACCCATTCGACAAAGCCCCAGGGCGCTTCGCCGACCGCTGGCAAATCCATGGACGCCTCCCAATCATTTCAACGCGGCGCCGAGGGCGCGCGCGTTGAAGAACCTAAAGCATCTGGCGCCGCGAATCGCGCTGCGTTGGTCGTCAGTTGCCGGCCGGGACCGCCGCGGCCGCCGCCGGCGCCGTCACGCTGCCGCCTGTGGCCGCTTTGACCGCCGCGACGGCGTTGAGAATCTGAATCGAAACGGCGACGGGGTTCGCCGCGGCGGGGTTCTGGCAAAGAGACGAGTTGGCCAAAACCGAAGCGCCATTGGCGGCCTTGACGACCGTCGAGGCGGCGCCGCCACCCGACAGTCCGGTGGCCGAATAGGCGCTCGCCAGCGCGGCAATCTGTCCGACGATCTGGCAGGCGCTCGGCAGGTCGGCAATGGCGAGTTGCGCGCCGGCGTCGATCTTCGCAGTTCCCGTGCGGTAGTAGTCGAGCGTCGCCACATCGCGGCGTAGCGCGATATTGATCGTCATCGCGATCTGCTCGACCGGGCTCATCCCATAGAGCCGGTGGGCGCGCCCGTTGCGCGGCAGGTAGAGCAATTCGTCGCAGGAAAAATCGGCCGCCGGAATGCCGTGCAGCACTTGCTGATAGGCGGGATCGGGCGCCTCGGGCGCGCGCCCCTCCTCGCCGATCAGCGGCTTGATCGTCGAGCCGTCGATGATGTCGAGGCTGTAGAGCGCGCCGGCGCGCGTGAGGCGCGGGTAGATCGTCGCCGCGTCGATCACCAGCATGTCCTCCAGCAGCATGCGCAGCCAGGCCGCGAAGGAATGGCGCCGGTCGGGGCGATCGAGGAAGGCGGTGATCGTCTTGATGCGCGCCGTCGATTCGGCGCTCTGCGGCGCGGCGTCGCGCAGCCGCACCGCAAAGCTCGAGGCGGCGATCTGGTCCTTGCGCGTCTCGATGATGGTGCGCAGCAGCGGCAGCGCGTCGGCGAGCGCGCGCAATTCGCCAAAGCCGATCGCCTGGTTCGAGCGCGGGGTGTAATCGATGTTCACCCCGAAGGGATAATCGAACTGGCGCCCCTTGACCTCCGGCGGGGCCATCGGCGCGAGCGGCTGCTGCGGCCCGAACCAGGTCGTCGGCGCGACGCCGGTGATGGCGAAACGCGCCGCGGCGCCGAGGCGCGCGAACAGGCTCGCCGGCAGCGGCGTGAGCGTCCCTTCGTCTGACGGCATGGCGAGTTTCCCTGCTGTTCGGCCGCATTTGTTGGCGGCGCGGATCACGGCCTATAATTTCCAAGGAATCAGTTGGGGGACGGCGATGAAAAGGCCGATTGCGCTGGCCTTGCTGCTGGCGTTGCTTGCAAGGCCGGCCGCCGCCGGCGAGCGCTGGACCTTTTGCGTCGCCTCGGCGCTCGGCGGCAAGGATGTGTGGATCACCGAAGTGTTCTCAAGCGCCCTCGATCGCGAGCGGCTGGAGACGGGTTTGAAGGCCGTGCTCGAGCGCCAGGGCGCTTCGCGCATCGTCGCCCAATGTCCCCTGCCCAACGACGACAAGACCGGCGTCGTCAACGCTCAGGTCGCCGCCGAGGATTTCAATCATAAGCTCGGCGCGACGCTGCACGCGGTCGCCGCGCAGGAGTTTCCTCCGAGAAGGTGAGACGATTCTCCCTCCCCCCTTGTGGGGGAGGGAATCGGCGGAGCGCACGCCCTCACCCCTTGCGCGCCGCGTCGCGATAGAAATCCACCATGCCGGAGCGGTCCTTGCGGTCGAGATGGATGAGGTCGGCGATCGCCCAGACCAGAGCGTCGGCGCGGTCGGGCGAATAGCCGGCCGAACGCGCGTCGAAGTCCGGCGTCAGGGCGCAGAGCTGGTCCTCAAGCTTGGCGAACGCCCCCACGTGATGCACGAATCCGCGCTCATAGGCCGCGGCGACCGGCTCGGCGCGCAGGAACTTGCCGCGCGTCGCGCTCACCGAGCGCACCGGCAGGTTGGCCTCGCTCTGGCGGAGCACCGCGGCGACCATCTCGCCGCCATTGTTGACTTCCGCCACCACCCGGTTGGCGCGGTAATGGCGATAGGCCGTGGCGACCCGGTCGGCCCAGGCGGCGGGCGAATCGCCCTGGCTGGAAAGATCGGCCAGCACATAGATATGGCCATTGGCCGCCTTGCCGGCGACGATGATTCCGCATTCGTCGGCGCGCGGGCCGGAAGTCGCCGGCGGATCGACGCCGACCACGATCTCGGCGTAATCGCCCGGCGCGGCGCTTCCCGCGATGCGATGGCGCTCGATCAACTGGCGCGTCCATAGCGCGCCCGGCGTCTCCTCCAGCATTTCGGCGAACAGTTCCTGCCGGCCTATCGCGCGGCCTTCATACCGCGCCGCGATGCGGCTGAGGAAGGCCTTGGCCAGATGATCCGCATTGTCGAAGGTCGAGCCATGCGTGACGATGGCGTCCTTGTCGGCGAGCAATTGCTTGAGGATGGGAATCGGGCGCGGCGTCGTGGTGATGACGGCCTGCGGGCAATCGCCGAGCCGCAGGCCGAGCAGCGCCTGTTCGAAGGCGTCCGCATGGCGCCAGGCCGCCAGTTCGTCGCACCACAGCTTCATATGCTGCTTGCCGCGCAGCCGGTCGGGCTCCTCGGCCGAGAACACTTGCGACGTCGCGCCATTGGGCCAGATCAGGCGCGCCGAAGCGCGGGCGTAGCGCGGGCGCTCCTCGGGCGGGCAGCAGGCGAGCAGCCCCGATTCGCCCAGCACCATCACGTCGCGCGCATCGTCGGCGGTGGCGCCGATCAGATTGACGATCGGAAAGGTCTTGATCCATTCGCGCACCGCTTCGGCGCCGGCGCGCGTCTTGCCGGCGCCGCGCCCGGCCAGGATCAGCCAATACACCCAGTCGCCGGGCGGCAGCCGCTGGTCGGGCCGCGCCCAGAACGACCAGTGCTGGAACAGCCTGTCCTTCTCCGCCGGTTTGAGCCGGGTGCGCCACCTCAGTTGCTCGATTTCGTTGAGCCTGAGATAGTCGAAAATCGATGCGGATGCCGCGTCGGCGGCGATCGCCGCCTTAGTCGGCGCCGGCGTTTGCGGGGTCTCGCCCGGGCTGCGCGGTTCTTCCGGCATCTTCTTGCTCCGCCCTTTTTCGACGCGCCACCAGGTCGGCGAGCTTCCGGTCGAAGGCAGCGGCCGCCCGTTCCTCCGCCCGCGGGCTTGTCGCCGGCAGTTTGCCAAAGCCGTGATAGCGGTCGAGGCGCTCGAGGATGCGCAGGATGCGGTCGACGGCGCCAAGATCGCCCTCATGGGCTTTTGCGGCGAGCCGGCCGGCCATCGCCTCGAGGCGGCGGATCTGCAGCTTGGCGTAATCGCGCGCCGGGCGGATCGAAATAATGCGCAATTCGGCGCGCAGGATTTTCTCGACGCGCAGGCGCGTCATGTTCCGGGTGTCGGCGATAGCGGCGACGCTCAGGCCGGACGTGAGGAGGTCGAGCACGCGCGGGCCGAGCGGCGCAGGCGCGCTGTCGCCCTCGCGGCGCGGGGAGGCGGCGGGGTCCATGGATTGTCCTATCGCTGGGGATGGCTTGGGGCGGAGGCGAGCCCTTCGCCGGCGAAGCGGCGGGGCGCGGCGGGTCTCAAGACCCGCCATCTCCAATGTGCCAGATTATGCCTGTGATGGCGTAAGGAGGCAATCTTTTGTTTTCTGAAATTAGAAAGAATCGTATATGTGTTAATTATATCAGAGTGTTGCGCGCTAGGTTTGAGTCGTCGCGCTGCCATCGGCGTGCTCGCCGTCGAGGTCAAGCCGCCTTCGGCGGTCGCTTCGCAAGAGCTTCGCGAACCTTGACGGCTCCGCTCGCCGATGGCGTTTGGCCTGCATGTCTCTTTGGTGGCCGAAGCGGCCAAGGGCCGCTCGGCTCACCAAAGAGACATGCAGGCAATTTGCCGCGCCGACGAGACGCAGTCACGCCGAAGGCGCCGAAGCGAAGCGGAGGAGTCGCGAAGCGACTTGACGGCGTCTCGTCGGCGTGGCCCCCACACCGCACAACGCGCCGCCCCGCCCTATCGCCTGCGCCCCACGCCAAACCCAAGCTCGGCGATCGTCCAGGCCAGCACGCCGAGCGCCGCCGCGTCGAACGCCCATGTCAGCCATCCCGGCATCGTCCCTTCCGAGCGCGGCTGATACCAATTGGCGGCGCCGGCGAGGAACAGCGCGAACGGGGCGAGGCCAGCCAGCCCCTGCGGCCTGCCGCGATCGGCGAATCTTTTGGCGCAGACGAAATATTCGGCGATCGCGCAGAGGAACAGCGCGAAGACATAGATCATCAGATAGGCGTAGGTCGCCGCGACGCCCCAGTCGATGAGCCCCTCGCGCGACAGGTCGCGCGCCTCGCGCGGCATGATGGCGATCCAGAGAAGCGTCATCGCCAGCCCGATCGCCGCCGGCGGCCAGCTCGCCCGCCACCATTGGCGCGCGTCGATCGCGCCCTCACCCTGGCGATAGAGGAAGCGGAAGCGCTGCCTAAGCGGCGTCTCGCCCATCAATCTCTCAGCAATTCGTTGATGCCCGTCTTGGCGCGCGTCTGCGCGTCGACCGTCTTGACGATGACCGCGCAGGCGAGCGCGGGGCCGGGCGTTCCGTCGGCCAGGGGCCGGCCCGGCAGCGCGCCGGTAACGACGACCGAATAGGGCGGGACATGGCCGATATGGACCTGGCCGCTGACGCGGTCGACGATCTTGGTCGAGGCCGAGAGGAACACGCCCATCGAGAGGACCGAGCCCTCCCCGACGATGACGCCCTCGACCACTTCCGAGCGCGCCCCGATGAAGCAATTGTCCTCGATCACCGTCGGATTGGCCTGCAGCGGCTCCAGCACGCCGCCGATGCCGACACCCCCCGATAGATGCACGTTCTTGCCGATCTGCGCGCAGGAGCCGACGGTGACCCAGGTGTCGACCATCGTGTTGGAATCGACATAGGCGCCCAGATTGACGAAAGAGGGCATCAGCACGACGTTCGGGGCGATATAGGCCGACTGGCGCACGACGCAGCCCGGCACGGCGCGCAGGCCCGATTTGGCGAAGGCCGCCGCGTCCCATCCGGCGAATTTGGAGGGGATCTTGTCGTACCAGCTCGAGGCCGAATTCGCGCCGCCGGGGCCGCCAGGAATCAGCCTATTCTCGTTGAGGCGGAACGACAGCAGCACCGCCTTCTTCAGCCATTGATGCACTTTCCAGGAGCCGAGGCCCGCCGCGCCGGGGATTTTTTCGGCGACCCGCAGTTCGCCAGCGTCGAGCAGCCCCAACGCCTCGACCACCGCCTCGCGCACCTCGCCCGAGGTCTGCGAGGTGATCGTCGCGCGATCCTCGAAAGCTTGCTCGATAATGGCTTGCAGGCGCTGATGCGGCATGGGCGGTTCCGGTGTGAGGGCGCGAGGTTTCTTCGCTGGGCGCGCGATTGTCAATGGCGGGTGCAGCCGGCGGAGCGCGCGCCCCCTTCCCCCGTGGGGGAAGGTGGCCGGCGAAGCCGGCCTGCGGACGAACGCTACGCGTTCGCCTTGGGATGAGGGCAGTAGAGTGCACCGAGACGGCTTGCGACGGTGAATAAATTAGCGTCGCGCCGAGGACACGCTCTCAAACGCCGCTCAGCCGATAGGTCTCAAAGCCGTCGCGCTTCGCGCGACTCCCCCTCATCCGGCCGGCTCCGCCGGCCACCTTCCCCCAAGGGGGAAGGGGCGCGCCCTCACCGCACCAGCACATTGCGGAACTGCCACGGGTCCGACGGATCGATATCTTCGGGGAAGAACCCCGGCCGGTCGGTTAGCGGCGTCCAGTCGGTATAGACGCCGACGACGGGCCCGAGATAGGGCGTCTGCACTTCAAGGCAGCGCCTAAAATCCATTTCATCGGCTTCGATAATGCCGGCGTTCGGATTCTCCAGCGCCCAGACCATGCCGGCGAGCACGGCGGAGGTCACCTGCATGCCTGTGGCGTTCTGATACGGCGCGATCTCGCGCGTTTCCTCCACCGAGAGCTGAGAGCCGTACCAATAGGCGTTGCGCTGATGGCCGAACAGCAGGACGCCGAGTTCGTCGATGCCGTCGAGGATTTCGGCTTCGCCGAGGATGTGGTGCTCTTTCTGCAGCACGCCGGCGCGGCCGAACATTTCGTGCAAGGAGAGAACCGCGTCGTTGCAGGGGTGATAGGCGTAATGGCAGGTCGGCCGGTAGACCGCCGCGCCGCTCGCGTCGCGCTGCGTATAATAATCGGCGATCGAAATCGATTCGTTATGCGTGACGAGAAAGCCATATTGCGCGCGCGCCGTCGGCGTCCACGAGCGCACGCGGGTGTTGGCGCCGGGCTGGTTGAGATAGATCGCCGCGCCGCAGCCGCTTTTATGGAAGCCGGCGTTGTCCGGCGCCCATTTCTCATGCGTTCCCCAGCCAAGCTCGGCCGGCTGCATGCCTTCGGACAGAAAACCCTCGACCGACCAGGTGTTGACGAAAACGTCGATGGGTTTTGGAACCTTGGCGCGCTGGGTGTCGCGCTCGGCGATATGGACGCCCTTGACGCCGAGGCGATGGGCGAGGGCGCCCCATTCGTCGCGCGTCTTCGGCTCGGGCGCCTTGTCGCCGAGATCGGCGGCAAGGTTGATGAGCGCCTGTTTGACGAACCACGACACCATGCCGGGATTAGCGCCGCAGCACGAGACGGCGGTGACGCCGCCCGGCGCGGCGCGCCGCGCCGCCAGCACCGTCTCGCGAAGCGCGTAATTGGAGCGCGCCTCGGGCCCGATGTTCTTGTCGAAATAAAAGCCCGGCCAGGGCTCGACGACGGTGTCGATATAAAGCGCGCCGATCTCCCGGCAATGCTCCATAATCGCCAGCGAGGACGTGTCGACCGACAGATTGACGCAGAACCCCTGGCCCTGGCCGGCGGTGAGATACCGCGTCAGGATTTCGCGATAGTTCTCGCGGGTGATCGCCAGATGCACGAATTTGATGCCGCGCTCGTCGAGCAGCGCGCGGTCGGAATCGTCGGGGGCGATCACCACGAAATGATTTTTGTCATAATCGAAATGGCGCTCGATGAGCGGCAGCGTCCCCTTGCCGATCGACCCGAAGCCGATCATGACGATCGCGCCGTCGATCCGGCCATGTCGAGGCCCTTGCGTCATGATGGGGTTCTCCTGGAGGGGCGCGCGGGATTTGTCGCGCCGCTTAAGAGCAAGGCTAACGCCGCGCGTCAATAGGGGACGCGCGCCCCTTCCCCCTTGGGGGAAGGTGGCCGGCGAAGCCGGCCGGATGAGGGGAGTCGCGCGCAGCGCGACGACTTTGCGCCTATCGGCTCAGCGCCGCCCGAATGCGAGCCACGGCCAGTTCCGTCGACGCAATGACCAGTTCATTCGGCAAACGCAATATTTGATAGCCTTGTTCTTTCAACCAATCCTCCCGCTCGCGGTCCTTAGCTTGCTGCTCGGCGCTCTCGTGGGACGGACCATCCGCTTCGACAACCAGCCGCCGATCGAAGCAGAAAAAGTCGACGATGAAGTTGCCCAGCGGCGCCTGGCATTGAAACTTGGCTCCATTGCATCGGCGATTCCGCACGGCGCGCCAGATGATCGTCTCCGCTTGCACCGCATTCGCGCGCTGCTCGCGGGCGAGGCGGAGGAGAGCGGAGCGTGGAATCTCGGGAGTCATGGAGCGATAATCGCTTGCCGGGCGGATCTCGGCAATGTCGCAAGCCGTCTCGCTTCGCTCGACTGCCCTCTTCCGTCATGCTTCGCATGACACCTTCCCCCACGGGGGAAGGGGAGCGCGCCCTAGCCGCTCGCCATGCGTCGAATGAGATGGCGGGCCGGGCCACGGTCGCGCGACGCCCCTTCCCCCTTGGGGGAAGGGGCGCGCCGCTAAACTCCCTCCGCCCCGCCGTCGGAGCGCGGATCATGCGCCGCCTCGATGGCGCCCTTGGCGTTGCGCACGAGCGCGCCCGCGTGACCGAAGAGATCGCCGCGCGGCTTCCATTCGATCTCGTGCCCGGCTTGCGCGAGCGCCCGGCCGATGCCGTCGTCGAACCCTTCTTCCAGCTTGACGCTGGTCGAGGGCGCGCCCCAGGCGCGGCCGAAGAGATAGCGCGGCGCGTCGAGCGCTTGGCATAGGTTCTGGCCGGCGCGATAGCGGGTCAGTAATTGCGCCTGAAACTGCGGCTGGCCGTCGCCGCCCATCACGCCATAGGACATCAGGCGGCCGTCGTCGAAAACGCAAAGCGGCGGGTTGAGCGTATGGAACGGCCGGCGGCCCGGCTGCAACGGGTTGACGGCGGCGGGATCCAGCGAAAAGGAAACGCCGCGGTTCTGCATCAGCACGCCGGTGCGCGGCAATACGCAGCCCGAGCCGAATTCCCAATAGATCGACTGAATGAACGAGACCGCGCGGCCCTCCGCGTCGATTGCGCCCATCCACACCGTGTCGCCGGCGTCGCTTTTGAGCGGCCAGCTTGCGGCGCGCGCCATGTCGATCCGGGAGACTTCGCGATCCAGCGCGTCGGGAGTGAGAAAATCGGCGTAATCCTCATCGAGGTGCGCAAAATCGGTGACCAGAAAATCGCGAATCGACAAGGCGCGCTTGGAGGCTTCGATGAGGCCGTGAAAGTAGGCGAAGCTTTCGACATTGCGGATCTTCAGCCGTTCGAACAGGCCGAGGAGGATCAGCGAGGCGATGCCCTGCGTGGGCGGGGGCGTGTTGTAGAGCGTCGCGCCATGAATGCGCAGCGAGAGCGGCTGGCGCCAGGCGGCGCGATAGGCTTTCAAATCGGCCCGCGTCACCGGCGCGCCGATGCGCTCGAGATCGCCGGCGATTTCGCGCGCGATGTCGCCGCGATAGAAATCGTCGAGCCCGGCATGGGCGAGATGCCTCAGCGTTTCGCCGAACGGGGCGACCTTGCGGACCTCGCCGGCCTTGGCCGGCTTTCCGTCGATAAGATAGGTCTCAGCAAAGCCCGGCGCCGCCATCAAGCCGCGGTCCTTGGTCGGATCGAACCGCGTCTCGGAAGCCGAGACTGGATAGCCGGCAAGCGCATGGGCCGCCGCATTCTCCAAAAGGATATTCAGCGGCAAGCGCCCGCCGATTGCCGCCGACAGTTCCAGCGCCAAGGCCCAGCCGCCGACGCTGCCGGGAACCGTCAGCGCCGCCTCGGGTCCGCGCGAAGGGATCGCTTCGACCTCCATCCGGCGATAGCGCTCGCGGGTCGCCTTCTCCCCGGCAAAACCGCAGGCCTCGATGGCGCGCACCTTGCCGTTGGGCTCGCGCATCAGCCAGAAGCCGTCGCCGCCGATCGCGTTCATATGGGGATAGACGACGGCGATGGTCGCGGCCATCGCGACCATCGCCTCGATCGCATTGCCGCCCTGAACGAGAATGTCGCGCCCCGCCTGCGCGGCGAGCCTGTGCGGCGCAGCGACGGCGGCATGGGAAAAGGACGGCGTGTCGTTCATGAGGGGGCCGATGGGTTGGGTTCGACTCCCTCCCCCTTGCGGGGAAGGGCCGAGGAGGGGGTCGGGCTGACCTATCGGAAATAAGATTGCGCCTCAACTGGATAGAGCGCGGTCAGCGTTTGCGCTAACTATCCTCCGATCGAGCGTCACGCCGCCATCGCCGCCCGGACGAAGGCTGCGCCTTCGCCTTGAGCTCGCTGTAAAGGTCAAGCCGCCTTCGGCGGTCCCCCCGGGTCAAAAGCCCGGGGGTTGACGGCTCCGCTCGGCGACGAAGTCGTCCGCCGAAGGCGCCGAAGCGAAGCGCTGCAGGAGCGGCGAAGCCGCTTGACGGCGGCTCGGCTGCGTGGCCCCGCGACGCCGGGCTCCCAATCCCCCTCCGCCTTGACTTCGCCGCACCTTGCCGCCACTTAGGCGCGCCCTCCAAGGGTCGGTTTTGCCAGGGGCCAATGCGCAGCTATCTCGATTTTGAAACGTCGGTCGCCGAAATTGACGCGAGGATCGACGAATTGCGCGCTTTGGCCGCCAAGGGGGATTCGCCCGCTCTCCTCGAGGAGATCGGCAAGCTCGAGGCCAGATCCGCCAAGGCGCTGACCGACATCTATGCGGCGCTGACCCCCTGGCAGAAGACGCAAGTCGCCAGGGTCCAGGGACGCCCGCATTTCCACGATTACATCAAAGGCCTCGTCGAGGATTTCACGCCGCTCGCCGGCGACCGCAAATTCGCCGAGGACGAGGCGATCGTCGGAGGGCTCGGGCGGTTCGCCGGCCGCTCGGTCTGTCTGATCGGCCAGGAAAAGGGCGAGGACACCGCGAGCCGCCTGCGCCACAATTTCGGCATGGCGCGCCCGGAGGGCTATCGCAAGGCGGCGCGGCTGATGGAGCTTGCCGACCGCTTCGACCTGCCGGTGATCTCGCTTGTCGACACCGCCGGCGCCTTTCCCGGCATCGACGCCGAGGAGCGCGGCCAGGCCGAGGCGATCGCCCGTTCGACCGACATGTGCCTGTCGCTCGGCGTGCCCAATGTCGCGGTGATCGTCGGCGAGGGCGGCTCGGGCGGCGCGGTGGCGATCGCCACCGCCAATAAAGTGCTGATGCTGGAACATGCGATCTACACCGTCGCCTCGCCCGAGGCTTCGGCCTCGATCCTGTGGCGCGATTCCTCGCGCGCCCAGGACGCGGCGACCAATATGAAGATCACCGCCCAGGATTTGCTGAAATTCGGCATTATCGACGCGATCGTCCAGGAACCGTTAGGCGGCGCCCATCGCGACCCCGAGGCGGCGATCGCCGCCGCCGGCCGCGCCATCGCCGGGGCGCTCGATCAGATGGGCAATATGTCGCGCGATCAGGTGCGCGAGGCGCGCGCCGCCAAATTCCTCGCCATCGGCCGCAAGGTCCCGGGGCAAGGTTATTAACAAGGCGTTCACCACGTTGGCGGGAGCCGGGGGTTTGCAGTAAGCTCCCGGAAAGGATAAGAGTTCAAAATTCGGCAAGGTGAACATTTCCAAATGAATGGCCCGCTCAAGCGGGCGCCGAGAGTGGCGGGCGATGGCGAAAAGCAATTGGGTCTCCAGGTTAGCCGCGCTCGGTTTGGCGGCCTCGCTCGCCGCGATGCTGGCCGGTTGCGAAGGGGACGAACTGGCGGGCGGCTCCGGGCGTTCGTTGCGGCCGATCAGCCCCGAGACCATCGCGCTGATGGGCCAGAACGACACCTCGCCCTCCCAGCCCGTCCTTATCCGCACCTTCAAGAAGGAAGCGGAATTCGAGATCTGGAAGATGAAGTCCGACGGGCGCTATGCGCTGCTGAAGACCTATCCGATGTGCCGCTGGTCGGGTCAGCTCGGCCCCAAGACCCGCGAGGGCGATCGCCAGGTGCCGGAGGGCTTCTATCCCATCACGCCCGGCCAGATGAACCCGAACTCCAATTATTACCTGTCGTTCAACGTCGGCTACCCCAACGCCTATGATCGCGCGTTCGGGCGCACCGGCGGCACGATCATGGTTCATGGGGCCTGCTCGTCGGCCGGCTGTTTCTCTATGACCGACGCGCAGATCGCCGAGATCTACGCGATCGCCCGCGACGCCTTCAACGGCGGCCAGCGCGAAATCCAGATGCAGTCCTATCCCTTCCATATGACGGCGGAGAATCTGGCCAAGCACCGGCTCGACCCGAATATTGAATTCTGGAAGCAGCTGAAAAACGGCTCCGATCATTTCGAAGTGACGAGAACGGAGCCGGAGGTCGGCGTCTGCGCCAAGCATTACGTGTTCGGCGCGCATGGGGTCGGCGATTCCAACGCATCGGCCGCTTGCCCCGTCCTGCAGCGCGACGCGGAAGTGGAGGCGGCGGTGGCCGCCAAACAGTCCCACGACGACGAGGCCGTTGCGCAACTGGTGGCGCAGGGCGTCAAGCCGATCGAACTCGTCTATGACGATGGCGGCCAGAACCCCTCGTTCGTTGGCCAGAAGGGCGACGTCAGCCGTCCCGACGCGATTACCGCCGGCCCGACCGAAATCGTGCTCGATGAGAAGACCGGCCAGCCGATCCCGGCGGTCGTCAAAATCGCCGCCGCGAGCGAGGCCCAGCGCGTCGTCTCGGCGCCCGCCGCCGCCAACGCGCCGGCCCAGACCCTGGTCGCCCAGGCGCCGCCGGCTTCCGGCCAGGCGGCCCCCGTCAGCCCGCTGCTTTCGCCGCTCGCCATCGTCGGCGGCGCGACCGACACGAGCTCCTCTTTCGTCAAGAAATGGCTGAATTTCGGCGCTGAGGCGAACGATTCGGCCGTTAAAGTCTACGAACCGGCCCAGCCCGTTCCCTCCGACGTGCCGCTGCCGCCGCGCCGCGATGCGGCCGGCGATTCGACGGCCAAACCGCAGGCGTCCCTGAAGACACAAAGTTTTGCGGCGGCGCGAACGGCCGTTCCCGCCCAGCAGAGGCCGATTCCCGGCGCCTTGGCGCTGGCTGGCGCGCCCCTGCAGCAATAGCGGCGTTTTCTTTCAGGCTTGGCGGCGGATCTCGAGGCGAAGCCGCGCGACAAATTCCTGCGCCGCGCGCCCGCTTGCGAAGGCGCGCGCCGGAAGGAAGGCCGGCTCGCCCTTACGCGGCCACAGATAAAGCATGCCGCCGGCTTCTTCCGCCGCCTCGCATTCGGCAAAACTCAAGCAGCGCGCGCCCGCCGCCGTTTCGACATGGAGGCCGGAGGCGTCGATGCGGATGACGATTCGGCCGGCGTTTCGCAGCGCGAGCGCGGCGGCGAAACTTTTCTTTTGCGCGCCGCGCATGCGCCAATGCGCCATCATGCGACTCGCCATGAAAGCGATCACGGCGAGGATCAGCGCGGCCTCGCCGAGGCGCCGGCCGATGAGGCCGGTGAAGATCAATATCCCAGTGAAGGCGAGGAACAGGCAGAACGCCACGAGCGGCGCAACATGGACGCGCGAGAAGCGCCCCCACAGGCCGGCACGCAAAGCGGCGCGCGAAGCGGCCTGGCGCGCCTCTTCGTCGCTCAATTCAAACGCGATCGGCTCCAGAGGCGTCGGCGCCGCCTCGTTCACGTCTCGCCCGGCGCTTTAGTCTTCAAAGCCAGGGCATGCACGCCGGCGGCGATTTCCTCCTCAAGCAGGCCGTAAACGAGACGATGGCGCTCGATGCGCCCCTTGCCGATAAAGCGCGCCGACGCCACATCGATACGAAAATGCGTCTCGCCCCCTTCGCGCCAGCCGCCATGGCCGGCATGGCGATGGGACTCGTCCTCGATCTCCAACCGCGTCGGTTGCAGGCCTGCTTCCAGTTTGGCCTTGATTTGCTCTTTGATGGTCATGGTTCCGTCATTTTGCGCTTCTTTACGTTCATTGTCTTGGCGCACGAGGCGATGCGGGGCGCGCCTTGATATTCGATTCCCAGCGCGTTTGTGATCGCGTCGCACTTTCTTCACGCGAATTTTATCTCATTGGCTTCTCATCAAACTGGGCTTGCCGGTCGGACGGAGGGCTCCTAAGGTCGAAACGATGAATCTCAATTCGCGCCTATTCGATCGAATCCGTGTGAAGTCGGCGCCGCAGGCCGCCGGCCCCGCTGTCGTGCCGTGCAATCATCCGGGATGCAAGGCCGAGGGCGTTTTTCGCGCGCCGATGGGGCGTGATCGCGAAGGCCAGTATTTCTGCTTCTGCATGGATCATGTGCGCGAATATAATGCGACCTATGATTATTTCAGAGGCATGAACGACGAAGCCCTCGCCAAATTCCAGAAGGACGATATTGTCGGCCACCGGCCGACCTGGCCGCTCGGCGCCAAAAGGGGCGCGCGGGGCGGCCCCGAACATAGCGACGAGACGATCTTCGGCGAGGCGCGCGTCTATCGCCGGCGCGGGGCGGGCCGCAGCGGCAAATACAAGCACGAACCGCGCTACAACAATCTGGCGCTGAAAGCCCTTATCGTGCTCGAACTCGACGCGCGCGCCGACGAGGCGGCCATCAAGGCCCGCTACAAGGAACTGGTGAAACGCCACCATCCGGACGCCAACGGCGGAGACCGGTCGTCGGAAGAAAAATTGCGCGAAATCATTCAGGCCTATAATTACCTGCGATCGAACAAGCTGGTCTGAAGGCGAGCGCCGGTTTGTTCCTGGCGCCGGACCGGGCTTCGTCGATGAGCGGCGCCCGGCCTTTCGCCGCAAGGCTTTATGTCCCTATAATGCTTTAGGCCCCTCCCGCTTCAATCGGGCGGGAACGGAGGATTGATGAAAGTCGCTATGCCGCAATCGCAACTCGAGACCGTCGACTCCGTCCCGGGCCGGCCCGACACGCGCGTATCCGTGCGTAAAGTCTTCGGCATCGATTCGGATATGGAGGCGCCCGCCTATTCCATGCCCGACGAGCATGTGCCCGATTTCGACTCCGACTATCTGTTCGACCGCGACACCACGCTGGCGATCCTCGCTGGATTCGCCTTCAACCGGCGCGTGATGATCACCGGCTATCACGGCACGGGCAAGTCGACGCATATCGAGCAGGTCGCCGCGCGCCTCAACTGGCCGCTGGTGCGCATCAACCTCGACAGCCATGTCTCGCGCATCGATCTTGTCGGCAAGGACGCGATCGTGCTGAAGGACGGCAAGCAGATCACCGAATTTCGCGACGGCATCCTGCCCTGGGCGATCCAGAACAATATCGCCTTGTGCTTTGACGAATATGACGCGGGACGCCCCGACGTGATGTTCGTTATCCAGCGCGTGCTGGAAGTCTCCGGCCGGCTGACCCTGCTCGACCAGCGCCGCGTCATCCGCCCGCATCCGGCCTTCCGCCTGTTCGCCACCGCCAATACGGTTGGTCTCGGCGACACGTCCGGTCTCTATCACGGCACGCAGCAGATCAACCAGGGCCAGATGGACCGCTGGTCGATCGTCGCGACGCTGAACTACCTGCCGCACGACAAGGAAGTCGATATCGTGCTGGCGAAATCGCCCCATCACCGGGCGCGCAAGGAAGGGCGCGACATCATCAACAAAATGGTGCGCGTCGCCGACCTTACCCGCAACGCCTTCGTCAACGGCGACCTGTCGACCGTGATGTCGCCGCGCACGGTGATCACCTGGGCGGAGAACGCCGATATTTTCAAGGACGTGGGCTTTGCCTTCCGCCTCACCTTCCTCAACAAATGCGACGAACTCGAGCGCACTTTGGTCGCCGAATTCTATCAGCGCTGCTTTGGCCAGGAACTGCCGGAAAGCGCGCTCAACGTGGCGCTGAGCTGAAAAAGCAGAGCGAACGGCCGCTTGTCATCGCGAGCGGCAGCGAAGCAATCCAGGCGAGGGCTACCGGAGCCAAAGTCTGGATTGCTTCGTCGCTACGCTCCCTCGCAATGACGGTTGACCGATGCGCCTTCTCGCTCTTTCCGGCAGCCTGCGGGCCGCTTCGACCAATACGGCGGCGCTGGAGGCGTTGCGCCTCCTGGCGCCCGCCGGCGTCGAGATCGTCCTTTATCGCGACCTTGCCGCCCTGCCCTATTTCAACCCGGACGACGATCACGACGCGCCGCCGCAGGCTGTCGTCGCCTTGCGGGCGCTGGTGCGCGCCAGCGACGGGCTCCTCATCGCCGCGCCCGAATATGCCCATGGCGCGCCCGGCGCCTTGAAGAACGCGCTCGACTGGCTGGTGGCGAGCGACGCCTTCCCCGGCAAACCCGTCGCGCTGATCAATGCGGCGCCGCGCTCGTTCCATGCCCAGTCGGCCTTGCGCGAGACGTTGGCGACCATGTCGGCGCGGCTGGTCGCCGACGCCTTTGTCGCCTTGCCGCTGACCGGGTTGGCCATCGACGCCGGGGCGATTATCGCCAATCCGCGCTTCGCGGCGGCGCTGCGCGAGGCTCTCGATCGGTTCGTCCTGGCGATCCGGGGTGACGAAGGCTGACGGGATGGCTATATCTCTAGGGGATTGGCGCCCTCGTCATGGCGAGCGGAGCGAAGCAATCCAGGGGTCGCAACCTCTCAGGATAGGCCACGGCGCCTGGATTGCTTCGCTCGGCTCGCAATGACGAACCGCTACAACCGCCGCCCCCGACGCGCACAGAAAACCCGCCATGCCGCCCCTCGACGTCAAATTGTCCAGCAACCGCAAGCCGGCCGGCAAGGCCGACGCACCGAACGAGCCGTTCAAGCGGGCGGTCGCCTCCTGCGCGCGCGCGATGTCGAGGCATCCCGAACTCGAGATTTCCTTCGCCGCCGACAAGCCTTCGCTTACCGCCGGGGCCGAGGGCGCCAAGGCGCGCCTGCCCGAGCCGCCGCGCAAGCCCAATCCGCGCGAGGCGGCGATCCTGCGGGGGCTCGCCGATTCCATGGCGCTGCGGCTCGCCTGTCACGACGAGGCCGTCCATCGCCGCTTCGCGCCGCAAAACCAGGCGGCCCGCTCGCTGTTCGATGCGGTCGAGCAGGCCCGCGTCGAGGCGATCGGATCGCGCCGCATGGAGGGCGTCGCCTCGAACCTCACCGCCATGCTGGACGACCGCTATCATCGCGGCCCCTACGCCGAGATCACCGACCGCGTCGATGCGCCGCTCGACGACGCGGTGGCGATGATGGTGCGCGAGCGGTTGACGGGTCTTGCGCCGCCGGCCGCCGCCCAGCCCATCGTCGATCTCTGGCGAGGCTATATCGAGGAGAAGGCCGGCCCCGAGCTCAACCGGCTCGACGCGGCGATCCTCGACCAGCGCGCCTTCGCCAAATCGATCCATAAACTGCTCGCCTCGCTCGATATGGCGAGCGATTCGCCCGCCGATTCGGAAGACGAGGAGAGCGAATCGGGCGAGGACGCGCCGCCCGACGACGCCGATGGCGCCGACGGCGAGGCCAAGGAGGAGCAGTCGCGCGACAAGATGGAAATGGAGGCTTCCGACGAATCCTCCGACGAAATCGACGAAGGGTCGATGGAGGCCGCCGACGCGCCGTCGGGCGAATTTCCCGACGAGGCCGAGGCGGGCGAAGCCGATGAAGCGGCCGAGAGCAAACCCTCGCCCTCTTCAGGCAATGAGCGTCGCGGCCCCGACTACAAGGCCTTCACCACTAAGTTCGACGAGATCGTCAACGCCGAGGATCTGTGCGAGCCTGAGGAATTGCAGCGCCTGCGCGACTATCTCGACAAGCAGCTGCAGAACCTGTCGAGCGTCGTCTCGCGCCTCGCCAATCGCCTGCAGCGCCGGCTGATGGCGCAGCAGAACCGCTCCTGGGAATTCGATCTCGAAGAGGGCATGCTCGATCCGGCGCGGCTGTCGCGCGTCATCATCGATTCGCAGCAGCCTTTGTCCTTCAAGCGCGAGAAGGACATGGATTTTCGCGACACCGTCGTCACGCTGCTGATCGACAATTCGGGATCGATGCGCGGGCGCCCGATCACCGTCGCGGCGACCTGCGCCGACATATTGGCGCGCACCCTGGAGCGCTGCGGCGTCAAAGTCGAGATTTTGGGTTTCACCACCCGCGCCTGGAAGGGCGGGCAATCGCGCGAGGCCTGGCTGCAGGCCGGCAAGCCGCCGGCCCCCGGCCGCCTCAACGACCTGCGCCATCTCATCTACAAGAGCGCCGACGCGCCATGGCGGCGCGCGCGCAAGAACCTCGGGCTGATGATGCGCGAGGGGCTGCTGAAGGAGAATATCGACGGCGAGGCTTTGGACTGGGCTCATCAGCGCCTGCTCGGGCGCTCCGAGCAGCGGCGGATTCTGATGATGATCTCCGACGGCGCGCCGGTCGACGATTCCACTTTGTCGGTCAATTCGGGCAATTATCTCGAGCGCCATTTGCGCTATGTGATCGAGGAGATCGAGACGCGCTCGCCCATCGAGCTCATCGCCATCGGCATCGGCCATGACGTGACGCGCTACTATCGCCGCGCGGTGACGATCGTCGACGCCGAGGAGCTTGGCGGGGCGATGACGGAAAAGCTCGCCGAATTGTTCGACGAATCGGCGGCGCAGACCGCGGCGCGGGTGAAGCCGGGCCGGCCGATGCGGCCAAGGAAGGCGGCGGCGTAGGGGTATGGGCGCCGCCCTGGGACCGCGACCATCCCGGTCGCCCTTCCGGCGTTAGCGCTCAGACACAGCGTCGCAAGGGCGGGCGAGACGCCCGCGCTCCCAAACGTCAGGCCGCCGCGGCGGCCGCTTCGGCGATCTTCTTCTTGATTTCGCGCTTCAAAATGATCGCGCCCTGCGACAGGTCGCCGTCGTCGGCCTTGATGAGGAAGGCGTCGAGGCCGCCGCGATGCTCGACCGAACGCAAGGCCGCCGCCGCGACGCGCAGGCGCACCGAACGGGCGAGCGAATCGGAGATCAGCGTCACATTGCACAGGTTCGGCAAGAAGCGCGTGCGCGTCTTATGATTGGAATGGCTGACCTTATTGCCGGTCTGAACGGCCTTTCCGGTCAATTCGCAACGGCGTGACATCTCGCGACTTCCCTTGAAATAGATGGGATTTGAAAGACCATAAAGATCAACGCCATAGAGGGCCGCTGGATAAAAGCGTCCCGGCGGCCAATCCAATATGGCTTCTTGGGTCGGCGGTCTATAGGGGAATGGGCTTGGAGCGTCAAGCGCGCCGGCGGGCGCGAGGGGAGCGATATTTGGCCGGTCCGGGTTCAAACTTGGCGTCGACGGGGGACGGCGACGCCCTGTCGCGCCTGCTTGCGCTCCGCCGCGCCATCGCGCGGCGCGCCGCCGATTGCGGCCGCGATCCGGCCTCGCTGCGCCTCATCGCGGTGTCGAAGACTTTTTCGGCCGACGAAGTCTGGCCGACGATCGCGCAAGGCGACCAGCTTCGGTTCGGCGAGAACCGCGTGCGGGAGGCCGAGCCGAAATGGCGCGACCTGCGCGCCCGCGCCGCCGGGCTCGGCAAGGCGATCGAACTGCATCTGATTGGCCCCCTGCAAAGCAACAAGGCGCGCGAGGCCGTCGAGACGTTCGACGTCATCGAGACGGTCGATCGCGAAAAGATCGCCGCCGCGCTCGCCGAGGCGATGGGGAAAGCGGGCAAAAGGCCGCGGCTGTTCGTGCAGGTGAACACCGGCTCGGAACCGCAGAAGGCCGGCGTCGGCCCTCGCGAGGCCGATGCTTTCCTGGCGCTCTGCCGCGACCAATATCGGCTGGAGATCGCCGGCCTGATGTGCATTCCGCCGCTCGACGAACAGGCTTCGCCGCATTTCGCGCTGCTCGGTGAGATCGCCAAACGCAACGGCGTCGCCGAACTGTCGATGGGCATGAGCGCCGATTGGGAATTGGCGGTGCAACTCGGCGCGACTTATCTGCGTATCGGCAGCGCGATTTTCGGGTCGCGGGGGTAGCGCCACCCGTCATTGCGAGCGAAGCGAAGCAATCCAGGCGTCGTGACCTATCTTGAGAGTTCACGGCGCCTGGGTTGCTTCGCTCCGCTCGCAATGACGGTCCCGGACGCCTCTCACCCAATCCACATCGTCGCCCGCGCCGCGAGCCTGGGCGCCAGCCGGCGCATATCGGCGGCGCGGATCGCCACGCAGCCGGCGGTCGGGGTGAGGCCCGGGCGCGCCAGATGGAAGAAGATCGCGCTACCGGCGCCTTTCCGGCGCCGCGTGAAATTATAGTCGAGCACGAAGGTAAGATCGTAGAGATCGTCGGCTCGCCACATCGAATCGCAGGCGAGCGTGAAGGGCAGCCTGACCGGCCGGTTGTAGCAGGGACTGCGCGAGTCCTCGCACCAGCCGGCCTCGCGCCGCAGGACGCGCATCGGGACGCCGGCGCAAGCGGGCCGCTTGCGATCGGGACGATGGAACGCCCATAGCAGCTGGAAGCGCCCCGCCGGCGTCGCGCCGTCGCCCTCGCGCTTGCGCCGCACGATGCCGGCGGGACCGAGCGCGCAGGGGATGCGCAAGTCGCTGGCGGTCAGCCAACCGCGTGCGCGGGCGCCGGGCAGGGAGCGGACGCGCAGGGTGGCGAGGCGATGGGAGGGCAAGGGCGGTGGCTCGTAGGGGGCGAGAGGGCGGCTGAACAATCGCGCGAAAGGCGGTCTTGCCGCAAGGAGCGTCGCGCTGCCATCGCCGTGCTCGCTGTAAAGGTCAAGCCGCCTTCGGCGGTCGCTTCGCAAGAGCTTCGCGAACCTTGACAGCTCCGCTCGCCGATGGCGTTTGGCCTCCATGTCTCTTTGGTGTTCCGAGCGGCCGTTGGCCGCTTCGGTCACCAAAGAGACATGCAGGCAATATGCCGCGCCGCTGAGCCGCAGTCACGCCGAAGGCGCCGGAGCGAAGCGAAGGAGTCGCGTAGCGACTTGACGGCGGCTCAGCGGCGTGGCCCGGCTCCGCCCTTCCCGGCTCGCCCCAAGCCCTTCCCTCCCCGCCCTTTCGCCCCCATATTACGCCCATGCCGAAGTCCCCCAAATCCATCGCGCGCTCGACCCGCGCCAAGGCGGCCAAGCCGGAGGTTCACCCGCTCGGCGAACATCTCGCGGCGCTGCTGAATCCGGCGCTGCTGGAAAAGCCGCCCGGCCTCGCCGAAGCGCCGCAGGCGCGGTTCGAGCCGGATTCCTATGATTCGGAGGGCGATCATCCGCGCGGCATGACGGGGGCGGCGGCCACCGTCGAATCGCTGAAAAGCCTGCTGGAGCTCGGCGACCCCAATCTGCGCCATGCGCGGCCCTGGACGCCGCATCGCCCGCCCCGGCCCGACAAGTCGGAGGGCGGGCGCGCCTTCAAGATCGTCTCGGAATACGAGCCCAAGGGCGACCAGCCCGAAGCGATCCGCCAGCTTGTCGCAGGCATTTCCGAGCACGAGCGCGATCAGGTGCTGCTGGGCGTCACGGGTTCCGGCAAGACGTTCACCATGGCGCAGGTGATCGAGAAGACCCAGCGGCCGGCGCTGATCCTCGCCCCCAACAAGACGCTGGCCGCCCAGCTCTATGGCGAGTTCAAGAGCTTCTTTCCCGACAACGCCGTCGAATATTTCGTGTCCTATTACGATTATTACCAGCCCGAAGCCTATGTTCCGCGCACCGACACCTATATCGAGAAGGAATCCTCGATCAACGAGCAGATCGACCGCATGCGCCACGCCGCGACGCGTTCGCTGCTGGAGCGCGACGATTGCATCATCGTCGCCTCGGTCTCCTGCATCTACGGCATCGGCTCGGTCGAGACCTATACGGCGATGACCTTCTCGCTGAAAACCGGCGAGAAGATCGACCAGCGCCAGCTCGTCGCCGATCTCGTCGCGCTGCAATACAAGCGCTCGCTCGGCGATTTCACGCGCGGGGTCTTTCGCGTGCGCGGCGACACGATCGAGATCTTCCCCGCCCATTATGAAGACCGCGCCTGGCGGATCGGTTTTTTCGGCGATGTGATCGAGACGATCGCCGAATTCGATCCGCTGACCGGCAAGAAGACGCAGGACCTCGAATTCGTCAAAGTCTACGCCAACAGCCATTATGTGACGCCGCGCCCGACGCTGCTGCAATCGATCAAGGCGATCCAGGCCGAATTGCGCGAGCGCCTCGGCCAATTGCACAAGGCGGGGCGGCTGCTTGAGGCGCAAAGGCTGGAGCAGCGCGCCACCTTCGATCTTGAGATGCTGGAGGCGACAGGCTCTTGCGCCGGCATCGAGAATTATTCGCGCTATCTGACCGGGCGCCGCCCGGGTGAGCCGCCGCCGACCTTGTTCGAATACCTCCCCGACAATGCGCTGGTCTTCACCGACGAGAGCCATGTGACGGTGCCGCAGATCGGCGCGATGTACAAGGGCGACTATCGGCGCAAGGCGACGCTCGCCGAATATGGCTTCCGCCTGCCCTCCTGCATGGACAATCGGCCGCTGCGCTTCGAGGAATGGGAGGCGATGCGCCCGCAGACCGTCCATGTCTCGGCGACTCCAGGCAAATGGGAGATGGACCGCACGGGGGGCGTGTTCGTCGAACAGGTGATCCGCCCGACCGGCCTCATCGATCCCCCCGTCGAAGTGCGCCCGGCGCGCAACCAGGTCGACGATCTCCTCGGCGAAGTGAAGAAAGTCGCGCTCGCCGGCTACCGCACGCTGGTGACGACGCTGACCAAGCGGATGGCCGAGGACCTCACCGAATATCTGCACGAGCACGGCGTGCGCGTGCGCTACATGCATTCGGACATCGACACGATCGAGCGCATCGAGATCATCCGCGATCTCAGGCTCGGCGCCTTCGACGTGCTGGTCGGCATCAACCTCTTGCGCGAGGGGCTCGACATTCCCGAATGCGCGCTCGTCGCCATTCTCGACGCCGACAAGGAGGGTTTTCTGCGCTCCGAGACTTCGCTGGTGCAGACGATCGGCCGCGCCGCGCGCAATATCGACGGCAAGGTGGTGCTTTACGCCGACGTGATCACCGGCTCGATGGAGCGCGCGATGGCCGAGACAACGCGGCGGCGCAAGAAGCAGGAAGCTTATAATGTCGAGCACGACATCACGCCCGCCTCGATCAAGCGCGGCATCGCCGATATCTTGGGCTCGGTCTATGAGGCCGATCACGTCACGGTCGACGCCGGGCTGGCGGGCGGCGAGGGCGGCGTGCTGCTCGGGCATAATCTGAAAGCGACGATCGCCGATTTCGAAAAGCGCATGAAGGAGGCGGCCGGCAATCTCGAATTCGAGGAAGCCGCGCGCCTGCGCGACGAAATCAAGCGCCTGCAGGCGGTGGAGCTGGCGGTCGGCGACGATCCGCTGGCGCGCCAGGCGGCGATCGAGGCGATGGGCGGCGGCTACAAGGGCGAGCGAAAATTCGGCAGGGCCGCCAACACGCCGGCGAGCCGCGCCCATAAGCCGACCGACGCCGATATGGGCCCGCATAATTGGGGCGGCGGCGAGGCGCGGCCGAGCGGCGGCGCGATGCGCGGGCGGCGGCGCGGGCGGGGGTGACTTTCCGCGTCGCGCCGCCCCTCATCCGACCTCGCTAACGCGAGGCCACCTTCTCTAGGCGAATGCAGAGCATTCGTCCGCTCCCGCTTCGCGAGAGAAGGAAGACGCGCGCCCCTTCTCCCCGCGTTTGCGGGGAGAAGGTGTCATGCGAAGCATGACTGCGGACGAATGCTTTGCATTCGCCTTGGGATGAGCATCTGTGTTGGAAGTCAAGCGTGGAATGGCCTCCAGGGTCGGTCTTCGGTGATGAGGGTATTGGCGAGTATGACGAGCTTTCGCATGAGGGCGGTTAGGGCGACTTTTCCCTTTTTGCCGGCTGCCTTGAGACGCTTGTAGGTTTGAGAGAGTTGCGGGTTGTACTGGCTTGCGGTGACGGCCGCCCAATAGATGCCTGTGCGCACCATGGCGCGTCCGCCCTTGATATGCCGCTCGCCGGTCTTCTGGCCGCTTTCGTGGGCGAGCGGGGCGAGGCCAGCCAGGAGACTGGCCGCCTTGCCCGAACACGAGCCGAGTTCGGGCAGGCCGACGACCAAAGCGAGGGCGGCGACCGGACCCACTCCCGGGATCGTCAGCAGGAGGTCGTAGCGGCGCTTGAGCGAGGCGTCGGCGCCGACGCAACGCTGGATCTCGATGTCGAGACGCCCGATGTGCTT
>Ga0302325_10000099_pt1 | contig 244987 bp, 230 predicted proteins | sample Palsa_T0_2_FD_201948 | JGI IMG/M metagenome (GOLD analysis project Ga0302325, IMG submission 201948) | Peat permafrost microbial communities from Stordalen Mire near Abisko, Sweden - Palsa_T0_2 | ecosystem: Environmental > Terrestrial > Soil > Palsa > Peat permafrost | place: Sweden: Abisko...
GGTATCTCGTCACGCGCCCCCCACCTTCACTCTGAGGGGACACCCAGGAGGGACGGGAGATCCCGAAGTCCCGCTTGGCCAATGAGACCGCGGCTTCTCGGTCGAGGCCCTTGAACGCGGTACGCGACTCGGCGTCTTCGCGTAGCTGCTGCGGCGTCGGCACTGACGTGCTTAGGAATGGGGATGCAAGGGACATCGGCGGCGCAGACGCCCCACTGGCACCGGGTTCGCCGAGTCCTTCCGGTAGCGACCCGGACGCGACCGCTGCCGCCGACCAAGCGAACACCGCCATAGCACACAACGCCAGCCACACCACCACACACGTCCCGCGCCTCATGCCTAACCCCCATCCCTTTCGACGCCAACGGCCGCGACACACCAGCAGATGGTGTGCCCGATCAGCGAAGCAGCTAGCAGAAATTGATATGAAGAGAACAACGGCTAGCGAGACTATTCGGGCGATCGGGCGAAGTCTATCCCCCGAAACGGGTGATCTTTCGCCCTGGATGCACAGCAACGGGGGAGTGACGATAAATCACTAGCCGCGTACCCCAGTACCCTTTTGCTAGTCGGTGGCCTGGGCGAGGAACGTCATACCGTATAGTTCTCGATTGCTCTGCACTTCGAGCGTGCGGCGCACGCTGCGCGTGTGACTGCGAGCGGTCTCGACGGTGATACACAACGCACTTGCGATCTTTCGGTGCGTGTATCCTTCTACTATGCGCTTCAGTACGTCTTTCTGGCGATCGGTTAGAAGGGCGACTTTGTTGAGCAGACCCTCCTCGACCACACTGCTACGCAGACGTCGCTGGGTCATCGCGAGATGCACTGCCGTCGTAAGGTCATCCGGGGCGAGATCACGAGGGAGACCAGTTATGCCAGCAGCGACCAACATCGTCCGATACAGCCGCGGCTCATTCCGTGTGAACACGAGCACAGCCGGAGCTGGCCGCCGCGACTTGAGGTGCCTCAAAAGGGAATGGTCAATCAGTTCGTCGTCGAGGATCACGACGTTCGGCCGGCTATGCTTGACAGCCCGCTCAACAGCAGCGCTTGAAGGACAGGCTAGGACCCGGACCCGATGATCGTCCGCCAGCGTCTCCACTAGACCACGAAGCAGCAGTGGAGGCAGGAAACCTACCACGACAGCGACAGGCTCAACCTCCTGCTGTTGCGTAGCCGATCTCACGCCACGGCGACTCGCCTGAAGGCTTACTTGCACGGTCGGGGAGTTGCTCACCTACAGAGCATCTCGCCGTCAAGAACGCCGGCCAATTCCCGTACACCAATCGTGATTCCGTCAGACATGATGTTCCATCAAGCGAGTGGGGCGCCGAGGCTGGGGTTGAGGCGGGAGACGCCGAAAAGCGGCCGTCCACGCTCCGTGCGTGCGCTTAGCCCGCACCGGCGCTACCCGTCCTCGTCTGTCTCGGGTTCGCGTCGCCCGCCCACGTGCGGTAATAGCCCCGCGAACGGGGATGCTGCTCGACTAGGCCGACCGCCATCCACGTCTGCATGTAGCGGTGTGTCGTGCTCGGCGAGAGACCCACGTCCCTGGCGATCTCTGTCAGCTCGCGCTCGCCGCCATCCGCCGGCAACGCATTGAGCACCAGAACCGCACGCAACACCGTGCGCGAGTACGAGTCATCCTCCAGCAGCGGCAACACAACCTCAGAGACGATGTCGATCTGGCCGAGGTCGGGCAAATGGCTCGCCGGGTGCTGCCGGCCGGATGCCTCCCGCACCACTTGCTCCACCTGATCGTCGGTCAGCGCGATCAGCACATCACGATCACCACTCACCGCGAAACCCCCAGCGCCCGCGTGAGACCCCGACGAACATGCCCCTCAACCGCGACATCTAGCGGGCTCATGAGCCGGGCAGCCTGTAGCGTCTGGTGTCGGGGTCGCGCTCCAGTAGCCCGACCGCGGCGAGCGTCGACACATAGCGGTGGGACGTGCTCGGGTTCATGTCCAGCATCCGCGCGAGTTCCGCGTTACCCAGATAGCTCCCGTCCGCCGGAAAGGACGCCAACATCAAGAGACCAGCCAGCAGCGACCGCGACAGCCGCGGGTCGTCCAACGGCTCGAGCCCGTCCGCGAGCGCCTTGCTCACGTCACCCAGCCCAGCGAGCAGCACCGCCGCACTGCGGCCATCAGCGGCCGCACGCACTACCGCCTCGACCTGCGCCGGCAACAGATCGATAACGACGCCCTCCCCCGAGCGCCCCGAGCGCCGCGAGTGAGCGACCGGCGGCGCGGAAGAAGAACCGGAAGCACCTGACGTCGGACTAAGCATCACAGCCTCGCGCTCCAAGGCACGGCCGGTCGCCCGCCGCCCGGGTCAGGCGCTGCGTCGTGGATACTCATACGCGTTGCCCGATCGCGTCGTGGACGCTCGCCATTGCGATCTCGGCGATACCGTCCTGCCTCAACCAATACTGAAGCCGCGACGCACCGTCGCCCCCGAGCTTGCAGATCCACGCCTTTGCTCCATCTGAGCGCACCATTTGCTCACTCGCGCCGCCGCGATCCGAGCGGAGGTGGTGCGGCTCTATCCCTGGCATTCCCTTCGCTCGGGCGGACGCGACCATCGCACAGACCCACGCGATTCTCTCGAGTGGTGTGCCGACCAGTTCCTGCACGGACTCGACGAACCCCGAGCCGAAGACGTACTTCATGGGGTACTCTTCGCGGTCTGCCGTGTTTGGGAGGGCGCGCAGCCATTCGCGGGCGATAAGCCAGTGAAGCCTTGCGTCTGTGTCCATAGCGCCGACGAGTTCGAGAGCTCTCTCGTCGAGCCCGACAGCTTGCAGGGCTTGGAGCTGCCGCTCGGCGACTTCCCACGCCGCCTCAGCGTCGGCCGCGCGAGCGGCTGCTGCGTCGCGGTCGCTGCGAGTGTTCCGAAGCTCGCGTAGGCTCTCGCTGGCTTGGCGTTCGACCCTCGTCAAACGCTTCTGCAGCTCCAGTACGTGAACACGCACGCCGGGACGGCTGAGTTCGAGGGCGGCGATCAGCCGGTCCGTCGCGTGCCGGTGGTCGTTTGCGCTGTGCGCTGGGACCAGCGGGTGTTCGTCAGGATCGCTCTCAGGATTCGCTCCGGGCCAAAAGACCCTCGCGTTACCGCCTTCGACAGCGAGCTGGGGTCCAAACGACTGCGGTAGGCGCCTGCACAGGTCCGTGGTGCCAAGCACATACACCGGGATGTACGAGGCTAGACGGGCGCGTACAGCGTCAGCACCGAACGCCGGCTCTCCGTCGGTCTCGCCGAAGCTGAGCACCACGATTGGGTAGTCGCGCTCCGCCCGCCGCAAGTCAACCACGAGGCGGCGCAGATCCTTTCGCGTGGCGAGTGGCACCAGCGATCCGGAGCCTTGCCCGGCTGCCTCGGCGGTTGCAGGCCGCGGCAGTGAGCGCAAGCGCATTACCGCCCGTTCCTCTGACGAGAGGGCCTCGGTTGACTCTGGCGGGCGGTGCACGAACGCCGCTGCGATACGCGCGAGAGCCTTCTCGCCGTATGCGCCGGTGCTGTCGTAGATCAGCGGATGCCATCTGGCTTCGCTGTCCTCATCGACGCCCGGGAACCAGACCCTTATCGCACCGTTATAGGCGCCCATTTCGTCCGGCAGCAGAGCGCTGAGTGTCCTCGACTCACGCGACTCGATGATGTAGATCGGGACCGTCGGCCAAACTACTTTGCGCACCTGCCCGGGAGAGAGCAGCGGATGGCTTTGTTGGTAAGGACAACTGAGCCCGACGATCGGATAGACCCGGCCGGGTCTCAGGATCTCCTCGTACAGGGCGCGTGCCTCAAGTTCATTTGCGACTCTTGACACTCCGCCTGGACCCTCCGTCGCCGAGTAAGGCGGCCGATGGCGAATCGCGGCCGTCTCTTCGGCTCCAGATGGCTCCGACACTGGGGGTGGCTGCTGGGTGGGCATCGACTGCACTAGATCCCCTGGCCGCGCAGCCACGCGATCGCTTGGGCAGGGCTGCCCTCCGGGCTCCGCACCGTCTTGAAGACATGCACCGCCGCGCCAGCAAGGACCATCATGCTTCGGCAGTGCCAGCGGAGGTTGTTGACGGTGAATGCGGCACGTCCCTCGCCGGGATCACCTTCCGGCAGATGAGCCTCTCCGCCTCCGACCCCATAAACGCGGAACTCGCTCAACGCCCAGCCTTTCGGGTGGCTAAACGACTTAGTCACGAAAGGATGGCTCCAAGCAATCCGGCGAGCGTTTCACCATCCGCCCGCCGCCGTGCACTGCACTCATCTCGCAGTATGGCCAGTTGATCCCGCAGCGCTTTGACCAACACGGCGCCTCGCCTACGAACCAGGCGAATCTCGGCGTCCTCGTCCGCTTCAACATCCTCGAGAAGACCGCGCGCCATGTCGAAGTCGTACAACTCGGAGGCAATCGCGCCTCCCGCGCTGAGCCGCGCCAACAGCGCTTCAACAGCGGTTGCCAGCTCGCTTCTGATAGCATCACGCACGACCGGCATGCTCTCGGCAGGAACAAGCACCGACCGCTTAAGCACTGGCTCCTTTTCGGTCCCAAAATAATCGTAAAGCACTTGTTTGACCCGTGAGCCGCTTATTCCCACGTCTCGCGCGATTTCGGCGCAGTTCCTGTGTTCGCGCAGGCGCATACTAAGAATCCGTAGGTTGCGCTCCCGCATCACTGGATCGGGGCACCTACGGCCTGGCCGGCCTGGAGAGTGCGCAATTGTCTTACCGGCTTCATCAAGTGCCTCGACCACCTCGTACGTCGCCTCAGCTCCGAGAGCGACAACGAGTTCATCGCCGGTCATAAGTTCCGCGGCATGCTGACCGATCCGCGCTCGCTTCAGTATGACCCGCAATGACTCCATCGCCGTATCACTTTGGGCGACACGCCCGGCGCCGTTGGCACGAAGCCGAGATGTGGCAATGACCCGTGTGGCTCCGTGATTCACCACTTGGGCACCCGTTCACGAAAGAGGCGACGAAGCCGTGGAAGCACCGCGCGATACCGAGAGCTCGTAATCCAGTTCGTCACGCGTCACCAACTACAGACCCAGCAGGTCGCCCCAGTGATCCCAAACCGGAGGGCTCGGTGACTCGCGGGGAGCACACGCGGACCCTAGACATGCGTGCTGCGTCGCTCTGCGCATCGGGTTGTCGGGCTCGCGGCGGTCGGCAGGCGCGCGGCGCTGCGCTCGCCCCTGCATGCACCATGATGCTCCCTCAAAGGTGCACTCCACACGGGCGGAGTTGTCCTGCTAGCAGCGCGGGCGTGATGACGACCGGACGGGCCGAGATTCGGGGGGTATGGCCCTCGGCCCGCGACGACGTGCCAGCGTTGGCGACGCCAGCCGCCCTCTCCTCGCGCAAAGGGACACGTCGTAGTCCGGTGCGTCATCACGCGAATGATGACCTAGTTCATTTGTTCGATCAGCCCAAATGGGCTTCCTAACTAAATATAAACATTAAGTTAGGAATGAGCACCCGCAGGTAGGATGTAGTTTTGCTGAAAGCTGACGGCTGTGGGCCGTTTTGAGCGTAGCACGATACGCGATCCCTGGCCGGGGGTGACGATCACGCTGCGCCAGCGCGCGGTCTCGGGGTGCCGGGCGGCGGCCTCGATCTGGAGGGTCGTGAGCGCGTGCCGCAACACTGCGCTCATCTCGAACATCGCGAGATGGTGGCCTGGGCACCTCTTTCTACCCCCTCCCCAGGGCAGCCACAGGTGTGGGGGAGGTCCGCGCTCATAGAACCTTTGCGGGTTGAAGCGCTCCGGTTCCTCGTACAGCACCGGGTCGTGGTGCATGAGGTGGATGCAGCCGGCGAGCTGCGTGGGCGGTAGGTAGCGGTGGCCGCCGAGTTCGTACGGCGCGTTCACGGTCCGCGGGATCGTGAAGAGAAAGACGGGCCGGTGCCGCAACACCTCCTGCACTGTCGCCGTCAGGTAACGCTCGTCGTCCGCCTCGAGGCTCAGCGTGAGACGATGGGCAACCGCCGGGCTGTGCCCGAGGAGTTGGAAGGCCCAGGCGAGCTCTGACGCCGTCGTCTCGTGCCCAGCCAAGAGAAGTGACATTAGATCGTCGCGCACCTGCGTCCCACTAGCGTCCGCGTCGCTAGCTTTGAGGAGGGCATGAGTTGGCGGTCCGCCAGGGATAAGGCCGTCTGCAACTTCTTGAAGGAGGCCGTCGATGATCCTGTGCACCTCCTTCCGCTCCTCGGTGAAGCCGGTCCAGAGTGATCGCCAGGGAGGTATGCGTCGCAGCTCGGGCTCCTGCAGCGCGAGACTGGCGTTCACGGCGAGCATGCGCAGCAGGCGGGCGTGAAGCTCGTCCTCTCGTGGGAATTCCGTGCCGAAGGTGGTCTCGAGGATGACTCTCAACGTGAGTGCTCGCAGGTGTGGGTGAAGGGCGAACACAGTGTCGCGCGGCCACGAGTCAACAGCCTTCTCCACGATCCGTACGATCTGCTCGTGGTGAGCGTCTACCCGGGTTTGGTGAAAGCCGACGAGGGAAGCTCGTCGGCCGCGCAGGTGGTCCTGTTCCTCGGCGAGCATAAACGATCCCTCGCCGACAAGCGGCGCGATCACGGCCGCGCCGGCGCCGGGGTGCAACACGTCCGCTGGCGCTTTCACCATCGCCTCGATCTCTCGCGGGTCGGAGAGAAGCACGAGGGGGGCCATGCCGAGCGCGTGAACCGTGAAACGCCTGCCGCACCGCTTCCGACACAATGCGAGGTAACGGTGGGGGTCGCGCCAAAACGCGAGCGTCTGCACCGCGACGGGTATCGGCGGATGGCGCGGCAGCGCGCCGCCCTCCCCGTCGAAGTCTGGCGCGCTAGTTTGGGAACTATGTGAGTTGTCATTGTTCTGCTTGGGGGCGTCGGTTTGCAGGCCGTGTATCGCGCGCCACGTCCTGAGTACGGGCACGAGCACGAGCGGCGTAGCGCCCGCCGCTTTTATTAGGTGACGTGTGTCACGCTGTTTGTCCCTTGTACGCGTGCTCTGCTTACTGAGGTACATGGCGATCATCGCGCTCGTCAACGCGACGTGCCTCTCCCCCTCGGGCAATGCCGCCGCACTCGTCAGTGCTTGCTTGACGAGTTCGTGCAGGCGTGCGGTCGCGTGGAGCCTGGTGCGGTAGTGGGCTACGTAGCTGTGATCGCCGAGCGTCGTGTCGGCTACCGCGTCGCCGTAGCTGTCAAGCATCGTCCCCGTGAGCGAGATCCAGGGCAGGTACGCACCGTAAACAAGAGCTGCCTCCTCCTCGTTGCGGCCAGGGTCTGCGGCGAGGGCGAGTAGGGCGAGGATCGTCAGCCAAGCGCTCGCGCCCCCGCTCCACTCGAACCACGCGAGGTCTCCCTGATCTTCGAAATGGATGCTAGCCCACTCACGGAGTGCGGCATCCCGCGCGGCCGTCTCGGGCTCGTGGTTGAGCGGCAACACCATCGCCTTGCGTGCGGCCTCGAGCGCGAATGGCTGGGCCGCTCTCCAGGACGGTAGTTGGTAGGTTCCGGCTCGGCACTCCCCGACGAGGCGGCGCAGGTATCCGCCGTCGCGTTTCCAGGGATGGTGACGGTAGTAGTCCGAGGGTGGCCTCGCTGAGTCAAGGGCGTCCACGAGTGCCTTGTGGAGCTGGAGACCGTTCTCGACGCCGACGTGAGCGCCGCGCTCGCTCGTGCAGTCGAGGTAGTCGGCGGCCATCTCGTATGCGACGAGGGTACGGAGCAGGACGGGCGACCGTGCCGTGGGGAGCGTCGAGAAGAGAGCGGCGCCGTCGATGTTCGCACGCTTTGTCTCCAGGGCGCAGAGTGCGTCGTCGCGCAGCTGGCGCTCGGGGATCATGCGAGCGTGCGCGCGCCAGCGCTCGACCTCGTGCGAGACGGCGCGCAGACCCCAAAGGAGCTCGCGCGTGGCTGCTCGCCCGAGCGCGGCGATGTTGCGTGGCGTCAGCGCCGCCGGATTGGAGGGAGTCTTAGGCGGGCTCGACCATCGTGGCGCGGATGCGGACGGCGAACGCTCCGGGGATCGCGACGATCGCGAGTGCGGCGGCGGAGACGACCGCGAAGCTGAAGATGGCGACGAATGCTCCCACACTGATCGTGATAGGAAAGCCGGTGACCGTTGCCAATGCGTGCGAGAACACCAGCTGCCCGTACAACCCAAATACGGCGCCGATCAGACAACCTGAACTGAGCAAGACCGCAGACTCGAAGAACAATGCGCGCCACAGGAGCCACTTCGTGTTTCCCGTCCGCTTGAAGTAGGCGAGGCGTTCCCTGCGCTGCCAGATGAGGGACGTCATCACGCCGGCCATAGCAACAATTGCAGCGAGTAGTACGAGCTCTGCGATCTGTTCGAGCCTCACGAGTCCCTGGTGGCTGACGGACAGCCATTGCGCTTCGCGTTGCGCAGTCGTCTGCACCGCGAGGCCCGAGTTCGCTCCGAGTGCGCGGATGATTTCCAGCCGCACCCCCGCAGCTTGCATATTGGGCTTCAGTTCGATGTTCAGCGCGCTCGCTGCCGTTGATGACCAGGCACGCGCGTAGTCGGTGGAGTTAATGACGATCGCGCCTGGCGGCCATCCGCCGTTCGTTGACATCCCTGCCAGCCTGAACCTGGTAGGGGTCGGGGAGGGCAGTGTGAATGCCTGCCCGATGCGAAGGTTGAGTTCTTTCGCGAGTGCTTCGGAGACGACCGCCCAGCCGCCAGCGCGCAAGCGTTTGTTTGCAACGGTGACGTCGCCTTGTGTGAGTTGGCCGGCGGGGATCGGATTTGCTGATTCGGCGGGTGGTCCGATGATCCACGCGCGCCTGTCACCGATATTCAGGAAGCTACCACGGTAAATAGTTACCCGCTTGATGCCTTCAACGTGGGTGAGCTTGGAGGCGATCGAGGCGGGGAAGGGCGTCGTGCCGAGCGTGTTATCCAAACCCGCTGGTGAAACCCAAATTTCAGCAGCGCTGTTCCATTCCGTCGCTGTGTGGTTCAGACCGCTTTCCAAGTTGTGCTGAGCACCCGCCACGGCAACGCTCCCGAAGACCGCCGTCGCACCCGTCGCTGCCACCGCCAGGGACCGCACCCGCGTCAGCGGGTCTCGCAGCTCACCAACGGCGAGGCGCGTGGAGGTGCTGTGGAACGCACGCTGCGTCCAGTCGAACGTGAGCACGATCCCGCGGTAGAGGAACGGGAGGAGCGCGAGCGCAGCGACGACGAGGGTGACCACTCCAAGCACCGCGCTCTGCGGTTTGTAGATCACGATGAGGGTCGTGGTCGCGAGGCACGCGGCGCCAACGCCGAGGCGCAGGCCGGTCCAGCCGCGCGGCGCGTCTTCCCTCTCCTCCTCGGACCGCAGCGGCTTCGCAAGGATGTCCCGCACCGGGGCCAGCACGCCGAACAAAGCGGCGAGCATGCCGGCTCCGATGGCGTACAGGTACGCGCTCGTGTTGATGACGCGCTGGGAGCCGACGGGGAACGCGAAGGCGAGGTATCCGGGCCGGGACTGGAAGAGGCTGGTCGATATGAGCTCGCCGAGGAGCAGCCCGAGTCCGCACGCGACGGCGCCGAGGATTAGGGCGTCAAAGACCATCGTTTGGGTCGTCATGGCGCGCGTGGCGCCGCGGGCGCGCATGCCGAAGATCATGCGCCTCCGCTCCGGCACGGTCAGCAGCATGGCGTTGAAGGCGAAGATGAACCCAACGAGCGCGCTGATCCAGCTGAAGAGGCTCTCTCCTTTTTGCGCGGGGTCGGCGGCGACGCTGAAAAGTTGGGCGTCGAAGTCGGCGGGCACAGCGTTGAGGTGTTTGCTGGCGGCGAGTTTGCTGAGACTCGCGTAGGCAAGTTTTTCCTCCTGGGGTCTTGCCTTGATGTAGACGCGGCTGACGCGGCCCTGGGCGCCGGCGAGCTCTTGGGCGTACTGGAAGGGGGCGATGGCGACTTGGCTATCGGCGAGCGATCCAACTTCGCTTTCGTTGAGCGTCGCGGCGATGAGGGTTTCCGTGGTCGTCGTGCCGATCTGGATTTTCACGTCTTCGAAGCCGCTCGAGCCGATAGCTTTCGCGAGCGGCGCGGGCAGAGCGATCGCTTTCTCTTTCACGAGCTGCCGGCCCTTGAATTTGCGTAGCACAGGTCCGCCGAGGCTCGCGAACCTCGGGTCTGCGCCGATGAGGGAGACGCTGACCTGACCGCTGGGGCCGATCACAGTGGCTTGCTGCTCGAGCAGCGGCAGGGCCGCTGCGACGCCGGGGAGTCTGCCGGCTTCGATGAGGACGCTTTCGGGGAAGCCTTCGCTGCCCCTCGCGTCGAGTTGGTAGGACGTGCCGCCGACGAGCTGCTTCGTGAGTTGCCGCACCGATCCGTCGAGGCTCTGGCTGGCGACTTGGCTCGCGAAGAGGAGGGCGACCCCGACGGCGATGCCAATCACGGCGAGAAGCTCTTGTACGACGACGACGTGATCTTTGAGGCGTTGATGGAAGAGAAAGCTGATCTCGCCAAGGGGGAGGAGCTTCTGGAGCTTGCCGCTGAGTCCGCGCCGCGGGGGTGGCGTCACGGCCGGCCGGATGATGGGCGCCTCCAGCTGGTCGTCGTCGGGGTGGCCTGTGTCGTGGAGCATCGGCGAGGGTCCTACTCTTCGGCGGCTGCGGCTGCGGCTGCGGCGAGGAGGTCGTCGGGGTGGTAGTCATGGAGGTGGCCGTCGCGCAACTCATGGGCGCAGTCGGCAAACGGGATGGCCTGCTGGTCGTGCGTGACGAGCAGCACCGCGGCTCCGCGCTTGCGGCAGGTTCGGCGCAGGAGCTTGAGAACGTCTCGGCTGCGGCTCGCGTCAAGGCTGCCGGTGGGCTCGTCAGCGAGGATGAACGCAGGCTCCGTGGAAAGGGCTTGGGCGATGAGGACGCGTTGACGCTCGCCATGGCTGAGCTTGCGCGCGGGCTGATTCGCGCGCTCGCTCAGGCCGAGTTCGGCGAGGAGGGGCTCGACGAAATCACCGGCCCTGCGGCCGTACTCCCTGACGAGCTTGAGGGCCGCGTTATCCCGCGCGCTGCTCGCGGGGAGGAGTTCCGGGCGTTGCGTGACGATGCCGACGGTGAGACGGAGGTACTCGGCGTGCTCGCGTTCGCTGAGCGTCGCGAGGTCGCGGCCGTTGACGAGGATCGTGCCGCGGTCGGGGGTCTGGAAACCGGCAATGAGGTTGAGCAGTGTCGACTTCCCAGAGCCGCTGGGTCCGTAGAGCGCGACGAATTCGCCCGGCTCCACGGTCAGCGAAACGCCATCCACCGCGCGGATGGTTTCGTCGCCAAGTTCGTAGTGCTTCACGACGTCGATGAGCTGAAGCATCGCGGTTCTCCTACGCCTCGAGGGCGTGCGCGGGGCTGCGTTCCCTGCGCAGCGCAAGGTTGACGACATCGGGTCCGCTGTGCATCAGCTTCAGCCGGCCGTCGCGGAGTTGCCAGACCTGGTCGGACTGGAGCGCGGCTTCATGGTCCGAGACGGCCGTTAGCACAGCGCAGCCGGTACTCTGCGCGACGCCGCGCAGGATCTCCATGACGGCCTGCTTCTTCCCGAGGTTCAAGCCGTCCACGAGGTCGTCAACGAGGAGAAGGCGCGGCGTGACGACGACCGCCTGCGCGAGCTCCACAAGCACCTGCTGCCACTGGCTGAGCTCCTTCCATTTCATTCTCGCGCAGCTGGCGACGCCAAGATCCTTAAGGACGTGGCTGACGCGCTGCCTCCGTTGGCGGCCCCCCCATCGTTTCGTTGCTGCGAGCGACATCTCAACGTAGGCCTGAACGTCGAGTCTGACGCGGGGACCGCTGCTGAGGGCGACCCCAAGCTCGTTAGCGAGCACCGCGGAGTAATCGGCGTCCTTGAGCGTGGCGAGATCACGGCCGTCGAAACGGACCGTGCCGCGGTCGGGTGGGAGCGTGCCGCTGGCGATGCGGATCAGCGTGGACTTGCCCTGTGCACGCGTGCCGACCACAGCGCCGACAGTGCCCGCGGGGACGCTAAACGTGGCGTTCTCCAGGACAGTCGTCGTGACTTTGGCGCGCTCGTAGATCTTCCAGACGCCCTCGATGCACAACGTGTCGGCTCGCGGTCGCTCCGCTTGTGGTCCGTCGGAGTGGCGCGCATCGGACGGGGCGTCGGGCATCAGGCGCCCCGCGGCGTCGTTGCGGGGGTGGGTTCGGGCATCGTCGGGGTTACTCGCGGTCCGGGAGTTTGGCGAAGAGCTCGATGTCTGCCTCGACGGCGATCTCGCGCAGGCGCTTGGCGATCTCCTCGTAGCGGTCGTGGCGACTCGCCCAGGTCATCGGGTCGACGTAGAGCAACACCTCCTTGACCTTGCGGAGGTAGTCGCGCCGTGGGCGTCCGCGGCGCTCACGAATGCGTTCGTTGAGTTTCGTGGACGTCGCGGAGTACAGGTCAGAGGCGATCAGGGCTTCTTCTTCGGCGATGCGCACGAGCGCGGGCAAGTCCTCGAGTTTGCAGAGCTCGATGCGGCCGTAGAGCGCGTCGCGGATCGTGGGCGCTCCGCTGGGTAGCTCGTACATCCAGGCGTGGAACGTTCTGATCCCCCACGGCGTCGGCTCGTAGCGATCCAGTGCCTTTTCGCCTTCCGACGCGCGGTACGTGCAGCGGAGCCGTGCCTTCCCCCGCGACATCTGCGGGAGCGCACTGTACGCGGTGGACGGGGCGAACCTGCAGCGGGGAAAGCGCCGCTCAAGCTCTTGTGCTACCTCGGAGACGGTGAGGCCGGGTTTTTCGATGAGGATGCCGAGGCAGCCGATGCTCCCCGTCATGTCGGCTGGGTTTACGCGGGACATTCGCCCGTAAAACTATCCGAAAGCGCTGTATTCTGTTCGAGCGACAGGGATGGCTTGCGAGGGTCGGCATGTAGTGAACATTTTGGTGTCGGCGACACAAGCGAGGTGACCGGACTGCTATGGGCAAGTCAGAAACAAAGACAGCGAACTTTAGGAAAGGTCAAGCAGCGAGATCCGGCTCCAAACGCGCAAGGATGCGCGGGCTATCATTTGTGGCCCCGATGTTCTTGGCCGTGAGCCTGGTCGTCTACCTGGCCCTAGCGCAGACGAGCGATGCTGTGATCAGGGAACACGGTCGCGCCCACCCTGCGTCCTCGATCGCGGTCACCGACACCGCACACATGACGCTCGCCCACAACGGCGGCGAATACATCACGGAGGAAGGTCAGGCTCACGGCACCATTCCGGGCCACGTCAGGGCGTCGTTGATCGTGGGTCCAGTCGTGAGGGCAAAGTTCACGATCTACGCGAGTGGCGGGACGATTACCGGCGAAGGGTCGGGGCGCCCCAAAGGCCGGTCCGAAGAACCGAGCTTCCAGGGCACGATGAGCATCTCGCGCGGCACGGAGCGTTACAAGGGTGTGCACGGCCGCGGGAGTTTCTACGGTCAATTGAATCGGCGCTCGTACAAGATGTACGTGTCGACGAGCGGCACGCTCTACTACTAGGCCGGCTTCGTGAAGCTGCGTCACTCGTGGCCGTCTACGACGGCACGGTGGTTGTCCGTGACACTCCTGGCCTTCCTCCTAGCCAATGTCGGCGCTGCCCGTGCGGGCGCGGCCGAATTGGCTCCTGTGGCACGTCTGCACGTCGGGTTGGTGCCGGAGGAATTGGGGAAGGGAACCACGATTGAGTTCGGTTTCACGATCACCGGGGCCGGTGGTGGAGTCCCGCCGCCGTTGACGCGAATAGAACTGCGCTACCCGGACCATATAGGGATCGTGACGTCGGGATTGGGCATCGCGAGCTGCACGCAGGTCGTGCTTGAAGAAGAGGGCGTTATCGGGTGCCCGTCGCGTTCGCTGATGGGGTACGGCGAAGCGACGGGCGAGGCCGTGCTGGACGGTGAATTGTTGGAAGAGTCGGGGCAGACCGCGATCTTCATGGCGCCGCTCGCGAACGAACGAATCAACCTGGAGTTCTATGTGAACGGCGAGACGCCGCTCGAGGACCAACTCATCTTCCCCGGCGTGCTCACGACGGCTTCGCCCCCGTACGGCGGCGACTTGGTGATCACGGTGCCGTTGTTGCCAGCCTTGCGGGAAGGCCCGGACATCGCGCTCGCGCGTCTGCACTCGACGATTGGTCCGCTCGGGGTGACGTACTACGAGCGCGTGCATCGGGAGTTCGTGCCGTACCGGCCGAGCGGCATCATCCTCCCGCCGTCGTGCCCGCTCGGTGGTTTTCCCTTCGCCGTCTCGTTTGCGTTCGCGAACGGCACGAACACGACCTCCCACGATTACGTGCGCTGCCCGGACGCCCACGCTGGGTACAAACGGCATGAGCGTGCACCTCGCCGTCAGCGTGGGCGTGGCTCTACGCGATTCACCCAGCGGCGGTGGCGTTAATCGGTTCTGGTGTGATGGGTCTGTTTTCCGTTGAGGTCGATGACGCCGCGCCGACCGGGGTCGTCCTTGTGCATGAGTTTCAGCCTTGCTTCCTTGAGCTGCCAGACCTGGTCTGATCGAAGCGCGGCGGCGTGGTCGCTGACAGCCATCAGGACGGCGCAGCGGAGCTCATTCACTATGCCTTCGATGAGGTCCATCGCGGCTTGCTTCTTCCCGAGGCTGAGGCCGTCGACGATGTCATCGACGAGCACGATCCTCGGCGCCGTGATCGTCGCCTGGGCGAGCTCCACGAGGACGCGTTGCCAGTCCGTAAGGTCGTCCCAGTAGCGGTCCCTGCAGTCCGCGATCCCGTACTGGAAGAGTGCCCTGTCAGTGCGCCGGCTCGTGTCCCGTGCCGTGTGTTCTTTCGTCGCCGTCAGCGCCATGTCGAGGTATTCCCTGACCGTGAGCCTCGCGTTAGGGCCGCTGCGTTTTGCGAGGCCTATCGTGCGCGCGAGGATCGGTCGCAGTTGACTATCTGTGACGCCTGCGACATTCACCCCTTCCACGATCACGACGCCCCTGTCCGGCGGGAGCGTTCCCGACGCAACGCGCAGCAGCGTAGTCTTCCCCTGCGCCCTCCCCGCGACCACAGCGTTGATCGTGCCCGACTTCAGAGCGAACGAGACATCCTCCAACACGGGCACGCGCTGGCTCCCGCGATCAAACGCCTTCCAGACGTGCTCAAGGCTCAGTATCGGATCGTCGCACCGCGTCATAGTCTCTGTCCTCCGCCCGCGCGGTAAGCATATGCGCGTTGTGGTCCGCACCGGACGAAGCGCCCCTCAAACACCTCAAGCCCCAGCTCCGACAAAGCAGCCGCGAACCTCCTCCCCCTCAACGCGGACACACGCCACGAACGGGCCAGCCACCGCGACTTCCAAGCCCACGGCCGAAGTCACGCCCCCAACGCTACGGACACCCCCGGACACGCCAACCACGTTTCGCAGACGCTGGTTGCGAGTACGGCAGCTGGTTGCCAATGCTAGGTTTTCGCTCGGTATGAGCCAGGACGGGTCGCAGCGGCCGATGCCAGGACGCCCGCCGGGCGAATACGAGGCCGGGGCAGAGGATGAGCAGGAGTTCCTCGCTGGTGCGCTTTACTGCCGGGGTGCGATGTGGCTTGGGCCACGCAGGCGCGGCGCGCAAGTGGCCGTTGGGACCGCTGTTGCGGTGCCCGTAGGGCAGCAGCCCGCTTTCGACCGCATACTCGCCGCTCACGAGCGCGAGGCTGTCGAGCTTGAAATCACATCGTCTTGGGCGATCATGGGCCACGCCGACGAGGACGTCCTTGGGATTGGATGCGGTCGTTGCGCGCCTGGATCTCCGACTGCAGAGGCCAACCTTGCCGACGCCGGTGCTGACGCGGATCTTCTTCGGAGACGTCCGCGAATCTGGCGAAGTGCTTTGGGCGGCCGCTCTTGCTAGGAGGGTACTGGTATTCCGTGAGCCCACATTCCGTCGAGTGGTCCGGCAAACGGAAGACACTGCAGCTACCAGGTCGGAGATAGAAACCATCCTCAGCAGTGGCGGTCTGGAAATCGGGAACCTCGGCGGATGCGACGCGCTTCGCGTCGGGCTCGAAAGGGCTGGGGTCAAGGACGACATCTTCCAAGGACGTTGCGCCTAAATCTTTCTCCAAACTACCCGCCACATTCCAACTCACGGTTCCAAGCAACCTTTCGCAATCCAAACTATCGTGAGCGGCAACAACCGTCGAGGCGCTCCTATCCGGTGGCGACAGTCACGGTGTTGCTGTAGGCGCGTGTGTAGGGGAAGCCGGCTTGTCCTGTGGGGATTTCGGCGCGGAATGGGAAGGTTCCGATGTCGCCTTGGAATTGGTAGGCGACGTGGAAGGTGCCGTCGGAGTGGGTTCGGGGGTTGCGTATGAGCTCCCAGTGGCCGCGCCAGTGGACGAGGATCTGCACGAGCGTGCCTTGGTGTGGGATCGGCCCGGACACCCTGCCGGTGATGCGGATCGTGCCGTTGGGGCCGGGAATGATGGTGGTGGCGTGAAGGTGTACGCCCGCGGCGACGGTCTCCTGGACTCGCGCGGTGGCGGCGTAGGCGCTGTCGCTGGTGTTTGCGCGGTAGGCGACCTCGATGAGTCTTGATGGGCCTGCGGGGACGTTGACCGTGAACGCCCCGGTGGGGCTGGTCGTGGCGTATGCGATGAGCGTCGGTGTGCTGGCGCCTTCGTTTTGGGCGAGCACGTCGAGGCTCGCGCCTGCGATCGGCTGTGACTGCATGGTGGTGAGCCGGCCGGTGAGCGTGAACGCGCGTTTGGCGAAGGCGCGGTGGATCGCGGCGTGCGTGTCGAGCACGATGATGGCGGCCTGGGTTGCGTTTGTGCCGTTCGGCGTGCCGCTCCCGGTGGTGCTGCCCGGTGTGGGGAGCCCTGCTACGAGCGGGGTTTCCGCGGGTAGTGCGCTGGTCGCGGCGCTGGTGGCCGAGCTGGCGCCGTCGTTATCGGCGGCAGTGACTTGTACGCGCAGCGTGTGTCCGGCGTCTGCTGTGGTGGGGGTGTAGGTGGCGTTTTGGGCGCCAGGGATGGGCTGGCAGTTGTTGGCTTCGCTGTTGCAGTCTTGCCATTGGTAGGTGTAGGTGGTGGCGCCCGCACCGGCCGGCGTGCTCCACGTCCCCGGGCTCGCGGACACGGCGCTGCCGATTCCCGGCTGGCCCGTGATCGTGGGCGCCGCGGTGTCGACCGGCGCGTTCTGGGTGGTCACCGTGGCGCTCCAGCCGATCGTGGAGTCACCGGAGGCGTCTTCGACGATCAGCTTCACGGCATGGGTGCCATCCGGCAGTTGCGCGGTGTTCAGCGCCAAGCCGGTGCTGAGGGAGGCGGCGCAGGGGTCGGGGTGCGCGAAGGAGCGCGTTCCGTCGCTGGTCTGCCCGAGGTTTTCACACCAGCCGTTGTTGGAGTCGAGGATCGTCGCGGGCTGGGGCTTGCCGTCGATCACGAGGTGCGCGCTGTAGATGCCGGGGCCGCTGTCGGCGGCATCGAAGGAGATTTCGCTTTCCCCGCGCTGCGGTGAGCCGGACACGAGCGGCCCACCCAGGCTCGAGACGGTGGGGGTGGTGCCGTCGTTGAGCACGATCCGGGTGGCCGAGATCTGAAGGCTTGAGATCGTGACTTCCGCCGGGCAGTTCCCGCTCGCCCCGTCACAGGAGGCGTTGGTGACGAGCGATCTGACCGTGTCCGGTGGGGTGCGCGCGATCACGCCCGCGCCGACGCTGCCGAAGCCGAGGTTGCGGTAGTCATAGACCGGGTCGCTCTCGTCGGAGGCATACACGACTGCTTGGCCCTCACCGCCCGGGGAGGGGGGCACGGCGTAGCTGTCTGGGATCTGCAGTTCGTAGCTTGCGATCGTCGCCCAGGCGGGGGCGTTGAAGACCCATTGCACGCTCGCGCCGTTCGGGTACCCGGACGGGTTGCGGGCCAGTTCCAGGTCGAAAGCGCCCGTCCCGCCGCCAGCGCAGGTCTCGGTGGCGGTCATGTCGAAGCCGCCGGTCCGTTCGATCGTCCAGCCGTCGGTGCCTACCGGGTTGCCGGCGGGGTCGTGGCAGGAGAACATCGTCATCTGGTCGGCGTAGCCGACGCCGGCCTGCAGCGTGGCAGCTAGGCAGAGCAACGCCAGCAGCGTGACAGCCAGGAGCGCGCCGTAGCCCAGGCGCGTGCGGTTGCGGTGGCGGTGCTCGGCGCGGCTGTTGCTGTAAGTGGGTGTGCTCATCCTTGCCCCTCTTTCCCTTCCGTGGTTTGCGTTCGATGCTGGGTGTGTGTTGCGTCTCTTGGTTATTGACGGTGGGCGGTGTGAATCTGCACGCGAGTTTCGGCCTCGGTGGGGGTTCATGGGCTGAACAGACCGCCGGTCCGGGCGGTTGCAGCCGTGGGCTTGGGGGTGTGGGTGGGCACGCCGAGGTAGGCAAACCCGCCTGGTTCGTGGCGCACCGGGACGCTCGACTTCCTGGGGGTGTGAGCGACCACGTGGCCGGGCGTGAGCCGGGGGGCTGGCCGGCGGCGGCGCGTGTGCCGGGCGGGCGTGTAGATCGATCCGGTGAACACGGGATGAGCGAGATCGACCGTCCGGTTCGGCAGCCTCGTCGCGGCCGCTGATGCGACCGGCCGACGGTGGGGGGATGTGCGGTGGTGTTCGAGCGCGTGGGTCGCTGTCACGGCGCCGCCTGCGAGCAGCGCGAGCGTTGCGGCACCGGCGGCGAGCTTCGTGGCGGCGCCAGTGCTCGCGAGGAGCGCGGCAGCGCGTTCACGTGCCCCGTCCCCAGCGAAGGAAAACCAGTCAGGTCGTATCCGGCCTGCGACCGTCCGTGCGTGCACGCCAGCCCGGCCGAAGCCGCCGAGATGGCCGGTGAGGGCTGGTGGGAGCAGCGCGGCAGCCTGCTCCTGGAAGGCGCGCCTGAGTCGCTTGGCGTTGGTCTTGTGCTCTGCGCGGCATTGTGCGCAGCCGGCGACGTGCGTGATCGCGAGGTTTGCAAGCTCCTCGCTCGTGGCTTGGCCGTCGAGTAGCGTCTTGATCGTTCTCGAGCGGTAGCCGCAGAGGCGGCCGCTGTCGTGTAGTAGCTGGAAGCGCTCGCGCTTTCGCTCGCACGCGGCGGCGAGGTTACGCGTCTCGTTCACGGGCTTGCCGAGCTCACCGGCGATGCGGTTGTACCCCATACCGTCGGCGATCAGGTCGAACACTTCCAGCTCATCGCTGGTGAGCTCAGCAAGGAACTCGGTAATCAGCAGCCGGTCTTGGCGGGCGAGCACGACCTGCTCAGGCGTCGCTTCGGCGCTACGTGCCAGTTCGATCGCGTGCAGTTCGGGCGCGTTCTCGGCGAGGATCTCCTCGCGGCGGCGCTCGGCGTGGTAGAGGTTCAGCGCCCGCTGCTTGATCCCAAGGCGCAGCGCGCCACAGACGTGCCCCTCGTCGTGGTAGGGGCGGTGCAGCAGCGCGAGCACGGTCTCTTGGTAGAGGTCCTCGAGCTGCTGCGCGCTCAGGCCCCGGCACGCGGTGAAGCGGCGCGCGATCCGAAGCTCTCGCGCCTGGCGCTCCCCGAGGATCGCCTGGATCTCCTCGCGCGTGAGTAGACGCCCGCTGCCCGGTTTCGGCGTCGGTGGCGCAGCGGGCGTCTTGCCCTGTGGTCCCCTTAGTTGAACATCCATGTTCCCGCCTCTCGGGTCAACCTTGACCCAACAGATGTTCTAGGAAATCAGATGAGTTCTAAAGTCTGCAACTACTGCAATTGACCGTGCAAGACACGCCTACGCCTCCAACACCCGTCCACTCCCAGCGCGTCCCGCTCGCCTACAACCGTGAACGCGGGTGCACCCCGTCGCTCGCGCGTGTTCACGGCGAGAACGGTCCGCCCGCCGCTTCCCCGTCGCCGGCAGCCTGTCGCGCGGGTGGAGGGGGTGTGCTGGGCGCTGGGGTGGGTTCGGGTGGCTGCGCGCGAGAGGAGGGGTGGCTGTCGCTGCCGGCACGCGTGGGCGCGCGTCGTGCGACGGGCGGGCTTGCTCGCCGTCGGGATCGGCGCTCGCGCGGAGGCTTGTGGCGAGGTTGCATCGATGCACCACACGCCATGACACTCGCAGGAGGCTTGGTCCGGTGGGGGCGCGCTGGCGTGCTCATGACCGCGACTACGACCGCGCCAACTGCGCATATGGCGAGCGCTGCGACTACAAGCGCCGCGCGCGCGGCTCGCGCACCTTGACGTCTGCGGAGTGCGGGCTCGCCGGATGGGTTGGGTGAGCGGCGGGCGCGGCGCCAATGTGACCTGGGCTTATCCGGCAGCTCGATGACCGTGGGCTGACGTGCCCCGCCCGGAGCGGCGGTGGCCTGCAGGCTCCCCCACTCCAGTTCTTCGGTGATCGCGTGGTCGGGTGGCGCGTCGTCGTACGAGGGCGTGTCATTTTCGCTCATATAAGGGTTATTGACGGCGAGAGCACGAAATCCGCATACGGATTTGCCGTCGCGAAATCCGTATGCACGTTTCGGGCCGTCATCGTCGATAACAGGTATGTACGGATCTACGCGTTGGCTGATCGAGCGCCGCTGGCCTGCGGGGGTTTGCCGCCCGCCGGACCCTGAGACCCGGTGTTAGGGGTGGTTGTGGCTCGTTGTTGGTCAGAGTCGGTGGTTGAGCTGGTTACGGGGCGCCTGGCGCTGCTTTCGGACCCGACGCGTGTCCAGTTGCTCGCGCTGCTGGAAGAGGGGGAGAGCACGGTGCAGGCGTTGGCGGACAGGTTGCCGAGCACGCCGCAGAACATCTCTCGGCATTTGTGCATCTTGTACCGTGCGGGCATCGTCGCGCGCCGTCGCGAGGGCGCGTCGGTCTATTACTCGGTCGCGGACTACTCGGCGTGTCGGCTGCTGGATCAGGCGCTAGCGAGCATCAGCGGCCAGATCGACGAGCTTTCCGACCTCGTGAAGCTCACCGCATAACACCCGCACCGCCTGGCTGGCCCACTGTGACGGTTTCACGGGCCGCTTCGCGCTGCCCGCGAATGGCAGTCGGCGCGTGGCGGTTGATCCTGTCGTTTGCCGTATGAAAGCGAGCGCTTTCACGTTTGATGAACTTGATCGCTCTCACGTGATATGCGCTTGTGGCTATTGGGCGAGGTCGCGCTTACCGTCGCCCCATGAGCATTTTCGGTAACACCAATTCGCAGCAACGCGGGCCGAAAAAAGACGTGAATCTTGTGGCTCGCTGTGTGGGTCGGCTGCTGTTGTGGGGGTGCGTGCTGCTGCTGCTTATTCGCGGCATCGCCTCCTACCTCGCCTCCGACCCACATTCAGCGACACCGGCCCGCAGAGCCGGGGTGACTGTCACGCGCCCCGCCGGCTCCGTGGCGTCTCACGCGGAAGGGGACTGATCAGCATGTCACGAAGGCGACCCCTATCGATTGTGTGCTGGCTGGCGGTGTGGGTGCTGGTGTTGTTCCCGGCGGATGCGTTCGCGTCGGGTAACAACGTCGGGCAGAACGTCGCGAACCTGTTGAAGGGGTACGCGAGCGACTTGTACGGCGGGATCGTCGCCGTGATCAGTCTCGTGTTTCTTTTGAACCGCCGTTACACCGAGCTTGCTTTGTTCTTGTTCGCGGCGATCGTGGTCGCGTGGATGGTGTTCGCGCCGGGCGAGATCGCGACGGCGGCTGAAGGCATCGGCAAGCAGATATTCGGGTGAGGGCCTGGGCGATGAGTGACAGCTCCCATCCGATCCGCTCTTACCAGCGGATTTTCCGGCCCGACCGGCGCGTGTATCAGGTCGACGGGCGCCGGCTGCCCGTGCCCGGTGGCGTGCCGCTTGCGTGGCTTGCCTGGGCGTTCGGTGCGCTCGTGCTGATCCTGGTGCTCAGCCAGCGCTCCGTCGCGTTCGCGCTCGCGTGCGGCGCGGTTGGCGCGCTGCTCGGCGCAAGCGCACGTGGCCGTAAGGGTGCGGCCCTCGCGGGAGCTACCGCGTTCCTGGGCGTCCTGTTCGCCGGGGTGCTGTTGGGGTGGCTTGCGTGGCCGCTGCGGCTGCTCGTCGCGCCGGGGATGGTGGCGACGCTCGCGGGGCAGGCCTCGCCGGATGGCCGCCCAACCCATCGCTATCTGACGTCGTGGCTATCGCTGCAGCTGCGCGCGGCACGCCAGTCGCTTGACCGGCCGATCCCAGCGGAGGGCGTGGTGGACGTGTGGGCGCCGCGCGTCTGGGTCGCCCCGGATGAGCACTCGCCCGTGCTTCACCACGGCCGCGTGCAAGGCCCTGCACGGCTGGTGTTCGCTCGTCCGGTCGTCGTGATTGCGGCTCGCGGACGGTTCGTGGTGCGTGCGGCTGAGGGGCACAGGATGCGTCCGGGTGAGAGGCGCGCGGAAGTGATCGAGCTCGCTGACGGGCAGGTCGTGGAGGTGCGGCCGTGAGCTTCCCGTTGCGATACGCGCACGGCAACGTCCTTTGGGGTCGTGGTGGTGAGGCCGCCGGCCTGTACCGGCTCGGGATGACCTCCTATCCGTATTTGCCGGCGGGTGAGAAGTGGGCGCTACAGCGCCGCCTGCAACGGTTGGCGCACACGATCGCGGCGGACTTCAGCTTGTGGCGCGTCAGCCGCGCCTACCCCGCCGACCGCTACGTCCAGCACACCGCCGGCCTGCTCGACGAGCGCCACCAGGACACCCAGGCGTGGCGGGCGTTCCTTGAGGGTCACGGGGAGCGGCTGCGCCAGCTCGGCTCGCACATACCCGAGTGCTACTTGGCGGTGTCGCTCGCCGCCGGCGCCCGTGTCGGTGTCGGCACGGGCCTCGTGCGTGGCGTTGACCGTGTGCGCCGCCGGGTGGAGGAGCTGGCCGGCATCGGCGCGGAGTCCCCGATCTCAGCCGGGGAGCTCTCCGAGCTCGCCACGCGCGAGCAGCGGATCTTCGAGCGGGTGGGCGGCGTCATCCCCGCGCGCCGCGCCAGCACCCAGGAGCTTCAATGGCTGTTGCGCCGCGCAGCGTGCCGTGGGATCGGTGAGCCCGAGCTTGACCGGCACTGGCAGCCCGACGCGCTCATCGTCACCGCGCCGGATGGCGGTGTTGGGTTTCAGCCGCTCGGGCACGACCTCGCCCGGTGCGCGAACGCCGCGATCACCGAGCAACGACAGGCGCTCGTTGTGGATGGTGAGCAGGGCCGGTGTTTTCAGGCGCTGCTCGCGCTCGGCGCGCTCGCCGACGCACCCGAGTTCCCCGGCTCCACAGCGGAGGTGCTGTTCGCGCCCTTGGAGGCTGTCGGGTTCCCGGTGGACGCAGTCGTTCACGCGCGCTGGCTTGGTAACAGGCAGGCGCTCGCGCAGGTCCGCAAGCGGATCGCGGACGTAGAGCACGCCTACCACGAGCAGATACAGGGAGCGGCTCACGGCCCGAGCCTGCTCGCCGGGGAGGACCGCGTGCTCGCCCGCGAGTACGAGGCGCAGCTGCAAGCGGGCGGGCACCCGCCGATGCTCTACGCGCAGATCGGGCTCGCCGTTGGGGCATCGAGTGAGGATGAGCTTGAGCGGCGTGTTGCCGCGCTGAAAGAGCAGTACGGCGACATCACTCTGCACCGGCCCGTGGGCCTTCAGCGGGAGATGTTCTTCGAGCATCTCCCGCGAGCGGACGGGTGGCTCTAGTGCGCGACTACACCCAGCAGCTCACGGTCGAGCAGTTCGGTGGCATGGTCGCCACCGCGACGCGCACAGTCGGCTCGGGCAGGGGCCCGTACCTCGGGTACACGCCGAAGGGGGCGCCGTTGCCGGTGCGGTTTGACCCGACGCAGGCGCCGAGAGAGTCACGCGCCTCAGCGGTCCTGCTGATCGGCACGTTGGGGTCGGGCAAGACAGTTGCGGCGCAGACGATCGAGTACGCCGCCGAGCGCAGAGGCAGCCTGGTGGTGGACTTCGACCCGAAGCCCGACCACGGCCTGCACAAGCTCGCAGAGCTTGACGGCCGCGTCGAGGTGCTCGAGCTTTCCGGTGACCCGGCGCAGCAGGGCAAGCTCGACCCGCTCGCGATCGGGCTGCCCGACCTGCGCGAGGAGCTCGCCTGCTCCTATCTCCTGGAGCTCTTGCCCGGCAGCGCTGGGCAGTGGGAGAACGCCGTATCGCTCGCGGTGAAGGACACCGTGCGCGAGGGGTCGCGCAGCCTTTCCCGCGTCGTCGAGCTTCTGCTCGCAAGCGAGCGTGCCGGCGCGCGGGACGCGGGTGAGGCGCTTGAGGTGATCCGCGACTTCGGCCTCGCACGCCTCGGGTTCGGCGGCGGCGGGAGCACGGAGGTGCAGGCGGTCAAGCCGGTCACGACGATCCGAATGCCCGGCCTCTCGCTTCCCGAACCATCGGCCGCGAGGGACACCTACACCCGCGTGGAGCGCGTGTCCGTCGCGACGCTCTCGCTGGTTGCGGCGTACGCGTTGCAGTTGATCTCGGGGGACCGCTCGCGGCACAAGGTCGTCGGCCTTGACGAGATCTGGTTCCTCTTGACCTCCCCGCAAGGGCGCCAGGTGATCAACCGGCTTGTCCGGTTGGGTCGTGCGTTCAACGCGACGCTGCTGTTGGGGACTCACCGCATCGGTGATCTCGGGGACCTGTCGGACCTGATCGGGGTCGTGTTCGTCTTCGGCCAGGACTCCGACGACGCCGCCCGCGCGGCGCTGCGGTTCATCGGCCTTGACCCCACACGCGAGCTGATCGCGCTGGTGCGAGAGCTGCGGGCGGGCCGCTGCCTGATGCGCGACCTGGGCGGCCGCGTCGGCGAGGTGCAGATCGACCTCGTTTACCCGCAGCTGCTCCAGGCGTTTCAGACGACCCCCGGCCAGCCCAGGAGCGCTACATGAAAACCACCGTCCACCAGGCGCTCCGCGCGGTCACACGCCGACGAGCCGCGCTCACCGTTTCTATTGGCGCGGCGGTTGTGCTGTTGCTGCTCGCTGCCCCGGCGTTCGCGGGTGATGTGTACGGGAACATCGGGCCGGCTCCGCAGGTGACGGGCGGCGGGATTTTCGGGCGCTACCCGATCGCGAACTATCAGCTTGACCAGTATTTCCCGGCGATCAGCGTTGGGCTGCTCAGCGGCGTGGACGCCTCGGGCGTCGTGCCGATGATCGCCTACTTTTTCGCGCAGGTGCTGTGGCTGATCACGGCGTTCCTCGCGAATGGGGTGATCACCCTTTTCGACTTCGCGTTCAACCTCGATCTGGTTAACGGGGACGGCAGCCCCGGCTCGGGCGCGCTGACCCCGATATCGGAAGCGATCCACAACCTGTACGCGAACACACTCGGCGCGCCGTGGCTGGTCGCGGTGATCGTGCTCGCGGGCTGCTGGGCGATGTGGAAGGTCCTCGTGCAAAGGCGTTACACCGAGACAGCAGGCGCGCTCGCCGTCTCCCTTTTGTATTGCGTGATTGCGATCGGGATCGTCACGCAGCCCGAACGGACGATCGGCCCCGCGAGCAGGCTCTCAAACCAGATCTCAACGGCGCTGCTGTCGCTCACAAGCGACGACAGTCTCTCAAACGAACAGCAGGCCAAGAGCCAGGCAAGCGACCAGCTCTTTGAACTGCTCGTGCTGAACCCGTGGACGACCCTTGAGTTCGGCGGGATCGAGCACTGCACCACCACCACGGGCGAAAACACCAAGTCGGTCGCCGTGCGCCCCCTGAGCGCGAACCCGACGGACGACGCCCGGCTTGCCGCGCAACTGGAAAACGGCACGGAAGTACACGCGGAAGGCAAGACCTGCATCAACAACCGCAACAAGTACGCGCCGCACTTCCTCGCCTACCCCTACCAGTCCCCGGAACGTAACTCCGAGCACGAAGCGCTCGAACACGCCAGCGACGAAGACCTCCCCAGCTCCGACCCCGCAAAGAGCAACGGCAGCTATCCGCTCGGGAAGGCCGATGAGCCCGCCGCCGAAGCGATGGGCAAGGGCGGCCAATACCAGCGGCTGCTGCTAGCGATCGTGATTCTCGCCGGGGAGATCGGCGCGTTCCTGCTGCTCGGGGCTTTGGCGTTCGGGGTGATCCTCGCCCAAATCCTGCTGCTCACGCTCCTCTGTCTCGCGCCGGTTGCGCTGCTGCTCGCGGTGTTCCCCGGACGCGGCCACGACTTCTTTCGCTCGTGGCTTTCCAAGCTCGCAGGCTACCTCGCACGGAAGGTCATCTACAGCCTAATCCTCGTGATCGTCCTCACGGTCTGCAAAGCGCTCGATGACGCCACGAGCAATCTCGGGTGGCTGCTCGCGTTCGTGCTGCAAGCCGCGTTTTTGTGGACCGTCTTTACCCAGCGCAGCCGGCTGACCAAAGATCTGCTCGCCGCGACCGCAGGCCCGGTTGCTGCGCAGGAGGGCAGCAGCAAGCTGCAGAGCCTCTACTACGCCACCCGGCTCACGCAAATGGCGCGGGGCCGCAAAAGCCCGTCACCGCCCACGCCGCCACCCGGCGCCAACAGACAGTCAACAGTCACCAACGGAAGCGAGGAGGCCACTCTGGCTACCCCAAGTTCGCCAACGCCACGGGGCAGGGACGTACCCGAACCGGGCGATGATTACGACGAGCCGATCGCCGGTAGTGAAGGCGGGCCGCTGCCCGCCCCAGACGACGACGCGTTCGACGCGGATGAGGAGCCCGCATGAGCTCTCGCGTCGAAACGACCCGCTCCCCTGCCGGGCTGCTGCGCGAGCTGCCCGCCGGCTGGGCGCAAACGATCATCACGAGCCCCACCCGCCGCGAGCTCGACCGTTCACCAGCCGCGCTGTTCACCCAGTTGCATCGCGTGCTCCGCGACGACGGCACCCTCTGGCTGCTCTGCGCCGAGAACGGTCTCCCCGGTGTGCTCGAGCAGCAAGGGTGGATGCCACGCCCCGTGGATTGGGCGACACCCCTGCAAGTCGACCCGGCTGGGCGTGCTCGTCTTCACCTGTTCGTCAAGCAGCCCCGCTACCACTACAACCCACAGACAGCGCAGCTATTCCCCCCGGCGCGTGCGCAGGCGGCGCTCGCGTGGGCTGCCGGCCGGCGGGGATGCTGTGCGTGGAGCCCCGGGCAGCGCCGGGCGCTGATCAGGCTGTGCATCCTCGCCGGCTCCTCCAAGACCGCGTGCGGGGCCTGCGGCGCCCCCTACACGCGCACCACGCACGGCCGCCGCGCGACGTGCGCGCATCACAACCCGACAGGCCGCTGCCTGGTCCTCGACCCCTTCTACCAGCCCGGCGCCCGTACCCACGAGACAGCTGAGCGCTACGGCCGCGCGTTCCTCGGGATCACGACGGGTGAAAGACGATGACCGGCTGGCTGACAGCGCTACGCGACCGGCCAATCGCAGAGCACGAGCGGCGCACCGCGCTCGCGGCGAGCGCCGCCGTGCTGATCGCAGCGACGGTGCTGTTCGCACTCACCCGCCCGGCCACACACCATGCCACCGCACGTGCCGCCACGGCGGTGAGCACTACCGCGACCGCGCCTGTCGGCCCGAGCGCCCCGGCAGCCGAAGCGTCCTCAGACGCCGCGCTTTCGCCAGCAGCGAGAATCGTCGGCCGGTCGTTCCTCGCGGGCTATCTCGCCTTCACCTACGCGGGCGCCCCGGCGAGTCGTATCACCAATGCGGCCCGGTCGCTGATCGAATCGCTCCAAGCCCACCCGCCGCGCGTCTCCCCAGCGATGCGCGAGAGCCGGCCGCGCGTCCTCGAACTGCACGTGATCCCGGCGCCTTCCGGGCAGTTCGCGGTGAGCGCGATCGTCAACGATGGCGGGCTGGTCGACTACACGATCGGGCTGACCCTCGCCCGCGAACGCGGGCGGCTGCTCGTCACCGCAGTGGAGCAGGACTGATGGGCGAGCAGCGAGACCGGACAGGGCTGTGGCTGTGGCTGTGGCTGGCTGGAGGCCTCGGCGTGGTCGGCCTGGTGGTCGTCGCGATCTTCGGCCTGGCTGTCGCGGTGCTCGGCGCGAGCTTCGCCGGCTGTCAAACGGGCAGCGCGTCAGCTGGGACCGTTGCTGGGCCGGCGCCGACCGCGTACGCGCTGCAGAGCATCCCGCCCGAACGGCTGCGGCTGTATGAGCGGGCCGGCGTGAGGTTCGACATCGACTGGTCTTTCCTGGCGTCGATCGGCGCGCAGGAGTGCGGCAACGGCGAGTGCGCCGGGGTGAACTCGTCTGGGTGCGCTGGGCCGATGCAGATCGCCTACGTGCGGGGCAGCGCGTGCAGCCCGGGCGACGGCCCGACGCTGTGGGAACGCTACGCCGTCAACGCGGACCCCGGAGCGCCGCTGTCGATCAACAACCCGGCGGACGCGATCGACACCGCCGCGCGAATCCTCAGGCAAGACATGGCCGCGCCGCCGACGGGCGGCACCTACGCCGAATACCGCCAGGCGGCTTGCCGCTACTACGGCGCGTGCGCAGAATCGACGGTCGCCTACGCCAGCGAGGTGATGGCCCGCGCCGTGCAGTACGGGTTCACCGGGGGCGGCGCGCCCGCCGCGAGCAGCCCGCCGCTGGCGCAGCCCGTCTCGACCGGCGGCTGTGAAGCGAGCGTGTTCGGTCCCGAAGCCGGCGCCGGCTCGCAGATCGTGAAGGTCGCCGAAAGCCAGCTCGGCAAGGGCGAAGAACCGCCCGGCTCTGAATGCACGATCTACGGGCCGTGCGAGGAATGGTGCAGCCTGTTCGCCGCCTGGGTATGGCAGCACGCCGGGGTCGCGCTCCCCGGCTCCACCGCCACCTACGGGTACTCAGGCTCCCTCTACACGTGGGCCAGTGAACACGGCGGCCGGGCGCTCCCGCCGACCGCGACCCCCGCCCCGGGCGATGCGATCTTCTACGGAACCGGGCCTGGCGATAGCGCGCACGTCGGGATCGTCGCGCAAGTCCTCGCCGACGGGGAGATCGTGACCGTCGAGGGCAACTACGCCGGGCACGTAACCCGCGTCGGCCCATTCCACCCAGCCCACCCGGTCGGCGAGAAAGCGCCCGTCTACGGGTACGCCCAGCCGCCGGCTCCCCACCAGGGAGGCGCGGTGACCCGGAAGTTCTGAGCAAGCACAACGCGCGCCGGGGAGATCGGCCGCTCGCCCATTGTCCACAAGAGAAGGGAGTCTCATGTCACGCTCAAACGAGCCCACCACCAAACCGAAACGGAGTCGTCCTGCCCGCGTGCGTCAGCGCGGGAGCATCCTCGACTTGTTCGCGGGTGCCGGCGGCTGGGAGGAGGGCCTGCGGCCGCTCGGACTATCCGCGCTCGGGGTCGAGTGCGACAGCTCGGCGTGCGAGACCGCGCAGGCTGCCGGGCACGCACGGCTGCAGGCCGACCTTGCGACGCTCGACCCGCAGGACTTCGCGCCCGTGTGGGGGCTGATCGGCTCCCCGCCGTGCCAGGCATACTCGACCGCGGGGAAGGGTCTAGGCGCTCTGGATAAGCCGCTGGTGATCGCGTGCGCGCACGAGCTCGCCGCCGGAAACGACAGCCGCACCGCGTGGCAGGAAGGATGCCGCGACGCCCGCTCGCTGCTGACAGTCGAGCCGCTGCGGTTCGCGCTCGCTCTACGGCCGCGCTGGGTTGCGCTTGAGCAGGTCCCCCCGGTCCTTGAGCTGTGGTCGCTGTTCGCGCAGCTCCTCGCGACGCACGGCTACCACACGGCGGCCGGCATCCTGCGCGCGGAGTGCTACGGGGTGCCGCAGACCCGCCGCCGCGCGTTCCTGATCGCCTCGCTCGACGGGCCGGTCTCGCTGCCCGAGCCGACGCACCGCTCTTATGACGCGCGGCGGCGCGAGACACCGGCTGAGGAGATCGATCTGTTGCCGTGGGTGAGCATGGCCGAGGCGCTCGGCTTCCAGCAGGGCGGGCGGGTGGACACGAACAACCAGACCTGCGGCGGGACCCGGCCTCGCGGCAGCAGTCGCCCGCTGCTCGCGCCGGCGCACACACTCGATACCGCGTCGGGGTCTTGGACGTTCACGCGTACTCGCGGCTCGTGCCGTGACCGGGCCGCCAGCGCGCAGCCGAGTCACTTCGACTCGCGCCAGCGTCGCACGCGACCGCGCCCTATTAGCAAGCCCGCCCCGACTTTGCTCGCGAGCGGCCTAGCGAACGGGGCCGCTGTCTGGACCAGGGAGCGCCCGGCGACAACCGTGGCATGCGACCCACGGATCATGCCCCCCGGAGCGAAGCGCTGCGCGACGCGACCTGACGCTCCGGGCCGCAGCGAGGGCGCGGTGAGAGTGACCGTCGCGCAGGCCGCGTTGCTCCAGGGATTCCCGGCTGACTACCCGTGGCAGGGGTCGCGCGCGCGGCAGTTTCAGCAGATCGGCAACGCCGTCCCGCCGCCGTTGGCGCGGCGCGTCCTTGAAGCAGCGATCACACCGGGGGGCGCGTCGTGAGCGGCCCTGTGAGCACTTCGCTTCCTGGTTCGGTGTTCCCTTCGGGGTTCGCTTCGATCTTCGCTTCGCCCGCAGGGCGCTGTCGAAGCGACGGATTCCCGCTCGGGGACTGCGATCCGCCGTCGTGCGGGGTTGCCGACATCTCTACGTCAGTGGCGGTGACCTCGTGAGGGCCACGACGCCGCAAGAGCGCGGGACCGTGATCGCCTTGGCGGTGCTGGTGCTGATCCTGCTGGCTGCTCATCTGGCGACCAAGGACGGCCCTGGACCCGGGGTGCTCAACCCGACCGCGATTCGGGGCGATCTCCTACCGCTGCTCGCTAGTGCCGTGCTCGCCGGCTTGGCTGTGGCGTGCGGGCGCGTGCTGCTGTCCCGTCGTGCCCTGCGCTCGCGGGTGCAGTTCGAGCTTTTGCCGGCGGACACGTTCGACCCGTCGCTCGATGCGATCCGCCGGTTCGCCGGCCAGCTCGTACGCACGCGGCGGGGGTTCCTGCTCGGCTGGCTGGAGCGTCCGGGGAGCGCTGTGCGCGTCCTGATCGCACCCGACGCGCAGGGCGTCGTGCGCTACCGCCTGGAAGTGCCCGAGCGCGCCCGCACCGCGCTCGCGGCGGCACTGACCGCCTACAGCCAGCTCGAAGCCAGAGAGTGCAAGCCGCCTGCGTTCCCCGACGCTGGGCACACGGTGCGCGTCGAGCTGCGTCTCGCGCACGAGCCCGCGCAGCCGCTCGGCGACCCCGGCCTTGACCCCGACCCGCTGCAGGGAATCGCCGGAGTCCTCGGCCGGCTCCACGGCCCCGCCGATGGCGCGATCGTCGCGGTCGACCTGCTGGCGAAGACCCCGGCGCAGAGCCGGCGGTTTCGCAAGCGCCTGTTCAAGGACGCCGCCCGCAAAGCCGGCATCCAGAGCACCGGCCCGCTCGATGACCTGCTCGGGCGCCAGCAAAGGCCGGGCCGCCTGCCGGCGGCGGACGCGGTCGACCGGCTGTTTCAGACCCGCGCGTTGCAGCGCAAGCTCGACGCCTCAGACCCGCTGTTCTCAACCCAAATCCTGCTCTGCGTTCGCGGCCGCGAGAAGGCCCCCGCGCGGGCACTGATGCAGGCGCTGCTGTCCTGCTTTGACGCGTTCACCGGGGAGAACCACCTGCGCGCGGTGGGCCTGCGGTTCGGTGGGCTCGGGTTCCTCGGCGCGGACGCGCCGTGGCGCAGCGGCCGGTTTGACCGGCGGCTACGTAGTGGCCGGTTCGCGCCCGCGAGGGCGAGCGTCCTCGGCGCCTCGGAGATCGCGGGGCTGCTCAAGCCGCCGACCGCGCGCTGCTTTGTCGAGAACGTCGCGCGGTCAGGTGGCGCGATCCCGCCGCCACCGCCGGGGCTGCCGACCTACACCGGGCAGCAGGGGTTGATCCCGCTCGGGAAGATCACAGAACGCGGCGGGGAGCGGGTCGTCGGGGTGCCGGTCGCCGGGACGTTCTTCGCCTACATGGCCGGCCGCTCGCGCTACGGCAAGACCGAGACCGCGATCGGGCAGTTCATCGCCCTCGCCCGCTCCGGCCACGGCGGCCTGTTCCTTGACCCGCACGCCGACGCGATCAAAGACATCAAGCCCTACCTCACCGACCCAGGGATACGCGAGCGAGTCGTTGAGATCAACCTCACCGACACCGACCACGACGCGCGGGCACCCGCATGGAACCTGTTCGCGCTCGAGCGCCGCACACCGGCCGAGGCCGCCGGGAAGGTCGAGGCGTTCGTGGACGCACTCGCCGCCGCGATGCGCTGGGACGAGCGCAACACCCGCGCCCTGAACCTTGCAACCCAATCCGCCCAGGCGCTCATCGAGCTCGCGCTCGCCCTCCCACCCGAGCTCGCGCCCACGATCTTCCAGGTCCCGACGCTGCTCTCCGACGATGAGTGGCGCGCGGCGATCCTGCCCGCCCTCTCGGTCGGCACCCGGGGGTTCTTCCAAGACCGCTTCCCGAGGCTGCCCGCCGAGGCGGTCACTGCGGTCACGAACCTGATCGACCGGCTGCACGCGGCCAGGCCCGTGGCTGCGTTTCTTGGCTCGCCCGTCTCGACGTATGACGCTAGGCGCGCAATGCGCGACGGGCTGATCGTGCTCGCGTGCCCCGGCTCGGGCTCGACCCGTGATCGGCTCGTCGCGAACCTGCTGGTCTATGACGTCCTGCACGCCGCGAAGGCCCGGGCGAGCATCGCGCCGGAGCGCCGCCGCACGTTCTGGCTGTTCTGCGACGAGCTACAGACCTACGACGGGCCGAACCTCCCCGCCCTCTTGGAGCAATCCGCGAAGTACGGCGGCCGGGCGTTCCTGTTCAACCAAAACCCCGAGCGCCTCACCGAAGCGACATGGAACGCCGTCACCACCAACCGCTCGCACCTGCTCAGCTCGACCGTCAACGCCAAGGCTGCCAGCATGATCGCCCGCGAGTGGTCAGGCCAGCTCGACCCGAGGGTCATCACCGGCCTCGCGCGCTACACCTACCTCGCGTCGATCACGCAAGGCGAGCGGACGACCAAGCCGTTCCTCGTGCACGGCCTCCCCGCCCGCGAGCTGCACGCCGAGCACCATCATCCCGAGCAGCTCCACGCCCTCGAAGCGGCGATCCAAACCACCACGCGCCGCGAGTCGATCGCGCAGACGCTCGCCACGCACGAGCAGCACGACCAGCGCGTCCGACAAGCCGTCGAAGTGCTCCACAGCGTCCAAGCGAGCAGCGCTGATCCCGTCTCGCGCGGGCGCACGATCCACGCGCCCGCCGGATTGGAGGAGGACGAGGAATGGGACACCTAAAGCCCGCCGCGCCGACGCTTCCGGCAGTCGCAACGGAGGTGCTGACCAGCATCTACCAGCACCGGCTCCTGAGCACCGCGCAGGCTCACGCGATGCACACGCCCGGCCGTACGCGCCGGTGGGCCGAGCAGGTCCTCGCGCAGCTCGCCTCGCGCGGGCTGACCGCGTTCGTGCGCCCCGGCCGGGGAGGGCCGCGCCTCTACTACCTCACGCTCGCCGGGGCGCAAGCCGTCGAGGTGATCCCAACCCGAGTCGAGACACGCCGCAAGCTCATCACCCCAGAGCAGGCCGCCGGCCCGCTCTGGCGGCACACGCTCGCCGTCAACGACACCGGGATCGCGTTCATGCAAGCTGCACGCGAGCGCGGTGATGACTTCGGGCCGCTCGGCTGGCGCCACGAGATCGCCCACCACGCGCCATCCGCCGGGCACGGTCGCCGCGAGCTGCTGATCTCAGACGCCCTGCTCACCTACCTAGCCCTCGGCCCCGGCCACGAGCTGACCTTCCACTACCGGCTACTGGAGCTCGACCGCGCGACCGTCCCAACCGACACGCTCGCCGGCAAGCTCGCGCGCTACGCCGACCTCTACCGCCACGCCCCGGCCGGTCGAGGCGAGGTGCCCGGCAAGCCCGCCTGGCGGGCCCGATACCCGATCTTCCCCGACATCATCTGCATCCTCGCGGGGCAACCCCGAGCCAGCCTCCAGCGGCGCGCGCAGACCGTCCTCGCGCTCTGCCGCGAAGACCCCCGACTACGGAGCGCCCCGCAGGTCCGGGTGTCGCTCGCACTGCTCGAAGACCTACAAGCACGCGGGCCATTCGCGCCGATCTGGCGCCAGCCCAACGACCCCTCCCAGACTCTCGACTGGCTCGGCGGGCCGCCCGGCGCGCGATGAGGCTGGACGAGCGGGACATCCAGCGCATAGCCGACCAGGTAGTCGCGCTGCTCGACGCACGCGAGCGCGAGACGCCGGCCGCCACCAGCTCGATCCTCTCGCGTGAGCAGCCGTCGCCCGCCCCGTCGGGCCTCGTCGATGCAGCGACGCTCGCGCGGACGCTCGGCGTTGACCGCAGCTGGGTCTACGCGCACGCCGCGCAGCTCGGCGGGATTCGCCTCGGTGGCCCACAGGGACGCCTGCGCTTCGACCTCTCAAGGCTCGGAGGGCAGCTAGCAGCGACCCCCGCCGGGCCTCCAGCACCAGCGCCAGCGGGCCGGCGTCGGCCGCGCCCGAGCAGCCCCGCCGAGGCCTGTACAACCTCCTGCCCAGGGCCTAAAATCGACGCACAAACATCAATGGCCGGGCGGCGCGCCAACGCCCCCGGCCCGACACCGGGAGGTAAGGCCCCGATGCACGCTCAAAGTACCAGTAGGCGGGCGCGCTGATGGCGCGCCAAGCGAAGGGCACCATCGACACGATCACGCTCGCGGAGGGGCTGCGGGCTTTCCATCTGCGCTTCCGTGTCGCGGGCAAGCGCGAACGCGTGATCCTGCACGAGATCCCCGGCTGCGTGTGCGGCTGCGGCGGTGGCTGGGACGAGCCCGCCGCCCGCACCGAGCTAGGGAACGTGCTTGCTCGCGTCCGGGTCGGCGTGTGGGAGCGGCCCCAGCCACCGCAGGCGCTCGCGCGACACCAGGTCGCGCGTGAGATGCCGACGTTCGGCGAGTACGCCGAGTGGTGGCTGCAAGCGAAGATCGACGGTGTCCTCGGCGAGAAGCCGATCAGCGAGAACACGATCCGCGACTACCGCTGGCGGCTGAACATGCACCTGCTGCCGTTCTTCGGGCGCTACCGGCTGGATGAAATCGACCGCGCGCTCTGCCTGGAGTTCAAGACCCGCAAGCTCCGCGAGGCCGACGAGCAGCGCAAAGCGATCCAGGCGGGCGCCGATCTCCGCGACCACCGCGGACGCAGGACCGTCCCGCTCGGGCCAGCGTCGATCCGCAAGCTGACGAGCGGCCTCGCGTCGATCCTCGATGACGCGATCGAGGACGAGCACATCGAGCACCATCCCGCGCGAGGGAAGCGGATGCGAGTCCACGTCCCAAAGCCAAACCGCACGTTCCTTGAGATGGACGAGCTGGCGTGCGTGCTCGACGCCGCCGCAAAACAGGACCGTACGCTCGACCCCGCCCTCACACCCAGGAAGATCGGGCCGACGAGCGCGCTTGTCGCGCACCTGCTGGCGCAGGGCAAACGACCCGGCGAGATCGCCGAGACGCTCGGGATCGCCAAGTCGACCGTGACCCACCACCTGCGCCAGCTCGGCGCGACCGTCGGCCGCGGCTACGTCGGGCGCCGCGCGGTCTGCGAGATCCTGGGACGCTCAGGCCCGCGCGTCGGCGAGCTATGCGACATCCGCATCGGCCACGTCCGCCTGCACGACCCCGAAGGCGCACGCTTCCGCATCCCGGACGCAAAGACAGAAACCGGCATCCGCGAGGTCCAGATCAGCCCCGACCTCGTAGAGGCCATCATCGAGCACATCGACCAGCTACGCCGCGCAGGACGCCCAACCGGGCCGAACGACTATCTCGTGCAGAACCTCAAGGGCGGGCAGATGAGCCGCCAGCGCGCCGCGAAGATCGTCAGCGAAGCAGCCCGCCAAGCAAGCGAAGAACTAGCAGCGAACGGCCTGCCGCCACTGCCGCGGATCACCCCGCACAGCCTCAGACGGACCTACATCTCGATCGCGCTCTTGGCCAACAACTTCGACGTCAAGTGGGTGATGGGGCAGGTCGGCCACGCCGACTCGAAGATGACACTCGACGTCTACGCGCAGCTAGAGCAGCGCGTAGACCGCAGCCACGGCACGAGCTTCGACCGGCTGATCCGCAACGCACGCGGGCAGGTCGCTGCCGACCTCGCCCCACAGGCCGAGGTGGCGACCATTGGGCCACGATTGGGCCACGAAGGCGAGAAACCCACGAAAACGGTCGCCAAACGACCCCGCCGCGAAGGCTCAAAAAGGGCCGATTTGCAGCGAGATCGTCGCATGGCGAGACCCGGATTCGAACCGGGGACACCACGATTTTCAGTCGTGTGCTCTACCAACTGAGCTATCTCGCCGCTGGCCGATCGCTGGATCGGGCCGACCCGATGCTACCGGCTCTCCGGCCGCCCGCGGCGGCTCCCGGTCGCTCGGCAGGCGGGCGAGCCGCCTACCCTTCCCAAGCTTCCAGATACGGCAGCGGGTTGATCGGACGCCCGCCGGCGGCCTGCCAGCCGCCAACCCACATCTCGAAGTCCAGGTGTGGCGCCGTCGCATCGCCCGTCTGGCCGGCCCTGCACAGCGCCTGCCCGGCCGACACCGCCTGGCCGGTCGCCACAGCGAGCGAGCTCTCCTGGCAGTGCGCGAACATGAAGTCGAAGCCGATCGTCGTCTGCTCGACCGCGTAGTAGCCAGCGCCGCCTTCCTGGTAGCTCGTCGTCAGGATCGTTCCCGACAGCGGCGCCACCACCGGGGTGCCTTCCGCCGTGAGGATGTCCTGGCCCTGGTGCAGATAGCCGTCGCGCGGCGCTCCGAACACGTTTTCCGGGCCGCCGAAGTTGTGCGGGCCCGCGACCGGGAAGACCGCGCCGTCGGCCACCGTCTGCGAGACCGTCGGCACGCCCGGTTCGCTCGTCGGGGCCGGGGCCTCGGGCGCCGTGGTCACGCCGGCCGGCGCGACAGGCGCGGTCACCGTCAGGCTCGCCTCGCCCGAGCTGTGCGCGCTTCGTAGCAGCGTCGCCCCGCGACGGTCGTGCGCGCTCACCGTCAACTGGTAGGCGCCCGCCGTCAGCGTCGCGCTCGACGGCCAGCGGACGGTCACGGTGCGGCCCGTGCGCACCCAGCCGAGGCTCGCCGCCACGACAGCCCTGTGGGTGGAAAGGGCGCTGACCGTCACCTGCACGTACACCCACGCCACGCCCGGCTCGTCGATCCGCAGCGCCACGCGCGGCGGTCGTCCGGCGCTCGCCGTCCTCGGGACGCTCAGGCCGGCGATGACCGGGCGCGCCAGCGCGAACGCCGGGGCCGCGCCGCACAGCGCGACCACCGTCGCCACGACCGACACCGCCGCCAATCGGGCAGACCTCATGCTCTGGTTGTCGGCCGAAGCCCCGCCCGCATCAGGCCTGCGCGGCGAATTGCACGTCCGTCCGACCCGCCCTACCCCCGCTCGAATTCCTCCACCAGCGCCGCGTACGTCAGCCGCAGCCCCTCCGTGATCGCCACCTGCGGGCGCCAGCCCAGCTCGCGCTCGGCGCGGGTGATGTCAAGGCGGCTGTGCGTCAGCTCGCCCGGGCGCAGGTCCGCCAGCTCCGGCTCGATCTGCTTGCCCGCCACCTTGCTCAGCTCGCGCCACACGCTCGCCACGTCCGTCTCGACGCTCGTCGCGATGTTGTACGTGCCCGCGCGCCCCGACGCCGTCAGCAGCGCGCTGACGACGTCGCCCACGTACACGTAATCGCGCGTCGGCGTGCCCTGGCCGTACATCTTCGGCGCGCGGCCCGTGTACAGGTGCTCGGAGAAGATCGCCACCACGCCGGCCTCGCCGTGCGGGCTCTGCCGCGGGCCGTACACGTTGCCGAGCCGGCACACCGTGTGCGCGATGCCCGACGAGCGCGACCACGTGTTGACGTACGCCTCCGCGGCCCACTTCGACGCGCCATACGGCGACAGCGGCGCCGGGATCCGGTCCTCGACCGTCGGCATCGGCGCATCGTCGCCATACAGCGCGCCGCCCGTCGAGGTGAACACCACCGGCGCCCTGCAGCGCCCGGCGGCCTCCAAGATATTGAGCGTTCCCCTCACGTTGACCTCGCAGTCCCGGCCCGGGTGCTCGACCGAAGCGACCACGCTCGCCTGTGCCGCGAGGTGGAAGACCGCGCTCGGCTTCGCCTCCGCGAACACGGCCTCGAGCGCGGGCGCATCGACGATGTCGAGCTCGATCAGCTTCGCCGCGCCATCCACTCGCGCCGCGTCGCCGGTCGAGAGATCGTCGATCACCGTCACCGCGCGTCCGTCCGCGAGCAGCGCGTCGACCACGTGCGAGCCGATGAAGCCGGCGCCGCCGGTCACGATCGCGCTGGTGCCCATGCGCGGGAATCTATCGAGGCAAGCCATCGGCGCGCGGCCAAGGCGAGCACACGGACGTGGTCGACAGGCCTATACGGACGCGGCCGAAGGCGCGGCGGCGAGCAGGTCTTCGACCGCCTCAACCGACTCGTCGATGCGCTCCAGCACGCGCATGCCACGACGTTCCCGCGGCAAGCTGCCGCCGACCGCCGGCCCGCCCAGCACGATCGGCAGCTCCGGGCGATTGCAGCGCAGCTCGCGCAGCGCCAGCTCGACCGACTCCGCGGCGGTCGGCGCCGTCGCGCCGATCACCACCACGTCCGGGGACTGGCTGTCGACCATCTCGAGCAGCCGCTCGGCCGACAGGTCGGTGTCGAAGATCGTGTGGAAGCCCGCCGCCGCGAGCTGGTCGTGGACCATCTGCAGGCCGAGCGTGTGCTCGTCGCCCTCCACGCCCGCCAGCAGCACGCGCTCGCGCGTGGGCTCCGTGCTGCCCGTCATGTAGCGGTACAGCGTGGCCAGCACGCGCCTTGTGATCGTGCCCGCGCGCAGCTCGCGGTCGGCGTCGATCTCGCCCGCTTCCGAAAGCACGCTGATGCGCCGCAGCGCCGGTCCGATCACCTCCGCGTGCAGCATCGTCGGTGTGATGCCATCCTCGATCGCCGTCGCGATCGCGCCCTCGGCCATCTCCGCGTCGCCGCGTTCGAGCGCCGTCGCGAACGTCTCCAGCGTGCTCTCCACGAGCGCGATCGGGTCCGAGCGCAGCTGTTCGCGCGCGTCCGGGCCGGACATCCCCAGGACTTCCATGAACGCGTCCAGCAGCACCGGGTCGAAGTGGCGCCCGCGCTGTTCGCGCATCATCTGCACGCCCTCCTCGACCGTGAACGCCTTGCGGTACACGCGGTCGCTGGTCAGCGCGTCGAACACATCCGCCACCGCCACGATGCGGCCCTCGATCGGAATCGCCTCGCCTTTCAGGCCGCGCGGGTAGCCCGTCCCGTCCCACTTCTCCTGATGGCTGAGCGCGATCGTCGCCGCCATGTCCAGGATCGAGGACGACGAGCCGCGCACCAGGCGATGGCCCTCCTCCGCGTGGGTCTCAACGATCGCGCGCTCCTCCGGCGTCAGCGGTCCGGGCTTCAGCAGGATCGCGTCCGGGATCGCCACCTTGCCGACGTCGTGCAGCGGCGCCGCGTGCTTCAGGCGCTCGCAGAACTCCGCGTCCATGCCGATGTGTTCGGCCAGCAGCACCGAGAAGCGCCCGATGCGCTCGATGTGCGCGCCCGTGTCCTCGTCGCGGAACTCGACCGCCATCGACAGCCGCTGGACGGTCTCCGCCTGGGCGATCTCGAGCTCTGACAGCGCGCGTTTGAGCTCGGTCGTGCGGTGCTCGATCTCGTCTTCGAGCGCCACCCTGCCACGCTCGCCGAACTGCCAGCCGAGCACGATCGCGGCGCACGCGAGCACGACCACGCAGCCGGCGATCAGCGCCGATGCGCCCGCCAGCAGCGCCGCGATCACAGCCGCCGCGCTGAGCAGCGCCCACGGCAGGATGCGCATCGCCGGGTGCTTACGCCCGCGACGGCGACGCGGCGGACGGCGCCCGGGGCGGTTGCCCGCGACGGCCTCCCTACGCATGAGCGCACCGACCCTGCCCCCCGACTGCGCCCCGCCCGCGCGGGGCGAATCCGCCCCCGGCTGTGCCGGTCGCCGTAGAAAGCTGGCTTGGATTGCGCCGTTCACTGAGGGCTCTCGTGTGGTGTTCCGGTTGCGGATAGGCCGTAGCTGACTGTCTTCCGTTCGACGGTCGTTGCGGCAGGCTTGATCGGGTATCGGTGCGTGTAGACATATGACCCAAATACCCGCTAACGGCGTGGCTGCAACTGGTTGATGTTGATCGGGTTCGGCGGAACTACGAGCGTCACCGGCTGGTTCCACTTGTCGAACACGAGCTTGCCCGCGCCATCGCCGCGCTTGACGATCTCGAGCGGATACGGCGTGCCGGTCGCCGCCACGTACAGCGTGCCACCGCCAACGAGGTCACGCACGCCGACGGCGCGCTGCCCGTGGATGATCCTGCCGGGGGCCCGCGTGAGCTTGCCGTGGTCGGCGAGCGCCAGGTCGATCAGCTGGCTCAGGTTGGTCAGCGTCGCAAGCGACGACAGCGCCCCGCCTCCCGCCGACTCCTTCAGCCATTTTCCGTGCAGCGCGCGCACGGCGAGCGGGCCGGCGAAGCGGCTGTACAGGGCGGTGCCGCCCTTGATGTACAGGGCCCGGGCGATGCGCACCAGCCGAAGGTCGAGTCCGGCCAGCGTGATCCGTCCCTGCCCGCCCTTACCCGCGACGAGTTCCATGTTGATAGATATCGGCCGGCCTTCGCTGACAATTGAGCCTGCAACGTGGACCGTCGCCGCGCCCGCCGCCGCCTCCGTCGCCGCGACCGCGATCTGCGCGGGCGTCCTCGACGCCACGCCGTTGCTCGACGAGGGCGATTCGCCACAGCCGGCGAGCGTCGCGGCGAGCCAGACGGTGAGCACGAGCACGGCGAGCGGGCGGGTCATCGGTGCCGCGAGCGAGTCAGCTGCCTGGCAGCTCCGGCGCCGGCGCCGGGCGCTCTCGCAGCCGCTGCACGAGCTCGCGGAAGAAGCCCTTGCCCAGCACGCTGAGGCTCAGCAGCGAGCCGAACAGCACGACCGCGTCGATGCTCTCGCGCCCCTGCTTGTTCCAGTAGTCGTCCGCCAGGTTCAGCCACAGCGCGAACTCGTCGAGCGTCAGCGCGGCGCCGCTGCCGTACGCGATCGACGTCAGGCGCGACGCCTGGCGGCGCTCGTCGATGCCGATCTCGAGCAGCCATAGGTAGCCGACCGTCAGCAGCCCCGTGATGCCAAACGTCATGTGATGGATGTGGCGCCCGCCGGGGGTGATGTTCTTGAACGGCCCGCGTTCGGCCCTGATCGCGTGCGTGATCGCGCGCACCGCCGCGAACGTCACGAAGAACGCACCCGTCGAGAGCAGCTGGCGCTCCTTGCGGCGGTCCTCGAAGTGCTTGCAGTAAAGGGCGTGTAGCTCGCGCGCGGTCATCCTCGCCACACACCCTAGCCCCGAACGCATGCCGCGCCCGTGCGGCAAGCGAGTCTGCAGACGTAAACCTGGGTCGGCTTTTCGTCGAGATGGGGGCACGATGCAGATGCACCTCGCCATTCGGGCTCGATCACACCAACACAGCGCACGGCCGCACGCTGCGCGCGCACGAGGTTGTCATGTCAGATAGCCAAGCCCCCCAAGACAACCCCGTCCCGGCGCGCGACTCCGTCGCCGATGCTTCCGTGCCCGCAGCCGTCGAGACCCCACCTCAGCAGGGAGCCACCGGCCCCGGGAAGGGCGCCCGCAGGGCCGTGTGGGCCGCCGTCGCCGCGCTGTGCGTCGCCGGTGGAGCAATCGCCTCGATCCTCGGAGCGCACTCGGTCGCGCGCGATGACGCGACGAGCGCCCGACAGGCCTCTCAGCAGACCTCCGCCGCACTCGCCGGGACAGTCAAGCTCGCGCTCCAGCGCGAGGAAGACCTGCGCATCGGCGCCAGCACCTACTTCGCCGGCAACTCGAACACGACGCCCGCGGAATTCGACCGCTGGGCGCACTGGGCGCGCACGCTGCGCCACTTCCCCGAGCTCGAACAGCTCGGGCTGGTGACGCTCGTCCACGGCTCCGAACTGACGAGCTTCGCCGCGCGCGCCGCCGGCAAGGCCAAGCCCGCCGCATCCGCCAAGCCGGCCGTACCCGTTGCGAGCGCCGCGGCCGCGACCACGCCCGCGGCGCCGCGCGTCAAGGTCACGCCCGCGGGCACGCGCCCGTTCTACTGCCTCACGCTCGCCGGGCTCGTCCGCCACCGCGCCGACAGCCCGCCGGCTGGCGAGGACTACTGCGCGAAGGGAACCACGCTGCTGCTCGCGCGCGACTCGGGGCTCACGCGCTCAGCGGTGGTCTCGGTCGGCAGCGCCACGGCGCTTGAAATGATCACGCCCGTATACCGCGGCGACCAGCCGCCGGCGACGCTCGGCGCGCGCATGGGCGCGTTCGCCGGCTGGCTGCGCCAGGTGTTCGTCCCCGGCTTCCTGCTCGAAGCGGCGCTGCGCAGCCACGCCGCCGACGCGGTGCGCATCAGCTACGCCAGCGGCCCCGCGAGGGTCGTCTACACCGGCGGCACGCCGCAGGCGGGCGCGCCGAGCACGACCGTCGACCTCCACGACGGCTGGATCGTGCAGGGCTTCGGAACCCCCGTCACCGCAGGCACGCTCGGCGACGGCAACGCGGTCGCGCTGCTGATCGTCGGCTGCGCGCTGAGCGCGCTGCTCGGACTGCTCGTGTTCGTCCTCGGCGCCGGGCGCCCGCCCGCTCCCGCGCCGGTGCCGAAGGCGCCGGAGCCGGAGGATCCCGAGGTTCCGGCGGCTCCCGTCGAAGACCTCCACGACGCCCTCACCGGGCTGCCCAACCGCGCCCTGATGCTCGACCGCGCCGAGTGCATGCTCGCGCGCGCCGGGCGCCAGTCGGGGCTGCTCGTGGGCGCGCTGTTCATCGACATCGACTGGTTCGCGGACATCAACGAGCGCCTCGGCGCGGGCGCCGGCAACCAGATCCTGAAGATCGTCGCCGAGCGGCTCGAGGCGGTCGTGCGAGCGGGCGACACGGTCGGGCGTATCGGCGGCGACGAGTTCGTGCTGCTGGTCGAATCGGCGGCGCGCGGAGCGCGCCTCGACAACCTCGCGCGACGCGTCGTCGAGGCGCTGCACAAGCCGTTCGAGCTCGAGGGCGTCGACTCGAGCGTCTCGCTGACGGCGAGCATCGGCGTCGCCTTCGGCCGCTACGAGACTCCCAAGGACCTGCTGCGCGACGCGCTGCTGGCGCTGGACGCGGCCAAGGCCGCCGGCAAGGACCGCTACACGCTGTTCAACGCCAACATGCGCTCGGTCATCGAGGGGCGCGGCGACCTCGAGATCGAGCTGAACGCGGCGCTCCTGGACAAGCAGTTCTTCCTGCTCTACGAACCGATCTACGACCTCGCGACGGGCGCGGTGGCGGGCCTGGAGGCGCTGCTGCGCTGGCTTCATCCCAAGCGGGGCGTGATGGAGCCTGCCGACTTCATCCCGCTGGCCGAGGAAACGGGGCTGACCGTGCCGATCGGCCGCTGGATGCTCGAAGAGGCGTGCGGCCGCGCCGCCGCGTGGAGCGTCGCCGGCCACAACGTCGGCATCTCCGTCGAGGTATCCGCCAACCAGCTCAATCGAGACAACTTCGTCACGGACGTACGCCGGGCGCTGCAGCAGTCGGGCATCGAGCCGTCGCTCTTGACGCTCGAGATCGCCGAGACGACCGTGATGCGCGACGTGACCGCCGCGGTACAGCGCCTGGAAGAGATCAAGCAGCTCGGCGTGCGCATCGCGATCGACGACTTCGGCGGCAGCGGCTACGCCTACCACTCCGACCTGCGGCTGCTGCCGCTGGACTTCCTGAAGGTCGACCGCGGCTCGCTCGCGGCCTCCGAGGACGAGGAGTACCGCACGTGGCTGCTCGAGGCGATCCTGATCGTGGGGCGCGACCTGTCGCTGACGGTGATCGCCGAGGGCATCGACAGCGTCGATCAGCTCAGCAGCCTGCAGGCGATGGGCTGCACGATGGCGCAGGGCACGCTGATGGGCAAACCGGTCCCCGCGAACGCCATCGAGAACGTGTTCGACGCGACCCTGCCGGAGACGCATCCCGCCGAATAACATAGCCTCGAGTTTCGGCGAAGCAGCGCGAAAGGAGAGGGATGGCTGTCGACGCGAGCATGCCCAAGTCGGTCGCCCACGGGATCGACGACCTGAAAGGGCTCGTCGAGAAGGTCGTCGGTCCCAGCGGCTGGCGCGAGGTCACCCAGGAGATGGTCGACCAGTTCGCCGACCTGACCGGCGACCACCAGTGGATCCACACCGACGTCGAGCGCGCCAAGCGCGAGAGCCCGTTCGGCACGACGATCGCCCACGGCAACCTGACGCTGTCGCTGATCGACGGGCTGCGCGGGGGGCTCAGCGAGTGGAGCGGCTTCAAGCTCGGGGTCAACTACGGGTGGAACAAGGTGAGGTTCCCGGCGCCCGTGCCGGTGGGGTCAAGGCTGCGCTGCTACGCGCAGATCGTGGAGGTCACCGAGGTTGGCGCTGACTGGTATCAGGTCGTGACGCGGTTCACCGTCGAGCTGGAGGGCGCCGAGAAGCCGGTTTGCGTTGCCGACAGCGTCGGGCGGCTGCTGGTGGACGACTCCCAGTAGTGAAAGAGGTGACTCCGCTGCGCCGCGCACGATCTGGGGGGACCGCAGTGCTCGCCACGACGCTTGCCATGGTGGTCTGCGGCTTTGCCGGTACGACGAGGGCGTCGGCCGACGTGTGCACGGGTAACCCGTACGAAGCCTCCGGCGCACCGGAATCTCGGGTGCAAGCCCTCGTCCCGTTCCTCTCCAGCCCACGCTGGTCGAAGGAGATGCTGCCGTCATGGGAAGCAGAACGCAGCTCGACACCTTGGACGTCGGAACTCGCGTACGCGTGGTACCGGTACGCGAGACTATGGGGGACGACGGGCACAGTGGCATGGTGGGTAATGCCAGGCGTCGGGTGCGACATCAAGGGTGAAGCAGAGCCAGCGTACGGCACCGCCCGGGCCGGGGCCGAGTACGTCGAATATCCGGCGGAAGTGTGCGTGCTCGTCTACACCCAGCTGTCGATCGAAAGCTCCACCTGCGAGAACGAGCTCGAACTGTCCAAGGCCACCCCGCCCGTGGAAGCTGAGCGCAACGGCCAGCGGCTGCTGTCGGGGTTCGCCCCCGCGGACACGGCGTCGGTGGAAGTGCGGTTCCAGAATGGGAGCGCAAGGTTCCCCGCGGTCGGCGGCATCTACGGCGGGAGCGTAAACGCGGATGTCGGCAAGGCCCTCAGCGCCACAGACCTGCCGGCGGTGGTGGCGCGCACGCCGGCGGATGTCCTACTCGTGGACCAGACGGGGCTCTTCACCACATTCTCCGAAAGCCGACCGCGAATGAAGAGCGTCGCCGCCCGTATCCACGCGCGCATACCATCGACAAGCACCCTGAACCTTGGCCACGCCGTGGCGGGCCGACTCCCGCACGACAGCGTGCTCTATGCCGCCGGCGCGGGCACGCTGGCAAGGCGCGTCGCGCGAGCCCTCCGCGCGCCGTCTCCGCGCCCCCTCGGCGCCGGCGAAAGAAAAATGTTCGGGGATGTGACCCGGGTCGTCGTGCTAGTCGGCCGCACCGATTGACGCCTCACAGCCCCCTCAAACCCCCAGCGCCACGTACTTCGTCTCCAGGTACTCCCCGATCCCCTCGAACCCGCCCTCGCGCCCAAACCCCGACTGCTTGACCCCACCAAACGGCGCGGCGGGGTTTGACACGACCCCCTGATTCAGCCCGATCATCCCCGATTCGATCCCCTCGCAGACGCGAAACGCGCGCGATAGGTCCCGCGTATAGACATAGGCAACGAGCCCGTACTCGGTGCGGTTGGCCGCGGCGAGCGCCTGCTCCTCGGTCGTGAACGTGGCGACCGGCGCGACGGGCCCGAAGATCTCCTCGCTGAGCAGCCGCGCACCGTCGGGGACGTCGGCGAGCACGGTCGGCTCGAAGAAGTAGCCGCGGCCTTCCGCGCGGCCGCCGCCGAGCAGCACGCGCGCGCCGCGCGTGACGGCGTCGTCGACGAGCTCGGTGACCTTGCCGCGCTGGGCTTCGTCGATCAGCGGGCCGACGTCGACGTCGGGCTCAGTGCCGCGGCCGACCTTGAGCGCGCCCATGCGCTCGGCGAGTCGCCGTGAGAACTCCTCGGCGACGGACTCGTGCACATGGAAGCGGTTGGCGGCGGTGCACGCCTCGCCGACGTTGCGCATCTTGGCGAGCAGCGCGCCCTCGACGGCGGCGTCGAGGTCGGCGTCGTCGAACACGAGGAACGGCGCGTTGCCGCCAAGCTCCATCGACACGCGCAGGATCTGCTGCGCGGACTGTTCGATCAGCGTGCGCCCGACCTCGGTGGAGCCGGTGAACGACAGCTTGCGCGTGCGCGGGTCGGCGAGCAGCGGCGCGATCACCGCTCCGGCGCTCTTCGCGGTGATGACGTTGAGCACGCCGCCCGGCAGCCCCGCCTGCTCGAGGATCTTCGCGAGCGCGAGCATCGACAGCGGCGTCTGCTTGGCGGGCTTGACGACCATCGTGCAGCCGGCGGCGATCGCGGGGGCGATCTTGCGCGTGCCCATCGCCGTGGGGAAGTTCCACGGCGTGACGAACACGCACGGCCCGACCGGCTGGCGCATCGTCAGGATGCGGCCCTTGCCGGTCGTGTTGATCATGTAGCGCCCGTGGATGCGCACGGCCTCCTCGGAGAACCAGCGGAAGAACTCGGCCGCGTAGCCGATCTCCGCGCGCGACTCCGCGAGCGCCTTGCCCATCTCGAGCGTCATCAGCAGCGCCAGGTCCTCCGTCTGCGCGACGATCGCCTCGTATGCGCGGCGCAGGATCTCGCCGCGCTCGCGCGGCGGATGCGCCGCCCACGCGGCCTGCGCGTCGGCCGCCGCCGTGAGCGCCGCGAGCGCGTCCTCGACGCTGGCGTCGGCGACCTGCACGAGCGGCTCGGTCGTCGCGGGATCCTCGACTGCGAGCGTCGCGCCGGCGCTCGCCGCGCGCCACTCGCCGGCGATGTACAGGTCGGCGGGGACCTGCTCGAGCACCGCGCGTTCGCGCTCTGAAGCGGTCATCGAACCTCCGCGGGAGTCATCGTGCAGTCCTCAGGCTGCGTCCGCCCGCAGCCGAGCGAGGACCTATGGGAGCTCCCCACCTCGAGCGCGTCGATCGCGCGCTGCCCGTGTTGCCGTGGGTACGGATGCGGGTCATGGCCTCAACCTACCACCGCCTCCGCGCTCGCCCGCGTGGTGCTCGCAGGGCCGCCGGATCGCTCGCCACGATGCTCGCCGCGCTCGCGCTCGGCGCCACCCCGGCCGGCGCTTCGACGCTGCTGATCGAAGGCGCGGGGGACGGCCACGGCGTGGGCATGAGCCAGGACGGCGCGCTCGGCTACGCGCAGCACGGCTGGAGCGCGGCGCAGATCCTCGCCCACTACTACACCGGCACCACGCTCGGGCAGGCGCCGGCGAGCTTCGTCGTGAAGGTGCTCGTCGGCTCGAAGGTCGAGCGCGTGCCGCTCGAACGCTACGTGCGCGGCGTGGTCTCCGCGGAGATGCCCTCCGGCTGGCCGCTGCCGGCGCTCGAGGCGCAGGCGATCGCCAGCCGCACGTACGCGCTGACCGCCGACGCGGGCGGGTCGCGCTTCGACGTGTACTCGGACACCCGCTCGCAGATGTACCTGGGGACGGCCGCGGAAACGGCGAGCACGAATGCGGCTGTGGCGGCGACCGCCGGGCAGATCGTGCTCTACCAGGGCAAGCCCGCGACCACGTACTACTTCGCGAGCTCCGGCGGGATGACCGAGAACATCGAAAACTCGTTCATCGGCGCCGAACCGCAGCCGTGGCTGAAGGGCGTGCCGGACGCGTATGAAACGAAAGCCTCGGACTGGAAGCTGAGCATGAGCTTCGCCTCCGCCGCCGCGCGCCTGAGCGGCCTTTTCAGGGGCTCCTTCCGCGGCATCGAGGTGCTCAAGCGGGGCGTGTCCCCGCGGATCGTCGCCGCCGAGGTGCTCGGCTCGCGCGGCGACAGCGCGGTGAGCGGACCCGAACTGGCGGCGCGCCTGGGGCTCGACAGCGCGTGGGCGTACTTCAGCGTCAGGAGTGGCACGAGCGTGAGGCGTGAGCCCGATCGCAGCGGGCAGCCTCCGTTCACGCCGCCGGCGCCCGAAAGCCCGCCCGCCACCACGCCGGCACCCGCGGCCGGCCCGCAGGGCGGCGCGCAGGCGCCGGCGACAGCCGCGTCGGCGAGCGCAACCGGCGGCGTGCCGGCCGAATAGCCACGTGGTCGCGACCTCCGCCTACGTCATCCGTCCGCTGCGTATCCGGGAAACCCGCCTCCGCCGCCGGATCGTCCACAATCCGAGCATGAGGTTTCGCTCCATCGTCGTGGTGTTCGCGTCTGCCGCCGGGCTGATGGCGCCCGCGGCGCTGGTGATGCCGGAGAGCGCGTGGGGCGCGCACTCGGTGGGCACGAGCGGACAGATCGCGTGGGTGCGCAGCGCGGCAACGAGGTTCGTGACCGCGGAGCTCGCGGGAAGCGGCGCGGATGCGTGCGGGATCCTGAACGCACCGCTGCGCGCGACCGAGCACGGCCGCACGTGCGCGCAGCGGTGGAACGCGAAGCTCGCGAGGCTGTTGCGCAAACCGGGTGCCCGCGCACAGCTGCGGGCGCAGAAGCGCGCGATCGGGACGGCCGCGGTGGTGGTCCATGGAAACGTCGCGTCGATCGACCTGCCGACGACGCTGATGGGTAACGCGAACCGCTTCGTGTGGACTGAAAACTGCTGGATGCTCGCCGGCTGAGACGCGCCACGCGGCTGGCCGCGCGGTGCCCCGAGGCCGATCGGCGCGTACGCTGACTGAGTGCCAGGCGAACTACTGATCGCGGACGTCCCGTGGCTGCTCTACCGCTCGTACTTCGCGCTGCCAAAATCGATCGCCGGCGCCGACGGGCAGCCGGTGAACGCGCTGCTCGGCACCGTCAACGCGATCCTTTCTCTTATAGATGCGCGCCTGCCGGCGCGTGCTGTGCGCGGCGTGGTGGTGTGCATGGGCGCAGAGCAGGCGGACTACCGCGTGCACTTGTACCCGGCGTATCACGCCCATCGCGATCCGATGCCGCCGGAGCTGGTTGCACAGTGGCAGCAGGCGCCGACGCTGCTCCAGAGCCTCGGCTGGACGTACGCGACGAGCGCCGACCTGGAGGCCGACGACGTGATGTTCTCCTACGCGCGCGAGGAGGATGAGCGCGGCGGCCGCGCGCTGCTGCTGACCGGAGACCGCGACCTGTTCGGCGCGGTCAGCGAGCGCGTCGCCGTGATCGAGCTGCTCAAGGGCGGAAAGCACGGCGAGATCGGGCCCGGGCAGGTGCGCGAGCGCTACGGCGTGGAGCCCGAGCAGGTCCCCGACTTCATCGCCCTGCGCGGCGACCCCTCCGACGGCCTGCCCGGCGCCCCCGGCATCGGCGCGAAGACCGCCGCGGAACTGCTGCGCGAGCACGGAACGCTCGAGGCGCTGCTGAGCGCTGCGGGCGCAGACGCGAACGGCGAGGACTCGGACGCGGCCGCGGTCAGGGCGAGCACGGTCATGCGCCCGCGCATCGCCGCGGCGCTGCGCGAGAACGCCGAGCTGCTGCTCGAGTTCAAGAAGATCGCGACGCTCCAGCGGATCGACGTCGAGCCGGCCCCCGACCACGCGACCGACTTCGCCAGCGGCGCGCGGGCTGCCGACAAGCTCGGAATGAAGCGGCTCGCCGAGCGACTGGAGACGCTGGCTGGCGCCTGAGCCTACGGCGTGAACTTCACCGTGATGACGTCCCCATCGTTCATCACGTAGTCCCGTCCCTCCAGGCGCAAGGTCCCGCGTTCGCGCGCGCCCGCGTAGCCGCCCGCGTCGACGAGCTCGCGCCAGCCGATCACTTCGGCGCGCACGAAGCCCTTCTGGATGTCGGTGTGGATCTCGCCGGCGGCGTGCCATGCGGTGAGGCCGCAGCGCAGGTGCCACGACTGCGCGATCGTCGCCTCGCCGGCGGTGAAGAACGAGATCAGCTCGAGCAGCGCGAACGCCTCGCGCACCACGCGCTGAAGACCTGACTCGCTGACGCCGAGCTCCTCGCGCATCGCCGCCGCGTCCTCGTCCTCGAGCTCCGCCAACTCGGACTCGATGCGCGAGGACACCGCGACCGCGCGCGCGCCCTGCGCCGCCGCGTGCTCGGCGACGGCAGCCGGGACCTCCTCCGAGCCCTCGTCGACGTTCGCCACGAACAGCACCGGCTTGCTCGTCAGCGAGCCCAGGTCGCGCGCCGCGTTCGGCGCCTCATCGGGCACCGGCACCGTGCGCGCCGGGCGGCCAGCCTGCAGCGCCGCGATCGCCTCGCGGAGCCATGCCTCCTCTGCGATCGCAACGCGGTCGCCCCCGCGAGCCTGTTTGCCGACCCTCTCCACCCGGCGTTCAGCGGCCTCCAGGTCCGCCATTGCCAACTCCGTCTCGATCGTTTCAATATCCGCCAACGGGTCGACGCGGCCCTCCGGATGGATCACGTTCTCGTCGTTGTGCGCGCGCACGACGTGCACGATCGCGTGCGTCTCGCGGATGTTCGCGAGGAAGCGGTTGCCCAGGCCCTCGCCCTGGTGCGCCCCAGCCACGAGGCCGGCGATGTCATGGAAGTCGACCGTGTCCCACACGATCTCCGACGCGCCCACCGTCCGCGCCACCTCCTCCAGGCGCTCGTCGCGCACCGGCACCACCGCCACGTTCGGCTCGATCGTCGTGAACGGGTAGTTCGCCGCCTCCGCGCCCGCTTTCGTCAGCGCGTTGAACAGCGACGACTTGCCCGCGTTGGGCATTCCCACGATGCCGATGCGGGTGCTCATCGCGCGATCAGCCAGGCAGACCGAGAACGAGCGCCAAAGCGTCGTCCACAGCTGCCATCTCGCCGTGGCTCAGCCGGCCAATGCTGCCCTTCACCGCCTGCGCATCGACCACCCGGAGCTGATCCGTGAGCACGCGAGTCGGCGTACCCGCGAGCTCGATCGTCGGACGGAACGTCGCAGCTGGCGCAGAACGCGACGTCGGAGCGATCAGCACTGTGCTGAGGTCGAGCAACTCGTCTGCCTGAACGACGACCCCCGGTCGCGCTCCCTGCTGCTCGTGCCCGCGCGCGCGACGAGGCGCGCCCAGCCGCACGACCTCTCCGCGAACCATCAGTCGGCCGGCCACGGGGGAGACAGATCGTCGAGCTCTTCCCGTAGTGCCGCCAGCTCAACGCGATCCCTTGGGTCGGCCGCCAGCCGACGCGCCTCCTCCCGCAGTGCCACACGTCGGCGCCGGCGCGCACGCGCCTCCGTCAGGGCGCTTCGGACAGCCTGCGAGTCGCTCATGCCCTCAGCACGCAGCACCGCAAGCGCTGCTTCGGAGTCCGCATCGAGACGTACATGAAGAGCGCGGGACACCATAGGACTGTATCACAAATCATGCTACACAGATCGGGCTGTCCCGCGGGTCGTACCGACCGCCCCAACCACCGTCCCCAACCCCGCCCCCGCCAGCACGTCCGACGGGTAATGCACCCCGAGGTAAAGCCGAGACAGCGATAGCGCCATGGCAAGCGAGTACAGCGGCCCGGAGGGCAGCCCCAACTGCGCGTACAGCCGCGCCCCCGCAAACGACGTGGACGCGTGGGCGCTGGGGAAGCTCAGCGTCGTCGGCGTCCCCGTCAGAGCCGGCAGCCCCGGAAGCTGGGGCCGGCGGCGGCGGACAACCAGCTTGATCGCCGTGTTCAACACGAAAACGCCTGCCACCGTCGCGGCTGCCCGCCCCCACTCCGCCCGGCGCTCCCGGTCGAGCGCCCCGCCCAGCGCACCGATCGCAAGCCAGGCGGCGCCATGCTCCCCCACACGCGAGAACCGCGCCACCGCGCGCTCGGCCCGCGGCGTGTGCCCGCGCGTGCGCGCGATCCGCAGCAGCCGCTCGTCCAGGTTCAGCTTCGAGGAAGACAAGGAGTCCGGGGGCCGATGGGCCGCCAGCGATTCCCTAACCGAAACCGACGCGGGGCTCGTCGCTGTCCGCACTGACGTAAACCACCTGCCCAAGATCCACGCGCACGGGCCCGTCCTCGCTTTCGAGCTGGTGCCAGCCGATGCCGCCGAGCGCGGTGTTGAGGTCTTCGAGCTGCTTGTCGCTCACGCGCAGCGCCAGCACCTGCCCGCCCTGGAAGCCGAGCGTCACGCGTCGTGTGCCGGTGGCGGCCATCAGTGCGCGCCCGCCCCTGCGGCCGGTTCCACGATCTCGGTCAGCACGCCCGCGGTCGCGCGTGGGTGCATGAACGCGACGCGCGAGCCGCGGATCCCCGTTCGCGGCTGCTCGTCGATCAGCGCCATGCCCGCCTGCTTGAGCGCGTGCAGCGTCGCGTCGATGTCATCCACCTGGTAGGCCACGTGGTGCAGGCCCGGGCCCTGCCTGGCGAGGAACTTGCCAACCGGCGTGTCCTTTGCGAGCGGCGCGAGCAGCTCGACGTGGTTCTCACCGACGTCCAGCAGCACCGCCTCGACGCCCTGCTCCTCGACCACCTCGCGGTGTGCGACCGCCAGCTCGAAGCCGTCGCGGTAGAGCTCGAGCGCTGGCTCGATCTCCGCGACGGCGACGCCGATGTGGTCGATGCGGCTGAACACCAGCCGCAGTCTATAGCCGTCCGGGCTCGTCCTCGGCTCTGCGCTTGTGCAGGCCGATCGGCGCCCCTCCCGGCCTGCCCTCCGCGGGAGCCTCGGGCGGACGAATCGCAGCGGGGCCAGGCTGGGGCGGATGCGGCGCGGCCGCCACGACCCGCAGGCCCACGCCCGGTGCGCGCTCCATTCGCGGCACCCCCTCCATGATCCGGTCGATCGCCTCGCGATCGAGCACCTCGCGCTCGAGCAGTTCACGCGCGAGCGCCTCCAGCTGGCGGCGGTGCGCGGCGATCAGCTTCTGCGCGGCCCTGCGCGCCTCCTCGATCAGGTCCTGGCGCTCCTCGTCGCGTAGCCGCAGCGTCCGCTCGGAGAGGCGCACGTCGCCGTCCGGCGAGGGCCCCACCCCGGCGGTGCCCATCGCGAAGTCGTGGACCATCGAGTGCGAGATGTCCGCCACACGCTTGAGGTCGTCCGAGGCGCCCGTGGTGATCGCGCCGAACACGATCTGCTCGGCCACGCGCCCGCCGAGCAACACCGTCATGTAGTCGAGCAGCTCCTCGCGCGTCTTCAGATAGCGGTCCTCGGCGGGCAGGTTCAGCGTGAAGCCGAGCGCGCGCCCGCGCGGGACGATCGAGATCTTGTGCACGCGATCGACCGACGGCAAGACCTCGCCGCACAGTGCGTGCCCCGCCTCGTGGTAAGCGACCACGCGCTTCTCGTGGTCGTTCAGCACGCGCTTTGACTGCACGCCCGCGATCACGCGCTCGAGCGCCGAATCGAAGTCGCGGATCGAGATCGCCTTGGCTCCACGCCGGGTCGCGAAGATCGCGGCCTCGTTGCAGATGTTCGCCAGGTCCGCGCCCGTCAGCCCGCTCGTCTGCTGGGCGACCAGGTCCAGGTCGACGTTCTCCAGCGGCTTCTCGCGCGTGTGCACTTCCAGCACGCCAACGCGGCCCTTCACGTCGGGCGGCGCCACGAACACCTGGCGGTCGAAGCGCCCCGGGCGCAGCAGCGCCGGGTCGAGCTTCTCCAGCAGGTTCGACGCCGCGATCACCACGACCCTGCCGCTGCCCTCGAAGCCGTCCATCTCGACCAGCAGCTGGTTGAGCGTCTGATCCTTCTCGCCCGAGATGTCCATCCCACGCCGGCCGCCGACCGCGTCGAGCTCGTCGATGAAGATGATCGCCGGTTCGTGCTTGCGCGCGATCGCGAACAGCCGCCGGATGCGCGCCGCCCCCAGGCCCGCGAACATCTCGACGAACGACGCCGCCGACTGGGCGAAGAACTGCGCGCCCGACTCGTTCGCCACCGCCTTCGCCAGCAGCGTCTTGCCGGTCCCCGGCGGTCCGTGCAACAGCACGCCCTTCGGCACCCTCGCCCCGAGCGCGTGGAAGGACTTCGGCTCGCGCAGGAACTCGACCAGCTCCTGCAGCTCCGCCTTCGCCTCGTCGACGCCGGCGATGTCCGCGAACGTCACCGACTGGTCTGATGCCGGCTTGATCCGCTGCGGCTTGATCCGCGGCATCACCTTCAGCATCCGCCACATCATGAAAACCAGCGCCGTGAAGAACAGGATCGCGATCACCGGCTCCCAGTTGAGCGCGAAGTTCTGGACTTCCTGGGCAAACGAGATGTGCGGCGCGGACACCACGGCGACGGGCGTGGTGCGCACGACCCCCGCGTGCGCACCGGTGCCCGCGCTCGCCGCGTGTCTCAGCGCGGCGTGCGTCAGCGCGGCGTGCGTCAGCGCGGCGTGCGTGTGCGGAGCCTTCCCGCCCCGCGCGCCCGAGGCGACCGTGGTGGTCGCCGGCGCACTCATCGTTCCACCCTCTCCAACAAGTCAACCATCCTTGGCATCGCGCCGCATTATGCGGATTTTCAACGCGCTTGTCGAGCGCTGCAACACTCAGCCTAGAACACGCGTCGCGAGCCCCGTGAATAGTTCTGTCGCGAACGCCAGATCGCGCACGTCGATGCGCTCGTCCGCGCCGTGGATCAGCGGCGCGCTCTGCAGCAGCGACTGGTGGCGCTGGGGAAAGAAGCCGTATGCCACACACTCTGGGAACGCCAGGCGGAAGTGGCGCGAGTCGGTGAAGCCCGGGAGCACCACCGGCACGACCTGCGCGCCCGGGTCCTGCTCGCCGACCCACTCGGAGATCGCGTCCATCAGCGACGAGCTCGCCGGCGAGCGGTTGCCGACGACCTGCTCGGTGAACTCGATGCGCCACGGAGGCGTGGCGCCGGCGGCGCCCGCTCCATCGCCCAGCACCTCCTCCAGGCCCGCGCGCACCTCCGCCTCGCCCAGGCCGGGAGGCACGCGGCAGTCGACCTTCAGCTCGGCCCTGCTGGGGATCACGTTGATCTTCTCCGAGGCCGCGATCCGCGTCGGCGTGAACGTCACGCCGAGCATCGGCTCGAACATGATCGCCAGGCGCGGGTCGACCGCGCGCAGGCGCGCGATCGCGGCGTGCGGGTCCTCGGGGTCCTCGCCGATGCCGCGCAGGAACTCGAGCGGCTCCTCGGTCAGCTGATAGGAGGGCTGGCGTGCCGCGAAGCGCTCCAGCACCGGCCCCATCTTCAGCAGCGCGTTGACGCCCATGCCGGGCATCGACGCGTGCCCCGCGACCCCCTCGGTGGACAGCGTGAAGCGGAACACGCCCTTCTCCGCGCAGCACACGCCGTAGCAGCGCCTGCCGTCGTACTCGAACACCGCCCCGCCGCCCTCGTTGACGAGCATGTCGCAGCGAACCTTGTCGGGGTGCTTCTGCGTGATCCATTCCGCCCCCAGCGAGCCGCCCGTCTCCTCGTCGACGACCGCCACGATCAGCAGCTCGCCGCGCGCCGGGCGCCAGCCCGAGCGCGCCAGCGACGCCGCCGCCGCGATCTCGGCGGCGACCTGCGACTTCATGTCGAGCGCGCCCCTGCCCCACAGGTAGCCGTCGGCGAGATCCCCCGACCACGGGTCGTGAGTCCACTCCGACGCGGTCGCGAGCACCGTGTCGACGTGGCCGAGGTAGCACAGCGTCGGGCCCGCCCCGGCCGCGCCCGCGTCGGCGGGGCGCAGCCGCGCGACGAGATTCGGGCGCTCGGGCTCGGCGCCAAGCAGCTCGCACTCGAAGCCGGCCTCGGAGAGATGGTTTGAGAGGTACTCCTGCGCCGCCAGCTCGTTGCCGGGCGGGTTGACCGTGTTGAAGCGGATCAGCTGCTGCAGCAGCTCCACGGCCTCCGCTCCCGCCGCCCTCGCCCCCGCCCGCTCGATCTCCGGTCCGCTCGTGCTCATCGCGCAGATCGTACGCCGATCTGCGCGATCTCCTCGCGCGTGAGCGGATAGTGGCAGGCGACGAGCGTGCCCGGCTGTCCCTCACCCGCGGAGCCCTTGTCCTCGAGTTGCGGCTCCTGCGTCGAGCACAGCGCCTGCGCCTTTGGGCAGCGCGTGTGGAAGCGGCACCCGCTCGGCGGGTTCGCCGGGCTCGGCACGTCGCCGCTGAGCAGCCGCCGCTCCTGGCCGTGCAGCGACGGGTCGGCGACCGGCACCGCCGCCAGCAGCGCGCCCGTGTACGGGTGGCGGGGGAAGTCGTACAGCGCCTCGTTCGGGCCGATCTCGACGATCTTGCCGAGATACATCACCGCCACCCGGTCGCACATGTGGCGCACGACCGACAGGTCGTGGGCGATGAACACGATCGTCAGGCCGAGCCGTCGCTGCAGGTCGCGCAGCAGGTTCAGCACCTGCGCCTGGATCGAGACGTCGAGCGCCGACACCGGCTCGTCGGCGATCAGCAGCTTCGGGTTCAGCGCGAGCGCGCGCGCGACGCCGATGCGCTGGCGCTGGCCGCCTGAGAACTCATGCGGGTAGCGGTTGTAGTGCTCCGGGTTCAGCCCGACCGTCTCCATCAGCCGCCGCACCTCGGCGCGGCGCTCGTCCTTGTCCGGCAGCAGCCCGTGGATCGCAAACGGCTCGGCGATGATCGAGCCGATCGTCTTGCGCGGGTTCAGCGACGAGTGCGGGTCCTGGAAGATCAGCTGCACCTCGCGCCTGAACGCCTTCAGGCGCGCGCCCTTCACACGCGTGATGTCGGTCCCCTCGAAGTCGATCTCCCCGGCGGTGGCCTCCAGCAGCCGCATGATCAGCTTCGCGGTCGTGCTCTTGCCGCAACCGGTCTCGCCCACGAGCCCCAGCGTCTCCCCGCGCTCGAGCTCGAAGCTCACGCCGTCGACCGCCCTCACCGCGCCGATCTTGCGCTGGATGATGATCCCGCGGGTGATCGGGAAGTGCTTGACCAGGTCCCGCACCCGCACGAGCGGGCCAGCTCCGCCGGCGGAGCTCACGCCGGAGCTCCGGGCGCCGGCAGACCGACCTCGACGAGCGCCTCCTCGGGCGTCTTGCCGGCGCCCAGCTCCCCCCACAGGCGCTTGCGCACGTCGGACTCGAGCAGGCACGCGGCGTAGTGGCTGGGCTCGTCGGCGAGCGGCTCGAGCGCCGGGTCGATGCGCGTGTGGTCGGGCTGGACGTACGGGCAGCGCGGATGAAAGTGACAGCCCGACGGCGGGCTGATGAGGCTCGGCGGCGTCCCGGGGATCGGCACCAGGTCAACATCGCGCGGCGCGTCGAGCCTGGGGATCGACTTCAACAGGCCCCACGTGTACGGGTGCTCGGGAGCCGCAAACAGGCGCGCCGCCGAGGCCGTCTCGACGATGCGCCCCGCATACATGACCGCGATGTCGTCGGCCATCTCGGCGACCACGCCGAGGTCGTGGGTGATGATCACGATCGCCATCTCCAGCTCGCGCTGCAGACGCTCCATCAACGCCAGGATCTGCGCCTGCACGGTCACGTCGAGCGCGGTCGTCGGCTCGTCGGCGATCAGCAGCTTGGGCTCGTTCGCGAGCGCCATCGCGATCATCGCGCGCTGGCGCTGGCCGCCGGAGAACTCGTGGGGATAGGCGTCGACGCGCCGAGCGGGATCGGGGATCCCCACGAGCCCGAGCAGCTCGACCGCGCGCTCGCGCGCCTGCGCCTTGGAGACGTCGCGGTGGGCGCGCACCGCCTCCGTCAGCTGGCGGCCGACCTTGTAAAGCGGGTGCAGCGACGACAGCGGGTCCTGGAAGATCATCGCGATCTCGTTGCCGCGGATCGTGCGCAGCTCGTCTTCGGGCAGCGTCACCAGATCCTTGCCGTCGAACAGGATGCGTCCGGAGATGCGCGCGCCCTGGCGCCGCGTGAGGCCGAGCGTCGTCAGCGAGGAGACGGTCTTGCCCGACCCCGACTCGCCGACGATCCCGAGCGTGCGCCCCCTGTGCACCTGGTAGGTGATCCCGTCGACCGCGTGCACGACGCCGTCCTCGGTTGGGAACTCGACGCGCAGATCCTCCACGCGCAGCAGCGGCTCGCTGACACTCATGAATAGCGCACCCTCGGATCGAGATACGCGTAGGCGATGTCGACGACGATGTTCGCGAGGATGATGAACGAGGAGGCGAGCAGGACGGTGCCCTGCACGACGGGGAAATCTGACGATTGGATCGCTTTGTAGTTCTCCACGCCGATGCCCGGGATGTTGAACACGGCCTCGACGAGCACGGCGCCGCCGAGCAGCACCCCGACTTCCAGGCCGAACAGCGTGATGATCGGGTTGACCGCCGCGCGCACCCCCTGGCGGATCACCGCGCGCTCGCGCAGTCCCTTGGCGCGCGCGGTGCGTATGTAGTCCTCGCGCATCGTCTCGCCCAGGCTGCTGCGCATCAGCCGCGCGTAGATCGCGGCCGAGCCGGCCGCGAGCACGATCCAGGGCATGATCAGCGCGGTGAACCACTTCCACGGGTCATACGTGAGCCCGACGTAGCTGCCGGCGCCAGGAAGGATCTTGAATTTGCCGATGTCGTTGGCGAACAGCAGCAGGAACACGAAACCGAGCCAGAATTCGGGCACCGACAGCAGCACCAGCGCCCCGCCCATCGACAGGCGATCGACGAGCGAGTGACGGCGCAGCGCCGAGATGATCCCGACGCTGAGCCCGCCGAGAACCCAGAGCGCCGCCGCGCCGACCGTCAACGACAGCGTCGCCGGCAGGCGTTCGGCGATCAGGCTCCTGACCGACTCCTGACTGTAGTAGCTGTAGCCAAGGTTGAAGTGAAGGAAGAATTCCTTCATGTAATCCCAGAACTGGACGATCAGCGGTTTGTTCAGCCCAAGCACCCCTTCGATCTCCTTGATCAGCCTCTTCTGCGGGTCGCGCCCCGCACGCAGCAATGCGGGATTGCCGGTCGGCAGAATCCGAAAGAAGACGAACGTCAGCGCGCAGACGACGACCAGGATCACGATCCCGATCAGCAGGCGGCGGATGATGTAGCGGATCATCGGCCGGGGACGAGCGGCGTCGCGATGTGGGTTGGGTGGTCTGATTCTGGAGCCATGTCGATCCTCTGCCAGGGGACGACGGTGATGCTGGCGGGCCGCATCCTGCGCGGCCCGCCAGCCACCGCCGAGACTGGTGACGGGGCTACTTCAGCGACGTGTAGCTGTAGTCCCACTCGCCGACGTTCCAGATGTCGCCGACGCCGTTGACGTCGCTGCCCTCGATGTTCGCCTGCTTGTCCCAGTCGAACGGGATCGCCGCGGCGTCTTCGACCAGTTCGTCGTCGATCTTCGCCCACGCGTTCGCGCGGGCTTCGTTGCCGACGACGTTTTCCGCGGCCGCCATCGCCTTGTTGATTTTCGGCACGTTCGTCTGGCCCCAGTTGACGTTGCCGGTCGGCACGATCGTCGTGCCGTTGAACGTGATGTTCAGCACCGTCTGAGGATCGGGGAAGTCGGCGATCCAGCCGACGCTCGGGCAGACGGTGATCTCTTCTTTGGGGACGTTGCAGTACTTCGCGTACATCGTCGAGGTTTCCACGAGCGTGAGCTTGACCGGGAAGCCCAGGTTCTTGAGCGTCTGCTGGACGATCTCCGCCTGCTCTTCGAACGGATCTCCGGTCGAGGCGACGATCGTGGTCAGTTCGTGGCCGGTGTACTTGCCGGTCGGATAGCCGGCGAGCTTGATGTACTTTTCGGCGACCGCGGTGTCGCCTTCGGGGTGTTCGTTGTAGTCGACTTTCAGACCCGTGAGGCCACCAGCCTGTTCGAAGCCGTTGATCGTCGGGTAGATGAAGTGGGTGGCCACGTTGGTCACCAGCGTGCCGCCCTTGACCTTGTCGAGCGCCGTCCTGTTCAGCCCGGCCCAGAAGGCCTTGCGTAGATCGATGTTCTTGAACGGCCCGACCTTGTTGTTGACGCCGATGTAGTGGTCACCGCCGCCGGGCGAGATCTCGAGCTGGCTTTTGAACTTTTCGGCGGCGAGCCTGATGTTCGGCTGGGCCACCGACGATTCGTTCTGGACGACGTTGCTCCCTTCGAGCACCTGCCGCCCGATCACGGAGCTCGTGCCGCCGATCTTGACGTCGATTTCGTTCAGGTACGCCGGCCGGTAGTCGGTCTTGGGGTTCCAGTTGGGGTTGCGCACGAGCGTCGCCGACTTGCCCGGGATGTAGCCGATACCGAGGACCTTGCCTTCCGAGTTGTTCTTGAGCATGTACGGCCCCGTGGCGACCTCGTAGTTGGCGTAGTCAGACGGCTTGTTCTTGTCGAACTTTTCCGCGTATTCGTTGGGGACGGCCGCGGTCAGCGGCAGCACCAGCGCGTCGGCGACGAGCTGGCCTTTCGGTTCGGTCAGGTGGAAGACGATCTCGTGCTTGTTCGGCGTTTCGATGCCCTTCATGGGAGCGCCCGTCATGTCCGTCGGCTCGCCTTCGATCGCTTTGAAGTAGGACGCGATGTATGGGTTCGCGACGTCCGGGTTGGTGCCGCGCTCGATCGCGTAGGCGACGTCTTCGGAGGTCACTTCGCGGTTGACCGGCGGGCTGAAGCGAATGCCCTGCTTGATGTGTACCGTCACCGTCTTGCCGCCATTGCTGATTTCCGGCGGGCCTTCGGCCATGTCAGGCGTCGCTTCGGACGAGTTCGGCTTCTGCGAGTACAGCGGCCGCTGGGTCGCGAACACGACCGCGTAGTCGACCGAGAAGTAGGCGATCCCTGGATCGAGGTGTTCGAAGTCGATTTCCTGCAGCACCTGCAGCGAGCCGCCGCGTTTGCCGCCGGTGAGCGGCTCGGTCAGCGGACTTTTGTAACCACTCGAGCTGAGCGCGCTTGATGCGCTTGCCGTGGTACTCGTGCTGCTCGTGCTGCTGCTCGACCCGCACGCGGCGAGTGCCAGCGCGAGCCCTGCGGCAAGCGCGACGGCCGCGAGCGTTCTAATCGACCTCATCGAGACGCCTCCTATGTTGTTATCGATTGCCCTCATCGGGCGGTCCTGATTGCCCTCATTGGGCGTTCCTCGGGTTCAGGGCGTCCTGCAGCCCGTCGCCCAGCAGGTTGAATGCCAGCACCGTCAGCAGCAGCGCAATGCCGGGAAAGACCATGAACCACCAGGCGGTGTTGAAGATCGGCGCAGCCTGGGCGATCATGTTGCCCCAGCTCGCCGTCGGAGGGCGGATCCCCACCCCCAGGAACGAGAGCGCCGCCTCGAGCAGGATGTTGGTGGGGATCAGCAGGCTCGAGTAGACGATGATCGGAGCCGCGAGGTTGGGGAGGATCTCGCGGAACATGATCCGCAGGTTCGACGCTCCCAGCGCGCGCGAGGCTTCGACGAACTCGCGCTCGCGCATCGAGAGCACGAGCCCGCGAACGATTCGCCCGATATAGGGCCACGTCGCGATGCAGATGATGAAGATGATCGAGCCGAGGCCCGGCTGCACCAGCCCTTTGACGCATCCGTGGACCCCGCACGCGGCGCCGAGCCCGATCCCCAGCAGCAGGATCGGGATCGACAGCACTATGTCCATGAAGCGCGAGAGCAGCGTGTCGACCCAGCCCCGGTAGAAGCCGGCGCACATCCCCACGATCACCCCGATCATGGTCGAGATCGCCGTGCCGATCACGCCCACCTCCAGCGAGACGCGCGTGCCGTAGATCACGCGCGACATCACGTCCTCGCCGAGCGAGTCGACCCCGAACGGGTGCGCGGAGCTGGGGCCGAGCGGGGAGCCGAAGGAGTCCGTGAGGTTGAGGTTCTGGACGTCGGGGCCGGGCAGGCCGAGCACGCTGACCACGAGCGGCGCGGCGAGGGCGATCACGATCAGGAAGACGATGAAGCCGAGCGACACGAGCGCGACGCGGTCCTGGCGGAGCCTGCGCCAGAAGAGCTGCAGCGGAGAGCGCGCGACGACGTCGCCGCCGAGGTCGAGGAATTCAAGCGCGTCCCCCCCTGACGGCAGTAGCTCAGCCGCGCCGGTGCTCATCGCGGCGTCATCTCATGCGGGGGATGTCGGGACATGTCAACGTGGAGCATCGAATCTACAGGTTCGACAACCCTAGTGGGCGCCCTCCCGCGCTCGCAAAGTGCGCGCTTGTTCACACGAGCGATACTCACGCAGATGGACAGCCTTTTCGACGACGAGCTGGCCAAAGATTCGAGCGCGGAGCTGGCCAAACGTGAAGACAGGGGGGAGACGGTGGATCGGCCGCTGGCCGTGCGCGTGCGCCCGCGCGGCCTCGAGGAGTTCGTCGGCCAGTCGCACCTGCTCGCCGAGGGCTCGGCGCTGCGCACGGCGATCGAGCAGGGGCATCCGCACTCGATGCTGCTGTACGGCCCGCCGGGGTCGGGCAAGACGACGCTCGCGCGGATCGTCGCCGAGCGCTCACAGGCGGCATTCGAGGAGCTGAGCGCCGTGGCCGCCGGGCGCGCGGAGGTGCGCGCGGTGATCGAGCGCGCGGCCCACCGCCGCGACACCGGCGGCGCGCGGACGGTGCTGTTCCTGGATGAGATCCACCGCTTCAACAAGGCCCAGCAGGACGCGCTGCTGCCGGCGGTCGAGGAGGGCTTGGTGACGCTGATCGGCGCCACCACCGAGAACCCCGCGTTCGAGGTCAACGGCGCGCTGCTCTCGCGCGTGCGCGTCTACGCGCTGCAGGCGCTCACGCCGCGGGAGCTCGAGATCGTGCTGCGGCGAGCCGCCGGCGACACGGCCGCTGCCGGGGATCCGGCCGCTGCCGGCGGCGCGGCCGACGGCGAGCGCCCGCTGCCGGTCGACGACGACGCGCTGGGGTTCCTGGCCGCACGTAGCGAAGGCGACGCGCGCACGGCGCTCAACGCGCTGGAGCTCGCGAGCGCGACCGCGGCGGAGCTGGGCGAGGAGCGCGTGACGATCGCGCGCGTCGAGGACGCGCTGCAGCGCCGGGCGGTCCTGTACGACAAAAACGGCGACCGCCACTACGACTACATCTCAGCGTGGATCAAGGCGACGCGCGGCTCGGACCCGGACGCGTCGCTGTACTACCTCGCGGTGATGCTCGAGGGGGGCGAGGACCCGCGCTTCATCGTGCGGCGGATGATCATCCTCGCCTCCGAGGACATCGGCAACGCCGACCCGGGCGCGCTATCGGTGGCGACGGCGGCCGCGCAGGCGGTCGAGCACGTGGGGCTGCCGGAGGCGCGCTACGCGCTCGCGCAGACGGCCATCTACCTGTCGCTCGCGCCGAAGTCAGACGCCGCCGGACGCGCGCTGTCGGCGGCCGAGCGCCACGTGCGCGAGCACGGCGCCGCGCCCGTGCCGGGCTGGCTGCGCTCCGGACCGCGCCCGGGTCAGGACCGCGGCGGGTATGACAACCCCCACGGACACCCGGGTCACGTGTCCTCGCAGGAGCTGGCGCCCGAGGGCGTCGCCGGCGAGCGCTTCTACGAGCCCGACGAGGCCGAGGCGGAGCTGGCGGAGCGCCTGCGGCAGATCCGCCGGGCACGCGGTCCCGAGACGCGATAATCGCACTGCGATGAGCGCGTTGCCGAGCGAGACCTCCACGCCACCGAGCGAGCCCGTCGCCGAGGAGCAGCTGACGGCGCGCGATCCGGCGACGGGGGCGGTGCTGGGCAGCGTTGCGACGACGACGCCCGAGCGCGTCGAGGAGGTGGTCGCGGCGGTCGCCAAGGTGCAGCCGCTGTGGGCGCTGCTGCGAGTGCGCGACCGCGCGCGCTACATGGGCCGGATGGCCCAGGCGGTGATCGACGACTTCGACGAGCTGCAGGAGCTGCTGGGCCGCGAGCAGGGCAGGCCGCGCGCGGAGGTGGCCTCGCTCGAGCTGCTGGCGGCGATCGACGCGCTGAAGTGGGTCGCTGAGGACGGCGCGGACGTGCTCAGCGCGCGCCGCGTCGGGGTCAACCGCTCGCTGACGATCGCCAAGCGCGCGCGCATCGCGTTCGAGCCGTACGGCGTCGTTGGCGTGATCGGCGCCGGCAGCGCCCCGTTCGCGCAGCCGCTCGGGCAGATCGCGGGAGCGCTGCTGGCGGGCAACGGCGTCGTCTTCAAGCCCGCCGCGCGCGCGTGCCTGGCGGGCGAGCGAATCGCGCGGGTGCTCGCGCGCGCGGGGCTGCCGGAGGGGCTCGTGCGGGTCGTGCACGGCGGCGCGGACGTCGGCGTCGCGCTGGCGCAGGCGTCCGTCAGCAAGGTCCTGTTCACGGGCTCGCCCGCGGTCGGACGCGTGGTCGCGCGGGCGTGCGTCTCACGCGAGAAGGAGGTCACCGTCGAGCTCGGCGGCAAGGACGCGATGCTCGTGCTCGCCGACGCGCACCTGCGGCGTGCGATCGCCGGCGCGCTGTGGGCCGGCTGCGCCGGCGCGGGTCAGGCGCGCGGCTCGATCGAGCGCGTGTACGTCGCACGCGAGGTCCACGAGCGATTCCTCGCTGGGCTGGTGAGCGGCGCCCGGGCGCTCACCGTCGGCGACCCGGCCGATCCGCGCGTGCAGGTCGGGCCGCTGGCCTCTGCGCGGCGCGTCGAGCACGTGAGCGCGCTCGTCGAGGAGGCGCTCGCCGGCGGAGCCAAGCTGCACTGCGGCGGGCCGGTCAGCCCGCCGGGCTGCGACACCGGCTCGTTCTACGCCCCCGCCGTGATCACCGACGCGCGCGCCGAGATGCGCATCCTGCGCGAGCCGATCGACGGGCCCGTGCTGGTCGTGGTCGCGGTCGACTCGATCGACGAGGCGATCGCCGCCGCCAACGACAGCGACTACGGCCTCGGCGCCTCCATCTGGACGGCCGACCGCTACCAGGGGGTGCGAATCGCGCGCGAGCTCCACGCCGGCATGGTGTGGCTCAACGACCACCTCCCCGGTCCGACCGTCTCGCGCGGCCCGTGGGGGGCTGCCGCCGGCGGCGGGCTCGGGCGCACGCTCGGGCGGGCGGGGTTGCACGCGTGCGCGCAGGAGAAGCTCATCACCTGGGACCCGCCCGCGATGCGCGGCCTGTGGTGGGGGCCCTACGACGCAACCAGCGCGCGGGCCATGCGCGCGGTCGCGAAGCTCCGCTCCGGGCGCGAGTCAGACCGCGATGGGGCGTGGCGCGAAGGCGCCGTCGCGCTCGTGCGGATGGGCGCGCGCGCGTTCGGGCGGGGGCTGCCGCGCAATTAGGCGGCGAGGGTGGGTGGGTACTCTTATACGCATGCCCGCCCAGGCCTACGCCGGCAAGGAGTGCGTGTGTCAGCTGCGCAGGGGGATCTGCGACCAGAGCTGCGTGCAGGGGATGCTCGACACCCCGTTCTACATCGCCTGCCTGAAGCTGTCCGGCCGGCGCTGCGTGGTCGTCGGCGGCGGTGAGATCGGCCTCGAGAAGGTCGAGGGGCTGCTCGCTTGCGACGCGGAGGTCACGCTGATCGCCCCGGAGGCCGAGCCGGCGCTGGCGGAGTACGCGCGCGAGGGCTCGATCCGCTGGGAGCGGCGGGAGTACGCGGGCGCGAGCGATCTGGAGGGTGTGTTCATGGCGATCGCCGCGACCGACGACACCGACGTGAACATCGCCGTGTACGAGGACGCCGAGCGGCGGGCGATGCTCGTGAACGTCGTCGATGTGCCGCCGCTTTGCAACTTCATCCTGCCGGCGATCGTGCGCATGAGCCCGCTGGCGATCGCGATCTCGACGGCGGGCGCGTCGCCGGCGCTGGCCAAGCGCATGAAGCGCGAGATCGAAGCGCAGTTCGGCGCGCCGTACGCGCAGCTGGCGGTGCTGCTCAACGAGGTGCGCGGCTGGGCGAAGCGGACGCTCGCGACCTACCAGGAGCGCAAGGAGTTCTTCGAGGGGATCGTGAACGGCGACCCCGATCCGATCGCGCTGCTGCGAGACGGTGGCACCGAGGCCGGCGAAGCCGCCGTGCGCGAGCTGATCGCGCGAGCGCAGAGCGCGCACGCGTTGCCCGTCTAGCGAGCGCCCGGCGTGGCCGCACTCGAGGTCGAGGGGCTGGCTCGGCATTACGGCGAACGCGAGGCACTCGCCGACGTCTCGCTGTCGCTCGCCGACGGTCAGACGCTGGTCGTGTTCGGGCCCAACGGCGCCGGCAAGACGACGCTCCTGCGGGTGCTCGCGACGCTGCTGCGCCCGCACGCCGGCAGCGTGCGCGTGCTCGGTTCCAGCTTGCCCGATGAGGCGTGGGCGGTGCGCGGGCGCGTCGGCATGCTCGGACACGAGCCGCTGCTCTACCGCGAGCTGACCGCGCGCGAGAACCTGCGCTTCCATGCGCGCCTGCACGGCGTCGGCGAGGAGCGCGTGCAGGAGCTGCTCGACGCTGTCGCGATGGGGGCGCGAGCGAACGAGCCGCTGCGCACGCTCTCGCGTGGGATGGTCCAGCGCGTGGCGGTCGCGCGCGCCGTGCTGCACGACCCCGAGCTGCTGCTGCTCGACGAGCCACACTCGAACCTCGACCCCGCCGCGATCGAGCTCGTCGCGCCGCTGATCGGCGCCGAGGCCGACACCGCGGCCGCCGACCCGCCGGTCAGGCGTCGCACACGGGTGATCTGCAGCCACGATCCGGGCGGCGACATCGCGCGGGCGGACATCGTGCTCGGGCTGCGCGCCGGACGCCCGGCGCTGCTACGCGCCGCCGGCGACGTGGATGTCGAAGAGATCACGGAGCTCTACCGGTGAGCGGCGTACAGGCCCCCGAGCGACCAGCGCAGACCGCGCGCAGCCCCGTGCGCACCGTCGGGCTGTGGCGGACCGTCGGCGCGCTGCTGCGCAAGGAGCTGCTCGTCGAGCTGCGCACGCTCGAGTCCGTCCCCGGCATGTCGCTGTTCGCCGTCACCACCTTCGTCGTCTTTCACTTCGCGCTCAACCGCGGCAGCGTCGAAGGCGACCTCGCCGCCGGGATCCTGTGGGTGACGCTGCTGTTCGCGGCGATCCTCGGCGTCAACCGGCTGTTCGTCGCCGACGCCGATCAGGGCGGCTTCGACGGCTTCCTGCTCGCCCCGGTGGACCGCAGCGCGATGTTCATCGCCAAGGTGCTGACGCTGCTCGCGTTCCTCGTCGTGCTCGAGCTGGTCGCCGTGCCCGCCTTCGCGCTGCTGCTGCTCGGCACGCCGCTCGGGCCGGCTCTGCCGTGGCTGGTGGTGACGCTCGCGCTCGGCGACATCGGCATCGCGGTGATCGGCACGCTCGTCGCCGCGATGGCCGTGCGCACCCGCGCGCGCGACCTGCTCGGGCCGCTGCTCGCGCTGCCGCTGTTCGTGCCGATCGTGATCGGCGGCGCGCGCGCGGTCTCGCCATTGCTCGTGCAGGCGCACCCACCGGCGCCAGCGGCGCGCTGGCTGCTTACGCTTGGCCTCTATGATCTGGTGTTCGGGCTGATCGCCTACGCCCTGTTCGACTTCCTCCTGGAGGACTGAATTCGATGGCAACCCCCGCACGACCGGTCGCCTACGGCAAGGGTCTGCGCACGCTGAGCATCGCCACCGTCGTCGCGATGACGACCTCGCTCAGCCTCGTCTTCTTCTACGCGCCGCTGGAAGCCGAACAGGGCTTCCTGCAGAAGATCTTCTACGTGCACGTGCCGCTGGCGATCATCGCCCTGTGCGGCTTCGTGCTCGGCGGGCTGCTCGCGATCCAGCACCTGCGCACGCGCGACCCGCGCTGGGACATGCGCTCCTACGTCGTCATCCATATGAGCCTGATCTTCGCCGTCGGCACGCTCATCAGCGGCTCGATCTGGGCGAAGGGCTCGTGGGGGCACTGGTGGGTGTGGAGCGAGCCCACGCTCGTGTCGTTCCTGATCATCTTCCTGTTGTACGCGACCTACCAGCCGCTGCGCTTCGCGATCGAGGACCCCGAGCGCCAGTCGCGCTACGCCTCCGTGTTCGCGATCACAGCCGGGGCGTTCGTGCCGCTGAACTTCATCGCCGTGCGCCTGTCGACCGCGTACCTGCATCCGCGCGTCCTCGGCAGCACCTCGAACCTGCCCGGCCCGATGGCGCTGACGTTCCTCGTCTCGCTGCTCGCGCTGTCGCTGCTGTTCGCGACCCTCTGCAAGTACGAGCTGACCGCCAAGCACACCCGCGCGCAGCTGCGCGCGCTGCGCCGGCGCCTGGCCGGCGAGAGCACCGGCGCGCCCACACGGTCGCGCAGCGCCGCCCCCAGCCTGCATCACACGACGGCGCCCGCACGCGCCACGAGCGGGTCGGCGCTGTGATCGTCGCCACCGTCCTCGGCGAGGTCCCCGCGCTGCCGCTGCACACCGCCGGCAAGTACGTCGCCGGCGCCTACATCGTGCTGTTCGCGTTGGTGCTGATCTACGTCGCGATCATGGCGATCCGCCTCAGCCGCATCGAGCGCGACCTCGGCGAGCTGCTGAGCGAGCTCGACCAGCGCCAGGAGCCGGCGCCGAAATGAGCGCCCTCAGGGGCACGGGCGAGCTGCTGGCGCTCGGCATCTCGCACAAGACGGCGCCGGTGGCGCTGCGCGAACGCCTGGCGTTCAGCGAGCGCGAGGCGAGCGAGTTCGCGTGCGAGGCGACCGCGACGGCCGAGGTCCGCGAGGCGGTCGTGATCTCCACGTGCAACCGCACCGAGGTCTACCTGGTGGTGGGCGACGCCGTGCGCGCGGAGTCCGACGTGCTCGGCCTGCTCGCGCGCCGCGCCGAGATCCGCCCGACCGAGCTGGCCGACGCGATCTACTCGCCGCGCAACTGCGACGCCGCGCGCCAGCTCTACCGCGTCACCGCCGGCCTCGAGTCGATGATCATCGGCGAGGCCGAGATCCAGGGTCAGGTCAGGCGCGCCCACGAAGCGGCGATGCGCGCCGGCGCCACCGGGCCCCTGTCCAACCGCCTGTTCGCGGCGGCGCTGACGACCGGCAAGCGCGTGCGCTCGGAGACGAGCATCGGCTCCAGCCGCGTCAGCGTCCCGTCGGTCGCCGTCGACCTCGCGCTGAGCGTGCTCGGCGGCCTGGAGGACCGCCACGTGGTGATCCTCGGCGCCGGCGAGACGAGCGAGCTCACAGCGCGCGCGCTCGCCGAGCAGGGCGCGGGCACGATCTTCGTCGCCAACCGCCACGCCGACCGCGCGCTCAGCCTCGCGCAGCGCTTCGGCGGCGCGGTCGTCGGCCTCGACAAACTCCCAGACCAGCTCGTGCGCGCCGACATCGTGCTCTGCTCGACAGCCTCGCCGCACCCGATCGTCGGGCGCGATGAGATCGAGCTGGTGATGAGCCAGCGCGAGGGACGGGCGCTGCTGCTGATCGACATCGCCGTGCCGCGCGACGTCGACCCCGCGTGCGGCGAGCTCGAGGGGGTGCGCCTGTACGACATCGACGACCTGCAGGCGGTCATCGCGCGCAACCTCAGCACGCGCGCGGAGGAGGTCCCGCAGGCCCTGGAGATCGTCGAGGAAGAGATCCGCCGCTTCGCCCGCTGGCTCGGCCAGCTCGACACGCTGCCCACCGTCAGCGCGCTGCGCACCCACGGCAGCAACATCGTCGAGCAGGTGCTCGCCGAGAACTCCGGCCGCTGGGAGTCCGTCTCCGAGCGCGACCTCGCGCGCGTCGAGGCGATCGCGCGGGCGGTCATGAGCCGCCTGCTGCACGAGCCGACGATCCGGCTGCGCAGCTTCGGCGAGGACCGCGGACACGCGAGCCTCGAGCTGGTGCGCGAGCTGTTCGGCCTGCGCGAGGACGCGGACGCGGAGCAACACGACGGGCACGCGCAGGCAGGGGGGCGGGAGCACACGGCGAGCGAGCTGGCGGAGGTCCACGAGCTGCCCCGGCGCCGGTCGCGTTGATGGCCCGCCCGCCCCGCTGATGCGGATCGGCACGCGGCGCAGCGCGCTCGCGTTGGCACAGGCCAAGCTGATCGCCACGCTGCTGGCGGGCGAGGGGCAGCAGGAGTGCGAGATCGTGCCGATGCTGACCGGCGGGGATCTGGATGACCGCCCAGCCGCGGCTCTCGACAAGTCCCGCTGGGTCGCCGAGCTCGAGGACGCCCTCGCGCGCGGCGAGATCGACCTCGCGGTGCACTCCGCCAAGGACGTTCCCGGCGAGCTCGCCGAGGGGCTCGCGCTGCTCGGTGCGCCCGCGCGCGCCGCGGCCGAGGACGTTCTGTGCGGTAGCGCCGGGCTGGAGGATCTGAGACCCAGCGCGCGCGTGGGCACGAGCAGCATCCGCCGCCTGGCGCAGCTGCGCGCCGCGCGTGAGGACCTCGACGTGGTCACGATCCGCGGCAACGTCGACACGCGCCTGCGCAAGCTCGCCGCGTCGTCCCAGGAGGCGGACTCCCACGAACGGCTCGACGCGATCGTGCTCGCACGCGCCGGGCTGCAGCGGCTGGGGCGCGAGGCCGAGGCCGGAGGCGTGCTCGACGTGGCGCGCTTCGTCCCGGCCCCCGGCCAGGGCACGCTCGCGCTGGAGGGACGTGACGACGACGAGCGCACGCGCGAGGCAATGCTGGCGATCACCGACGGGGACGCGCTCGCGTGCCTGCTCGCCGAGCGCGCGCTCGCGCGCGAGCTGGACGCCAGCTGCCACACCCCGCTCGGTGCGTACGCCGTGCCCGCCGGCGGCGGCCGTCTGCACCTGCGCGCGTGGGTGGGGCTGCCCGACGGCTCGGCCTGGCTCAGCGACGAGCTGCTCGGCGACTTGCACGACCCCGAGGAGCTCGGACGGCGCGTGGCCGAGCGGCTGCGGCTGGCCGGGGCGCAGGAGCTGTTGGCACAGGCCGAGGAGATGGCGAGCACCGGATAGCGCGCCGTCTCGGGTGAGACTGGCCCGCGCATGTGTGTTGCGTTGTGTGCTAGCTTGTGGCCATGCGATTGCACATAAGCCTCGATGACGACCTCGTCGAGCAGCTCGACAGGCACGTCGGCAGGCGACGTCGCAGTACGTTCATCAGTGAAACACTGCGCCGCGCACTCGACGACGAGCGGCGCTGGGAAGACATCGAGGCCGGCCTCGGAGCGCTCTCCGACGAGGGGCACGACTGGGACGCCGATCCTGCCGACTGGGTCAGGGCGCAGCGTCGCGGCGACCAGACTCGTGTCGGTTAGCCGTCCAGCCGGCGGCTGTTCGGGCGGATAACCAGGTATTGCCCCTTCTGCTTGACACCACCGTCCTTGTGGATGCCCTGCGCGGGCGGGATGCCGCCAAGCGACTCCGCGGCCTTCACGAGACCAGGGATGTCCCGTGGATCTGCGCGGTGAACGTCGAGGAGGTGATGCGCGGCGTACGCGAGCACGAGCGTGACGCCACCGTGCGCCTGCTGCGCGGCCTGCATCTCGCTCCCCTCGGGAGAGCGGAGGGAACACGTGCCGGAGACTGGCGCAGAGATTTCGCCGAGAGGGGGATCACGCTGTCGCAGGCCGACTGCCTGATCGCGGCCGCCGCCGTCGGCGCACGCGCGCGTCTCGCGACGGGGAACCCGAAGGATTTCCCAATGCCAGAGCTCGAGGTCGAACATTGGCCGGTCGGAGCATGACCGGCCGTGTATACCTCGTCGGCGCCGGCCCCGGCGACCCCGGCCTGCTGACGGCGCGGGCACTGGAGCTGATCGCGGCGGCTGACGTGATCCTGTATGACCGCCTGATCCCGAGCGCTGCGCTCGACGGCGCGCGCGCGGACGCAGAACTGCTGTTCGTCGGCAAGGAGGGCGGCGGCGCGTCCGTCCCTCAAGAGCAGACGGACGCGCTGATGCTCGAGCGCGCGCGGGCGGGGCGCACGGTGGTGCGCCTGAAGGGCGGCGACCCGTTCGTGTTCGGGCGCGGCGGCGAGGAGGCGCTGGCGCTGCGCGCCGCCGGCATCCCCTTCGAGATCGTCCCGGGAGTGACGGCGGGCGTGGCCGCGAGCGCGTACGCGGGCATCCCCGTCACCCACCGCGGGCTGGCCAGCGCGGTGGCGCTGGTGACCGGCCACGCCCGCGAAGACGCGCGCGGCCCCGGCGAGCCTGCCGGGGGGGAGGAGGCCGAGATCGACTGGCCTGCGCTGGCGGCGTTCCCGGGCACGCTCGTCTTCTACATGGGGGTCCGCCGGCTGCCCGACATCGCGGCATCGCTGATCGCGGCCGGCCGCCCCGGATCGCAGCCGGCGGCGGTGATCGAAGCGGGGACGCTCCCGCGCCAGCGCACCGTCACGGGCACGCTGGAGACGATCGCCGAGACGGCCGAGCGAGAGGGCGTCCGGCCCCCGTCGATCACCGTGGTCGGGCCGGTGGCGGCGCTCGCCGAGGAGCTCGCGTGGCTGGAGCCGCGACCGCTCGCCGGGCTGACCGTGGCGGTCACACGCGCGCGCGCCCAGGCCAGCGGCCTCGCGCGGCGCCTGGAAGCGCTCGGCGCGCGCGTGATCCAGGCGCCCGTCATCCGCGTGCAGGGGGTATCGGATCCCGCCCATCCTCCGGCACTCGACCCGTCGCCGTACGACCTCATCTGCGTGACGAGCGCCAACGGGGTGGCGGGGCTGTTCGAGCGCCTGGACGACGGTGCCCACCCACCGGGGGATGCGCGCGCGCTTGCCGCGAGCAGGATCGCGGCGATCGGGCCGGCCACGACGCGAGCGCTGGCGGAGCACGGCATCGTCGCGGACGTCGTGCCCGAGCGCGCCGTCGCCGAGTCGCTCGTGGAGGCGCTGGCCGAGGTGCCGATCACGCGGGCGCTGGTCGTGTGCGCGCGCGAGGCGCGCGACGTGCTGCCCGACGCCCTGCGCGCGCGCGGCGCCGAGGTGGACGTGCTGGCCGTGTACGAGACGCTCGCCGAGCCGCTGCCGGCGCGGACGCTGCAGGCGGTGCGCGAGGCCGACTACATCACCTTCACGTCATCCTCGAGCGTGCGCTTCTTCCTGCAGGCCGCCGGCGGCAACGCCGGGCTGACAGCATCGACACGCATCGTTTCGATCGGGCCGGTCACGAGCGACACGCTGCGCGAGCACGGCCTGGAGCCGCACGTTCAGGCAGATCCGTTCGACGTCGAGGGTATGATCGCCGCTCTGCTCGCCGACGCGGCGGCGCGAGCAAGCGATGCCCGATAGAGCGCTCCCACCCGTCATCACGTTCCTCTCCGACTACGGTCTGCTCGACGAGTTCGTCGGTGTCTGCCACGGGGTGATCGCGCGCCGCTGCCCGGATGCGCGGGTGATCGACCTGACCCACTCGATCCCCCGCCACGACGTGCGCTCGGGGGCGATCGTGCTGCGCTCAGCGCTGCCGTTCCTGCCCGCCGGCGTGCACCTGGCGATCGTCGATCCGGGGGTCAGCGCCGTCGGCAGGCACGCGCGCCGCGCGGTCGCCCTGCGCACGGCCGAGCTGGACCATGTTCTCGTGGGCCCCGACAACGGGCTGCTGATGCCTGCCGCCGAGCGCCTTGGCGGCGTTGCCGAGGCGGTCGACATCGGCCAGTCGCACGAGCGCCTGGAGCCGGTGTCGCGGACGTTCCACGGCCGCGACATCTTCGCGCCGGTCGCCGCCGCCCTGGCGGCGGGGGAACCGCTCAGCACCGTCGGCGACCCGCTGCCGGTGGAGCAGCTGCGCCGCTTCGGGCTGTCCTCGGCGCACGTCAGCGACGGCGTGCTCACGGTGCACGTGCTGCGCAGCGACACGTTCGGCAACCTGATCCTCGACGCCGGCGAGGAGCAGCTGCTCTCGCTGGGCGCGATGCCCGGCGACACGGTCAGGATCAGCCACGCGGGCGCGGTGCGCACGGCCCGCTACGCCGCGACCTTCGCCGAGGTGACTCCAGGGGAGCTGTTGATCTACGAGGACGCCACGCGCATGGTCGCGCTCGCCGTCAACCGTGGCTCGGCCGCGGATCTGCTCGGCGCCGGCCCCGACGATGAGCTGACGGTACGTCCGGTGTGAGCGGCGCCCCGCCTCCCCGCGCCAGCCAGACACTCACGAGCATCGGCCATCCGCGGCTGCACCTGCGCCGCACCGGCTCGACCAACGAGCGCGCGCGCGAGCTCGCGTTCCTGGGCGCGCCGCACGGAACGCTCGTCACCGCCTCCGAGCAGACGGCCGGGCGCGGGCGCCAGGGCCGTCGCTGGTCTGCTCCCGCGGGCAGCGCGCTGCTGATGTCGCTGCTGCTGCGCGACGCGCCGGCGCTGCTGCCGTTGATCGCCGCCGTGGCCGTGGCCGACGTCGCGGGCGCGAACGCGCGCATCAAGTGGCCCAACGACGTCGTCGTCGCAGCGTCCCCCGAGCGGGAGCTCGCCGGCGAGGATGCCGACGCCGACGAGCGCACGGGTGCGGACGCCGGCCGAGGGCTCGCGAAGCTCGCAGGCATCCTCGTCGAGGGCCGCCCGCAGGAGGGCTGGGCGGTCCTGGGGATCGGCGTGAACGTCGCCGTGCGCCTCGAGCAGCTACCCGCCGAGCTGCGCCCGGGCGCCGATGTCGGCGCCGATGCGGAGCGGGCGGGCAGCGGCCTGCCGGCGGCGACGCTGGGGCTCGAGCCCGCCGACGTCGAGCCGACGCTCGCGCGGCTGATCGACGCGCTCGACCAGCGCCTGGCCGAGCCGCCGCACACGACGCTCGAGGCATGGCGCGCGCGCGACGCGCTGCGCGGACGCGAGGTCACGTGGGCGCAGGGGCACGGGCGCGCCGATGGCATCGACGGGGAGGGGCGACTGGTGGTCGCGCTGGAGGACGGCGGACGCACGACGCTCGGCGCCGGCGAGGTCCATCTGCAGCGCATCGGCTGACCCGCCGCCGCGGCGGCTCTACGCCGGGTGCTGGTCGAGCGCGTCGCGCACGTCGCGGCGCAGCTCCGCGTCGGCGGCGGCCCGCACCGGCGCCGTGTCCGGCTCGCCCGCGGCCCTCGCCGCCGCCAGTTGTGCGCCAGGGACCGAGCCGTTGGCCGTGCCTTTTGCACCCTTGCGCCGGCGCCGCGTGTTGCGCGCGCGCCGTTTGGGGAAGTTCCGCAACAGCTCGCGCGCGAGCGCCGGCGGCTTGCGCGCCATGCGCGTGCGCGCGCCCCGCAGGGCCTCCTCGGCCTCGGGGGTGTGGGCAAGCGCGGCCGCCAGCAGCGCCGCCGCCAGGCGCCGGTCCTGCTTGCGGGCGGCGTGGATCAGCCGGCGCGCGTTGCGCGCGTGCGCGCCCCCCGCCGAGTTGACGAGCAGGCCCAGCAGCCGCTTCGTCTCGGGCCAACGCTGCACCGCGTACTCCTCGTGCACGTCGCGCGTGTACTCCGCAAGACGCCAGATCCACGCGTTGGCCTGGTCGCGGCGGCCGATGCGCCGCTCGACGAGCGCACGCAGCATGATCTTGGTCGCCTCCTTGCGCTCCTCGCGCGGCCAGCCGCCGATGATGTCGATCGCCTCGTCGAACGCGTCGGGGTCGCGCAGCGCGGCGATGTCCGTCAGCGCGCGCAGCCGCAGTTGCGAGTTCTTGTTGCGCTTGACCGCCGTGATCAGGAAGCGGCTCTTGAGCTCTCCGGTGCGGTCGAAGTGCAACATCGCCCGCGCCCGGCGCCAGCCGTTGGGCGCCACGCGCGCGCCCGCCAGCGCCGCCCACAGGTGCTGCTCGCCGTAGTCCAGGTGCTCGACCGCGATGCGCCACAGCTCACGCTCGAAGACCTGAAAGCGGCGCTCCTCCTCCGCGCACACTGGCAGGACCCGACGCTCCACCCGCATCCGTCGCCCGCGCCCACGACGCACGGGTCCGACCACGATCGCACCCCCCCTATAAACATCTCGATCGAGCAGCGAGTGCAGCGTCACGACCGGGTCGTCGTGCTTGGTGGCGGGATGGACGAAGTCGACGACCAGGCCCGCCTCCTTGCCCGGGTGGCGGCGGGTGACGCGCCCGACGCGCTGCTGGTAGATGCGCTTGGACGCCGTCGGCGCGAGGTGCACGCAGACCGTCGCGCGCGGGCTGTTCCAGCCCTCGGCGAGCAGCTGCGCGTTGATCAGCACGTCGATGTCGCCGCGCTCGTAGCGCGCGAGGATCTCCACGAGCTCGCGCTTGGGCGTCTCGCCCGAGACCGCCTGCGCCTTGATGTTCTCGGCGCGGAACGCTTCGGCGAGGTTGTACGCGTGACGCACGCCCGCCGCGTAGACGACGCCTGGCACGCCGTTGAAACGCGTTTTGTAGAGGTTGGCGACGGCCATGTTGAACGGCTGCTGGTCGAGCAGTTTGGCGAGCTCGTCCTGGTCGAACTCGGTGTCCACCTCGCCGCGGCGCAGCGGCACCTTGGCGATCGTGCGCACGCCCACGCCCGGCGAGATGCGCACGCAGCGAAGCGGCGCGATCACGCCGCGACGGGCCGCCTGCGCGAGGTCGAAGCGCGAGGTCTGCGTCGGGAACAGGTCGGTGACGTGGCGCGCGATCAGCGCGCCGGTGGCCGTCATGCCGATGAAGATCGGGCCCGTCCACTCGCGGATCGCCGCGCTCGTCTTCTCACCCAGCGCGGTGTGCGCCTCATCGCAGATGACGATCGTGTACGCGCTCGAGATCTTGCCCGCGTTACGCACGAACCACTGGTAGGTCTCAACCGTCACCGGACCCTTGACCGAGTCCTCGCCCTTCAGCAGCGGGCGGCTGATGCGCTTGGAGTAGCCGCGATCGCGCAGCTCGCCCAGGAACTGGTCGACGAGGTTGCGCCGGTGGGTCAGGATCAGCACACCGCCCGTGTGCGACGCCTCCACGAAGCCCAGCGCCGCGACCGTCTTGCCGGCGCCGGTCGCGTGCTCGAACCAGAAGCGCTTGGCCGCGTTCGGGTCCTCCGGCTGCTCGGCGAGCGACTCCTCCTCGTCCTCCTCGTCGACCCAGTCGCGGGGCTCCTCGTCGGACTCGACCTGGAGCTCCTCCGCCTCCTCTTCCTCCTCGACCTCCTCGTCCTCCTCCTCGAGGTCGTCCTCCTCGTCCTCGTCCTCGTCGGGCGCCGCGCGCTGCACCGGCCCGAGGTCGTCGTCCTCGTCGTCCTCCTCGTCCTCGTCGTCCTCGTCCTCGTCCTCGTCGTCCTCGTCGGCCGCATCGCGCTCGCGCTCCGCCGCCGCTCCGGGGCCCTCACCGTTGCCGTTGGGCAGCGAGGCCTCGTCGGGCCCAAGGATGTCGGCCGAGGCGAGCAGCTCCGGAGAGGCGGCACCGCGGCCGTTGACGTCGGGAGCGCTGCGCTGCTGCGCCTCCGCCAGCAGCGCCGTCAGCGTGCCCGACAGCGCGTCGACCTGGTGGGCGGAGAGCACGGTGCCGTCCACCAGCTTCGGCTCCTCGTCGGAGAGCAGCCGCTCCAGGCCCAGCAGCAGCGAGAACTCGCGGCGCCATGCGGTCGACGGGTTCTTCGCCTTGGGATCCTCGCGCAGCTCGGCGAGCGCCTGATCGAGCGCGCGACGGCGCGGCGTTCCCACGGCGAGTGCCACGGCGGGGTCCTCGCCCTCGTGCAGGAAGCGCTCGCGCACGAACTTCTCCGCACGCGTTATGTCGGCGGAACTCGGAATGGTCGCGGCCGCGAGGGCCACTGAGGTGGACTCGGCCATTGAGGCTGTGGACTTCGAGACAGAGCCGCCATCGAAGCGAGGCTCCGACACGGCTCGAAAGAGAGGCGCCCCACGGCGCCCGTCGCCGGATGCATGAAGCGACCCGGCCCTTACGTATCTGCAGGATATAGCACGCGGAGGCGCGATTGAAGTGAACGCGATCTGGCACCCTTACGGCGATGACCCCCAAGCGCCTGACGATCGCCCTCCCCGCGGCGGCCGTTCTCGTCCTGCTCGTCGTCGGTCTGCTGCAGCTGGGCGGCTCCTCCTCGCCATCCGCCGCGCCGTCGACGCTCACGCTCGCGCAGATGCGCGCGCGCCTATCTGGCTCCCCGCCGGCGCTTGCGGCGCTGCACGCGCAGGCGAGCGAGATCCTTCCCGGCGGCCTGCCGGCGCTGCGCGCGCGCCTGGCGGCGCTGCGCCACGTCCCGATCGTGATCAACAAGTGGGCCTCGTGGTGCGAACCGTGCCGCGCCGAGTTCGGGGTCTTCCAACGCGTCTCTGTCTCGCGCGGTCGCGAAGTGGCGTTCATCGGCATCGACTCGGGCGACTACAGCCAGGCCGACGCGCGCGCCTTCCTGCGCTCGTTCCCGGTCAGCTACCCGAGCTTCTACGACCAGGGCGGACAGGCGGGGCTGGCGATCACCGACTCGACGTTCACGCCGGTGACCGTCTTCTTCAACCGCGGCGGCGGCGAGTTCATCCACCAGGGCCCGTACCTGAGCGTGGCCAGACTCGAACAGGACGTCAGGCGCTACGCGCTGAACGCTTAGTCTTGAACGAGCTGCGAATCGACCCGCTGAGCGGGCACAGGACGATCGTCGCCGGCGAGCGCTCGCGGCGTCCGGGGGGTGAGCCGCGATGCGAGCCGCCGGAGCCGATCGACCCCGAGCAGGATCCGTTTGCCGAGGGCCACGAGCAGCGCACGCCGCCGGAGCTCTACGCGGTGCGTCCCGGCGGCGGTCCCGCCGACTCCCCCGGCTGGACTGTGCGGGTCGTCCCCAACCTGTACCCAGCGCTCACGCCCGCCGACGGCCAGCCCGGCGACCAACCAGCTCACCGGCCCGCGGCCGAAGGGCGGGGAGCGCCGGAGCTGTTCGCGTCGCTGCCCGCGACCGGCGCGCACGAGGTGATCGTCAACGGCCCTCAGCCGGTGCTGTCGCTGGCGGAGCTGCCGCTGGAGCAGGTCGTGGCCGCGGTCGAGACCTGGCGCGAGCGGATGCGCACACACGCCGCGAACGCGTGCGTGCAGTTGATCGTCAACGAGCGCCGCGAGGCCGGCGCCTCGCTGCCGCACACGCACGCGCAGCTGTACGCGCTCGACTTCGTCCCCGCCGCGATCGCCCGCGAGCGCGAGCGTGCGGGCGCCTACACGACGCGCACGATGGGCCAGAGCCTGCTCGGCGATCTCGTCGCCGAGGAGGTGCGCCGGCGCGAGCGGATCGTCGCGATCGACGCGGAGGCGGTGCTGATGGCCCCGTACGCCTCGCGCCTGCCGTTCCAGCTGATGCTCGCACCACGCGCGCCGCGGGCGCGCTTCGAGGACGAGGGCCCCTCCGGCGCGGCGCTGCTGCACGACGGGCTGCGCCGGCTGGCGCGCCACCTCGGGTCGAGCCCGCCGCTGAACCTGTGGGTGCGCACCGCCCCCCGCGGCGTCGAGGACTTCTGCTGGCGGATCGACGTGCTGCCGCGCCTGACGCACCTCGCCGGACTCGAGCTGTCAACCGACGTGAACCTCAACATCGTCGCGCCCGAGCACGCCGCGGCCGCGTTGCGCGACGCGTAGGCTGGCCGGCAGCCATGCCTCCCGAGGAACGCCTCGTACCACGCTTCGCCGCCGAGCCGCCGCAGGAGGAGCTCCCGTACGGACGCTGGGAGGAGCGACTGCGTCAGGAGCTGCTCGGCGCGGCGCTGAAGCTCGACGCCGAGCCGGAGGACCTCGGCGAGCCGGGCCCGATCGCGTGGTACCCCGATCGCACCTGGCACGGGCACACCTACGTCCCCGCGACGACGCTCACCTCGACCGGATACGAGCTGTTCGGCTACGTGCGCTTCCTGCCGGGAGTCGACGACGGCGAGCCGAGCGAGCTCACCGCGTACGTCGACTTCACCGACGAGACCGCCGAGCGCAACCCCGACTGGAAGCTCGACCTGTGCGATGAGATCATCGGCGCCTGGCGGGGCGAGGCGGGCGCGGTGGCCGCGATGACGCTCGTCTGGGGACGTCCGCTGATCTCCGGCGGGCGCATCGTCACCGCCGAGCTCGCCGACCTCGCGGTCGACCAGTGCGTGCTGGTCGAGGAGCGCTTCACGCTGATCGCCCCCGACGACTACCGCCAGGATCTCCTGGAGATCAAGCTGTTCGACGGCAAACTGCGCGAGCTCGCCCGCGAGTCGCTGTACGCGGGCGAGGAGGAGGAGGAGGAGGAGGAGGAGGGCAGCGACGGGGCATAGCTCGGCCAGACGGTCGAGTTGACCTCGACCGCTTCAGCGCGGCGATAACTTGAAAGACGTGGGGAGCACGAGCGCGCCGTCAACCCTTCGAGCGAGTCATCGCCGCGGCCAGGCCTACGCGCTCGGCGCCGCACTGGCGTGGTCGACCGGCGGCATCCTGCAGCGCCAGGTCTCCGCCGGCGCGGCCGACCAGATCGTCATTCGTGCCGCCTTTGCGTTCCTCGCGGTGCTCGCCTTCCTGGCCGTCGGCAGAGAGGTTGGCTTGCGCGCGGCCTTCAAGTCGGTTGCCAACCCAGCCGGCGTGGCGGTGGCGGCCGGCATCGCGGTCGCGGCGGCCAGCTTCATCCTCGCTTTGAACCACACGAGCATCGCCCACGTCCTCGTGATCCAGGCGATCACGCCGATCCTCGCAGGGCTGTTCGCGTTCTGGGCCCTGCGCGAGCCGCTCTCCGCGCCGACGTGGGCGGCGATGGCGCTGGCGGTGCTCGGCATCGGCGTGATGGTCGGCGTTCCCAGCGGGGGCAGTGCGTTCGGTGATCTGATGGCCATCGTCTCTCCGCTCGCGTTCGCCGTCGTGATCGTGGTGGCTCGGCGCCACAGGCACATCTCGATGACTCCCGCCACCGCCCTCGCGCAGGTGCTGCTGGTGGTGTTCGGGCTGCCCTTCATCCATGCGAGCCAGCTTCATGCTGGAGACATCGGCTGGCTCGCGCTGTTCGGCCTCGGCCAGCAGGGATTTGGGCTCGTGTTCTTCACGATGGGCGCGCGCCTGATCCCGGCCGCGGCGATGGGCCTGATCCTGTTGCTCGAGTCCGTGCTCGGGGTGGCGTGGGGCTGGCTCGGGACATCGGAACGGCCGAACGTGGCGACCGTCGTCGGTGGGCTGATGGTGATCGCGGCGGTGGCGATCAAGCTGCGTCATGACGAGGTCCGAGGTGCGCGGGTCACGGCCGGCGTGCTCGGTGAGACGGTGCCTGGGGAGGTGTGAGCGACCACACTTCATAGCGTCACCACACGCAGACCGATCGAGGTGTTTCCCAACGCAACCAGGAGGTGGCCATGAGCGCCAGCGAAGCACACGAGCACGAGCCGTTCATCGATTACGAGAACCTGCCCGCGCCGACGGAGGGCATCCTCGTCACCCAGTTCATCACCGTAAGGAGCGTTGCTCGCTCCCGCGCGTTCTACTCCGGGGTCCTCGGCGGCCAGGTGGTGCTGGAGGAGAACCCGTGCATCGTCAAGCTCGCCAACTCATGGGTGCTGATGAACCCGGGCGGTCCCCCCACCCCCGACAAGCCCGACATCTCGGTGGTGAACTACGAGCCCGGGAGCACGGTCTCGAGCTTCATGAACCTGCGCGTCGCCGACATCCAGGCGTGTTATGAGCAGTGGAGCGCGAAGGGGGCCGAGTTCGTCACGCCGCCGATCGATCGCGGTGCTGAGATCCGCTGCTACATGCGAGACCCAGACGGCTACATGATCGAGGTCGGCCAGGCCACCGGGGTGCTACACGGGGAGCTCGCCAAGAAGCGGCCTGAGGATCTGCCCGGCTGACGGGCACTCCGTAAACGAGTTGCCATTTCGCATAGTTTTTGGCAACTCGTTTGCTATCATCGACGTCGTGGCCATGCTCGAAAGACGACGGGAGTTGTTGGAAAATATCCTCCGGCTACGCGGTGCCCTGCGTCGCAGCCCCAACGAGCACGAGCTCGCAAAGGTCCGCCTGTCCCTCGAACGCGAGCTCGGAGAGACCGTGTCCTTGCGGCTCGCGGGTCGGCTCCTCGGGGTCAGCCACACCGCGCTGCAGCGCTGGATCAAGGGCGGCGATCTTCCGGTTGTGTTTACTGAAAGCGGGAAAGAGCAGGTGCCGGTCCAGGCGTTGCTCACCCTCTACGAGGCTATGCATTCCGACAACGAGGGTCAAAGACCCCGCTACGCGCTCACCCCGACCATGACCCGCCAGCGCCAGGCGGCCGAGCAGATCCGGATCCCTCCCACGCCTGGAGGATTCCAGCAAGGCCACGACCGTGCGCGTGCCCGCAGCCTGGCTTACCACCGCGCGCTGGCAAAGCGCCTGACGCGGCCGATGGTCCAGGAGGCGCGTCACACGCTGCTCCGCTGGCGCGAGCAGGGACGTATAGACCCCAGATATGCCGAGCAATGGGAGCGGCTACTCGACCGTCCGATCCCAGAGATACGCCGGGCCCTCGTCAGCGAAGACCAGCTCAGCGACGACCTGCGGCAGAACTCGCCGTTTGCCGGGATGCTCAGCGAGCCAGAGCGGCGTCGCACGCTGCAGTTGGGCTGACGTGCGAGCGCACGAGTTCGATCACATACTCGGAGCCGCCGCGAACGTCACCGGCCTGGAGGAGTTCGTCGTCATCGGAAGCCAGGCAATACTCGGCTCCATCGATGAGCCGCCGGGAGATTTGCTGCAGTCAATGGAGGCCGACCTCTACCCACTGACGAACCCGGCCGACGCAGACAAGATCGACGGCGCCTTGGGCGACGGCTCTCAGTTTCATGTGACGTTCGGCTACTACGCCCACGGCGTGGGGCCTGAGACCGCCAAGGCACCCGCAGGCTGGGAGAGTCGGCTCGTGAGGCATGAGGTTTCGCCTCGCCCTGGATCCGGCAGACGCGCGATCGCCTGGTGCCTTGAGGCGCACGACCTCGTGTTGTCCAAGTGTGCTGCGGGACGGCAACGCGACTGGGATTACGCCAAGGGGGCGATCGCCGGCGGCGTAGTTCACGGCTCCATCCTTCTTGGTCGGGTCGAGAACCTCCCGCTCCCAGACCCGCAACGCGCCGAAGTGACCGCGATGCTGCGCAGCATGATCCCAGCCTCCTAATCGCCGCCGGCTTTGACCATTCCTGTTGCGGCGGGACTGCAGCCGTGGGGTCCGTCGTAAATCAGGATCGTCTGAGAATGCCCCCGCCAGGAGTCGAACCTGGATTTACCGCTTAGGAGGACGGCTCGGGCGGTGGACGAAAACGCAGGATCTACCGGCGGTTGCTGGCGGTTCGGACCGTCTGGGCCGATTTTGGATCAGGCTGGATTGGGTGCGATTCGGTGGGGTTTGGGCAGCGGAATAGGGCTGCTGCCCAAACGAATAAGGCATCGCCGGACGTGAGTAGTCTGCGCGAGCCATGGTTCCCCGAAAACCATCTCTCCGTGCTTCCCACAGCCAACGCGCTGATGCCCAGCTCATCCACGGGCAGGGTGGCTGATGCCGCGAATCAGCGCGTTCTACGGGATCGTCGTGACGATGTACAGCAGCGATCACGCTCCGCCCCACTTTCATGCCCGGTATGGGGAGTATGAGGCGCAGATCGTCATCGACACCGGCGATCCCCTGGCCGGCCAACTGCCGATCCGAGCCCTGCGGCTCATTCGGGAGTGGACCGGCCTCCATCAAGCCGAGCTGCGGGACGACTGGGAGCGCGCCCAGGCCCGTACGCCGCTCGCTAGCATTGATCCACTGCCATGAACGATGGTCGCTCGCTCGCTCGCATTACCGCCGTGGAGCCGCTGGACGGATTCCGACTGCGGCTGACCTTCACCGATGGCCTAGTGCGTGAGGTTGATCTCTCCAGCGATCTCTGGGGACCCATGGCCGAGCCGCTGCAAGACCCCGCCTACTTCGGTCAAGTGCGGGTCGATCCCGAACTTGGCACTGTCGTATGGCCTAACGGTTACGACCTCGATCCCGACGTGCTCCATGGCGACCATGAGGCAATCGGCCGGCCTGCCGCACGGGCATCACATTAGCGACCTAGACCCAGATCTCTTTCTCGGGAGGGCGGCGCGCGCATCGTCGTGGAGCGACCGACCGCCGCGCGATCGGGGACTACGCGGTGGTCTCACGGTCGATGACGAAGGCGGCGAGGCGACGGTCCGCGTCTACGACGGTGCGCACGGCGTCAACGACCTGCACCGACACAATCGCCGCGGCGAGAAGGCACCCGCGACGCTTCCATGCCGGTACCCTTGGGGAAGGGATGCGAGCCGCGATCGCCGCGGTTCGCGCCGACTACAAGGAGATAATCGCCGCATGGCGCACAACGTAAATCCCTCCGAGTCGCCCACAGCGAAGGCCATGGATCGCGCGATCGACCTCGCGATCGAGGGAAACTCGCCCTACCCCGAGCACGCCGCATTCATCGACGCCGAGTCGCCCCATGCCGGCCACGAGATCACGCGCGTGTTCGACGAGGGCTATGCCGTCGTGCTCGTCTCCGCAGATCGGCGCGAGCGCGTCATCACCGCGAAGACGCTTGCCGCGAGCGCCTGAGCTCAAGCGCGAAGCACACAACTTTCCCGTCTGGCTGGTGGGCCTCAGCGTAGGCGTCAGCTACCACGGTCGTCGGGCGAAGAAGCCGCCCGAACACAGAGGGACCAAGGAGGATATTCCCCACCGTTGGCGAGAGCCTGCAACGGGTTCCGAAGCGCACGCAGGACGCCTCGCCGAGCGCGTTGTAGAGCGGCTATGTGTTGCTCAGCAGAAACGCGGCGATTGCCGTTCCCGTTGAGGCCGCGAGGCGCGCGTCACGCGCCGAAACCTGTGGCGGGGAGGCGTGCCCGTGTCCCGCTCCAACAGCGTTGCGAAGCTCCGCGAGACGCTGCACGACGGACGCCAGGCTGCGACCGAGAGGGCTCTCTGACTCTTCGGCTTCTGCGTCCTGGGCGTGCGACGCTTGCTTGAACAAAGTAGGAAGCGACGCCGCGGCTGGCGCCTCCTGTCCCGAGCGCTCGATGTTGAGCTTGCATGCTGCCTCGACAAGCTCCTTGGCCGCTCCGATCGCTGCGGAGTGGTAGTCACCGTCCAGTGCTGCTTGGAGTCGCGTCAGCGGCTCCAAGACAGCTCTCTGCTGGACTTCGGTCATCCAAGGCCGGCTCAGGCTCGGGAACCTCAGCCCCAAGGCTGTGTCAGTAGCCCCCTCGCGGAGATGGCGCCGTAGTCGGTCCGCCTCCTCTCTGCCGGCCGGTGTCACACGGTAGCCGTCGTACCGCTGAAGCTCATTCTCATTCCAGCTTGGTCCCGGTATCGATGGATGACGATCTCCGAGGGATGCCGGCCCGTGGTCCAGGTAGCCGTGATGAACGAGTTCGCCCGTCCATCGTGCCACTACGTGATCGCCCCAGGAAGTGAGACCAGCTTCTGTTGAGATGCCGTACATGTCATAGCCACGTTGTACGTACCCCAGTGAACTGTCACGTGTGTGTGCATCGAGGATGAGGAGGAAGTCCAAGTAGTTGGTCACGAGCCTATGGTGCGAACTGGAGCGCTCGACTGCGTGAACGTCGCTTGGCAACGGGCCTTGCTCAGCAGCGACTCGCCAACATAGCGGACGGCTCGCTCACGCACCTGCAACTCTAGAACGTGGCATCCGCCCGACGACACGGTTTTCAGGCGCTTTCATCCGGTTTTCGCTACGCGCGGCGCGTGAGGGCAACCAGGCCAATCCACAACCTCAGCCGAACGGACGTTATTGCGCCACGAACAAATACGAAGCCGGCTTCGCATTTGGCCCTAGCAAATCGGCGAGCGCGTTGCCGATTTCCGCCGTCGGATAGTCGCTAGTCGTGGAGACCAACGTCAACCCTGATACAGCCGGCGGGCTGCGTGAGCGTCGCTTGGCAGCGGGCCTTACTCAGCAGCAGCTCGCCAACCTCTCGGAGTGCTCGCTCACACACCTGCAGCTCCTAGAGCGCGGCTACCGCCCGACACGCTCGGAGGTCCGCACTCGCGTACTCGCTGCCCTGCGCGAGCACGAAGTCTCCAGCCGGCCGGAAGGCGGGGGGTGACGAGGACCCCTGAGTTGAAGCTCAGCCCGCGAGAGCAACTGCTCGCGGACACGATCGCCGAGCGCGTTGCGGCGCTGCTGACCGCCGAGCCTGCGCATTGCCTGCTGGTGGACGCCGCGACCCTCGCAACCGTGCTGGGCGTCTCCCGAGATTGCGTCTACGCCCACGCGGCCGAGCTGGGCGGCGAGCGGATCGGCAGCGGACCCCGCGGACGGCTGCGATTCGACCTCGACCGAGCCCTCACAACCTGGACCTCCCGCTCCGAGAGCGGTGGATCGCGGCAGGGCAAAGCTCCTGCACAGGGGCGGATTTCGCATCGAGCCAGATCGCCGCGAATGGGCAGCCGAGCCGAGTTGCTGCCCCTTCGAGGCTCTGCGAGCGCGTCAGACGCCGGCCGGGAGCGCTCGTGACGACTCCGCTACTGCTTCGCCGCGCGATCGTGCTTTTCGACTTCGGCTATCGCGTCGGCGAGCTGGTGCAGGTCGGCGTCGAGCGCGGCCAGGAAGCGCAGGAGAGTGTGCCAGCGGACGCCGCGGTGGCCGTGCTCGACCTGCGAGACGAACGTGGAGCCAACCTCGACTCGGTCTGCGAGCTGCACTTGCGTCAGCGCAGCCCGGTCGCGCAATGCGCGCAACGCGCGACCAAGGGTCACGTAGTCCCGGGCAGAGTCGTGGGTGGGGTTGACGATCTTTGCGACCTTTACAGATGGGCTAAGGTACGGTACGCTCGACGGACCATACAAGTGCCCCCGCGCCGTTGTAGCGGGGGCGTGGCACCGGTGCGATACGAGGTCGCACGTTTCGAGAGGACATTGTGGATTGGAGGCTTGGCTGATGTCGGGCGCATAGTTCCAGGCTCGTGCTCATGGCCTGTCCCTGCCCCGACGTGCGTCGCCAGTAATGGCGGGGTTCGGAGCTCGGGGGAATGCCCGAGGGCGCCCGTTCCATCCGGGGGTCACAGGCGAGGGGAAGACCGGACGGGTGAATTGCGTGAAGGCTGGACACGCGCCAAGGCACAGACGGAGCTACAGAACATCCTCGCCGACGTGCGACGGGGCATCTGGCGCCCTCCCACGCCCGAGCCAACTCCCGAGATTGACCGGGACCCCACCTTCCACGAGTTCGCCTCACAGTGGTTTGAGTCCACAAAGGGGGAGTGGCGGGAGAAGACGCGGCTCGACTACGAATGGCAGCTCTCAAGCCATCTGCTGCCTTTCTTCAAGCACCATCACCTGTCGCAGATCACGATTGCCGAGGTCGATCGCTACCGGCAGTCCAAGGTGGCCGAAGCCAGAGCGATCCAGGTCGCCGCAGCCAAGGGCGCACCACTGACCGACACGTACACGGACAAGCGAGGGCGCGCCCGCAAGCGGTCACGTCGCGCCCTGTCCGTCACGTCGATCAACAAGACGATCACCCGGCTCGGGCAGATTCTGGAGGTCGCCGTCGAGTACGGGCTGATCGGCGCGAACCCGGCCAAGGGCCGCAGGCGCCGATTGAAGCCGCAGAAGGCGGCTCCGGTGTGGCTCGATCGCGCCGAGCACATAGAGGCGCTGCTCGATGCAGCCGGCGCGCTCGACCACCACGCCAAGGCGAAGGGAGGTTACGATCAGAAGGGCGGGCTCGTCTACCGGCGGGCGCTGCTCTCGACGCTCGTCCTGGCCGGCCTGCGGATCGGGGAGTTGACCGCGCTCCAATGGCGCGACGTTGACCTCGCCGGCAACCGGCTCACCGTGCGCGCCTCGAAGACCGACGCCGGGATGCGACAGGTAGACCTACTGCCTGCGCTCCGCGACGAGCTGGCCGCATACAAGGCGCAGGCTGCGAGCACCAGCCCGAGCGCGTTCGTGTTCGCCACCGCGGCCGGGGCTGAGCTGATCCAGGGCAACATACGTCGGCGCGTGCTCGACAGGGCCGTGGCGAAGGCCAACGAGAAGCTCATCGAGGCGGGGGAGGTTCCGCTGCCGGAAGGGCTGACGCCACACAAGCTGCGCCACACCTTCGCGTCGATCCTCGTAGCGCTCGGCGTCGATCCTGGCAGCGTCATGGACCAACTTGGGCACACCGACGCCGGCTTCACACTCCGCGTTTACCGCCACGGGATGCGCCGCGACCGCGCTGCCAAGGAGCGTCTGCGAGTGCTCGTCGGCGGTGCCGACTGGCAGCCGCCGAACGTGGAAGCACCACGCGCGGTGGCGGCAGAGATCGCGGGCCTCGTGCCGGCAGCGTCGTCGCTGACCCAAGCGCTTACGGCTTAGACGGCACCCGCACACCGGACGGATCGGGTTGAAGGGTCTCAACGCCTGGGAGAACCCACGTCGAGATGTCCCCAAGCCTCTCCGTATCGATGTTCAGCCGACGAGCGTTGAGGATCACCGCGAGACTGGCGGCCATTATCCACGCCCCGGTGATCGCTCCGGTCATCTCGCCGCGCTTCTTGAGTTGCGTCAAGAAGTCATCCTGTCGCACGTCACCGAAGACATCTCTCCCGCGCACAGCTTGGACCCACTGGAACTGGACATCGAAAGCTCCGTCCTCTCGTCTGTCGATTGTCATCTGCGCGGGGTAGTTCGCGTGGTCTGACAGGGTCGCCTGAAGCTCTGCCTGGCCGACGTGGGAGTAATGCACTGTGCGGTGCCGTACGTCTCTGTAGAGCTGTTCTACCGGGGAAGGCACGCCCTTCGAGGGCTGTGTATATGCCGTGCTGAGATCAATCAGGCCCGGCAAGTTCAAGAGCAGCTCAGCGAACGCCTTGACTGCGGCGTTGCGTCGAACGATCGTTACAAGCCGGCGAGCCTCGTAGAGACGGGTCACGAGTTGGCGGTGCCAGAACATCATGGCCCGGAGATCGCCGACCTCCATCGCCTCCTTCGACGGTCCAACGCCGACCTGGATGTCCTCGATCAGCGCAGTAACGGAGAAGACCCATTCCGCAACGATGTCGCGAGCGGGGAATAGCTCCCCAACCGTCAGCCGGTTCGTCCTCTGACTGTTCATGCGCTGAAGACTAGGACTTGCTCGGTCGTGAGCACCTCCGACTGCTGAATGGGCAGCAATGGGCAGCGGTCGGGTTTACGCGCCTTGGATGGAACTTCAGGCGGCCAACGCGCGGGCCTCAATCCCGCGTAGGTGCAGGGATTTCTCAACAGTGCCCCCGCCAGGAGTCGAACCTGGATCTACCGCTTAGGAGGCGGTCGTCTTATCCATTGGACTACGAGGGCGCGTGGCCACCGCACACTGGGTGGCTACGCGAGAAGGCTACCGGCGCTCGAGCCGGCGGAGTCAGCCGCTTCGCCGGCCAGCTGCGCGAGCTCCTCGCCGACGAGCCGGTGTGTGATCCATTCGCCCATCGTCTGCGCGCCGATGCGTCGGTAGAAGCCGAGCGCGAGCTCGTTCCAGTCGAGCGCGGCCCATTCCAGGCGCTGTCCGCCCGCCGCGCGCGTGCGTGCGGCGACGGCCGCGAGCAGCGCCTTGCCGACGCCGACACCGCGGTGCGGCGGGCGCACGAACAGGTCCTCCAGCCATACCCCGGGCGCGGTGAGGAAGCTCGAGAACGTGGGGAAGAACACCGCGTAGCCCGCGACCTGGGAGCCGCGTTCGGCGATCAAGGCCTGCGCCGCGGGGCGCTCACCGAACAGCGCGGCGCGCAGGCCCTCGTCGGTGGCGCGCATAGCGTCCTCGAGGTGCTCGTACTCGGCCAGCTCCCAGAACAGCTGCAGCAGCAGCGGCACGTCGTCCGGGCCCGCGGCGCGCACGAGCGGCGGCGCCTCGCGGTTGGTGAGCTCAGCCTGAGCGTCGTCCACGCCCGTCAGCCGGCCTCGCGGTCGGGGCGCTCCGGGTAGATGTCGTCGATCGTGCTCAGCGCGCGATACGGAGCGCCCGCGGCGCGCTCGATCGCCGCGCCGCCGCCGGCCAGCCGGTCGAGCACGCTGACGACACCGCAGATCCGCTGCCCGGCCTCCTGCAGCGCCGCGATCGCGGCGAGCGTCGACCCGCCCGTCGTGACGACGTCCTCGACGACCACGCAGCGCTCGTCGGAGTCCAGCGGCGGGCCCTCGATGCGTCGCTGCAGCCCGTGCGTCTTGGCGTCCTTGCGCACGAAGAACGCCTTCGCCTGTGCGCCCCCCGCGAGCGCCGCGCAGGCGAGCGCGTCGGCGCCCATCGTCATGCCACCGACCGCCGTGCCCTCCCACTCGGCCACCTGCTCCGCGAGCAGCGTCGCCAGCGCGGCGAAGCCCTCGGGGCGCAGGATCGCGCGCTTGACGTCGACGTAGTACTGCGCGCGAGCGCCGCTCGTGAGCGTCACCTCGCCGATCACCAGGGCGTGCACGCGCAGCTCCTCGATCAGCCGCGCGCGCGGCTGATCGATCGTATGTTCGTCCGTCACGTCCACCGTGGCTGTAAATCTAGCGGTGTGCTCTTCTCGATCGTGCGATTGCTACGGCTTGCGTCACTGGTGATCTGCGTGATCGTGATCGCGTCGTTCGCGATCTTCGTCGTCAACCAGTCAAAGAGCGCCTCCGCGCACCAGACCCAGGAGATCGTCAGCGGCAACTCGACCGTCAAGACCGTCACGAACGGGCACGAGGGCAGCGTCCACAAAACGATCGACGAAGCCTCCGAACAGCTCACCTCGCCATTCGCCGGCGTGGTCTCCGGGTCGAGCAGCGAATGGGTCATCCGCGGCGTGAAGCTGTTGCTCGCGCTCGCCGTCTACGGCTTCGGGCTGAGCTACCTGGCGCGGGTGCTGCGCGTCAGGGTGTAGGCACGCGGCCGCACCAGCGCAGCGCCAGGTCCGGGCCCGGGTCCAGCGACACGGCCGATGCGCCGGCGCTACGGACCGGCGTCGGCGCGCACGCGCGCGCTGCCGCCGCCATCTTCGTTGTACACGTCGACCGGCGTGCCGTTCTGCACCCACGCGTAGATCGCCGGCGCATCGGGGATCGGCACGCGCAGACACCCGTGGCTGGCGGCGTACGTCGGGACTTCGGCGTAGCCGTGGATCGCGTAGCCGCGGATGAAGTAGTTGGAGTCGACCATGCCCTCGCTGTTTTCGCCCGGCGTCTTCAGGTACACCTGAAAGCGCCCGATCACCGTCGGCGTCGAGGGCTTGCCGGAGCTTGTCGTGTAGATCTTGCGCACGCGCCCGCCCGGTTCGATCTCGGCGAGCACCTGCTTGGTCAGATTCGCCTCGACGTGGCGGCCGTCGCGCGGGTAGCGCACGCGGAAGCTGCCCGCGTGCCGGGCGAGCAGCTCGAACACCTGCTTGCCCGCGTAGGCAATCCGTTCGAGGCCGGTCATCTTGCGGTAGGCGATCAGCGCCTGCCCGGTGCCTTCGTCGAGCACGCCCGTCAACGGCACCGCGTAGTGCAGGACGTCGAGCTCGGACTGCAGCAGGCGCACCGACTGTCCTCGCGAGCCCAGTCCGAGGTCCGGGTGCACGAGGCGGACACTCGGAGCGCTGCCGGCGAAGGCGCCCTGCTGGGCGGTCGCGTAGTGGTCCGCGCGCGCCTGCAAGAGCCCGGCGTAGCGGCTGGAGAAGGCGACGCGGAACTGCCCCGCGCCGCCCGCTGCGGGGAGCACGGCCACGACGTTCTGCGCCACCCTGCTTCCATCGAGATAGAAGCTGACCGTCACGCTCTGCCCGGCGACGTAGGGCGCAACGCTCCCGCGCGCCACCAGACGGCTGCCGACGAGCGCGAACAGCGGCTTGCCGCCGACCTTCTCGAGCGCGAGGCTGAGGCGTCCGACCGAGGGGGTCGACGCGGGCGTCGTGGGCGCGGCGGGCGACGTCGAGGAGGGCGGCGCGCCACCCGTTTCGGCGGCGGCCGATCCGGGCACGAGGGCAACGGCGAGCAGCGCCGCGCAGAGGGCGAGGAGCGGGCGTCCGCCGCTCGCGTTCAGGGCTTGGCCACGACGCATGGGGGAATCCTATGCACCCGGGCGGGCGAGACCAGGCTCCTGCGCGATCAGGCCGACGCGCTTGAACGCGAGCACGAGCGCAGCGATCGCCACGAGCGCGGCGACGATCAGCACCGGCGCCTGCCAACCCCATTTCTCGAGCGCCGAGAACGCCAGCGAGTTGTTCAGCGAATGGGCAGCTATGCATGGGTACAGCGAGCCGGTGTAGCGGTAAAGCAGGCACAGCCCGAAGCCGAGCCCCGCGAGCGGCACGAGGTCGAGCGCCGGCGCCGAGCCGACGTGCACGCCGCCGAAGATCAGGCCGGTGATCAGCGCCGCGGGCAGTGTCCCGCGCCAGTTGCGCAGCGCGGTGAAGATGAAGCCGCGGAACAGGAACTCCTCGCAGATCGGCGCCACCACGCAGGTCAGGCCGGCGCTCAGCACCAGCAGCGCCGCTCCTTCGTTGGAGCCAAGCTGTTCGAGCAGCTTCTCTTCGCTGGGGTGGACCGCCGAGGACCACGCCGCGCTGAGCGCGATGAAGGCGACCAGCAGCGCCAGCACCAGGCCGCTCGCCGAGCGCCAGCCGGCGCCGGGGCGCCGCAGCCCGAACTGCCACGCGCTCACTGCGCGCCCGCCGAGCTGCGCGAAGAACACCGCCGCCAGCACGAACCCGATGTCCTGCACGACCGTGTCGGCGATCGAGATCCCCGGAGGAGTGTGCGAGCTCGTGATCTTCACACCGAGCGCGAGCGCGGGCAGATCGACGACGAGCCCGCCCACCGCCGCCAGCAGGAGCCCGCCGAAGAGCGCGGCGGGAGCGGCCCACGGCGGCCACGCGGTCGTGGGCGATCGAGAGCGATCGCCCTCCGGCACGCTCGCACGCTCCATCCGCTCAGGCCACCCAGTGCCAGGTCGCGAACTGGGCCACGAAGAAGGCCATCAGCGCGCCCGACAGCACGAGCACGGGGCGCTGCAGGCGTGGGCGCTCGGACAGCCACGCCGCGAGCCAGATGCCGAGCGGGAACAGCACCAGCAGGAAGCGCGGCAGCGACATCAGCGGCTGCGAGCTGACCGGGTAGGAGAGCGGCAGCGCCAGCGCGGCGATCACGTACGCGCCGTATGCGAGCGGCAGCCGCCGCACGACGCCGACGATCGCCGGGATCGCCGCCGCGAGGAAGGCGAACAGCATCAGGTTGTGCCCAGCGCTCACGAACGGGCTTTCCGTGCCGGTCGGGAAGTAGACGTGGTGGCGCTGGAACGACAGCAGCTGGCGGGCGCCCTCGAACGCCGCCTTCAAGCCGTCCCAGATGCCCACATATGGACCGGCGAAGTGCCTGCTCCAGACTTCCTGTGCGTGCAGCGGCGCCAGCGGGTTGCCACCCGCGAGCGCGAGGTAGGCGCCGTACAGGACCACACCCGCCGGCAGCAGGCACAGCCACAGCGCGTCGCGCCGCAGCCGGTAGCGGGGGCGCAAGATGGCTGGCAGGCCGCCGGCGGAACTCCAAACCCACAGGCGCGCGCCGCGGACGGACGGGCGATCCGCGAGGAAATCGGGAAGACGATCCTCGCGCGGTCCGTACAGGTAGATGATGAGCGCCGGCAGCACGAGCACCAGGCCGGTGCTGCGCGTGGCGCCGGCGAGCGCGCCGAGCACGCCCACCCACATCCAGCGCCCTTGGCGCGCGCTCCAGAAGAGCCCCACCGACAGCGCCAGGTACAGCGCCTCGGAGTACACCGCCGAGAAGAAGAACGCCATCGGCGCAAACGCCGTCAGCATGACCGCCAGCCGCGCCGCATCGGCTACGCGATCGCGCGCCAGCGTCGAGCTCGCGCCAAGCGCCAGCTCGAGCGTCGTCAGGCGGTGGATGCCGTAGAGCGCGAGCGCGAACGCCACCACCGACAGCAACACCCCCGCCAGCACCGGCGGCGCGCCGAGCCACGAGATCGCGCGCAGGCCCAGCGGATACAGCGGGAAGAAGGCGGTACGCGAAGACGTGTACACGCCGAGGTCCGGGCGGTAGCCGTAGCGCGCGATAACCAGGTACCACGCCGCGTCCCAGCGCGCCGCAGGCGCCGCGAGCAGGTTGCCGAGCCAGCCGAACCCCCTGGTCACGCCGGGCGGGTCGAACGCTTTTCGCGTGGGCCCGAAGCCGAGCGCGAGGATCGTTGCGACCCCGGCGCCCCACACGAGCAGGCGCGAGCTCCACAGCGCCCGCCAGCTCTCGCGCACGGCGAGCATCCGCGCGGGATCCGCGCGCAGACGCACAAGCCATGCAGGCCCCCCGACGTCGTCGCTGATGGTGAGCTCGGCGGTGTCGGAGTTCATAGCGTGGGATCGAGCGTAGAGATCGCCGCAATCGCAAGCGGCAGGAAATCACAACGCGCACGGTAATCTCGAATCCCGGAGATGTCCCTACAAGCACGAAAGCGCCGGCACCAGCGCCACGGGGGGACGCGTTTCCTGCTCGTCACCGTCGCCGTGCTCGCGACCTCGCTCGTCGTGGGCGTGATCGCCGCGGTCGCCTACGTCCTGAACATCACCCAGTCAGCGCCCGCGCTGGACACGCTCAAGCCGTTGCTGAACGGGGGCTCCTCGCAGGTGTTCGCCGCCGACGGCACGCGCCTGGGCTTCATTCAGTCCGACGAACTGCGCACGCCTGTCGGCTGGGATGAAATTCCCGGCTACGTCAAGGACGCGACGGTTGCGATCGAGGACCAGCGCTTCTACAAAAACGACGGCGTCGATCTGACGGGGATCTTCCGCGCGGCGGTCAAGGACATCAGCGAGGGCGCCGCCGTGCAGGGCGGATCGACGATCACGATGCAGCTGATGCGCAACCTCTACCTGGGCGGAGACGAGCACACGCTCAAGCAGAAGATCATCGAGGCGAAGCTCGCGATCGAATACGAGAAGCACCACAGCAAGCATTCGATCCTCACGAGCTACCTCAACAGCGTCCCCTACGGGACGGTCGGCGGACAGACGGCCGTCGGCGTGCAGGCCGCGTCGCGGATCTTCTTCGACAAGCCGGTGTCCCAGCTCGATCTGGAGCAGTCGGCGCTGCTCGCCGGCCTGCCGCAGGCGCCGTCGGAGTACAACCCGTTCCTCGATCCCACGGTGGCCCGCGAACGTCGCAACGAGGTGCTCGCGAAGATGGCTGAACTGCACTACATCACGCGGGCGCAGGCCAGGGCGACCGAGGCCGCGCCGCTGGAGGTGCACCCCGGCCACTACTACTCGGAAACCAAAGAGCGCTTCTTCTTCGAATACGTGCGCGAACAGCTGGTCGAACGCTACGGCGCCAAGGCCGTCGAACACGGCGGGCTGAAGGTGTACACGACGATCGACCTGAACATGCAGCGGCTCGCGCGCAAGGCGATCGCCGAAGTGCTCGACGAGCCGGGCGATCCAGCGTCGGCGATCGTGACGCTCAACCCGCACAACGGCGACATCGAGGCGATGGCCGAGTCGGAGAGCTACGAGCAGTCGCAGTACAACCTCGCGGCCGACGGCCACCGCCAGCCCGGCTCGACGTTCAAGGCGATCGATCTCGCCGACGCGCTCACGCGCGGCATCGACCCGTACAGCACGTATTACTTCTCGCACACGCTCGAACCCGGCTGGCTGGCGGCGGAACCGAAGTACAAAGTCGAGACGTTCGAGGGCACCTCGCTGAACAAGTCGATCAACCTCGTGCAGGCGACGCTCACCTCCGACAACACCGTCTACGCGCAGCTCGCGGCCGACCTCGGCGAGGAAACGGTCACGCACACCGCGTATGAGATGGGCGTCAAGACGCACCTCTCGAGCTTCCCCGCGGAAGCGCTCGGCGGGCTCACACTCGGGGTCACGCCGCTGGAAATGGCCGACGTCTACGCGACGCTCGCCGACGGCGGCTACCGCAACACGCCGATCGCGATCACCAAGGTCGTGTTCCCCAACGGCCAGGTCGATGAAAACTGGGGCAAGCCCCAGCGCGTGAAAGTGCTCAGCGAAGCCGTCACCGCGGTCGAGACGAGCATCCTCCACGAAAACGTCGAGAGCGGCACGGCTGGACGCTCGGCGATCGATTGCCCGACGGCCGCCAAGACGGGTACCACCAGCGAACTCGTGGACGCGTGGCTCGATGGCTACACGCCCAACTACTCGACGGTCGTGTGGATGGGCTATCCGAACAAGCGCGTGTCGATGACCGACGTCCATGGCGAGCCCCAGCAGGGCGGCTACCTGCCGGCGGAAATCTGGCACGCGTACATGGCCGCCGTCACAGAAGGCCAGCCGTGCGCCGAATTCCCGCCGTCCAAGGAAGCGATCTCCTACGAGCCCTTCTACGGCCACTACGCGAGCACCGGGCTTGCGCTCGCCGCCCGGGAAGCCGCCGCTTCCGAACACGCGACCAACAAGACACACCACCACCGCTCGGCCCCGGCGCAAGAACCGGGCGCAGGCCACCAGACGGGGCCTGCCGAAGCGAATGCCCCGCCTCCTCCGCGAGCCAAAGAACCGAGCACACCGCCGGCCCAACACGCCGCCGAAGAACCCGCCGACAAGCAGACCGGCGGCGCGTCCCCGGGCTGAGCCGCCTCGCTCAGAAGCCACCCAAGCCCCTTCGCGGCTGGCGCGCTGGTAGTTTGATTCTGGATACCAAGTACGAACGGTCGTCCTCGCAAGGCGCGGATGACCAGATGGGATGCTCTGTGGCGAAGGAGGACAAGGTTGAATTCGAGGGCGAGGTGATCGAGGCCCTGCCGAACGCGATGTTCCGCGTGAAGCTGGACAACGACCACGTCGTCCTGGGTCACGTCGCTGGCAAGATGCGGCGCTTTCGCATTCGCATCCTCCCGGGCGATCGTGTTCGCTGCGAGCTCTCGCCCTATGACCTCGACCGCGCGCGGATCGTCTACCGGCACCGCTGAGCACCGGACGCGCGAGCACCGGCATCGCTGAGCGCTCCCTGATCGACTCGATCGCGGCCGAGCTGGCGAACTCGCGCGCGGCCGACCGGGTCATACGCGGGATAGGCGACGACGCCGCTGTCGTGCGCGCGCGAGCGGTGTGCGTGACCTCCGTAGACGCGATGATCGACGGCGTTCACTTCCGCCTTCAGGAGGGCTGGGCGACGCCCGCGGAGGTCGGCCACCGCGCGCTCGCGGGCGCGCTCTCGGACCTGGCGGCGATGGGTGCGGACGCGGGCGAGGCCTACCTCGTGCTGGGCCTGCCCGGCGACTTCGAGCAGCAGCGCGCGCTCGAGCTCGTGCGCGGCGCGCACGCGCTGGCGAGCAGGACGGGGACGACGATCGCCGGCGGCGACGTCGTGCATGCGCCGGCGCTGACGGCATCGTTCACGGCGGTCGGCTGGGCCGATGACGCCGAGCAGTTGGTGGGGCGCGACGGCGCACGCGACGGCGACCTCGTCGGGGTCACCGGCAGCCTTGGCGCCGCCGGCGCCGCGCTCGCAGTGATGGAAGGCCGCGCCGCGCGCACGCCTGCGACGGAGGCCGCACTGGCCCGTGCCCGTGCGCCGGTGCCGCGCCTGGGGGAGGGGCGGGCGCTCGCGGCGGCGGGTGCGCACGCGATGATCGACCTCTCCGACGGGCTGGCGAGCGACGCCGCGCACGTCGGACGCGCGAGCGGCGCGGAGCTTCGCGTCGAGCTCGCCGCGCTGCCCGTGCACGCGGGCGTGGCCGAGGTCGCCGCCGAGCTGGGGCAGGCGCCGTGGCGCTTGGCGGCGGCGGGCGGCGAAGACTACGAGCTGTGCTTCTGCGCCGCCCCGTGCGACCGCGCACGCATCGAGGCCGCGGTCGCCGAGCTCGGCGACGTGCGCGTCAGCTGGATCGGCGAGGTCCACGCGGGAACGCCCGGAGCGGGCTTCTCAGACGAGCGGGGAGACGCTGTGCGGATCGAGGGATACGAGCATCGCTGGTAGCACCCGGCGCGCGGCGCGCGGCGCCACCAACGCGGGCGGCTGCGCTTCGATCGGCTGCGGGATCGCGCCGCCTGGAAGCACGCGCGCGGCGCCCACGGGCACGGTGCGCGTCAGTCGCGCGTACACGAGCAGGCGTTTTTCGGCGGTGAACAGCGGCGTGCACGCCGACAGCACGAGCCGGCTGTAGCCGACCTCGGAGACGGCAGCGCTGACGTCGTCGGGCCACACGACCCGCTGGCCGGTGACGGCGTAGGTGAAGTGCGCGTAGGGCATCGACACGACGATGTGGTTTCCGGGCTTCAGCAGGTTGATGTCGCGAAACGGCGCCAGGTAGGTCGTACGGTGCCCGGCGATGGCGGTCGTGCCGGGGATTCCGGGAAAGCTCGTTTCCGAGTAGATGCCCGGCCCGCTCTTGAGGTCTTCGGTGTCGGTGCCCTTGACGACGATGTAGCGGGCGTCGACGCGTGGAATCCAGATGCGACCGACGGCGGCGCCGTTGCCGGTATGACGTTCGAGCTCGCGGGCGAGGAACGCGATGCGGGCGCGCTCGTCCGGCAGGCTCGCGAGCGTGCGTCGCTCCAGGGGCGTCGGCTGTGCGCGTTCGACCTTGCGCAGCGCCCCGTTCAGATGATCCTGCCTGATTAGCGCGACGAGCGCCGTGATCGGCTCCTGCCAGACGAGCGTGACCAGCGCGTCGAGCAGCGCCAGCGCGCCGACGACGATCATCGCGATGGCCAACGCGTGCAGGGCGCGTGCCGAGGACGAGCGACGCTGGCTCGCCGGCGCGAGGTCTGCGCGTGAGGCTGCGCTCGTGAGCGACTCGGACACCGCTACCTATCGTCGCAGAGCGGACTCCGTGCCACCGAGCGATCCGGGACCCGCGTAGGACAGCGGACCGCGGATCGTGACCTCGACCCGCTCGAGCGCCTGAACGTCAGCCGGCCGCTCGAGACCGCCGACGGCGAGCATCGCGGCGGCCGCGAGACAGCCAAACGCGACGCTCCACAGGACCGCGCCCGCGAGCCCGACGTGGCCGGCGGCGAGCAGCACGCCAGTCCACGCCACATCGCCCACGCCGAGTCCGAGCTGGTGGGCGTAGAAGACGATCAGCAGCCCCAATGGCGCCACCCCGAGCACGATCAGCGCGAGCGCGAGCAGGCGCCGGGCAGGCGGCCCGATCGCCAGCCCTTCGGGCCCCGCGAACAGCAGCCACAGGTGTAGCGCGGGCAGCGCGAGCAGCGCGGTGAACGGGTTGCCCACCCACGCGAGCGCGGCGACCGCGAGCAGGACGAGCAGCAGCGACAGGCCGGCCACGTCGGGGTCCGGGCGCGCGCTCCAGCCCAGACGCCGCAGGAGCGCGCCCCACAAGAGCCACGCCAGCGCGAACGTCAGCGCCACGGCGCCGACCGCGGCCACGGCGCGTCCGGAGAACGGCAGCGCGCCCGGCAGCACCGGCGGCGCGGGAGCGGCGCCGAGCACCCCCAGCCCTCCGAGCACGTACGCGAACACCACGCAGACGAAGAACGGCAGCGCACAGCTGAGCGTCCACAGCGTCCAGCGCCCGACCGCGAGGCGCCGGCGGCGCGCGCGTGCGAGCCCGTCGACGGCAGCGACGAGCACCGGCAGAAGCAGCGTCAGCACGAGCAGCCGCAGAGCCCACTCGGGCAGCGTCTGGTGCTGCAGGAGCACGCCGGTCTGCATCGTCTGCGCGACGTCCGGTGCGGTATCGAGCGCGTCGACCGCGCTCAGCACCGCGCGGCCGAGCCCTTCCAGGCGGCCCATGCTCACCGCTTCGACAGGCGAGGGCCCCCGCTCTCCGGAGACCTGCACGAGCGCCGACGGGATTCCGGCAGCGTTCAGCACGCCCTCTTCGCCGACGGTCATCGGGAAGGCCAGGTGCGCGAGCTGCCCGAGCGTGCTCGGTGCGCCCGGATCGATGCCGGCCTGATCGACGATCGCCGTATCGAGGGTGCGCTGGAGCTGTATCGGGGCGGAGCCGAGACCGTTTGAGAACGGCACGACGAACGGTGCGCGCGCACGGACACCAGCGAGGTCGCCGAGCACGATCGCCGCGTCGAACGGCCCGTGTCCGCCATCCGACGCGGTGGTGCCGCCGACCGAGGGCACCTCCGATAGCAGTTGCCTGACGCCCGCGTCGCCGCCGCTGCCGCCGCTCGTCGAGGCGAGCACGATCGTGCGCTTGGTCTCGCGTGCGGCGAACACGCGCGCGAGCTCCAGCAGCGCGGCCGTCCCGGACAGTTCCGCCGCCGAGCCGTCGACGGCGGCGTCGCGGTGCGCGAGGATCAGGATCGGCGTGGCGCTGGTCGAGCCGGGGCGCTCGGCGACGACGGTGCTCAGGGTGCGTTCGCCGTCGATCGTCTGGGCGGCGAAGCGGTAGGTGTGCACCGAGAAGCCGCCGCCGGCCGTGCCGCCGAGCCCTTCGAGCTTCCGCGCGACATAGCCCGCCAGCCTCTGATCGCCCGGGCTGCCTGCGCGGCGTTTGGGGAAGTCCTTGGCGAGGCCCTTCAGTTCTTCGAACGCGGGGGCGCCTTCGAACGCGTCGGGCGCGAGCGTCGAGGTCAGCGCCGGCGGGCGCGGACCCAGCGAGAACGCGGCGATCGCGAGCGCGAACAGGAACGGCACGAATGCCACGCGGTACAGGCGCCCGTTGAGCATGCCCCTAGACCATAGTCCGCGGCTCGGCTTGCCGTCTGCACTCCGCCACAGCCAGGCCGCACGCAGGGGCGGCGGACTCGGTCGCCCGGGTCCTCGCTCGCCGTTAGGTATCGTGCCGGCGCGTGCTGCAGCCCGTCGCCGTCGCAAACAAGGCGCTTGCCGACTACACGCACATCTGCGGGCGCGAGCTGATCGCCGAGATCCGCGAGCTGGCCGAGCCGCTGCAGGGTCAGCGTGTGGTCCACATCTCCGCGACCGCGTTCGGCGGCGGCGTCTCTGAGATCCTATACACGCTCGTGCCGCTGATGCGCGACGTCGGCCTGGACTGCGAGTGGCAGGTGATCTACGGCCGCGAAGAGTTCTTCAACGCGACCAAGCTCATGCACAACGCCCTGCAGGGCGCCCCGCAGGATCTCGACGCGGAGCAGTGGGCGACATGGCGCAAGTACAACGAGATCAACGCGCGCGAGCTCAGCGGCGGCTGGGACGTGTGCCTCGTGCACGACCCGCAGCCGGCGGCGCTGTGCCAGCTGGTGCCGGAGAAGGCCAAGGGCTGGGTGTGGCGCTGCCACATCGACCTGTCGACCCCCAACCCGGACACGATCGCGCAACTGCTGCCCTACCTCGAGCACTACCCGCAGTCGCTGTTCCACATGGCCGAGTACGTGCCTGAGGGGATGCGGGGCAAAGTCAACGTGGTGCCGCCGGCGATCGACCCGCTGACGCCGAAGAACATGGCGCTCTCGCCGGAGGATGGAGCGTTCGTGTGCGGCCAGTTCGGGATCGACGTCGACCGGCCGCTGATCTGCCAGGTCTCGCGCTTCGATCCTTGGAAGGACCCGCTCGGGGTGATCGACGCCTACCGCCAAGTCAAGGAGACGATGCCCGAGGTGCAGCTCGCGCTGGTCGGCTCGATGGCCAGCGACGACCCGGAGGGCTGGGACTTCTTCAACTCGACGATCGCCCACGCCGACGGCGACACCGACATCCATATCCTCAACAACTTCAACAACGTCGGTGCGATCGAGGTCAACGCGTTCCAGTCGCACGCCGACGTGCTGATCCAGAAGTCCACGCGCGAGGGCTTCGGGCTGACGGTCTCGGAGGCGATCTGGAAGGCGCGCCCGTTCGTCGGCGGCAACGTCGGCGGCATCCCGCTGCAGATCGAGGACGGCGTCACCGGCTTCCTGGTCTCGAGCGTCGACGAATGCGCACAGCGCACGATCGAGTTCCTGCGCGACCCCGAGCTCGGCCGCACGCTGGGCAGGCGGGGCAAGGAGCACGTACGCCAGCACTTCCTCACACCCCGCTATCTGCGCGACTATCTAAAGATCTTCAACGAGCTGCGCGAGGAAGCATGACCGGCGAGCCGGCACAGCGGACTCCGCTGGTGCTGGTGAGCAACCGCGGGCCGGTGACGTTCCACGCCCACGGCGAGGTCCAGCGTGGCTCGGGCGGGCTGGTGACGGCGCTGACGGGACTGGCCTCCCACCGCGAAGCGATCTGGATCGCTTCGGCGATGAGCGAGTACGACGTGGCGGCGGCACGCGAGCATGACGGCCGCGCGTTCCCGGTGCGCTCGCCGGCAGGGGGCGAGTACCAGGTGCGCCTCGTGATCAGCGACCCCGACGCGTACGACCGCTTCTACAACGTGTTCGCCAACCCGATGCTGTGGTTCATCCAGCACTACCTGTGGGACCTGTCGAACGCGCCGGACATCCGCCGCGAGGAGATCGAGGCGTTCGAGTTCGGCTACAACGTCGTCAACGAGGATCTCGCGCGCGCGGTCGTCGAGCAGCTGGAGGGTATGTCGGAGCCGGTGGTGATGGTCCACGACTACCACCTGTACACGCTCCCCGACCTCGTGCGCCGCGCCCGTCCGGACGTGTTCCTGCACCACTTCATCCACATCCCGTGGACGCAGCCGGACGCCTGGCGGGTGCTGCCGACGCGCATCCGCGAGGAGATCTACGCGGGCCTGCTGGCGAACGACATCATCGGCTTTCACACGCGCTCCTACAGGCACAACTTCCTACAGTGCTGTCGCGACCTGATGGACCTCGAGGTGGACTTCGAGCGCGGGCTGGTGCGGGTCGGCGAGCGCGAGGTGTGGGTACGCGCGTACCCGCTGCCGATCGATCACGAGGCGACGCGCCAGATCGCGCAGAGCACACGCGTGCGCGAGTTCGAGGAGGAGCTGTTGCGCCGCCGCCGCGACTACCTGATCCTGAGGGTGGATCGGGCCGACCTGAGCAAGAACGTGCTGCGCGGCTTCTCCGCGTTCGACCTGTTCCTCGAGGAGCACCCCGAGTTCACCGAGCGCGTCACGTTCGTCGCCCAGCTGATGCCCTCGCGTACGGACGTGCCGCAGTACGCGGAGTACCTCGAGCGGATCGAGGCGCTCGTGGCGGTCGTCAACCACCGCCACGGGACCCCCGACTGGATGCCGATCCAGCTGAAGCTGCGCGATGACCTCGAGGAGGCGATGGCGGCGTACAAGCACTACGACGTGCTGCTCGTCAACGCGATGTTCGACGGTATGAACCTCGTCGCCAAGGAGGGGCCGATCGTCAACGAGCGCGAGGGCGTGTCGATCCTCTCGGAGAACACCGGCGCGCACGAGGAGCTCGGCGAGTACGCGCTGTCGGTCAACCCGTTCGACATCCAGGAGCTCGCCAACTCGATCTACGCCGCGCTGACGATGGACCGTCGCGAGCGCCGCCGCCGCGCGCAGGGGCTCGCGCAGATCGTCACCTCGCGCGACCCCGGCGACTGGATCGACGAGCAGCTCGCGGACATCCGCGCGAAGGGCTCATCGCGTTAGAACCGCTACCCTGTGCGCCGGAGCGACATGACCCTGCCCGCACCCACATACGATCTCGTGCTGCTGCTCGATCCGCAGACGGAGGAGGGCGTGCGCGCGAAGATCATCGCCGACACCCGCGCGGCGATCGAGGCGCGCGGCGAGCTGCTGCGCCAGGACGAGTGGGGCGAGCGCCAGCTGACCTACCCGATCGAGAAAAAGACGAGCGCCGAGTACCACCTGCTGCAGTTCCACGCGGGCACGGTCGAGCTGCTCGGCGACCTGGACCGGACGCTGCGGATCACCGACGGCGTGATGCGCTTTCGCCTGATCAAGCTCAGGCGCGGCGTCCCCGACGCTCCCGACATGCGCTCGACCTCGGCGCCCGCGCGGCGCGTCGAGACCGAGGCGCACCCCGATACCCCGTCGGATGGCGTGGTCGAGGTGGACGTCGAGGTCGCGATTCCCGAGCCGGCCTAGCGCCGATCGTGCGGACGCGCTCGGCTACAGGGCTTACGCCCTGGACGTGTGCGTAATAACATCGGCCCATGGGCTGGGCCGAGGCTGAGGACATGACCGACAGAAACGCGAGCAGGACCGACGTGCTGCGCGCGTCACCACCGATGTTCGACTCGCGCGTGCTCGACGCGCTCTCGCGCGTGCACCCGGCGGTCCCGATGATCATCTTCCTCCCCGCGATCGCCGCGATGGCGGCCTGGGGACTGTCGAACGTGAGCGTGCTCGCGGTGCTCGGGCTGGCGCTCGCCGGCTACGCGCTGTGGACGCTGTTCGAGTACTGGCTGCACCGGCTCGTCTTCCACTTCGAGCCCGAGGACGGGGTGGGGGCGCGCTTTCACTGGATCATCCACGGCGTCCACCACGACCATCCCAACGACCCGCTGCGGCTGGTGATGCCGCCCGCTGTGAGCGTGCCGCTGGCGGCCGCCGTGTTCGGCGTGCTGTACCTGATCTTCGGCTCGCGCTACGCGCCGGCGATCGGCGCCGGCTTCTTCAGCGGCTATCTGGTCTACGACATGATGCACTACTACCTGCACCACTTCCGCCCGCGCGGACGACTCGGAAGGATGCTGCGCGAGCGGCACATGCGCCATCACTTCCAAGACGACACCCGCGGCTTCGGGATCAGCGCGCCCTACTGGGACGAGGTGTTCCGCACCTCGCCGCGGGCGCGGCGTGGTGCGAGTTCTTCGCAATGAGCGGCATTGGAGCCCGCAGAGACCGCTGACGCGAGAGTCGCGCCCGCAGCCCGCTCTAGACTCGATGCTCGAGCTCTGAAGAGCCAGACCCGCTCCTGCGCGACCGCAGGACAGACAAGCCGAAAGGAAGAGCAGCCGTGGCCGCCACCAACATCAACCGCGTCGTGCTGACCGGAAATCTCACCGCCGATCCGGAGCTGCGCTCGTTGCCGAGCGGCAACTCGGTGTGCAAGCTGCGCGTTGCCTGCAACACGCGGCGGAAGAACCCGAGCACGGGCGAATGGGAGGACAAGCCCAACTACTTCAACGTCACCGTGTGGGGCGCGCAGGGCGAGAACGCCGCGCGCTACCTGTCCAAGGGACGCCCCGTCGCGATCGACGGACGCCTGGAGTGGCGCGAGTGGGAGACCCAGGAGGGCGCAAAACGCCAGGACATCGATATCATTGCCGACTCGGTGCAGTTCCTGGGCTCGCGCGAGGACGCCTCCGGTGGAGGCGGGTTTGGCGGCAATGGAGCATCCAAGGGCAGTGACATCCCGGTTGACGAAGGGGATTTCCAGCCCGCACCGGTCGCCGGCGCCGCCGGCGACGACGACATCCCGTTCTAGCCAGCACAGCGAGGTCCCAGTGTTTTCAAGCCCAGCCACGCCCGACGATCACCGCAGCCGCGGCGGAGAGCGCTGATGGCCAAAGCACGCGGTCGCGGCAAGCCGGTGCGCCGGCGCGACAAGAAGGGCGGACCCGGCAGCGGGCGGCGCAAGCCGTGCCAGCACTGCCGCGACAAGGTCGAGCAGGTCGACTACAAGGACGTCGCCTCGCTGCGCAAGTTCATCTCCGAGAAGGGCAAGATCCGCTCGCGGCGGATCACCGGCTCGTGCCGACGCCACCAGGTGCAGATCGCGCGCGCGGTCAAGCGCGCCCGCGAGCTGGCGCTGCTGCCGTACGTCAACGAGGGCGGTCGCGACGACGCCCCCGGCGGTCGCCGCGAACGCGGCGACCGAGACCGCGAACGCTAGGCGGTGTGGCTGTGCCCGAGGCGATTCTCCTGCAGGACGTGGACACGCTCGGCGAGCAGGGCAACGTCGTCGAGGTCTCCAAGGGCTACCTGCGCAACTACCTGATCCCGCGCAAGCTCGCGCAGCCGGCGACGAAGGGCGCGATCGAAACCGTTCGCCAGCGCCAAGCGGCGGTCGAGCGCGCGGCCCGCGAGGCGGTGGAGCGCGCGCAGGAGAACGTCAACCTACTCAACCGGACGGTCCTCACGATCCCGCAGCAGGCGGGCGCAGACGGGCGGCTGTTCGGGTCGGTGACCGCGCAGGACATCGCCACTGCGATCCGCGAAGCGCGCGGCCTGCGGATCGACAAACGCGGCGTGCACATGCCCGAGCCGATCAAGAACGTCGGCACTTACATGGTCGTGGTCGATGTGGTCGAGGGTGTGACCGCCACGATCAAGACTATGGTCGTGGCCAAGAAATAGGGCTCCGCGAGTAAGTCGATCGTCTCCGGCCGCTTACGCGGCGGGGAGCCGAGTCGACTCACTCGCTCCGCTTTGCCGAGAACGAACTACCGCGCGCAGCGGTTCCGTCTTCGCGCGATGCGAACATCTGTTCGTGGTGCGTCCATCCGCTTTTACTGTCGCGATTTGCGGGAACCGCCTCCTGGCTGAGGCAGCGGCGACCCTACACTCGCCCGACCGATGAGCGCCGTTTCGACAGCCAACGGCACCAATGGCGCCAGCGCGGGTGTGATCACGCCGCCGCACAACCTCGACGCCGAGCAGTCGGTGCTCGGGGCGATCCTGCTGTCCGACCGCTCGCTATACGCGCTGGTGATCGAAGAGGGGCTGCGCGCAGATGACTTCTACCGCGAGCGCCACGGCACGATCTACGAGGCGATGCTCGCGCTGTACAACGACAGCGAGCCGGTCGACGTACTGACGGTCACCGACCGCCTGCGCCAGATGGGCAAGCTGGAGCAGGTCGGCGGCGCGGCCACCGTGGACGAGCTCACCGGCGTCGTGCCGGCCGCGGGACACGCCCGCCGCTATGCCCAGATCGTGCGCGAGAACGCGCTGCTGCGACGCCTGCTGAAGAGCACGTACGAGATCCAGGAGAGCGTGCTCGGCCACGAGGCGCCGCCGCGCGAGCTCGTCGAGCAGGCGGAGAAGGCGATGCTCGAGGTCGCGCGCGATGATCGTCAGCAGGACTTCCGCGCGATCGAGGAGGTGCTGCACGAGGAGCTCGACAAGCTGCACCGGCTGTCGCTGGAAGGAACCTCGCTGACGGGCACGCCGTCCGGCTTCAAGGACCTCGACGAGATCACCGGCGGCTTCCAGCCAGGCAACCTGATCATCATCGCCGCGCGCCCGGCGATGGGCAAGAGCGCGCTCGTGTGCAACATCGCCGAGAACGCGGCCGTTGAGCATGGCAAGCCGGTGGCGCTGTTCTCGCTGGAGATGGCCGAGGCCGAGCTCGCCCAGCGCTTCGTCGCCTCGCAGGCGCGGATCAAGGGCGAGGAGCTGCGCAAGGGCCGGGTGGCCGAGCAGCGCTGGCCGAAGATCCTGAGCGCAAGCCAGCGCCTGTCGAACTCGCCGCTGTGGGTGGATGACTCGAGCGACGTCGGCATGCTCGAGATCCGCGCGAAGGCGCGACGGCTGCACAGCCAGTGCGAGGGCGGGCTTGGGCTGATCATCATCGACTACCTGCAGCTGATGCGCACCGACAGCCGCTACGACAGCCGCGTGACCGCCGTCGGAGAGCTCAGCCGCGGCCTGAAGATCCTCGCGCGCGAGCTCGGCGTGCCGGTGATCGCGCTCTCGCAGCTCAGCCGCGCCGTCGAGACGCGCCCGGACAAGAAGCCACAGCTGTCGGACCTGCGCGAGAGCGGGAACCTCGAGCAGGACTCCGACCTGGTGATGTTCATCTACCGCGACGAGTACTACAACGAGGAGTCCGAGCGACCCGGCGAGGCCGACCTGATCATCGCCAAGCATCGCAACGGCGCGGTCGGCAAAGTCACGCTCACCTTCCAGAAGGAGTACCCGAAGTTCATGAACTACGCTGGCGAGCGCTACACGCAATGATCCTGAACCCGTATGGCGGCGCCGGACGGCGTCCTCGGTCGCTCGCGTGCGAAGCACGCCACGCTCCCTGCGTCCTTGTCCGACTTGCCCTACGTGCCCAGGATGGGCCGGTTAGCGAGGGCTACGCGCAATGAGCGACGAGCTGTTCGGCGAAGGACAACCGGACGACGCCGGCGAGCCGCTGCAGCTGATCGCGCGACGCGCGGGCACCGCTGGCAGCGCGTGTCCGCTGGGCGTGTGCGACGGCGACGGCTTCGTCATCGACGAGGCCACCAACACCGCCAGCGACTGCGGCTGTCGGGCGACGCACATCGCCGCGGCGCGCACCGCCAGGCTCGAGGGGCGGATTCCCAGGCGCTACAGGGGCGTGTCCTTCGATCGCCCTCCCGTCAGCGACATCGCCAGGAGCGCCCCCGACCAGATCCAGCTGATCCGCCGTTACGTGCGCGCGATCGGCAAGCAGCTCGACTCTGGAAAGGGGCTCTGGATCCAAGGGAACGTGGGCACCGGCAAGACGACGCTGGCGATGCTCGTCTCGAAAGCGGCGCTCGATGCGGGACGCTCCGTTGCGATCTACTCGCTCCCGCGGCTGCTGAACCTGCTGCGCGAGTCGATGCAGGCGGATGGCGGCATCCTCGACCTGCTCGACCGGCTCAGCGCGGTGGACCTGCTGCACATCGATGACCTCGGCGCCGAGAACAGCACCGACTGGGTGCTCGAGCAGCTGTACTCGATCGTCAACTCGCGCTACGAGGCCGAGCGAGCGATCGTGGCGACCACCAACCTGATGCCGGACGAGCTGTCGGATCGGCTGGGCGCACGCACCGTCTCCCGCCTGGTGGAGATCTGCGGCAACCCGATTCCGCTGTGGGGCGAGGACAAGCGCCAGGAGTTTCGCGCCGAGCACACGGAGATCGCCCGGCCCGCCCGCTGAGGCGAAGCTCGCGCGGGTCCTAAACTCCTCTCGGCATGCCAGGCATAGTGATAGTTGGCGCCCAGTGGGGCGACGAGGGCAAGGGCAAGATCACCGATCTGCTCGCCGAGCACGGCGACGCCGTCGTGCGCTTCCAGGGCGGCAACAACGCGGGGCACACGATCGTCAGGGGAGATCAGGAGTGGAAGCTGCACCTGATCCCGTCAGGGATCCTGTACGCGGGCAAGCGCTGCGTGATCGGCAACGGCGTGGTGATCGACCCGAAGGTGCTGATCGACGAGCTCGACGCGCTGCGCGCGCGGCGCGTCGACGTCAGCGGGCTGCGCATCTCGGCCAACGCTCACCTGATCATGCCCTACCACCTGCTGCTGGACTCCGCCGGCGAGGCGAAGCTCGGCAGCCTGCAGATCGGCACGACGCGCAGGGGGATCGGCCCGTGCTACGCGGACAAGGCGGCGCGCCTGGGCATCCGCGTGCAGGACCTGCTCGACGAGAAGATCCTCAAGAAGAAGATCGTCGCCGCGATGGAGCCCAAGCGGCTGTCGCTGCGCCCGTTCGAGAAGGATCCGGCGCTCGACCTGCACGCGATGACCGAGGAATACCTGACGTACGGTCATCGCCTCGAGCAGCACATCGCCGACACCTCGAAGCTGATGTGGGAGATGCTCGACGACGGCAAGACGGTGATCCTCGAGGGCGCGCAGGGGGCGATGCTGGACATCGACCACGGCACCTATCCGTTCGTCACCTCCTCCAACCCGTTGTCCGGGGCAGCGTGCGTCGGCAGCGGCATCGGGCCGAAGGCGATCGACGAGATCTGGGGCATCTCCAAGGCGTACACGACGCGTGTCGGCGCCGGCCCGTTCCCCAGCGAGCTGCATGACGAGATGGGCGAGACGATCCGCCAGCGCGGGGGCGAGTTCGGCACGACGACCGGGCGCCCGCGGCGGACGGGCTGGCTGGACCTCGTCGCGCTGCGCTATGCCGCGCGGCTGAACACGCTGACCGCGCTGGTGGTGACCAAGCTCGACGTCCTCTCAGGGCTCGACCGCATTCAGGTGTGCACGAGCTATCGCGGCGCCGACGGCGCCGAGTTCGAGGACTTCCCCTACCACCAGACGGTGCTCCACCACACCACCGCCGAGCTGACCGAGCTCGCCGGCTGGAAGGAGAGCCTCGGCGAGTGCCGCACGCTCTCGGACCTGCCCGACGGGGCGCGCGAGTACCTGGAGTTCATCGCCGAGCACGTCGGCGCGCCCGTCGCGCTGATCGGCGTCGGGCCCGGGCGCGAGCAGACCGTGTGGACGGATGCGGGCCGCGCGACGATCATCGGCGGCAACGGGCTGCGCGCGCAGTCCTGAGGGGCCCCCCGGGGCTGGCCTTTGGCTCAGCCCGGACGCCGCGGCCGTCGCGGTAGCCGCCGGCGGCTGGTGAGCTCGAGTGCGCGCAGCTCACGCTTGCGCCGGCGCGCCTCGTCGCGAGCGAGGTCGCTTTCTTCGCCGAGCCCGATGTCCAGGAACAGCAGCAGCAGGCCGCCGGTCAGCCCGCCGGAGATAAGCACGATCGTCAGGACTTCGCCCGTCAAACCCCCGACCACCGCAGCGCACACCCCGCCCGCGATCACGAGCACGGCGGCTGACCCGAACAGGACGATGCGCGCGCGCCCGGACATACCTCAACGGTACACCGACGCGCGCGCTCGCCCATGGCGGTCCTACAGGCCGAACGGCCCACCGTAGCCGGGGCGCGAGGGCCACGGGAACTGGTAGGCGCGGTAGGTGTTCACGCCAGCCGGGAACTCAGCGTTGAAGATGAGCCTGCCGGACGGGCTGAACTCCGAGAAGTACGGCAGCGCGCCCCAGCCGACGACGACGTTGCCCTCGGGTGTGGTCTGCGCGTTGCCCTGCGACGGCGCCGACAGGCCCTCGGGCTGGTCGTCGGAGGCCAGGAGCGTGGCGACGTGGTCCCACGGGTTCAACCTCACCGTCACCTCGCGGCTGTAGGGGAGCAGCGGGGCTCCGGTGGAGTCGTTGTCGAAGAACGTGTACACGCCGTTGCCCAGCGCCTGCGGATCGTGCTGCCAGGCGAAGATCTCGCCCGCGCTGTCGAGCACCTGCCCGGGCGCCGCCTGGAGCTTGAAGCTCGAGTCCTTGCCGCCGAGCTGCCAGATGATGCTCCCGTTGAAGCGGTTGACCTTGTAGGTCGTCCACGTGTCGCGGGCGTCGATCAGCAGGTTGCCGTCGGTGTCGAGCTTGACGGCGTTGATGTGGAACCAGTCCCACGGTGTGCTGGCCGAGGCCGGCAGCGGCTGCTCGCTCTGGCTGAACGGGACGTGGTCCTCGCTGTTCCACTGGAACAGCACCCTGCCCGTGGCGATGTCGATCTCCTGCACGACGCCGTTGATCACCGTCTGGTCCGCCGGGCCGCCGATCGACGTGAGGTCGGCGGTCGCGGTCGTGTAGGAGAGGATCAGCGCCGTGTTCCACGGTGTGATCAGGAACTCGTGGCCATCCGCGCTGAGGCCGTTGCCGGCGCTGACGGTCGCGATCTGCTGGAAGTGCTCGTTGTAGATGTAGTCGGTCCCAGTCGCGAGGCCGCCGAGCCCCGTGCCCTGCCACCACGTCAGCACCGGCTGGCCGTCGTATGTCTGGACGCGGAAGTCGCTCGCCTCCTCGCCCGCGGGGACAGCTTGGAACCACACGACGTCGCCCTGGCTGTTGACGATCTCGGGGCCGTTGGCGTACGTGCTCGCGTCCCCGAACGGCGAGATGAAGAAGTCACCGCCCTGTGCGACGAACGGCGAGGACGTGAGGATCGTCAGCGGCGGCGGCGACGTGGGCGTCGCCGCCAGCGCGGAGCTGGCGGCGACCAGAGCGATCACGGCCGCTCCCACGACGATCGTGACGGCGCCGATCAGCATCTGCAGTCGGCCTTGCAACCCGCTACGGGGTGCGCTGGATGAGGTCAGTTGAAGCATCTTTGTCTTCCTTTGTTGACGTTGGCTTGCGATTTGAGGGCTTGCGACCCAACCGGGTCTGCCACCCCCGGGGCACCCTAGGACAGAATCCGCATAATGTCAACTGGCTTTGTGATCTTTACTTACGCAACACATCCCTTCGCCGATCCGATCAGACGATTAATCGATTGCTCGTCCATACGGACAGACCAAACCGGTGCCCAACCGACCTGCAGCATCGTCGCGCGCCAAGCTTGCGCAACGTCCGAAGAAATGGGCCGTCCGGGAATCGAACCCGGAACCTTGGGCTTAAGAGGCCCCTGCTCTGCCGGTTGAGCTAACGGCCCGTAAGGGCGCCGGCGAGGTCGGCCGGCTCGAGCGTTGATTCTATCCAAGCGCGCGCGGCGCCAGCGGCCTCAGCCGACGATCCCGCCGATGCGCCTGGGATCCGCGCGGCCCGCCGCGGAGCCGTCGGTGCCGGCTACTTTTCCTTCGTGGTCGTGGCCGGCGTCGTCGCGGTGGTCGTCGACTTCGTGGCGGGAGTGGTCGTCGACTTCGCCGTCGTGGTGGGCGTCGATTTGACTTCGGTCGCTTTGAATTCGCCCTTGGCGTTCAGCTTGCCCGCGTAGGTTTTGCCGTTGGTCGTGAGCGTGTAGGTCTTTTCGCCGGAGGGGTTCTTCTTGACTTCGGCGAGCGCGTTCTTGACGCGGACGCGTTCCGACGCCGGCGAGAGGCTGACGGCCTTGGTCGAGGCGAGGTCGCCGAGGCTGGGGTTCTTGGCTTTGTAGGCGTACTGGGCGAGCTGCGCGTAGAGCGCCGCGCTGGTCGGTTTGGCGGCGACCGCGATCTGGAGGATTTCGACCTCCTTGGCGGGTTCGTTGAGGCCCGCTTCGCTGTACACGGTCTCCATCAGCTGCGCAAGTTCGACGTTGGGCTTGGGCGGGTTCAGCGCGATGTAGCTGTCCCACGCCAGCGATGCTTCCTTGAACAGGACGACGCCTTTGCTGGTCACGGCTCCGGCTGAGGTCACGTACTGTTCGCCACCCGCTTCGTGCAGCAGGTTCTTGGTCAGGTTCTCCCACGCGCTGAGGTTCTTCGGCTGCTCGCGGGTGAGCTTCCGGTACTTCTTGATCTGGCCGGAGAAGCTCGTGCTGCCGCTGCCTTCGCCGCTGTTGAGCGACGTGAACAGCCCGCCGCCGCCGAAGCCGCCGCCGATGCCGAAGCCGACGAGCCCGAGACCGATCAGCAGCGCGAGGCCGGTGTAGAGCACGCGCACGAAGCGCCGGCGCCCGCGACCCCTCAGATCGAACAGCATCAGTCCGAAAGCCCTGGGTCTATGTGGTCTATCAGGTCCTGCACGGTCGGCTCCGCTGAGTCCTCCGGTGGTTGTGACGCCTGATCCCCCGGGGGATTCCCGACGCCTGCAGTGTGCGCGCTCCCCTCGTCGGGCCGGGCACGCTCGGCCCGTCCGACAAGCGCGGCAATCAGAATACTGACCTCGTAGAGCAGATACAGCGGCACGGTCTCGAGGACGAGCGTGATCACGTCGCCGGGGAGGAACGCGGCGACGGCGGCGCACGCCACGACGGCGTAGCGCCGGCCCTTGCGCAGCTGCTTGGGGGTCACGACCCCCAGGCGGGTTGCGCCGATGATCGCGACGGGCACCTGGAAGACGAGGCCCATCGCCAGCAGCACGGTGGCGGCGAAGCTGTAGTACGGGTTGGCCTGTACGAGCGTGTTGAACTCGCTGGAGTTGAAGTTCACGAAGAAGTGGACGGCGGCCGGAAGCACGACGAAGTACCCGAACGCCACGCCGGCGGCGAACAGGAACGGCACGGCGATCAGCAAGGGCATCGCGATGCGGCGCTCGTGCGGTTCGAGCGCCGGCAGGATGAAGCCGTAGAGCTCGAACAGGATCACCGGCAGCGAGATGATCAGGGCGAAGTACAGCGTGACGGTGATCGTCGTCGTGAACGGTTCGCCGATGCCGAGCGTCGCCGGATTGTCTCCGACGGGGTTGCGCGGCACTTTCGCGACGTCTGCCTTGAGCGCGCCGATCAACGGCACGAGCTGGGCGCGGGCGTGGGCGGAGAGGCCGCTACCGGGCTTGACAAGCACGCCCAACGCCGTCTGCGTGCTGGCGGCAAGGTTGAGCAGCCCCCGCTGGGCGAGGACCGCCTGGCCGACTGTGCCCTCGCCCTTGGCGACCTGTTTGGTCGTCTGCGCCTTCAGCGGCTTGTTGATGACGTGCAGCAGCGCATGGTTCTGCCAGAGGCAGATGCCGAACGCGACGATCAGGACCGCGACGCTGATGATCAGGCGGGTGCGCAGCTCTTCCAGGTGGTCCACGAGGCTGAGCCGATCCTCGTGACCGATCGTGCGGATCGCGCTGGCCATGGGCCTTATGAACCTACCACCGTGCCGTGATCGGTCCGCGCGGCTAAAGCCCCCAGCTATACGCGTCGATGACACCCCAGATCGTTATGGAAGCCGAAAGGGAACCCGACATGGAGCATCGCCCACAGCAGCAGGTCGGCAATCCGACGGGCGCCGTGTACGGTGGCGCGGGCCAGGCCGCCGACGGCACCTGCGCCCCGGCCCAGCTGCACATCTGCTTCCACTGCGCCGGCGAGCTGGTGTTCCCGCTCGACTGGTCCGAGGAGGGCCCGCGGCACTGGCGCATCGTCCTGCGCTGTCCCGAGTGCGAGTCCCGTCGGGAAGGCGTCTTCGACCAGACGGCCGTCGAACGCCTCGATGACGAGCTCGACCGAGGGTCGAGCGCGCTGCTCGGCGATCTGCGGCGGATGACGCACGCGAACATGTCCGAGGAAATCGAGTTCTTCGCGCGCGCGCTCGAGGCCGATCTCATCCTCCCCAGCGACTTCTAGACGGCCGTCTAGCTCACGCCGCGGCTCGCATGGTTCAGCGGTAGCGCTCTACCACCGCATCTGCCACGAGGTCCAGCAGCGCCGCGCGACCGCCGGGCAGGATCGCCGGCAGTGCCGCCTTGGCCTCGGCGACGACCGCCAGCGCCTGCTCACGGGCCTCGTCGAGCGCGCCGGTGGCGGCGATGCGCTCGCACAGCGCCTCGGTCTTCTCGGTGGCGTCGGCGCCGCGTAGCGAGCCGAGGTCGAAGCTCGCGAGCTCGGGGTCGCGCTCGCGGGCGAGGATGAACGGCAGCGTGACGGTGCCGTCGAGCAGATCGGTGCCGCGCGACTTGCCCGTCCGCTCGACGGGGCCGGAGACGTCCAGCACGTCGTCGAGCATCTGAAAGGCGAGGCCGATGCGCCGCGCGAACGCGCCGAGCGCGTCGGCGAGCGCGCTCGAGCCCTGCGCGGCCGTCAGCGCGCCGAGCCGGCACGCGGCCTCGAACAGCGCGGCGGTCTTCAGCTCGCAGCGGCGCAGGTAGCGCTCGACGGGCACGTGCGCGGCGTAGATGTCCTCGCGCTGCAGCAGCTCGCCTTCGGCGAGCGCCGAGCTGGCGTCGGAGAGGGCGCAGAGCTGCGCGACGTCGTCGTTGCGCGCGAGCTCGGCGAACGCGCGCGAGAACAGCAGGTCGCCGGTCGCCACCGCCATCTGGCGGCCGGCGACCGCGGCCACCGTGGGGTGGCCGCGGCGCAGCATCGCACCGTCGATCACGTCGTCGTGGACGAGCGTCGCCGAGTGCACGAGCTCGACCGCGACGGCGGCGCGCACGAGGCGCTCCTCTCCGTCGGGCGTCTGTGGCGGCCCACCGGCGGACTCCGCGGCGAGCACGACCAGCAGTGGGCGCAGTCGCTTGCCGCCGGCGAGGACGGTGGCGTTGGCGTGCGAAGCGAGCGGCGTGCCGGCGTGCGCGGTCACCCGCTCGAGGTGACGCTCGGTGCGCTCCATGCGCTCTCGCAGACCGTCGCCGCCGAGGCGCATGATCGCGTCGAGTCCGTCGACCTCCTCCACCGAAACGCTTGCCGCCGTGCTGTGCACTGCGCTCATGATGCCCGTTCGCCGGGCACTGTGCCCGCGTGAATGGCCACAATGCCACCCGCGGTAAGCACATATCTGATCTGCGCCAAGCCCGCTCGCTGCAACTCGGCGGCGAGCGCCGCGGGCCCGGGGAAGCGTTTGACCGAGTTGGGTAGATAGCTGTAGGCCTGCGCGATCGTGCCCTCACCGGCGGGGCCACGCCGGCGCGAGGGCGGTGCGAGCGCGCCCGCCACGCGCCCGATCGCGGGCACGATCCGGTCGAACCACAGCCGGTAGAAGAGCGACAGCGGCGGACACGTGGGCGTGGTGATCTCGAGCACGACCACACGCCCCCCGGGCCGAACGACGCGCACCATCTCCGCGAGCCCGCGCGCGAGGTCGTCGAAGTTGCGCGCGCCGAAGCCGACGGTCGCGGCGTCGAACGAGTCGTCGGGGTAGGGCAGCGCCATCGCGTCGGCCCATTCGAAGCGCGGGCGCAGCTGGCTCTCGGACGCGGCGGCGGCCTTGCGCCGAGCGCGATCGAGCATCCCCTCGGCGAAGTCGCTGCCCACGACCTCGCCGCCCGGCGTGACGCGGCGCGCGAGCTCTATCGCGAGATCGCCGGTGCCGGTGGCGACGTCGAGCACGCGGCTACCCGGGCCGACGCGCGCCTCCTCGGCGGCGCGCGCACGCCAGCGGTGGTGCAGACCGGCGGTCATCGCGGTGTTCAGCGGGTCGTACACGCCCGCGATGCGGTCGAACATCGCGCGCACCTCCGCCGCCTCCAACCTGCCGGCGTTTGCCCCGTCGCCGGGTGCGCCGTCTCGCAGGCGGGCGGGCACGGGCGCGGCTACTTGAGCTGAGAGAGGAAGTTGACGATCGCTTCGAACTTCTTCGCGGGCAGGTTCTTGAATGACGGCATCGGCGCGGTCGGGTTCACGAGCGTCCGCGCGATCGCCTGGCGAGGGAGCCGGGTAGCGATGTTCGTGAGCGGCGGCCCGGGCCCCGAGTTGCCGTTGTCGCCGAGCTTGTGGCACGCCAGACAGCCCGACTGGGCCACGACCTTCCGTCCCGCTTCGAATTCGGCCAGCGCCGTGCCACCGGCCTGGCGGACCGCCGTCGGCGTCGCGAGTTCGATCACCGTGGGCGGGCCTGCGCTGGCGCCTGAGTAGGTGAGGTACGCCATCGCGCAGATCACGACGATGCCCGTGATCGTCGCGATCGGGCGCCGCTCGGGGCGCCGCTCGGGGCCGCGGTCGTAGAACGGCAGCAGGAACAGCAGGATCATGCAGATCGTCGGCACGCCGATCGTCGCGAGCGGCACGAGGCTCGGCGTCCTGATGATGCGCAGGACCTCGAACAGGAAGAAGAAGTACCACTCCGGGCGCGGTACGTAGGTGGTGGTCGTCGGGTTGGCCTTGGAGCCGAGCTCCGCGCCGAGCACCAGCGACATCGCGATGATGACCGCCATCACCACGCACGCCATGATCGAGTCCTTGGCGACCGCGTACGGGAAGAACGGTTTGCCCTGCGACTTCAGGATCGCGTACTCGCGGAGGTACTCCTCCTTCTCGCGCTGGTTCACTCCCTAGACCTCGGTCTCGCGCAGCTCTTTGCGTTTCTCGGCTTTCGCCCACGGCGGCGCGGTCGTGCCGAGCTTTGCCACGAGGTACAGGTGCGCGCCGATCAGCGCCGCGAGCAGGCCGGGGACGAGCAGCATGTGGATCGCGTAGAAGCGCGACAGTGTCGTCGCGCCGAATTCCGAGCCGCCGCGCAGGAAGTCGCTGAGGTACGGCCCGATCAGCGGGCCGGTGCCGTTGATGTTGACGCCGACGATCGTCGCCCAGTAGGCGCGCTGGTCGAACGGCAGCAGATAGCCGGTGAACGACATCACCATCGTCAGGATCAGCAGCACCACGCCGATCACCCAGTTGAGCTCGCGCGGGTACTTGTAGGCGCCGAAGAAGAACGTGCGCGCCATGTGCAGGAAGACGAGCACGACCATCACGCTCGAGCCCCACTTGTGCATCCCGCGCACGAACTGGCCGAGGAACACGTCGTTGGTGACGTAGCGGATCGATTCGTAGGCGCCGCCGGCGGGGTCGGGGCGGTAGTACATCGCGAGGAACACGCCGGTGACGGCCTGGCTGAGGAAAGCGAACATCGTCGCCGAGCCGAGCGTGTAGAACCAGTTGGTGCCCTTCGGCACCTTGCGGAACATCAGCCAGCGCGCGGCGCCGCTGAGCGAGGTGCGCTCGTCGACCCAGTCGACGACCGCCACCCCAGCCTGTTTGGCGCCCTCGACCGGCCCGCCGTTGCCGGTCCCCTCTCCGGGACGCGGCGGCGGCGTCCTCAACGGCGCTGGGAGCGGGGGGGCGGGGAGCTTGGGCACGGTGGGTGTGGGGGCGATCCGGGGCTAGAGTTTCTGGGCGCCGGGACGCGACGGGTACAGGTACTGGCCGATCCCGTCCAGCGGCTCGCCGGGGTCGCGTGGCGAGAAGCGACGCAGCTGGCTGTTGACGCTGAAGCGCGGGCCGACTTCGACGTTTTCGCCGTTCACGCGCGTGTAGAAGCGGTCGAGCGGCCGGACTGGGGGACCACCGACCCTTCGCCCGAGCAGGTCGTACACGCCGCCGTGGCAGGGGCAGATGAAGCGCTCGGAGGCGTCCACCCAGCGCACGGGGCAGCCGACGTGGGCGCAGCGGCTGGAGATCGCGATGTACGGCGTGTGCGAGTCCACGTCGGCGGCGTCGTTGTCGATTTCTGGGTTGAACTTGCGCATGTACACCGTCGACTTGCCCGCCTCGCCGATGTTTGGCGTGAGCGTGATCACGACCGGGACGTAGTTGTTGTCGGGGAATTGGTAGATGTTGCCGACGACTTCCCAGCGGTGCGGCGTGCTTTTGAAGATCGGGCCGAGCGCAAAGCCGAGCGCGGGCAGCGTGAACGCGGCCGCGGCCACGGCCCCGGTCGTGTGCACGGTGCCGGTCATGAACCGGCGGCGGGTGATCGTCTCGCCCTCGAACGCCCCCGGCATCCCCCGGTCGAGCGTGTACTTGGACTTGTGCTTGTCGCGCTTGCCTGGCACCGGGCGCAAAGAATACCGACCGCGATTCAGCGCGGCGCGGCCACCCCCAACGCGCTTGTGCGCATCGCCTCGATCGCGTTGGGGGCTCCGGCGAGGACGAGCTCCTTGGCGCGTGTGTGGGCGTCGCTGCATCCGTAGCCGACGGCGCGCGCCCCGGCCGCCCAGATGGCGTCGGCGAGCAAGCCCTGACCCGCGCCCTGCGCGAGCGCGCTGAGGGTGATCGTGTCGGCGAGCTCGGCTACGGCGAGCGTGTCGCCGAGCTCGACCAGGCGCGCGAGGCCGATCGCGTACAGGCGGTCGCCCGCGAGCAGCTTCAGGTCGGCCTCGGGCATGCGCACGACGCGGGGCGTCCCGTAGTGGAGCAGGTAGCCCTCGTAGATCGCCTCCACCAGCAGCTCGTACTCCTCGCGTTGGCCGGCCGCGCGCGGTCCGCTCGCGGCGACGCCGCCGGGGCTGGCGCCGTGCCCGTTGCGCGCGCCCGGCGCGGTCCTCGGCGCGCCCCCGCGCGCCGGCGCCACGAGCGTCGCCATCAGCCCGCCCTCGCTACGCAGCAGCTCGCGCAGGCGCTCCAGCGCGTCCTGGTCGCCGCGCGCGTGCGCCGCGCTCATGCGCCGGCCGCCGGATCGGGCACCCTGACGGGCATACCCTGAGGGGCACAGGCAGGCAGGCGAGCGAACGCCGCGGCGGCGGCCTCGACGGTGCGCTCGAGCTGCTCGGCGGTGTGCGCGAGCGAGGGGAACCACGCCTCGAACTGCGACGGCGGCGGGTAGACGCCGCGCGCGAGCAGCTCGCGGCACCAGGCCGCGTACGCGTCCAGGTCACATGCCTGCGCGTCGGCGAACGAGGACACCGGACGCTCGCTGAAGAAGATCGTCATCAAGCCGGGCATGCTGACGATTTGTATGGGATAGGAGCCCGCCGCGGCCGCCGCCTCCCGCAGCCCGCCGGCCAGGCGCTCGGTGATCGCGGCGAGACGCAGGTACGCGGGCTCGTCGAGCAGCTCGAGCGTCGCGAGACCGGCGGCGACCGCGAGCGGGTTGCCCGACAGCGTCCCCGCCTGGTAGACCTCGCCGCTGGGGGCGAGCATGCGCATCAGCTCCGCGCGGCCGCCGAGCGCGGCGGCGGGCAGGCCGCCGCCGATGACCTTGCCCAGAATCGTGAGGTCGCCGCTGACGCCCAGCAGCTCCTGCGCGCCGCCGCGGGCGACGCGAAAGCCGCTGATGACCTCGTCGAGCACGAGCAGCGCGCCGGTGGCGTCGGCGCGCTCGCGCAGCAGCGCCAGGAAGCCGACGGCCGCCGGCACCAGTCCCATGTTCGCGGGCAGCGGCTCGGCGACGATCGCGGCGAGCTCGTGGCGCTCGGTGGCTGCCAGCAGCGCGTCGGGGTCGTTCCACGGCACGACGATCGTGGCGGCAGCAGCGCTCGCCGGCACCCCGGGGCTCGCTGGCAGCCCCTGCGTGGCGAGCCCCGAGCCGGCGGCCGCGAGCAGCCCGTCGGCGTGGCCGTGGTAGGCGCCGGCGAACTTGAGAATCGGCTCACGGCCGGTGGCCGCGCGCGCGAGGCGGATGGCGGTCATCGCCGCCTCGGTCCCGGAGGAGGTCGTGCGCAGCATCTCCACGCCCTCCATGCGGCGCGTGACCTCGCTCGCGAGCTCGACCTCGCCGGGGGTCGGCGCGCCGAAGCTGGTGCCGCGCGAGGCCGCCTCGGCGATCGCGGCGAGCACGTGCGGGTGGGCGTGCCCGTGGATCAGCGGACCCCACGAGCAGACGTAGTCGACGAAGCGATTGCCGTCCACGTCGATCAGTTCGGCGCCCTCGCCGCGGGCGATGAAGATCGGATCGCGCCCGATCGCGCGCATCGCGCGCACGGGCGAGTTGACCCCGCCGGGGATCAGCTCGAGGGCGCGTCTGTAGAGCTCAGCCGAGCGCGTGTCTGTGAGCGAGGCGGTCAAATCGATCGTGCGCCCGATGCGTATATACGATGGAGCACGCCGCGTGGAAGTCGGAACATGGCCCAGGCGCGGCTGAAGGCTCAGGCGCCGTGCCGACTCTCCCAGTCCTTGAACTCGTCGGTGAAGTACAGCAGCCGGATCTTCTTGAACTCGGTCGAGGAGTACAGCGTGGCGCGCTCGTCGATGCCGGTGCGCTCGGCGATCGAGTCGAGCACGGCGTCGCACTCCTCCTTGGAGCGGCCGTGGGCCATGGTGAAGACGGAGTACGGCCAGTCCTCGTAGGTGGGGCGCTGGTAGCAGTGGGAGACGCCGCGCACGGCGGCCATGCGGCAGCCGATGTCGAAGATCTGCTCGTCGGGCACCTTCCATACGCCCATGCCGTTGGCGGAGAAGCCGGCGCGGCGGTGGTAGAGGATCGCGGCGACGCGGCGCAGGATGCCCCGCTCCTGCATGCCGGCGAGGTGGTCGAGCAACCGCTCCTGGGTCATGCCCAGCTCGGCTGCAGCCGCCGCGTATGGCTCCTCGACGACGGCCATGTCGCCCTGCAGCGCGCGGATCACAGCGATGTCGAGCTCGTCGTAGGGCTGGGGCTCGAGCTCGATCGGCTCCTTGACCTCGGCGGCGCTCGAGAGCGCGTCGGTGTCGCCCTGCATCTCGAGGTCCATGCGGATCTTGAACAGCCGCAGCGTCGGCAGCTGGCGCACGGACTCGGCGCCGGCCTCTTGTGCGAGCACGTCGAGCGTGCCCTCGAGGCCGAGCTTGGAGTCGGGCTCGGTGGCGATCGTGAACCACAGGTTGAACTCGTGGTTACGCAGGTAGTTGTGCGAGACGCCGGGGTGCTGGTTGATGATCTGCGCGGCGCGGTGGGGGTGCTCGGGGTCGACCTTGGCGGCGACGAGCATCGAGGAGTAGCCGAGCGCTCGCGTGTCGAAGATCGGCGTGACCTGGCGGATGATGCGCTTGTCGAGCAGGCGCTGCACGCGCTGCATGACCTCCTGCTCCGAGACCTCGCCGAGCTCGGCCACATGCCGGTAGGGCCGCGGCGCGATCGGGAAGCTGCCCTGCATCAGGTTGAGCAGGCGCCGGTCGACGTCGTCGAGCGCGATCGCGGCGCCGTCCTTGCGACTGCGGATCTTTACTGAAGCCATCGGGCGGCGTCCTTTGCGTGGTAGGTGATGATCGTGTCGGCGCCGGCGCGGCGCAGGGATGTGAGGATCTCGAGCACGGTCGCGCGCTCGTCGAGGTACCCGGCGGCGGCCGCGGCCTTGACCATCGCATACTCGCCGCTGACGTTGTACGCCGCCACGGGCAGGCGCGTCGCGCGCTTGACGGCCCTGATCAGGTCGCCGTAGGCGAGCGCGGGCTTGACCATGACCATGTCGGCGCCCTCCTGCACGTCGAGCAGCGCCTCGCGCACGGCCTCGCGTCCGTTGGCGGGGTCCATCTGGTAGCCGCGACGATCGCCGAACGCGGGGGCGGAGTCGGCGGCCTCGCGGAAGGGCCCGTAGAAGGCGGAGGCGAACTTGGCGGAGTAGGCGAGGATCGGGGTCTGGGCGAAGCCCTCGCCGTCGAGCTCGGCCCTGATCGCGGCGACGCGCCCGTCCATCATGTCCGAGGGGGCAACGATGTCGGCGCCGGCGCGCGCGTGGCTGACGGCGGTCTGGGCGAGCAGCTCGAGCGAGGCGTCGTTGTCGACGGTGCCGTCCTCGCGCAGGACGCCGCAGTGGCCGTGGGAGGTGTACTCGCAGAGGCACACGTCGGTGATCACGAGCAGCTCCGGCACCGCCTGCTTGATCGCGCGCGTGGCCAGCTGCACGACGCCCTCCTGGTCCCACGCGCCCGAGCCGTGCGCGTCCTTCTCGGCGGGCAGCCCGAACAGCATCACCGCGGGGATGTCGAGCGCGGCCGCCTCCTGCGCCTCCTCGACGACGGCGCTCAGCGACAGGCGATCGACGCCTGGCATCGTCGCGATCGGTTGACGTCCCGCCCGCCCGGGTGGGCGGGTGGGCGGGCTCTCATCACCGGCGCGGCCGGCCTCGGTGACGAACAGCGGCAGCACGAGCTGGGCGGCGCGCACGTCGGTCTCGCGCACCAGCCCACGCAGGCCCGCGGTTGCGCGCAGCCTGCGCATACGCGTCTGGGGAAAGGCCATGGCCTTCGAGGATACCCCGCGACAAGCTATTTATGGGAGCGCCTGCCGGCGCTCGGGCGGCGTTCGCGATTGCCCTACTCGACCGATCTCAGGCCGACGCGCGCGAGCGCTCCGAAGACGGCGCTGAGCACGGCGAGGTGCACGAGCGGCAGGCCGATCGCGGGAGACGCGCCGTTGACGGCGGCGTCGAGCGCCTGTAGCGCGGCCTTGAACGGGAACACGAACGAGATCGCGCCGATCGCGTCGTAGAAGCCGCCGGAGACGGAGCCGGCGGGGACGAGCGCGAGGAAGGCGAGCGGCAGCGACAGCAGGAAGGCGAGCAGCGAGGCGGCGCGCACGTCGCGTGCGAGTGCGCCGATCGCGACGCCGAGGGCGGCGAACGCGACCGCACCGAGCGCGAGCGCCGCCAGCCACTGCCCGACGCGGCCCCAGTCGAGCGTCACGAACGCGCCGATCCCGGCGAGCATCGCGAACGCGAGTACGAACGCGCAGCCGGCCGCGAGCAGCGTCTTCTCGGCGAGCAGCGTCTCGCGCGAGATCAGAGCCCCGCCGGCACCGGATGGGGTCGGCGGGGCTCCTATCAAGCGCGCGAGCGTGTGCTCTTCGCGCTCGAGCGCGACGCCGCCGGCGGCCAGCAGCACGCACACGAGCATCAGCGACAGGTCCACGGCGACGACGACCGCGAACGTGTTCAGCGGCGTGCGCCGGCCGTGCAGCAGCACGCTGTCGACGCGGATCGGCTGGCCGATGATCGACAGCACGCGTCCGGCCAGCGACAGGTTCTGGGCGGCGAAGCCCGCGAACGTGTCGATCCGTTCGAGCTGCGTACGGTCGTGCCCGCGCGGCTGGCGTGCGATCACGCTGCCCAGCGTGGGCGCGATCTGGGTGAGCCCGATCAGATTTTCAGGCGCGCCGATGCTGCCGAGGTTGCCACCGCTGAGCAGCGAGCCGATGACGCTGCCGGCGGCCTGCTGGATCTGCGCGGAGAACGCGAGGTTCGCCTGCGCGAGCGCGGAGTTGATCGTCGAGGCGACCAGCGACTGCTCGAGCGCGTCGCCGTTGTAGAGGACTTCGAGCTGCGCCGCCTCGGTGTCGGAGGCGATCCGCGCGGCGATGTCGGGCGGGATCACGACCGCGGCGAGCACGCTGCCCGACTCGACCTTGGCGACCGCCTGCGCGCGCGAGGAGACGTCGACGGCCTGCACCTGGTCGAACAGCTCGCGTGCGTATGCGCTGACGAGCACGCGCTGGTCGCCGACCTTGACGGTTTCCCCCGGCGGGGTCTCATCGACGATCGCCACGCGTGGACGCGAGGGGCTGCGCGAGATCGCGAGGCCGATCAGCAGCGTGATCGCGACCGGGTAGACGATCAGCAGCGCGAGCAGCAGCCGCGAGCGCCCGAGGATCAGCAGGTCCTTGCGCAGCAGCCACCTCACGGCGTGGCCTCTGGGTGTCGGCGTGGCGTCCCGAGCACGGTCAGGTCGGCCCGGGTTCCCGCTCGGCGAGGAAGCGCACGAGCGCGCGCTCGAGGTCGCCGCTGTCGCGCTCGTCGCCCTGCTCCTGCTCTGGGGAGGATGCAAGCAGCGTTTGCGGAGGGCCGTCGAACAGCAGCCGCCCCTGCGCGAGCACGAGCACGCGGGTGGCGTAGCGCTGGGCCTCGGTGACGTTGTGCGTGGAGAAGATGACGGTCGTGCCGCCGGCGACGCGGGTGGCGAGGAACTGCCACAGCCGCTCGCGCTGGCCCGGGTCGAGCGACGCCGAGGGCTCGTCCAGCGCGAGCACCGGCGGCTCGCCGATCAGCCCGAGCGCGACGTTGACGCGCTGGCGGTTGCCGCCGGAGAGCCGCCCGACCGGTTCGCGCGCGCGCTCGCCGAGGCCCGTCTGCTCGAGCATCCGCGCGACCGCCGCGCGCGGGTCGGCGACCCCCTCCAGGCGGGCGAACAGCTCGAGGTTCTCGGCAACCGACAGCTTCGAGTAGAGCGCGGGGGATTGCGGCGCCCACCCGACGCGCCAACCCGCGCGGCCTGCGACCCGCGGCCGACGCCCTGGTCCCGCGACCGGGGAGACCTCGTCGGCGCCACCGTGCTCGACTTTGCCGGCGCCACCGCGCTCGACGGTGCCGGCGCTCGGCCGCTGGATGCCGACGACGATCGACAGCAGCGTGGTCTTGCCGGCGCCGTTCGGGCCGACGACCGCGATCAGCTCGCCGGCGCGCGCCTCGAAGCTGACATCGCGCAGGGCGTCCAGCTCGCCGTAGCGCTTGCCGAGCGCGCTCACGCGCAGAACTGCGCTCACAGCAGTCCGCTGTCGCCGCGATCCCAGGATTCGAACGTCAGGTGCCGGCTCAGGTAGACGACCGTCTCGCGCAGCACCGCGAGGATCGGCAGCGCGATCAGCGCGCCGAAGATGCCGTAGACCTGCAGCCCGAGCAGCAGCGCGAAGATCACGAGCACCGGGTTGATCCGCAGCGTGTGCCCGAAGACCTGTGGCGCGACGACGTGCCCCTCGAGCTGCTGCAGGCCGACGAACAGCAGCGCCACCCACAGCGCCGTGATCGGTTTGGTGAACAGCGCCACGAGCACCGGCGGGATCGCGCCGAGGATCGGGCCGACGTACGGCACGAGCTCCATGACGCCGTAGAAGACGGCGAACGCGACCGCGTACGTGCGCCCGTCGGGGAAGATCCCGATGACGCCGAATATGTACAGCGCGAGGCCGGTGGAGGTACCCATGACCGTGCTGAACAGCAGCTGGCCGCCGATGTAGCGCGAGACGGCGCGCTGGACCAGGTGCGGGAAGTCATCGGCCTTCGTGCCGTCGCCGTCGGGCATCGCCCGGCGCACGAGCGCACCGATGCGGTCGCCGTACAGCAGCAGGTACACCGACAGCACGAACACCAGCACCAGATCGAAGATCGCGCTGGCCACTTCGGTGGCGAGCGCGCCCCCGAACGACGCGAGTTTGTCGGCGCTCTTGGCGACTTTGCCCTCGATGCTCTGCAGCGCCGTCTTCCCCTGTTTGACGAGTTCGATGTGAACGCCGTTGCGATTGAAGTACCGCTGGATGTCTTCGATCGTCCGGTTGGCTTCCCTGACGAGGTTCGGGAGGTTGTCGGCGAACGTGCGGACCTGATCGGAGATAGGGTTGGCGAGTAGAAAGCCGATACCGGCCAGCGTGAGGAAGAATGCGACGTACACGGCGAGCACCGCGAGCCCCCGGGGAAGACGCGAGCGGTGCAGGAGGGAGACGGCCGGGTTGAGGATCAGCGCTATGAGGCCGGCAACGATGAAGATCACGAGCACTTTCCCCGCGGCTTTCGCGAGCACCCACAGCGCGAGCACCGTCAGCGGCAACAGCACCAGCTGGATCCAGCGCGGGACGACCACGCGCGGGGGGGTGCTCGGCACGACGGCGGAGTCGGTCAGCTCCCGCTCGCCGGCGCTCGGCGGATCGCTCGCGGGCTGGCCGGCCTCGGCGGCTTTCTCCGAGACGCCTCTCACGAACTGCCTCCCACCATCGCCAGAGTATGGCTGAGGGCGAGGCGGCCGCCACGGGGACGGCGGCCGCGCGCATCCTGTTCGTCGGCGATGTCGTGGGCGGCATCGGGCGCCACACGCTGCTCGATTGCCTGCCGGTCCTGCGCGAGCGAGTCGCGCCGACATTCGTGGTCGTCAACGGCGAGAACGCGGCCGGCGGCCTGGGGATCACGCCGAAGATCGCCGACCAGATGTTCGCGGCGGGCGTCGACGCGATCACGCTCGGCAACCACACCTACCACCGGCGCGAGATCTACCCGTACCTCGCCAACAGCGAGCGCATCGTGCGGCCCGCGAACTTCCTGCGCAGCCAGCCGGGGCGCGGGGTGTGCATGGTTGAGCACGACGGTGTGCGCCTGGGCGTCGTGAACCTCAGCGGCAACCTCTACCTGCGCGCCGGCCGCTCGGCGTTCACGGAGATCGAGGTCGCGCTCGGCGAACTGGGCGAGGTCCAGCACATCCTCGTCGACATGCACGCGGAGGCGACCTCGGAGAAGGTGGCGATGGGCTGGCACCTCGACGGGCGCGTGACGGCGGTCGTGGGCACGCACACGCACGTGCCGACCGCGGACGCGCGCGTGCTGCCGGGTGGGACGGCGTACATAACCGACGTCGGCATGACCGGGCCGCGCGGCGGCGTGATCGGGGTCAAGCGCGAGCAGGCGATCGAGTCGCTGCTGACGATGATGCCGATTCGCTTCGAGACCTCCGAGGAGGACCCGTGGCTGATGGGCGTGCTGATCAGCTGCTCAGCGCCGCTGCGGGCTGACTCGATCGAGCAGGTGCTGATGCCGCGGCCGGCCACCGCGGCGACGGATCGCTGAGTGCCCCGAACAGCGCGACGATCACGAGCCCGAAGAACCACGGGATGTACAGGTAGAACCAGTGTTCGATCCCCAGCTGCGTGGCGATGATGACCGCCGCGCACGCCGCCGCGAGGCCGACGACGTCGGGGCGGCGGGGCAGGACGGCAAGCGCGACGGCAAGCGCGACCGCCGCGATCTCGGCGAGCGTCTCGAGTCCCTGCAGCCCATACAGGCCCCAGACGGAGAACGGCGAGCCGCGGTTCGACTGGTAGACGATCGTGCGCTCGTAGATCGTGTGCAGCGAGTCGTGGCCGAGGGCGGGGATCGACACAAGCGCAGCGGTGCCCGCGAACGCGGCCGCGTACAGCGCCAGCGCGCGTGCTCGCCGTGCGCGCGGGAGCTCCCACAGGCCGTGCGTGGCCAGCAGCGGCGCGAGCGCCAGCGGCGCGAACTTGGTGAGGCCGGCGAGCGCGGCGAACACGCCGCGGCCGGCGCGCGCCAGTTCCGAGCGGTAGCTGGCGGCGAGCACGGCCGCGAGCACGAGCGTGCCGACGAAGCTGTCGTTCGAGTTGCTCTCCAGCGCGAACAGCGTGAACGGGTAGGCGCTCCACGCGTACGCGAGGGCGACGCCGAGCGTCGGCCCGCGCATGCGCCGCCCGAGCAGGAACAGCAGCGCGGTCGCGAGCAGGTCGAAGAAGATCGCCGCCGCGTGCGCCGCCGGCAGGTCGTCCCACGTGCCGCTCCAGCCGAAGGCCCGCTCGAACGGGACGTACGCCTCGTAGTTGACCGGACCGTAGGTGTCGCCGTGTTCGTTGTCCGACGGCCAGGCGCCGTAGAGCGGCTCGTCGTGGACGATCTTGCTCGCCCCGATCACGCCCGCGTAGCCGACGTCGATGACGTTCGAGTCGGTGACGTTGAGGGCGATGCGGAAGCCGAGCAGGAAGACCACGCCGAGCGCGAGCCACGGCGTCGGCACGAGCAGGCGCAGCCGCGGTCGCTGCGCCGCGCGGGCCCGCGGTGAGGAGCGGCGCCGCAGCAGCGCGAGCATGCGCGCGAGCAGATACAGCAGCGGCGGGTAGGCGAGCGGCACCGACGCGTAGATGTGCGCATGGTTGAAGAACGCGAGCGAGACCGAGAAGGACAGCAGCGCGAGCAGGTCGAGGTGCAGCAGCGAGAACGGGCGGCGGAAGTCGAAGAACGGCACGAAGAACAGCACGCACAGCGGCAGCCACACGTACAGCGCGTTGACGTGGCGGCCGAACGCGCCGGGGTAGCCGCGCGCCATCGTCCACGCGACCTGGAAGCCGGTCCACTGTTCGAGCACGCGCCCGTCGAGGTCGGCGACGATGACCAGGCCGATCTCCTTCTTGCCGCCCCGCGTGAAGTAGCTGACCTGCCATTGGAAGGCGCCCTTGAGGTACACGTCGCCGAAGGAGCCGCGATATTCGCGGCGCAGCGCCCGCATCTTCGGCAGGCGGTTGGCGATCGCGAGGACCTTTTCCGAGGAAAGCCTGTGCGCCGCCGGCGGCACGTTCGAGAGCGCCACCGGGATCGGCGTTTCCGCGCTCGTGGAGGTCGTGGTGCTCGATGTGTGCGTGCTCGCCGTGTGCGCCCGCGCGGCGGCGGCAGCGGCCGCAGGAACGGCCTGTAGCCCCAGCGCGAGCGCAACCACAGCAAGGAGACGCATTGGCCGAGAGTAACGGGGCGCGACACGCGGCTCGACCGTCTCCATCGCGAAGCTCTGTATAACCATGGTTAGACGGCGCCCGGCGTGCGAGTCACGCCACAGGCTCAGCGAGGCCGATCGAGCCCGAAGTGGCGCAGCACGAGCGGCGCGACGTCGCGGATCGCCCACTGCGCCGGCTCGGGCTCGGGCAACGCGACGCCGTGCAGGACGAGCGCGCCGAGCGAGTCGGACGCGTGCAGCGAGCCGTGGCTGCCACCGCCCACGTGCGCCTGGCGGCCCCAGTCGAGGAACTCGAAGCCCGGGGCGGCCGACAGCAGCACCTCGCCGGAGTTGCGGCACGTGAGCGCGCTCCACGCACGGGCGAGCGCGTCGGGGTAGTCGGGGGTGAGCAGGCGCCCGTCCGCGACCGTCCCGTCAATTACCGCGAGCTCGCCCTCGACGCTCCACGACAGGCCGCGAGGATCGGTCACGGAGCCATTTGGCGCGAAGCGCAGCTCGCCATGACGCGGAGAGGCGATCACGCCCTCGCGAGGCGCGTCGTGGGCGTCGCGCTCGAGCCACAGGACCAGGTCGACGCCGTCGATCGCGAGCGAGCGAGCGACGACCGACGCGCGCATGGCGTCGCGCTCGGACGGCTCCAGCGCGTAGACCATCGCGCCGCGCTGGGAGGGACACACGGCGATCCGCGGCTCCACCTCCGAAGCACCCTCGGAGGAGCGGGCGGGGCGGGTGAGGCGGTTGGGGGTTGGGTGGGTGGGACCCAAAACGCCCAGCTCGGCGAGCTCGTCCTGGAGCGCGATCGTGGCGGTGACGGGCGCCTGCGAGTGATCGGCCATCGCGATCACGGCGTGCTCTGAGAGGAACTCCTCGACGCCGCCGGCGGCGTTCATGATGCGCGCAAGCTGCAGGTCGGCCTGGCCGATCGAGTGGACCTGTCCCTCGGGTCCGTGCTTGTGCGAGTACCAATCGTTGTCGGGCAGCGACAGCAGCAGGAAGTCGAACAGGTCGTGCTCGACCATGTACGCGGACACGCAGCCGGAATGGCGGTCGCGCACCCCCGGCATACCAAGGCCCGAGCGGCAGCCGGTGCGCTGGGAGGCGAAGATGTCGGCGTAGAACAGCTCGCGCGGCCCCATCACCGCGTGGCGAATGAGCGCGGATGCGACGCGCGTGAGCGCCGTGTCGCGCTGGGGCTCATGGCGGTAGCGTCCGCGGTACATCAGGTAGGTGGTGCCGGCGGTGCGCACGTCGGCGTCGTCGAGCGTCTCGAACACCGTCGGCGTGTCCTGCGAGAGGTGGGCGCGGTTCATGTTGTAGACGGTGTCGGTCAGCTGGCGGGCGATCCCGAAGCGCTGGGCGGCGCGGAAGCTCGAGCCGTACTCGACGTAGCGGTGCTCCTCGCGGTGAAACCAGTTCATGCCCGGGATCTCGTGCTCGTCCTGGCTCACGCCGGTGACGATCGACGCGGCGCACACGGGCGTGACCGACGGAAACGCCGCGACGCAGTCGGGCACGTAGCGCCCGCCGCCCACCAACCGCTCGAGCACTGGCGCGGCGCCGGTCTCGATCGCGCGCTCGAGCATCGCCGGCGCCATCGCGTCGATCACGCACAGCACGAGCTTGGGCGGGGAGGAGCTCACGAGCGCGGTCTCAGCGGCGCAGGATGCGCAGCCCCGCGTACTTTTCATCGCCGCGTGCGCGCCCACGCCACGCGAACCACGCGAGCAGCGCGATGAGCACATAGCCAAGCGGGTGCAGCAACGCGACGAGCGCCGCGAACAGCAGCGCGGCGGCGTCCAGGTAGACGGTCAGCGCTTCGCGCGCTGGGCGATCGGTGAGGCGGGCGCGAGCACGGACGATCACCGGCCAGGTCGCACGCTGGGCGAGGCCCACCAAGAGAAACCCGCCGACGATTCCTGGCCACGGCGAGTCTCCGTGTGCGGCGAGCGTCCCACCGAACAAGAGAGCGCCGGCGCCAACGGCGAGCCCGGCGAGCGACGCAGCGAGCGGGTCGTTGCGAGCCTTCCGATCGCGGGGGTCGATGACCGGCGTGCGCCCGAGCAAGATCTGAAGCGAGTAGGCGACGACAAGCACGACGACGACCACGAGCAGCCACCAGCTCGCCCGCAGGAAGTAGAAGCCGCCGTGCGCGAAGCTCACCCCAAGCGCGCTAGAGGACGCGAGCGCGCCTGCGAGCAGCACGGGCAGGAACGGACGCAGCCCGCAGGCGGCCGCAAGGCCAGCGCCGAGGCCGATGTAGAAGAAGATGCCGTTCATGCGAAGTGCCCCGTAGCCGTGCGCTACCGTGCGGGAATGCGTACCCTAATGGGCACCCTCCGTGGCGGAGGGCCCTCCCTTCGGGAGGACGGGCAGGCAGGCGGGCATGGACGATAGACGACGGACGCGGCCGGCAGCACACGAGCTGGCGCGCTACGAGGCGCTGTTCGCGGCGCGCACGCGCGGGATGAAAAGCTCGGCGATGCGCGAGATGATGGCGCTGACCGAGCGCCCGGACGTGATCTCGCTCGCGGGCGGCCTGCCGGATACGAGCACGTTCCCGCCGGAGCTGTACGCGAAGCTGATGGCGCAGGTGGCCGCCGAGTCGACCGCGCGCGCGCTGCAGTACGGGCCCACGGAGGGGATGTCCGCGACGGTGAGCTGCATCGTCGCCGTGATGGCGCAGGAGGGAACGGCGATCGACCCCTCGGAGGTGATCGTCACGACCGGCGGCCAGCAGGTGATCGACCTGGTGTGCAAGGCGCTGATCGACCCGGGCGACGTGATCGTCGCCGAGGCGCCGACCTACCCGGGGGCGGTGCCAACGTTCAGCGCCTACCAGGCGGACGTCGAGCAGATCGAGATGGACGCGGACGGCATGCCGATCGACGCGCTCGAGAGCACGCTCGATCGCCTGCGCGAGCAGGGGCGCACGCCGAAGTTCATCTACACGATCCCCAACTTCCAGAATCCCGGCGGCGTGACGATGTCGCTCGCGCGACGGCGGCGCCTCGTGCAGGTGGCGCGCGAGCGTGAGCTGCTGGTGCTCGAGGACAACCCGTACGGGCTGCTGCGCTACGAGGGCGAGCCGCTACCGACCTTGTACTCGCTCGACGCCGAGGCCGCCGGGCGCGGCGGCGGCTCCGACCTGGTCATCTACCTGGGCACGTTCTCCAAGATCCTCTCGCCGGGCCTGCGCCTGGGCTGGGCGGTCGCGCCGCGGCCGGTGCTCGAGAAGCTGAACCTCGGCAAACAGGGTGCCGACCTGTGCTCCTCGCCGGTCACGCAGATGTTCGTCGCGGCGTACTTCGACGAGCCCGGCAGCGAATCGGACCCCGCGCGCCCCGCGTGGGTCGAGTACGTAGAGCGCCTGAAGGGCCTCTACCGGCGCCGGCGCGACGTGATGCTCGAGGCGCTCGAGGAGCACTTCGGCGGGCGTGCGCGCTGGACGCGGCCCGAGGGCGGGCTGTTCATCTGGGCGACGCTCGACGGCGTCGACACCACCGACCTGATGGCGCGCAGCGAAGGCGTGGCGTTCGTGCCGGGGCGCGCCGCGTACATGGACGGGCGCCGCGGAAGCTCCTCGATGCGGCTGAACTTCGCCGGCGTCCCCGACGAGGACATCCGCGAGGGGATTCGGCGCATCGGCAGGATCATGGGCGGCGACACGGGTCTGCTGGGCACGCTCACCGGTACGCCCGTTGCGCCCGCGCGAGGCGGGACCGTGGGCACCGGCACCGACCCAGCCGCGCCGGCCGTGAGCGTAGGCCCCGAGACGGGGGCCGACGGCGCGCCGGGCGCGCGCGAGGAGGACGCCCCAATGGCCGACGTCGTCGCGCTGCCGCGCCGCGAGCAGCAGTCCTCGGCACGCCGACGAAAGGATCGATGAGCGCCGCAAAGAGGGTCGCGGTGCTCAAGGGCGGCGGTTCGCTGGAGCGGACTGTCTCGCTGCGCTCGGGCGGGCGGGCACAGCAGGCGCTCGCCCGCCTCGGCCACGAGGTGGTGGCGATCGACGTCGGCCCCGAGCTCGTCGCGCAGCTGCACGAGTGCGGCCCCGACGCCGCGTTCGTGGCGCTGCACGGCAGCGACGGCGAGGACGGGACCGTGCAGGGCCTCTTGGAGGCGATCGGCGTCCCCTACACGGGCTCGGGCCCCGCGGCGTGCATGCGCTGCACCGACAAGGCGCTTGCCAAGTACCTGATGCGCGAGGCCGGGATCCCGACGCCGGACTTCACCGCGATCAAGGAGACGGCGATCAAGGAGCTGGGAGTCGCGGCGGCGCTCGGGGACATCGAGCGCGCGCTCGGGTTCCCGCTGGTGGTCAAGCCCGCGAGCCAGGGATCGGCGCTCGGCATCAAGTTCGCGCGCGCCAGCGAGGAGCTGCCGGGGGCGATCGTGGGAGCGCTCTCCTACGACCGCAAGGTCGTGCTAGAGCGCTACGTCAAGGGCCGCGACCTGGCGGTGTCTGTGATCGACGCGCCGGCCGACGGAGACGCGCCCGGCGCTGCGCAGTTCGCGCTGCCCGTGGTCGAGGCGATCCCGCGCGAAGAGGAGTTCTACAACTACGAGTCGCGCTACGAGATCGGGATGACGACGTTCGTGTGCCCCGCCGAGCTCGCGCCCGAGACGACCGCGCGCGCACAGGAGCTCGCCGTTCAGGTCTACCGGCTGCTCGGCTGCCACGGCGTCGCGCGCGTCGACCTGATGCTCGAGGACGAAAGCGACGAGCTGTGGGTGCTGGAGACGAACGTCGTCCCCGGCCTCACCGAAACGAGCCTGCTGCCGCTGGCCGCCGACGCCGCCGGCATCGGCTTCGAGGATCTCGTCGAGCGGATCCTCGACAGTGCCTGGACTCGCTAGGAGTCGCCGGCGGCGAAGTCCTCCGGGGAGACCTGGTCGAGGAACTCCTTGAACTTTTCGACGACGTCCTCGGACTCCTCGACGTCGTGCTCGAACTCGATCGCGGACTCGGAGATCACCTCCTCGGCGGCGAAGATCGGAGCACCGGAGCGCACCGCCAGGGCGATTGCGTCGCTCGGCCGCGAGTCGATCTCCAGCTCGCGGCCGCCCACGCTGAGGGTGATCGAGGCAAAGAACGTGTTCTCGCGCAGCTCGGTCACCGACACCTGCGTGCACTTGACATCGAGCTCGCCGAGGATGTCGCACAGCAGGTCGTGGGTCATCGGCCGCGGCGTGCCCGCGCCCTGAAGCTTCATCAGGATCGACGCCGCCTCCGGGTGTCCGATCCAGATCGGCAGGAACTTGTTGCCGTCGACTGTCTTCAGGAGCACGATCGGCTGCTTGCCAACCATGTCGAAGCTGACGCCGTAGATCACCATCTCCTGCACAGGGGTCCTCCGAGAGGGGGGAAGTCAGAGTATAGGTACCGACTGGGCCGCCGGCCAGCGGCACACGGCCCGGCAAGGCGGCTCAACGCGGCGGAGCGCTCGAGCGCCTCAGCGGAAGCTCCACAGCTTGTTTCCGAGGAAGTTGAGCGGCATCGAGGCCGCCACCGCCAGCGCCTGCGCGGGAATCTTGGCGATGCCGGCGCCCTGCACGAACAGCGTCAGCAGCAACAGGCTGAAGACCTCGGCCACGAGGCTGACGATCAGGAAGCGCATCGCCTGGAAGTGCGCCCTGCCCTCGCGCGCCTCGAACGTCCAATGGCGGTTGAGCACGAAGTTGTTCATCACCGCCACCAGCCACGCAACGACCGACGCCGCGCGGTAGTCGAGCCCGACGGAGTGCACGAACAGCGCGTACACGGCCACGTTGACGATGAAGCCGACGCCGCCGACGAGGCCGAAGCGAACCAGCTGCAACCAGTTGGCCGGCCGGCGCATCCCGTGAAGCAGGCGAACATGCGGCCGGATCTCCACGGCCGAGGCTTCCTCGCGCATCGCTTCAGGTTAGCGGCCCTTCCCGGCGGACCGTATCGCTAGCCTTGGCGCATGACCTTCACGCGGAAGGCAACCGCCGCGATCATGTGCCTGCTTGCCGCCGCCACGCTCGCCGCGTGCGGCGAAGCGACCCCGGGGTCCGGCACGACCGCGCCCAAACACACGGCGAGCACGGACCCGCCGACGGCCAACGCGGACCCGCCCGGCTCCACCACGACGACGGGCGCGGCGAGCACTTCCGCCACCGCCACAAACGCCGCGGGGGTCAGCCGGGAGGTCGCAGACCCGCTCGAAGCCGACAGCTATCCGGCGCCCGCATCCGTCAAACACGCGAGCGCCGCCGCGCCGAGGAAGGCCGGCGAAGCGATCGTCGCCGCCGGCGCGCCCTCCAACGCCGAAATCCGCAGCGAGCTCAAGCAGATGCAGGCGGTCGAACAGAGCGCCAAGCACGCCCAGCACCTGCGCCTGACGCCCGTCCCCGGTGGCGAGTCGATCGGCGGCAACGGCACGATCCCAATCCCCGCCGACGTTCCCGAAGTCGTCCAGAAGGTGATCGCCGGGGCGAACGAGATCGCCGACTTCCCGTACGTGTACGGCGGCGGCCACGCGTCGTTCATCGACAACGCCTACGACTGCTCCGGGTCGGTCAGCTACGCGCTCGCCGCCGGCGGGCTTCTCAGCGCCCCCGAGACCTCCGGTCAGCTCGAGAGCTGGGGCGTCCCCGGCCCCGGCAGGTACATCACCGTGTACGCCAACGCCGGGCACACCTACATGTACGTCGACGGCATCCTCTACGACACCGCCGGGCGCAGCGGCGTGTACGCGTCGCGCTGGCAGGTGCAGCCGACCGACAACGCGGGGTATGTCGTGCGCCACTGGCCCAACCTGTGATCGTGCCGGTCGCGCTTACGCACCTGACGAGCATCGTTCTGTCGCTGCCGATCGCGCTCGGCGGAGAAGCGGAAACCTCCAACAACCTCGGCCTCGGAATCCTCTCCGTCGTCTCGATCGCCATCGGCTACGTCGGCCTGTTCGCCCTGTGGTGGTTCGTCTTCCGCGACAAGTCGCGCTCCAAGCGCAAGAAGGACTCCTCGGACTGAACGTCGGGGACGGGCGCCGCACGCGCGGCGCGCTTGACGGAGCGACAGAGGCCCGCGCACGGGTCGCGGCAGCCTCAGTGGGTGAGCGTGGCGGTGCTGACGACCGTTGTCGTCGCCGGGCTGCTCGTCGCGGCGTTGCGCACGATCAGGCGCAGCATCAGCGAAACCCTGTGCACGTGCGCCAGGCGCGCGTCCGTCTTTCGGGAGAACTGGATGTGCACCGCGCTGTGGCCACCCTTAGTTGTGACCAGGATGGCTTTCGCGATCACGAGCTCGGGGGGTGAGCCAGCGGGCAGTCCCGTGGCTGGCGTGCCGGCGATTCCGAGCCGCCGCGCAACCGCGCTGCTGAGCAGCACCTCGAAGTGGCCCGCCACCTGCTCGTTGACCGAGTAATCGACGAGCAGGCCCTTGCGCACCGCGGTTCGCAGGCTCTGCCTCAGGATCGACGCGGCCGCGATCGGGTTCGGTACGACGCCTTTGCCGGCCGCGCCGCCGCCGCCGCCAGCCGCGCCGGCGCCCGGTTCACCGGACGGAGACGGGCCGCTGACCGTGACTGGCTCGGTGACGCTGGCGGTGTTGCCGCCGACGTCCCTGACGGTGAGCGTCACGTTGTAAGTTCCGCCGTAGCGGTAGGAGTGGAAAGTGCTCGCCGCGCACGGGGCCAGCCATGGGGCTTCGCACGGTGACGCTTCAGGAGAGTTCAGCGACGGCGCGCCGGGCGCGTAGCCGGAGACCACGGGGGAGCCGTCGCCGAAGTTCCACGTGTAGGTCGGGTAGGTGATTTCTTCTTTGCCGCCGGCGGAGAACCTCACACCGGCGTCGAGCGCGATGTCAGACTCCATCCCGTCGAAACCGACGATTTCGCTCGCATTCACCGGGTTCGGCGCGGTGAACCGCGGCTCGAGGTTGACGCCGCCGATACACGGAACACCGGGGTAGTCGTCCTTGTAGGCGGCGAGGTCGAAGGCATCGTTGATGTAGGAGTTGAAGCCGCCGAGCGACTGGTTGAAGAGCGTGCCCGCGTCGCTGAACTTGAGGGCGACGAGAGCGCCTTGCGTCGGGGCGAAGAAGTTGCGGCACTCGTCCGTGGACTCGTTGCCGGCGCTGTCCTGCCAGCCGTTCAGAAGCGGGTCGGTGACGATGTTCTGCTGCTCGACGCCAATCTGGCTGACGATCAGGTCAGACAACCCATCGTCATACGAGCCGTCTTCGCCAAGTCCAGCCTGCGTGGGCTCCTGCTCGTGAGGGCCTTCAGACTTTTCCCTGGTTTCGCGGGCGCTAGCTTCTTCGTGTTCCCGCAGTTCCCGTCTTACTTCCAGCGCCGCCCTTTTTTCGTTCAGTTCCGTTTGCGTGATCAGCCCTTTTTCCTTCTGTTCTTCGTACGCCGTCAGTTCTTCGTTTTCTTTCTTTTCAGCGGCAAGCTGTTTTTCCAGTTCTTCCTTGGAATCGACTTTCGGGTGCTCCTTTTCCAGTTCAGAGGTGGTCGGGTTGAAGTAGAAGCCACCGTCCTGGCAGTCATAGCCCGGTGTGCGGTCTTCCGGCGCGAGGTGGTAGTCGCCCTCGCCGCCCGCGATCCACGGGACCACCGCGTACAGCACCGTGCTCGCGTCGCCGTCTGGAGCGTTGTCGGGGTTGATGTCGGAGTGGTAGCTGCAGAAGCTGTTCTTGTAGATTTTGTACGCTTCCGGTTCTTTGCTTTCTTCTTCGTCCTGTTCGATCTCCTCGGGCGTACCGGGGTAGTCGGAGCAGTGATCCGCCGCGAGGCAGACCGTCACACCCGGAGGGGTGAGCAGGTAGTAGATCGTTTCCATGCCCCTCGGCAGGCCGTGCTGTGCGATGAAGGTTTCCAGCTGTTCCTGCACCTGCCTGCCGGTCAGGCACGTGATCGCGCGGCCTGCGTGCAGGGGCCTCGGGTCGGTGCACGTGCCACTCGTCGGGTAGCGATTTGTGTCCGTGTATGCACCGTGGAACGTCGACTGATAGAGCGCGTGCTGGTTGGCCAGGTCGGTGTACTGCGTGTCCACCGCAAACACGCTGTCGAGCGTGCCGCTAGCGGCGCCCAGGCCCTGCAGGAATGCGTCGACGCCGTGCTGCCAGTCTCCGTGATAGCTGTTCGTCGGGTCCCAGTAGATCGCGTACGTGTGGTTCGCGGGCAACACCGGCGCGCCATTCGGGTTGCGGAATTCGCCGACCGTGGCGCCGTCGTCCACGGAGCCCACGTTGCGCGGCTGCAGCCCCACCTTCGCGCCTTCCACTTCGGTCACGACCGCGCGTGCCGGGGACGCCGACAGCAGCGCCGCAAGCGCGCTCAACAGGAGCGCCATCGTCAGGGCCCCTCGCCGAGCGCGCAAGGGGTGCATCGGTATCAACGAGGAGAGCGAGCGCGCAAGCATGGTCACGCAACCTCATCGGCACGGAACGCCGGTTGCCTTAGCCCGCTGGACAGCCTTGTCAGGAGCGGGCTCGGAAGGTGTCGCGCAAGGCGGCGCGACGGCGGCGCTCGTGGCCCGGTCATCCGTCCAGGAGACGACCCAGTTCGACAGCAGCCGCTGCGCGCGCGCCGATCCCTCGCCCAGGGCGCGGTCTTGCGTGCGCTCATCAACAAAGCGAAGGTGAGTTCGCGTGACCGAAGACCCAACTGCCGACCCGCTATCCGAACCCCACCACGGGGCCGGATCCCCCGCGCCGGCAAGCGGCCACGCAGGTCTTGGCGTGCGCGTGCGCGCGCTCGCGCAGGCACATCGCGGCTTCTGGGCAGCGGCCACCGTGTCGCTCGTGCTGGGCGGGATCGTCGCGGCCGTGCTCGGGGCGCGCGCGATGGCGCACTCCGACGCCGACAAGGCACGCCTGGCGTTCCACCTGTCCTCCGCGGAGATCGCCTCGACGCTCACGCTCGCGATCCAGCACGAGGAAGACCTGATCGTCAGCGCGAGCGCCTTCGTCACCGGCAATCCCGGCGCGTCCGCCGCCGACTTCGACCGCTGGTCGGAAGCGGTGCACGCGATGCGCCGCTATCCGGAGCTGCAGAACATCGGCCTCGTGGAGCAGGTGCCCGCGTCGCAGCTGGCTGTGTTCGAGCGGCGGCTCGCCGCCGACCCGGTGCGCCCGCTGGGGCCGGAATCGGCCGGACAGACCGGCCCCCTGCAGATCATCCCTGAAGGCGCGCGCCCGTACTACTGCCTTGCCGTCGCGGGGATGGCCAGGAGCGCCGCGAGCTACCTGCCCGCGGGTCTCGACTACTGTGCGATCGCCCCCACCCTGGTCAGCGCGCGGGACACCGGCCAGGCCAGCTACGCACCGGTCGCCGGGCGCGCCGGGACCGCGCTCGGAATCGAGACGCCCGTCTACCGCGGCGGGGTCACGCCATCCACCGCCGCGGCCCGCGACCGCGCGTTCGTCGGTTGGCTCGGGGAGCTGCTCGAGCCCGGTGTCGTGCTCGAGCAGGCGCTAAACGGTCACCCGAACGTCGCCGTCGTGTTTCGCTACAACTCGCGCTACTCGCACGTCGCGTTCGCCCGCGGCACCCCCCCGCGGGGAGCGCAGAGCACCGAGATCACCCTGCGCGACGGGCGCGAAGCCGGGCTTGGCAATCCGGGCGAAGGCTGGACCGTGCAGACCTTTGGGCCCGGGATCACGAGCGGCGTGTTCGGCAATCGCGACGCGCTGGTGCTGCTGATCGGCGGGGTCCTGCTGAGCGGGATGCTCGGCCTGCTCGTGCTGGTGCTCGCCACCGGACGCACGCGCGCGCTGTCGCTCGTGCGCGAGAAGACGCGCGAGCTCTCGCACCTGGCGCTGCACGACCCGCTCACCGGGCTGCCCAACCGCGCGCTGGTGCTCGACCGCGCCGAGCAGCTGCTGGCGCGCACCGCGCGCCAGCCTGGGACGGTGGCCGGCGCGCTGTTCATCGACATCGACGGCTTCAAGCACGTCAACGACAACCTCGGCCACGCGGCCGGTGACCGCCTGCTGCGGATCACGGGCGAACGGTTGCAGAGCGCCGTGCGCGAGCAGGACACCGTCGGTCGCCTCGGCGGCGATGAGTTCGTGGTGCTCGTCGAGACGACGGCCGACGACGCGACCGCGGACGTGCTCGCCGACCGCCTCACCGAGGCGCTGCGCCAGCCCGTAGAGCTCGGCGACGCCGGCAAGTCGTTCGCGATCACCGCGAGCATCGGCGTGTCGATCGGGCAATACGCCACACCGGACGAGCTGCTGCGCGACGCCGACCTCGCCCTGTACGCGGCGAAGGCCGCCGGCAAGGATCGCTACGCGCTGTATGACGCCGGCATGTACGAGGCCGCCGAAGGGCGTCTGGACCTCGAGGCCGACCTCGGCGCGGCCGTCGACGACGACCAGCTGTTCCTGCTCTACCAGCCGATCTTCGACCTCGCGAGCCAGCGAGTCGTCGGCGTCGAGGCGCTCGTGCGCTGGCGCCATCCGCAGCGCGGCGTCGTGCCCCCGGCAAGCTTCATTCCGCTCGCCGAGGAGAGCCGGCTGATCGTCCCGATCGGCCGCTGGGTGCTCGAAGAGGCCTGCCGCCAGGCCGCCGCGTGGCGCACCGAGGGACTGCAGCTCGGCATCTCCGTGAACGTGTCCGCCTACCAGCTCAGCCGCAGGGAGTTCGCCGAGGACGTCCAGCGGGCGCTCGAGAGCTCCGGCATCGAGCCGTCGTCGCTGACACTCGAGATCACCGAGACGACGCTCGTGCGCGACGTCCCCGCGGCGTGCGAGCGCCTGGAGGAGGTCAAGGCGCTCGGCGTGCGCGTCGCGATCGACGACTTCGGCACCGGCTACGCGTCGCTCTCGCACCTGCAGCAGATGCCCGTCGACGTCCTCAAGATCGACCGCAGCTTCGTCGCCGCCCTGAACGACGGCGGTCGCAGCCGCGAGCTGCTCGCCGCGATCCTCGGCGTCGGCCAGTCGCTGTCGCTGAGCGTCGTCGCCGAGGGCATCGAGGAGCACGAGCAGCGCGCGACGCTCGAAGAGATGGGCTGCGAGATGGCGCAGGGCTTTCTGCTCGGCCATCCCGGCGCTCCCAGCGAGATCGAAGGGCTGCTCGGGCATCTCGCCTGCAGGCGCACCGTCGGCTCCTCCGCCAGCTGACGCCGCGGCGAGGGCGAACTTATACTTCGCCGCCCTGACCTGTGGGGGGTCGTGTCAACTCGAATTGAGGAGGTCCCAATGAGCAAGCTGGTCGCCCGCATCGGGGTGCCCGCGCTCGCTGTGCTCGCACTCGCCGGGTGCGGAAGCAGCAACAACAGCACGAGCTCCTCGACCGCAACAACGAGTACGACCACGGCCACGACGAGCGAGGTGGCCTCGATCGCCGCCCAGGTGCCGGCCGCGATCAAATCGAAAGGCACGCTCACCGTCGCCACCGAAGCGCAGTACGCGCCGAACGAGTTCCTCGCATCCGACGGTCACACGATCATCGGGATGGACGCGGACATGGTCAAGGCGCTCGGCGAAGTCATGGGCCTGAAGGTCCAGCTCGTCAACGCGAACTTCGAAGCGATCATCCCCGGCCTGAAGGCGGGCCGCTACGACCTCGGAGCGTCCTCCTTCACCGACACCAAGGAACGCGAGAAGGTGGTGAACTTCGTCGACTACTACAGCGCCGGAATCTCCTTCTACGCCAAGAGCTCGACGAGCCCCGGCGTCAACGAACTCGCCGACCTGTGTGGAAAGACCGCGGCCGTCGAGAAAGGGACCGTCGAGCAGGAAGAAGCCGAAAACCAGAGCAAGGCCTGCACGAAGGAAGGCAAGAAGGCGGTCACCGTGCTGAGCTTCCCCGGCCAGAACGCCGTCAACCTCGCCGTCTCCAGCGGACGCGCGGAACTGGGGATGGCCGACTCGCCCGTCGTCGCCTACCAGATCAAGGTCAACAACGGGCTCTTCAAGCTGATCGGCAAGAGCTACGCCTTCGCCCCCTATGGCCTCGCGATCCCGAAGACGACCGGCATGACGCAGCCGATCTTCGCGGCGCTGAAGGAACTGATCGCCAACGGCACCTACCTGAAGATCCTCGAAAAGTGGGGCATCCAGTCGGGCGCGATCACAGAAGCGAAGATCAACGGCGCGATCAGCTGAGCGCAGCCGGTGTCCTCGGTGAAGGACACCGCCGATAAGGGGCGGCCCGAGGAGATCCGGGCCGTCCCCGTCCGTCATTGGGGCCGCTGGCTGGCGGCCGCGATCGTGCTGGTGGTCGGGGTCGCCGTCGTCCGCTCGGTCGCGACGAACGCGCGCCTGGAATGGAGCGTCGTCGGGGAATACCTGTTCGACGAACGCGTCCTCGAAGGCCTGCGCGTGACGCTCGAGCTGACCGTGATCTCGATGGCGATCGGGATCGTGCTCGGGGTGCTGCTGGCGGTCATGCGCCTCTCCCCTAACAAGCTCGTCGCGAGCGCGAGCTGGCTCTACATCTGGTTCTTCCGCGGCACGCCGGTGCTCGTGCAGATCATCTTCTGGTACTTCATCTCCGCGGCCTACCCGAAGATCAACATCGGCATCCCGTTCGGGCCGGCGTTCATCCACGGCGATGCGAACACGCTGATCAAGCCGTTCACGGCGGCGATCCTCGCGCTCGGCCTCAACGAGGGCGCCTACATGTCGGAGATCGTCCGCGCGGGCATCATCTCGGTCGACGAGGGCCAGGCCGACGCCGCCCACTCGCTCGGGATGACCCGCCTGCAGACGATGCGCCGGATCGTGCTGCCGCAGGCGATGCGCGTGATCATCCCGCCGACCGGCAACGAGACGATCTCGATGCTGAAGACGACCTCGCTCGTGAGCGTGATCGCCGTCCCCGATCTGCTCTATGCGGTGCAGTCGATCTACGCCGTCAACTTCCGCACGATCCCGCTGCTGATCGTCGCGAGCATCTGGTACCTGGTGTGCACGAGCGTGCTCTACGTCGGCCAGTACTACCTCGAGCGCTACTACGCGCGCGGCGCGACGCGCGAAGGCGCGGCACCGTCGCTTGCCGTTGCGATGGCGCGCGGCGTGCTGAGCTTCCGCCGCCACGATGAGGGGACACCGTGAGGGGCGCGCATCGATGAGCGCGCCGATGGTGAAGGCCGAGGCCGTCCACAAGCGCTTCGGGCGAAACGAGGTGCTGCGTGGGATCGACCTGGAGGTCGCCGCCGGCGAGGTGATGTGCCTGCTCGGACCCTCGGGCTCGGGCAAGTCGACGTTCCTGCGCTGCATCAACCATCTCGAGAAGATCAACTCCGGGCGCCTGTCGGTCGACGGCGAGCTCGTCGGCTATCGCCAGGCCGGCGACAGGCTGCACGAGCTGCGCGAAGCGGACGTCGCCCGCAAGCGCGCCGAGATCGGGATGGTCTTCCAGCACTTCAACCTCTTTGGCCACATGACGGCGCTGTGGAACGTCGCCTGCGCGCCGACGCTCGTGAAGGGGGTCCCCCGCGAGCAGGCGCGAGCGCGAGCGCGCGAGCTGCTCGACCGCGTCGGGCTGGGCGACAAGCACGACTCCTATCCCGCACAGCTCTCCGGCGGCCAGCAGCAACGCGTCGCGATCGCGCGGGCGCTGGCGATGGACCCCAAGCTGATGCTGTTCGACGAGCCGACATCCGCGCTCGACCCGGAGCTCGTGGGCGATGTCCTCGAGGTGATGCGGGGCCTCGCCGGCGAAGGCATGACGATGGTCGTAGTCACCCACGAGATGGGGTTCGCGCGCGAGGTCGCCGACCGGGTCGTGTTCATGGACGGCGGCGTCGTCGTCGAGGCCGGCTCACCGGGCGAGGTCCTTGCCAGCCCGCGCCACGAGCGCACCCGGGCGTTCCTGTCGAAGGTGCTGTGATGCAGGCGACGAGCACCGGCCGCGCGGATCGGCTCAACGCGGATCGGTGCGGCGCGGCGCCGCGGCGCCCTCAGGCGCTGGTCGGCTGATCCTCGCCGGCGCGCGCGTCGAGCTGGCGTAGATGCGCCTGCACGTGCTCGTCGCGCTCGAGCCGCGCGTCGCTCAGCGGCCCGAGGATACCGCGCAGCAGCGACATCGCGATCCAGCGGCGCGGCTGGATGATGCGCGCCTGGCGCCGCTCGATCCCGCGCGCGATCGCCTCGCCGGCGGCACTCGGGGGCAGGCGCTTGTGCAGCGGCTTGGGCAGCGAGGTCATCATGTCCTTGACCAGCGGGTCGCGGTCGAGGCCCTGGTGGACCATCTCGGTGTCGATGAAGCCGAAGTACGCGACGCTCGCGCTGGCGCCGTGCTGGACGAGCTCGACACGCAGCGCGCGACCGAACTGCTCGACCGCCGCCTTGCTCATCGCGTAGGGCACCTCGCCGATGCCGTTCATGAACGCGTAGATCGAGGAGATCACCACGACGTGGCCCTGGCGGCGCACGATCTCCGGCAGCGCCGCGTCCACCGTCCGATAGACGCCCATCAGGTTGACGTCGAGCACGCGCTCGAAGGTCTCGGTCGCCGACGCGCGGAACGTGGCCACGCGCGAGGCGATGCCCGCGTTGGCGACGACGACATCCAGACCGCCGAAACGCTCGACCGCCGCGGCCACCGCGCGCTGCATCGCGCCGCGGTCGGTGACATCGCCGGCGAGACCCAGCGCCCGCGTGTCGTGCAGCTGCGCCGCCGCGCCCGCCGTCGCCTCGCCGTCGAGGTCGACGATCGCCACCGACGCCCCGCGCGCGATCAGCGCCCGCGCGGTCGCGAACCCGATCCCGCGGGCACCGCCGGTGACCAGCGCGACCTTGCCGCTGAGCTCGTAGCGCGCCACGTCTGGGACTCTATGGATAGAGGCGTCGCGACGGCTCCGGGCGAGGCGCGTGCGAGCCCGTAGAGTGCCTGGCGCCCATGGCCAGCGCGGACACACAGGTCGCCGTCATCGGGGGAGGCGTCGTCGGCTGCGCCGTCGCGCACGCGCTCGCGCGGCGCGGCGTGGAGGCGGTGCTGCTCGAGGCCGAGCTCGGCCTCGCGCTCGGCGCCAGCGGCACCAACTCCGGCATCCTGCACACCGGCTTCGACTCCACACCCGGCGAGCTCGAGACGCGACTGATCCTCCGCGCGGCCGCGCTGCGCGAGGAGCTGCTGGACGAGCTCGGCGTCAGCGTCTGGCGCTGCGGCGCGCGCCTGACACCGGGCGGCGCGGAGGAGCACGCCGCCGTCACGCGGCTGGCCGAGAACGCACGCGCCAACGGCGTCGAGATCCGGCTCGGGCAGGACGGGACGCTGATCGTGCCCGGCGAGAGCGTCAGCGACCCCGTCGCATACGTCCACGCGCTCGCCGGCGCCGCGCAGGACGCCGGCGCCACGATCGTCCTCGGCGCGCGCGTCGGCGCGATCGCACCGGCGGACGGCGGCGCGCCCGATCGGGCGTCCGGCGAACGCGCGAGCGAGGCGCTCGGCGGCGAGATCGCGGTGACGCTCGAGACCGGCGAGCGCCTACGGGCGCAGGCGGTCGTCAACTGCGCGGGGCTGTACGCGGACGAGCTCGCGCGCAGCGCCGGCGACGAGTTGGCGGAGCTGTACCCGCGCAAGGGCGAGTTCCTCGTGTTCGAGGCGCCACAGGACCCGCCGCTGGAGCAGATCCTGCTACCCGTGCCCTCGGCGCTCGGCAAGGGCGTGCTCGTGTTCCCGACGCTCGATCGCCGTGCGGTGATCGCCGGGCCGACCGCACGCGAGCGCGAGGACAAGCGCGACCGCTTGGTCGAGGCGGACGCCGCCGAGCTGATCCTCGCGAAGGCGCGGCGCATGTACCCCGCGCTCGAGGGGCTCGAGCCGATCGCCGCTTACGCCGGTCTGCGGACCGCCGGGCGCGACGCCAACTACGTGATCGAGCCCTCGCGCACGCTGGCCGCGCTCGTCCACGTCGCCGCGATCCGCTCCACCGGGCTGTCCGCGTCGCTCGCGATCGGCGAGCACGTCGTCGCGATGCTTACCGAGAGCGGCGGGATCTCGCCCGGCCCCGTGAGAGCGCTGCCGACGCCCGAGCGGTTCGTGGGCAACGACCGCTGGTGGGAGCGCGCGGCGCGAGGCAGCGCGGCATCGCTCGAGCCGCCGGCGCCATCCGGACCGGCGGGCCCGCGTTGAGCTCGGGGCTGCTGCTTGGGATCGACGAGGGCACGACCGCCGTCAAGGCCGGCCTGTTCGACCTCGAGCTGCGCGCCGTCGCCGAGGCTCGCCGGCCCGTGCCCGTCGCCCATACACAGCCCGGCTGGGTCGAGCAGGACCCCGAGCTGATCCTGCAGGCCGTCGTCGAGGCGGTCGCCGAGGTGCTCGAGCACGCGGACGAGCGCGAGGTGCTCGCCGCCGGCCTCGACCACCAGGGCGAGTCCGTGCTCGCGTGGGACGCCGACAGCGGGCGGGCGCTGACGCCCGTGGTGGTGTGGCAGGACAAGCGTCAGACGTCGCTGCTCGCCGACCTCGACGGCAGCGAAGCGGGTGGCCGCATCGTCGAACGCTCGGGCCTGCCGCTCGACCCGTACTTCTCCGCCGGCAAGCTCGCGTGGCTGCTGGCCAACGACGAGCGCGTGCAGGGCGCTCGCGATGGCGGCACGCTGCGGCTGGGGACGGTCGACGCGTTCCTCGTGGATCGTCTGGGCGGGCGCTTCGCGACGGACCTGTCGACGGCGTCGCGCACGCAGCTGCTCGCCGTCGGCGGGCGCGACTGGGACGCGGCGCTGCTGGCGGCGTTCGGTATGCGGCGCGAGTGGCTGCCGCGGCTCGGGCCGACGTTTGGGACGCTCGGCGAGCTACGCCATGCGCGCTGGCCAGTGACGCTCCCGTTGGCCGCTCAGATCGTCGACCAGCAGGCCGCGCTCGCCGGCTCGGGCGCGGTGCGCGCGGGCAAGCTGAAGGCGACCTACGGGACGGGCGTGTTCGTGCTGGGGCGGACGGACGGGCCGACACGTGTTGACGGTCTGCTGCCGACCGTCGCGTGGGCCGGGCCGGGGGCCGGCGGCGGTGTGGGTGAGGTCGCGCATGCCCTCGACGGGGGCGTGTTCGCCGCCGGGTCGCTGCTCGACTGGCTGGCAGAGGGACTCGGCCTCGCGGCCGACGCACCGGCCCTGGCGGCGGCCGCCGCCGGCGTGCCCGACAGCGCCGGCGTGCTCGTGCTTCCCGCGCTTGCCGGCCTCGGCGCGCCATGGTGGCGCCCCAACGCTCACGGTGTCATCGCCGGATTGCACCCGGCGGTATGTCCGGCGCACGTGGCGCGGGCGGCGCTCGAGGCGATCGCCTGGCGCGTCGCGGACATCGTCGAGGCTATGGCCTCGGTTGCGCCTGTGGAGAGCCTGGCGGTGGACGGCGGCCTCACCAATGACGAGACGCTGCTGCAGGTCCAGGCCGACGCGCTCGGCTTGACGATGATCGTCGGGCGCGCCGACACGACCGTCCTTGGCGCCGCGATGCTCGCGAGCGTCGGTGCTGGCGTGTTCGCGAGCGTGGAGGACGCGGCGCGGAGACTGCCGCGGGGGCGCGTGGTCGAGCCGGCACTGGCCGCAACCGAGCGCTTGGCACAGCGCGAGCGCTGGCGGGGGTTTGTGCGGGCCAGCGCGGGACTCTGAGGCGGCGGCCGTTGGGGGAGGAGCGCCACGCTGACCTCAGGCCAGGGACACGTTGCGGTTCCACTCGACCCAGGCCACGCCCGTGCGCCCGTCCTCGGCGCGCACGCGGCACATCGCGCGGGGAAACTGGGAGATGCGACCGTCCGGAGACTCGAGCCTGAGGGGGCCGAAGGCGAGTGGCTGGACCTGAAGTGTCAGCTCGCCGTACGCGATCGTGGCCGTCGCGATCAGCCCATCGGGAGCGACCTCCTCGGAGGCGGTGACGCTGTCGAGCTCGACGAGCCCACCCTCCGGAGGCTGCAGGTAGCCCACGCCGATCGGGGGCGCGCCGGGCAGGCGGAACTCGACGCCGTGAAAGCGCGTGCCGTCGTCGAGGTGCCCCGCCGACCACATCCACTCGGCCGACCACCAGTCGCGCGTGCCCCACGAGTGGTCGCGCTGGCCGACGCCGCGCAGCTCGATCGTCTCGTCCCCGACGCGCACCGTGCCGCTGACGCGGCATGGGATCTCATAGCGAGTGGCCACCCGGTAGGCGTAGGGCTCCCCCTGCGTCTCCCACACGAGGTCAAGGGCTGCGGAGACCGGCTCGCCTGCTTCGCCGCGCAGCAGCGCCGCGGGATCGGCGTGCGCCTCGCCGGTCGCCTCCAGCCGCACGCGGAAGCGCTCGAGCGGCGCCTCGCACACGTGCTCCACGTGCAGTCCGCCGGAGTCGAGCGTCAACCCGTCGCCAACGGGCACCGGCGCCGCGAAGTCGACGATCGCGACGGTCTCGCGGTCCGGGCCGCACACGAACGCGGTCAGCCACGAGACGCCGAGGTTCGGGTAGAGACCAAGGCGCGTGTACACGCCGGTGCGCCCGTCGTCTGAGACGGCGTCGAAGTACCAGCTCTCGTTCCACAGCTGCTCACGCCCGGGCGCGTGGCGACCCTCGTCGGCCGGCTCTGGGCGCAGCGCCGGCGGGCGGCCCGAGCCCGGCTCGGGGAGCAGCTCGAGCGCGTCGAGGTCGAGGATCTGCTGGGCGTAGCGCGACAGGGTCACCATGAACATCTCATCGCCGCGGTCGGTGCGCTCGACGAGCATGGCGGGGCCGACGGTCATGAGAACCCCCAGGAAGCTCTGGCGCCGATACCCGTCCCAGCAGCTATCCCAGTCAAAGCCGCGGATCCCGTGTGCCTGCAGCGCGTCGTGGTACTCGCGCACGAGCGCCTGCTCGTGTGCGCGTCGATCCTCGACCGCGAGCGAGCCGCCGAGGAAGTAGGAGACGTCGGTCATCACCTGGCCCCAGCCGACGGTCTGCCAGTCCACCACGGCGAACCCGCGGGGCGCGTCCTCGTCGCCGAAGAGCATGTTGTCCAGGCGGTAGTCGCCGTGCACCAGGCCGAGCGGCGGTCGGCGGTCGCTGAGCCAACCGTCGAGGCTCGCGATGAAGCGCCGGCACACCTCCCGATGCTCGGGCGCGACCCGCGCGCCGTGGCGCTCGAGGAAGCCGGGAAACAGCTGCGTCATCAGCGCCTGGTTGAGGAGCATCTCCTGGTTGAGCCACGGGGTCGCGCCGAGCTGCGGGTCGGCGAACAGCGGCGCGTGCAGCCGCGCGAGCTCGCCCATCGCCAAGCGCGCCTGCGCGACGGTGCAGCCCGCGATCTGATCGCCCTGGACCGCCGGGGCGACGTCCTCGAGCAGCAGCGTGAACCACCCGTCCGCGTCGATCGCCGCGGCATGGCATTGCGCGAGCGGACCGCCGATGCGCGGGGCGAGCTCGCGGTAGAAGCGGACCTCGCGGTCGTACACGCCCAGGCCGACGCCCGCCGAGCGGCTGTTCTCATCGGCCGAGGCGGTCTTCAGCACCACGCTCGCCGGGCCCGCATCCGGCCCGGCTGCGTACTCGATTCGCACCCGGCGGCTCTCGCTCATCTGGCCGGTGCCGATCGGCTCGATCGCGAACGCGGCGATCGGCCCGCTGCCAAGGGCATCGACCAGCCATGAGCTCGTGAGCTCCTCCGGACGCCGCAGGACCGGCACATTGCCTCCCATGAGCGACTTCTATCACACATCGGACGATATGTCATACACTGCGTCCGATGATGCGCAGGACGCTCCCGTGAGCACCGAGCTGGCGGACCCGATCGACGCGGTGGATCTCGATCAGGTCGACCTGTTCGACCCGCGCTGGCACCAGGACGGCCCGCCGCACGAGCTGCTGGCGCGCATGCGCGCCCAGGCCCCGGTGCGCTGGAACCCACTGCCGGACGGGAGCGGCTGCTGGACCGTCACCTCCCACGCGGAGATCGCGCAGGTGAGCCGCGACTTCCGGTCCTACTCCTCGCACGAGGGCGGGGTCTTCCTGCATCCCAACCAGGTGCTGCCCCTGGAGATCACGCGCAACCTGCTGCTCTACATGGACCCTCCGCAGCACACCGACTACAGGCTGATCCTGCAGACGGCGTTCACCCCGCGCGCCGTGCAGGCGTTCGCGCAGCCCGTCCGCGAACGCGTGACCCGCACGATCGACCGCTTCATCGAGCGTGGTCGCGCCGACCTGGTCAGCGAGCTCGCGGTGCTCGTGCCGCTCGGCGTCATCACCAGCCTGCTGGGCGTACCCGACGAGGACTTCGACCAGTTCGCCTCCTGGACGGCGTCGATCGAGGAGTCCACGCGCGCCGCCGAGCCCGAACAGGCGACCGAGGTCTTCGGCCTGATGGCCGCGTACCTGAGCGAGCAGATCGCCCGCCAGAGCGCCGCGGGCCGACAGGACACGATCCTCGCGAAGCTGCGCGACGGGCAGGTCGACGGGCGCGCGCTCACCGACATCGAGATCCTCGTGTTCTTCGCGCTGCTCGCGTTCGCCGGACACGACACGACCCGCAACACGACCTCCAGCGGCATCCTTGCGCTGCTCGAGCATCCCCAGGTCCTGGCCGAGCTCCAGGGCGACGCGGCGCTCGTCCCGGATGCCGTCGAGGAGATCCTGCGCTGGACAAGCGTCGTGCAGTGGTTCAACCGCACCGCCCTGCACGACACCGAGCTCGGCGGCAAGCGCATCGCCAAGGGCGACCGCGTGGTCATGTGGTACACGAGCGCCTCGCGCGACGAGGCGGTGTTCGCGGACCCGCAGACGTTCGACATCCATCGAGCGAAGCCCGACCACGACGCGTTCGGCGGCGGCGGGCGCCACTTCTGCCTCGGAGCCGGCCTTGCGCGTCTGGAGCTGACGATCATCTTCGAGGAGGTCACGCGGCGCCTGAGGCACCTGCGGCTCGACGGCGGGGTGCAGCGCATTCCCTCCTCGTGGACCAACGCCCTGAAGACGCTGCCCGTGACGTTCACCCCGGGCCCGCGCGAGGGCGCCGCGGGCTGACCCGCGCGACGAGCTCGAGCAGATGCCATCCGTCACGCGCCGCGCCGCACGCTCACCCGAGCATCGCGAGGCCGTCGTCGATCAGGTGGCCGAGGCCGTCGAGCGGCTGCTCGCAGACGGGCACGGGTACACGACCCTCGGCGTCCAGCGCATCGCCGAGGAGGCCGGCATCGCGCGCTCCACCTTCTATCTCTACTTCCCCGACAAGACCGCGCTGCTGATGCGGATCGCGGAGTCGGCGACCGAAGACCTGTTCGCTGCCGCCAGCAGCTGGGTCGCGGACGGCTTCGCCGACAGGGACGCCCTCGAGCAGACGCTGCTGGGTGTGATCGCCCAGCAGCGCGAGCACGCAGCCCTGCTCGCGGCGCTGATGGAGGTGGCCGGCTACGACGGGCAGGTCGCCGAGTTCTGGCGCGAGCGCGTCGGCGCCTTCGTCGAGCTCCTCGGCGGCCGCATCGCCGACGGTCAACGCGCCGGCACGATCGCCCCCGGGCTCGACCCCGGGACGACCGCCGCGTGGATCGCCTGGGGAACGGAGCGGCTCGTCGCCCAGCACGTGGCGGCGCGCCCGCAGCACGAGGACGAGCAGCTCGCCGCCGGGCTGGCGACGGCGGTCTGGAGCACGCTCGGTCGCGCGGCTCCGTAACCGCCTGCCGAGCGGCTACTCCGCACGCACCTCATACCCCGCCGCCCCAAGCGCCGCGAGGACCTGCTCGGTGTGGTCCGGTCCGCGCGTCTCGAGCGTCAGCTCGATGCCCGTCTCGCGCACGTGCAGCGGCACCGCTTCGCGCACGTGCTCGACGCTCACCAGATTCGCGCGGGCGCGCGCCACGAGCTCCAGCAGCTCCGCGAGGCCGCCCGGGCGGTCCGGCACACGCGTGTACAGGCGCACGCGCCGGCCCTCCGCGGTTTCGTGGCGCAGCAGCAGGCCCGCCAGCAGGCCGCTGTCGACGTTGCCGCCCGACACGATCGCCACCGTCGTGCCCGACACCGGGGCGAGGCGTCCACTGCGCAGCGCCGCCACCGCCACCGCGCCCGCGCCCTCGGCGACCAGCTTCGCGTGTTCCGCCAGGAACACCATCGCCTCCGCGATCTCCTCCTCGCTCACCGTCTCGATCCCGTCCAGCAGCTCGCGCAGCAGCGGCAGCGTCAACGCGCCCGGTCGCTTGATCGCGATGCCGTCCGCGATCGTCGCCCCGGGCGCGAGATCGGCGGCGTCTGTCGTGCCCTCGCCCTTCAGCGCCGCCACGTACGGCGCGCACGCACGCGCCTGCACGCCCACCAGCTCCACCTGCGCGCCCGCGCGCCGCAGCGCGATCCCGATCCCGCTCGCGAGGCCGCCGCCGCCCACCGGCAACACCACGCGCGCCAGGTCCGCCACGTCCTCGAGCAGCTCCAGCGCCAGCGTGCCCTGTCCCGCGATCACGTCCAGGTCGTCGAACGGGTGCACGAGCGCGGCGCCCGTCCTCTCCGCGCGCTCGCGAGCCAGACCGAGCGCCTCGTCCACCGACGCGCCATCCAACTCAACACTCGCACCCAGCCTTTCCACGGCGAGCACCTTCGACACCGTCGCATCGCGCGGCATGAACACCTCGCAGCCGACGCCCCGCAGGCGCGCCGCCTGCGCGACCGCGCGCGCGTGGTTGCCCGCGCTCGCCGTCACCAGCCCCGCCGACGCGCGCTCGCCCAGCGCCGCCACCTTGCTCAGCGCGCCCCGCAGCTTGAACGACCCCGTCCCCTGCAGGCACTCCGCCTTCAGCGACACCGCCGTGTCCGCAACCAGCGCGAGATCGGTGCACGCGATCGTCGGCGTTCGCAGCGTCGCGCCCACGATCGCCCGGCGGGCGCCGTCAAGGTCGGCGGCCGCGATCAACTCCGCGGCCGATTTCCCGTTCGATGAGGACTCACCCACACCGCCAGCCCCGTCCCCCGTGCTCATGTCGTTGAAGGTATAGGTTGCATGCCTTATGGCGCAACGGTACGTTGCAAGCGTGAGCAGGCTCGAGGAGATCCTGCAGCGCCTCGAGCCCGCGCTCGGCCCGCTCTCCGGCGAGCCCATGCCGCTCTCCGGCGGCATCACCAACCATAACTTCCGCGTCGAGCTCGGTGGACAGGAGTACGTCGTGCGCGTGCACGGCAAGGACACCGACGTGCTCGGCATCGACCGGCAGGCGGAGCGGCTCGCCAGCGAAACCGCCGCCGTCCTGCGGATCGCACCGGAGCTGCTCGCCGCCCACGCGGACTGCCTGGTCACGCGCTTCGTCCCCAGCGACCCGCTCGACGCGCACGTGATCTCCGCGCACGCCGGCGAGATCGCGCGCGCGCTGCGCGCCTTCCACGACTCGCCCGCCGCGCTGCCCACGCGCTTCTGGGTGCCCGACCTGCTCGAGCAGTACGCCGCTCAGATCCATGCGCGCGGCGTACGCCCGCCCGACCCCTACGGGCAGGCCGCAGCCATCGCCGCACGCATCGCCGCCGCTCTGGCGCCGTGGCGCGCGCGTCCGTGCCACAACGACCTGCTCCCCAGCAACATCATCCGCGCGCACGATGGCGACAGGCTGTTGATCGTCGACTGGGAGTACGCCGGCATGGGCCACCCGTGCTTCGACCTCGGCAACCTGTCCGTCAACAACGACTTCGACGAGGCCGCCGACGAGCGCCTGATGAGCGCCTACCACGGCGCGCCGCCCTCCGATGCCGACCGCGCGACGCTGGCGCTGATGCGCATCCTCTCCGACGCGCGCGAGGCCGCCTGGGGGGTCGTGCAGGCGCAGGTCTCCGAGCTCGACTTCGACTTCGACCGTTACGCGCGCACGCACTTCGAGCGCCTGCGCGACGCCGTCGAGCAGCCGCAGCTCGAGGAATGGCTCGCCGCCGCGGGCGCCGGCGGCGCTGGCGGCGCGCCGGACGCGATCGCACGGGAGGGGCACGATGGCGCGGCCGCGTGAGCTGCCCGACCGCGCGCGCGTGGTCATCATCGGCGGCGGCGTCGGCGGCGCCGCGATCGCCCACCACCTCGCCAAGCTCGGCGAGCGCGACGTCGTGCTGCTCGACCGCAGCGAGCTCACCAGCGGCTCCACCTTTCACTCCGCCGGGCTCGTCGGCCAACTCAGATCCAGTGTCTCGCTGACGCGCATGATGATGGACTCCGTCGAGCTCTACCGCACGCTCGACTGCGGCTGGGTGCAGTGCGGCGGCATCCGCCTCGCGTGCACGCCCGAGCGCGAGCAGGAGGTTCTGCGCCAGGTCGCCTGGGCCAAGACCTTCGGGCTGCCGCTCGAGCTGATCTCCGCCGACGACGCGCGCGAGCTGTTCCCGCTGATGAGCACCGACGGCGTGCGCTGCGCCTCCTACCTGCCCAGCGACGGCTACCTCGACCCCTCGCTGCTCACCACCGCGCTCGTCGACGGCGCGCGCGAGGGCGGCTGTCGCGTGTTCACGCACACGCGCGTCACCGGCATCGACGTCGAGCGGGGAAATCATTACCCCGCCCACCCGCGGGTAAGGGGCGTGCAGACGGAGTGGGGCCCGATCGAGGCCGAGGTCGTCGTCAACGCCGGTGGCATGTTCGCCGCCGAGGTGGGGCGCCTCGCCGGCGTGCGCGTGCCGATCGTGCCCTTCGCGCACGAGTACCTCGTCACCCAGCCCTTCCGCGAGCTAGCGGTCGCAGAGGAGCGGGTCCACCTGCCGACGCTGCGCGATCCCGACCTCTTGATCTACTTCCGCGAGGAGGGCGGCGGGCTGATCATGGGCGGCTACGAGCGCGACTCCGCGCCGTGGGCGCTCGACGAGCACCTCGTCGACGCGATCCCGCCCGACTTCAACGGCCGCCTGCTCGAAGAGGACTGGCCGCGCTTCGAGGAGATCGCCGTCAACTCGCGCAAGCGCGTGCCCGTGATGGACGAGATCACCGTCACGCGCCTGATCAACGGCCCCGAGGCGTTCACCCCCGACAACGAGTTCTGCCTCGGCGAGAGCGACGTGCGCGGCTTCTTCGTCGCCGCCGGCTTCTGCGCACACGGCCTCGCCGGCGCCGGCGGCGTCGGCAAGGTGATGGCCGAGTGGATCGTTGCCGGCGAGCCCTCGATCGACGTGTGGGAGATGGACATCCGCCGCTTCGGCGCGCACTTCCGCTCTCCCAGCTACACGCTCAAGCGGACCAAGGAGGTCTACGAGACCTACTACGACATCCGCTACCCCGGCCACGAGCGCGAGGCGGGGCGTCCGTTGCGGACATCCAGCGCCTACCCGTGGCACGCCGAGCACGGCGCCCACTTCGGCGAGAAGTCCGGCTGGGAGCGCGTCAACTGGTACGAGTCCAACGCCGCCGACGGCGAGGAGTCGCTGCGCCCGCGCGGCTGGGCCGGCATGCACTGGTCGCCCGCCATCGGCGCCGAGCACCGCGCCACGCGCGAGCGCGCCGGGCTGTTCGACGAGTCCTCGTTCGCCAAGCTCGAGATCGCCGGGCCCGGCGCCGGCGCCTTCCTCGAGGGGCTGTGCGACAACCACGTCGAGCGCGCGGTCGGCGCGATCACCTACACGCAGATGCTCAACCGCCGCGGCGGCATCGAGTGCGACTTCACCGTCACGCGCGTCGAAGAGGAGCTGTTCTCGATCGTCACCGGCACCGCCTTCGGCAACCACGACCTCAGCTGGATCCGCCGCCACGCGCCGCACGACGGCAGCGTGCGCTGCGCCGACGTCACCGCCCGCTGGGCGTGCTTCGCGCTGTGGGGCCCCCGCGCGCGCGACATCCTCGCGCCGCTCACCGACGATCCGCTCGAGTTCTCCTACATGAGCATGCGCGACCTGGCCGTCGGCGACGTGCCCGTGCGCGCGTTGCGCGTCACCTTCGTCGGCGAGCTCGGCTGGGAGCTCTACTGCCCCACCGAGTACGGCGCCGGGCTGTGGCGCACGCTGTGGCGGGCCGGGCGCGAGCACGGGCTCGTCGCCGGCGGCTATCGCGCGATCGACTCGCTGCGTCTGGAGAAGGGCTACCGCGTGTGGGCCGCCGACATCACCCCCGATGAGACACCCTACGAGGCCGGCCTCGGCTTCTGCGTGCGCAAGAACGGCGGCTTCATCGGCGCCGCCGCGCTCGGGGTGGGGGCGAAATCCGGCGAGAAGCCGCCCGCGCCCGACAAGCGCCTGCGCTGCATAGTGCTCGAGGACCCGCGCTCGGTCGCGCTCGGCAACGAGCCCGTGCGCGTCGACGGGGAGATCGTCGGGCGGGTCACCAGCGGCGGCTACGGCTACACCGTCGAGCGCTCGATCGCCTACGCCTACCTGCCCGCCGAGGTCCCGCTCGACACCGCCGTCGAGATCGACATCTTCGGCCGCTGGGTCGCCGGCGTGCTCACGCGCGAGCCGCTGTTCGACCCCAAGGGCGAGCGCGTCAGAGGACCGTAGGCGGGCCGACGCGGACGGCGCGCGCGTCGCTCGCCGGCGCGATCGGCCCCGGGCGGCCCAGGTGGTAGCCCTGCGCGAGGTCGACGCCGAGCTCGCGCAGGAGCCCGAGCGTCGCCGCGTCCTCGACGCCCTCGGCGATCGTGCTCTGGCCAAAGCCCGCCGCGAGCGCCACGATCCCCGACACGACCGCGCGCGAGCGCGGGTTCTCCACGAGATCGCGGACGAAGTCCATGTCGATCTTCAGGTAGCGGATCGGCAGCAGCTTGAGGTACGTCAGCGCCGCGTAGCCCGTGCCGAAGTCATCCAGCGCGAAGTGGCAGCCGATCGCCTCCAGGCGCTCCGCGAAGCGCGTGGCCTGGACGATGTCCGAGACGACCGCCGTCTCCGTGAGCTCGAACGTGATCAGCGACGGCTCGATGCCCTCGCGCCTGAGCGTCTGCTCGACGACCTCCAGGAACGACAGCGTGCCGACCGTGCGCGCCGACACGTTCACCGTCACCGGGCGTCCCCGCTCGGCGATCTGCGCCGCCTGCTCGAACACCCACCGATCGAGCGCCGTGATCGTGCTGTGTTGCTCGGTCGCGGCGAGGAAGCCCGCCGGGCCGGCGAGCGTCCCGTCGAGCGATCGCATCCGCACCAAGAGCTCCTCGAGCACCGTCTCTCCGGAGGCGATCTCGACGATCGGCTGCGCGTGCAGCAGCAGGCGGCCCGCGTTGATCGCATCCTCGACTTCCAGCGCCACGCCCATGTGGCGCATCTCGGTGCGGATCTGCGCCTCGCGCGCCCGCGCCTCGGTCACGTCCTCGAACACCGCCACCGCCCCCCGCCGTCTGCCGCGCTCGTCGTTCACCGGGTTCGCGCTCGTGCTGAGCAGCATCTCGCCGGCGATCGTCGTGACGAGCACTTCGACGCCGCGCACCACTTCGCCCTCCAGCGCGCGCATCAGCGGCAGATCCTCGAGCATCAGCGGCAGCCCCGACGCCGTACGGGGATCGAGCTGCCCGATCCACGTCGTCACGTCCATCCCCGCCGCGCACTCTCCCCCCAGCAGCTCGCGCGTGCGGCGATTGACGTGCGTCAGGCGCCCGTCGACGGCGCACGCGACCATCGCCACCTCGACGCTGTCGAGCAGCACGTCGAGCAGGTTGTGCTCGTCGCGCAGGCGCTGGCGCGCACTCCGCGCACGGCCGACTGCAAGCGCGAAAGACATACTTGATCTTCGGCCGGCGCCGGCGCGCCCACCATCCCCCACACGTGTTATTCGGCCGCGGCCCGCTCCCCCTCGTGAGGTAGGCGGATCGTGCTGTCCGTGCACAGCGCGATCGCCACCAGCTGCGCGCGGGTGTGCGCCCCGAGCTTCGCCATCGCGTTGCGCACGTGCGTGCGCACGGTCTCCGAGGAGACGTGCAGCTCCTGCGCGATCTGGTTGGTCTCGCGTCCCATCGCGATCAGCGTCACCACCTCGCGCTCGCGGGGCGTCAGCGGCCTCGTCGAGGAGCGCGACGCACGCGGAGCCGGCCACGAGCTGTCCGGCGCCTGCCCGTCCTTGGCCAGCATCACGTAGATCGCCAGGCGCCTTCCGTCCACGTCGGCCAGCCGCGCCGCGAAGTCGATCGCCACCGCCGAGCCGTCGGCGCGGAGCAGGTCGCGGGCGCCCATGTACTCACCCGAGTGCAGGAACGCCTGCCACTGTCGCGCCGATTCCGCGCGCTCGGACGGGTCGATCACATCGACGATCGAACTGCCGATCAGCTCCGCGCGGCTGCGCGCCACCAGCTCGACCGCCGGCTCGTTCACCTCGACGATCCGCCGCTCGTCGTCGACCAGCATGATCGCGTTCGACGAGCGTCGAAACACCAGCCAGAAGAGGCGCTCCCATCCCATGTCGGGGCTAGGGGCATGCATGCCGTTTGAGCCTACGCCATTCGCGGTAGCAGCGCCAGGTCTCCCGGCCCTCACGACGGTGTCTCGGGTGCTTTGGGTGCGGTCGCGATGTGCGCCTGCGAGGCCTGCGCCGTCGGGCTGAGCTGCGCTAGCGTCAACGGCCGCGCGGGCGGATCGTGGAGGATCCTCTTGGTGCTCAGCTCGAGCGTGTCGGCTATGTGCAGCAGCTCGCCCTGCGCCATCAGCCGCCAGCCGGGGTCGATGTCCATGCGCTCGCTCGCGAGCACCACCAGCGGACGCGAGGCGCCATCCTCGGCGTGGACACGCGTGCCGAGGCTACTCTCGTGCGCGAGCGGCTCGCCCGGCGTCCGCTCGAGCACGTACAGCGGGTGTGTCTCCGGGTAGCGAAGCGCCCACAGCCCGTCCGCGCTCGCCAGCACGAAGTTGATCGCGTACACGGGTAGGTTCGCCGCCACCCAACCGCACGCGGCCGCGATCCCCGCGGCCAGGTCTCCGTCGCGGGCGGCGGTCTCGCGTGTGATCAGCGCGAACAGGCGCTCGGAGTCGGTGTCGCCCCTGACCAGGCGCAGGTCATCGCCGAGGTGCGCGTCGAGCGCCGGCAGGTCCTCGATCACGCCGTTGTGCGCGAACAGCCGCCCGTGCTGCTCGAACGGGTGCGTGTTGCGCAGCTCGAGCGCGCCCGTCGACGCGAAGCGGACGTGGGCGACGAACGTCGTCGATGAGACCTCGCGCGCCTCGCGCGCGAAGCGCCTGTCCACGTAGGCGGCGAGCGCCTGCTTGCTGACGTGCGGGTGGCGCTGAGCATCGAACCAGCCCAGGCCCGTCCCGTCCGGCTCGCGGTGGCTCTGCGCCGAGAGGCTGTCGGGCGCGTCGAGCAGCCAGAACCTCGCCCGCGTGGGCTCGCTGCCAGCGCTCATCCCAAACAGGCGGCACACGTGCGACGATGTTGACATGAACGCGATCGAGGCGCGGACCGTCGCGCTCCACGGTCGCCACGTGACCTACCTCGAGGCGGGCAACGGGCCGGTGCTGCTGCTGATTCACGGCATGGCCGGCACCTGCGAGAACTGGCGGGCAGTGATCGAGCCGCTCGCGCGGCGCCACACGGTGATCGCGCTCGATCTGCCCGGGCACGGCAGCTCAGCGCCCGGCGGCGGCGACTACTCGCTCGGGGCGCTCGCCGCCGGCCTGCGCGACCTGCTCGTCGCGCTCGGTCACGATCGCGCGACGCTCGTCGGGCACTCGCTGGGCGGCGGCATCGCGATGCAGTTCGCCTACCAGTTCCCCGAGGCCACCGAGCGCCTCGTGCTGGTCTGCAGCGGCGGGCTCGGCCCGGAGGTCAGTCCCGTGCTGCGCGCCGCCGCGCTCCCGGGCGCAGACCTGTTCATCGCCGCGACCGCAGGGCCTGGACGCGTCGCCGGATCGGCGCTCGCGCGGGGCCTGTCGGCCGTCGGCCTGCGCCCGAACGCGGATGTCGCCGAGGTCGCCCGCGGATACGCGTCGCTCGCCGACCGTGACCGGCGCGCCGCCTTCCTGGCAACCCTGCGCGCCGTGGTCGGCACCGAGGGCCAGCGCGTCCACGCCGGCGACCGCCTGTACCTCGCCGAAGGCGTGCCCGTGCTGATCATCTGGGGACGAGCCGACCATATGATCCCCGTCTCCCACGGCGAACACGCCCATCGGGCGATCCCCGGCAGTCGCCTGGAGATCTTCGACGAGGCCGGGCATATGCCGCAGATCGAGACACCCGCACGCTTTGTCGCGGTGCTCGAGCGATTCCTCGAGGAGACCGAGCCCGCGCAGTGGAACACCGAGCGGTGGCGCGAGCGGCTGACCGCCGCCGGCGAGCCTTAGGTACGCCGCGAGGCGCCGGTGACCGGGGTCTCGCCAGCGGTGCGCTGGAAGAACGCCTCGATCGCGTGAGCGTCCAGCGGGCGCGCGAACAGGAAGCCCTGGCCGTTGTCGCAGTCCTCCTCCCGCAGCAGCGACAGCTCCTGGTGCTGCTCGATGCCCTCCGCGAACGTCTCGATCGACAGCGCCTTGCCGAGCTGCACGAGGGTGCGGATCAGCGTCTCACCCTCCTTGTTGTGCCGGAGCCCCGAGATGAACGAGCGGTCGATCTTCAGCGCGTCGACCGGGAACTGCTGCAGGTGGGCGAGCGAGGAGTAGCCGGTGCCAAAGTCATCGATCGCGATGCGCACGCCGAGCTGCTTGATCTGGCCCAGACGCGAGATCGTGTCCTCGATGTTGCGCATCAGCGTCGTCTCGGTGATCTCGATCGTCAGCGCCGCCGCGTCCAGGCCACTGTCCGCGAGCGCGCCTTCGATGTCCGCGATCAGCTCGTCCGTATCGAGTTGACGCGCGGACACGTTGACCGCGATCGCGATCGGGTGGCCCGCCTGGTGCCACACGGCGCCCTGGCGGCAGGCCTCGCGCAGGACCCACCTGCCGACCTCCACGATCAGTCCCGTCTCCTCGAGCAGCGGGATGAACGCGTCCGGCTGCACGATCCCGCGCGTCGGGTGCCGCCAGCGGATCAGCGCCTCGACGCCGGTGGGCGTCATGTCGGTGAGCGTGAACGTCGGCTGGTAGGCGAGGAAGAACTCGTCCTTCTCGAGCGCCTCGCGGAGGTCCATGTCGAGCTCCATCCGATTCTGGACCGTGTCCTGCATGCCGGTCTCGAACACCGCGTAGCGGTTCTTGCCGTCCCACTTGGCGCGATACATCGCTATGTCCGCGTCGCGCAGCAGTTCCTCGGCCGAGACACGCGGGCCCGCCGCGATCCCGATGCTGGCCGTGACCGTCAGGCGGGTCTCCTTGTTCTCGCCCAGCTGGAACGGGTGCTTGAGCGCCTCGAGCAGGCGCTCGGCGACGAGCTCCGGCCCCGCCGCAAGCGAGAGCTCCTCGGCGATCACGACGAACTCATCTCCGCCAAGTCGCCCGAGCGCATCCGCGTGGCGCACGACGCCGCCGAGCCTGGCGGCGACGGCACACAGCAGTTCGTCGCCGACGCCGTGGCCGAGCGTGTCGTTGATCGTCTTGAAGTTGTCGACGTCGATGAACAGCGCCGCCACCGGGGCCTGGCTGCGGATCGAGCGCGCGAGCATCTGCTCGACGCGGTCAAGGATCAGCGTGCGGTTGGGCAGGCCGGTGAGCGGGTCGTGCGTGGCCAGGAACGCGAGCTCCTCCTCGCGGCGCGCCAGCTCCGCGTCAACCCGCTGGCGCTCGGACTCGAAGGACTCACACACGCGGATCAGGCTGAACTCGAGGCTCAGCTGCACCATGTTCAGCGCCTCCGCCAGCGCCTCCGTGGAGACGTCGTGCTGCATCGCGCAGTCGCGCAGCACGTCCGCCATCACGTTACGCCACCACAACGAGCGCCTGGTGACCTCGCCCAGCGACGCCGCGCGATGGGCCGCCAGCTCTCCAAAGATCTTCGACGTTTCCCGCGCGGCGTCGTTTGTCACCTCGATGCCCTCGCCCGCGATCCAGCGGGCGACGGCGCTGGTGGAGCTTTCGCAGATGCGCTCGAAGCTCTTCTGCACCATCGCGTCCACGACCTCGCCAGAGTTCGCGGTGCGTGCGATCGTTTCGCTGAGCACGTCGTCGGCACGAGCGAGCAGCGTCTCGCCGAGCAGGCGCAGTCCCTCCACCGGCTGCTCGGGCAACGCGGTCGGCGGCGAGGGGACGTGGACCTCGCCCTCTCCCGAGCTCGTTCGTTGAACCGCCATATCGGCTCAAGGCATCGGTCGGCAGCAGGCAGAGCTAAAGGGGCGAGAGTCGGGTTGCAGACAGACGTCGACGGATCGGGTGATCGCAACGGTCCCGGGAGGAATGCGTTAGGGCGGGCAGAACAGGGTCCACATGCGCAGGCGTCACCACCGTTCGCACACGCGCAGGCTTCGTGCGGCGGTGCTCGCGGTCGCGCTGCTCGCGGGTACGTTCCTTCTCACCGCCGCCGCAGCGGCGGATGAGACCGACCTTGGCGCGATCGGCTTCGGATCGATCGTCGTCGACAACGTTCGGGAACACGTGCTCGTCTCGGGCCCAAGCGCCAACGTGGTCGACGTGCTCGGCTTCTCCGGCGAGCCGATCGCCACGATTCCGGGCGTCTACGACGCGCGGGGCATGGTCATCAAGGGGGACACGCTGTTCGTGGCCGAGAGCGCCGCAGGGACGATCGCCGAGATCAACCTCAAGACGCTGACGCTCGACAAGGGCCCACTCGCCACCGGGCTGCACAACCCGCGATGGCTCGCGATCGCGGGCGGCGAGCTGTGGGTCACCACCGGCTCGGGCTACGGCTGGGGCGGGCTCGCCTCCGTGAACCTGAAGTCGCACGAGGTGAGGCAATTCGAAGAAGACGCCTACTACGAACCCGATCTCGCGACACCGACAGCCGACCACGACGAGCTGCTGCTCGCAAGCGACGGCGTCTCGCCCGGCTCCATCTATCGCTTGAACGTGTCCTCCGGCGCACCTGTCGTTGCGGCGAGCGCCACGGGCCTCAACCAGGAGAACATCGAGGACCTGGCCGTCTCCCCGAACGGCAAGCGCGTGATACCCGCGGCGGGATGGCCGTATGACTTCGAAGAGCTGGGCGCCAGCGCGCTGAAGCCCGACGGCGTGATCTACCCCGGAGAAACGTATCCCTCGGCGGTGGCCGTATCGGGACGGCGGGCCAACCTGGTCGCGACCGGCCTCGCGTCCGCCTTCGGGCCGGACATTCGCGTCGATCCCATCGGCAGCGCCACCCCCATCTTCGAAGCGACGACGTACGGCCTGCAGGAAACCCACAGCGTCGAGCCGCACGGGCTCGCCCTCAGCGCGAGTGGCAAGGAGCTGTTCGCCGCGTACTTCAACGACGTGTATGGGGACGAAACGCTGCTGAGCGCGTTTGAAGTGCCCGGAGATTGACGCGGTGAGCTAGGACTCGGAGCAGGGATTCAGCCAGAACGCTAGCCCTGCGCAGATCCCTGTGCGACCCTACCCGCAGCGCCGCGGGGCTCGGTTTGGCTCAGGAGCGCGATGAGCCCGGCGATGCCGATCAGGGCCGCAAAGGCGAGCAGCGTCGCGTCGGTTCCGAAGGCTCGCTGGACGAACCCGGCGCCGGCCGCGCCCACGGCGGTGACCGCGGAGTGCAAGCTGTTGGCGGTTGAGAAGATCTGCGCGCGCAAATGGGGCGGCGCGAGGCGCTGGCGGATCGAGATCAGTCCCACGAGGCCTGGGCCGTCGAGCACCCCTGTCAAGAAGATCATCGCGAGCGCCACCGCCACGCCGCCGGCGAGTGGCCAGAACACAGCGGACGCTGCCATCGCCAGCAAGTAGCCGCCGATCAGAAACCGCGGCTGCGCCGTCGCCGGACGGCCGGTCAGGGCAAAGCCGCCGACCATCGAGCCAGCGGCAACGGCCGCCCACATGTAGCCGGCCACGTGCGCGCCGGCGCCCAGCGCCAGGGCGTATGCCGGGAACCCGACGTTGAGGGTGCTCCAAGCAAGCACATAGAAAGCATCGATTGTGATGTTCCACCGCAGCGGTCTGATCTGCCACGTCGCGCGGAGCCCCTGAGCGACGGTCTCCAGGATCCCCGCCGGAGCCATCTCGGCGTGCGTCGGGCGCAGCTCAAAGGTCTCATCGAAGGCGATCAGAACGGCCAGCGCGACGCCGCTGGCGATCTGCACCTCGATCGCCACCGGGGCGCCAGCGCCGGCCGCTATCAAACCGGCCAGTGCCGGCCCGACGACAAACGCCACGTTGATGCTCGCCCCTTCAAACGCGTTGGCGGCATCGAGCAGGTCGGGGCCGGCGACCTCCGGCAGGACAGCCGAGAATGCGCCCGAGGACAACGGCGACGTGGCACCGTAGAGCAGCGCGACCAGCGGGAGCAGCCAGTCCGGCGCATGCCCCGCCAGCACGAGCAGCGCCGTCAGTGCGAGCGCAGTCGCGATGCGGTCGAGTACGAGCAGCCGCCGCCGACTCGTGGTCACGTCAAGCCAGCCGCCAAGAAACGGACCGGTGACGGCCGCCGGTAGCGATGCCGCGGCCACCACGATGCCCGCAAGTGCCAGGTCGTGGGTGCGCTCGAGGATCAACAGCACACCGAGACGGTGAACATCGTGCCGGTGGCGCGAGCGCCGGCGACCGTCGCGAAATAGCGCACGAAACCCGGCCGTCGCAGCAGCTGGAAGACCTGTGAGCGGTTCATCGAGCCATCCTCGCAGTCGGGCCATCCTTTTCAGCGCAGGGCCTGGAGTCCGCCATCGACCAAGAGCGCGTGCCCGGTGATGTAGCTGGCCTCGTCAGAGAGCAGGAACGAGGTCGCATACGCGACCTCCCACGCGGTGCCCTCGCGTCCGAGCGGGATTGGACGCTCCTGCCGGCTTGGGTCGGCCTTGCCGGCGAGCCGTCCGAGCGACGTGTCGATCAAGCCCGGGACGACGAGGTTGACGCGGATGCCGCGCGCTGCGGCGTGCTTGGCCAGCCACATGCAGAAACCGTGCAGGGCCGCCTTGGAGGAGTGGTAGGCGACTACCTCGTTGGCTGGCATCAGCGCTGCGACCGAAGAGGTGAGCACGATCGCGCCACCCTCGCTCATCGCGGCGAGTGCGTGCCTGCAGGTCAGGTAGTGCGCGCGGACATTGATCTGAAAGACGCGGTCCCAATCCTCGGCGCTGGTGTGCTCGAGGCCCCACCCGCCGGCGATGCCAACGTTCACGACGAGACCGTCGATGCCGTCGAGTCCTGTGCGGGCGTCGCCCACCATGCGTTCGATCTCGGACGGTTCACCGACATCGGCAACGATGGCCACCGCGGCTTGGCCCTCGGCATGTACTTGGCGGGCTGTCTCCTCGGCGGCGGCTCGATCGACATCGGCGACCGCCACGTGTGCTCCTTCGCGGGCGAGGAGTCTGCTGATCGCACGGCCGTTGCCGATTGGGGGGTTCTCGATGTCGTAGTTCTGCTGGCCGGCGCCGACGATCAGGATCTTGCGTCCCTCGAGGCGTTCGCGGCCGAGAGAGGTGCCGGAAGCCTCGGGTGTCAGCGGTTGGGTGAGGTTGGGCATCTTGGGCCTTTCTGGCTGGCGAGCGAGGCAAGCATGTTTCAATACCGGTCGGTACTGAATACTCCACAGTATCATCTTGCTCGTGGGGTCCGCCCAGAAGCCAAAGAAGCGCCAGCGCCCAACGCGCGCGCAAACACGACAGCGGCTGCTACTGGCCGCGGGCGAGGTGTTCGCCCAGCGCGGGTATGACCGCGCCTCGCTCGATGACGTCGCCGCCGCAGCCGGTCTGACCAAGGGTGCCGTGTACTCCAGCTTCGCCAGCAAGGACGACCTGTTCTATGCCCTCATGCGGGAGCGCATCGATGAGCGACTAGCGCTCGTCACAGAAGCCGTCGAGCGCCAGACGACGGTCTCAGACATGACACGCGACGCCGGCAGCGGCCTCGCCCAGCTCATGTCAAGCCAGCGTGACTGGCACCTGCTGTTCATCGAGTTCTGGGCACGAGCGGTTCGCGACCCGGAACTACACGATGAGTTTGCTCGCGAGCGACGCTCCGTGCGCGGACTGGTCGCACAGTTCCTCGAAGCACGGGCTGCCGAGGCTGGGGTCAACCTCCCGGCGCCAGCGGAGCAACTGGCCGTTGCTGTGCTCGCGCTCTCCAACGGCATCGCCATAGAGCACCTGGCCGACCCAGAAACCGTGGACCCCTCGACCTTCGGCGTCACCCTCGGCCTCCTACTCGACGGGCTGCTGACGCCGGCTGCGCCACCCGCCGCCGAACGCGTCCCGCAACCTGAATGACAGATCGGCCCAATTTGCGGGTCTCTCGTGAGTGGGCGATCCAGGACTCGAACCTGGGACCTCTTCCTTATCAGAGAAGCGCTCTAACCAACTGAGCTAATCGCCCGCGAGCGCCGATTCTAGCGGCCGTGACACGCCGGACGTCGGCGCCGCGGCGGGGCCCTACGCCACCGCGCGAGGCCTGATCCGCTGCGCCAGCTCGAGCGCTTCCTCGGGCGTCGCGAACGACAGCTGCGCGCTGTAGCGGCCGTCGGCCGTCGGCTTCACCCGCACGTCTGCCCCGAGCGCTGCCCCGAGCGTCTGTGCGATCTCCTGCGCGGCCTGCTCCTGGTCCGGATGCACGCGCCGAGCGCTGTCGCGGCCGTCGGCTATTTGCCTCGGCGCCGCCTCTGCGTTGCTCTCGCGCGCACGCTCTTCTGTGACCCGCACCGACCAACCCTGCTCGGCCGCCTCGCGGGCGAGCCTGCGCCGCTCGCCGTGCTCGTGGGCGAGCAGCAACGCGCGCCCGTGGCCCTCGCTGAGCTGGCCCTCCTGCACGAGCTCGATTGCCTCGTCCGGGAGGTCCAGTAGCCGCACGAGGTTGCTCACCGCGACGCGGCTGCGCCCGACGCGGCGCCCGACGTCCTCGCGTGTGAGGCCGAGCTCCTCGACCAGCGCCGCGCACGCACGCGCCTCCTCGATCGGGTTGAGGTCCTCGCGCGCCATGTTCTCGACGAGCGCCGCTTCCAACGCCTCGGCGTCCTCGCGCTCGCGCACGATCGCCGGGATGCTCCGCAGGCCGGCAATCTGAGCGGCACGCCAGCGGCGCTCGCCTGCCACCAGCTCGAAGCTGCCGCCCGCCCGCGGGCGCACGAGCACCGGCTGCAGCAGGCCGCGCTCGCCCAGCGACCCCGCGAGCGTCTCCAGCGACTGCTCGTCGAAGCGCCGTCGCGGCTGCTTGGGGTTGGGGTGGATCAGCTCGACCGGTAGCTCTCGCAGCTGCTCCTCGCTCTGCCGTGCGCCCTCCGTCGACACCGACAGGATCGCGCCGAGGCCCCTGCCCATCCCCGGCTTCGGCTTAGCCACGCGCCGCCACCTCCTTGGCCAGCTCGAAGTACGCCTCCGCGCCGGCGCTGTGGGGATCGTGGTGAGTCACCGGCAAACCGTAGCTCGGAGCCTCGCCCACGCGCACGTTGCGGGGGATCACCGTGTCGAATACCAGGTCCGGGAAGTGCGCTCGCACTTCGCGCTCGACGTCCTGCCCCAGGCGCGTGCGGCTGTCGTGCATCGTCAGCAGCATCCCCGCGACCGTCAGGCGCGGGTTCAGCTCGCGCCGCACGAGCGCCAGCGTCTCCAGCAGTCCAGCGAGTCCCTCCAGCGCGAAGTACTCCGTCTGCACCGGCACGATCACACGGTCCGCGGCCACCAGCGCGCTGACCGTCAACGGTCCCAGCGACGGCGGGCAGTCGAGCAGGATGTAGCTGAAGCGGTCCCGCACCGGCGCCAGGCACTCGCGCAGCCGGTACTCATAGCCCTCGATCCGCGGCAGCTCGATGTTCGCGCCCGCGAGTCCCGGTCCCGCTGGTAGAGCGCTCAGGCCCCCGATCGGCGTGTCGACGAGCGCCTCCTGCGCCGCTGCCGCCCCCGACAGGACCTCGTACAGGCCCGGAGTCTGCGAGCGCGCGATCCCCAACCCCACCGTCGCGTTCGCCTGTGGATCGGCGTCCACGAGCAACGTCTCGTAGCCCGCCTCCGCGATGCACGCCGCCACGTTCACCGCGGTCGTCGTCTTGCCCACGCCGCCCTTCTGGTTGGCGATCGCGTAAATCGTGCCCATCGCCCGCACGCTAGCGCCGATCGCGCCCGAGCGGGCGCTCCTCGCGGCGGGCTTGGCGCAATCTGCGCGTTGTGGATGCCGATTCAGCCCTCGAGCGGGCGCTTGCGCGCGATTCCCGCGCGCCTCGGGAACCGCGTCGGCGTCTCGCCCGTCTTGACGAAGACGTGCAGGTGACGATCGGTCGCGCCCTCGAACGGGACCACCCCGCGGATCTCCACCCGCGCCAGGCCCAGCAGCGCAGCGGCCCGGTCGCCCGCAGCCTCTGCGTCCTGGTCGCGCCGGCCACGCCAGTCGACCAGCGCGCCGCCCATCCGCAGCAGCGGCGCCGCATACTCGAGCACCACCGGCTGCGGTGCCAGCGCCCGCGCCATCACCACATCGCAGTGCAGCGCGCCATCGCGCCAATCCTCCACGCGCGAGCACACGACCTGGGCATTCTCGATCTCCGCGGCTGCGAGCAGCCGCTCCAGGAACTCGCACTTGCGCCGCTGGCTCTCGACGAGGCTCACCTCCGCCGCCGGCAGCACCACCGCGAGCGCCACCCCCGGGAAGCCGACGCCGCTGCCCAGGTCGGCGAGGCGCTGCGCGCTCCTGATCACATCGAGATCGAGGGCCACCAGCGAATCTGCGACGTGCGTTCGGGCCGCCTGCTCCGCCGATCGCATCGTCGTCGGAGCGTGCTCATCAGCCTCGAGCGCCGCCAGCACGGCCGTGAGTTGTGTCTGCTGCGCGGTGGTCAGCTCGTGGCCCACGGCGAGAACCCCCTCGCGTATCCCCTCGTCGTCCATCGCGTCCAAGGTCCTCGGGTGGATGTTTCCCGTGAAACGCTCCGCGCGGTCCCGGTCCGACGTCAGTCCGCCGGCGGCGTGACCACGAGATACCGCTCGGGCTCGTTGCCCTCGCTGTGCGTCTCCACGTCGCCGCGCTCACGCAGGTACTCGTGCACGATCCGCCGCTCGAACGGCGGCAGAGGGTCGAGCTCGACCGGTTTGCCCGAGCTGAGGGCCTCATCGGCCGCGTCGTCGGCTTCGCCGCGCAGCGCCTCGGCGCGTCGATCGCGATAGCCGTTGGCGTCGATCACGACCCGCACGGACGATGGCCCGTCCGGGAACACGATCCGCTGTGCGAGGTGCTGCACTGCATCGATCGTCTGCCCGTGCCTGCCGATGAACAGACCCACGTCCTCGCCCTCGAGCCGGCCGCTGAGAACGCCGTCGCGCTCATCGACGTGGACGTCCACCTCCAGGCCCAGACCATCCACGATCTCCTCGAGCAGCTCCTCGAGCGCCTCCAGTGGCTCGAGCTCGCCATCCTCGATCTCGCCGTCGCGATCCTCGCCGGGCCCGCTCATCGTCGCCTACCCGAGCGTTTCTTCTTCTTACGAGGCGGCCTCGGTGGCGGCGGCCCGGTCGAGACGGGGGCGCCCGCGCCGGCCACCTCTGCCTTTGGTGCGGGGCTGGCGGCGTTCCCGGCCGCGTCGGCGATCGCCTGGCGCAACGAACGGCTCGGCTTCCCGTTGGCCGTCGGGGCCGGCCGTTCCGGTGGCGGCAGCCGGCGGCGGATGAGGAACTGCTGGCCGACGGTCCAGAGGTTCGTGGTGATCCAGTACACCAGCAGGCCCGCCGGGTAGCGGTAGAGAATCACAACGAACACGACCGGCAGGATCAACATCAGGCGGCGCTGGTTGGGATCGGCGGTCGCGGTGGCGATCAGCGTCGAACCGAGCTGCGAGCCGACGTACAGGACGATCAGCACGACGAGCACGATCCCGGTCGCCTTGTTGGTGATGTCGGGGATGAACAGGAACTTCGCCGAGTGCGGGGCCACCGAGTTGCAGGTCGCTTTTTCGATCGCCTTGGACGTGACGATGTGGTGCGCCTTCAGGGCCGGCCCGCAGATGTGCTTCTTGAGGTCCGTGCGCAGCATGTAGAACAGCGAGACGAACACGGGCAGCTGCAGGAGCAGTGGCAGGCACGATGCCAATGGATTGATTTTGTTCTCCTGGTAGAATTTCATCATCTCCTGCTGCTGGCGCTGTTTGTCCTCCTTGTACTTCTCTTTGATCGCACTCAGCTCCGGGGCGTGGCGCTGCATTTCCTGCATCGACTTGAGCTGCTTGTAGGTCAGCGGCACGAGGATCGCGCGGATCAGCACCGTCAGGCCGACGATCGCAAGCCCCCAGCTCCCGCCCACGACGTGGGCGTGGATGAAGACCAGGATTTCTTCGAACACGCTGATCAGCGGCGAGAACGCGTCCTGGATCACGTTGGCGAGGATTGGCATGCTCTACGGGCTCTGGGCGGTCGTGGTTGGGTAAGCGTGGATGGGGCCGATGGGTTGCGCCTGTCCCCCGGATGCGGGCGCCGCGGCGCGCGTCCGCTCAGGCGACACGATCTGGACTCCGAGTGGGACTCGCGACCCGAAACACTCGCTGAGCCTCAACCGGATCGTACCCGCCATCGCTCCATGGGTTGCACCTCAGCAGGCGCCACCCGGCGAGCACCAGGCCCCTAAGTATGCCGTACTCCCGAATCGCCTCCAGCGCATAGCGCGAGCACGTCGGCTCGTACTTGCAGCGCCTTGGGATCGCCGGGGAGAGCAGACGCTGATAGAGGACGATCGGCGTCACGACGATCATGCGGACGATCCGCGCGGCGCCGTGCGGGGGCGGCACGCTGTGCCGCATCGAGGAGCTCATCAGCTCGCCTCACGCGGCTGCTCGGCGGCGCCCGCACGTAGACCAGCCTTCGCGATCAGCTCCGCCAGCGACGCGTCCACCCCCGCGAGCCCCTCGCGCTCTGCCAGCTCTCCCGCCGCTGGGCGCGCGACCACGACGACGTCCTGTCCGGGAGCAAGCTCCCCCTCCGCGTGCGCGAAAGCCTCGCGCAGCAGCCGCTTGACCCGGTTGCGCTGCACGGCGCCGCCCACCTTGCGCGAGACCGACAGCCCGAGTCGCGGCGTCGAGGAGGACGCGTTCGGGAACGTGTACAGGACCAGATGACGGTTCGCGATCGAGCGGCCGTGACGGTAGACCCGCTCGAACTCGGCGCTGCGCGACAGACGCCCGCGCGCTTGCGAACGCGACTTCATCGCACGTCAGCCGGCCTCGGAGCTCCCGCCACCACGGCCCTCAGGTGGAGAGGCGCTTGCGTCCCTTGCCGCGACGCCGCTTGAGCGTGAGCCGCCCGGCGCGGGAGGCCATCCTGGAGCGGAACCCGTGGGCACGGGCTCGCTTACGCTTCTTGGGCTGGTAGGTGCGCTTCATGCCGGGCTGAAGTATAGGACCGCTTGACCGCCGTCGACTCCCGTCGCTGTTTTTCCCGCCAAATGCGGGCAGCCCCCAAGAGCACCAACGGGCGTTGGGTATAGTCGCCCGACCGGGCCTTCGGGCCCCACTTCGAATAGTTCTCAGCACTGCCCCTGGGAGAGGAGCGGACTACCGCTGCCGTGAACCGCGAGCTCGAGCACATATGGTCGCGCGTCCAAGCGCAGCTTGGACTCGTCGTCGACGAGCCCACCTATCGCATCTGGCTAGAGCCGCTGCGCGCTGTCGAGCTCGACGATGACCGGCTGCTCGTCGAGGCCCCGCCGCACGCGTGCCGCTGGATCGGCGAGCGCTTCGGAAGGGTCATCCAGGCCAGCGTCGAGCTCGTCCTCGGGCCGCACATCTGCGTTGAGCTCGCGCCCTCCGGCGCTGGCGACAGCTCCACCACGCTGCCCCTGTCGCCAGCTGCCAGAACCCCCGCCCGGAGGACCGCGCGGCGCCGCGACACCCGTAACGAGCACCCACACACAGAAAGCACCGGCGCCCTTGGCAATCCCAAGCTCACCTTCGAGCAGTTCGTCATCGGCGACTGCAACCGCCTCGCCCACGCCGCCGCCCTGACCGTCGCAGAGTTGCCCGCGCAGGCCTACAACCCGCTGTTCATCTGCGGCCCTCCCGGCGTCGGCAAGACCCACCTGCTCAGCTCAATCGCGGACCTCCTGCTCGCGCACAACCCCAGCCTGACGGTCCGCTGCACCACCGGCGAGGCCTTCACCAACGAGTTCCTCGGAGCGCTCGACGGCGGCGGCATCGACACCTTCAAGCTCCGCTTCCGCGACGTCGACGTGCTGCTTGTCGACGACGTCCAGTTCCTCGAGCGCAAGACCAGGACCGAGGAGGAGTTCTTCCACACGTTCAACGCGCTACACGACAGCGGCCGCCAGATCGTGCTCACCTCCGATCGCCCACCAGCCGACCTACAGGCGCTCGAGGACCGCCTGCGCGAGCGCTTCGCCGCCGGGCTCGTCGCCGACATCGAGCCCCCGGACTTCGCCACACGACTCGCGATCCTGCGCAAGCGCGCCCAGTACGACAACATCGAGCTCGCCGATCCCAGCACCCTGACGGTGATCGCAGAACGCGTCAGCACCAACGTCCGCGCGCTCGAGGGCGCGCTGATCCGCGTCGTCGCCTTCAGCTCGCTCACCGGCAGACCCCTCACCAGCGAACTCGCGCTCGAGGTTCTCGAGAGGCTCTACCCGCGCGACGCAACGCCCGGCGGGCACAAGCGCACGGTCGCTGAGATCCAGGCCGCCACCTGCGAGCAGTTCGGCGTCTCCCCCGGCGAGCTCCTCTCGAGCGCCCGTGTCGCACGCATCGCCAAGCCACGCCAACTCGCCATGTACCTCGCCCGCGAGCTCACCGGCGAGTCGCTCCCAGCCATCGGACGGCAGTTCGGCGGGCGCGACCACACCACAGTTCTGCACGCATGGCGCCGCACATCCGCTCGAATCGCCGACGACACACCAACGCGCGAGGCTGTGGAGAAGCTGTGTCGAGCGCTCGACTGCCCACAGCCATAACCGCCGCACGCACCGCCGACCGGACATCCTGAGAGACTTGGCCACAATCGTCCACAGCCCACTCCACAGCCCAGCCCTTAGATTCGCTCCTATCCAACGCAAACACACATATCCACAGCCCCTACTAACCCTGAGTTCTTTCTAGAGACGTATTCATGAAGCTTTCCCTTTCCTCCGCTGATCTCCTCGCAGAGCTCCAGACGACAACCCGCGTCGCGTCCTCGCGCAGCGCTGTGCAGGCGCTCTCCGGCGTGATGATCTCGGCGCCCGCGGACTCCGCTCCCGAGTTGCTCGCCACCGACATGGAGATCGGCCTGCGCGTGCCCCTCAAAGCCGACGTCGCCCGTCCCGGGTCCGTCGTGCTGCCCGCACGCTTGCTCCTCGACGTCGCCCGCTCGCTGCCGTCGGAGACACTGACGATGGAGCTGCGTACGGCCGAGCAGGACGTCGAGATCATCTGCGGGCCGACGACCTTTCACCTGCGCACACTGCGGGCCGAGGACTTCCCCTCGCTGCCGCCCCCGTCGCCGGACACCCGCGTCGTGCTGCCGGCCGAGGCGTTCGTGCAGACCGTGAGCCGCGTCGCCCGCTCGGCCTCGCGCGACGAGACGCGCCCGGTGCTCACCGGCATCCTGATGTCCGCTTCCGGGCAGGAGCTGCGTATGGTCGCGACGGATTCCTACAGGCTGAGCGTCAAGGAGACCGCGCTGGCGGCGCCGCTGCAGGGGAGCCTCGAGGCGAACGTTCCCGCCAGGGCTCTCCAGGAGCTCGTGCGGATCGCCCAGCAGACGCCGAGCGAGTCGATCGCGGTAAGCGTCGGGCAGAACCAGGCGGTGTTCGAGCTCGGTGACATCGTGCTCTCCTCGCGCCTGATCGACGGCCAGTTCCCCAACTATCGCCAGCTGTTGCCAGAGACGGTCGAGCACGAGCTGCGCCTCTCGAGCGCCGAACTGACCGACGTCGTGCGCCGCATCAGCCTGCTCGCTCAGAAGAACGCGCCGCTGCGGCTGAGCTTCAGCGAGGGCACGCTGACGGTCTCCGCCCAGACCCCCGACGTCGGCGAGGCGAGCGAGGCGATCCCCGTACCGTTCCACGGCGAGGCGTTCGAGATCGGCTTCAACCCCGAGTTCCTCCGCGACGGGCTCGAGAGCATCGAGTCCGAGGAGCTCGTGCTGAAGCTGATCAGCCCACTGCGCCCCGGCCTGATCGAATCCCCCGACAGCGGCGATTTCGTATACCTGATCATGCCGATCCGCCTGAACGTGTGACGCCATGGCCGGCACATCTCTGCGTCCTCGGTCGCTCGCGTGCGTAGCACGCCACGCGGGGCGGGCGGGCTACGGATCTATTGACCTGTTTGGCCCTGACGCCACACGACGCGTGATGGATCGTTGACGTGCGCGTTCTCAGCGTGCAGCTGCGCGACTTTCGCACGTACGCGCGCGCCGAAGCAGCGCTCGGCGAGGGCCTGACCGTCGTCCACGGGCCCAACGGGGCGGGCAAGTCGAATCTGCTCGAGGCGCTGTACTACGGCTGTACCGCGCGCTCGCCGCGCACGCGCAACGAGCGGGAGCTCGTGCGCTTCGGTGCTCAGGCGGCCCGCGTCACGGTGCGGCTGGCGGACGGCGCGGACGCCCACGAGCTGACCGTCGGGTTTGGCGCGTCGGGGGACGGAGGGCTACCAGTCAAGCGCATGACCGCCGATGGCGCGCCCGTCGAGCGGCTGTTGGACGTCGAGACGCGCCCGCTCGTGAGCGTCTTCCTCCCCGACCGGCTCGAGCTCGTCAAGGGCCCGCCCGCGCTGCGTCGCGCCCACCTCGACCAGGTGGTGGCCGCGATCTGGCCGCTGCGCGCGGATACGCGCAGGCAGTACTCGCGGGTGCTGGCTCAGCGCAACGCGCTGCTCGGGCGCATCCGCTCGGGCCGCGCGTCGGATGCGACGCTGTCGACGTGGGACCGCGAGCTTGCCGCCCAGGGGCTCGAGCTGCGGGCCCATCGCGCCGCCGCGGTCGAGCTGCTCGCCGCGCCGTTCGCCGCACGTGCCGCGCAGCTGGGCTGCAGCGGCGAGGTCGTGCTCGAATACCGACCTCGCTCGCGGGCAGCCGACGTCGAGGAGTACATGGCAGAGCTGCGCGAGCGCCTGCCCGGCGATCTCGAGCGGGGCTTCACCGGCCATGGCCCTCACCGCGATGAGCTGACGATCACGCGCGACGGGCGCGAGCTGCGCGTGTATGGCTCTCAGGGGGAGCAGCGCCTGGCGCTACTGGCGCTGCTGCTCGCCGAGCGCGCGGTGCTCGCGCAGGAAAGGCGCCGCACGCCGCTGATGCTGCTCGACGATGTGATGAGCGAGCTCGACGCCGAGCGCCGCGAGCTGCTCGCGCGCGAGCTGCGCTCGGGCGGGCAGAGCGTGATCGCGACGACGGACCTCGCGCACGTCCCCGGTGCGACAGACGCCGCCGTGACGCGCCTGCGGATCTCGCCCGGCGCGATCCTGCAGGAGGCGATCGCGGCGTGAGCAGAGCCGCCCCTCGCCCGCTGGCCGCGGCGCTCGCGCAGCTCACCGGAGCGCTTGCGCCGGCGAGCCCGCTCGCGCGCGTGCAGGAAGTTTGGGAGAGCGCGGTGGGGCCCGCGGTCGCCGCCTCGGCGCGCCCCACCGCCGAGCGTGACGGCGTCCTCACGGTCACCTGCGCCGCCGCCGTTTGGGCGCAGGAGCTCGACCTGATGGCGGCCGAGCTGATCCCTCGCCTGAACGCCGCGCTCGGCGCCGATGGCGTGCGCGAGCTGCGCTGCCGGACCGGCTGAGGAGAGCCGATCCGCCGACTCGTGCGGGGACCGGCCCGCAGGTGCGCGCAAATGGCTTGTTTGCGGCTATTTTGCAGGCATTTAGGACCCTCTCCAGGCCCGATCGCGGGGGCTGTCGTGCTATCCTTACAGGCATAGCTAACCCGCCCCGGCCGTGGACCCAGCGCCCCGGAATCCGGGGCGTTCTCACGTCATCGGAGGGCCATTGGCAACAGGTAGCAGCAGCTCTGAAGAGAGCACAGGTAAGGGCGGCGTCAACGACCCGTCCGTGAGCGGCGACCCTGCCAGCTACGACGCCCAGGACATCACCGTCCTCGAGGGCCTTGAAGCGGTCCGCAAGCGCCCGGGCATGTACATCGGCTCGACCGGGGTCATGGGTCTGCATCACCTCGTCTACGAGGTCGTCGACAACTCCGTCGACGAGGCCCTCGCCGGCTTCTGCACCGAGGTGTCCGTCACGATCCACCCCGATAACTCGGTCACGGTCGTCGATAACGGACGCGGCATCCCCGTGGCGATCATGGAGAAGGAGGGCCGACCGGCGGTCGAAGTCGTGCTCACCGTGCTTCACTCCGGCGGCAAGTTCGGGGTCGGCGGCGGCTACAAGGTCTCGGGCGGACTGCACGGCGTCGGCGTGTCGGTCGTCAACGCCCTGTCCGAGCGCCTGTCCGTGGAGGTTCGCCGCGACGGCCACGTCTTCTCCCAGGAATACGCGCGCGGCGCCCCGCAGGCCGATCTCGCGCAGGGCGAGGCGCTGCCCAAGGGTGCGCCCACGGGGCTCTCCGTCACGTTCCTCCCCGACGCCGACATCTTCGAGTCGCTCGACTTCGACTTCTACACGCTCGAGGAGCGCCTGCGCGAGACCGCGTTCCTCACGCGCGGCCTGAAGATCTCGATCGTCGACGAGCGCGGCGAGGGCCACGCGGCCTCCTTCCAGTACGAGGGCGGGATCGAGGACTTCGTCTCCTACCTGAACGAGAACAAGGACACCGTCCACCGCAAGGTCGTGTTCTTCGCCGGCGAGTCCGAGGAGGGCGCCGCGGAGATCGCGATGCAGTGGAACTCCTCCTACCAGGAGTCGATCCACTCGTTCGCCAACAACATCAACACCAGCGAGGGCGGCACACACCTGAGCGGCTTTCGCTCGGCGCTGACGCGCACGCTGAACAAGTACGCGCGCGACCACAGCCTGCTGAAGGAGAAAGAGGACAACCTCTCGGGCGAGGACGTGCGCGAGGGCCTGACGGCGGTGATCTCGGTCAAGCTGCGCGACCCCCAGTTCGAGGGGCAGACCAAGACCAAGCTCGGCAACCCCGGCATCGCGGGCTTCGTCGAGTCGATCGTCAACACGGGCCTGGGAGAGTTCCTGGAGGAGAACCCCAGCGAGGCGCGTGCGGTGATCATGAAGTCCGTCCAGGCTCAGCGCGCCCGCGAGGCGGCGCGCAAGGCACGCGACCTGACCAGGCGCAAGTCGGCGCTGGAGAACTCGACGCTGCCCGGCAAGCTCGCCGACTGCTCGATCAAGGACCCGTCGCTCGCCGAGCTGTTCGTCGTCGAGGGCGACTCCGCCGGCGGCTCGGCCAAGCAGGGCCGCGACCGCGAAACCCAGGCGGTGCTGCCGCTGCGCGGCAAGATCCTCAACGTCGAGAAGTCGCGCATCGACAAGGTCCTGCAGAACACCGAGATCCAGGCGCTGATCACCGCCATCGGCACCGGCGTGCGCGACGAGTTCAACATCGAGAACGCGCGGTATCACAAGATCGTTTTGATGACAGACGCTGACGTCGATGGAGCTCACATCAGGACCCTCGTGCTCACGCTTCTCTTCCGCGAGATGGAGGAGTTGATCAAAGCCGGCTACGTCTACATCGCCAAGCCGCCGCTGTACAAGCTCAAGCAGGGCTCGCGCGAGCGCTACATCGAGAAGGACTCCGAACTCGAGGAGATCCTGCTCGCCGACAAGTGGGAGAAGATCGAGGTCTTCGACCGGCACGGCACGCAGTTCAAGCTCACCGAGGCTCGTTGGCAGCGCTTCTCCCGCCTGCTCAAGCAGTACGAGGGCTGGTCCCTGGCGATGCGCGGGCACTGGGGGCACGACGTCGTCCAGTTCCTGGAGGAGTCCTCGTTGCTCGGCGAGCAGGTGCTGAGCGCTGACGCGGCCATCGAGCTGCTCAGCCGTGGCACCGTCGACGGCGACACCCACGCCACCGAGCTGCAGGACAGCGACCCGATCGAGCTGCGCGTACGCGCGGTCGAAGCCAAGACCGGCTTCGCCCGCGTGCATCGCATCAAGCGTGCGCTGTTCGACTCCCAGGAGTACCGCCAGCTCGCGCGCGTGCACGCCCAGCTGATCGAGCTCGCCGGCGTCCCCGCGTTCGAGGTGCGCCTCGCCGACGCCCGTGAGAGCGCGGCGTCGTTCGAGGCCCTGTACCCGGCTGTGATGGCGGTGGCGCAGAAGGGCATCAAACTGCAGCGCTTCAAGGGCCTAGGCGAGATGAACGCCGAGCAGCTCGGCGATACCACGATGGCGCCGGCCACGCGCACGCTCGCGCAGGTCACGCTCGAGGACGCCGCTGCCGCAGACCGCATCTTCTCGATGCTGATGGGCGACCAGGTCGAGCCGCGACGCGCGTTCATCGAGGACAACGCGAGAACGGTTGCCAACCTTGATGTGTAGTCGGGAGGTGAGTGATGGCATCAGCTGACGTGATAGGCGGGGGCAACATCGAACCGCGCGCGCTCGAGGAGGAGATGCGCACCGCATACCTCGACTACGCCATGTCGGTGATCGTCGGGCGTGCGCTGCCCGACGTCCGCGACGGTCTGAAGCCCGTCCACCGCCGCGTCCTCTACGCGATGAACGAGCTCGGCCTCGGCCCAACCCGCTCCTACGCCAAGTGCGCCAAGATCGTCGGCGAGGTGATGGGCAACTATCACCCTCACGGCGATTCGGCCATCTACGACACGCTCGTCCGCATGGCCCAGGAGTTCTCGATGCGCAACGAGCTCGTCGACGGCCAGGGCAACTTCGGCTCGGTCGACGACGATCCTGCCGCGGCGATGAGGTATTGCGTCACTGGGGACACGCGTGTCCGCACGCGCGCGGGCACGGTGCGGATCGACTCCCTCGTGCCGGACGCCAGGGGCAACTCCGACACTCCCATCGACCTCGAGGTGCTCGACCGACTCGGTCGACCTGTGCGGACATCTGTGCTGTTCCATTCCGGCGAGCATCCGACGCTGCGCCTGCGCACTGCCGAGGGCTACGAGCTGACCGGGACCGCGAATCACCCGGTGCTGTGCATCGTCGACATGGCGGGCGTGCCGCTGTTGATGTGGAAGCTGCTGGAGGAGATCGGTCCGGGCGATCGGGTCCTGATCCATCGAGGGACCGGTACGTCCACGGACGATCAGGCGCTGGACAAGCGCTCACGGATGCTCGCGCTGCTGGCGGGTGCGCTTGTGGCAGAGGGTTGGTTTGGCGACCGGCGTGCAGGCTTCAACAACGTCGACAAGGATTTCTTCGACGCTGTGCTCGAGGCATACGACGTAGTTGTACGAGGCGCGCGCTATACGAACTCACGCACAATCAGGTCGGGCAGCCTCTGCCACGAACTCGACGTGCAGAACCTCACGGCGCTCCGCGAGAGCCCATTGGCGGAGCTCGATGGCCTGACGAGCGAGCACAAGCGCGTCCCCGAGTTCGTGTGGTCTGGGTCCGCCGCGTTCAAGCGCGTCTTCCTGCAGGCGCTCTTCGAGGGCGACGGCTCATGTTCGTTGCTTCCTCGCAGCACGATCCAGATCTCCTACTCCACCCGCAGCCGCGATCTGGCGCTAGGCGTGCAGCAGCTCCTACTCGAGTTCGGGGTCATCTCGCGGCTCAGCCGCTCGAGTCGGGGCGAGATCAAGGTGGTGATCACCAACCGCCGTGACGGGCGACTGTTCGCCGAGCGCGTCGGATTCCTCGGCTCGAAGCAGCCAAAGCTCGAACAGGCACTCGCTCGGATACCGATGACGAGCCGCGCGCTCAGCCGGGACCACGTCCCGCACGTCGCCGACTACATTCGCTCCGAAGGGGGATCCAGCTACACCGAGCGCGACTGGTTGAGGCGCCACAACGTCGATCGCATCGAGCGCTGGGAGAGCGGCTCGACGGCGATCCTCGAGCGGATCTCATCGCAGGAGGTGCGCGACGTCGTCGCTCCGCTCGTCACCGGCGACTACTACTACGCCAAGGTCGCCTCAGTCGAGCCCGCGGGTACCCGGCCCGTGTACTCGCTCCGCGTCGACACCGACGACCACTCGTTCCTCACCAACGGCTTCGTCAGCCACAACACCGAGGCCCGCCTAGCCCGCATCGCCACCGAGATGCTGCGCGACCTGGACATGGACACGGTGGACTTCGTGCCCAACTACGACGGCTCGCGGCGCGAACCGCTGGTGCTGCCGTCGCGCTTCCCGAACCTGCTGGTGAACGGCTCGTCGGGGATCGCGGTGGGGATGGCGACGAACATCCCGCCGCACAACCTGCGCGAGGTGATCGACGCGACGATCGCGTACATCGACGACCCGGAGATCGACACGGCGGGCCTGATGCGCCACATCAAGGGGCCGGACTTCCCGACGGGCGGCATCATCCTCGGCCACGGCGGCATCAAAGACGCCTACGAGACGGGCCGCGGACGCGTGCGCGTCCAGGCGCGCGCCCACATCGAGCCGCTGACGCACGGCAAGGAGGCGATCGTGGTCACGGAGCTGCCGTTCATGGTCAAGAAGGGCGGCGAAGGCAACCTGATGACGAAGATCGCGGAACTCGTCAACGACAAACGCATTCCGGAGATCTCCGACCTGATCGACCAGTCGGACAAGCGCGGCATGCGCCTGGTGATCGAGCTCAAGCGCGACGCGATCCCGAAGGTGGTGCTCAACAAGCTGTACAAGCACACCCCGATGCAGACGACGTTCGGCGTGAACATGGTCGCGCTCGTCGACAACGTGCCGCGCACGCTCAACCTGCGGGCGGTGATCCACAACTATGTCGCCCACCAGCGCGAGGTGATCGTCAGGCGCACCAAGCACGAGCTCTCCGAGAAGGAGGCGCGCGCGCACATCCTCGAGGGTCTGCTGACGGCGCTCGAGCACCTCGACGAGATCATCGAATTGATCCGCGCCTCCCGCGACCGCGACAGCGCGCGCGAGCAGCTGATCGCGCGCTTCGAGCTGAGCGCGATCCAGGCGACCGCGATCCTCGACCTGCGCCTGTCGCAGCTGACGGCGCTGGAGGCCGACTCGATCAAACAGGAGCACGCCGACGTCACCGAGCGGATCGCCGAGCTGCGCGCGATCCTCGGCGATGAGACCCGCGTGCTGGCGGTGATCAAGGAGGAGCTGACGGAGATCTCCGAGCGCTTCGGCGACGAGCGCCGCACCGAGATCAGCCACTCCGAGGACGAGATCGACATCGAGGACCTGATCGCCGACCAGCAGATGGTGATCACGATCACCAACACCGGCTACATCAAGTCGCTACCGCTGGCCACCTACCGCCAGCAGCAGCGCGGCGGGCGCGGCGTCACCGGCATGGACATGAAGGACGGCGACTTCATCGAGCACCTGTTCGTGACCTCCTCGCACGACTACCTGCTGTTCTTCTCCAACCGCGGCAAGGTCTACCGCTCGAAGGTCTACGAGCTGCCCGAGGCGCAGCGCACCGCGAAGGGACGCGCGCTCGTGAACATCCTGCCGCTGCGCGACGGCGAGCGGATCCAGGCGGTCGTCTCCACGCGCGACTTCACAGAGACAGAGTTCCTCGTGTTCGCCACACGCAACGGCACCGTCAAGAAGACCGAGCTGCAGTCCTACAACACGCCGATCAAAGCCGACGGGATCATCGCGATCAACATCCGCGACGACGACGAGCTGCTCGCCGTACGCGCGGTCGATCCGGGCGAGGAGATCATCATGGTCTCCCGCGCCGGCCTGACGGTGCGCTTCGCCGAGTCCGACGCGCGCTCGATGGGACGCGACACGACCGGCGTCCGCGGCATGGACGTCGGCAAGGACGGCCGCGTGATCGCGATGGACGTCGCGCGTGACGATATGGACCTGCTGGTGGTCACCGAGAACGGCTACGGCAAGCGCACGCAGATCGCGCAGTACCGCAAGACCAACCGCGGCGCCAAAGGCGTCAAGACGATCAAGCTGACCGAGCAGAAGGGCGCGCTCGCCGGCGCGCTCGTCGTGCGCGAGCACCAGGAGCTGGTGTTCATCAGCGTCGGCGGCATGGTCCAGCGCACGGCTGTCGCCGGCATCTCACAGCAGGGCCGCTCGGCCACCGGCGTGCGCGTGATGAACCTCAAGGAAGAGGACGTCGTCAGCGCCGTCGCGCTGGTCATCGACACCGAAGCCGAAGCCGACGCTGACGTAGCCCCAGACGCCGACGCCGGCTAGACACGTTCGCCTCCCAACCGTCCAGAATCACCCGCCCTCGCTCAGACCGATCCGGTGAGCGGCCGAAACGCTGAGGGTGCCCGCCCCCCGCAAGCTCCTCGCAACAACCGTCACGATCGTCTCCTGCGCAGCTCTGACCGCCGCCTCGGCGAGCTCCGCTGCCGCCTCGACGCCGCTGCGCGCAAGGACCTCCGCCCACGGCCGCGCCACCGCGTGCGCCAAGAAGAGCGACGCCCACGCCGCACGCCGCACGGCCAAGCGCGCGTGCCGCTCCAGCGCGCCCAAGCCAAAGACGCAGAAGCGCGTCGTGCAGAAGCCGGTCAGGTCTCGGCCCGTGCACGCTCACCGCGAAAGGCAGCGCACGAGCACCCCGAGCTTGCCCACGGAACCCTCTGAAGCAAACGCGCAGGCATCGCTCGCCGAGCGCGACGCCGCGACGATCGCCGCGGTGCTCGCGACGCCCTGCCAGAACACCGAACTGACCCCCGAACCGGCGAACATCGCGCTCGTGCGCACGGCGGTGCTGTGCCTGATCAACCGCAAGCGCGCGGAAAACAACGAGAGCCCGCTGAAGCAGAGCGCACAGCTCGAACAGGCGGCCGAAGGACACTGCACGGAACTGATCGCCGACGACTACTTCGCGCACGTCTCGCCCAGCGGCGAGACGCCCGTGGACCGCATCCGCGACACCGGCTACATCCCCAGCCCGAGCGTCGGCTACGTGATCGGCGAGAACCTCGCGTGGGGCACCTACCAGCTGTCGACGCCGCAGGCGATCGTCTCCGCGTGGATCGCCTCGCCGGGGCACCTCGCCAACATCCTCGAAGCCCAGTACACGGAAACGGGAATCGCCGTCACGCCCGCCGTGCCCGCGTCACTCGCCGCCGGCGCACCCGGCGCCACGTACGCACAGGAGTTCGGCGTCATCATCCCCTGAAGTCGAGCCGGCGCGTAGCGCCGTCATCGACGGTCCTCAAATCTAGAGCCGGCGTAGCGAGAACTCCCCGCACGTCATCCACGTTCGCTAATCTGGCTGGACCAGAGAAAGGAGGTGGTCCAAACGTTGAGTGACAGTTCTTACGGGACCCTGGAGGTGACCGGCCGCTAGGTCGGGAGGCTGGTCCGCTTAGCGGAATCCAACCCGGGACACCCCGAGACGACCGCCGGCTCTGGTCCCTCCGGCCTCGAACCGTCGATCTCGGTCTTTCCAGTCAGAGCAGTTTGCGAAGGGCGCTCCGTTGTGGGCGCCCTTCGTGTCTCTCTGCTCTTCCTTTGCTCTTGCCCAGACGTCTGAAGGCCATGCCGCATGCGGCATGGCCCAGGGGCGCACATGTGCGCCCCTGCCGGTCGGCGCATGCGCCGACCGGAACAGCGGAAGATCCATCGGTCATGCTGCCCAACGCGGGCGGCGAACGCTCAGGCGGCCTGCGGCAGGTACGCCAGCCACGCCTGCGGGATCGTCGGGCTGGCGACGTGGATGAAGATCTCCGCGCGCGGCGTGCGCGGGACGTGGCGCGGGTGCATCCCCGCCTGGCGCGGCAGGCGGTCGCCCTTGCGCCTGTTGCACGGCGCGCACGAGGCGACGATGTTCTCCCAGCTGGAGGTGCCGCCCTTCGAGCGGGGGATCACGTGATCGACCGTCAGGTTCGAGCGCGAGCCGCAGTACTGGCACGTCCAGCTGTCCCTGGCGAACACCGCTCGCCGCGTGATCTTGCGCCGGTGGGCGTCGCGCGGGACCTTCACGTAGCTGACCAGGCGGATCACCACCGGGCGCGCCAACGTCGAGCTCTCCGAGTGCAGCTCCCAGCGCCCGCGCTCGAGCAGCTCGGCCTTCTCCTTCAGCAGCAGCACCACCGCGCGCCGCACCGTGCACACGTTGATCGGCTCGTACGTGGCGTTCAAGACGAGCACCCGACCGCTCATCGCCGTTGTGGGCGATGTGCCAGGTCCGTGCCGCTGGTGCTCTGAAGGCGACACGGACCCCACCGGCTCGGGTGGGACTGTGCACTCCATCTTCAGGCCGAAGTCTAGCGAGCCCCGCCCGCCCGCGGCCCGTTCGCGCAACGGGGCCGCGGCGGATGGCTCACGCGGGCGCCGCGGCGGCGGCGTAGGAGCCGAGCACGCGCACCTCTTCGCAGATCGCGCCGACGCCCGCGATCGCCGCCGCGACCGGCGGATCGTGCACGCGTGCGGCGAGGTCGACGAAGAACATGTAGCTGCCGAGACCCTGCCGCCGCGGGCGCGACTCGATCTTCGTGAGGTTGATGTCCCTGCGCGCGAACTCGTCCAGGCAGCGCACCAGCCAGCCGGCGTGCTCGGCGCCCGCGCCCCAGAACACCAGCGATGTCTTCCATTCCCCACTCTCGTTCGCGCGCAGCGGTGCCCGCTCGTCAGCCATCGCCGCCTCCGCCAGCCACACGAAGCGCGTTTCGTTGTCCGCCCGGTCCTCGACGCCCGTGCGCAGCACCGTCGCGCCGTAGATCCTCGCCGCGAGCTCCGTCCCCAGGGCGGCCTGTGCGCGCCGCCCGTCGGCCACGACGATCCGCACCGCCTCGGCGGTCGAGCTCGCCGGCTCAACGCGCGCACGCGCGAGCTCGCCGCGCAGGAAGCGCGTGCACTGGCCCGGCACCTGCGGATGCGTCAGCACCGTGTCGATCTCCTCAAGCGCCACGTCGGTCGCGCCGATCAGCGCGTGGCGCACGCGCAGCAGCGTCTCGCCCACGATCTTCACGTCGCCCGCATCGTCCGCGAGCAGGTCGAGCGTCACGTTGATCGACCCCTCCAGCGAGTTCTCGATCGGCACGATCGCCCAGCGCACCTGCCGCTCGCGCAGCGCCGTCACCGTGTCGAAGATGCTCGCCAGCGCGACCGGCTCGACCGCGTCGGCAGCCGTGTCCGCCAGCAGCGCCTCCTCGCTGAAGGTCCCCGCCGGTCCGAGATAGCCGACCCGCGCCCGGTCGGCCGGCGCCTCAGGCGAGCCGCTCATCCCCGGCCGACCCGCCGTCGCGCCCGCCGGCCTGTACCTGCCCGCCCGGGTGTGCCGCCACCGCGGGCGCGAGCGCCAGGCGCACCGCCTCGGCCTCCTCGGGCGAGAGCTCCAGTTCGCCGCGCCCGCCGCGCACCTGCTTGCCGTACACGCGCGCCTGGTCGCGATGGTGGATGCACGACAGCACGATCCCCGACTGCTCGTCGTCGAGCAGCGCGATCGACATCGACTGCTGCCCCGACAGCTCGTTGTAGGCGTCGTAGCGCACCAGCGCGCGGTGCGCGATCCGCCCCCGCAGCGCCGTCTCCGCAGCCGCCAGGCGCCCGTCCAGGCGCACCGCCGTCTCCTGCACGTACGCGCGCAGGTCCTCGAACGCCTCCTGCAGCGCGGCCGCGTGGTCGACCACGTCCTGCGCGCCGCTCTCGCCCAGCACCAGCCGCTGCGCGCGTCGCAGCCGGCGCACGCTCACGCTCAGCGCCGCGCACGACACGAGCGCCACCAACGCGACCGCGCCGGCCGCGATCGCGACGATTCCCTGCGTGTCGGTGATCGACGCGGCCATCGCTCACAAGTTAGCCGCTCGCGCAGCCGCCACGTCTGGAGGCGCCGCGCGCCCCACCGCGCGGCCACGTCCGCGCGCCTATTCGCCGAAGATCGCCAGGAACGTGTCGAGCGTGTCTTCGTGGTTCGTTTCGCCGGGCACCGGGTCGACGTGCGCTTCGATCTTCGCGGGCGTGCCGAGCGGCACACCCGGCACCGGGACTTCGACGCTGGCGGTCTTGCCCGGTTCGGTCGTGTCGATCACGTGCGACTCTTTGATCGCTTTGCCCTCGGCGGTGACCGTGACGTCGACTTTGACGTCCGTCTCCGGGAATTCGCCCGCGTTTTCGACGAGCACCGTGAACGTCGGGTTGCCGCCGCCGGCGATGTGGTTGAGCGCCGGTTCGGCTTCGAGCGTCGTCGTGCCGACGCTCACGCCCTTCAGCGCGCTGCCGTGGTGGCCCGGCGCCACGCCCGTCTGCGAGCTGCTGGCGGACTGCCCGGTCACGCGCGTGAGCACCGTCGAGGCTTCCAGCCAGCCGATGTTCGGCAAGAAGCGCGTGCTTGTCGTGCTCAGGCCGCTGACTCCGCCCGCGCTCAGCGCTTCCTGGATCAGCGGCGCCACGCGCTGCGAGTAGATCACGTCGGAGGCGAGGAAGATCTCCATGTCGCCGGCGATCTTCGTGCTCGCCTGCTTCGCCTGCCCTCCGAGCGCCGACGGCAGCAGTTCGGTGAGCTTCGACATGCCTTCCACCCGCAGGTCGAGTGCCAGCAGCAGCGCCCGCTGCGCGGAGGCCATTTCGCCCGGCACGCTCAGCCCCTTCGCGCGCGTCGCGATCGCCTGCGCCTGTTTGAGCAGTTCGTCGACCTGCTGCTCGACGTTCAGCGCCGGCTTGCCGGCGGCGTTGGTCAGCGCCGCGAACAGCGGGTTCGAGACCTGCGCTTCGGATTCCTGCGCGATCGCGCCGACTTCGCGGTTGTACGTCTTCAGCGACTGCTGCTTTTCGCTTTTCAGGCAGCCGTTGATCAGCAGCACGATCGCGATCAGCACGACGATCGCGACGCCCGCGGCCACGCGGCGGCGCACCATCAGCGTGTGGTGGTCGATCCCCGACGCGCCCGCGTGCTGCGGCCGGCGCGGACGCGGCCTTGGCTGGCGCGGCGAAGCGCCCGCGGGCCGATCCCCGACCGGCCGGCGGGGCGCTCGGGATGACGGGCGTGCTGCTGTCTCCTCGTCATCGTCGAAGAACGACAAAGCCAACCGCTCCTTTGCAGGGACTTTACGAAGAGGGCAGTATGACTGCCGGGCACCCACCTCGTTGGCTTGCAACTTCTCGGTCAAAGCGGCTTTTCCTCCCAAATCCGGCAGGAGCAGGAGCCGAACGCGGCGAACGCGGGAGCCGGTGGAGTCGCCACACACCCTCGTCCAGCCGTCCCGTGAGCACGAGATCTCCGCGGAGGAGCCCGCGCGCAGGCGCATCGCGCCCCGCGCGCAGAAGCCCTCAGCCGACGAGCTCGTGCTCGGCCGCTACCGCCTGCTCGAGCGGCTCGGCTCCGGCGGCTTCGGCGTCGTCTGGCGCGCCCACGACGAGCTGCTGCACCGCGAGGTGGCGGTCAAGCGCGTGTGGCTGGGCGCGGATGGGGGCCCGATCGACAGCGAGCGCGCCACCCGCGAGGCGCTCGCGACCGCACGCCTGTCGCACCCCGCGATCGTCGCGCTGCACGAGGCGTGCGCCCACGACGGCGCGTTCTACCTGATCTCCGAGCTCGTCGACGGCGACACGCTCGCACGGCTGATCGCCGAGGACGCGCTCGAGGACGAGGAGATCCTCGAGATCGGCGCCGCGCTCGCCTCGGCGCTCGGGCACGCCCACGCGCGCGGGGTCATCCACCGCGACATCAAGCCGCAGAACGTGCTCGTACCGCACCTCGCCGAGGACACGCCGCAGACGCCGCAGACGCTGCTCGCGGCGGCCAAGCTCACCGACTTCGGCGGCGCCGCGCTTGTCGGCGAGGAGGCGCTCACGCGCACCGGCGACGTGCTCGGCACGCTCGCCTACATGGCGCCCGAGCAGAGCGAGGGCCGCGAGGTGGGCGTCCACGCCGACCTGTATTCGCTCGCGCTCGTCGTCTACGAGGCGCTGTGCGGCGTCAACCCCGTGCGCGGCGCCACGCCCGCGGCGACCGTGCGCCGCATCGGGCGCGAGCTGCCGCCGCTGCAGCGCGCTCGCCGCGATCTGCCGAGCGAGCTCACCCGCGCGATCGACCGCGCGCTCGCGCCAGCGCCAGAGGACCGCGGCAGCGTCGAGGACCTGCGCCTGACGTTCGAGCAGACGCTCGAGCGCGGGCTTACGCGCTCTCGCACCCTGAGATGGCGCGACCGCGTACCGGCGCGCACGATCGCGCCGCGCCGGCTGGCTCCACGCCCGCCCGAGCCAACCGTGCACGAGCTCGACGGGCAAGAGCGCGCGGCGCCCTCAGCGCGCCTGTCGCTGCCGCGCGCGATCTGGGTCGCGTGCGCCGCCCTGCTGATCGGCTGGCAGGCGTTTGCGGGGCGCCCGGGCGTCGCGCTGCTGCTGCTCGCCGCGCTGCTACCGCTGGCGGTGTTGCCCGGCGAGGGAGCGCGCGCACGGCGGCTGGGAGCTGGGTGGCTGGGGGCCGCGCTTGCGCCGGTGCTGGGTCTCGCCGGCCTGGCCGGGGCGTTCCCCGCGATCGCGGGGCAGGCTTCGCGCTGGCGCGAGCGCGCGACGCTGGCGGCGCTTGGCTACTGGTGGCTGGCGCTCGCCGCGCCGCTGCTCGGTCGGCGCCTATGGCTGAGCGCCGCCTCGGCTGCGCCCGCCCGCACGGCATGGGAGAGCTCGTTGAGCCTCACCGCAGCGCACGTGATCGCGCCGCTCTTGACCTTCGGCGTGCTGCTCGGCGCGCTGCTGTGGGCGCTGGCGGCCGCCGTGCTGCCGTGGATCGTGCGCGGGCGCAGCGCTGCGCTGGACGTCATCGCGGTCAGCGTCTGGTCGGCCGCGATCGCCGCCGCCGCGCCCGCCCTGGACGCGGGCCTGAGCGCGCACGCCGCGCACCCCAGCCCGCGCGGCGCCGTCCTCGGCGCGCTGCTCGGCGCGGTCGTCGCGGTTGCCGCGCGCGCCCTGCGGGGGCCCGTCTGAGAATTCGCTCACGGGCGTCACGAGCCAGGTACCGCGCGAGGGTGCGTAGCATGGCTCACGGCTTGCCGCCGATCAGCGGAGATCGGCGCTCGGCCGTCCACCGATGAACCCGCTCAAGCGCGTCGAGACCATGATCGCCAGCCTCGTCGAGGGAACCTTCGGGCGGCTCTTTCGCGCGGAGGTGCGCCCGATGGAGCTCGCGCGCAAGCTCGCGCGCGAGATGGACGCGCACCGCACGGTGTCGGTCTCGCGCGTGTACGTCCCCAACGAGTACTCCGTGTGGCTCTCGCCGAGGGACCGCGAGCGCTACGAAGGCGTCGAGCACGAGGTGATCGACGAGCTGTGCGCGTACCTGCTGGAGCACGCCCGCCGCGAGGAGCTGATCATGTCCTCGCCCCCGCACATCGTCTTCCACACCGACGAGCGCCTGTCGCTCGGCGAATTCGGCATCCAGGCGCGGTTGGTCCGGCCCGCCGGGGAGGATGAGGAGCTGCAGCCCGCGTCGCACCCCGCTCACCCGCCCCATCCACCAGCCGACCACGAGGAGCACGGCCAGACGATGATCTTCAGCAGCTCGGCACGCGTGGGCGGGCCGGTGCAGGACGCGCACGCCCGGCGCGCCCCCGAGCGCGTGCTGCTGGCCGTCGGCGGCAGGCGGCTGCTCGTACCGCCCGCCGGCGGCACCGTCGGGCGCAGCCGCGAATGCGACGTGGTGCTCGACGACGCCGGGATCTCGCGCCGTCACGCCGAGCTGCGCCCGGGTGCCGGCGGCTGGACGGTCGCGGACCTGGGCTCCACCAACGGCGTGCGCGTCAACGGCGCGCCGGTCCATGGAGCGCAGCCGCTGCGCTCCGGGGATCGCGTCGAGCTGGGCTCGACCGAGGTCGTCTTCGAAGTCTCATGAACACGCTCGCGCCCGTGTCCGTCGCGCTGAAGTTCGGCTTCCTGGTGGTGCTGTACCTGTTCCTGCTGTGGATCGCGCGCAGCGCGCGCCGCGACCTGCGCCGCGGCGCCGGCGCATTCGGTCCGGCCGCCGGCTCGGGCGCCCTGCACGCCGCCGCCGGCTCGATTCCACCCGACGCGACCGGCATGTACTCCGCGTCCGCGCTCGGCAGCGCCGACCTCGCACACCGCGCGCCGCGCCTGGTGATCGAGCGCGCCCCCGGCCACGACGCGGGGATGATCTACGACCTCGACGGCGACATCGTGCTCGGACGCGGCGAGCGCGCGGAGATCAGGCTCGAGGATCCGTTCGCGTCCTCGCGTCACGCGCGCGTCTACGAGCAGGGCAACATCGTGGTCATCGAAGACCTCGGCTCGACCAACGGCACCTACCTCAACGAGGAGCTGCTGGAGAGCGCCCGGCCGCTGCACCCCGGCGACAGGGTGCGCATCGGCGACAGCGAATTCACGTTCGAGGTGGACTGATGCTGCGCGTCGCCGAGCAGTACGCCGGGACCGACACCGGTCGCCAGCGCCGCGCCAACGAGGACTCGCTGCTCGCGCGCTCGCCGCTGTTCGTGGTCGCCGACGGCATGGGCGGCGCGCAGGCCGGCGAGGTCGCCTCGCGGATCGCCGTCGAGGCCTTCGAGCCGGGGCTTGCAGACGCCTCGCACCCAGAGCTCGAGCTCGCCGCGCTCGCGCGCGCTGCGAACGCCCGCATCTTCGAGCTCTCGCGCGCGAACGCCGAGCAGGCGGGCATGGGCACGACGCTCACCGCCGCATACGTCGGCGAGCAGGAGGTCGCGATCGCGCACGTCGGCGACAGCCGCGCGTACTGCCTGCGCGACGGTCAGCTGCTGCGCCTGACCGACGACCACTCGCTCGTCGACGAGCTCATGCGCCAGGGCCGGCTCACGCCCGAGGAAGCGATCGGACACCCCCAACGCTCGGTGATCACGCGCGCGCTCGGTCCGGAAGGGGTGGTGGAGGTCGACACGCGCTCGTTCCAGGGGCGCGACGGCGACGTGTACCTGCTGTGCAGCGACGGCCTCACGACGATGATCTCCGAGGAGCAGATCGCGGCGACGCTGCTCGCCCACCCGCGCCTGCACGACGCCGGCGAGGCGCTGATCGCGGCCGCCAACCAGGCCGGCGGCCGCGACAACATCACGGTCGTGCTGATCCGCCTGGAGGACGTCGCGCTCGCGCAGGCGCCGCTCGCTCACCAGGAGGACGCGACGATGGTCGAGCTCCCGGCCGTGCCCGACGGTGGCGCCGTGATGGTCGCCGCGCGACCGCGCGCCTCGCCGACGATTCAGCGCACCCCTCGCAGCCCGGGCACGGCCCTCCCGCAGGCCGGGCAGGATGCGCGCCGGCGCCTGCGCATACGCCACGCGGGCGCGATGCTGTTCGCGCTCGTCGTGCTGGGCGTGCTCGGCTCGGCCGGCTACCTGGCACTGCAGTCGGTGTACTTCATCGCCACCAACAACCGCGGCCTCGTGACCCTGTTCCAGGGCCTGCCCTACCGGCTCCCGGGCAACCTGACGCTGTACAGCAGCCAGTACGTCTCCGGCGTCAGCGCCTCGACGCTCAGCGCCGAGCAACGGCACAAGCTGCTCAGCCACTCGCTGCGCTCCGAAGGCGACGCCGGCGCGCTGATCCGCAGCCTCGAACTGGAACAGGTGGAATGAGGCGCGTGCGGTGAACCGCCCGATCGTCCGCCTGTACGGGCTCGTCGCGCTGCTGTTCGCGCTGCTCGTTGCGTTCACCTCACGCTGGACGGTCTTCGACGCCTCCTCGCTGCGGGAAAACCCGCTGAACGCGCGCAGGGTGCTCGAGCAGGAGCGGATCGCGCGCGGTGAGATCACCGCCGCGGACGGCGCCGTGCTGGCGCGCAGCGTGCGCGGCGCGGAAGGCACCTACGAACGCGTGTACCCGACCGGAGAACTGTTCGCGGCCCCGATCGGCTACGACTACATCGACCTCAATCGCGGCAACGCCGGCCTGGAGCGCTTTCGCAACACGGAGCTCAACGGGCAGAGCTCCGGCAACCTGGAGAGCCTGCTCGAACAGCTACAGGGCAAGGAACCGCAGGGCGAGAAGGTGATCACGACGCTCGACCCGCGCGCGCAGCGCGCGGCGGTGGCGGCGCTCGGCGAACACGAAGGCGCGGTCGTCGCGCTGGACCCGCGCACGGGCGCCGTGACGGTGATGGCCTCCAAGCCGAGCTACGACCCCAACGCGCTGCGCTCGCCGGCGCTGAAGCTCCAGCAGGAACACGAAATGAGCGCCAACCCGCCGACGAAGTCCGAAGTCAACCGCGCGACCCAGTTCGGCTACGCGCCGGGCTCGACGTTCAAGATCGTCACCGCCACCGCCGCGATCGACACGGGCGCCTACACGCCGGAATCGGTCATCAACGGCGAAGACGGCATCCTCGTCTCGGGGGTGCCGCTGCACAACGACAACGACCACAGCTGGGGCCCGATCACGCTCACCACCGCGCTCGTGCACTCGGTGAACACCGTGTACGCGCAGGTCGCCGTGCACCTCGGCAAGCAGACGCTCGGGCGCTACATGGAACGCTTCGGCTTCGACCGCAAGCCCCAGCTCGACTATCCCGCCGAAGAGATGTCCGCGAGCGGCGAGCACGAAGGCGAAGCGATCGTCGCGCCGACGAGCTCGCAGGTCGACGTCGGGCGCATGGGCATCGGCCAGGACAAACTGCAGGTGACGCCACTGCAGATGGCCGAGGTCGCCGCCGCGGTCGCCAACCGCGGCACGCTGATGGTCCCGCACCTGACGCAGCGCATCGTCAACTCCGAAGGGCAAACCGTGCAGAGCATCTCCCCGCGCGTGCAGTCGGTCGTGATGAAACCGTCGACCGCCAGCGCCGTCACGGCGATGATGGAGGCGGTCGTCGAGGAAGGCACGGGCACCGCCGCGCAGATCCCCGGCATCCAGGTGGCGGGCAAGACGGGCACCGCGGAGACGCAGTTCGGCGATGCGATCAACAACGTCTGGTTCATCGCGTTTGCCCCGGCGTCCAACCCGCGGGTCGCGATCGCGGTGACGCTCAAGGCTGTCCCCGGGGAAGGCGCGACGTTTGCCGCTCCGGTCGCCCGCGCCGTGATCGAAAGCCTGCTCGGATGATCGACCCCGAGACGATCATCGACGGGCGCTACCGGGTGATCTCGCGATTGGGCTCGGGGGGCATGGCCGACGTGTACCTCGCCCAGGACCAGCTGCTGGGCAGGGACGTGGCGGTGAAGGTGCTGCACCATCACTTCGCCGAAGACCAGGAGTTCGTCGAGCGCTTCCGTCGCGAGGCCTCGAGCGCCGCGGCGCTGTCGCACCCGAACATCGTCGCGATCTTCGACCGCGGCGAGTGGAACGGCACCTACTACATCGCGATGGAGTACGTGGCGGGACGCACGCTGAAGGCGATCGTGCGCGAAGCGGGGGCGCTCGACCCGGCCGCCGCGATCGAGATCGTCGTGCAGATCCTGCGCGCCGCCCGCTTCGCCCACCGGCGTGGCGTCATCCACCGCGACCTGAAGCCACACAACGTGATCCTCGACGAAGAGGGCCGCGCGCGCGTCACCGACTTCGGGATCGCCCGCGCGGGCGCGTCAGACATGACGCTGACGGGCTCGATCATGGGCACCGCCCAGTATCTGTCCCCCGAGCAGGCTCAGGGACACGCGGTCAGCGCCACCTCGGATCTGTACTCGATCGGGGTGATCCTCTACGAGCTGCTCACCGGCGTGGTCCCGTTCGAGGGCGAGACGGCGGTCGCGATCGCGCTCAAGCAGGTCTCCGCGGAGCCGACCCCCCCGAGCGCGCTGAACCCGGCGATCCCGCAGTCGCTCGACGCGGTCGTGATGCGCGCGCTCGCCAAGGACCCAGCCCAGCGCTACGCGAGCGCCGACGAGCTGATCGCGGCGCTCGAGCATGAGCGCGAGCGGCTGCCGGCGCTCTCCGGTGCGCCCACGACGGCGATTCCCAATGGCCATCCCTACCAGGCGCCGCCACCGCGCACGGGCTCGATGCTGCTCGCGCAGCCGGGCACCGGCGAGTACGAGCTCGAGGGCGAATCGTCCGAGGATCGCCGCCGGCGCTGGCGGCGCGGCCTCTGGTGGGCGCTCGCGGTGCTGTTGCTCGCCGGTGTGGCGGTCGCCGCGGTGCTGCTGCTCACGCCGTCGAGCAAGTCGGTGACCGTGCCGAGCGTCACCGGACAGACCGAACGGGCCGCGGAAGCCACGCTGCGCGCCGCCGGGCTGAACGCCCAGCCCTCGCTGGCGCCGAGCGCGACCGTCCACGGCGGCCTGGTGATCAGCCAGACGCCGGTCGCGGGCGCGCCGGCGAAGAAGGGCGCGCGCGTGGGCATCGTCGTCTCGGAGGGCCCCCAGACGGTGCCGCTGATGGACGTCACCGGGCTCACCGAGGCCAAGGCCGTGGCGACGCTGCGCGGAGCGCACTTCAAAACCAAGACGAAGCCCGAAGCGAGCAAGACGGTCGAAGCCGGCCGCGTGATCGCCACCACGCCGTCCGCCGAAACCGAGGTCCAGGAAGGCAGCGTGATCACGCTGCTCGTCTCCAGCGGCCCCGCGCCCGTGCACGTCCCCGACGTCGTCGGCTCGACGCTCGAAGCCGCCGAAGCGACGCTCACCAACTCCGAACTCGAAGTGGGCACGGTCACCAAGCAGGTCTCCGCCTCACAGCCCGCGGGCACCGTGCTCGTGCAATCGCCCACCACCGGCGGCTCGGTCCGCGCCGGCACCAAGGTCAACCTGACGATCGCCAAGGCGCCCAGGGAAGTCGCGGTCCCGAACGTTGTCGGCGCGGCCGAAGCGGTGGCCGCGGCCGCGCTGCAGCACGCCGGCTTCACGAGCAAGCCCGAACCGCGCACGACAAGCGAACAGTCCCAGGTCGGCGTGGTCCTCGAACAGAGCCCCGCGGCCGGCACGCGCTCGCGCAAGGGCACGACGGTGACGATCGTCGTCGGCAAGCTCGCGGCCACGACCACACCGACGACGACCACCACCACGACGACCACGACGACGTCCTCGTCCCCCCCGCCGGCGTCTGAATGACCGCCGCCGCGGGCACGAGCGATCCGCAGCCGGAGCAGGCCCTGACCGTCGCCGTGCTCGCCGGTGGGCGCTCCTCCGAGCACGACGTGTCGCTGTCCTCCGGCGAAGCCGTGCGCGAGGGGCTGGGCGCCGCCGGGCACACGGTCGTATGGGTGGAGATCGGCCGCGACGGCGTGTGGCGGCGCGACGGGCAGCCGCTCAGCGTGACGCCCGCGGGCGGGCTGCTGGGCGTCGACGTCGCCTTCCCCGTGCTGCACGGGCCGTACGGCGAGGACGGGACCGTGCAGGGATTGCTCGAGACGCTCGACGTCGCCTACGTCGGGGCGGGCGTGGCCGCCTCGGCGCTATGCCTGGACAAGGTCCTGTTCAAAGAGCTGATGTCGGCGCTGGGCGTCCCCCAGGTCGACTACGTGGGCGTGCGCGCCGAGCGCTTCCGCCACGCTCGCGAGCAGGTGCTCGCCGAGATCGCGTCGCTGGGCCTGCCGGTGTTCGTCAAGCCGGCGCACCTGGGCTCCTCGATGGGCATCGTCAAGGTCAGCGCCGAGGCGGAGCTGGGCGAGGCCCTGGACCAGGCGTTCGCGTACGACGCCCTGGTGATCGTCGAGGCGATGGCCGCAGGGACCGAGGTCGAGTGCGGCGTGCTCGGCGCGCTCGCCGGTGAACGCGCCGCGGGCGAGACGACGTTCGCCTCGCAGCCGGGGGAGATCGTGTTCGCGGGCGAGTGGTATGACTTCGGCGCGAAGTACGCGCACGGGGGCATGGAGCTGAAGGTCCCGGCGGGCATCTCGGCGAGCGAGCGCGAGCGGGTGAGGAGCCTGGCGCTGACGGTGTTCGACGCCGTCGGCTGCGACGGGCTCGCGCGGGTCGACTTCTTCGTGGACGGCGAGCGCGTGCTCGTCAACGAGCTCAACACGATGCCCGGCTTCACGCCGACGAGCGTCTACGCAAAGCTGCTCGCCGCCTCGGGCGTCCCCTACCCGCGACTGCTCGACCGCCTCTGCCGGCTGGCGCTCGAGCGCCAGGCGGAGCGCCGCGCGTACAGCTTCTGAGCGTCGACGCCCCGCGGGTGCGCCGCGCGTGTGCGAGCGTCGAGCACCGGGGCGCTACTTGAACAGCGTCAGCTCGTTGAGCGACGCCGACTCCATCCCGGGCGGCAGCGTCGTCAGCCACACGAGGTAGTAGCGGTAGGGGTGGCCGGACAGCGCCAGCGGGATGCGTTCGCCATCGTGCACGTGGGCGCTCGACCCCACCGGGCCCTGCCATCCGCGCGCGCTCAGCGGCGTCGAGTTGCCGTACGGCAGTTCCAGTTCGATCTGGTCGGCCGCGTAGATCTGCACGGCGAACCCGGGCGTCGGCGTCTGGATCTCGACCGCCTTGGCGAGCACGTGCGGGGCGGCGTCGAGGTAGACGCCCAGCCCCACGCCGCCGGGCTTCCTGAGCGTGCCTTCGTAGTACTGCTCGGTGCTCCACGTGGTGTTGGGGTCGCTGTCGACGAGGTTCCCGATCTGGTCGCGGTTTTCCGGACCGGTGCCGAACGGGTTGTAGCCGTGGGCGGCGGTCTGGCTGAGCTGAACCGGTTCGAGGCCGGCGTGCGAGGCGATGCCAGGGGGCACGCCCGTGCCCCGGTGGGTCCCGAGGCCGCCGGCGATCAGCGCGATCGCGACGATCGCGACGAGCAGCGCGAGCGAGACGACCCAGCGCGCGGGATGGCGCATGCGCAGCGGCAGTCGTCGCTGCGCCGCCCCGGGCAGCGTGCGCAGCACGCTCGTCACCTCGCCGGTGGCCTGGCCGGCGCGCGTGGCCTCCAGCGCCAGCACCTCCTCGAGGTCGGCGAGCATGCTCGCCGCGTCGGGGTAGCGGCGCGTGAGGTCCTTGCTGACAGCGCGCTCGACGACCGCGGCGGTGGCGGCGGAGATCCCCGGGCGCAGGCGCTGCACGTCGGGGACGTCCTCGCGCACGTGCTTCATCGCGACCGCCACCGGCGAGCTGCCGCGGAACGGGACCTCGCCGGTGAGCATCTCGAACAGCACGACGCCGAGCGAGTACAGGTCCGACTGGCCGGTGACGGCCTGTCCGAGCGCCTGCTCGGGCGAGACGTAGTCGGTGGTGCCGAGCACGCGCCCGGCCATCGTCAGCCCTTCCTCTGAGAGCGTCCGCGCGATCCCGAAGTCGGTGATCTTGGCGCCGCCTTCCTCGCTGACGAGCACGTTGTGGGGCTTGACGTCGCGGTGCACGATCTGGCGTTCGTGCGCCGCCCCGAGGGCGCGCGCGATCTCGATCGCATAGGCAAGCGCCTGCGGGATCTCGAGCGGGCCCTCACGGCGGATCACGTCCTTGAGCGTCTCGCCGTCGACGTACTCGAGCACGATGTACGGCGTCTCACGCGCGTCGCCCGCGCCCGCGCCGTTGCCCTCCGAGGAGGGCTCCTCGCCGGCGTCGATCACCGTGACCACGTGCGGGTGGTTGAGCTGCGCGACCGAGCGCGCCTCGCGGCGGAAGCGCTCGAGCTGGTCGGAGTCGGCGGCGATCTCGCGGTGCATCAGCTTGATCGCGACGGGGCGCTCGAGCACCGTGTCGAAGGCGCGGTAGACGGTCGACATGCCGCCCCGCCCGATCTCGGCGTCGAGTCGGTAGCGCCCGCCGATCACGGTCCCGAGCAGAGTCATCGACCCCTATTGTGCGCGCAAGCTAGGCGGCGTCGCGCAGGCGGGCGAGGACCAGCGCGGCGAGCAGGCAGCGATAGAGCGCATAGGGCAGCAGCGAGCGCTCCTCGCGCCACAGCCGCCGCGTCCCCGTGGCCGCCGCGAGCGTGGATAGGAACGCGCTCGCTGCGCCGAGCGCGAGCGCCGCGCGCTGCTCGCGCGGAACGCCCGCGCGGCGCATGCGCGCGCCCTTGAGCACGCTTGCCCCGAGGATCACCGGCAGCCCCGCGTGCCACGAGAGCGCCTGCGCGGCGCTGCGCCCGAAGCCGCGCGCGCGCGCGGCGGTAAGCGTCGCCCCGTTGCGCGAGACGCCGGGGATCAGCGCGCCCGCCTGCGCGAGCCCCAGCGCGAGCCCGTCGCGCGCGCTCGCGTCCTCCTGAGCGCGTCCACGCCCGACTTCGGTCCCGTCGGCGGCCGGATGCCCGCCCGATGGCGCCATCGCGTCGGCGAGCGCCATCGCGATGGCACCGCCGATCAGGCCCGCGGCGATCGAGCGCGGCCCGCCGAGGCGCCGCTCGATCGGCGGCCCGAGCGCGTAGCCGGCGAGCACCGGCGGCCCGACCGCCAGCGCGATCACGCCAGCCCGGCGGCGGTCCAGGCGCGCGGCGTCGTGCAGCAGCTCGCCGCGCATGTGCAGCGCGATCGCGAGCCCCGCGCCGGCGTGCAGGGCGACCTCGAAGGACTTGCGCCGCTCGCCGTCGAGCCGCGCGTACGGCCAGCCGGCGAGCCACGGGATCAGCGTCGTGTGCGCCGATGAGGAGACCGGCAGCAGCTCCGCGGGTCCCTGCAGCAGGCCCAGCGCCACCGCGTGGCGAAGCGGCAGCGCGTTCTCAGCCGACGGCATCGGCGGCCGGGTCGCGGCGCGAGCGCCGCCGGCGGACGAACGCGTAGACGATGCCCACGACGACCAGCGCAACCACCGCGTAGTCGACGTACTCGAAGCCCTTGCGCACGCTCGTCCAATCGCCTCCGAGCGCGTGCCCGGCGAGCGCCAGCCCGAGCACCCACGGGAACGTGCCGATCAGCGAGAACAGCGTGAAGCGCGCGAGCGGCATCCGCGCGACGCCGGCGGGCAGCGACACGAACGCGCGCACGACCGGCACCAAGCGCCCGAACAGGACGGCCGCCTCGCCGTGGCGCTGGAACCACGCGTCGCCGCGCGCGATCTGAGCGGGGCCCATGTGAACCTTGGCGCCGTGGCGTTCGAACAGCTCCAGGCGCCCGCCGCGCCCGACCGCGTAGGCCACCCACGAGCCAACCATCGTGCCCAGCAGCCCAGCGAGCACGATCCCTACGAGCGTCAGGTGGTGATGCGAGGCGCTCTGGCCGGGGTCGGCGACCGCGAAGCCGGCGAACAGCATCACGACCTCGGATGGGATCGGGATGCACGCGCTCGAGATCGCCATCAACGCAAAGATCCCCGGCAGCCCGGCATCGCGGACGAAGTGCGAGGTTTCGTTGACGAGCGTTTCGGATATCGAGGCGAGGACGAGCACCGGCCGGCCAACGATAAGCGATTTACGACCGCCCGCTCGCCGCGTGCTGCTCCGGGGCGAGCGCCGCGGGTCGTTACCGTCTGCACGCGCATGCGCATCTGGATCGACCTGACGAACAGCCCCCACGTGCTGGTGATGCGCCCGGTGATCGAGCGCCTGCGCGCGGACGGCCACGACGTGCGCGTGACCGCGCGCGACTTCGCGCAGACGATCGAGCTGTGCGAGCGCTTTCAGATCGCGCACACGGCGATCGGGCGCCATCGCGGCGAGCGGCTCGGCGCCAAGGCGCTTGGGCTCGCGTCGCGCTCGGCCGCGCTCGTGCGCTGGGCTCGCGCCGACGCGCGCGCCGCGGGCGGGAGCGGCTTCGATCTCGCCCTCGGCCACGGCTCAAACGACGTCACCGTCGCGGCCGCCGTGCTGCGCATCCCGAGCGCGACGATGTTCGACTACGAGTGGGCGACCGTGCAGCACAACGTCAACTGCCGCCTGGCGCGCGCGGTGGTCGTGCCCGACGCGATCCCGCCACAGCGCCTGGATCGCTACGGCGCGCGCGGCAAGGTGCGCGCATATGCGGGCCTGAAGGAGGAGTACTACCTGGCGGACTTCGAGCCCGACGACGCGGTGCTCGAGGAGCTCGGGCTGGACTCGGCGCGCCCGATCGTGGTCGTGCGCACACCGCCCGAGGTGTCGCTGTACCACCGCTTCGAGAACGACCTGTTCGCGGGCGTGCTGCGGCGTCTCGCCCGCGCCGCCGCCGAGCAGGGGACCCAGGCGGTGGTGCTGCCGCGGGTGGAGTCCCAGCGCGAGGAGCTGCGGGGCGTGCCCGGCTTCGTCGTGCCCGAGCACGCGGTCGACGCGCAGTCGCTGATCGCCCACGCCGACCTCGTGATCTCCGCCGGGGGCACGATGAACCGCGAGGCGGTCGCGCTGGGCACGCCCGTGTATACGACCTTCCAAGGGCGCCTGGGCGCGGTCGACGAGCGGCTGATCGCCGAAGGGCGGCTGCGGATGCTCGCGGCGCCCGATGAGCTCGATCTCGGCCACCGCGCCGCGCTCGATGGCGGCGACGGGCGCGCGCAGCTCACGCCGCGCGTGCGCCGCGACCCGCGTGTGCTGGTCGAGCTGCTGCTCTCGCCCCTCTCTGACTGAGACAAAGCAATGCGCGTTGCTACGCCGGAGTCAGGGCCGGCCCTTACAATCCCTGCAATGCGCCGACGGATCCGCTCGGCGGCCCTGCCCCTCCGCCGTCACTCGCTGCCGCAGCTTGCAGTGGACGGGGCGCTGGTCGCGTTCGCATACTACCTCGCCTTTCAGCTGCGCTTTACGACCAAGCTGCCGGCGCACTACTCCGAGCTACGCGCCGACACGATCTGGTGGGTGCTCGCGGGCAGCCTGCCGGTGCTGGTGCTCTCGCGCGTGTACCAGCGCAACTGGCGCTACGCGGGTCAGCGCGACTACGAGGCGGTGGTGCTCGCGGTGCTGCTGATCGTGCTGTTGACGGTCGCCGCCGTCGAGATCCTGCGCCCGGTGCATCACTACATCGAAACGGGGCATCCGCCCGGCCATGCGACGGCGGTCCCGCTCGGGCTCCCAAACACCGTGATCGTGCAGTTCGCGCTGCTGTCGCTCGTCTTCCTCGTGGGCGTGCGCGCGGTGGCGCGCACGCTGTACGAGCGCAGGCCACTGGCCGCGTTCCGCAGCCCGCGGCGCGACCAGCGCACGGCGCTGATCGCCGGCGCCGGCGACGGCGGACGGCTGGTGGCGCGCGAGATCATGCGCAATCGCGACCTCGGCCTCGTGCCGGTGGGCTTCCTCGACGACGACCCGGCGAAGCGCCGGCTGCGCATCGAAGGGCTGCGCGTGCGCGGCAACACCGAAGGCGACCTGCCGCGGATCCTCGACGACGCGGAGCCCGATGAAGTGATCATCGCGATCCCCTCCGCTCCGGGATCGACGCGGGCGCGCATCGTGCGCGAGTGCCGCACGCGGGGCATACCGGTGCGCACGCTGCCGACGGTGTTCGAGCTGCTGCAGACCCGCGGCGCGCTCGCCAGGCAGGTGCGCGAGGTGCGCGTCGAGGACGTGCTCGGCCGCGAGCCCGTGCACATGGAGCTCGAGCGCGTCGGCGCGTATCTGGCCGGCGAGACGGTGCTCGTGACGGGCGCCGGCGGCTCGATCGGCTCGGAGCTGTGCCGGCAGATCGCGCGCGTGGAGCCGCATCGGATCGTGCTGCTCGACCACGCCGAGGACAACCTCTTCTCGATCCAGCGCGAGCTCGAGGACGAGCGCCACGTGCCGCCCACGATGCTGGCGGCGGTGCTCGCCGACTGCAAGGAGGAGGAGCGCATGCGCGAGGTCTTCGCCGAGTACCGCCCGACGATCGTGTTCCACGCGGCCGCCTACAAGCACGTCGGCCTGATGGAGGCAAACCCGGTCGAGGCGGTGCGCAACAACGCGATCGGCACGCGCGTCGTGGCCCACGTCGCCGGCGAGATGCGGGTCAAGCGCTTCGTGCTGGTCTCGACCGACAAGGCGGTCGCCCCGGCGACGGTCATGGGAGCCTCGAAGGCGCTCGCCGAGTTCGCGCTGGAGGCGGCCTCCGTGCGCTGGCCGGGGACCTGCTTCAACGCGGTGCGCTTCGGCAACGTGCTGGGCTCCTCCGGCAGCGTCGTGCCGATCTTCCGCCGCCAGATCGAGCGCGGTGGGCCGGTGACCGTCACCGACGAGCGCATGACGCGCTACTTCATGACGATTCCCGAGGCCGTGCAGCTGATCATCCGCTCCGGGTCGCTGGCCTCTGCGCGCGCGCAGGCCGGGCCCGAGCCGGCGCGAGCAGCCGCGCGCATCGACCCCCGCTCGCGCCCGTCGCGCGGCGCCGAGGTGTTCGTGCTCGACATGGGCGAGCCGGTCTGCATCATCGATCTCGCGCGCGCGATGATCGACCTGTCGGGCCTCGATCCCGACCGCGACATCGACATCGAGATCGTCGGGCGCCGTCCTGGCGAGAAGCTGCACGAGGAGCTGTTCAACACCTACGAGCGCCGCCGCGCGACCGCCGCGGAGAAGATCCTGCTGGCGGAACGTGAGCCGCTGGGGATGGACGAGGTCGAGTCGATGTTCGCGGAGATCGGCCTGCTGGTGCTCGAGGGGGACGCGGCGGGGCTGGCGGCGAAGGTGTCGGAGCTCGCGGCCGCGCGCAGGGACGCCCCGCCGGAGGAGCGGGGCGAAATCGACGTCAACGGCGAGGGTCCGCACGCCAACGGTCACGAGGCGCCTGCGCCCCTCGTACACTCCCCGCATTCATGAGCTTCCTGCCGTTCGCGCTCTCGCTGTCGAGCACGTTCACCAAGATCGGGGCGATCGCGGCTTTCGCCGCGCTGGTGGGCATCGCGGTGCTCGCGCTGCTCGTCTTCTCCCAGGCGCGCGAGCTCAAGCGGCTGCGTGAGTGGGCCGGGCGCGCCCCCGAGCGCGCGGCCGACCTCGAGCAGCGTGTCACGGCGGCCGCCGCCGTGCGCGTGCAGCAGCAGGCGCCCGGGCAGATGGCGCGTCCGGTCGCGCGAGCCGCGCCGGTCCCAGGCGCGCCACCGATCCCGACCGGAGCGCCAATCCCGACCGGCGCGCCCGTCCCCGCCGCGGCGGCCGCTGCCACGGGAGCGGCCACGCGTGTGGTCGGCGCCCCGCTGGTCCCGGCCGGCGCCGCGGTGCCAGTCGGCCAGGCGCTGAGCGCCAGCGGCGCCCCCGCCCCGCCGGGCGTGCCCCCAGCCGGAGCCCCAGCGGTCCCCGCGCCCACGCCGGCACAGCCCGGCACGGTGGCCCAGCCGGGGGTGTCAGCCCAGCCGCCGGCCCCAGGGCAGCCGACCGTCCCGGGTCGTCCGGCCGTGCCGGCGGCTGCGCCTGGGGCGCGTGCCGTACCCGGAGCGCCCAGCACACCCGCCCCGGCCGCGCGACCGGTGGCTCCGGGCCAGCCAGGTCCGCCGCTGCAGCCCGCCGCCACCACCGCGGCGCCCAACTCGGCGCCGGCGATGGCGCCCGTGGGAGCACCCGCGTCGGCGGCGGGCGTGGCGCAGAGTCGCCCGCCCGCCCAGAGTGCTCCCCCCTCGGCGCTCGCCGGGCCTCACGCCCCGGCGCCAGCGACGGCGGCGGCAGCGGCCGGCGTGGCCGCACCGACGGCGCCGCGCGCACCCAGTCCGCCGCCCGGGGCCGTGCCCGCTTCGCCGCCGCCGGCCGTGCGCCGCCCGCCGGCGCCATCAGCGTCAGCTGCGGCCGCGGGGGCACCGCCGCGTGCGCCGGGTGCCGAGCCGATCAGCGCCGCGGGCGCCCCCAGCGCACGCCGTCCGGACGCCGTCGCGCCGGGGCTCGAGGGTCGCTCGGTGTACGCCGCCAAACGCTCGCCCAGGAAAACGCTGCTGTTGGTCGCGGCTGGGGCGGTGGTAGCAGCGGCGGCTGTGGTCGCGGCGATCTCGCTGGGCGGCTCTTCGGGCGCCAAAACGGCGAGCAACTCCGGGCAGATAACCGCCCAGCGCACGACGACGCCCGCCGCCAAGCACACGCACAAGGCGAAGCCGAAAGCCGCGCCGAAAGCGCCGGCGGTGAGCCCCGCGGAAACGAACGTCGCGGTGCTGAACGCAACCGAAGCGGAAGGCCTCGCACGCCGGTTCGCGAGCACGCTGCAGCAGAACGGCTACTCGCAGGCGACGGCCCTGTATGGGAAACCTCCGGGCTCCGATCAGGTCAGCGTCGTCGAGTACGCGAGCGGCCACCAGGCCGAAGCCGAAGGGGTCGCGCACTCGATCTCGGTGACGCACGTGCTGCCGATCGAAGCGGCCGTGACGGCGCTCGCGGGCTCGGCGAACGTGGTGGTGATCGTCGGCGCCGACAAGGAAAAAGAAACGTCGAGCCCATAGCCGGCTTCCTGGACATTCCGGCGCGGTCGGCGAAGCCGCGCGAGCACGGCATCACCCACGTGATCGACAGGGGGCTGTCGGTGGCCGACGTCGACGGCCTGCTGGAGGTCGCCGGCGACAGCGTCGACGTCGTCAAGCTCGGCTGGGGCACGGCGCTCGTCAGCGCCAACCTGAAGCCCAAGCTCGAGCGCTACGCGAGCCGCGGGATCCCCGTCGTGCTCGGTGGCACGCTCACCGAGATCGCGATCCGCCAGGGGCGCATCGCTGGGCTGATCGCCTGGCTGCGCGAGCTCGGCCTGCGCCACGTCGAGATCTCCGACGGCACGATCACGCTCGACGCCGAGGTCAAGCGCGAGCTGATCGAACGGCTGTCGCGCGACTTCGTCGTGCTCGCGGAGGTCGGCAGCAAGGACGCGGACTTCATCATGGCCCCCTACATCTGGGTGGAGCAGATCGAACGCGACCTGGCGGCGGGCGCCTGGAAGGTGATCGCCGAGGCGCGCGAGTCGGGTACCGCCGGCATCTACCGCGCCAACGGCGAGGTGCGCACCGGGCTGATCGACGAGATCGCGCACGCGATCGACACCGATCGCCTGATCTTCGACGCGCCACTGCAGCAGCAGCAGGTGTGGCTGCTCAAGCGCTTCGGCACCGAGTGCAACCTCGGCAACATCGCGCCCGCCGACGTGCTCTCGCTGGAGACGCTGCGGCTCGGGCTGCGCTCGGACACGGTCGAGCGGTTCGCGCTGGGCGGCTCCGATTGAGCGAGGCGAGCGAGGATGGCCCACCCGCCTCACGGAGCCCGCCCGCCCGGGCGACAGCGCCCGGCAGCGATCCGCTCGCACGGACGGTCTTCGCGCTGCTGGTGCTCGCGTGCCTGGCGGCGTTCCTGATCACGCAGCGGCTCAAGCACACGCCGACGGCGATCCACGAATACAAGCTCGCGACCGCCTTCTCACCCTATCCGGGTGGCAACGCCCCGCTCGAGGCGATCTCGTTCAAGCTGGCCAACGCCGAAGACGTGACGGTCAAGATCATCGACTCGGCGGGCGACACGCTTGCGACGCTCGTCACCGATTATCCGGCGCCGCGCTACAAAACGCTCTCGCTGCGCTGGAACGGGCGCCGCGGGACGGCGCGCCGCAACGGCCACCAGCTGACCCCCAGCGGGCGCAGCGTGCTCGTCCCCGACACCGAAGGCGGGCTCGCGCCGCCAGGTGAATACCGCGTCGAGGTGGATCTCCGCCACCGCCACCAACAGGTGCTGCTGTCGCGCAGCTTCGCGCTGGTGAAGCCGTGAGCCCGCTCGCTACGACCCTCCCCGGCGCGGGCACGATCGCGGCGGGGCTGGCCGTCGCGGTCGTGGTGATCGCGGCGCTCGTGGCGGTCATGCGCCGCCACCGCGATGCCTTCCCGCTGCTGGCGGTCCTGACGCTCCCGTTCAGGCTGCCGATCTCCACCGACGGCAGGACGGTGAACCTGCTGATCCCGCTGTACCTGGTCGTCGCGGCGGGGACGCTCACGCATCTGCTGCCGCGGCTGCTGGGCAGGGGCAGCGGCAGCGACGCCGCGCCGCGGGAAGCGGCCGGCTCGCCGACGAGCGTGCGCTGGTGGGCCTCGCCGCGAGGCGTGGAATGGCTGCTGGCGATCACGGTCGGGCTGTACGCGCTGCAGACGCTGTACTCCAGCGACCGCGCCAAGGCGGCTGAGAACATCGCCTTCTTCTACGTGCCGTTCGCGCTGCTGTTCGTGATCCTGCGCGACGTGCGCTGGACGCGCGAGCTGCTGCTGCGATGCCTTGGCGTGGCCGTCGCGCTGGCGGTCCTGTTCGCGGGGGTGGGCTTCGTCGAGTACTACCGCAAGGAGCTGTTCCTGAACCCGAAGGTCGTGGCGGCCAACCAGTACGACAACTACTTCCGCGTCAACTCGGTGTTCTTCGACCCGAGCATCTACGGGCGCTTCCTGGCGCTGGTGATGATCGCCGTGACGACGGTCGTGCTCAGCGGCCGAAGCTTCGCGGGCGCCCTCGCGGCGCGCGCCCGCGAGCGCCGTCGCGAGGTGCTGATCGGGGCGGCCGTGCTCGCGTGGCTGCTGGCGGGGCTGGTGACGAGCTTCTCGCAATCGAGCATCGCGGCGCTGCTGCTGGGGCTGGTGGTCCTCGGCGCGTGGTGCTGGGGTGTGCGTCAGACGCTGTACGTGTCGGGGGGGCTGCTCGCGCTCGCCGCGGCGATCGTGCTGCTCGCCCCCGCGAGCCTGCACTTCGGCCTGAAGGGATCGAGCGGCTCGGCCAGCAACGCGACCAGCGGGCGCACGACGCTGATCTCGCGAGGTCTCGATCTGTTCGCCAAACGGCCGCTGGAGGGCTACGGCTCGGGCTCGTTCGAAACCGAGTACAAAAGGCACAGCAAGGCCTCCGCCGCGAGCGCCGAGAACGCGACCTCCGCCTCGCACACGATCCCCGTGACCGTCGCCGCCGAGCAGGGGATCGCCGGGCTGGCCGTGTACGTCGCGCTGCTGCTCGCGGCGTTCGTCGTGCTGTTCCGCGGCGCTGGGCGCTCGCCACCGCGGATCGCGATCGCGGCGTGCTTCGCGGCGCTCGTGCTGCACACGTGGACCTACGCCGACTACCTCGAGGACCCGTTCACGTGGACGCTGTTGGCGCTCGGCGTCGCCCTCGCCCGCCAGGACGGTGGCTGAGCCGTGCTCGGCTACCTCAAGCGCCTGGTCACGACGGGGGCGGCCTACCAGTTCGGGGACATCCTCGCCAAGGGGCTGGCGCTGCTGACGCTGCCGCTGTACACGCGCCACCTGGACACGAGGGCGTACGGGGCGGCGGAATCGCTGCTGACGGCGGTGATCCTCTGCAGCATCCTCGCGCGCGGCGGCGTCGGCGAGGCGTTCATCCGCTTCTACTTCGACGACAAGGACACGGCCCGGCGCGAGCGGATCGCGCGCACCGCGACGGCGACGGTCGCGTGGACGACGACGGTCGTCTCGCTGCTCGCCGTCGCCTTCGCCCGGCCGCTCTCGCGCGTGGTGCTGGGCTCCGAGGACCCGCTGCTGTTCGACTGCGCGGCGCTCGGCCTGTGGGCGTTCACGAACCTGGAGATGGCCTACGCGCAGCTGCGGGTCGACGAACGCAAGCGAGTGTACGTGTACGCGTCGGGCGCTAACGTGCTGATGACGGTGGCGTTCACGGTGCTGCTGGTCGTGTTCGCCAACCAGGGCGCCCGCGGCCTGCTGCTCGGCAACTTCGGCGCCTCGGCGCTCGTCGTGCTCGGCCTGTGGTGGGTGCTGCGCCGGCGCGTGTCGCTGCGCGTGCGCCCGGCGGACCTGCGCGCGATGCTGCGCTTCGGGCTGCCGACGGTGCCGGCGGATGCGAGCGTGTACGCGCTGCAGGTAGCGGACCGCTTCTACCTGTTCAGGGTGTTCTCGCAGAGCGCCGCCGGGCAGTACGCGATCGCGATCAAGCTCGCCACCGTCGTGTTCGTGGCGGTGCGCGGCTTTCAGTACGCGTGGCCGCCGCTGGCGTACTCGATCGAGAGCGACGAGGAGGCGGCACGGCTGTACTCGCTGGTCACCACCTACTACGCGCTGGCGACCGGCGTGGTCGTCTGCGCGGTGGAGCTGCTCGGGCGCTGGATGGTGAGGCTGCTCGCCGCCCACGAATACTTCCCCGCCTACCGCGCGCTGCCGTGGCTGGCGCTCGGGTGGGCGCTGTACGGCCTGTACCTCGTGTTCGTCGCGATCTCCGGGCGCGCGCGCGTCACCTCGCGCAACTTCCCCGCGGCCGCGGCCGGGCTCGCGGTCAACGTGGCGCTGCTGGTGCTGCTGGTCCCGAACAGCGGCGCCGGCCTCGGGATCGCGGGCGCCGGCATCGCGCTGTGCGGCGCCTACGTGGCGATGCTGCTGGTCATGTACCTGCTCACGCGCAGCCTGTTCAGGGTTGGCTTCGAATGGCTGCGCCTGGCGCAGCTGACGGCGATCCTGCTCGGCGTCGCCCTCTCCGGCGAGCTGCTGCTCCCCGATCACGGGCTCGTGGGCCTCGTGCTGCGGATCGCATGGCTCGCGCTCGTGCCCGCGGCGCTGCTGCTCACGCGCTTCTTTCACCCCCACGAGCGCGCTCAGGTCGCGGCGCTCGTGGCAGACGCCCGCAGGCGCGTGAAGGCGTTCCGCGCCGGGCACGGCGACGTCGAGGCATACGCGGAGGACCCCCTGAAGGACATCTGACGGCCGTGGACACGGCGCAGGGCGGCGTCCTCGGTCGCTCGCGTGCGTAGCACGCCACGCTCTCTGCGTCCTCGCCCTGCTTGGTCCACGGCCGTCAGAAACTGATGCGGGCGTCTAAAGAAGCGATTCTTGGCTCAAGAATGCGGCATTCGCGGCCGATGGCTGCCCTGTTGTGGCTGAACTGACGACCAAGGCCCCACCGCGGGCGACTGCCAAGGAGCGCCAGCGGCGCGCCGAGGCGTTGCGCCTGTATCGCGCCGACGAGCGCGTGAAGAGCATGGCGGTCGCCGGCGAGGTGGCCTACTTGCGCGAGCAGCTGCGTCTTGCCGCGCGGCTGACGGCGAGGCTGGCGAGCAAGAGCGACGTCGAGGAGCTGGCGCAACTGGTCGTCGACGAGCTGCACGAGACGTTCGCCTTCTACCTGGCAGCGATCCAGCGCCTGGACGAGGACGGCGTGCTGCGTCTGGTCGCCGGGCGCGGCCCGCTCGCCGAGGTGATGACCGAGTTCCTGCTCACCGAGCAGTTGGTGTCCGAGGGCGTCAACGGCAAGGTCGCGCGCTGCGGGCACACGGTGCTGGTGGCGGACACGCGCACCGACCCGGACTACATCGTGCGCGATCCGAAGACCGACCCGCGTGCGGAGCTCGCGGTGCCGGTGCTGGTGGACGGAGCCGTGTGGGGCGTGTTGAACATCGAGGCGACCGAGGCCGGCGCGCTCGCCGAGGCCGATGCAGCGCTCGTCGAGGCGATCGCCACCAGCTTCGGCGCCGCCGTGCACCGAGCCCGCCTGGTCGCCGACCTGGAAGGCGCGTTCACCACGGCGCTCGCCGCGCTGACGAGCACGGTCGAGGCCAAGGACGACTACACCGCCTGCCACGGCGAGGACGTGGCGGTGCTCGCCGAGCGCATCGCGCTACGCATGTCGCTGACGAGCGCCGAGGCGCGCGACGTGCGCTACGCGGCGATGCTGCACGACATCGGCAAGGTGGCGGTCCCGAGCGAGATCCTGCTGAAGCCCGGTCCGCTGACGGATGAGGAGTGGGTGACGATGCGAACCCACGCTGCGATCGGCGGCGAGCTCGTCGGGCGCATCGACGCGTTCGCGCACCTCGCCCCGGCGGTCCGCGCGAGCCACGAGCGCTGGGACGGCGGCGGCTATCCCGACGGCCTGGCCGGCGAGCAGATCCCGCTCGCCGCTCGCATCATCGCCGTGTGCGACACCTATGACGCGATCGTCACCGATCGCCCCTATCGCCCCGCGCGCTCCCCGCACGAGGCGTGCGCGGAGCTGCGCCGCGTCGCCGGCAGCCAGCTCGACGCCGGCGTCGTCGAAGCCGTCGTGGCGGAGCTCGACGCGGCCTGAGCTCAGGCGCGAGCGCGGTTGTACTCAGCGGCCGCCTCGCGCAGCCCCTCGCCGCGGTCGGGGTGCAGCGCGGCGGTGACGTGGCGCCAATAGCGGTGTGGGTCGTGTCCGGGCAGCGCGAGCGCCGCGAGCGCGCGGAGCGCGTAGCTCCACGCGGTCAGCCAGCGCACGGCGCGGGCGCTCGAGGCGGAATGGTGCTTGCGCATGTACAGGTCGCGCCCGCGCGACAGTTCGACGATCCGCCGCTCGGGCAGCGCGCCGGTGGCGAGCTGCTCGTGGTGGACGGCGACTGCCTGGGGGACATACACGCTGCGCCAGCCGGCGTCGCGCAGGCGCCGGGCGAAGTCGACCTCGTCGGAGTACACGAAGAAGTCCGGGTCCAGGTAGCCGACCTGCGCGGCCGCCTCGCGTCGCACGAGCAGCGCCGAGGACTGGCACCAGTCGACCTCGCGCACGCGCTCGCCGCGGCTCTGCACGGTGTAGAGGCGGTGCAGCATCAGCGCGCCGGCGAGCGCGGTGGCGACGGTCGGAAAGCGCCAGGCGCAGGCCTGTGCGCGCCCGTCGGGCCGCAGCAGCCGCGCGCCCGCGCAAGCGACCCGTGGGCGCTCCTGCAGCGCCTGCCACAACGCGAGCGTCGCCCCGGGGCGCAGCTCGGAGTCCTCGTTGAGCAGCAGCGCGTAGCGACCGCGCGCGCGGCGCAGCAGCTCGGAGTCGTTGAGCGCCTTGCCGCGGCGCTCGTCCAGCGCGATCGTCTCCTCGACCGCCGGGTGGGATGCGGCCGCCTGCGCGGAGCCGTCGCGCGAGCCGTTGTCGAGCACCAGCACCTCGGTCCTGAACGGCACGGTCTCGCGCTCGCGCGCGAGCGCGTCCAGACCGCGCAGCAGCAGCTCCCGCTGGGAGGTGTTGACGACGCAGTAGCTCAGCTCGACCGGCACGCGCCTGCGTGCGCTACTTGCCGGTCGTGCGGTGCATCGTTCCGCGTGCGTGACCACGGCTTCCACGCCCGCCGGCCGTCCCGCCGCCGGCTCTGCCGTGGACGGGGGGCGGCGTGCGCCGGACGAGCATCCGCAGCGCGCGGTCATCGGCGCCCTCCTCGGTCCGCTCGCTCAGCGCATCCGGATGCACCGTGCGCAGCACGGGGCCCTTCGTGCGGTCGACGATCGCAACCACGACCTTGGATCGGCTGGGCGTGTCGAACACGATCCCGTCGAGCACCGGGCCGCCGGTGGCGACCTTGACGAGCTCACCGGCGCTTGTCGGCTCCATCGGCACAGCGTATCGGGCGCCGCGCGGGCGACCGTCACCCACGCCGGCGCTCGTCGAGGGCGCCGGCTGGCATACGCTCTAGCCATGCAGGCGATGGAGCAGCTGCGCGAGCGTATGGCCGAGCTCGCGGATCTGACGGCGATCGAGAGCCTCGCCGGCTGGGACCAGCTGGTGATGATGCCGAACGAGGGCGGCGCGGCGCGGGCGCAGCAGCTCGGCACGCTCGCGCGCCTCACCCACGAACAGGCGACCGCCCCGGCGATCGGGGAGTGGCTGGCGGAGATCGACGCGGCGGGCGAGGAGGCGGGGCTCGACGAGTTCGATCGCGACATCGTGCGCCTCGCGCGCCGCGACTGGGAGCGCGCCAGCCGCGTCCCGGAAGAGCTCGCGGTCGAGCGCGCGCGAGCGAGCGCCCACGGGCAGGAGGTCTGGCAGAAGGCGCGGGCGGATGACGACTTCGCAGCGTTCGCATCGGCGCTCGAGCGCAACGTCGAGCTCGCGCGCGCGTACGGCGAGTGCGTGGCGCAGGAGGGCGAGAGCCGCTACGAGGGGCTGCTCGGCGACTACGACTTCGGGCTGCGCACAGCCGAGCTGCGGCGTGTGTTCGGGGAGCTGGCGCAGGCGCTGCCGCCGCTCGTGGCCGAGGCGCGGGTGCGAACGCCGCGCCGGGCGCTCGAGGTCCCGGTGAGCGCGCAGCAGGCGGCGGTGGCGGGCACGCTGCGCCGCCTCGGCGTCGACGAGGAGAGCTGGCGCGTGGACGTCTCGGCGCATCCGTTCAGCACGTCGATCGGCCGCGGCGACTCGCGCGTGACGACGCGCTACAGCGACGGCGAGGTCGAGTCGCTGCTCAGCTCGCTGCACGAGTACGGCCACGCGCTGTACGAGCGCCAGATCGACCGCGCGCTCGATCGCACAAACCTCGGCGCCGGCACGTCGATGTCGATGCACGAGTCTCAGAGCAAGCTGTGGGAGAACCACGTCGCGCGCAGCCCCGCGTTCGCGGAGGTGCTGGCCGCCGAGCTCGGCACGGGCGGCTTCGCGGTCGCGCCAGCCGAGCTACACGCGGTGCTCGTCGGCGTCGAACCCTCGCCGATCCGCGTGTCCGCCGACCCGCTCACGTACCCGTTGCACATCGTCGTGCGCTTCGAGCTCGAGCTCGCGCTGATCGACGGCGAGCTCGCGGTCGCCGATCTGCCGGCGGCGTGGAACGAGCAGATGCGCCGCCTGCTCGGCGTCGAGGTCTCCTCTGACGCGCTTGGGTGCCTGCAGGACGTGCACTGGAGCGGCGGCAGCTTCGGCTACTTCCCCAGCTACGCGCTCGGCTGCCTGATCGCCGCGCAGCTGTGGGAGGCGATACAGGCGGAGCTCGGGTCGCGCGAGGAGGACCTGCGCCGGGCCGAGGTGGCCCCGATCCAGCGCTGGCTGGGCGAGCACGTCCACCGCTATGGACGGCGCATGGACACGATCCCGCTGCTGGAGCACGCCACCGGGCGTCCTCTAGAGATCGAGCCGTTCCTGCGCTATGTCGCGCCGCTGGCCGAAGGCTGAGCGCTGCGGGTAGCTCACCGGCTGTACGGGCGCATGAGCCTCGATGCGAATGGGCGCAGGCATGGTAGATTCTTGCCATGGTCACAACCATTGACGCAGCTGGTCGCATCGTGGTGCCCAAGCGCCTGCGCGAGGAGCTCGGGTTCACGCCCGGTCAGCGCTTGGAGCTCAGCGCCGTGGACGGCAGGCTCGAGGTCGAGCACCCCACGACGCCGATGCGCTTGGAGAAGCGCAAAGGCCGCCTGGTGGCGGTCGTCGATCGTCCGATGCCCGAGCTGACGTCCGAGTTGGTGCGAGAGACCCTCGAACAGATTCGCCGGTGACCCCCGATAGCAGCGTTGTGATCGCTGCGTTCGCGACCTGGAATCGGCATCACGAGGCGGCGGTCGAGGCGCTGGCCGAGAACGATGTTCGCGATCTACTCGCGCACGCGGAGCTCGAGTCCTACTCGGTCCTCACGCGCCTGCCAGAGCCGTTCAGAGCCGAGCCGGCGCTCGTGGCGGAGTATCTGCACAAGGACTACCCCGGCAGGCGCATGGTCCTGCCGGAGAGCGAGCGGCGCAGGTTCGTCAAGAGGCTCGCCTCGCTGTCGATCGCAGGCGGCTCGGTGTACGACGCGCTCGTCGCGGCCACGGCTGCTCATCATGGCCATGCCCTGCTCAGCTGCGATCAGCGCGCCGCATCCGTATACAACCGGCTCGACGTAGAGGTGACCTACCTCTGAGCACCGTGCGCGTCCACATCGTCGATCCCTCGGCCTACACGCCGCCGTACGACCATGCGCTATGCCGCGCGCTGGGCGCGGCGGGGGCGGAGGTCGATCTGTACACGAGCCACTTCGCCCACGGCCCGGTCGCGCGTCCGGACGGCTACGAGCGCCGCGAGCTGTTCTATCGATTCGCAGCCCGCGTGCCCGACGCGCGTGCGCGGCGCGCGGCGAAGCTCGCGGAGCACGTTCCCGACATGCTGCGCTACCGGCGCGTGGCGCAGACGGCGGACGTCGTGCACTTCCAATGGCTTGCCGTCCAGCACGTCGACGGGCACCTGCTTCCCGCAGGGCGTCCGCTGGTGCTCACAGCCCACGACATCCTCCCGCGCGAGGCGCGGCCGGGACAGCGAGCGGCACAGCGGCGCTTGTACGAGCACTTCGATGCGATCGTCGTTCATTCAGAGCACGGCCGCCGGCGCCTGACCGACGAGCTGGGCATCGCGGCCGCGCGCGTGCACGTGATCCCACACGGCGTGTTCGAGCACCTCGCCGCGGACGCCGCGGACGCCGCTGGGGGAGCCGGGGGAGCCGGGGGCGCCGATGGAGCGCAGGCGGCAGCCGGCCCCCCGCCCGCCGGTCGGACTCCGTTCGCCACCGATCTCCCTGTGGTGCTGTGCTTTGGGCTGATGCGCCCGTACAAGGGCATCGACCTGCTGCTGGAGGCTTGGCGCGGGATCGAGGACGCGGAGCTGTGGATCGCGGGGGCGCCGCGGATGGACATCAGCGCGCTGCGCGCTGGCGCCCCTCCCGGCGTGCGCTTCGTTCCGCACTTCATCGGCGACGACGAGCTGCCCGCGTACTTTCGCCGCGCGGACCTGATCGTGCTCCCCTATCGCGAGATCGATCAGTCGGGCGTCCTGTTCACGGCGCTCGCGTTCGGCAAGCCGCTGCTGCTGAGCGACGTGGGCGGCTTCCCCGAGATCGCCGCGACGGGTGCCGCGCGAACGTTCCCCGCGGGCGACGCGGCGGCGCTGCGGGACGCGCTGCGCGAGCTGCTCGGCGACCGGGACGCGCGCGCGGCGTTGGCCGAGCATGCGCGAACGCTCGCGCGCGGCGAGTACTCCTGGGCGGCGGTCGCGCGGCGCACGCTCGGTCTCTACGAGACGCTGCTCGGAAAGGATCGCGGCCGATGAGGACGGCGCTCGAGGCGGTGTTCTGGGTGTCGTGCGGCCTGATCGTGTGGACACAGGTCGGCTACGCGGCTGCCCTCGCGATCGTCTCGCGGCTGCGTCCGCGGCCGCCGGCGGCGCGAGAGCGTGAGCGGGGAGGCACCGACGGGCCGCTCCCGCAGCTGTCGCTGATCGTCGCCGCGCACGACGAGCAGGCGGTGATCGCAGAGAAGGTCGCCAACGCGCTCGCGCTCGACTATCCGCGCGAGCGCCTGCAGGTGATCGTCGCGTGCGACGGGTGCACCGACGCCACGGCCGCGCGCGCGCGGGAGGCCGGTGCGGACGTCGTGCTCGAGCTGTCACGCGGCGGCAAGATCCGCGCGCAGGACGCCGCCGTACAGCAGGCGCGCGGCGAGATCGTCGCCTTCTCGGATGCGAATGCGCAGTGGCAGCCAGACGCGGCGCGCGCGCTCGTGAGCGCGTTCGAGGACCCGCGCGTCGGCTACGCCTGCGGCCAGGTCAGCTTCGTGCAGGCCGCCGTGGACGGTGGCAACCAGGAGGGCGTGTACTGGCGCTACGAGCTGGCGGTGCGCGCACTGGAGTCCCGTCTATCCTCGATTACGGCCGGTAACGGCGCGATCTACGCGACCCGCCGCGAGTCCTACATCGTCGTCGACCCGATCATGGGCCATGACCTGTCGCTGCCGTTCAACACCGTCAAGCGTGGCCTGCGCGCGGTGTACGTGCCGGCGGCGCGCGCTACCGAGAAGATGGTGCCCTCGCTCAGCGGCGAGTTCGCGCGCAAGCGCCGCATGATGAGCCACACGTGGCCGATCCTGCTGCGCGGCGGCATGCTCTCCCCCCGTGGCTATCCGCCGGGATATGCGCTGATGATCCTCTCCCACCGCGTGCTGCGCTACGCCACGCCCGGCCTGCACGTCATCGCCTTGGCGGCCAACGTCGCGCTGGTGGCGGTGGGCATTGACACCCTCTATGTGGTCACGCTCGCCCTGCAGCTGGCGCTGCTGCTCGCCGCGGCCCTTGCTGGCCTGCTGCCGATCCGCCCGCTGCTGCTCGCGCGCTACTACGTGCTCACCACGAGCTCGCTTGCCGCAGGCCTGTGGGATTGGCTGCGTCACGGGACCCAGGCGACTTGGAAAGCGGCCGAGGGCACGCGTTGAGGCGCGCGACGGCCTCGCTGCGAGAATCCCCGCCGTGATCCGTCGCGCCACCGACATCGTGGTCTCCGCCGCGGGCCTGCTCGTCGCCTCCCCGCTGCTCGCACTGGCGGCGCTTGCGGTCCGCGTGGAGACACCCGGCGCGGTGATCTTCCGCCAGCGGCGCAGCGGCCTGCACGGCCGCGAGTTCGACGTGTTGAAGCTGCGCACGATGGTGCAGGGGGCGGAACACATGGGCGCGGGCCTGGCGGTGAACGAGAACGACGCGAGAATCACGCGCGTGGGCGCGTTCCTGCGCCGCACGTCGCTGGACGAGCTGCCGAACCTGGTGAACGTGCTGCGCGGGGACATGTCGCTGATCGGCCCGCGCCCGACGCTGCCGGCGCAGGTGGCGCAGTACACCGAGCGCCAGCGCGGGCGCCTTGAGATCAAGCCGGGGATCACGGGTTGGGCGCAGGTCAATGGCCGCGCGTCGCTGCCGTGGTCTGAGCGGATCGAGCTCGACCTGTACTACATCGAGCACCGCTCGCTCGTGCTGGACGCGCAGATCCTTTGGCGCACGATCGGGATGGTGCTGGGCGGCTCGGACCTGTACAAGGGGCAGGCGGGCGGCTGGGAGGGCGAGCTGTGAGCGTGGCGGGGGCGGGCGCGACCCGCCCGGCGATCCTACTGACGGGCGCGGGCAAGCGCTTCGACATCGTCTCGTGCTTTGCGGCGCTGACGAAGACGATCGTCGCCGACCCCTCGCCGCTGGCCCCGGCCCAGTACGCGGCGCACGTGCGCGTGGCGGTGCCGCGCATGGACGACCCCGAGTACGTGCCGGCGCTGCAGGCGCTGTGCGAGGAGCACGGCGTCGGCGCGGTGCTGCCGCTGACGGATTTGGATATAGAGATCCTGGCTCGCGGGTTGGAGGAACGAGGGCTTCCCGCGCTCGTACCGTCGGCCGCGGTCGCCCACGCCACGTACGACAAGTACGAGGCGCACCTGCTCCTGCAGCGCCTGGGGCTGCCCTCGCCGCCGACGGTGCTGCCGCAGGAGGACCTGGAGGCGCTGCCCTATCCGGTGATGGTCAAGCCGCGCCGCGGCTCGGGCGCCCGCTCGATCCATCTCGCGCACGACCCCGCGCAGGCACGCTTCTTCATCGATTACGTGCAGCGTGCCCCGATGGCGGCGCGGCCGAAGGGGCTTGCGGGGCCCGAGCCGGTGATGGTCCAGCGCGCGATGGGCGGCGATGAGCTGTCGATCGACTGCCTCGGCGATCGCGACGGGCGCTGCCTGAACGCGATCCCGCGCACGATGCTCGAGTCGCGCGGCGGCGAGTCGATCAAGGGCGAGGTGGTCCACGACGAGGAGCTGATCGAGCTCGGCCGCTCGGTAATGCAGGCGCTGGAGGTCCGCGGGCCGGCGACGATCCAGGTGTTCCGCGATCCGGAGGTCGGGCTCGGCATCACCGACGTGAACACGCGCTTCGGCGGCGCCTTCCCCGCGCCGGCGTACGCGGCGCTGCCGGGGCGTACATATCCCGAGCTGATCGTGCGCATGGCCGCCGGCGAGCGAGTGGAGCCGCACGTGGGCGAGTTCCGTGCGGGGGTGACGTTCACCCGCTACTACTGGCAGCTCGAGCTCGACGAACAGCTGTCGCCCACCGGGCGCGAGCTCGTCCCCGGCGGTCCGCCCACGCCCGAACCCACCCCTCGCGGGCTGGGGTAGGGCTAGAATTCGAGCCAGTGGCCACGCCGCTCGTCGATTCTCCGCCCGCTCCGTCCAACGGGCACGCGCCGCCGGCGCCATCGCCGGACGGGTCCGCGGCGCCGACGCAGTCGCCGCCCACGGATTCCCCGCGGCTCCCGCCCGCCGGCTCGCTGCCGGTAGCGGGGGGCTGTACGCGCTGCGGGGCGCCGATGACCGCCGGGCAGGACTGGTGCCTGCAGTGCGGCGCTGGCGCGCCCGGCAGCCTGGGCACGCCCGGCTGGCGCTCGGCCGCGACGATCCTCGGCGTCGTCGCGGTGCTCGTGCTGGGCGCGGCGGCGGCGGCGTTCGCGGCGCTGAGCAAAGGCGCGGGCAAGGGCCCGCTCGTGACCAAGACCGTCGCGCAGGCGCTCGCCCCGAGCGCCACCGTGCCCGCCACCGGCACCGTGCCGGGCACGCCCGGAGCGCTGGGGACGGCGCCGAAAGCCGCGACGACGCTCCCGCTCGGGACCGTCAAACCGCCGAAGATCCCGCTGACGGCGGTCACGCCCAAAGCCTCAGAAAAAGCCAGCACCACCACGACTCCGGCCAGCGAAACCAAAACGGGCACATCGACGAACACCACGTCCACGAGCACGACGCCGAACGAAAAGTCCAACGAAGAATCCCAGCAGAGCGCGATCGTGCTGGACACCGACGCCGCCTCCACGTACAACCCGTACAACTATCCCGCGAGCGGGTTCGGCGACCCGAGCCTCGCGATCGACGGCGACCCCGCGACGGCGTGGACCGCGCAGGTCAATGCGGCGAGCGCTCCGAAGATGGCACAGGGGCTGCTGATCGACATCAAGGCCAAGGAAAAGGTGGCGGTGCTCGAGCTGATCAGCTCGACGCCGGGCATGACCGTGCAGGTCTACGGCGCCAACGGCCACACCGCACCCTCCACGATCACGGCTCCCGCGTGGACCCCGCTGAGTGCGCCGGAGCTCGTCAAGAAGAAGCACCTGCGGATTGCGCTGCGCGACTCGAGCAAGGCGTTCACGTTCATCACGCTGTGGATCAGCAAGGCGCCGGAATCTTCCACGTCCGAAAGCCCCGGGCACGTGGACGTCAACGAACTCGAACTTTTCCCGCCGAAGTAGCTCGCTTGGCGCGTTTGGCGCCGGGCTTCCTCCACACTTCGTCGATGAACGCGGCGATCTCGCCGGTCAGGCGCTCGGGCTGCAGGCGCAGCTCGACGAGCGAGTTGGCCTCCAGCAGCCTCGCGTTTGGCATCTCCTTGGCGAGCATGCCCGCGTCGGAGAACGGGTGCACCGGGTCGCGGTGGTGCCCGAGCACGAGCGTGGGGGTGGTGAACGTCGCGCGCTCGCTGCGGTGCGGCGCGATGCGCCCGAAGAACAGCCCCTGTAGCAGCGCGCCGCTCGGCCCCGGTTCCTGGCGCACGAGATCGAGCATCACGTTGCCGTAGTGCGGCAGCAGCCGCCGCGGCACCGCGCGGGTGGTGCGCGCGAGCAGCTTCATCGCCGCCTCGCCGAACGTCAGCGCGACGAGCAGCGGCGTGAACGTCACCGCGCTCCACAGCAGGCCGTTGTCCAGCACTGGCATCTCGATGACCATCCCGCGCAGGCGCTCGGGGTTGCTCGAGGCGATCTGCAGCGCGACGTTGGCGCCGAGCGAGGTGCCCATCACGACCGCCTGCTCGATCTGCAGGTGGTCCATCAGCGCGACCACCTGCTTGCCGTAGGCGATCATCGAGTAGCGCCACATGTCGCGCGGACGGTCGGAGTGGCCGTGGCCGAGCAGGTCGAGCGTGATCACGCGATTGCCGCGCGCGGCGAGGTCTTCGGCGAGCGGCCGGTGCATCTCCTGCGAGAGCAGCAGCCCGTGCAGGAGGATCAGCGGACGTCCGTTGGCGGGCGCGCTCTTGGCGGTGCGCCCGCGCCCTCCGCCCGGCTTCAGCTCCGCGGGACCGCCGCCGAACTCCGTGTAGGCGAGACGCTGCCCCTCGAACTTGAAGAACGGCATGTCTCCACACTACTACGAGCGGCTGGCTGCTTGGCCAAAGCGCTAGCTTTGCGGGAGGAGCTCAGCCACCCAGAGGAGGACACCATGGCCAAGCAGCCCCGCATCCTTGCGGGAGAGACGGCGGCGATCACGGGCGCGGCACGCGGCATCGGACGCGCCACCGCGGCGGCGTTCCTGCGCCAGGGCATGCGCGTGGCGATCGGCGACGTCGACTTCGAGGCGGCCAGCCGTACCGCCGAGGAGCTCGGCGCGAGTGCCGTCGCGCTGGCGCTCGACGTGACCGACCGCGACTCGTTCAGCGCCTTCCTGGACGGGGCCGAGGAGCAGCTCGGGCCGCTGGACGTGCTCGTCAACAACGCCGGGATCATGCAGGTCGGGCGGTTCATCGACGAGGATGACCTGACCGCGCAGCGGATGGTCGACATCAACCTCCACGGCGTGATCCTCGGCACCAAGCTCGCGCTCGAGCGGATGCTCCCCCGCGACCGCGGCCACATCGTCAACATCTCCTCGCAGGCGGGCAAGTTCGGTGCGCCCGGCGGCGCGACGTACTCGGCGACCAAGCACGCGGTCGTCGGCCTGACGGAGGCCGTGCGCGGCGAGCTGCGGCTGATGGGCGCCCACATCGACGTCAGCTACGTGATGCCGGCGGTCGTCAACACAGAACTGGGCTCCGGCCTGGGCGAGGTGCGCGGGGTGAGCAACCTCGAGCCGACGGAAGTCGCGGACGCGATCGTCGAGGCGCTGCAACTCGGGACGGTCGACGTGTGGGTGCCGAAGTCGGTCAAACGCACGAGCCTGATGGTCTCGCTGTTGCCGCGCAAAGTCGGCGAGAGCATCGGCCGCGCGATCAAGGCCGACCGCGTGCTCGCGGGCGCCGATACGAACGTACGCCGCCAGTACGAGCTGCGCGCTGCGCGCTCGGAGCCGGGGCTCGAGCCCGTGCCGGAGCGCCAGCGGATCACGGAGTCCGCCGCGCGGATCACGGAGTCCGCCGGCGACTGATCAGCCGGCGGTCAGCCAGTCGGCGATCAGGCGGCCGATCAGCGGCCCCTGGTCCTCCTGCAGGAAGTGGCTCGCATCTGGGATCGGGCGGGGCGAGTCGCGACCGATCGACTCGGCGAAGCGCTCGCCCACCGACGGTGGCAGCACCGGGTCGGAGTCGCCCCACAGCATCAGCGTCGGGCGGCGATCCTCGCGCAGCGCCGCGTGCACGCGCTGCCCCGCCTCCGCGCCGGGCGCGTCGGGCGCGCGCGGGAGCATCAGCGGAAACGCGCGCGCTCCGGCCTTCGACGCGGCGGTCGGGTATGGGGCGTCGTAGGCGGCAATCACCTCGTCGCCGGGGTCGGTCTTGCACGCGCCGCGCACGAGGAAGCCAACGGGCAGATCCTCGGTGCGCTCGACGAAGTTGCGGAAGGCGATCCACGCGTCGGTCATCTTCTGGTAGCCGGTGAACAGGCCCGTGTCGAGGATAACCAGGCGCTCGATGCGCTCCGGGTGCTCGATCGCCAGGCGCAGCCCGATCGGGCCGCCCCAGTCGTGCACGACGACCGTCGCGCCGCGCACGTCGAGGTCCTCGAGCAGCGTGCCCGTCAGCGCGCAGTGGCGATCGTAGGTGTAGAAGTCGATGTCCTCGGGCTTGTCCGAGCGCCCGAAGCCGGCGAGGTCGGGCGCCAGGCAGCGAAAGCCGGCGTCGCGCACGGCCGGGATCACCTTGCGCCACAAGAACGACCACGTGGGCTCGCCGTGGAAGAAGATCACCGGCGCGCCGTCGCCCTCGTCCAGATGCGCGAGCCGCAGCCCGTCGACCTCGCGATAGCGCGAGACGAACGGGAAGTCGGGGAGTCCCTGCAGCGCCTCCTCGGGCGTGCGCACCACCTCGCTCATCTCGGTGCCTAGCATACAGGTGGCCCATCGGCTAGGCTCGCGCCGAATGCACACCTTCGCCGTCCAACTCGCGCCGGTCCTCGCGTCGGAGAAGAGCAAGGTCCCGTTCTACATCGCGGGTGGTCTGCTCGTCGTCTGGGCGTTCACGCTGTCGCTCGGGCTGGGCATGCGCAAACCCGACTTCCCCGGCAGCCTGGCCGGCCAGCGCGCGGTCGTCGCGGTGACCGCGGTGCTCGTGCTCGCCGCCGTCGCCACCGCCGTGCTGACCGCGGGTGTGCCCGCGAAAGGCTCGGTGCCGCCGACGAAAACGCAGGAACTGGCGCCCGTCCCCGTCGTCTCCGCACCTGTTCCCGCGAGCGCCTCGACCGAAACGACAGCCAGCACGCCCGCGCCCGCGCCGGCGTCAGCACCATCCTCGGGCAAGGCCGGCACCTCGCTCACGCTCGCGGCCAACCCGAGCGGGCTGCTCGCCTACAACACCAAGCAGCTGAGCGCGAAGGCGGGGACTGTGACGATCACGATGACGAACATGTCGCCGCTGGAACACAACGTGACGGTCGCCGAAGGCAGCAAGGTGCTTGGCGCGACGCCGACGTTCGTCGGCGGCACGAGGACGCTCACGCTGAACCTGAAGCCCGGCAAGTACACGTTCTACTGCTCCGTCCCAGGTCACCGCCAGGCGGGCATGGAAGGCACGCTCAACGTCTCGTAAAGCTGTCCTATGGGTTGGCGCCGCTGCCGGGCGTCTTCAACCAGACGCGCTGGCGCCGCGAGGTGCAGGAGCTGACCGGCAACCGCTGGGCGCCGACGCTCGTGCTCGCCGACGGAACCGTGATCGACGATTCGCGCGCGATCGACGATTGGGCCCGCGCGAACCCTGCGTAGCTCTGGCGGTAGCCGACGATCGGCGGGTTCGCATGGCGCTCCGCGAGCATGCGATCCGAGCTCTCGTCGGCGAGCGCCGCCACACGACCGAGCGCGACCGCGAGCGCTCCGCTGAAAGCCACTGCGCCAAGTACCGAAGCGATGATGATGGTCACTGAAAACCACCCCCCTTTGCCTCTCCGGGTCAACTCCCGCCGCGACCCTCGCATACCGTCCGGACGGTGGTCCAGTGTCCCGGCAGCGCCAAAGCCGCTAACTCCGTAGGTTTCCGCGTACGAGGACCATCTCCTCCTCCGCTCGACCCCACAATCCGACAGAAGGGAACGCGCAATGGACGTCCTGGCCAGGCTCGACGAGACACGCGCCGCGATCAACGTGCTCGAGCATCCGTTCTACCAGCGCTGGAGCGCCGGCGAGCTGAGCGCTGAGGAGCTCGACCGCTACGCCGGCGAGTACCGGCACGCGGTGCTCGCGCTCGCGCTCGCGTCCGCGCAGGCGGCCGAGCGCGCGGAGGTCCCATCGCAGCGAGACGGGCTGCGCCGTCACGCCGAGGAGGAGGCGGCGCATGTGGCGCTGTGGGAGCAGTTCGAGCAGGCGGTCGCGGTGTCGCCCTCCGCGGGCGCGCAGGCGCCGCTGGCGGCGCAGGAGGATCCGCAGCTCGAGCAGACGCAGGCGTGCGTGCGCGCGTGGACGGCCGGCGAGGATCTGCTGGAGCACCTCGCGGTGCTGTACGCGATCGAGGCCGGCCAGCCGGAGATCTCGGCGACGAAGCTGGACGGCCTGACCGCGCACTACGGCTTCAGCGACGAGGGGCCGGCGAGCGAGTACTTCCGCGTGCACCGGCTGCGCGACGTGGAGCACGCGGGCGAGGCGCGCGAGCTGATCGCGAAGCTGATGGCCGACGTCGAGGACCCCGAGGAGCAGGCCGAGCGGATGCTGGCCCGCGCAGGCGACGCGCTGCGCGGCAACTGGCTGCTGCTCGACGGCGTCGAAGCCGTTAGCTGAGCGCGGACAGGCGCCAGGCGAACAGCACTGCGGCGACGGACGTGGCGAGGTTGAGGCTCGAGACGCCCGCGCGCATCGGGATCCTGACGCGCGCGTCGGCGAGCTCGATCAGCTCCGGGCTGAGGCCGTGGCGCTCGGTGCCGAACGCGAGCACCGCGCGCGCGGGCAGCTCGCGCGGCTCGAGCGGTTCGCCATCGGGGTCGATCGCAAGCAGCGGCCGGCCGATCTCACCCAGCTGCGCCAGTCCCTGCAGGCGGGCGACGGGCACGGCGAAGTGCAGTCCGGCGGCGCCGCGCAGCGCATCGGGGTGCCAGGGGTCGTGCGTGCCGGTGGCGAGCACTCCGGCGATGTCGGCGGCTGCGGCGACGCGCACGCACGCGCCCAGGTTGCCGAGGTCGCGAGGATCCTCGAGCACGACCACGGGCGCCTCGCGACGGTCCGCGAGCACGGCGGCGGGGTCCACGCGCGGGCGCACGGCGAGGGACATCACGCCGGTCGAGGGCGCCAGCGGCGCCAGGCGCTCGAAGACATCCAGCTCGATCTCGCGCGCGAGCGTGCGGATGCGGTCGCTGACGTCGGGCGCGAGCGCTTCGCTCAGGCGCTGGAGCTCGGCGGCGTCGCGCGTGACGACCTCCAGCACGTCGGCGCCGAAGCGCAGGGCGTGCTTGAGCGGGTGCAGGCCTTCGAGCACGGCGAGCGCCGGATCGCGCCGCGCGCGCCCGAAGCGCGGGATGAGCGATCCGTCCTGCACGGGTCGATGATCGCACGCCGGATCGGCGCGATCGGCGCCCGCGCTCACGCAGTCCCCTCGACAGCCGGCCCGCGACAGGCATAGAGTTGCGCTTGCGAGAATGAAGCTGGAGGGGATACACCACATCAGCGCGATCACCGGGGACGCGCGTGCGAACGTCGAGTTCTACACGGGCGTGCTCGGCCTGAGGATGGTCAAGCGGACCGTCAACCAGGACGAACCGAACATGTACCACCTGTTCTACGGCGACGAGCAGGGCTCGCCGGGGATGGACCTGACGTTCTTCGAGTATCCGGGCGCGGCCCGCGGCGTGGCGGGCGCCGGCATGGTCCACCGGATCGTCTGGCGCGTCGCCTCCGCGCAGGCGCTCGAGTTCTGGCGCGAGCGGCTGGCCGCGAGCGGCGTCAGCGCCGAGCTGAGCGGCGACAGCCTGCTGTTCCTGGACCCGGAGGGCCTCGAACACGAGCTCGTGCACAGCGCGGCGGAGGACGAGCCGCTCAGCGCGCAAGCGCCGGAGATCCCACGCGAGTATGCGCTGCAGGGCTTTGAAGGCGTGCGCGCGTACAGCAACGCGCCGGTGCGAAGCGAGCGCCTGCTCGGCGAGGCGATGGGGTTCACGCGCGGAGAGGGAGAGCACTGGGAGGTGCGCGGCGAGCACAGGGGCAGCTTCTACGCGTATGACCCGGCGCCGCCGGAGATCAACCGCACGCAGGGCGCGGGCACGGTGCATCACGTGGCGTTCGCGGCGGTGATGGACGAGCTGGAGGGATGGCGCACGCGCGTGTCCGACGCCGGTGCGCGCCCGACGCCGGTGATCGACCGCTTCTACTTCAAATCGGTCTACTTCCTGGAGCCGAGCGGGGTGCTGTTCGAGATCGCGACGATCGGCCCCGGCTTCGCGGTCGACGAGGACGAGCGCCATCTCGGCGAGGGCCTGTCGCTGCCGCCGCCGTTCGAGCCGATGCGCGCGCAGCTGGAAGGCACGCTCAGCCCGTTGCCCTACCCGCCGCCGTGGCGGGCGGACGCGGGCGGCTGAGAGCCCGCGGCGGCGCACCCGCCGCTGCGCCGGGAGCGCCCCGCGCAAGCGCGCTGGCAGGGGAGGAGGACCCGTCCAGCGGCTGTACATTGCGCTCAGGTCATAGCGCCGGCGCCCGATATATACGCATGAAAGGCGACGAGGACCGGGGCATCGTCGACCAGTCGGCGCTGCGCATGCGCGTCGCGACGTTCGCCGCGGGCATCTGGCTGAGCTACGTCGTGTGCGGGACCAGCGCGGTGTACGTGGGGCTGACGTGGCAGCGCCCGCACCGCGTGCTGATCGCGGCGCTGTTCGGCGCCGGCTTCCTCGGCGCCGCGGTCGTCTCGCGCCTGCCGCGCGAGCGGATCGTGCGCAGCCGCTTTCGCGAGCCGTTCTTCCTCAGCTGGAGCGTCGTCGACCTGATCCTGATCACGCTGGCGACGCTCGTCGACGGCGGCACCGGCAGCCCGCTGTCGCTGATCTTCTTCATCCCGGTCGTGTTCGCCGCGATGTCCTATCCGCTTGGCTCGGTGCTCGCGGTGGGCAGCCTCAGCGTCACCGGCTATCTCGCCGTCGCGCTCGTCGTCGGCGGCGCCGACTGGGCCTACCAGGCGCTGTTCGCGGTGATGCTGGCGTGCACGGGTGCGATGAGCGCGTCGCAGGCGCGCAACCACGATCGCCAGCGCTCGGCGCTGATGGAGGTATCGCGCGCCGATCCGCTCACGGGCTGCCTGAACCGCAGGGGCTTTGAAGAGCGCGCGGTCGCCGTGCTCAGCGCCGCCACGCGCGAGGCGATCGAGGGCGCGGTGCTGGTGTTGGACATCGACCACTTCAAGCAGGTCAACGACCGTCACGGACACGCGGCCGGCGACGAGCTGCTGCGCTGGGTCGTCGACACGCTGAAACGCTCGGTCAGGCCGACCGACGCGATCGGGCGGATCGGCGGCGACGAGCTGGCGGTCCTGTTCGCGGACATCGGCCCGATGGCTGCGCTCGAGAGCACCACGCGGCTGGTCGAGGCCCTGAGCGAGCGCGCCCCGTGCTCGGTGGGGATGGCGACGTTCCCGATGGACGGGATCGAGCTCGAGGAGCTGATGCGCCAGGCCGACGTGCGGCTGTACGCGTCGCGTCACGGACGGCCCGATCGCGACAGCGCGAGCACGGCCGAGCGGCTGAGCTGGGCGGCGACGCTCGCGCGCGCCGTCGACATGCGCATGCACGCCGAGCACGAGCACTCGCGCGCGGTGGCCGACCATGCGGTGGCGATCGCCGCGCGGCTGGGCTGGCGGGGGGACATGCTCGGCATGCTGCGGATCGCGGCGACGCTGCACGACGTGGGCAAGATGACGGTGCCCGATCGCATCCTGTGCAAGCCGGGGCGTCTCACCGACGCGGAGTTCGAGCTGATCAAGGGCCACAGCGCCGCCGGCGCCGAACTGGTCGGCCGCGTCGAGGGGCTCGAGCAGATCGTCCCCTGGATCCGCCACTCTCACGAGAGCTTCGACGGGTCGGGCTACCCGGACGGGTTGCGCGGCCAGGAGATCCCGCAGGCGTCGCGGGTCATGCTCGTCGCCGACGCATTCGACGCGATCACGAGCACGCGCCCGTACCGCGAGGGCCTGCCGGTCGCGCACGCGCGCCTCGAGCTAAAGCGCCACGCCGGGACGCAGTTCGACCCCGAATGCGTGGACGCGCTGCTCGCGGCGCTCGATGACGATCTCGTCATCCACGCATCGCGGCTCGCACTGGCGTAGAAGTCCGCGCCAGCACCGCGCCCCAGTCCGCGTCCTCGATGTGGCCCGGGTCGGTCTCCTGGATGAACTCGCGCAGCAGCCGCGAGAGCCCGTCGGGGTCTTCCAGGTGCGGGAAGTGCGCGGCGTTGGGGAGCGTCCTGAAGAAGCTGTGCGGAATCGCCTCGTGCGCGCGACGGCCGTGGATCAGCGGGATCGTGTTGTCGCGCTCGCCCCAGACGATCATCGTCGGCATGCTCTCCAGCAGGTACAGCCGGTCGGTGGCGCTGACGCGCTGGCCGTGCACGTCGATCACCGAGCGCAGCGTTGTCAGGAACGCCTGACGCGCGTCCGCGTTCTCGAGCGGCCGCAGGGCACGCGCGATCGCCTGCAGGTAGACGCCGCCGGCGAGCGCCCGCTCGCGCATCCGGCGCCCGGTGCCCGCAAGCCCGGCGAGCACGCGCGGCTGGATCGTCAGCGACAGGAGCGCCGAGACGCCGGGCAGCGCGGCGGTACGCAGCATTGGGCTGACCTCGCGGCCGAGGCCGCCGCTGGAGACCAGCACGAGCCGCTCGACGCGCTGGGGGAACTGGTAGAAGAACTGCATCGCCACGCCGCCGCCGAGCGAGTGCCCGACGATGCTCGCGCGGTCGATCCCGATCGCGGCGAGCAGGTCGCGGATGCTGGCGGCGTGTGCCCCCAGCGAGTAGTCCCCGCGCGGTGCCGCCGAGTCGCCGTGCCCGATCAGGTCGGGAGCCACGACCGTGTGGTCGCGCGCCAGCTCCATCGCCACCGACTGCCAGTGGCTCGAGGAGTTGAGCATCCCGTGGATCAGCACGACAGGCGGCCCGCTGCCGGCAATCCGGTAGATCACCCGGCGTCCGTGCAGCGTGATCTGCCACTCCTCGAATTGCTTCGTCATATTCGAGGAGCATCGTCCCACAGCCGCATGTTGCGGCGTCCTGCGCGTCGTGTGCGCCGGCGCGCACGCTCGTCCTCATCGAGTCCCGCGTCGGCCGGCTCGACGTGCTCGTCGACGTCCGCGTGCTCGTCGTCGGGCTCGACCCACTCGTACAGGCAGTGGCTCGCCGAGGCCACGCGCCGGCACGCGCGCTGCAGCTCCTCGGCCAGCTCGAGCCACGCGTCGGAGTGCGGCGGCTGGGCGGCGTCGAGCAGCAGCTCGGCCCGCTCCATGCGCTCGCGCAGGCCCAGGCGAAAACGCTCGAGCTCCGCGGCGGCGACCGTGCGCGCGTTGCGCCACGCGCGGTGCTGCGGGGACTCGGGCAGCGCCGGCACGCTGGCGCTGGCGCGCGCGTGTCGCAGACGACGCTCGCCGGGGCGCGTCAGCGCCCACGTCGGCACGCCGTGCCGGCTGCCGCGCTCGAGCCAGCCCGCCGCGAGCAGCGCGTCCAGGCGGGCGCGCACGAAGCGGGCGGCGCTCGAGCGTCGCGCCAGCGCGAGGTGGTCGAGGATCGCCCACACGGGGACGGCCGGTTTGTCGTGCGCCTGGTGGCGCCCCGCTCGCTCGACGGCCGCGAGCACGAGCTCGTCGGATGGCGGAGCGGGTGCGCTTGGGTGCGGGTCTCGGCGTGGGCTGGGCATGCTGCCTCCTCTTGTTCGAGGCGCCGAGCGTGCGCGTCAGCTCCAGCCGCGTGTCCCCGCACCACGCCGCGCGCGGCGCTGAGGGACAATCGACGGGCATCGAGGACGACCGACTCGGTGCCGGGCCCGGGGTGTTGGCGCACCGCCGGGCCGCTATTTCAGGACACGATCGAAGCTAGCCCGAGCGCTGCTCGCAAACAAGCGAAGCTGCTAGAAAGTCTCAGTGTTGACACACCTTGGTTTCACGCCGGGCACAAATGTGAGCGCCGGGTGACAACCGAGCGCCAGCAGCAGACGCCGTATCTGGACGCGCTGTGCGCTTACGCCCGCCGCCAGCCCGCGCGTCTGCACGTGCCTGGCCACAAGGGCGGTCCTGGCGCGGACCCGGGCTTGATCGAGGCGTTCGGGGAGCGCGCCCTCAGCCTCGACATCCCGGCGCTCACGTACGGCATCGACGTGGGCGTCGAGCCGAGCCCGTTCGAGCAGGCCCAGCGCCTGGCCGCCGAGGCCTGGGGAGCCAAGCGCGCGTGGTTTCTCGTCAACGGCGCCTCGCAGGGCAACCTCGCGGCCGGCCTCGCGCTCGCCCACCGCGGCGGCGAGGTGGTCGTCCAGCGCAACGCGCACTCGAGCACGATCGACTCGCTCGTGCTGTCGGGGCTGCGCCCGACGTTCGCGGCGCCCGAGGTGGACCCCGAGCTGGGGATCGCCCACTGCCTGACCGCGCAGACACTCGAGGAAGCGCTCGACGCGACCCCCGGCGCGGTCGGCGCATGGGTGATCTCGCCGACCTACTTCGGCGCGGTGGCGGACGTGCGGGCGCTGGTGGCGGTGGCGCACGCCCGCGGCCTGCCGCTGATCGTCGATGAGGCGTGGGGCGCGCACATGGCCTTCCACGAGGAGCTACCCGAGCACGCCCTCGCGCTGGGCGCCGACCTCGTGATCTCGAGCACGCACAAGATCGTCGGCAGCCTCACGCAATCGGCGATGCTGCACCTCGGGCACGGCGGCGGCGAGCTGATCGGCGAGGACACCGTCGACCGCGCGGTCACGCTGACGGAGTCGACGAGCCCCAACTCGCTGCTGTGCGGCTCGCTCGACGCCGCGCGCCGCCAGGCGGTCGTGCACGGGCGCGAGCTCTTGGGCAGGACGATGGCCGAGCTCGCGCGCACGCGCGAGCAGATCCAGGCGATCGACGGGTTGGACGTGCTCGACGAGCGCCTGGCAGGGCGCCCGGGCGTGTTCGCATACGACCCGCTGCGGCTGGCCGTGGATGTGCGCGGCGTGAACGCGAGCGGCTATGAGCTTGCGCCGCTGCTGCGAGATATCGACGACATCAACCTCGAGCTGTACGGGCAGAACGTGCTGGTGGCGGTGTTCGGCCTCGGCGAGCGCGGCCTGCCGGAGGCAGCGCGGCTGGTGGCGGCGCTGCGCACGGCCGTCGAGCGCGTCGGGCTCGACCCCGGTGGCGCCCGCGCGAGCTTCGCGGCGCCACCGCCCTGGGGAGAGCTGGCGATGACCCCGCGCGAGGCATACCTGGGCGCGCAGGAGGTCGTGCCCGCGGCGCAGGCGGCGGGACGCATCGCGGCGGAGTCGCTGGCGACATATCCGCCGGGCATCCCGAACGTGCTCCCGGGCGAGCGCCTGACCGCCGAGACGATCGCCTACGTGCAGCAGACGCTCGAGCTCGGGGGCAGCATCCGCGGCGCGAGCGACCGGCTGCTGCATACCGTGCGCGTCGTCGTCGAGGATTAGGACGTGAAGCGGTGGAGTTCGTCGAGCTCGACGCGCTGAGCGAGCAGGACTGGGCCGATGTCGTGGCCGGCGAGCAGCAGCCATACGGTCCGGATGGCGCGCAGTTCGCGTGGAGGGCCAAGGACCGCCATTTCGCGCTGCGCGCAGACGACGGGCGCCCGGTCGCGCTCGCGGGGTTGGTGGCCGTCGCGCTCGAGGTCGGGCACGTGGGCCTCGAGGTGGTCGGCCTCGGCGGCGTGATCGTGACGCGCTCACAACGCGGGCGCGGCCTGATGGCACAGGTCGTGGCGCCGACCCTCACGATTGCCGAGCGCATGGGTCCCGGGCACGCGATGCTGTTCTGCCGCCCGCAGCTCGTCCCCATATATGGCCGCCTCGGTTTCGAGGAGATCGCCGCCGCGGTCGCGGCGGAGCAGCCGACAGGACCCATCGAGATGCCGATGCGCGCGATGTGGCGGGCGCTGCGGCCGGGCGCCGAGTGGCCAACCGGGCGCGTGCAGGTGCTCGGGCTGCCGTTCTGAGCGGCCGGCTCGGTCGGACGGCACGCGCGAACGAGAACTTGAAAGTCTGCGGGCATGGACGACCTGCGGCTGGTGATCTTCGACTGCGACGGCGTGCTGGTCGACAGCGAGACGATCTCCAACGACGTGCTCGCGCGGCTGCTGAGCGAGGAGGGCCTGCCGACGACGCTGACGCAGGCGCGACGTGACTACCAGGGGCTGCTGCTCGGCGAGGTCGTGCGCAGCGCCGAGGCAAAGCTCGGGCGCCCGCTGCCCACGGACTGGCTCGCGCGCTATGAGCGCGAGCGCACCGAGGAGTTCCGCCGCGAGCTCGCGCCCGTGCCGGGCGCCGCCGCGCTCGTCGCGGGTGTCCTCGCGGCGGGCGTCGGCGTGTGCGTCGCCTCGCAGGGCAAGCTCGAGAAGACGCGGCTGTCGCTCGAGCTGACCGGGCTGAGCCGGCTGTTCGACGAGCGGGCGCTGTTCTCGGCCGAGTCGGTGCCCCGCGGCAAGCCCCATCCCGACCTGTTCCTGAACGCCGCGCGCACGATGGGCGCCGAGCCCGCCGCCTGCGTGGTCGTCGAGGACACCCCCTCGGGGGTCACTGCGGCAGTGGCGGCGGGCATGCGCGCCGTCGGCTACGCGGCGGACAGCGACGAGGCCACGCTGCGGGCAGCCGGCGCCGAGATCGTCCATTCGCTCGATGAGGTGCCCGGACTGCTGGGGCTTGGGTGACGAGCCTGACGTCGGTCCGAGGACGCGCTGCTCATGCGCCGGTCGTGGCCGCCGGCGCGTCGGCTGGGCTCGACGGCGGGATCTCGTCGGGCAGGTCGCCGCTGGGCCACGCCTGCCAGGGGAAGCCTCCGCGCGCGTGACGCAGCCTGTAGGCGAGCGCGCCGTGGGCGTTCATCGCGTGCCACGCCACGTGCGTCGTCAGCGTGAACCGCGGGATCCAGTAGCGCTGCTCGATCGGCTCGAGCGGCGTCGGCGCGGGTGTCAGGTCGACGTCCGCGGCGACGTGGCCCTCGCCGTCCTCGAGCGTCAGGCGCGCGAGAATCGTGCCGTCGCGGTCGCAGATCTGGGACTCGCCGAGCATCTGCGTCTTCCACGGGATGCCCGGCCCGAGCGGCGTTTCGCCCTCGATGGCGCCGACGTGTGAGGCGTGGGCAACGGGCGCGCCGGTCAGCCGCGCCACCTGGCCGGGGAGCGCGCGTGCCTGCTCGCGCCAGATCCCGTGCTCGCGCTCGGCCCACACGTGCAGCGGGCCCGGCCAGTTGAGCGGCATCGACGGCCAGCACATCCCGCCCAGCACCACGCGTGCGCCGCCCGCCCGCACGCGCGCGGATGTGCGAAAGCGCGCCCACTCCCAGCCCGACATCAGCCCCACCGTGCAGCCGAGCGTCTCGGATTGCGTCACCCCACGGTCATCGCCGCCGACGTAGAAGTGCTGCTCCCACGCCGTCGGGATGTCCTTGTCGTGCAGGTGCACGGCTCCGTCTGGCTCGGCGAGCACGAACGTGCCGTACGCGTGCCTGCCGCGCACCGCCACGAAGCCGCCGCCGATCGCGCAGCCAAGCTCGCGCGCCAGACGCGTGAGCAGCTGAAACGGCTGGCCGTCCACCTGGCGTGGCGTCTCCCTCAGAACCTTCGCGAACACGTTCGGCGTCGTGCACGCCTCCGGGACGAGGATCACCGCGGGCGAGTACTCGCGATGGGCGTCGCGGATCAGGTCCTCGATCCGCTCGAGATTGCGCGCGACATCGCCAAGCGCGAGCGCCGGCTGCACGACCGCGATGCGCGTCACGCGATCGCCTGCTCGCTGAGGACCTCGCTCGCCGATGTGGATGTGGACCTGGTCGCGGACGGGGCCGTAAGGGGTTCCTGCGCCGGCTTCGGCGCTGCCGGCCAAGATGCCCCCGGGTGCTCGGAACCGGCAATCGTGCGCGTCGAGCGAAAGCGCCCCGCACGCAGCTCGAAGCGGACCGCCAGATCGGTGCGCAGTTCCGGCAGCGAGCGGCGCAGCGTCTGCACGCGCGGCTGCTCGCCGCGGATCAGCGCCGCGACCAGCGCACGCGCCATCCGCGGCGGCGTGACGATCTGCTGCGGCGTACGCGCGCGACCGAACACGTCGGTGATATCCGGGTCGGTCGTGCGCGACGCGTCGCGGAGCACCTCGCAGACCACCGCGGACTGGCGCTCGACGCGCGTGTCCGAGTTGGCGAAGTGGTAGGCGGGCAGGCACTCGCGATCGCGCGCCGCCTCCCACGCGCGCGTCGCGCGGTCGACCGCGTCGGCGTCGTCGAGTACCGGGAGCACCTCCTCGGCCAGCGTGCGCCCCGCGAACATCGCGTCGCGCATGCCCTGCCCGGTGACCGGGTCCTTGAAGTGCCCCGCGTCCCCCGCCAGCGCCCAGCCGGGACCGGATGACGCGCGGAAGAACGCCGGCGTCTCACCCGTCGAGCGCAGCTTCGTCCCCGGCGCCGCGCCCGCCGCGCGCGCCGCGAGGCCCGGGTGCTCGGCGAGCTTGCGCCGCCAGTAGCCCTCCGGGTCTGTGCGCGCCTCGCGCGCCTCGTTGCGGTGACCCATGAACAGGATCAGCAGCCGCCCCACAGGGGTGCTCGGGAACGCGAACGCGAACGAGTCGCCCTCGCGCCACTGGTAGTACGTCTCCGCCTCGATCCCGCCCGCCATCGGATCCTCGACATAGCGGAAGACCAGGCCGCGGCCGTTGCGCGAGATCCGATACGGCGTCCACGCGCCCACCAGCGCCGCGACCGTCGAGCGCCGGCCGTCCGCGCCCACGAGCAGCGTCGAGGCGAGCTCGTGCTCGACGCCATCGCCGTCGCGGTAGCGCACACCGGCGACGCGCCCGGCGCGCCAGCGCAGCGACTGCACCGTGCAGTGCTCGCGCACGTCCGCGCCCTGCTCGCGTGCCGCTTCCACCAGCTGCACGTCCTGCAGGTCGCGTGGCACGCATACGCCGTAGTCGATCCCGTCCGCCGCCGGGCGCAGCCGCTCCAGCGCGTCGACGCCCTCGACCACGATGCGCGTCCAGCGCACCCGCGAGGGCTCAAGCGCGAGGATCCGCGGCAGCGCCCCGAGCTTTGCGAGCTCGCTCGTGCCCGCCGGCATCAGCAGGTGCGTCGAGAGCTGGTCGGATGGGAAGCCCATCCTGTCGAGCACCACCACGCGGCGCCCGGCGCGCGCCAGCGGGGCCGCGACGGCGCAGCCCGCCAGGCGCGCTCCCACGACCACAACGTCGACCTGCTCCATCGCGCTGCCCCTTTCGATCCTCGTGGCCCGCTTGCGCGTCGGCCGGCAAGGCCGGCTGGACTATAGCCCCGGGGCGGCGCCGGACGTACACTTCGCCGGTGCGCCGTCATCGGGGGTCCGATCTCTATCAGCGGGATTGTGCGGGCAATCGGGTTCCCGCTCCGCGGCTCGCTCACTGCGTGGGCGTCCTTGTCGCCGTCTTGGCGTTCGCCTGCCCGGCCGCAGCGTCCGCCGTGCTCCCGACAGGTGTCACGGGCGTCGATGCTCCCGGCCTGCAATCGGGGCCGTTCATCACCGCTGCCGGCGTGGCCTGGGAGAGCGAGGGCGGGATCATGCTCACGAACCGCGGGGGCAGATCCAAGGTCCTGGCGCCGCCCGGAGCGCACAACTGGGAAGGCTCCGTCGATCTTGCCTGGTTCGGCTCCGACTGGTGGGCGCTGGCGCGCGCGTCGGGTGTCGTCGGCGGCAGGATTGGCGGCGGGTTGCGCAAGCTCCCGCTACTGCGCAAGTGCACGCCGGCCTCGCCGAAGATCGAGCCGGGCCTATTCCGCGTGCATTACGCGATCTCGGGCGAGCATCTGTACGCGGCGCTGCCAAAGCCCTGCCTCCCAGGCAGACACAGGCCTCAGGGGGAGCTGGTTGAGATCGACCTACGGTCGGGGCGCTGGCGTGTGCTCGCGCGAACTCCCCGCACTCCCGATTACATGGTCGCATCGGCGAGGTACATCGCGCTCGCCTACTCGACGAGCAAGGCTCCAGGTGCCAGCGCGGGGCCGCTCAGCGTTCGCGTGCTGGACGCCGCCACCGGCGCCTTGGCCTACCAAGTCGCGCCGCCGCCAAGCAGTCCCGAACTGCCGGAACCAAACCGGGTGTCCGGCATCCAGGTCGACGATCGCGGGGACGTCCTCGTCGCCGCCGAGTCGAGCGCAGAAGCGCCGGGCGAGCTGGCGCACAGCGCACAGCCAGCGCCGGAGAGGTCCGTGTATTGGTGGGCGCAGCTGGGCGCGAAGAGGGGTCACGAGGTACAGCTGGGCAAAGCCGCCGTGCTCTCCGACGGCCGGGTGGCGTTCTTCTCGGCGGGCGGTGAAGCGATCGGCGTGAAGGATCTGCACACGGGCACAACGCGCACGATCGTCAGGCTCGCCGGCTCGGTGAGCGCCGACGGTCCGCGCGGAGAAGCCGAAGGTCTGTCGCTCAGCGGCAACGAGCTCGCGTGGGTGCAGCAGAGCAGCGTCCTCCAAGTCACCCGCACCCAATTCGGGGAGACCTGCACCTCGGTGCCGCTCAGCCCCGTGGAAATCCTGAGCGTTGACCTGCGCCGCCTGCCGTCCTCGCCGGTCGTGGTAAGCGGAGCGCCGATCCCGCCCCAGTACGCAAACGAGCCCGTCTGTATCGAGGTCTGAGCGCGATAGGCGAGCAGCCGAGCGCGAGCGCTCAGCTGCCGCTCACGTCAGCCAGGTCGATCGAGCTGGCGATCGTGTGGAACTTGACGTCCGGGGGCGCCACGAGCGTCGCCGGGACCGCCTGCATGAACTGCGCGATGTGCGCGGTCGCGAAGTGTCGTTTGAGCGCCTCGTCGCTCTCCCATTCCTCGACGAACACGAACTCGTTCTCCTGCTCGGTGTCCTCGTACAGACGATAGGCCAGGCAACCTGACTCCAAGCGCGAGGCGGCCGCGACCGCCTGGCCAACCCTGATCAACTCCTCACGTTTGCCTGCGTCGGTCCTCACCCTGCCAACGACGACGATCATCCTGTCTCCTCTCCGTAGACCCAGCGGGCCAAGCCTATTGCCCGGCGCGATCGCGGGGCGGGCGCCGCGCGGGTGTATGGTTGGCGGGTGTCAAGCAGCGTGCGAGGCAAGGTTGCGCTGATCACGGGAGGCGCACGCGGCATCGGAGCCGCGACCGCCACTCTGCTGGTCGCGCGCGGGGCGAGGGTCGTGCTCGTCGATCTCGACGACCAGCCGCTTCGGGAGCTGGTGCAGAGCCTCGGCGAGGACAACGCGACGTCGATCCTCGGCGACGTCACCGAGCTCGGCGACATGCAGGCGGCGGTCGCCCACGGCGTCGAGCGCTTCGGCGGCATCGACGTCGTCATCGCCAACGCCGGGATCGCCACGTACGGGTCGGTCGCGACCGTCGATCCGCTGATGTTCCGGCGCCTGATCGACATCAACGTCACCGGGATCTTCCACACCGTCCGCGCGGCGCTGTCGGAGATCGTGCGCCGGCGCGGCTACATCCTCGTGGTCTCCTCCGAGGCCGCGTACGTGGCGGCGCCGGGCCTCGCGTCATACAACGCGAGCAAGGCCGGGGCCGAGCACTTCGCCAACGCGCTGCGCCTGGAGCTCGGCTACCAGGGCGTCGCCGTCGGCAGCGCGCACATGTCGTGGATCGACACGCCGATGGTGCAGGACGCCAAGCAGGACCTGGCGGCGTTTCGCGAGATGCTCGACGCACTGCCGGGCCCGCTGAGTGCGACGACGTCCGTCGAGGAGTGCGCCGCAGCGTTCGTGCGCGGCATCGAACGCCGCGCGACGCGCGTCAACGTTCCGGGCTGGGTCGGGCTGCTGCGCTGGCTGAAGCCCGTGCTGACCTCGCGGCTGTTCGAGCTGCAAGCGCGGCGCGACGCCAAGCGCATCCTGCCGCTGATGGACGAGGAGGTCGCGCGCCTCGGGCGCTCGGCAAGCGCGCGCGTGAGCGTGCCGGGCGCCGCCCACGGCGAACCGGCCGAACCCGTCGCGTGAGCGGCGAGCGCGAGCTCGATGTCGTCCTGTTCGGCGCCACGAGCTTCGTCGGGCGCCTGACCGCCGAGTATCTCGTGCGGGCCGCGCCGGCAAACGCGCGCATCGCCCTCGCGGGCCGCTCGCACGAGCGCCTGCTCGAGCTGCAGGCCTCGCTCGGCGCTCGCGCCGGCGAGTGGCCGCTGCTCGTCGCCGACACCACCGACCCGAGCGCGTTGCGCGAGCTCGCGACCGCGACGCGCGTCCTCGCCACGACCGTCGGCCCCTACCGCTGCTACGGGCTGCCGGTGCTCGAGGCGTGCGCCACCGCGGGCACGCACTACGCGGATCTGACCGGCGAGGTGCTGTTCATGCGCGAGGCGATCGACCGCTTCGACGCGCTCGCGGCCGCCAGTGGAGCGCGAATCGTTCACGGCTGCGGCTTCGACTCGATCCCCTCCGACCTCGGCGTGCAGCTGCTGCACGAGGCCGCCACAGCGGACGACGCCGGCGGCCTGCAGGGCACGACGCTGGTCGTGCGCGCGATGAAAGGCGGGCCCAGTGGCGGCACGATCGCGTCGCTGAAGGGCGAGCTGGACGCCGCGCGCAGCGATCGCAGCCTGGCGCGGCTGCTCGGCGACCCCTACGCGCTCAGCCCCGACCGCGGCGCCGAGCCAAGCCTCGGCGACGAGCGCGACCTGCGCGGCGTGCGCAACGACCGCGAGCTCGGCACCTGGGTCGGGCCGTTCGTGATGAGCTCGATCAACACGCGCGTCGTGCGGCGCAGCAACGCGCTGCAGGGCTGGGCCTACGGGCCCGAGTTTCGCTACCGCGAGGTGATGGGCTTCGGGTCGGGTCCACTCGCGGCGGCGCAGGCGGGCGCGCTCGCGGGTGGCGTCGGCGCGCTGATGGCGTGCCTGTCGATGCCACCCACGCGCGCGGCGCTCGACCGCGTGCTGCCGGCCCCCGGCGAGGGGCCGAGCGAGCGCCAGCGCGAGCGCGGCTTCTTCCGCATCGAGATCCACGCGCGCACCGCCAGCGGCGCGCGCTACCTGTGCCGCGTCGCCGCCGACGGCGACCCCGGATACAAGGCGACGGCCGTGATGCTCGGAGAGAGCAGCCTCTGCCTCGCGCTCGACGGCGAGCGGCTGCCGTCGCGTGCGGGGGTGCTGACGCCCGCGACCGCGATGGGCGATCGGCTCGTCGAGCGGCTGCGGCTCGCCGGCCAAACGCTCGCGGTCGAGCGCACGAGTTCATAACGCTCGAACTACGCTCTCCGAAGCAGCCGTAGATACCCCAAACGGGTGGTAGTCGCGGGTGCGGCGCTCTCATAAGCTGCGCCCACGCCCCCTCGGGCCCCTGACGATATTGCGCGCGGACTCAAAGCCACCAGATCCAAGCCAGCGCGCGGTCCCGTTCTGGTCGGTGTTCGCGCAGTCGCGCATCCCGATGGCGGTGGTCGATCGCGAGGGTCGCTACATCCAGATCAACGACGCTGGGATCCAGGTGTTCCAGTACTCGCGCGCCGACGCGCTCGGACGGCGGATCGGGCGCACGGCGATCGAGGACCCGGCGCTCGCCAAGGCCCAGTGGCAGCAGCTGCTCGAGACGAACGAGCTCTACGGCGAGCGGATCGTCAGGCACGCCAACGGGACGTTAGTGCGCGTCAGCTACGCCGCGCACGCAACCTCGGTGGGCGATCGCTGGCTGGCGCTGTTCGTGGCGCTGTCCGCTCGCTTCCAGCCGGGCGGCCCGGAGCTGATCGGCCCCGTGCGGGCCGCCTCGCCCCGCGGCGTCGGGTCGAAGCTCACACGTCGCGAGAGCGAGGTGCTGCGATTGGTCGCGCTTGGCTCCGATACGCGGCATGTAGCCGCCGAGCTGTGCATCTCCTCGGAGACCGTGCGCACGCACGTGCGCAACGCGATGAAGAAGACCGGGGCACGTACGCGGGCGCAGCTTGTTGCGCTGGTGCTTGCGGACGGGCTGATCGAGGAGTAGGGCAAGCGCCCGCCGCGCGGCCTGCGCGGGCCGAGGAACCGGCGCAGGCCGCGCGATGCTCGCGCTCAGCTCGACGTGGGCGGAGCGTTGCCGGACGTACGCAGGCTGGTCAGTTTCCCGAGCAGCCCGAACCAGAAGGGCGCGCCCAGCGAGAGCGCGACGAACGTCAGCAGCCATCCACCGAGCGTGTGAGCGACCTCGCCGACGCTTTCGAAGCTTGCCTGCGCGGGTTCGTTGCCGCTCTTGTTCCAGCCGATCGGCACGCCCAGCTGATTCACTTCGGAGATCGCCGTGGCCGCTTCCTTGGGTTTGGCGCCTTCTTTGATCGTGCTCTTTTCCGCGTCGGCGACGACCGCCGCGCGGACGGCGTTGTCCTTCGACAGCGTTTCCGCGATGCCGATCGTGTTTACGTTCAGGCCGATCGTCGCCACCAGCGAGAGCGCGCAGATCACGAGCTGGGCTTTGCGCTTGTACCAGCCCGAGACTCGTTCCATCGAGCCGTTGAACCAGTCTTCGACAAGGCCGCGCAATTGGTCGCGGTCCTTGGCGATGCCTTTGGTCAGGCCCAGCAGAGCGTCCTTGACCCCCGCGGGAATGTCCGCCAGGGCAATCTGGTTGCCGACGCTTTCGATCGGGTCGTCGCTCTGACCGGGCGCGACGATGTCGAGCAACGCGAGCGCGAACAGCTTCGGGTTCAGGTAGGAGGGTTTGCGGCCGCTCTTGTAAAGGGGGCGGATCAGCCCGTGCGCGAGGACCTGTTCGTGCAATGTGCCCACGCGCGGCTGCTGGGCCGCCGAGGCCGATCCCGCGGGCGGGCCAGGGGGGACTGCGACGGCGCCCGCGTGGACCGTCGCCACCGCCGCGGGCGCGCCCTTCTCGTCCTTCGCGCCGTCGTCCTCGAGCAGATTGCGCAGCGCTTCCTCGAGTGTCTTCGCGCGCAGTTCCAGCGCTCCCGCGATCGCCTCCTGCACCGCGCTGCAGAAGATGCTGAACAGCAGATACACGAAGCTCAGCCCGATCGCGATGTCGAGCGGCACGGATCCGGTCAGGCTCGGCATCGCGCCTCCTTTGCCCCCAAGCTCGCGCCTAAGCCCGCGCCCGCCGCTGCTTCAGATCCCATGTCGCCTCCTCGATCGTCGATGACAACTGCGCCAAGCGCTCCGAGGTTTCCCTGCAAGGGTGTGCGCCCACAAGCATGCGACCCCCCGCAAACCCGGAAGCTGCCCGTGTTCCATCAGAGGGAACCGGCAAGCGTAGGGTACGCCATCGGGCTGCGCGGTGAAGGCTCGCGATGTAGCTGCCAGTGGGCGCGCGCGCTCTGCCGCGGTTCCATCAACGCGAGGTTGGGTGCCCTGCTGAGCAGCTGCTCGCCAAGGGTGGCGGCTAAGCGCCGAACCCATGCACAGACAGTTGTCTGAGTGGACTTTCGGGAACCAGGACCAAACCCCAGAGCGAGGGTAGAGCTCTTGCGCCGCGCCTTGGCGAGCCTGGGCCGACCGCCGTCTGGTTGAGTGGCCCGACCGGCGGGTATCTTGGCTCCGTGAATGCTTCAGTGTCGCGCGGAGTTGATTTGGATGAGGGCTCATCGTCAATCCTGGAGCCGTGCCGCATTACTGCCGAGTGGTGCTGGCCTGAGGTACCTCTTGCGAGGGTGCGAGTTGATGATCTGGAGGTCGCGGTGCTTGACTACCTACCGGCCTCTGCGGCAGCGCACTGGTACCTCCGGTGGGTAAGTGGCGATATTGGCGCGGACGGGCCGGATTTCTTGCCGTTGATCTCGCTAGTGACGCGGGTGCCCGAGGAAGTCGATGGGGACGACGACATGCGCGCGACCGTGCTCGATACAGCCCTTGAGGCTGTTGCGAACAGGCTGGCGGGGCGCGTCGTACGGGTCGCTCCGTACGATCTTTAGGGGCAGCGGATCGTGGCGCTCTGGAGCGGCGCGGTTGTGATCTCCATGGCCTGCATGCAAAGTCGGTCCATCCAGCTCGAGAACTCATAGCGGCCGGGCGGGAGCTTGAGCACCGTCGTGCTGTCGAGCGGCATGGTGCCGGCCTGCACGACATGGCCGCCCTGGCTTGCCACCAGCGGGACCGTCGTAGGCCGATGATCACGCGGGACGATGACCTGTATCGCGACGGCGACCCGTGGCTGAGTGGTGTTGGGGAGCGCCCTTGCGATGCAGGTTCCCAGCCCGGCTAGGTCAGCGAGCAGTATTGCGATCAAGATGAATGCCTGGAACGTCGTGACGCGAGCGAGTCGTCCTCGAACGCCGCCCATTCCCGGTGTGGGAGCGATGGCGAGATCGCCGAGCCCGAGCTTTTCCTCCAGATCCCGCTTGCGATCGCGCGTGTTGGCGTAGTAGCCCTTCTGCGTTCTGCTGGCGAGCATCGCGAAGACCGCGCTTGCAGCGCCTACAAGAAAGACGGCCATCGCAACGGGGAGCGGGACCCGCTGCGTCGAAAGTAGACCAACTCCAGCCACCAAGAGTGCGACGTTGAGGACGAAGTAGTACTGAGATCGGCTCCAGTTGAGGTTGACCTGGAATCTGTACTCGTCAAGGACCCGCCCGTAATGCTCCCAGAGGCGGGCTTCGTCGAGATCCTGGCCGTTGCTAGTCGTGTCGGTAGAAGCGATAGAGGCTGACAAAGGTCGGCGTGAAAATCGCCGCATCGGAGAGGACGGCTGCATCCAACTCGTCCTGGGTCCAGTATCGAAGCGCCGCAATATGGTCCGGCTCGCGAATCTCGGCGGGACCGTCTTGCAGGGCATATAGCTCCACGAACTTCAGCGACCGTTCGTCATCCATTCGTGTCTTGCCTAGTCGTGTGAGGTCGCCCTCCAAGCCCAACTCCTCGCGCAACCGTCTCCGCGCGGCCTGTTCGTAGCTCTCGCCGGCGAACAGGTAGGCAGCGACTGACGAGCCCCAACGACAAGGATGGCGGGCGCGGCTCGGTCCGAGCTGCTGGAGCAGCAGATCCTGGCCATGGAACACGAACACATGCACGGTCCTGAAGTTGGCGCCCACTTGGAGCGCTTCGCCACGCCGTACACGACCGACTGCGTGGTCCTGTGGGTCTACTTGATCTATGAGGGAGCTTGCACCGGGCGCAGGCATCGCCTTGGGTCTCCTCGCAATCCAAGTTCCATTGTATTTTACCGGAGCAGACGATACAAGTTGGCATGGATGGACCAAGGTAGCTTGGATCCCGGCAGCAATCCACCCGGCATCGGGACTGTCCTGCGGGGCGCGCTGCGGGACCGAGGCCTCAATGGCAAAGACCTTGCGGGCATCGTCGATGTCTCCGAGAACACCGTGTCGAACTGGATGACCGGGAAGTACTCCCCGAGCCGAAGTCACACCGAACGCATCGCAGGTGCGCTGGACATGTCGATCGACGAGATCTACGGTCGAGCGCCGGCCCCGCCCCTCCGGCGGAGTGCGCCTGGAGATGAAAGCGGTCGGACCTACGTGGATGCACAACATCTCCTCCGACAACTGGCCGAACTCGGGACAGCGAGAGCAGCGTTGCAGGAGATCTCGGCCGCGGTCCCGCCGCTGCTCGATGTCCTTGCTGACGCACAGAAGCTCGCCGAACGCTGGTCCTCGGGCGACACCTGACGGCCGTCGCAAGGGTTGGTCTGATCGCGCGCTGCTTCGATCTCCGCAGCGCTTTGAGCACAACAGCTCAGGGCGGCTTTAGCGCTTCATGCTGCCAGTAGGGTCTCCAGAGCCGCTGCAGGCTTGTGCGCGCCCGAAAACCCTGTAGACCCGACCCCTCTCTCGGAGGCCGGGGTTTGCACTTTGCTGAGCAATGGAGCTAGGGGGACTCGAACCCCCGACCTCCTGGGTGCGATCCAGGCGCTCTCCCAACTGAGCTATAGCCCCGTGCGCGCCAGTCGGTGGCGGCGCGAACGGCTTGAGAAGTGTAGTCGCAGAACGAGTCGTGGCGGGCGCAGTATGGTTTGGTGGCGCGATGGGATTGCTCGACGAAGCCATACGCGAACACTTGGAGCTCAAGCGCCGCAGGGGCGCCGATCCGAGCGCGATCGCGCGCGAGGAGCACGAGGCGCTGGCGCCGGTGTTCCCCGACGAGCCCGCCGATGACGACGGCGCTGCGGCTGTCGAGGAGCCCGAGACCGCGGACATCGCGCCGGCCGCCGTGCCTGCCGAGGCGCCCGCCTACGAGCACGACGAGCTCGCCGATCTTTCGGCCGCGGGCCAGGAGACGGCGGAGCTCGACATGCAGGCTGTGATGGACGCAGACCTCGAGGCCGCTGACAGCGCGTCGACCGTCGGCGGCGAGCCGGTGCCCGCTTCGCCGGCCGAGGAGATGTCCGCCGAGGAGTCGCTCGATTGGGAGTTCCCGGGCGAGGAGGCGCGCGAGGCCGCGCCGGAGGAGATCCCCGGGCAGGAGCGGCTCTCGTTCGAGTAGCCCCGCCGGCCAAGCCAGGTAATTGCGCTGCTCGGATCGAGAAGATCCCCGCCGGCGCGCCCCGCAGAATGCCGTCGCACCATAAGGGAGATTGCGGGGAGCGCCGCAGGACTCTGTTCCTCAGTGTTCGTCGGTGTTTCGTCCACCTGGCGTTGGGCTGCTGCCCAAACGAAAGGCGACTACGCCAACGCGAGCTTCAGGTCCGCTGGGCTTGCCTTCGCTGGCAGCTCCAAGAGTAGCTCGCCGTCCGTTTCGTCGAGAAGCTTGCGGATGTCGATCACCGTGAGGCCGACCAGATCGCCGTTCTCGTCGAAGCTGACGGCATGACCCCCGGGCGTCTCGTCGAAGTCGACTGCGCGTGCGGGATCGCCCTTGGAGAGGTAGAGCACGTCCGCGTCGTGGTCGTAGCGGACGCGGTCGAAGACGTAGGGGCCGATATGGACGGTCATGGCTTGCTTCTCCTCGGGAACGCCGTGCGGATGCTCCCGATCGAGTCTTCGTCAAAGGCTACTACGACCTTGAGCCACTGACTGGGTCCCGCGTCCTGTAGGTAGAACCAGTCCTGACCGGGACGAGGCTGCTCGATCCGGTGGGTGGGCGCCTCGATGGCCCGCATCACATCGGCGCGAAACGGTGCCATGTACGGGTGCCCCTCTACGATGTGGCTCCAGCGCTCCTCGGTGAGCTGGACGGTGCGCCCGGATGGATCTATCGCCACGTCCATCGTTGGGATTCTTCTCGACGGCGCGGACCCGTCCTACGTCCAGCCTCGTGACATCTACGCGTGGCAGATGGACCGCCGCGACGGCGAGCACGAGCGTCTTGAGGCTTACTTGAATCCGGTCGCGCTCCCGGAGGCTCGCGGACACGTTCACCCTAGTTGACCTGACGAACGGTTCAATGGCTAGGATCAGCCGTCATGGAGGGTACGAGCCGACAGGATGTGACGCGACCGCACTCCTGATCGACCTAGAGTCCCACAAGGCCACGCCGATGACTGAGCTGGCGCTCGCGGATGCTGGGCTGCGTGAGCGCGACGACTTGCAGCGGTGGGTGACAGAGCACCCCGAGCTGATTGCTCCCGATCTTGAGCTTGTGACGACGGAGTTCGATCGGTGGGAGATCAAGGATCAGAAGGTCTACGATCGGCTCGACGCGCTTTTCCTCGACAGCAGCGGTGCGCCAGTTGTCGTCGAGTTCAAGCGGGACCGGGCGAGCGACACTGTAGAGCTACAGGCGCTCAAGTACGCCGCGTACTGCTCTCAGCTGACGCTCGACGAGCTCGTCGAGGAGTTCGCCAGAGCCCACGACTGCTCCGAGGAGGAAGCAAAGCCCTGATCGACCACGGGTATTGCTTTGCGCGACGGGGCGACCATTGCGCGAACTCGGAGATCCTTCGTATCCGCCGCGAGCGTGGCGGGCTCGCCTTGAGCGACGCTGAGATCGAGCTCCTCAACCAGACGCTCGAGAAGATCGGGCCGCTTGTGCTGGAGCACGTCCTCGAGAGCTCGCGTGTTCGCTCGCTTCGCGCTCGTGCGCAAGCGATGATCGCCCCGCCTGCCGTGATCCTGCGCGAAGGAGCGTTCCACTGACCCGCTTGCCGCTGGGCTGAGCCACTGATACCATGCTTACTCAAGAGCTAACCCTAAGCGACCGACAAAGAGATCACGATGGTGCATGTTGAGTTCTGGCGACCGGGCCGCGAGATCGGCCAATCGGAGTGCGTAGCCACGCTGACCCAGCGCGGCCGAGACGCACCCAAGATCGAAGGCTGCGAACCACAGGTCGTTGATCTCCAGCGGATGGTGCTCAGCATCGCCACCGGCCGGACAATCGGCTGGGAGGATGACCCGGAAGAGTGGGCGCGCAGCCTCACCAGCTCCTACCGCACTCCCTACCTCCTGGCCGAGATCGTTCACGACGACCATCCGGCGCCCGAGCTCGCCGGCGAGCGGCTCGTCGTGGGCCAGCGAGTGCGCAGCTGATCCGTTTCTGCGGATGCCACGCACCGCACGCTCGGACCCCACCGCCAGGCTGATCGGCCAGGCGATCCGCGAGGCTCGCCACGAAGCCGGCCTGACCCAGGCCGAGCTCGCGCGGCGACTCGACACGACCGCGCCGTACATAACGAACGTGGAGGCCGGACGCGCCAACTTGACGGTCGGCCAGCTCGCCTCGATCGCAGCGGCACTGGACGCAGCGATCGAGATCAACCTCCGCGTCGTCGAGCAGAAGCCGCTCGTCATTCACCGCACGGCGAGCCACCAGCGATAGCCCAAGCCGCACCGCAATCGGGACTTCGCTTGCGCGAAAAGTTTAGGCCCATGCGCTCGTCCGTGGGCCTAAACCCAGCGGAAATGAGCCCAAATCCCCGGAAACTGCGACGTTGGCATCAACACCCACAAACGCCGCTTTGCCCTGTATTCTCGGGCTGCGGGGCCATAGCTCAGCTGGGAGAGCGCCTGCTTTGCAAGCAGGAGGTCACCGGTTCGATCCCGGTTGGCTCCATGGGAGTAAATGCCTGCAAAGCGGCGGGTTTTGGCGGGCAGGTGGTACTGGATTGGTACTCTAGTTCGACCGAGAGTACCGCAGGTGAGTACCACATCGGGCCTTATTTTGCGGGGGATCTGAGATTCGGCGGTTTGCAGGCAGGAGGTTGTCAATTCGATCCCAGTTGGATGGGCGAAACTGCTCGGCGCGCAAACCATGTGGTCCTGGCGCCGACGCTTGACTTTGGTTGAGATGGCTGCTGTCGCTGGCCGGGCTGCGCAAACACGCCGACCTGCTAGCGCTTGTCACACGGGAGCAGCGCCGCGCTGCTCGGCGGCACAGGTCCTGGGGTAACGTTGCTGGAGCATGGCGACGACCAGAGACAGCAGGGATGTTCGGTGGGCAAAGCTAGCCAACGTGCTTGCGGAGGCAGCACGAGCCGGACGCGTCGACTCGAAAGATGCGCGGACCGTGCTGGTTCATGAGCTGAGAGTGCGCAACAACAACACAAAGCTCCAGATTCGCCCGCGCTCGACGGGTGCGCAGGCCTCTATCGACAGGTACGCACCGGAGCCGCCGCCGCCGAACGGGTCTCCCGATTCGCTCCACGCCGATCACGTCTACTGCTTTCCGCACACTGGCCTGTCAATGGCCATCGGTTTCTCCCCATGTACGGCCATCGGTTTTCCCCACCGGCGGCCATCTTTTCTCCCCACTGGCGGCCATGGGTTCTCCCCATGACGTGGGGTTCGCGGTTTCGACGTAGCGGA